>JGI12316J15310_10000027_pt1 | contig 537175 bp, 415 predicted proteins | sample MarCyaLeptolynsp_FD_15310 | JGI IMG/M metagenome (IMG submission 15310) | reverse complement strand
CACTACCACCGGAAATCGGTAAACTCAATAACCTGACAGAGCTCTATCTCGAGAGTAATCAGCTGACGGCACTACCACCGGAAGTCGGTAAACTCAATAACCTGACAGAGCTCTATCTCGACAGTAATCAGCTTTCCCCAGAGCTTATAGCAAGTGCAAATCAGGGAATACATGTTCTATTCGGTTATCTAAAAAAGATTAGACAAGATTTTATAGAAATCAATGAAGCAAAGCTGGTAGTCGTAGGTGAAGGTGCTGTAGGGAAAAGTAGTCTGGTTGGTGCTTTAAACAGAGAGCCATGGAATCCCAGACGAAAAACCACCCATGGAATCCAGATCAAACCAATCCAAATTACAGATCCAAACAGCAATAAAACCATCACATTGAACTGCTGGGATTTTGGCGGTCAACAGGTGTATAGGCCAACTCACCAGCTATTCTTTAGTGAGCCTGCAATCTATCTGGTTCTTTGGAAACCACGCGAGGGTCTTGACCAGGAGCTGGTTAAGGAATGGATAAAGCTGGTGAAGTATCGAGCCCCGGAAGCCAAAATGTTAATTGTTTCGACACACGGTGGTCCGGGTGAAAGAATAGCGGACATTGATCGTCAGGAGCTTTATGACCTCTTTGGCAAAGACTCTATTTTGGGCTTCTTTTCCATTGACAGTAAGCCGGATTCGAACGGTATATGCAAAAATGTAGCAGAGCTAAAAGCTGAAATTTTTCGAATTGCCAATGATCTTCCGGAGACTGGACGCAAGATCCCACGTGAATGGCTGAATATCACTACTACTCTGCGAAAGAAGAGGAAAGCATATATCCAGCTTGAGGATTTTTACAAGCTCTGCCTAAAACAAGAGAAAATGAATGGGGACGATGTTCATTTATTCTTGCGAATTTCGCACTATTTAGGCCATCTCATACATTATCAACATGATGAATTGCTAAAGGATATCATAATCCTCAAACCCGACTGGCTGGCAACTGCAATCAGCTTTGTGCTCGATGACGGAAAAACGTTTGAAGAACATGGCCTGGTAAGATTTAGTCATCTTAAATCTCTTTGGAACAATAGACAGAAAAAGAAAGCCTTTCGATACCGGAATGACGTGCACCCAATCTTTCAACGATTAATGGAACGCTTCGACCTCTCCTACCGGGTATCGGAAGATAACACAGCTTTATCAGAACACTCTCTGATATTAGTGGCTCAATTGGTATCAGATTTACGACCAGATAAGATTATGGAGTGGGATGAATATCCTACCGAGGGGATTAGAGAACAGACCCGTATCTGTAAAATAGTCGATGCTGACAATAATCAATCTGAGTCTGCAACCGGCTTGTTTTATCAATTAATCGTGCGGCTGCATAGATATTCCATGGGAAGGCTCGACCATAGAAAGAGCATACACTGGCGCAGGGGGTTGCTCCTTGATGATACCTATAACGGCCGGGCACTTCTCGAACATATTGGTAATGATATTCACATTACCGTAAGAGCACCCAATCCGGTCACGTTTATGTCAGTGCTTACTACAGAAGTAAGGGTGCTTGTAGCCTCATTCTGGAAAGGACTTCGGTGTGATGTGATGGTTCCTTGCATTACCCCCTGCAGGTATAATAAGCCGGGAACCGGCTGGTTCTATATTCGTGATTTAGTTGATAGCATGAAAAGCGGCTATGAGGATCAACCCTGCCCGAAGTGTAACCAAAGACAGTCAATCAATCTACTCCTGCAAAGCGCTCAGGCTCAAGAGCCCAGAAGTGTGGAGCAGGTTTTAGAATATATTCAAGATCTCCGTATAGATATAAATGCGGTTAAGGCAACCTTATCAGCCAAGAGTGATACAACAATAGGTCTGCTTGAGGGTGTTTCCCGAGATATTATGGAAGTGCGCAGTAGGCTTGATCGCGCATTTAATGGTCTTATGACTGCATTAACCAGCATCTCCATAAATGGGCCCCGGTTAATAATCATTTCTCCGGCTAAGCCGAAAAGCTATAACCCGCTTAATCTTGCCGTGGACAAATACAAAATTGTTCTCTGCTGCGAACATAGTAGACTACCCCTGCCATTTCTCAACGAAGATAAATCTATTGGAGTTTATGAAATTGACTTCCCTAAAGAATGGATAGTAAATATTGCACCGTATATTTCGACAGCATCCAAGGTATTACTTGGTCTACTGCCAGTAGTAACTGCAGGCTTAAATCTAAATCAAGCTCTGGTTGCAGGATACGAAAAACAGCTTGAGTTCGGTAAAGAGCTAAGCAATCTTGTTCTAAACGACCTAAATGAAAGACTACCCTCTAGAAAGGACATCGACTTTAATAAACCAAAATATGTTCACCTAAAGGATGATAAAAAATATATTGAGGCTCATGATATTTATGGACTAAAGAAACTTCACAGGTTCATATTGGAAAAAGACACGAGCTTTGGTGGATTAAAGCAAGTAAAGGATAAACATTACGAATTCAAATGGGTGCATGAGAGATTTTTGAGTAACTATTAAAGCAGATACCATGGCCAATATTTATAAAGTATCCGTCAGCAAGCCTACACCCTCGCGAAAAAAGACGCGATTTATTTATTACTATGATGACGGTACCCGCAAATTCGAGACCGTCCCGTATCCCTATGATGTTGCTGTGAAAACGGCTCAGCGCATGAATGATAAAATTGCGCTGGATGCGTTTAATCCTGACATCGATGGCCCTCTCTGCCTGCGCAAACAAACACCAGTAGAAGTTTTGAAACTGCTTCACCTGAAGCACCGCAAGCAAATCATTGGTGTCGGGCGGGGCCATATCTCAAAAAACACCTATGAATCTGATGAGGTATTCTGGAAGATTTGGGACAGGCATGTTGGTTTAACCATGAACGTGGAGCATGTGAAGCCGGGAACGGTAAAAAGGTTCGTTGATTCGCTTAGAAAATCCCGGACCAAGATTAATACATCCTATCAGCCACGCTCCATCAACAAATACCTGGCGCATGGTTCCGGTGCCTGGGAGTTTGCCAGGAAGATCAGGCTAAGGAAGGAGAATCCATTTAAGGAATTTGGCCGCTTGCCTGAGCCCAGCTCCGTGGAGAATATTAACATCTATTATCCGGACCAGCTCGATGATCTCGAATCCTACTTCAAGGCCACTTCTCCACCCCACCAGCTTTATGCCATGCTGTTCGCCCTGGACACCGGCTGCCGGACCAGCGGCTTAATATCCTGCACGCTTAATGACGCCTATACCGATATCGTTGAAGGAAAGTCCCGCTACTTTCTGCGCTTTACCGAAAAGGGCAATAAAACCCGGTCGGTGCCGGCCACAAAACGGGTAATTCAGATACTCGATGAATTAAAGGCGCTTGTTGAGGCCCCCTATTCCTATATTGATCAATGGATGCCGCGCCAATTTGGACTGATCGATACATATGCAGAACGCATCATGGCCGGCCACCCCTTTTGGATGCTCACTCGCACTGATGGCGTAAGAAGATTCTGGAGCCGTTCATTAAGCGCTATCAATAAAACCCGCCTGCAGGAAAAGAAGCCGATTATTCGCGGCACCTTTAACGATTTACGCCATACCTTCGGCACTCGCTTAGGCGAATCAGATGTAGGTCTGGTGCCTATTAAAGCCCTCATGGGCCATTCTCTGGGCAATGACGTGACGACTAAGCACTATCTAAAGGTGACAAACAGAATGTTGGTAAGGGCGATTGATAAAATGCAGGCGTATTATACAGTTGAAGAAACAACTACTCAGGGTCAATAAGGCGAAACGCAGCGGAGCCTCTCAACGATGAAAGACTTTTTTGTTAGCTACACCCGTGCAGATGTGAAATGGGCTGAATGGATTTCCTGGCATTTAGAAGAGGCCGGATATACGGTACTGGTTCAGGCTTGGGATTTCCAGGCAGGTGAGAGCTTTGTCGCCAATATGCAAAAAGGAGCAACCGAATGCGATCGGACGATCGCAGTATTGTCTCCGAGTTTTTTTGAATCTAATTTTACCGCCTCCGAATGGGAGGCAGCCTTTGTTAAAGATCCCAAAGGCATAGAGGCTACACTGCTGCCAGTTCGCGTACGTGAGTGCGATCCACCCGGTCTGTTGAGCCGTATTGTCTACGTTGATCTCACCGGTCTTGATGAAGAGTCTGCTAAGAAGAAGCTTATCTCTGGAGTTCGTAGAAATCGCAAAAAACCGGACAGTGCACCTGGATTCCCGGTCACAAATACGCACGTGGCAGATAAACAACCGCGCTATCCCGGCGTACTGCCGCCGATCTGCAACCTGCCGCATTTGCGCAACCCCAACTTTACCGGCCGGGAAGAGATCTTAACAGCACTGGCTGACGCGCTTACCTCCGGTCAAGCAGCAGCACTCACGCAGGCCGTTGTGGGCTTGGGTGGTGTCGGCAAGACACAGATTGCCATGGAATATGCCTACCGCTATGCAGCAGACTATGAACTGATCTGGTGGATTAACTCGGAAGAAGGCGAATCATTGGCAGCAGACTATGCGGCCCTGGCAACAGATCTTAATCTGCCCGAGAAGGACCTGCCGGAGCAAGAGGCTGTTATTGCTGCTGTCAAGCGGTATCTGGAGCAGCGTGAGGGCTGGCTGCTGATCTTTGATAATGCCGTTACTCTGGATGATGTGCAGAAGTATCTGCCGCGGGGGGCAGGCAAGCAGGTGCTCATTACCTCACGTCATCAGGACTGGGGCAGCATCGGCAAATCTGTTAGCGTAAAGACCTGGCCACGACATGAGGCCATTCAGTTTCTTGCCAAACGCACCGGGATTGAAGCTGAGGAGGCTGCCGGCAAACTGGCAGAAGCCCTGGGCGACCTGCCGCTGGCGCTGGAGCAGGCAGCAGCATACCTTATTACCTGCAGCCTGTCTTGTGAAACCTACCTGGCGCTATTTGATAAACGACGCGCTGAGCTCTGGCAGAGGGAACGTGCACCGGCGGCCTACCATCAGGATACCGTTGCCACCACATGGACCTTGGCAATGGAGGAGATTGAAAAGGCCGCTCCCCTTGGAGCAGCGATCCTCAACTTCAGTGCCTGGCTGGCACCGGATGCCGTTCCCCGGTCGCTATTGGAGCTTATTGCTAAGCATTTGCCGGAAGAAGATCTAGCGGCAGAATTCAATGACCCGCTACAGGTGAATGAGGCTATTGAAGCTTTAAAGCACTTCTCCCTCATCGAGGTGGAAACGGAAGTTTTCTCTATCCACCGGCTGGTGCAGGCGGTGGTGCAGGATGCGATGGAGTCAGCAGCAAAAGAGAGCTGGATTGCTGCGGCTTTAACCGTGATTGATTCAGTGTACCCTGGAGATGGCTATAAGAATCCCAAGAGCTGGGATATCTGCCAGTTCCTTCTTCCTCATGTCCTAAGCACCACCTCTTATGCGGACACAAATAACGTAGCCCCCGGAGTAGCTAGCAACCTCTTGAATGATGCTGCAAATTATTTACTGGGTCGAGCCAATTATGCCGATGCTGAGCCGCTCTACAGGCGCGCACTGGAAATTTCTGAAGCGCAGCTGGGAGCGGATCACCCTTCTGTGGCAACCAGTTTAAATAACCTGGCACTATTGTTAAAGACACAGGGGAAATTTGCCGAGGCTGAACCGCTATACAGGCGCGCACTGGAGATCAGAGAAACGCAGCTGGGAGCTGAACACCCGCTTGTGGCTGCCAGCTTAAATAACCTGGCAGCACTCCTACAGACTAAGGGAAAGCTTGCCAAAGCTGAACCGCTATACAGGCGTGCGCTGGAGATTGAGGAAGCGCAACTGGGCCCTGAACACCCGGATCTGGCGATGAGCTTAAATAACCTGGCAGAGTTACTAAGAGAGCAGGGAAAATATACCGAAGCTGAGCCGCTAATCAGACGCGGGCTGGAGATTTATAAAGTGCAGCTGGGCCCCGAACACCCGCTTGTGGCGATCGGCTTAAATAACCTGGCACTATTGTTAGGGTCTCAGGGGAAGCTTGGCGAGGCGGAACCGCTACACAGGCGCGCGCTGGAGATTGAGAATGCGCAGCTGGGGTCTGAACACCCTTCTGTGGCGATCAGTTTAAATAACCTGGCGAAATTACTACAGGCTCAGGGAAAGCTTGCCGAGGCGGAACAGCTATTCAGGCGCGCGCTGGAGATTCTTGAACAGGCATTGGGAGAGGATCATCCCAATACCCATATCGCTCGAAACAACCTGAATGAGTTACTTTCTGAAATGAATTTAGAGTAAAATGAATAGATATTTTACTCATGATCTGTGTCAGTTTTTGACAACAAATATTATTCTGGTCTACCTATGTACATTAATAACATATATTTAGAACAGCTTCTAGTCTTCCTAGGAAAACTCGTAATGATGGGGTCAGCGGTTCGACTCCGCTCGGTGGCTCAGAAAAAGGCACTCAGTTCCATAAGGGTTGAGTGCCTTTTTGGGTAATCCAACAAACCTTGAATCTTTTTACTCCAGACTACGTTTGACTAGCTATTCCACTTTAAACGGAGGCATTATGCTGAGAGCAACTCTCCTGTTATTTGTATTAATGAGCATCCTACCCCTATTGGCAAATGAGCCCGACATGATCACCAACGGTGAGCGCATCACAATTACGTCCAAAGTATTGGGCGAAGAACGAAGTATTTGGGTATCACATCCCGATGGCTACGCTGAAGGAACAGCAAAGTATCCGGTTCTTTACCTGCTGGACGGGCCGGGACATTACCAACATACGCTAGGCTCACTGGATTTCCTGTCTTCCCGTGGACGGGCACCGGAGATGATAATCGTGGCTATTGCCAATACCGATCGCACACGCGACCTGACACCTGAAATGAAGTATGACACCACTCGCACCCAGGGTGGCGGATCGGCCAATTTTCTTAAGTTCATCAATACCGAACTAAAACCGCACATCAAGAAGAATTACCGAACCCAGGATTTTGATTTACTAATCGGACACTCCTTCGGTGGGCTTTTTGCCGTAAACACCCTGTTAACCGAGCCTGAATCGTTCAACGCGTATATTGCTATCAGTCCAAGCCTTTGGTGGGATAACCAGCGACTGGTTGTCGATGCTGAACGTGAACTTAGCCGCGACCTTACCCAGGGGAAATTTCTTTATATGACGACCGGCAATGAGGGGCCTCGCATGCTGGAGCCAACACAACGCGTTGCAAAGAGCCTCGAAGCCTATGGTGAAGGGCAGGTTCGCTGGGCATTTCAACATATGCCGGATGAGGATCATGGTAGTATCCCGTTTAAGACCACTTATGACGGACTAAGTATGCTTTTTGATGGTTGGCGCCTGCCAAGGGACATTGTACGTGAAGGAACACTGGAACAGGTCGACAAGCATTATAAAAAGTTATCTAAACAGTTCGGCTATACCATTCCAACTCCCGAGGGTGTGATAAACGGTCTTGGCTATCGCTATATCGGCAGCGAGGAATACAAAGAGGCCATTCGGGTATTAAAGCGCAATGTTGAGCAATATCCGAATTCTGCAAACGTTTACGACAGTCTTGGCGATGCCTACGATGCCAATGGCGACAGCAAGCTGGCACTTCAGAATTACACCAAAGCCTGGACACTCGCAAAAGCGTCAAATCACCCAAACACCAGTATCTATCTACAAAATGTAGAGCGACTAAAGGAAAAGACAGGCACGAACTAATATCTCTTTATATCCGTTCCCTGAGTATTATCGAGGGGAACGGATGACTCGAAGAGAAATAGCTGCTGCATTCAGTCCAAATTACGTTTAACATTCTGTTTTATCTACATCAGTTAATTCCCGCCATCTCTTGCCGATTTCCGACAAAACACTTACCTTTTTCCTACACGCCCCTGATAATTACATCAGGTTAATCCAATATTGGAGGATGTTGTATGGACGCTTTATTATGGCAATTAATTAGTGGTGCTCTCGGTGGCAACCTGGCTGGTTTTCTGATGAAGGCAAAAAGCCTTGGTGGGCTTTGGAATACTGTCGTAGGTATTCTGGGAGGCGGTATTGGCGGTCAGTTACTGGATGCCCTGGGTGTTCTGCAGGGAGCCGGACTTGCCGGAGATATCGGCGGCTCAGCCGTAGGCGGGGGATTGCTCCTGTTTATCGTAGGCCTCTTTAAAAAGTCCTAACCAAAGAAACATTTGAACATCTTGTCGGCAGGCATTCAACCACGGATGCCTGCCTTTTAATTTCTTAGCCTCCTTATAACTTGACATTCTCTCCCCTGCCCCATTATTTTATTTGAGCTCACGCATTGACCGCACATATCAAGGAGATGGCATGGCGCATATTACCTTTCTCGGTGCTGCAGGGACTGTAACCGGTTCACGGCACTTACTCGACCTCGATAAGCAACGACTTTTAATCGACTGCGGACTATTTCAAGGCCCTAAAAAGAATCGGCTTAAAAATCGCGACCCTTTTCCGGTTCCTCCAGAAACCATTAATGCCATGCTGTTAACGCATGCCCATATCGACCATACCGGCTATCTCCCGAGATTCTGCAAAGACGGTTTTGCAGGGAATATTCACTGCACCTGGCCAACATTTGATTTATGCAAGATTTTGTTACCGGATAGCGCTCACATTCAGGAAGAAGATGCCAGGTGGGCGAACAAAAAGGGGTTTAGCAAGCATAAGCCTGCCAAGCCATTGTATACGGTTGAAGACGCCGAAAACGCACTCAGCTTTTTTAAGCCGTTGTATTATGGCGACAACCTGATTCTCGGAGACTATCGCGCAAAGTATCGCGATGCAGGTCATATTCTGGGTTCTGCTCATATTGATATTAAGCATCGTGAGACTGGACGAAAAATTCTATTCAGTGGCGATCTTGGCAGGCCGGCCAAACCGATTCTGAAAGATCCGGTACAGGCTTTCAATGTCGATTATCTGGTTCTCGAATCTACCTACGGAGACAGACTTCACCCTGATGTCGACGCAAAAGCCGAGTTGGCACGTGTAGTAAATAAAAGCGTAAACAATGGCGGCGTGCTACTTATACCGGCATTCTCTGTCGGACGAACCCAAACGATCCTGTATGTGCTTCGGGAGCTGGAAGAGGAACAGAAGATCCCTGCTCTACCGGTGTATGTGGATTCCCCAATGGCCATCGATGCTACTAAAATCTTCCGTGAACGTATTGCAGACCAAAACCTTACCAGCCGTATTCTCACAATCGAGGGGAAGAAAATCTTTCATCCAGAGAAGCTAAAGATATGTAAATCACGTGCAGAGTCGATTTCAATAAATGACGAAGGCGGACCGGCAATCATTATCTCTGCCAGCGGTATGGCTACCGGTGGGCGCATCCTCCATCATCTGGTTCAACGCTTACCGGATCCGAAAAACACCGTCTTATTTATGGGATATCAGGCTGTCGGAACACGTGGCCGCACTTTGCTGGATGGCAATGAAACCGTTAAGATCCATGGACGCCATATTCCAGCTAATGCAAAAATCGAGAATTTTTGCGCTTACTCCGGACATGCAGACTATAATGAAATCCTGGCCTGGCTGATGGCTTTTAATAAACCACCCGAAAAGACCTTCCTGGTTCACGGGGAGCCGGACGCTGCCGAATCCCTTGCAGGTAAAATCAGAGAACGCTACGGTTGGGATGTTGAGGTCGCCGTAGAGGGGAAGGAGTATGAGATTAGCATGTAGCACATAGCTGGTGGCTGGTGGCGGGTAGTTTATAGTAAGTAGGTCGCTTCGCTTGTGGGATTTAGTTTGTGATCGGTGATCGGTAACCGAAAGTATTTCTTGACATGTTGGAAATCAAATTGGAAATCGCTACCCACCACCCACCACCCACTACCCACTATTTAAACATCTCCCTCCGCCCGTATTTACTGCAAATCGGACAGGCGGTCGGATCGTGCCCACGGGCTGGACAATATTCGCGACCAAAATAGATGATCTGCAGGTGCAGGTCATTCCAGATTTCTTCGGGGAACAGGCGCTTCAGGTCTTTCTCTGTTTGTTCAACATTCTTACCGGTAGAAAGCGTCCATCGCCAGGCGAGACGATGAATATGCGTATCAACCGGAAAAGCGGGCACGCCAAAGGCCTGAGCCATCACAACCGATGCGGTCTTATGCCCAACACCCGGCAGGGCCTCCAACTCTTCAAAGCTTTGCGGGACGCTTCCACTATGTTTATCCATCAGAATATTGGACAACTCGTAAATAGCTTTTGACTTTCGAGGTGAAAGGCCGCAGGGACGAATAATTTCGCGTATCTCATCCACGTTCTTTACCGCCATATCCGCCGGATTATTAGCCAGCTTAAACAATGCCGGCGTCACCTTATTTACGCGTTCATCCGTACACTGTGCAGACAACAAAACGGCAACCAATAGCGTATAAGCATCGCTATGATCGAGCGGGATCGGTGGATTCGGATATAGCTTTTGCAATATTTCAGATATTGCATCAGCTTTGTCCTGTTTGCTAATTCTGGCCATTACAATACCGGATGTTGTTTATGATGCTCAGCTGCTTCCTGCAGTGCCTGAGCGACACCAAGCACTGTTTCCTCGTCAAACAGGTCGCCGATTAAGCTGATACTCACCGGATTTCCCTTTTCATCAAAACCGTTTTGCAGCACAACGCAAGGATGCCCCGTTAAATTTGTAAGCAGCAGATTCTCTCCGAATGAGGGTGTAATATACACATCCACCTCAGTCATAACTTTCGCCATATCCTGAATAATCAGTGCACGAATTCGATTTGCATTTATATATTCTACTGCCGGAATAAATCGCGAAGTACGAAATACATTCGGCCAGGCATTCTTAATTTGTCGAACCAGCAGATCATCACGATTGCTACGGGTTAGCAAATCAAAAGCAGCGGCGGCTTCTGCAGATAACACGAAACCTAAATCCCAGGTGGGATAATCAGGCAGTTCGATGGGTATAAGGTCGACACCATTCTTTTTCAGAATATCCAGTGCAGCCTGATTATAGGAGGCTCCTGTAGTATCCTGATCGAAAGCAGATTTTAAATAGCCTATACGCACGGACTTTAAATCTGCAGCACCGCTATAGGAAAAAGGTGCATCGATTAATGTCTGATCCGCTTCATCAGGGCCATAAATAGCATTAAAGACAATTGCACAGTCTTCAACTGATCGAGCCAGTGGTCCCAACTTATCCATTGTCCAACTCAGCGCCATAGCTCCGGTTCGGCTTACACGACCGTAGGTCGGTCGCAATCCGCTAAGTCCACATCGCGTAGCTGGTGAAACGATAGACCCCCAGGTTTCGCTGCCAATGGCAAACGGTACGAGGCCAGCGGAAGTTGCAGATGCCGAGCCGGCCGATGACCCGCTACTCCCCTGTTCCTTATTCCAGGGATTGCGCGTTTTACCGCCATACCAAACGTCTCCCCAGGCAAGTGCTCCGAGAGTCAACTTTGCAACTAAAACGGCGCCGGCTTCATCGAGCTTGCGAATTACCGTAGCATCCATATCGATCATTTGCTCTTTATAGGCTTCAGCTCCCCATGTCGTTTTAATACCTTTTGTTGCAAGCAGATCCTTGGCACCATAGGGAATTCCATGTAATAGGCCGCGATATTTTCCAGATTTGATTTCCAGGTCAGCAGCTTTAGCAGCTTTCACAGCACGTTCTTCAGTGAGCGAGATAACGCATTCGAGTTCCGGGCCGTATTTTTTTAATCGATCCAGAAAAAGGGTCGTAAGCTCAACAGAGGTAACTTTTTGTTGTTTAACCAGGCCAGCCAGATCGCGAATGGAAGCGAAGGCAAGCTCATTTAAATCATTCGGCCGCTTAACAGCCATATTAGGCGTAAGCCCAAACTCAGCCTTACCGGTCGGTAGCTGGAATCCCGGTGGAAGCGGATTTAGCTGAACAGAGGGCATTACGCTATTCGGAAGCTCAACCTCGTGAATATCCCGATAGCTATTCAAATTATCCTGTAAACCCGGTAACATGCTGTCGATTTCGGCCTGAGTAAAATTGAGGCCGATAAGGTTTTGCGCAGCTTTTACATCATTTGCCTCAACAGCTTTATTCTTAAGCTCACCATTTAAGGCAATGGCAAGCAGCAGCATGAAAAATGCTGTTATGAACATTTCGCGTCGTGTCATTGGAGTCCTTTCAAAAAAAGAAAACGGCAGCCGAAGCTGCCGCAAAGATAAGCTCTATACTAACTCAGCATCCAGGATCGGTTTAAGAGGCTCTTTAACCTCAGCAGTTTCCATTACCGGTGGGATTTGCTCTTCCAGCATATCTGCCCAAGTCTTTAAGTAGAGAATCACAGCATCTCTGTCTTTATGATTCAGCGGACGATATGTTTTAGGGATGCGCTTTAAAATTCGCGGGGAGGACAAACGCTCTAAATGGCGAATGTCATCTGTGGTAAAACCAATTTCGAGAATGGCACTGATGATATGATCAATCGGATAGCCGCTTTGCGCACAAAAGTCGATGGACTTTTCTTTCCAGTCACCTTCTTTTTCCAGTGCATATGCATGAATTTTTGATTTTGGTAACGTAGTAATTGTTTGGGCAAGATGTCCACAGTTACAGCTGCCCATGTGGGTCCATTTATATTCTGCACCGTTTTCGAGGCGGTTAGCCGTATTTCTCAGTGCGTCAATAGCCTGAATTGAGGGGGTTGCCATAAATCCTCCATATATATATGTGAAAGCTCCATAGTTGAAGCGTATTATCGTCTGAAATATAGATTTTAGCACCTAAAAAAACAAGATCGATCCCTCAAAAAGAAAAGGGGTGAGCGACCAAAGGTCACTCACCCCTCTCAACCCCTTTCCCAACTCCGGGAAAAGATTTTAATATGCGTTTCTTAAAAGCCGGATTGAATAATTCAGGCGATTATAAACCTGTTTTGGTATCAGGTTCAACCTGAGTGCAATTTCGCTAACCGGAAGCTCTTCGAAGTATTTCATCTTTACCACTTCGCGATATTTGTCTTCCAATGAATCGACTTTCATCTGAATTAGAGCACTCTTCTCTTCCTGATAAATCCCACCATCAGTATGCAGTTTTGCAACCGGCTCTTCCAGCAATGATGATGTTTTTTGGTTCTTGCAGCGTCTGAAATAATCTCTGATCTTGTTTCGCGCGATTCCCCAAAGATAGGAACCAAATGGCCCCCTGGAGGGCTCATACCGGCCATTTCGAAGGCCGAGTACCAATGCCTGCAGCACCTCTGCGATTAAATCATTCTTGTCTTCTTTGGCTGCCTGAACTCGTGCATTAATCATAACCTGCACACGATCAAAAACCTTGAAAGCTTCGAAAAGCTCGTTTTCTGCTTCAAGATCACCCTGTTTAATTCGCTCGATTAACTCTTCAAACTGCCTCTCACAAACCCCAACGCGTCTCATAAAAACCCTTCCCCCTTTCATGATGTAGTACATGTAAGAATGACTACAATCATTCGATTTAAAGATCGATTGCGCATTGTGATGGGAGGTAACTTTTACTGCTACAAAAACAATACCAAAAGGAATTGTAGCACGACAAAACGCAATACAATCAACAACTTGTGGAAATAAATAACAGCGCAGGGGAATTTGATGACCGAAAGAATTATCCGATTTATGCGGAAAAAGTTTTCCTATCGGAATATTTTTTCAGGTTCTACATATGAGAGTATACTGAAAAATGATGAATAAGTTCAGGTAAAAATAAAAATACTTTAAAATAATGGCGAGAAGCTATTCCCGGCGAGCCGGGAATAGCGAAAATGGATTAACAGTCGTCATCAGCCTTATTCGATTTGGGAAGATGATACAGGGGCACGTGAACTTCCGGATCTACTGGGCTTCCATCTATTCGAAATTCAAAATGAAGATGGGGTCCCGTAGAGCGACCACTACTGCCAACAGTGGCAATCGTTTGTCCCCTGGAGACCTTGTCACCTTTCTCAACATTCCTTTCATTCAGCTGACTATACCAACTTTCGCGATTATTGTCATGCCGGACTTTTATCAGGTTTCCATAAGCTTCATGCATTTCACTTTCCAGAACCGTTCCATCGGCAATTGCAAAGACAGGTGTTCCAATTGGTGCAGCAACATCAACTCCTTTATGCTGCTGTAGCTTTTTGGTGAAAGGATTCATCCGCTTTCCAAAAGATGATGAGATTCGACCTTCTTTGATCGGGCTAAAATAACTCACGTCTTCAACAAATAGCGGAGGATCAGCTGCGGCCGCATGAGTAGATAAGGGTGCCAGCGGTATCAAAATAAATGCGATGAGACAAACAGCCAGAAAGACTAACGTGTTTTTCATTTTTGTATCCTTTTGTTTTACCATGTATTCAATTCTTCTTTTAAGCTGATTTTGGGACCCTGCAAATGCCGGATAGGGCTTATAGCGTTGATAGGATGAATTGCAGTTGATGGAGAAATACAGTAATGATTCTCCGTAACTCCGCTTGGTTATGTTGCTATTCCTTAATGCTTGTGAATCGCGAAGACATTCTCGTGCACGGTGAATCGAGGCATTGGCATACCAGACTATCGGATTGAAAAAATAGACGCATTGTAACGCTTCCTGTAAGTATAGCCAGAGCGCATCCCAATGACGTACGTGGTGCATTTCATGCGTCAGGATACACTCTATCACCGACTGTTTCCCTTCCTTAAATAGCTCCTTGGGCAGAATTATTATTGGCCTAATAAATCCTACCGTGAACGGTACAGACGATGATGCTATTCTTACGTTTACGAGCCTTGAAATCTTAAGGCTGCCACGTAATTTTTCCGTGAAATCAAGGGTATCACGGCAAGTTACCGGCTGCGATTGTTTTATGAGCCGCCTGAAGGGACGCCTAAGATAGGCAAAAAAGGTAACGCAAGAGACAAAGCCAATGAGCCAGGCCCAAAACATCCAGTGAATGCTCGCCTTTTTCGTAGAGGTCGTTACCGACATTACACCTTCACTTACAACCTCTGAGATGACAGGGTTTTCAAATGCTGCCACCTCTTCAACCGAGACCTCGGAACTTAACGCCCAATCAACAAAACTACGCAGACTGTATTCACTGGCAAGACCAGTAGGCAATATCAGACGAAGCAATACAATGCTCCAAAGCAGGATAACCAGATAAGAGGAACGCCGTCCAAATGCTTTCGCAAACGGCCAGACACATAAGGCGATAACAATTGCGAAAGCACTTTGCCAGCCAATAAATGCGAGGAACTGATTTGCCAAATCCATTATGCCCCTCCCCTCTTTTGTTCATCATCAAGTTCTTCCAGCATCTTTGTTAGCTCTTCCACCTCTGTCTCACTCAGCGATTCGTTCTTTGTAAAAAGCGAGACAACTGACGCATAATCGGTTTGCAGCACCCGGTTGGCAAAGAACTCAACAAAGCGCACCAGCCCGGTTGGGCGATCAATTAGTGGCTCGTACAGAAACACACCATGGAAGTTTTTGCGTTCCAGCAGCGATTTACCGGACATACGATCCATCATGGTCTTAGTCGTTGAATATGCCCAGCCGGTAGAAACAGCTAGCTGGTCATGTACTTCTCGTACGCTCTGCCTTCCCTGTCGCCACAAGACCTGCAGAATATCGTATTCTGCGCGGGATAAGGCCGGGAATTGTTTTTTCATATTCATCATTCATGCACCTGTTACATTGTAATAGACGCGTTAAATATAAACACTTTCGTGAAGATGTCAAGAGAAAAGTTGGAAAAATAAGGGTTGGAAAAAAAACAGCCGGCTTATAATAAGCCGGCTGTAGGGAATGATTACTGATTTGCAGCGCTGAAATGATAATTCACAAAGTCGAGGATGCCTTTATAGGCTTCAATCCTATTCTCTTTTTTACTAAAACCGTGTCCCTCATCGTCAAAAAGAAGATACTCAACCGGTACTTCATTCTTCCTCACGGCATCGACTATCTCGTCAGATTCTACTTTTAATACGCGCGGATCATTTGCTCCCTGGAGAACCATTAGCGGCCGTTTGATTTTATCCGCATGGAACAGTGGAGAGATGCTGCGGAGATATTCTTCATCCGTTTCAGGATTGCCCATCTCTTTATATAGCGCCTCACGAAACGCTTCCCACCAGGGAGGGATGCTTTTCAGCGTACGGAGCCAGTTGGACACACCAAAGATATTCACACCAAGCTCAAAGGCTTCCGGCTGAAATGCCAGCGCGGCCAGCACCATAAATCCACCATAGCTACCACCGATAATTCCAACCTTATCCGGATCGGCCAGTCCGCTATCGATCATGTATTTTTTACCGTAAATACAGTCCTGCAGGTCTCCCTGCCCATGATTACGATCGTCGGCAGTAAAGAAGGTTCGGCCATAACCGGAACTGCCGCGATTATTAACAGCAAGTATGGCATAACCATGGTTTACCAAGTACTGAATGAGAGGATTATAGCCAACCCGGGATTGCCCACCCGGACCGCCATGAACCCAAACCAGAGCAGGCACCTTGCCATCTTTTGCCTGGTGAGGTGTATACATTACAGCCGGTATTTCCATGCCATCAAATGACTTATATCGGACAATTGTCGATTCAACCAGATGGGCCGGATTAATGTCTTTATTCATGGAATCCGTTAGCTTACGATATTCCTTACTTTTCATATCATAAGCATAGAGATTACTCGGAGAGCGCGATCCGTTTACATAAAACGTCATGATAGATTCACTATCCGCCATGTTCACAGATGTAATGTCGGCATTGGGAAGCTGCGGTAATTCCAATGGCTTTCCGGTTTTCATGTCGGTGATAACAATTTCAGTCTTTGCATCATTGTTTATACCACTAACCCGATAGTTTTCATTCTCAGAGAAATAGGAATACATGATATCCCAGTCACTTTTCTCAACAGTCGACGCTTTGTTATCAGAGAGGTTATAGCTTTTCAGATAAGTAAACTCACTATTTTCATCCGTAAGAAAATACAGCGTGGAATTATCATTACTGAAGCTGACGGGGAAATAATTTATATCACCTTCATGCTCAGAAAGGTGTGAGAGATTCTGTGCTGCTCGGTTAAACACATACATGTCTGAATTATTTCGCGTGATTGTTTTATTCAGCGCAATCAAATTCTTGTCATCAGAAATGGATGAAAGGTTAAATCCCTCATCGTTTTGAAAGATCATGCTTGACTCAAAAGAAGCGATCTCCATTTCATATAAATCGTTGTAACGCGGATCTCGTGAATTGCTTTGATAAAAGAAGCTTTTCTTATCCTTGCTCCAGCCAAAGAAAGTAGAACGAGCCTTTTCTCCGGGTGTCAGGTCACGAACTTCACCATTGTCATAGAGGTAAATATGCCAGATCTCATTTCCACCCTTATCGCTACGATACAGAAAGCGCTCATCCTCCGGGAAGTAGGATGTGATAAATATTGAGTTACTGTCCGAGAAGGTAATCTGCTCGGCCTCTCCTCCACCAACCGGAACGGTATAGGCGTTGTAGATGCCCGATGCATCGGACGTAAAAAGGATCTTCGATTCGTCAGGCGAGAAAGAACTGCCAAAGACTGACGTCGTATTCATGAATTGATCGATTGTGTACTGTTGTAAGGGCGGCATTTCCTCAGCTTTTTCGCCACAACCGAGCAATAGCCCAATCATAACTAAGAAAAGTAGGTTTTTCACATCTCCTCCAAATAAAACGGATTAAAATTTATAGTTGATGAATTATGGTTGACGAGTGATGTTTTTCCAGGTTTCCAGGGTAAATTCTTCCAGGGATGGTAATAGTTGATCTGCTATGGTCATTTTCTTCAGATGCGGAGATTCTGGTTCGGGAACCGCAATACAAAACATACGGGCAGACTTGGCAGCCAGGATTCCATTTAGCGAGTCTTCAAACACCAGGTTTTGCCGGGGTGCTATGCCGAGCTTATCGGCTGTTGTGATAAAAGTAGACGGATGTGGTTTGCCATAAGTCTCAAATTCAGCTGAGTGAACTACAGAAAAATGATCCCGTATGCCCAGTTTCTGTAACACAGCCTCAATTAAACGCATGTTTGATGAAGAGGCCAAAGCCATCGGAAGCCGCATCTCTACAAAAAAATGAATGGTTTTTTCAACACCAGGTAAAGGTTTTCCTTCCCTTCTAACAGCAGATATAACTTCATCAACGATGTTTTCGGCAACTTCTTGAAGTGGGAACTTCTCCTTTTCCCAGCCAACGCTTCGATAATAATGTTCGACCACTTCATCTATTCGCAGGCCAGTGGTTTGCTTACACATCTCCCTCGTAAGTTCAAAGCCGATGTCGCCGAATACTTTTATTTCAGCATCCTGCCAATAAGGCTCCGAGTCGATAAGTAAACCGTCCATGTCGAAAATAACAGATTTGATTTCAGGCATCAGTTAGCATCTTCCATGCAGTTATAATTTGTTCAGAAGCTCTATTTATTTCATCTACGCTTGTCATTCTACCGATAGACAGACGAACGGTATTGCTTGCTTCTTCGGCAGAAAGCCCCAGGGCTCGCAAGGTATCCGACATGGCGCTTTCGTCGGAGTGGCAGGCAGCTCCAGCAGATAAGGCGACATCCGGAAGCGCCTGAAACAGTAGCTCGGCGCTAACACCTGGGAAAATCAGGCTAAGCGTATTCGGCAGCACTTTATTCAGATCTCCATTCCTGCGGAGACCGGGAACATTTGCAACCAGTTTTTTCCACAGCATATCCCGCACTTCCTGAAGGCGCTGCTGTTCCGCGTTCTGCTCCAGTCGAATAATTTCACAGGCCTTGCCAAGACCAACTATCTGCAACACGTTTTCCGTGCCGGCTCGCAGGTTGCGTTCGTGTGAAGCTCCGTGAATCTGCTTCGCCAGGTGAACACCATCTCGGACGTATAACGCACCTATTCCCTTGTGCGTATAAAGCTTATGGCCGGCAATTGTTAGTAAATCTACTCCAAGGTCATTCACATTTACCGGAACCTTTCCCAGGGATTGTGCCGCATCAGTATGAACCAGTGCGCCGACCTTGAGTACAGCTTCGGCGATTTCCGTTATTGGCTGAACAGTGCCGATCTCATTGTTTGCGTGCATGATAGAAACAAGGTTTACCGGTTTTTGTAACAGCTCAAGCAGAGCGGGAATCTCAACAATTCCATCCTGGCCAACTGAAACACGATCTATCTCTGTTCCTTGCTCTGACAACCAATCACAGACCTCACTTACAGCTGGGTGTTCGAATGAAGACGTAATAATCCGCCCTTGCCCACCGGCAGATTCGATTACCCCTTTCAAGGCCAGATTATTGGACTCGCTCCCACCTCCGGTAAAGAGAATAGACTCAGGAGATGCGCCAATACATTCTGCGACTTGCTGCCGAGCTTTTTCAACAGCCTCGTTGGCCTCTTTTCCCAGGCGGTGGCCACTTGAAGGATTTCCGTAATATCCACTCAGAAATGGTTGCATGGCCTCGGCCACGCGAGGGTCAATCGGGGTGGTAGCGTTATAATCAAGATAAATCATCGACTTTGATTACCACCATTGTAAAATCGTCATGTTGAGGGGTGTCACCGGTAAATTCACCGATTGCAGTGTTTATTTTTTGTAAAACAGTTTCAGCAGAATCTTCCCGACAGTTTTTCAAAATTTCAGATAAGCGTTCCTCACCATACTCTTCATCCTTCGAATTCATAGATTCGGAAATACCGTCGGTATAAAAAACGAAAATATCACCGGGCTCGAAAGATATAACCTGCTCCTGTATCACCTCTCGGAATACCTTGCCGTTATCCATACCGATTGCCAGGCCTCCCGGACTTAGAAGTGATGTCTGCTCACCAGAAGACTTCCATACCAGCAGCGGATTATGGCCGGCACGAGCAAAGTGCAGCTCTCGTTTCTTCATATCGAAAACGCCGTAAAGCAGGCTAATGAAAATATTACGCGGTGTATTTTGATAGAACACCTCATTGATCTCACTCAGCATCTGAGAGGGCCTGGTAATAGTCTTCGCCAGAGTTTTAACAATGCCCTTGGTCATCGTCATGTAAAAGGCAGCTGAGACCCCTTTTCCGGAAACATCACCGACAATAACGTGCAGCTTATCTTCATTATGCACAAAGTCGTAATAATCACCTCCCACCTCATTTGCCGGTCGACAAATTGAAGCGATGGCCAAACCGCTAACGGATGGATTAACCTGGGGAAGAAAGCGGGCCTGGATATTTCGGGCGATCTCCAACTCATTGAATACACGCTGCTTTTCCGCCATCTTGCTAACGTAAGGCGGAACATAATTTTCGTAATCGCTAATACGACGTGGACTCATCGCAAAAAAGATCCCGGCCATAAAAAGCAATACTGCTAATATTCCGCCGGTTATAAAAACAACATTCAGATAGCCATCTGGGACAAAGCGGATCGCTGAGACTCCGAGAAGATATCCCAATATCAATACTGTTAGAAATAGCGTGACCATCTCATACTTAAAGGCGACCTTACTCCAATACCAGGCAAGAGGCAACATAGCCAGGAACGAAATCCAACGTGGTTCATACTGAAAAAGGTGCTGGCTGAGAATGGCAAAAACCACTGTCAGCACAACCTGCAATACCCATGTGTCTTTGAGCTGGTTTCTTAAATAGAGGGGAGCAAAAACCAATGCCGTCAGAGTCGTAATTGCTGCGTTTGGCAACCATTCATCCAGCATGGCGAAAGCAGTTAGGCCTTCATTAAATACCCATTCGTCTTCTTCATTGAAGACAAAGTAGCCCAGCTGAAGCTCTTCCAGAAGGTAGCTTATTGCACACGCTGCAAGAAAAGTTATACCGGCTATCCAAAAGCCGTTTAGCACTGCATGTCCTGTTTCGCGAATGCGGATATGCCCTTGTAGAAGCAAATCGGACAGGGCTATTTTTTCGGGAGCGTAATCACGGCTATAAGCATCGGAAACGGCAAACAACAGCATCAACATTCCGCCAAAGAATCCGCCACCAAAGAAGCCACCGAGCAAACCGTCCCATTCAAACCCCGTGCTGCTATATATCGCCAGGAGTATTAAAACGCCGAAAATCAGACCAACCCAGACTCCACGACGAAATTCTATCTCATCATGTCGTAATCGACGAAAGAACTGGATCATCATAACAATGAAGATCAGCAGCCAGATCACCACCATCAGCACAATGCTGCCGGTGTTCAGTGAGTTTATGAGGTCGGTTTTTTTAAGTAAATCCTTTTTGATTGTTACTGTATTTTCAAATTCAACCACCTTTTTGCCGACTAACTTCAGCGTATATTCACCAACGAGGTCATCCGAAAGCGGCATCTCCCGCAAATACTGAATGCTCTGAACACCCCGTTTTATATCGCGAATTTCTTCATCACCCGACTCCAACCTGAAATCAAAATCGTTTTTCGCCAGGAATGCATTCGCAAGTTCTAATGCTTCGCTATCTGATAAATTTGTTGAGTCTACATTTAGTGGGTTACGGTAGGTGAATCCACGCAACACACCATTCGAGTCGTAGGACAAACGGAGCTTGGCATCTTTATCGGTATCGCTGGAAATGCGTATGCCGTTTTCACGCATTTCAATATCCAAATCACGTATATAGCTTACCGTTAAACGCAGCGGTGAATATTCCCGACTGCTATTTCCGCGGTCATGAAGCTGCGCATAACGGGACAGACTTTTATCATGCTCCACAGAAACACGCTGAGCCAACCCCATTTCTGCCAGTGATGACTTATTCATCACCTTCTCTGCGCGCTCAACAAGCTCTGATATAGAGATATGTGTAGCAATAGCCTCACGATGGGGCGTCAGATGCAAAACCAGGAAGCCGAGCAGGGCAAAAATGATCCCGGCCAGTCCTTTTAAAATGAATTTTTGGTTGGATTCTTGAGGCATGCAGAGAATATAAGCAGGCAAAGGGGAAACAGCAATGGATAGAACACAGAGCACAGAAGTCAGAGCACAGAAGTCAGAGCACAGAAGTCAGAGCACAGAAGTCAGAACACAGTGTGTCGTCCTGAATTATGTTTACAGAAATCTTAGGGTAAATGTAATGAAGGAGAGATTCAATGAGTAGAGAGCCTTACATCCATCGTCGCTATAGCGACGCGTTTCGCCGAAAAGTTGTAAGTGAGATAGAACGGGGGGATTTAACGATTTCACAAGCCCAACTTTTATACGATATTGGTGGAAGTGAGACCATCCAGCGCTGGATGCGTAAATTGGGAAAGAACCATTTGATCAGCAAACGCGTGAGGATTGAAATGGCAGATGACATCAATAAGGTTAAAAAACTCGAAGCCGAGAAGCGTGAACTGGAGGCGGCATTGGCCCAGGCCCATCTACGAATTCGCAGCATTGAATCGATGCTGGAGTTAGCCGGTAAAGAAGTTGGGCAAGACCTGCTAAAAAAGTACGCTGCCCGAGTATCAGGAAGCTCTCGGAAGAGTCCCGGCAAGAAGGTCGATCCGGATACAGTCTAGGGAAGATTTGTTTGGCTCACGGCATTAGTCGCCAAGCCTATTATCAGTGGCTTTCCCGTTGCCTGAGAAGCGACTATGAATCATCGGTAATCCTGGAGATGGTCATGCGCAAGCGTGCCCGGATGCCGAAGCTAGGTGGGCGTAAGCTATATCATGAACTGAAGGCTGACTTCAATGCCCATGGTTTTAAAATTGGTCGGGACCGCTTCTTTCAGCTATTGCGAGAGGCTGGGCAACTGGTGAAGCGGCGCAAGCGCTATGCGCGAACAACGCAGTCAGAACACGCCTTCAGGATCTATGACAACAAGATTCGTGGGCTTAATATTACGCATCCGAACCAAGTGTTGGTGAGTGATATGACTTATCTGCGATCCGGGAATCGCTTTGTCTATCTGGCGTTAGTGAGTGATCTGTATTCCCGTAAGATTCTTGGCTATGATGTGAGTGGGAGTTTGGGAATAGAAGGGAGTTTGCGGGCACTGCAGATGGCATTACAGTCTGTGGGGCCTACAAAGCAAGTGATTCATCATTCAGATCGCGGGATTCAATACTGCAGTCATGCTTATGTGAAGACCTTAAAGGACCATCAGATACACATCAGCATGTCGGCAAAAGGTAATCCGTATGAGAATGCGGTAGCTGAACGGATTAACGGTATTCTGAAAGAGGAGTTTCTATTAAAGGAGACTTTCCCTTCTCTTGAAGTTGCAAGACGGTCTGCCCGGGAGGCAATCCGTATTTACAATCAGGAACGGCCTCACATGAGTTTGAACATGAAGAAGCCGAGTGAGGTCTACAAGGAAGGAAGAAAGGCAGCATAAAAAGTGTAAACCTATTTCAGGACTTGACACAGAAGTCAGAGCATAGAAAACAGAAGTCGGATAGTGGTGATAATGATTACGCGATGGCCTTTACACCCTGATAGGCAAGCTTAGCCTTTCTAAAGCCAGCTTCCAATAGACGCTCGATCGTGCGTTCAGGGAGAGATTTACGACGCTGCTGATTCGGATTACCGGTATAATGATACAACCTACCGCGCTTACTTAAAACACGGTGCAGCTGGCGATAAAAGTCAACGCTATAAAGCTCTGGAGACAATGCATAGCGTGGTGGGTCATGCAAAACAGCGGTAAAATGATCATCCTGAAACTCCACAATGCCTTCCGAAGCATTTTGACGAACAACTTCGATCTTGCTATTCGTCCATAACCCAGCACTCCACGGGTTCTCCTTGCATAAAGCCAGCATATTGATATCGCGCTCAAAGACCGTTACCTGTTCAACTGAATCGAAATCAACTAAAGCTTGCGCCGTATATCCGAGTCCACAGCATACGTCCAGCACATTTCCCTGAATTCGACCCAGTTCTTTCAGCTTCCTACGGGTATCCAGCTCCGGATCGCCATTCATGGTTACATGCATTTTTATCCCGCTGATTTCTACCGTTGGAGGCTTACCTTCCGTAACAAAAATCATCTTGTAAAAATTGTTTGTCTCTTCATCAAAGCGCTGCCATTTTTGCCACTCGTTGTCTTTCCAGATCAGAATCGTGCGATCCGTTAGAGATGTAGACAAATCCGGTATTGGAAGCGTTTTATCTTCGAAAAAGAATTCATGAACTGCCAGCGTCACAATTTGGGAAGACAGTCCACAATCCAGCGAAATCTCAACGGTTCCTGTGCCGGATAGCTTCTGCAGATCGGATGAGGTTAGAAAATACGGTTTGTTCATGCTGGAAGTTTAATGAATACTTTGCCATAAAAAAAGCCCTCCGATTTCTCAGAGGGCTATAATTTGCTTAACTATCTGCTCAAAGGAAGCAACTAACTTGCAGGATTGAACGGTATGTGCGAACCGTGTAGAATGATTTTCAACTTACCATCGTTGTCCTTGGTATAAGCAAAGGAGTATTCAACTTTCACATCCTCGCCTCCCTTAGCAGGCGTGAAGTAATAGTTACCCATAGCAATGGCCATGTTGCCGTTAATTTTCACACCAGTGCTTTCCCAACGAACATTCGTCCAGGGCTTAATGGCAAAACCACCGTCTTCACTAAAGCTATCATTACCACCTACGAAATAGGAAAGTGCGCCTTCGAAGTCAGTGCGGAACTGCTTCTCAGCTGCAAGCGTTGGCTTAAAGAGGACGCTTCCTTCCTGATAATTGTAAAAATTATTAATGTGCTCGGTTGCAGCGGCTTTGTAATCACCTTTGTCCATATAGACTTTACCGATTTTTACAATACCCTCACCCCAAGCTTTCTGAACGTCAAGTACTTCCTGTTCAGTAATCATAGCTTTTTTGTTCTCGCCTGCAATTAAGCTTACGCTGAACAATAAAGAGATCAATAGTGCTACACTCATTACTCGTATCATTTTGGGTTCTCCTGAATTAATTAGGTTAAGTGATTTTGGTTGTGCAAAAAAATAGGACTCCTAACAATTTAAATCAAAAAAATTTCTATTCTATTGCAAACATCCTTCTAAATTCGAACAACTTACTGATGGTCGATAATTCTCCCCGAAAATCTTACAACTTGCCCGGGAGACTATATGATTTATATAAGGTTATCCAACTGGGTTGTAGGGTAAGTGCGAACCGTGTAGAATAATTTTCAGCTTACCATCGTTGTCTTTGGTATAAGCGAAAGAGTATTCAACTTTCACATCATCTCCACCTTCCGCCGGAGTGAAATAGTAATTGCCCATAGCAATTGCCATGTTACCGATAATTTTTACTCCGGTGCTTTCCCAGCGCACGTTTGTCCAGGGCTTAATGGCGAATCCACCATCTTCGCCAAATTTGTCATTTCCACCCACAAAATATGAGAGTGCACCTTCAAAATCAGTGCGGAACTGCTTTTCAGCTGCCAGGGTTGGCTTAAATAAAACACTGCCTTCCTGGTAGTTGTAAAAATTGTTAATATGCTCGGTAGCAGCAGCTTTGTAATCGCCCTTGTCCGTAAAGACTTTACCGATTTTCACAATGCCTTCGCCCCACCCCTTCTGTGCGTCAAGTACTTCCTGTTCAGTAATCATAATATCTTTCCTATTCTAAGGCTGCAATTTAAAACAAGCTCAGGGAAAATACCCTGAGCTTGCATAAACTGTCTGAGAGTCTAGTAGACTTTTATTATTGCGATATACTATTAATCTACCAGCGTAATGCTACCATCTTTCAGGCTATAATAAGCACCTACGATCTTAGCTTTGCCATCATTTTCCAGTCCGGAAATAATTGCGCTGCGGGAGCGAACATCAGCCATGGTTTGCTTTACGTTCTGCTTAACCACATTTGCAACATAAGCCTTATCCTTGGAATCGCGATCACCTTCGGTTGCAACAACGGCCGGCTCAAGCTGTCCGAGCAGAGCGTCTACGTTGCCACTACCTACATCCAACTTGTCAATGGCGGACTTAATCGCGCCACAGCTTTCATGTCCAAGAACCATGAGCACCTTGGAACCAGCAACGCCCATAGCGTATTCGATACTGCCAAGAATATCCTCATTTTCTGCATTTCCTGCTACACGGGCAACAAACACATCGCCGACACCTTGATCAAAAGCCATTTCAACCGGTACGCGTGAATCTACGCAGGAAAGAATGATTGCTTTCGGGGATTGTCCGCCGGTTGTGGCTTTAATCTGCGCAGGAAGGTCAAGAGCAGTAAGCTCGCCTTTCACATAACGCTTATTTCCAGCCATAAGGTCATCCACAACAGCTTGCGGGCTGGTAGCGGTTTGAATTTCTTTGGTGTTAATACTGCTAACAAGTTCAACGGCTTCTTCTACTGGTGCAGGTGTTTTCTCTGCACATCCAACAAATACGAAGAGTAGAAAGATTACTGAGATACTGCTGAATAGTCGTGTCATTTTAGGATCTCCTCGGGTTTAGGATATCTGATTTGAGACCAAATATAGCAAAACAAAGTAGGAATCCTAATGATATTTTATTTTTTTCGTGCAAAACGCTCATTTTGACACTGGTGGCTGGTGGCTGGTGGTAGAAAATTTAATTGAATAAAAAGAAAGTAAACAAGATGTTTAAAATCACGTTTAATGGACTGGTAACATCTTTTCCCTTCGTGAATTTTACGAATCCGAAGAATTCGCATATACCAAGCACGATATAAGTAACACAGTCCCGACCCCAAAGGGGTCATATGGCAATAAACAAAAAAAGGCTCAAAAACAGTCGTTTTTGAGCCTTTGGCAGTCGGGGTGAGAGGATTTGAACCTCCGGCCTCACCGTCCCGAACCCGCTCCACTTCAAACAGCTATTCTATTTTAAGTTATATATTCAAATAAAGTTATATCTCATTCATCTTTTTCAGTTTAAGCCGTTCTGATTTGATTATCTGAGGGGTTATTGTGGGCTAGCCGTATTTAAAGCCTTTATTTCACAGTGTAATCCAGTCTTATTTGAAACAAATACATCAAATAAGACTGGATTTATTTTTTTTTATTCAAATAAGCTGCTGTTTTGTACTGGCTAACTTTCTTCAGACCGCACAAAAAGTTCAAATAATACCGGTCGCTTATTCAAACCTTAGTCTTTGCTTGGGGTGAAAAATTTACCAAGAAATGAAAGCGGAAAGTCTTTTGTCAGATAAATTCCGATCTCAGGTGCGTCAAAGTCTGTTCCACGAATTTCACCCCCAAACCGCAAATCGGATCTTTGCTCCAAAATATCAAATTGAATCAAGAAACTAAATCTTGTCTCTACGTTTTTTAGGACCATTCCATCAACAATACCAACTCTTCTATTTTCAGGGGACACCCCGAAAACCACCTTTGTTGAGAATGCGACCCTTTCTTTACTATCAACAACATCAATCATAAAACCGCCTCCAAAAAATACCTGGTAAGTAAGAGCACTAAAATTCCGCAACCGATTTACGTCTGTAGGAGGAATTCTACTAAATTGATCCACACTATCGGTACGAGAAGATACGAGGCTATCGGTGAATATAAATTTTGTATTACGCTTTCTAACCTCACCGTGCAATAATAGATCAATATGTTTACTTTTAGTTTCGATTAATAATGTAGAGAACAGCGTCAGATCCTCTGCTTCCTCATCAACTACTCGTTCGTATGTAGTTGTAATTCTTTCATATCTAGCTGTTGCTGGGTCCACAATTCTTGGTGGATCGACATACATAATATCACTCACACGATCTGGAGAAGATGTACTTTCTTCATTTGGAATCAAACTTTTTGTGTTTGAGAGACCGATGTTTAATCCAAGGTTGAGAGATGGCATTGGAAGTCCAGGGAAACGCCCGATTTTGGGAAGAAGAGCCCACTGTGGTATTTTCCATAAATTAGGTTTATAAATCTCTAGATCTCCATAGATTGAATTTGGATCTAGTCCCTCAATTAGGCTGAAGCTGGTTCCAATTGAAATAATATACGGCCGTCTACTTGTTCTAACTGTATCTCTCTTCTTCGCAGAAATTTCCAACTCTTTTTGAAGTATTTCAATAAAATTTGTTACATCGAGGGTATCATTCGCTATTATGATACCTTTTGGTTGTTTATCATCGTTGTTACCAGAATCTTTCTTCTCTCCGGCTTTCTCAACTTCTTGCGCCAATAAAGAAACAAATCCAAGGATAAAACAGATACAAAAGATAAATAGTTTATTCATTACTCCTCCCAATCTGTAATATATATGCCCCTATTCGAACCCTTCTCATTTTTTGTTCTTTAACAATGCCTCAGGAGACAGTGCCGCATATATCATCAGCTCCTGGAGTGACTCATGCCCGAGGATTTCTTTCAGTGAATAGATATGTCGGCCGCTCATCATCCAATAGCTGGCAAATGTATTACGCCATTTGTGAATCCCGCCCTCCAAGCCGGTCCGCTGCCGGGAGCGTTTCCACATCGATGCGATTCCGGAATACGCTCTTCGTCGACTTTTTACCGTGACTAAATACATTTATGCGGCCTCCTTAGGGAGACGAGAAGCCAGTTGGGTAGTGGAAAAATCTATTTTATTTTGTTTTTCCATACTTCGAAGGAAATATAATCCTTTAAATTACAAACGCACGAACATGATTTCAACTACGATTTCTTCGCATAGATAACACCGTGGCGAAAGCCATTTAGCTTCAAAATGGCATTTCAGGTATAGATGGTTTTGCGAGCTAGAAAGATATCAGCACTACAGAGTGTTGGAATGCCAACACCCACTTCAAATAAAAAAAGGCCCAAAAACTTACGTTTTTAAGCCTTTGCTAAAGTAATAATTGTATAAGTCATGTTAAATTAATTAATAACACATATAGAAAGTTATGTTAATTAATCGACTCTAAATTTTCGTTAATACTGTGCATCTCATCTTTCAACTGATCTAAAGCATTAGAATATTCTAATATAACCTTTGAAAGCTTTTGTAACAATTGTTGAGAGTCATCGTGATTGATGACTTTGAACGCCAAAGCAAACTTGGCCTGACCTTCAATAAATCCATGAGTAATTTCTAACTTTCCAACATGGCTAGCTAAAACATCGTATTGTTCATCGATATTATCACGCAATGAAGCAACAATGTGTTTGTCGGCAGGAGACAGTTCATCCTTTTCAAGTATTTCAGAAATGATTTCACATTTCTCAAACAATTCAGATTGTATTTCACTAATCTCAGAGCTTGTATTCATAAAAGAACTGACTATCGGCTGAAAAGCAGCGTTAAAGTTCATCCCTGAAAGTATTGTCTCTAGTTTATATTTAGCCAAATCAATTGGAACTTTCTCTAAAGAAATATCCCGCCTCAAATCCATCAAACTCTGTAACTGATTTGGTTTTCTGAAGTTTTTAGCAATTAATCCAACAAGAATATATATTAAATATGAATATCCAGAAAATTTAAAATCAGCAATAGTAAACGTCATTTTTTGAATGGCAGAGGTGTAAAGATCGTACGAAGAAAATGCAAACAAACTTAACAAGACAAGTCCTGGAAGAACGCCGTGAGAAGGGGAATTCTCTACATCAACCATTGGTAATTGTTTAAAGACTGGATCAAGCTTATCTTGAAATATATATATCAGAAGAAATGTTATATATAGAATGAATAATGCTATATAAAAGATCATAATTGGTTGATACGAAAAACTTACTATTTTTGAAACGTAATAAACCACAAAGTTCATACTTATTAGCTTGAACATTAAATCAACTGTCAAAAAATTTGACTCCACAAATTTATTTAATGGGTTAAACGTATATTCATCCGAATCGTGATTTTTTTTGAGATTAAGAAACACTTTGTATAATACTTGCAGACTAAAACCCAAAAGATGAACCACCAAAAACAAAGTTAAAGCTCTATCTAAATTTAATATGCTAGTTTCAACTTCGTTTATTAACAATATGATTATACTACCAAGAGCTCCTATCATACCCCACAGAGTAAAACCTTTTCGCCTATTTTCTAATTGGAAATTATTAACTTCCCAGTCGATCTGATTCAGTATTTTCTGTCCTTCAAACTGTTCAATTCTTTTTTTTTTCATATAAATATTCTACTCAACTTCGATATACATAAGCATTTAAGGGCTAAATTAAATTAATTACGCTATTAAATTAATAGTAGAAAGAAGTACAGACGGGGAGATTTGTGTTTTTCTGTTATCCAGCAAAATGATGGCGAAAATCTTTAAGATTACAGAAATGTAATAAGTTATACATATAATATAAATTTTTCATTAATAGTCAAAACTTAATTAAATACAGCTTTAGTCTTCTGAAAATTTTGACATAAATGCTTTTAAATGCTTCAAACCTAAGAGATACTCGCTTACGACATAACCTATTTTAGAATTCATTTAGTATGAGAGGTAAAGAATATTTTTCTTCATTAGAATATTTTATTACACTACGAAAAAAAGGCTCAAAAACATTCGTTTTTGAGCCTTTTGCAGTCGGGGTGAGAGGATTTGAACCTCCGGCCTCACCGTCCCGAAGATCATCATTTTCAACGTGCATTGACATGTCAAAAAAAAACAGCCTTTTTACATTATACTTGCTACAAGAGCAGATTCTAATGACTTTTTAGTAGCAAAAAAATTTACCATGGAATATTAAATGACACCCTTCTCATCGATCGGCTTTTGGCAAAGCAAAAACTTTCCAAAGAATCTCAAGTTAGCTGGTACTTTAGAATTCTCGCCTGAAAACTTTGAAATCACTCTCATTGTAGAAAGCAATCATATCTTTTTAGATAAATTCTTTCCAAAGAAAATACCTCTTATTTGTGGAAATACTTTGGATGGACATTACACACTAGTCAATTCATGGCTTAAGGGTTCTAGAACTAACATGTCTGGTGTCCAATCAATCACCTATCAGCCATACCTTGCACTCAAGGGCATATTCGCTTCTGAGGAGAATGACCTGAAGTTTGATTCAGCAAGCTTAGAGTTTGATGACCTATTATGGTTTTTCCCCACTAGGAAACTATTTCCATCAGCATCAACTAAAGCTGAAAAGAGTTTCAAAAGCGAAGTTAATAATTTTGATAAGAATTACGAGCTAAATGACGGAACAGTAATTAGGTTTTGGGCAGAAAAATATAGATCTGGAAACTTGACAACAGATACAACAGAAAAGCACTTGAATCTGGGGATAAAAACCGGTAATCCGATTGAAGTCAATAGCATTCTTAATAGATACATATTTCCATTACAAAAATTTTTCTCTTTGGCCATAGATAGGTATCAAGAATTTAAAAATCTGACATTCTATACAAACGACCTTTTGATAAAGCAAAATGATCCTGGTAGAGACCCGATCCCTATTCCTGTAGAAGCATTTATACAATCAAGACGTACGGAAACGAAATACTCAAAATTTTTCAACCGCGTAGAATTTACTACCGTCTTTGAGGATGTAGAACCAAACTTTGTTGATATATTAAATGACTGGTTTGTTAAAGAGAAGTCGCTTGGAAGAGTAATCAACTCATATTACGATATTTTATTTAGACCAAATTTGTTTGTGCGTAATCAATTTTTAAATATAGCATCTGCGCTCGAAGGCTATCACGTCAATGCGGTACGCATAGATTTAAAACTCGGTAACCAACAAAAACGATTCACACAAAACGAGATTAGAAACAACGATTTTAAAAAACTGAAAAAGGCAGTTTTATCGAATTGTAATGAAAACTATAAATCATTTCTTAAGCTAAAACTTGCATCTAACTCTAAATTCTTTGCGACTAGGCTTAATGATTTGTTTAAGTATGCAGCTAATGAGATTAATCAAGTAATAGGAGAAAAAGAAAAATTCATATCAGACTTTGTAAAACTACGAAATGAGTTAGCTCATGGGAAGCCATCTTCTGAATTGGACGAGAAGAAACTTTACATTCTGACATATGGGGGACGAGCACTATTCTTAGCTTGCATCAGAAAAGATATTTTTAAAGTAACTACCCCACACTTCCCACCCCACAAATATGATGAAACATACAATATAGTTTCATCTTTTTATCATAAGAAGAAATCTAAATAATAGGGTATTTCTAATGATTAGAAGCGACTCTAATCACCTTAATCTATCTGGGTTACAAGCCCCTATTAAGGCCCATTATTGTTTTAATAACTTCTAAGTTCACTAGTCTCGTACACTCAGCAAATATAGATACCAGCCCATGTTTTGCTAAAATTACTCCTACCCGGTAAATACACCACGGCTACTTCATTGACATTTCACTAAGAAAAACATGAATTATTATCACTTTAATCATATAAACAAGACCCTATTAAAGCCCACTCCCCTAAAACGAGAAAAGCCCCTGAAAATTTCAGGGGCTAAGTCCTTTAAAAACAGTGTCGGGGTGAGAGGATTTGAACCTCCGGCCTCACCGTCCCGAACGGTGCGCGCTACCAGGCTGCGCCACACCCCGATGTCTGAACGGGAAAGAATATAAACAGGTAATATTTCGAGAGCAACAGGAAAAAGAAAAATAGAACACAGAAGTCAGAACACAGAGTAGTGACGCGCAATTGCGCGTCATGATCCAAATAATCAGGTTGCGCTTCAATAAGAACGGGTGAATGGGTGAGCGGGAGAAAACAGATGGAGAAAACAAGCCCGCAGCCCGCGAAGATAGTCGTGGGTAACAGAATAAATCGGTGAGCGGTGAGCGGTGAGCGGTGAGCGGTGAGCGGTGAGCGGTGAGCGGTGAGCGGTGAGCGGTGAGCGGTGAGCGGTGATGAATTTTCGCCTTGATATGTGGTATATACAAGCACAAAATTTGATGCCCGATGCCCGATGCCCGATGCCCGATGCCCGTCGTTTAAGACCGATCCGCCACAAGCGCAGTTACCGCACCCAACAGGATCATACCAAGGCCAAGTGCAGCTCCTCCCCCGCCCTCGGGCAAGCCCGGAAAAATCGGATAGAGCGAGGCAACAACCAGTCCCAGAATAAAATAGATGGTCTCTTTCGGATAGTTCTTCAGGCAAATATTAATCAGCTTGGCAAAGCCGACAATACCGGCAACAGCACCAACACCGATAATCCCCATCAATACCACATTAAATTCCTTGATCGATTTGATCACCACGCGATACTGACCAAGCAGTACCAAGATAAACGATCCGCTGATACCCGGAACGATCATCGATCCGCCGGCCAAAATTCCAGAAATAAACAACATGCCCAGAGCGGCAGTAGACATATCAAACTGAAAGTTAATATCCTTGCTTTTCTGAACGTCGGGAAAAAGCAGCGCGAAGGACAAAATCAATGCTGCACCGGCCAGAAACGACAGAATTGCAGCAACCGATGGCGACATTTCTTTATGCGCGCGATAAACAGATGGCACTGAGCCAGCAATCAAACCAACAAAAAATAGATAGGTAAGCTGCTCATGGTAAGTCAGCAGATAGTCCATGAGATGAGACAGTGCAACCACAGCCAGCACCGCTCCGATACCGATCTTAGCAAGAAACACCAGATACTCCATACGGCGCTCCTTGTCAGTTGCGACATTTCCAACGGCTTCTATCAGCCGTTCGTATATCCCTAGCACAACCGCCATCGTCCCACCGGAAACACCGGGGATAATATTTGCTACGCCGATTACACCGCCTTTTGCGAGAAGGCCAACCAGCTGATCTTTTACCATATGCGCTACTGAACTCATAAATCCCATCCTTTTTTTCCAATAAGAGGCACAAAGTCGCGAAAATCGTGCTCAATTATATCATATTTGTCGTCCTGCCGTGTGATGATCATCAGCTTTTGCCCGGTCTTTCCGCCAACGGGAATCACCATGCGCCCCTTTTCGGCCAGCTGGGCCAGTAGCGCTTTCGGTGGCTCCGGTGATCCGGCCGTTACGATGATCCTGTCATAGGGTGCGTGGGCTGTCCAGCCCAGCGAACCATCACCAATACGCAGGCCAACCGTGTAATAGCCAAGCTCATCGAATAGCTTCTGCACGCGTCGACTTAAATCGCCTATGCGCTCAATAGAATAGACCTTCACGCCAATCTCTGCCAGCACGGCAGCCTGATAGCCACTGCCGGTACCGATTTCCAGAATGCGCTCATGTCCTTTTAGATCCAGTAACTGTGTCATATAGGCTACGGTGGTAGGATGCGAAATTGTTTGCCCAAAACCAATTGGTAAGGATTTATCCATATAAGCCTGATGCGCAAGCGCCGGCTCAACAAAACGATGCCGCTGGATTCGTCGCATGGCATCTGCAATGCGCGGATCTTTGATACCGGCATCTATCACAAACCGCTGTACCATCTCGTCGCGATGGCGTTTATACATGTCCACGGATTCTCTCCTTCAAAAGGCGCCCCATCAGGCCTATAAAATTCAGCGTATCATCCACATGGCGAATAGCGCTGGGCGCGCCATTATAAACGGTTGGAATATCAACCGGTTGAATTTGATACCCCTTCCAGGCGGTTCGCACCACAAACTCACTTTCTAAATGAAAACGATTTTCATGCGGATGGACTGTCTCGAGCAGCCTGCGTGAATAAAGTCGGTAACCGCACTGGCTATCGTCAACCTGCTGCCCACCAATCATCGAAACAATTTTTGACGTCAGATAGTTTGACGCCATTCGATGCGCAGGCATAATTTTCGGATCCCGTTTCCGCCTGCCGATAATCAGATCAGCTCCGGACTCCTCAAACGCTTCAATAAAGGTTGCTATATATTCCGGTGGATGTTGCAAATCCGCATCGAGCGTGAGCACTGCCGATATTTCATCATCTTGCAGTAGCTCATTTACGCCGCTCTTTAAGGCTGCTCCCTTACCGCGATTTTCCGAATGCCTGGATTGTGTAAGTCTTAGTGCAGCATGATGATGATGCTTCAATTGCGGTTTGCTGCCATCATCTACAATATGCACACAGAACTTTCTCCCGGTTGAAGCCTGTACTAGCGCCACACCATCCAGCAGCTTTGGAAGCAGCTGATCTGCGTTAAAGACCGGTATTAGAATTCCGTACATGTGAAGATCAAATCCGGTCGGCTTCGACTCCGCTCAGCCAGACCTTTAGCGTTATAGAAAATAAAAAAGCGCCTGCATCTAAGGGATGCAGGCGCTTGGATGTCGGAGCGACTGGATTTGAACCAGCGACCTCTACCACCCCAAGGTAGCGCGCTATCCAGGCTGCGCCACGCCCCGAACGTGCGGCAAAAATACGCTAATGAATTTGTAAAATCAAGTAAATTGAGAGAAATGATTAAGGAAGCATGTCCATGATCTCGCGAAGCTCCAGCTTCACTTCAGCCAGGGTGCGTTTCAGGCGAATCGTCTCGTTCATTTCAAACGATGTGCTGGAGCCGTTGAGCTGCTTTTCAACGTCCTCTACCGGCAGTTTTTGAACAAGATAAAGGTCTTTAATTTGGAAGAGCAGGTTCAGTTCTTTGTCGGAGTAATAGCGATTTCCGGATCGATTTCGTATCGGCTTTAGCACCGGAAATTCTTTTTCCATACGCTTTACTTCGGTCGCGTCAAGCGAGGTCATATCGCTGACCTGACGCAGGGAATAATACAGTTTTTTCTGCGGCTTTTTAATACTCATAACTGCTCCCGGGTTCTATTCTGCCTGCGAAGACTGCATAACTTTATAGTAGCACTATACTTATGCAATAAAGTAAGGATTTTCCTACGGGTCAAGAACTAATTCGTGCTTGAACATTTTTTGATACCAGGGTGTAAATACCGCTGGATAACTCAACATTCGCAATTTAAAGTATTCCAAATCCGAGCTTTTCAAATTTAGCTTCTTTTGAAGCTGAGCGCCCCTGTCAAACTGATACACCGGAATCCGCGGCAGCATCAGTATATCAGATATTTCCAAACCATGTCGCAGACAAACGCAGCCGTGTTTAAATCCTACCTCGTCAGCGATATTCCGCACCTCCTCATTGCAAAGGCCAAAAGGATAGGCGACACTGTTGACAGACCTGCCGAGACGAGACTCCAGAAGTTGCTTGCTCTCTTTTAACTCACGACGTATTTCGTCCGCCTTCAGCAAGGTCAAGCCACGATGCGTTACGGTATGAGCACCTATTTCCCAGCCAAACTCCTGTAATTCTTTCAGAGCATCAGCATGCAGGTGCAGAAAAGTTATGCCGCCAAGATTCACATCCCAGGTATTATGTCTGCCAAGAAACCCACTTATGGCATACACAACACCGCGCATACCATACTCATGCATTATTGGCAACGCATGTTTGTAGACAGACAAGTAACCGTCATCAAACGTCAGGATAACAGGCTTCTCCGGTAGTGGCGTTTTGTCAAGATCGCTAAACGTAACTGTTTCATATCCGTGGGAGTGAAGCCATTGAATATGGCTCCTGAAACGTTCGGGGGAAACAGCATTAATTCCCACTTCGTTTCGCGGGTCAATTTTATGATACATGAGGATTGGAATATCGGAAGGAAAAAGCTTTTCCTGATCAGACGAATCAGGCATCGGCAATACGCAGGTCAAAATATGTTATAGACAACTCGGATGCGAGGCGGGATTCAGCTACATGTCCTTCGAAAAAAGCTAGTCCGCTGAAAAAAACATCATCCGACTTTAATGCCTCTTCGAAATCCATCTCCGGAAACAGCCTAAAATAACCAAGCAGCAATGCACTTAAAGCCACTGATGCCGTTGCCGGCACAATTCCGCATAAATTCGGTACGCAGAAGTAGATTACGTTATCGAGAACAAAGGTGGGGTTATCAATTGTCGTTGGTGTGCTGCGCTCAACGCTACCTCCGTTAGAAATATCGAGGTCCAACACCACAGCCCCGTTGGGCAATAACGTCTCGCAAGCCTGATCGACGACGATCTCGGCACGTCCGAACTCACTAACAGCGCTAATCAGCACATCTGTTGTAGGTAATACCTGAGCAAAGGTTTCTTCAGACCGCGCCAATACATTAACGCTTTCAGGCAAGGCTGTTCGGACCTGCTCTACCCTGTCTTCATCTGCAGCCAACAAAGATACACTACACCCCATATTTGAGGCTGTGATAGCGGCATTGACAGCAGCACTGGTTTCTCCAACAATGGTCACTTCACCTGGGTTTGCTCCAATCACAGATCCGAGCAGCGTACCTTTGCCCTGCTGATTGGAGTGTAGCAGCATCGCTGCCTGATGAACAGCAACCTGCCCCTTAATACGTCCACTAAGGTCGAAAAACGGTCGAGTGCCATCGGTGCGCTGGACCTGATCATAGGCATAACAACTACAGCCGCGTGCCATTAAAGAGCGGGCTAAATCCAGATTTCCAAGAAAATGAAAATATGCAAAGACGGTATGTTCCGGTCTCACAAGATCAAACTCAACCGGCATGGGTGGCTGCACTTTTAACAGAAAGTCGGCCTGGGCATATACCTTTTCAGGTGAAGGGACAATTGTAGCACCAGCTTCTACATAATCGTCATCATCAAAACCGCTACGTAACCCGGCACCGCTTTCGACAAAAATCGTATGATCCAGCGACTTTAAAAATTGCACCAGCTCGGGTGTAGCTCCAACACGATACTCGTGACTCTGTATTTCTTTCGGTATTCCGAAAGTCATAAACTACTCCCATCCATAGCCGGTTGCATTGTAATCATCTTCACGTAACGGCCAATTAGTTTTTCGGCACAAATTTCAACGTCAAAAACTTCTCCGGATTCAGCAGTTCCAGAGTTGTATCATACAGCGCTTCCCTGGAAACACTGTTGATGCTATCTATGATTTCATCAATACTGCGATAAACACCGGTGTACATTTCGATTGTTGCCAGTCGATGCATGCGCCCGGAAGAACTCTCCAGCGCCAGCACCAGGCTACCACGAAGTTGAGACTTCGCTTCTTCTAGCTCTTTCATGGGTACAGGGCGGCGACGTAACTTGTCAAACTCACGTTCCAGCAGCTTCATCGATCGCTTGAGATTGCTTTTATCGGTTCCCAGATATACTCCAAATGAACCGTAATCATAATAAAAGTCAAGAAAAGAATAAATGCCGTAGGCGATACCATGTTTTTCGCGAATATTCTGAAAGAGCCGTGACCCCATCCCTCCACCGAGGATGGTGTTCAGCAACAGCGCCTCGAAGCGACGGGGGTGATTGTATTCAAAGCTGGGAACACCAAGGCAAATATGAGCCTGATTGATAGGCTTTTCGAAAACAAATTCACCGGATTTAATGGTGGCCTTGCTGAATTTTTCCGGCTCGGAAGATCCCGGGGCCATTTTGAAATAACGCCCGCACATTTTTACCAGCTTATCGTGATGGACATTTCCCGCTGCTACAACCAGCACGTTATCATGCTTATAGTGCTGCTGGTAAAAGTTTAACAGTTCGGAACGATTAAGATTCGCAAGCGATCGAGGAGTTCCCAAAATCGGCAACCCAAGGCCGTGATCAGGAAACATCTGCTCACTAAATAAGTCGAGTATCATCTCTTCAGGCGTATCCTCAACCATCAGGATTTCATCGAGTATCACCTTTCGCTCTTTGTCAACCTCAGGTTCTTCGAAGCTTTTTCGATTGAGGATGTCGCCAAGGACATCAAGAGCCCTGGAGAGATGTTCATCCAACACGTCGACCGTATAACAGGTCTGTTCTTTAGTGGTGAATGCATTAAGGTTACCGCCTAGCGTCTCAATGCTTCTTACGATTTGACGAGGGGTTTTACGTCCGGTCCCCTTGAACATCATGTGTTCGAGGAAGTGTGCTACACCATTGTTATGGCGCGTTTCACGACGGGTTCCCGACTTAACCCAAACACCAACCGAAACCGAACGGACATTTGGCAAATGCTCTGAAACAATGGTCAGACCATTCGGTAAACACGTTTTTTCATATTCTCTATCTAACATTAACTGCTTTTCCTGCTCACTTTATCCGAGTCATAAATCGATGCTAAGTTTATGAAATTTTTTGGCGTATTCAAATCACTTGTCGAATTTTCACCATCGGTTTTTTGTTGGCCGAATGGCAACACTTCAACCCGTTTGGATTTACGCAAATATCGCAGTAAAAGACGGCGTACATCCTGATTGTCTTCGCGAATTTCAATGTAGCGTTTCAACCGCTCCGGCGGTCTTTTTAGAGCTCTTTTCGGACAAAAGCCCAGACCACGATAACTACCATTTTCGACGAGAATCAACGAACGTTCATCTTTTTTCCTGCCAGGCTCTACCACAAAAAATGTGGATAGCGGATAATCCAGACGACTGTATGCCTGTAGAAATCGTTCATTATAAACCTCCGGGGACTCCTTGTTTACACAGGCACCTTTGCAGGTTTTCAAGTGATAGTTAAAACAAGCACCGCTGGTTTTCTGTAAGGAACAAAGCTTTTGGCAAAGTTCGAACCTCTCCACCATCCTTGCAACAAACGCCTCTCCCTGTGGTTTGCTGGTAAAAGATACGAGCGGTAAACTCTGATTCCGCGAAAGCATTTCAATAGTAAAAACACGATATCCATTCTCATCGATTGAATGATAGAGTCCATATCGATACTTGGTTCGACGCTGACTGCGATTATAGCGTGGCCTTAGCTGTTTTATTAAATCTGATTCAAGCAGCAGGGCAACAATATCACTACCGGTGAGCTCCCAGCGGATGTCGCGGATTCGATTTTTCATTTCCAGGGCGCGAGACGATTTCAGGTCATTTGAAAAATGCGACATGACTCTTTTTCGAATCGATACGCTTTTACCGACATACAACAGGGCATCACCCTCATAAAAAAAATAAACGCCGGTTTCATCCGGAAGTGACTCAATCTCTTCGCGATTAATCCCCGGCGGGAGCCTGGTTTCCTTCCAGTCGCTAAGCTCAGGGGTTCCTTCATCCTCACGAATAGCATTTAGCTGCTTAAAGAGTTCAAACGTAGCTCTGGCATCGCGCTCTGCGCGATGCGCTTCGATTAAATCGATATTCAGGGTTTTGCAGATATGCTTTAAACGATAGTTAGTGAGCCCGGAAACCATTTTGCGGCTGAGGCGCATGGTGCAAATTTGTTTCCGTTGGAAATGATAGCCAAGTCGCTTGAATTCATATTTCAAGAAGGAGTAGTCAAACCGGGCATTGTGCGCGACCAGAATACAGTTCTCGGTCATTTCTACAATCCTGCGAGCGATCTCATAAAATGCCGGAGCACCTTCCAGGGCATTTGCACGGATGCCGGTCATTGCGGCGATATCTGCCGGTAGAGCACGTTGAGGATTTACCAGAGTGCTAAACGAATCTACAACGGACTCGCCGTCGCTTATCAATACAGCGACCTCAATAATCCTGTCCCGCCTTGGACGTAATCCGGTTGTTTCTACGTCGACAATCGCGAACATAAAATTTTTATGAACCTTCGGTTGGAGGCTTGGAAGGGCGCGGCCCGACACGTCGGGGACGTCTCCCGCTGCGCACACGTGGTTTTGGCTTTTCTGCTTCAGGAGCAGTTACAATAGCTTCTTCCGACTTGTCTTCACCTGGATTTTTAACGCTTTCCGACGTTTCCGGCTTCTCAGATGCTTTTACCCTGCGCTGTGGACGCTTGGGTTTATCTGAAACCGGCTTCTCAGGTTTATCGACAGAGCTGCCAGCTGTTTCAGCAACAGCCGGTAAGTTTTCCGTCGGTTTTGCGTCTACTGCTTTTTCTTCATTTTTTGCCGGGGTCTTTCGCCTGGTGCGTTTTGGCTTGTCCTGCTGCTCGGTATTGGATTTAGCAGTAGCAGTATTCGGTTTCTCGACCTTTGGTTTATCAGACTTTGCTTGCTTAGCTCGGGCAGGTTTTGCTTTTGCTTTTTCCGGACTCCCGGTTTTCTTTGCCGTCTGCTTACGCGGCTTTCGCTCTGCTGGCTTTGCCTTCTTTCCCGTCAACTGCTCATAAACCTTTATGGCTTTCGCTTCAAGCTGCTCCAGCGTTCCGTTGTTGTGTATGGTAAAATCGCCCCACTTTGACTTTTCTTCGATAGGAATTTGTTTCGCCATGCGTTCTTTTATCAATGCATCTTCCAGACCATCACGCTCCTTAATGCGTTCCATACGCTGCTTCATACGTGATGCTACCACGATCACATGGTCGAACATTTTCTCCATCTGCATTTCATAAATCAGCGCCGCATCGAGGCAAACGACCTTATGCTTTCTGGACTCCCTGGCATGGGCCACCTTATTTACAACCGCCTCCACAAGCCTCGGGTGTACGATTTTGTTTAGCTGGTGTGTTTTTTCCGGACTCTTAAAAGCGAGCTCACCGAGAAGTCGACGATTGATCTTTCTGTTTCGATAAAAAATCTTTTTACCGAATGCTTTACCGAGTTCGCGTTTTACGTCGTCATTTTTATCTAGGATCTTATGAGCAATTTTATCTGCATCCAGAACGAGACATCCTTTCGACTCGAACTGCTTTGCAACGGTTGACTGGCCGCAGCCCATGCCACCGGTAATTCCAATAAATAGTATATCGCGTTCTGATTGTTTTCGTCTTTGTGCTGCCATTTCATTCCGATCTGTTTCAATTTACAATCATTAGTTTGCCTTTTTTCTCAGCACCATCAAGGCGAATGATAAAGATATATACTCCACTTGCTACCAGACGACCGGACTCATTCCTGCCATCCCAGCTTAGTGCACCAAAAGCATTTTCATTTTTCATACTACGAACCAAAGCTCCGTTAGCTGTAAAAATAAAAACTTCTGCATCCCTCGGCAAATTCGCAAAGCGTAACGGCTGACTTTTTGCGGTCCATGGATTTGGATAAACCAGCACCTCAGATAAATTCGTTATTTCTCGATAAATTTCAAGTGAGGAGCCATTCTCATTTAGTGTCGAACCATTTTTACCACGGATACCACTTGCCGTTAGCACATGTGGTTCACCGAAAGCGCCGAGCCTATTAGGGGTCTCCAGAATTAGCAACACCTCATCCTCTCCTACCTCGGCACGTAAAATACGAATATCCGGATCGATTCTATAGTTCCGAATCTGAATAGCATCCACGCTATCAATCGGCTGACTAAAGCGAATCCGGAGTCTGGATTTCTCAAGTAGCTCAAGAGAGGTTAAATATAGCGATGGATTCGGCTGCATAAACATAAAATTAACAATTAATGAATCAGGACCCGGCGTACCGGATCTATCTTCATGCTGGATAAGCAAAAGTGGATTCTCTCCTTCAGGAAAAGAGTCGTCAAAGCTTAGCAAAGCCTGTCGACCATTCTCAATCCGTGCAACGCTGGCCGGAGCTTCTCCCCGTAGTGCCCAGCGACTTGCATCGAAAGTCCGTGTGGACATCGTTTCACTAAATTTCACTACTGCCTGAAGAGCATTCTCTGCACTAACCTCAAGAACAACCGGAGCTGGATTGGGTTGCGCGCTCATCAGCCTGCTCAGAACACTTTCCGGCTCCGGTAGATCCATGTCCACAGCGGAGACAGCAAACGAATACAATGTATCTGTCGACAATCCGGTAATGCGCATTCTATCTGACTGAGACGAATCAACTCGCACATTCTGCCCACCCATTCTACGATAGATGCGGTACTGCTCTGCACCGGGCACCGTTTTCCAATTCAGTGATATCTCGAATTCATTCAATGCAACCACCTTAAACTGCGAAGGGGTTGCCGGGCGATTTCCAGAGTCCTCCTGTGGCCAGAAACGCAAGCCGCTCGTAGTATTGAGTAAAAGTTCAGATCGACCATTTCCCGTAAGGTCTGCCCAAACAGAGGTGTTGCTATTCACTTCGTTCTGATACCATAATAGCTGTAGCTCGTTGTTTTCGAAGTGAAACAGGTAACCATCCGGAAACGGCATAAAAACAATCTCATCCTTACCGTCACTATCTACATCTGCGGCGGACAATCCATTGTGGATACCGCTCTGCACCGTAACACCGTGAACGTTTATTTCAGTCAGCAACTGATAAGAAGACAAATCTGCGGCCTCCCAAACGGTTAGCACCCAGAACTTATTGTCTACGTTAGACTCAAGTAAAACCGGCGGCTGATTTCTGACGGCTGTAACAATCTCTTTTCGCCCATCGCCATCCACATCGGCTGCAGTTAAGAGGCTTTCACCGCCAATGCCGTTCAATCGGGTTGACCATGTTAATGCGTATGAATTTCCTGACCTCTCATAAACAAGCAAATCGCCGTCTACATCGGCAACTACAATTTCGGGTTCCCCATTCCCATTAAAATCATCATAAAGCGCCACGGGAACACCATAGATGTTATTACCATCTCCCTGTTCTGACAGTTCAGTGCTTTCATTTAGATTGTAATTCGTATCAACCTCAAATATTTTCCAAACACCCTGTTCTATGGCCAACACTTCGTTTTCTCCGTCGTCATCTGCATCAATAAAACGACTGATCCAGAAGTTGTTGTTATTCTCCCAGACTTTTCCAACCGGGAAGCTACTATTACTCCCACCTCCCAATATAGATGACTGACGGCCGAGGCCAACGGCAATATCAGTACCCTGTCCCGGCAACAATTTTCCGACATCACGTGGAATACCTGTATTTTCGGATTCAAAGACCTTTCTAAATTCGCTGCCGTCATGCTCCAGCGCCACAACCTTACCGAAGCTTTCATCAGATATTTCAGAGATCCAAACTTCAGAGCGTCCGTCATTATCAACGTCGGCTGCTTCAGGCATCAGGTAGCCCTGCAGTGGCAGTTGAACAGGCGCTCCGAGAGGAATGCTCTTTGGCAGGGTCCGGGGCAATAATAATTCTGTTCCAGACTCGTTATCACCAATATTGCTGACTAATCCTGCGGTATTTTCCAAAGCAAAGGCAATTCTTGATCTCTCCGGCAGAACCGATTCTGTCAAAAGCAGACTATGCTCTTTTTCCAGATAGCTGGTGCGAATATTTGTAATTTCAAGTCCGAAATCATCGTAAAAAAAAGCTCGAAGAGATGTGACATCATCAGTGCGCATGCGTAATAGCAAGCCAGACTCCGGACCGACATAAACACGGGTGATATCAAATTGCTCCAATGCAGGTGGCGTCCTGTCAATTTCAACAAACTGCCTTAACACCACATCTGCTCCGGATGTTTGACGAATCCGCAGCTCCAGAGTATAGGTGCCGTCTTCCAAAGTAAGAACATTCCAAAGCGCTAACGTATCAGAGAGAACCTGTCGCGAGGAAATGGTAGCAATTTCCTCCCACACCAGCGGTGTTTCACTTCGTCCATAAGAGAGTGTATAGCTGGAAATAGCTGGTGACAATGCAGTCCCAATAATCGCCAATTCATTTGTGGAGATACCGGCTCCATCTTCCGGCTGAACTATTGCCGCAAAGCCACCATTTCCAGCTTCCAGAACAGCGAAAGCATCAGGAATTCCGTGACCATAACGATTATCCCAGCCGGCCAGACCAAGGTCGCGGCTTCCAGCATAAAGTGCTCCGGTAGCTTGTTCGGGCGTCAATGTCGGATCATTGGAAAGCAGTAGTGATAGTACACCACAAACAAGCGGTGCGGCAAAGGAAGTTCCGTTTACCTCACCATATTTATTGTCACGCTGAGTTGTAGTTAGTTCAACTCCAGGCGCTACCAGGTTAATGGTATTGCCATAACTGGAAAAGGGTGCCAACGCGTCAGCATTATTGGTTGCTCCGACAGAAATCGTTTCAGGATAGGAGGCTGGATAGTTTGGAACTGTATTTCCGCTGTTTCCAGCTGCGGCAACAAACAGAACGCCATTCTCTCTGGCATATCGAATCACATCCCGCAGGAGATAAGAAAAAGCAACGTCACCAAAACTGAGATTAACAATCCGACAACCGTTATGCATCGCATATAAAATTGCCTCGGCGACATCATCCTCCTGTAGAAATCCGGACGCTGTTCCGGCACGCAGAGCCATTACCTTTACGCCCGGCGCGATACCGGTTGTTCCGATGCCGTTATCCTGCGAAGCAATTAAACCTGCAGCAGGCGTTCCGTGACCGCTTTGAAACTCATCGTTCGGATCGTTATCCGGTTCCAGGTAGTCACCCTGATCCGGAAAGGAAGGTGCATCGGTAAAGTCCCAACCGATAACGTCATCGATATACCCGTTACCATCATCATCGACTCCATTCTCATCGGCAGGATCAAGCATACCGTTGCCATTTAAATCCTCGGCAACATTAATCCAAAATGCCCCCTGCAGGTCTTCGTGTCGATAGTCAATTCCGGTATCGATAATTCCAACCACAATATCCGAATTGCCACGCGTTTGCTGCCAGGCCGCCTCAATATTCAGCGACGAAAAATGATATGATTCGTTTGTTTTCCCAGCCGGGTATTGGAATGAACGGTAGGTTACAAGTGACGTTGCATACTTGACATCCGGGGAGTCTTTTAAGCCTTGTAATGCGGCGACCTTCCCCGAACCGTTGTATCTCAGGAGATATATGTTGCGTAGCGTTTCCGGCAGCTTGTCCTGAAGATCAGGAAAAAGTAAGCGCATTTCTTCCGGAGGGTTCGCAGTTAATACTGCGGCAATATCAGACGACGTAGAGGTTATCCTCCTGTCGACGGTATTTATCTCAGCTCCCTGAAGTTTCAATACGACTTCATCAGCATGAAGATGAATCGCAACAAAGACAAGGGCAGCATATATCAGATATCTAAGGTGTTGCATTCTATACATAAAACCGGCAGGCACACCAGCATCCCACATCAAAAATGAAACAGATTTCAGCAAAACAGCTATCTTGATAAATACTACAATAATTACGGTAATCGCAACGTGATTTATTGCAAAGGTTTTAAGTATGCGGGGAATAATCAGGTAAGCACAGAATGCTATTGATTAATTGCTCTGCAACTGATATTATAGAAAAACGCTTATTGCACCTTTTTCCCATTTCATAACCATCCGGCCGAGACAGCTATGCGCATTACCTTTGTTCGTCCCAACCTCTATGACATGCGTTCATCCGACGCGCTACAGCCGCTGGTCTTTGCCATTCTGAAAGGCCTTACTCCCAGCTCGATCGAAACCAAGCTTTATGATGAAAGACTTGAGCCCATCCCCTTTGACGAGACAACAGACCTTGTCGCAATTACCGTCGAAACGTTTACAGCCCGCCGCGCCTATGAAATCGGCGATGAATTCCGGAAGCGTGGCGTGCCGGTTGTTATGGGAGGGTATCATGCCACCTTTATGCCGGATGAGGCATTGCAGCATGCAGATGCAGTTGTCATCGGTGACGCTGAGGGACTTTGGCAACAGGTTATAGCAGATGTTCGGGACAAAGTATTGAAGCCAATCTACCGGCAAGCGATTCATCCCGGATTAAAAGGTTTGGCATATGATCGAAGTATCTTCAAAGGAAAACGCTACCGGCCGGTAACGCCGGTGCAATATGGACGCGGCTGTCGATTTGCCTGCGACTTTTGTTCAATACACGCATTTTATGGCAAAGATCTTCGACAGCGGGAGATTCACGAAGTGATTGAAGAGATCGAGCGCCAAAATACCCGGCATGTATTTCTGGTCGATGACAATCTCTTTGTTGATTTGGATAAAGCACGTGCCCTATTCAATGCCTTGATTCCTCTAAATATCACCTGGTCCTGCCAGGTTAGCATAGACATTACCCGACACCCGGATATTTTGGAGCTAATGCGTAAAAGCGGCTGTATTTCCATACTGATTGGATTCGAATCGCTTAGTGAAGCGAATCTTGTGCAAATGAAGAAAAAGTGGAATTTGAAATACGGTGACTACGATCTGGCCATAAACCGCATTAAGGATCTGGGGATTATGCTATATGGCACCTTTGTTTTCGGCTATGACAATGATACAAAAGACAGCTTTCGCCGCACGCTGGACTTCGCACTCAGCCACAACTTCTTTCTTGCCAACTTCAACCCGCTAATGCCGACGCCCGGTGCAAAACTGTACGGGCGGCTAAAGAAAGAGGGACGCCTGCTTTATGATAAATGGTGGCTGGACCCAAACTACAAGTATGGGGATGCCGTTTTCAAACCGGCGAAGATGTCGGTAGATGAACTTACAGAAGGCTGCTTTATGGCACGTAAGGAATTCAATTACTACAACAGTATTTTTCGTCGAGCCTTCAGCTATCGCGACAACTGGTATAATCCCTACCGCCTGGGCATCTTCCTGGCATCCAATGTCGTCGCACGCTGGGAGATTTTGGGCAAACAAGGCCGTGCTCTTGGAAGCTGTACACCTGCATAAGAAGGAAGATATATGAAGCTGACGCTAGTCAAGCCAAACATCGGTCGCATGGAGCACAGTCTTTATGTTGATGAAGGACGTATGGAGCCCTTACAGCTAGGCGTTCTGGCTGCTTTAACACCACCGGATGTTGAAGTGGTTATGCATGACGATCGCTGTGAAGACATTCCCTATGATGAAAAGACAGATCTGGTTGCAATCACCGTAGAAACCTATACGGCGCGCAGGGCTTACGAGATTGCTGCCGAATATCGTCAGCGTGGCATACCGGTCATTATGGGCGGCATGCAGCCAACGCTAATTCCGGAAGAAGTTCAGGAACATGCGGACTCCATTTATATCGGTGATGCAGAGTTTCGCTGGAGTGAAATGATAGACGACGCACGCAAGGGCAAGCTAAAGCCGGTTTACAATGCGAAAGTTGGTGTCCCACAGCCAGGTGTAATGACACGAAGAGATATCTTTAAGGGCAAAGGTTACCTACCCATTAAGCTAATGCAATTTACCCGCGGCTGTCGTTTTGCCTGCACTTTCTGTGCGGTGAGCTCTTTTTTCAGTAGGAAGCATTATACGCGCAACATTCCTGAACTCGTAAGAGAGATTCAGGAATCCGAACGCAAGCTGATCTTCTTTGTAGATGATAACATCGTATCCGACCAGGCAGCGGCGAAAGAGCTTTTTCGCGCCCTAATTCCCCTGAAGGTTCACTGGGTATCTCAGGCCAGCATCGACATGACGCGTGATCAGGAACTGATGGAGCTAATGGCTGCCAGCGGCTGTGTCGGCAACGTGATTGGATTTGAGTCACTTAGCCCGGACAGCCTGAAGTGGATGAAAAAAGGACCCAATGTTACGCGTCAGTTCGATCGGTATTCCGAACAGCTGGAGGTATTGCGCAAGCATGGACTACAAACCTGGGCGGCTTTTACCTTGGGACACGATCACGATACGCTTGAATCCATCATGGCCACCGGACAGTTTGCTCAGCAAAATAAGTTTACTTTTGCTGCTTTTAACATCCTTGTTCAATATCCGGGAACGCCTTTATATGACCGTATGAAAAAGGAAGGTCGTCTTCTCTACAATGATAAGTGGTGGCTACACCCTGAATACCGCTTTAACCACGCGACTTTCAAACCTCAGAATATGTCTCCTGAGGAGTTAACAGAGGCCTGTTTTCAATTACGATCGGACTATAATCGGGTAGGTGCAATTGTTCGTCGAGCCTTCGACTTTAAGACCAATATGCGCTCGCTGTATAAAATGGCGGTCTATCTACGCTATACGCCGCTCTATCGCAAAGAGACGTTTAAAAAACAGGGGATGCGGTTCGGGTTGCATTAAAGAAGTTCAAAGTTCAGAGTTCTAAGTTTAAAAGACAAAGGACAAGGGACTAAAGACAAAGGACAAGGGACTAAAGACACTGAGTCCTAAGTCCCAAGCCAGACTTTCAATCCTGAACCTAGGACTTGGGACTTGGGACCAACTTTTGAACTCAGAACTCAGAACTCAGAACTCAGAACTCTAAACCGAAAAACTATGAAAATAACTCTCATATCACCAAAAGGTCCATTGTATCGTCATCGCACGGGCATATTCAGAAAATCCTTGCGGGTTGCACCACTAACGTTAACCACGCTTGCTTCACTGATACCGGATCATTTAAATGCCAGGGTTTCTCTATTGGATGAAGGCATTGAAGATTTGCCAACCAGTATTGATGCAGACCTGGTCGGCATGACGGTAATTACCGGAACGGCACCGCGCTCTTATGAACTGGCGAAACAATTTCGAGCTGAAGGTAAAACCGTTGTACTGGGCGGCCCTCATGTAACGCTAATGCCGGAAGAAGCTCAGCTTCATGCGGACGCGATCGTTACCGGCTATGCCGAGGAAACCTGGCCACAACTACTGAATGATTTTCAGTCCGGGCAGCTAAAACCCCGTTACGATATGGCGCCTGACTTTTCTTTTGAAAACCTGGATAATATCCCGTTTCCACGTCGCGACCTTTTGGATAAAAAAGCCTTCAAGTCGATGAATACCTTTGAAGCTACACGAGGCTGTGTTCACAAATGCGACTTTTGTGTCGTTCCCTCAGCCTGGGGAAGACGTCCATTTCTAAAACCAATACAGCACGTGGTTGATGATATTCGACAAAGCGGTGCGCGGCATCTGGTCTTTTACGATTTGAATATTATCACCAATAGACGCTACGCAAAAGAGCTCTTCACAGCATTGATACCACTACGGATAAAATGGTTCGGTCTTGCCACAACACTCCTGGTTGAAGATGAAGAGCTTATGGATTTATTGTGCAAGTCGGGCTGCAGAGGTCTGCTGGTTGGATTTGAAAGTCTATCGGAAGGGTCTCTGGCAGATTCCAACAAGCGTTTTAACCGTCCATCAACCTATGCTGATGTTGTAGAACAACTTCATCGTCGTGGCATCGCTATTAACGGCACCTTCGTATTTGGGAACGACTCAGATACAATCGACAGTTTCGAACAGGTGAAAGACTTTGTATTAAGCAGCGGAATTGATCTCCCGCGTTTTTCGCTGCTCACCCCTTTTCCCGGCACGCCGCTATTTAACCAGCTGGATTCACAGGATCGCATCACAACAAGGGATTGGAGCCTTTACGACGGTCAGCACGTCGTATTCAAACCTGCCCGGCTTACTGAGGAAGAGCTCCTGACAGGCCATGAGGCCATCTGGAGAGATATTTACAGCTATAAAAGCATGGCGATACGCAATACCCGTAGATTACAGCACCGCTTGAAACTCCTACCGGTCATCGTAGCAGCGAACATCGGCTATCGCTATTATGCGCAAAACCTATCCACCTTTTACAATTGTCTTGGAGGTGCGTTATGAAATTAACCCTCGTGCACCCTTGCGTGGGTCGAATCCCCGGTAAGTCATACATCAAAAGCTGGCAGATGGAGCCTTTGGCACCAGCATATCTGGCTGCGCTACGGCCTGCTCACTGGGAGGTCGCTTTCTGGGATGACAGGTTGGAAGAAATCCCCTATGATGAGCCGACAGATTTGGTTGCTATCAGTGTCGAGACCTATACGGCAAAACGCGCTTATCAAATTGCAACGGAATATCGCCGCCGTGGTGTACCGGTCGTAATGGGTGGATTTCACACGACGCTCATCCCGGAAGAAGTTCAGGAGTATGCAGAAGCGATCGTAATCGGTGAGGCTGAACAAACTTTTCCACAGCTGCTTGAAGATTTTGAGCGGGGGAATTTACAGCGCGTCTATCGCACCCAGGGAAGATCTGACATTAGCGCGATCATGCCGGATCGCAGCATTTTTGCTGGAAAGACCTATCTCAAAATCGGATTAATTGAAGCCGCGAGAGGCTGCACGTTCAAATGTGAGTTCTGTGCCGTTACCAGCTATTTCGATGCATCCCAGACACGGCGTTCCACCGAATGCATCATTCGTGAAATAGAGTCGATGAAAAAAGACAAAAAGCTCTTCTTTTTTGTGGACGATAACATCGCTTCGTATCCAAAAGAGGCTAAAGAATTCTACAGTGCCCTGATTCCCCTGAACATTAAGTGGGTCAGTCAGGCATCCATTACCATGTCTTACGATGAAGAGCTGCTGCAAATTATGCAGAAAAGCGGTTGTCAGGGGGTATTAGTCGGCTTTGAATCTCTGAACAAGCAGAACCTCGAGAACATGAACAAGAAGTTCAATTCAGCTCGCGGAGGATTCGAACCGGCGCTGGCCAGGTTTAAGGAGTATGGAATCCGTTTGTATGCGACGTTTATCTTCGGTTATGAGAAAGATACGCTGGATTCATTTCAGGAAACTGTTGACTTTTGCGTCAAACATAAAATCTACATGGCGGCATTCAATCACCTGACCCCCTTTCCCGGCACACCGCTCTATCAGAAGCTTCAGGACGAAGGAAAGCTGCTCTATGATAAATGGTGGATGGATGAGCGCTATCTCTATGGCCAGGTGCCGTTCAAGACAAATATCCCACCCGACGTCATCAAGCGGGAATGTGTGAACGCACGTAAAGCATTTTACAGCATTCCGTCAATTATGAATCGCATGCTTGACAGAACGAATGCCGGCAGCCTTTTCATGCTTCATGCCTACTGGTTTATTAATTTGCTCTTACGCAAGGAGGCTACGCAGCGAGAGGATTATCCATTGGGGGATCTGCGATTTAAAGGCGACTTATTAAAAGTCTCAGAAGCTCCGATCACACATGCCTCTTAAGCAGAGACAGGTTGAGATATTCGACGCTACCCGCGCCGACGACACAGCCCTCCGTGAGGTTTTACGTCGAAATCCGATGCCCGGCAACATCAGTGTCGCATTTGAACGTGAGCCGTCTTTTTATGATGCTCTGGAAGTCGAAGGTGAAGAGAACTACGTTGTAGCAGCCAGGTCCAAAGTAAAAGGGAATCTTGTTGGATTCGGCACCCGTTCAACAAAGAAGGTTTACCTTAATGGAGAGGCCACCAAAGTCGGCTACCTAAGCAGCCTGAGACTCGATCCGGCCTATCGCAACGGTCTTGCCGTAGCCAGGGGCTATCGAAGATTAAAACAGGTTCATCAATCCGGAGATGTATCGCATTACTTTACAACCATCATTGACGACAACTATCTTGCAAAAAAGCTCCTGACTTCCGGAAAGGCTGGATTGCCGACCTACCTGGATGCCGGTCGATTTTTCACAATGGCTTTACGCCCTTCGGCGCAAAAACATTCACCAGATTCAACTATCCGCACCGCAAACTCTTCAGACATCCAAATGATTGTTGAATTTCTGAACCAGGAGGGCAGAAACAAGCAGCTTTTCCCGGTTTATACGGCAGACCATTTAACAAATTCCCGGGGCTTGTTAAGAGGCCTTCATTTTAAGGACATTCTGCTGTCTTTTAACAACGACAAGCTCATTGGCATAATGGGGCTATGGAATCAGAGCAGCTTCCGACAAAGCATCATCCAGCAATACTCTACGCTACTACATCTGACGCGCTATATTTACAACCCGATTAGCCGGATTACAGGCAAACCAAAACTTCCAGCTCCCGGAAAGTTGAATTATGCTGTAATTGCTCTCTGCTGCATACGGGACAACTGTGTAAGCACGTTTAATGATCTATTGAACCGAACGTTAGTTAAGGCCCGTAACCTGCATTCAGTTTTACTGGGTCTTCATGAATCTGATCCGTTAATAGGCTCTCTAAAGAATAGACCGCATATTCCATATATCAGTCGATTGTATTATGTTTATTGGGAAGACAACGTCACCCCGAAAGCGGATGGACGGCCCCCTTACCTGGAATTAGGAGCGCTTTAAATGTCGTTAACAGGCTCGATCGTTCCCGTCAGTGAAATCAAAGCTCCCGAGCATCGCCGCATGCTGCAGCTTATGCAGGAACATTACCACAATGTAGACCACATGGATTTTGCAACAGATTTGTCGGAGAAGGATTGGGTAATCTTGTTACGGGATTCGGAAAATGAAATCAGAGGATTTTCCACCCAGCTACTATTTGAGCACACCTTTAAAGGGGAGAAACTACTGATCCTTTTTTCAGGAGACACGGTCATTGAAGCCGCACACTGGGGAAGCATGGCCCTTCCTATCGCATGGGGTAAGCTAATGCTTTCCCTAAAACACGCCAATCCCGGACATAAGCTGTATTGGATGCTCATTACCAAAGGCGTTAGAACCTATCGTTTCCTACCGGTCTTTTTTAAAGAGTTCTATCCACGTCACAACGCACCAACGCCACTCTGGGAAAGTGAACTTATACACAGCCTTGCGAAAAAGCGCTATCCGGAATCTTACGATGAGAACACCGGCCTTATTAACGGCTCTGATTCCTCGCAGTCATTAAAAAACCAGTTCGATATAAAACGAAAAAATGATCCGCATGTGCAGTTCTTTCGAAGCCGTAATCCCAAAGCCTCTAACGGCAGCGAAATGGTATGCATAGCCCCACTAGGCTCAGACAATATCACCTCATTCATCCTCCGTCAGTTAAAAAAGCACTCTTCCGACCATCAATCACTCCTTCGAGCAGAATAAAAAACTTACTTTTGAGGCGTTTAAAATTTTGATATGTGAAGCGGATGAAATAAATTCGCAATTAAATAGCAATTCATATCATTTACCGCGACCTAAAACTGGCGAAAACAATATTTTGCATCATGTATAAAGCCATATCAATTCACCCAAAATGTCCCTAAATCATGGAGAGCTTTATGAAACAACGCAACCACTATTTAACCCTGTTGATCGCAATTTTATTTGCGACCAGCCTGGTTGCTCAGGATGTTACATTAACCGGTCAGGTTAAAGGCGCCGATGGCAGTCTGCTGGCAGGTGTAAACGTTCTTGAGGAAGGTACCCAAAATGGTACGTCAACTGATAACGATGGCGCCTTTTCTTTCAAAGTCGCTTCGCTTCCGGCTAATCTGGTATTTTCTTATGTTGGATATGCAGATCAGGTTGTTAGCGTTACCAATGATGGCTATATCTACGTAACGATGATTGAAGATGCGATTGCCGGAGAAGCTGTTACAACTGTAGGCTCCCGTTTCCGTCCGAGAACATCAATTACGTCTCCGGTTCCGATCGACAATATTCAAATCCGCGAGCTGGAAGGAACGGCACAAACGTCATTTGATAAGATGATGCATTATACAGTGCCGTCATTCAATTCAACACAGCAGACCGTTTCCGATGCAACAGCCCACTTTGATCCGGCTGATCTGCGCGGTCTTGGACCAAGCCGTACACTTGTTCTGATTAACGGTAAGCGCAAAAATGCGTCCTCCCTCGTTTATATCAACGATACACCAGGTAAAGGTGATGTTGGTGTTGACATGGGTAGTATCCCGGTTGGCGCCATTGAACGTATTGAAGTTCTGCGAGACGGTGCTTCAGCACAGTACGGTTCTGATGCTATTGCCGGTGTTATCAATGTTATCCTGAGCGATGAAACCGAGCGCACTACCGTAAACGCTTACTCCGGTATCACTGAAGAGGGTGACGGTTTTCAGTATGGTGGCCACCTGAACAGCGGCACCAAGCTGGGTAAAAATGGTTACATCAACTTCACCGCCAGCTTTTCCGACCAGGAAGAGACCAATCGCGCCGGTGAGCCGGGTGATGACCAGTTATTTGGCGTAGACGGATCCAATCCATTTATCCAGGCCAATCCAGATCTCGGTATGATTGTTGGTTTGCCGAATCTGACCAACGGTAACGTATATGTAAACAGTGCATACAAAGTGAATGAAACTGACGAGATTTACGCATTTGGTGGACTCGTATATCGTTCAGGCGTGAGCTATGCTCTGTATCGCACACCTTACTGGGTGCCGGACCCCTTCAATCTGCTTCACGATGCGGGAACCGAGTATCAGGGATTCCACCCGACATTCGATACAAATATTTTCGACGCGTCCTGGTCTGCCGGTTTCCGCAGCAGCAAGGCCGGCTGGAATTACGACATGAGCTACTCCTTTGGAACCAATACGGTTGATTACAACATTGGAAATACGCTTAACCCGGCACTTGGCGCTGCCAGCCCGACTGAATTCAACGCTGGTGGATATGAGTTTACCAACAATATTATCAACATCGACGTTTCCCGCCAGATCAACGAGATGGTCTTTGCCAGCGTTGGTGGTGAGTTCCGCCAGGAGAACTTTGTAGCGAATGCCGGTGAAGAGGCATCTTACGCCGGTGGCGGCGCTCAGTCCTTCCCGGGGCTGCAGCCTCAGAACGAAGTAGATGCGAACCGCACAAACGTTGGGGCCTATGTCGATTTAGGTCTGGATCTGACACCGGACTTTTACGTTGGTGGTGCTGCACGATTCGAGAACTATAGCGACTTTGGAAACAGCACAACATTTAAGGTTGCTGCACGCTACAAAGAGCCGCTGAACCGCTTTAGCGTTCGCGCCTCGGCATCGACCGGTTTCCGCGCTCCGTCCCTGCACCAGATCAACCTGAGCAATATTCAGACGCTGGTTTCCGGTGGAACGGTATCCAATCAGGGTACCTTCGACAACAATAGTCCGGTGCTGCGTCAGCTTGGTGTAGAAAACCTGAAAGAAGAAGAGTCTGTGAACATTACCTTTGGTATCGCAGCTCGTCCGACATCAAACCTGAACGTATCCGCAGACGTCTTCCAGATCGACGTTGACGATCGCATCATCTTCTCAAGTTCAATCGCTAACAGCGATCCTTTGACTACAGTTGGTGGTATTCTGGCAGACAATATGATTACAAGTCTGAAGTTCTTTATCAATGCGGTAAACACTCGTACTCGCGGTGTAGACTTTGTTGCTAACTATACGATGGACGCTCTGCGTGTGAATGCAGCTGCTTCTTTCTATGATCACTCCATCGAAGGCCAGATAAACACGCCTTCCGTACTGGCTGCCGATGGCGCAGACATCTTTGATCGCAAAGAGCAAAGCCGCATCCTATCTGCTCGTCCGAACCAAAAGATCATCCTGGGCGGTAGCTATAACTTCAACCCGGTAACAATCGGATTATCCGGAACTTATTTTGGTGAGGTTACCTGGCAGCACGCCAGCGATCCGACCCTGGATCAAACCTTTTCCGGCAAGCCGATCTTCGATCTGAATGCCAGCTACGCTATCAACAACCAGGTTTCCCTGAGCCTGCTGGTAAACAATATAGCCGGAACCTATCCGGACGAGATTGAAACCGGCGGCGATGTTGTGACTGACCTTGGCGGACGTTTCCGTTATCCTTGGGAAGTAAATCAGTTTGGTTTCAACGGTCGCGTCATCCTCGGTTCAGCAAACTTTAGTTTCTAATCAGGAACACTTTGTCACCTGCCTCCGGGCAGGTGACTTTTTTATTATGCACTCTCCCCTCCCCTGGCTGGCAAATTCCATCTGGAAACAATCCTCTCGTAAGGCATGGCTAAACTTTTGCAAAGCCTGTGAGCAACCAGCAGAAACTCAGCTCAAAATACTGCTTTCAATTCTTTCCAAAAACCGAAACACTCAGTTCGGGAAAAAACATCGTTTCAGCGAGATATCTACCATTAGAGACTATCAACAGGCTGTTACAGTTCATGATTATCAGGATTTACAGCCGTATATTCAGCAAATCATGCTTGGTAGGCCAAACATACTCACATCCGAGCCCATACAGAGACTGGAGCCTACCAGCGGCACCAGCGGCCCCATTAAATACATTCCCTCAACCGGTGGACTAAGAGACGAATTTCAGGCTGCTATCCAGCCCTGGATTTACAACCTGTTTACAACTTTTCCGGAATGCAAATCAGGACCGGCTTACTGGTTCCTATCACCTCAAACCCCAATAGAGCAACCAGCAGGCTGTAAAATACATGTTGGATTTGCAGCTGACGCAGATTATTTATCTCCGCTGGAGCGACTCCTTCTTCGTCCTATCATGGTTTTACCAGCAGAGCTGGCAACAATACAGGAACCCGAAGTTCACCAATACCTATCTATGCTTTTTCTTCTACAGGAAGAGAATCTCAGGCTTCTATCTCTTTGGAACGCAACATCTTTTCTCGTTTTACTCGAAAGAGCACTTGGTTGGGGAGATCGACTTAAGCAAGATATTTCAAGCGGTACCATATCACCTCCCAAACCAATCGCAACCAGCCTCAAACAACGCCTGAAAAAACTTATAAACGCAAATCCACGTCGATCTGATTACGTATCGAGACAAATTGAGGAGCATAACTGGCAAGAGATTTGGCCGAACCTAAGGCTCATCAGCTGCTGGGCAAATAGCTGGGCTGAAAAAGATGCCGCATTACTACAGTCATACTTTCCGGAGGCGACGCTACAACCCAAAGGTTTACTGGCAACCGAAGGCGTAGTAACGATTCCTATACATGATCACCAAACAGAAAAAGCCTTACACGTAGCAGCCGTCAACTCCCATTTTCTGGAATTTGAGGAAGATACATCCGGAATGGTCCATACGCTTAGTAATCTGGAAAAGGAAAAGACGTATTCCGTTTTGCTTACCACATCAGGGGGATTATATCGTTACCGCCTCAATGATCGGGTAAAATGCAGCGGATTATGGCGTAATGCGCCGATATTAGACTTTATCGGTAAGACAGAAGGCTTTAGCGACATCTATGGTGAGAAATTAAATGAGACTCACGTTAGAGCAACGGTAGAAAAAGCATTGCTTAAACATCGATTTATCAGTGACTTTTCCTTTGTTGCAGCACATCCCGGAAAAAACCCGCTTCGCTACAGCTTGTTTTATGCCACAGACAGCGAGCACAATTTCACGACATTGAACATGGATATTGAACGAGGACTTTGTGAAAACTACCATTACCGACACTGCCGCTCTCTTGGACAACTCAAATCATTTACCGTTCAGCAAGTCCCGGTCTCTGCCAGACAAAAGTATATCCGATACAAATCCACGCATGGTCAAATCAGCACGACAAAATTCCGCTTCCTGGAAGCACCACAAGACTGGCTGGACATACTTTTATAGCCTGGTATGTCTACTTTTCATTACCTGGATGCCTCAGCAGGCAACTTCTCAGGAACAAGTGCTCTGGGAAGAGATTTCTTACTCTGCCTCCCGGTTGGCAATGCTATACAACGATCGTGGATCGCAGGATTCAGTGCGAACAACGCTGGCATACTGGGTCGGCAGTCTGGATGAGATTGAAATGATCGAGCCTCTTCAACGCTTCATCGTTCTACACTCGATTCAGGAAGGGCGCTTCACTGAAGATGTTTTGCACCCGCGCATTATTTGGTTCTTGCTGGAGTATGAACGAAAAATCTCCAGCACCACCGATCTCTCCGAAGAACCATGGTTTTCTACACATTATCCAACCGATGGACAGCCGCGTAAAGTCAGTTATCTCTACGACGGATTTAATTACTATACCAAAAGCATGGCTGAACGTGCACTCGACAGCTTAAATGTAAAGGGCACAGCAAAGCTGCTTTGTGAGATTTACGCGAACAGAACCAGTAACGTTGTTAAACACATATCCCGTTCAGATTATGAGAGTACGGCCGTGCGGGAATATTATGACCGCTCTCTAAATGCAGTGCAGAATCAGGTTGATTTTCACCTTGGTTTAGCCGCCACCCGCTGGATGCCTCAGGGTAATGCCGAGATTCTTGGGGTGCATCCCGGAATCGGTTTTTTAGTTGGAGCAAAGCACCGAAGATACCTGATGAACTTCTCAGTTTTTAGCAAATTCGGCGACACTGCCAACACCTACCTGGTTGAGCGGGAGGATGGTCAAATTGTGGAAAGTAGGCATTTTATCGGTGGATTCATCGGCCTTGAAGTAAGCAGAGAACTTTTTCGTCGCGGCCGAAACGAATTCAGTCTGCTTTCCGGAATAGGCCTCGATGGCTTCGATACGCTACGACCAGCAGTCACTGGTGAGGGCGGGAAATCTATATTTGCATTTAATCTTAACGGTGGATTTGGGTATCGGTTTTATATTCCCCCCTTCGAATCTATTTATCTAAATCTCCAAATGCGATACCATCTGGTTGATTACAATAATTCTGGCGGAACAGACCTAAGCGGAAACGTAGCGACCCTCAGGCTACAATTTGGCTTTCTTGGTAATGCGCAAAAAAACAATCGACTGAAAGAACTGGGATTTTCCTACTGACAGGCTTGCACTTTGGTATTTTCACGAATAGATTAGAGCAGAAAAGAAAAACAATTCAAAACTTTCGAGATTTTTCAGAATAAGACAGTGTGTAAGACTTCTGAAAATCCCCAAGACTGCTCCAATCTAACAATGCTCCATTGCATCTTGAAATGCCTATGAATCAACCGACAACTCTTTTCTTCGATAAAGGCTCTCTTATTGTCAATAATCCACCGAAAGAACTTGAAGGTAAGCACGGCATAAAATGGGACGGACGAACCCGCCAATTCCGCGCACCGGCACATGAGTATCGACAAATCATTCTTGGCTTAAACCACTTCAAAAAGACTTTTGAAGATCATGCGCGGGATTACACTCCACTACATCTATCCCTAACAAAAGAAATTACCCCTAGAAAGCATCAGAACCTGGCCATGCAGGCATGGAAAGAAGCAGAAATGCGCGGTGTGGTAACATTACCCACCGGGGCCGGTAAAACAATCCTTGCGATTATGCTGATGGCAGAAGTTAAGCGACCTACGCTAATACACGTTCCAACAATAGATCTCATGCATCAGTGGCATGAAACCTTAAACAGTTTTTTTAATTGTGAGATTGGCCTATGGGGTGGCGGATACAACGAGACTCAACCAATAACTGTATCCACCTACGATTCGGCACTCATTCATGTCAGCGGCAAAGGGAACCAATTCGGCTTTGCTATTTTTGATGAATGCCATCACCTTCCGGGTGCACAATATCAGTATACGGCAATTAGCAATATTGCACCGTTCAGGCTTGGACTAACGGCAACCCCCGAACGCAGCGACGGCAAGGAAGATTTATTATATGAGTTAGTCGGTGACCTCTGCTATCAGGCGGACATTCGAGAAATGACCGGTGGAACGCTGGCTCCGTATGAAGTTGAAACCATACAGATAGAAATGTCCCCTGAAGAGCGTGCTGAATATGATGAAGAGCGGCAGACCTACCTGGACTTTTTGCGAAGTGAGAAGATCAGTATGGCAGGTCCGAATGGCTGGAATTTATTCCTCTGGAAATCCAGTAGAACCCCCAAAGGACGTCGAGCTTATAAGGCATATCTGCGACAGAAGAAGCTCAGTCAGGCCGCAAGTGCGAAGCTGGATGTGGTATGGGATTTGATTTTAAAACACCGGAAAGAACGCATCATTATTTTTACCCAGGATAATGAGATGGCCTATCGCATCGGACAAACCTTTTTACTCCCGGTCCTAACCCATCACACCAAAGTTAAGGAGCGCGAGGCATTCCTTGCCAATTTTCGCAGCGGAGTCTATTCAATCCTGGTCACCTCAAAAGTGTTAAATGAAGGTGTAGACGTACCGGAGGCAAACGTAGCCATAATTGTATCCGGTAGCGGCAGCGTTCGTGAACACGTACAGAGGCTGGGACGAATTCTTCGTGCTCGTCCCGGCAAGCGGGCCATGCTCTATGAATTAATTTCCCACAAAACAGGCGAACACTTCGTCAACAAACGCAGAAGGCAGCATCGTGCTTACAAAGGACCTGATTCGCTATAAAACAACAAAAGGGAAAATCACCCCCTCTTTTGTCCGCGTGGATAATTCCAACCTTCTAAAGCTGGCAGGTAATCTTATTGCCTTATTTTCGAATTCAGCCGGCTTATGCCGCGAGGAGTTATTGGAACAGTCAGCCCAGGCCCGAGAGTCTTCTACTGTCGGCAATCTTGTAGCGCGCGGACTCGAGAAGCTACTACTGGACAGAACTGACTTCGATACAGTGGGCGATTCCGACCTGCCTTCTTATCGGGAAGTTGTTTTTAAAGAAGCGAATCAACTGCTAAATTCCGACACCGAACTTACATTTCAAGACTATCGTCTTCAACTGGGAGAGCGACTAGGTCAAACAGCAGATGCAATACAATCGCAGCTATTCGGTGATTTACCAATGCATCAAAAGATCATTCACTTCAGGAACATTTCTGCCGAGAAGCTTCTGCATCGTTATAATTGTGCTCAGGTTCAGGGACTATTAATTCATAGCAGCGAATTGCGCGTTACTTTGCCGAAGTCCCGGACTGGTTCATTAAGGCAGCTATTTAAGTATCTGCGCTTTCAGCAGCTACTTGCATCCATACAACGTACGGATTCAGGGTATGAAATTACCATTGATGGTCCGTTGAACCTGTTTTATCAGACGAAGAAATACGGTTTAAGCCTGGCCCTTTTTTTTCCGGGGATTCTTGCTCAGCCAGCCTGGAAAATAGAAGCAGATGTGCAGATGGGAAGGAGGAAAAAGGGACGCTTAATCCTGGATGAGAGTTCGCAACTAAAACCATACAGTGTTCGCTATCTGGATTACATCCCAAGGGAAATCAGCTTACTCAAAGGAACGTTTGAAGCTGAGAACTCAGACTGGCAAATCCGAGCAGCGGAGGACTTCTTTCCCTTACCGGGTGACAACTACTGCTTTCCCGATTTTGAGCTTATTCACAGCAGTGGTGAATTCTATGCATTGGAGCTTTTTCACCCCTGGCATTCCACACAGCTAAGAGAAAGATTAAATATTCTTGAGAAAACCAACGAAAGCAATTTGCTTATCGGCGTGGCCACCAAGCTGGCTAAAGAGAAACAAATTAAAGAACACCTTGATCGCTCGTCGTGGTTTACTACAAATGGCTTTACCTTCCGGGAAATCCCCTCAGCTAAAAAGTTAAAGACGCTTTTGAAGAATGTATCCGGTTGATCGGTGATCGGTGATCGGTGAACGGAAAGAAATCAACACACACTAAAAAAGAAAGCATGATTAAAGCCGCTTAAGAGAAAAAACAATCCCGTTCTCTTCTTTTTTTATCTAAAAATCCGTATCATCTCAGACTCATAAGATTCTAAATCGAACTAACAAATGGAGTTTAACCATGTCCCAAAGCAATGATGCGCAGAAATCGGGTCAGTCCAGCTTGCTGAATCGCTTTCTGAATACCATTGAGTATGTCGGAAATAAACTGCCTGATCCGGCACTACTATTTCTGCTTCTCCTGTTGATTGTCTGGGTTCTGTCAGCACTTTTTTCACCACTCACCTTCACAGAGATTGACCCTCGATCCGGCGAGCCTATTAAAATCATCAACCTGTTAACCGGATCTCAACTCGCAACATTTCTTTCAACAATGGTTCAAACCTTCACGGGATTTGCACCACTTGGCGTGGTATTGGTTGCTATGCTAGGAGTCGGGGTTGCTGAACATTCCGGCTATATCAACACCGGCATTAAACTTCTACTCAGGCTTACCCCTGCAACATTTCTTACACCGGTATTAATTCTTGTCGGTATAGTCAGTCACACGGCTACCGATGCCGGATACGTCTTGGTAATCCCGCTCGGAGGTGTGATTTTCTACGCCGCCGGCAGACACCCACTTGCCGGTATCGCTGCAGCATTTGCCGGAGTTTCGGGTGGATTTAGTGCGAACTTCGTGCCCTCGGGGATTGATCCACTTCTGCAGGGATTTACACAATCTGCGGCACAGATTATCAATCCGGACATGACGGTAAACCCGCTAAACAATTATTACTTCACATCCATCTCAAGCTTTCTGATTATTGGACTAGGATGGTTCCTGACAGACAAAGTGATTGAGCCAAGATTGAAGTCCAATCCTGTTGATGCTGATGTAGAAGAGCCGGCAGATCTGGAACAAATGGACGCGAAGGACATGAAGGCATTCTGGGCAGCCACTTCCGCAATGCTCGCCGGTATCGTTGTTCTGATTCTGGTAACCCTGCCGGAAGACTCCCCAATGCGTTATCAGGGGCAATGGGAGAATTTCCGTGCTCCACTTATGCAGTCCATTGTGCCGCTTATCTTCCTGCTCTTTTTTATTCCCGGTGCCATTTACGGCTACGTTGCGGGAACGTTTAAAAAATCCAAGGACATGATCGATTCAATGACGAAAGCTATGACGGACATGAGCTATTATATAGTAATGGCTTTTTTCTGTGCTCTCTTTATCAGCGCTTTCGCAAACTCTAACATTGGTGCCCTGCTCGCCATTAAAGGTGCAACGGCCCTTAAGGCACTAGCTTTACCAACCTCGGTAACGATTGTAGGTATAGTTTTTCTAACCGGGTTTGTAAATCTGTTTGTTGGATCTGCTTCGGCAAAGTGGGCAATGTTGAGTCCGATTTTCGTGCCGATGCTTATGGAGCTGAATATTTCACCGGACCTGACCCAGGCTGCTTATCGTGTGGGTGATTCATCTACAAACATTATCACTCCGCTTATGCCATACTTTCCATTGGTCGTTGTCTACTGCCAGCGCTATGTGAAGGACACTGGGATCGGCACGCTGGTTTCAATTATGCTGCCCTATTCCATTGTATTCTTAATTGTCTGGACTATCTTCTTATTGTTCTATTGGGGTGTTCTGGGAATCCCGCTGGGATTAGAAGCATCTTACACCTATCCATAATGAGTATTCGGAACGCCGGGAATTTCCCGGCGTTCTTTCTTTAGAAGCCGTTTACACCAAACCCACCATCCACCGATATAATTTGCCCGCTGATGTAGCCTGCGATTGGCAGACATAGAAACGCTGTAATTCCAGCTACTTCTTTCGGCTTACCAATGCGCTTCATTGGTGTTCGATTCAGAACCTCGTTCAGATAGTCCGGTTTAGACAATACAGGCTCTACCAGTGGTGTTCGAATATACTAGGGAGCTATGAGGTTAACCCGAATATTATCTGCAGCCCACTCCACAGCGAGATTTTTGGTCATTTGCTCTAGCGCCGCTTTCGTCATTCCGTAGGGAGAGCCGGTGCGAATATGCATATGCCCGGCAACCGACCCGATATTTACAACACTTGCACTATCGGCCTGCTTTAGAATCTTATACATATCCCTGGTTAGCTTCACAGCAGACAGCAGATTTGTCTGAAAAACAATTTCCAGCTCTTCGTCCGTGTATTGAGAAAGCGGCTTACGTATATTCGTTCCAACATTATTTACCAGTATTGAGACATGCTGCTCTTCAGCATAGGCCTTTATTGCCTCACGACCTTCCGTCGAAACCACATCCGCAGGGAGCATACCAACTTTATTAGAGATATCCCGCAGCTCCGCTAATGCATGTTCAAGACGTTGCCCATTTCGGGCCACAATACACACTGTAGCACCAAGCCTCAGAAGCTCAGCTGCAATGGCTTTTCCTATGCCGCTTGAGCCACCGGTTACAATAGCATGTTCGCCCTTTAACGACCAGTCAGACATCATTTTTTTGCTCCGCTAAAAACGTTAAGGCTTTTGGCAAAACGTTTAATTTAACCGTTCCACCGGATATTCTTTCTCCATCACACTGAAGCCCGGCAGGTGAGGAGATTATTGCTCTTTTCCATCTTCCGACGAATGCTTTCCCGCTCGGTGAACGTGTAATCGCTGCTTTGAAGATATCTGTCCAGTAACGACCGGCTGATTTATGGATAACACATTCCGCCAAACCATCATTCAATAAAGCTGCGGCATTCATTTCAATTCCATAGGCATATTTGTTTATTACATATAGACCAGCATTATAAACCGAATCGTCTTCGGTGAGCACCTGTTTTCCATCCAGCACAAGCTCTACAGGTCCGCGACTGGCAGTAAAGGTCCTGAACAATGCGTTCCACCCGGCAATAATTCGTTGGCGATTTCGATGTAAGGAATAGTGATGCAGCAATATGGATTCAAATCCACTGCTAAATGAGATTAAGGCTAGCGGTGCCTCAGGATGATTCGTTTCGACACAATCAATTTGTAATTCCCTACCGGTTGCAAGTACTGACAACGCCTTTGATGCGGTGGAAGCTCCTAACTGATGCGCAACGGCATTGCCGGTGCCGAATGGGACAACTCCCATTATGCGATTATTACCCACAGCCATTACAGCCTGAGCAAGCATGTTCACAGTACCATCACCACCGACAGCGACAGCAACGATACTGCTATCAGACTTACGTAGCTGCTTTTCCATTGCTGCAATCGAACTGGTTTCCACTAACTGGTAAGACAATTGCTCGGCAATAGCGTTGCGGCTTAACAACCGCTCAAATAGTCGTTGAGTTTTCCCATCACGAGAATTGGGATTAAGGAAGAAAGTAAAGCGTCTTTCTGATAGTGGCACATCAATATCCCGGTAAGTGAAACCCAACTTACGGATTAAACAATTGGAATACAATGCGATAGGTAGAGTCCCTTCCGCCATTTCATATTACTCTCTGAATGGCAGAAGGGAAGAAACGGTAAACCGGTCAGCCTTCGGTGCGCAGGATTTCCAGCGGAGAGCGCGTAGCGATGCCGCGGGAATTGGCAACCCCCAACAATCCCGTAATTGCTGCAATGCCGGCAGCTATAAGGGCGAGACCACCGAAGTCCGGTACAAAAACGACGTCAAAAACAAAATACGATAGCGCCCATGTGGATAATATGGCAAGCAGCACGCCCGTCATTGCCGACAACACGCCCAACAACACATATTCAACCCCGATAATCGTTCGTATTTGTCCGGTTGCAGCACCTAAGGTTCGCAGTAAAACACTCTCTTTCGCTCGCTGAAAACGGGTTGTAATAACCGCTGCGGTTAAAACAATTAGTCCAGTTAGAATGCTAAACAAGGCCATGAAGCGGATGATAAATGAAATCCGCCCCAGTATAGATTGTACCGTTTGAACAATTAGGGTGGTATCGACCGCTGAAACGTTTGGATATGCTGATATCACTTCACGCTGCAGCTGTGCCGAGGTTTCAGAATTCGGTGTACGGGTTACAACAACATAGATCTGAGGTGCTTCTTCGAGAACGCCTTTGGGAAAAAGGATCAGAACATTAGGCTGAACACGCTGCCAATTGACCTTCCTTAAACTTGCGACAACCGTTTCAATAACCACTCCTTGAACATTTATGCCGATTGTATCACCCAGAGTAACGTCTAATCTTTCAGCAATTCCATCTTCCAGTGAGATCGGGACGGCACCGTCATCAGGACTGGCATTGCCAATCCATTCGCCGGCAACAATCTCCTCAGTTTCATTCAGCGTATCACGATAAGTAGAGCGATATTCTCTCACCAGTGCCCAGTTTGGCACCGTGCTTGTGGTATCACCGCGGATTTCCTGAACGGACTCCCCCTTTACGCTGGCCAGACGCATGGTAACAATCGGCACGCTTTGTATAACCGGCAGGTCATTCGCACGAACAATGTTTTCAACTTCATCCTGCTGATCGATCTGTATATCAAACAGGATCATATTCGGTTGCCCCTCGGCATCGACATTGGTAACCTGATTGAGCAGAGAGTTCTGAGTTAAATAAAGCGTGGCAATCTGGAAAGTACCCAGGCCGATAGCCGTCACCAAAATCAAGGTCTGATTGTTTGGGCGGAACAGATTTGCCAGGCTTTGCCTAAATTCATAACGAAAACCATCCGGGAAAAATTTACGCACGGCAATAATCAGCAGCTTTGCGACCCCGGCAAGGATTAGAAAGGCCGTAAATACGCCAACTGTAAACCACCCTCCCCGCAGGATACTGCCAGTCTGATATATCGCAAAGAGTAAGGTTGCAAATCCAAGAGTGCCGAGCGTAACAAGGCGAGGCCAATCTCTTTCTTTCGCCCCATCTTCGAAAGAAGATCGCAATGCCATCAGCGGCGAGACATTCCTCACGGCAAGGAGCGGCAACAGAGCGAAGAGAATTGTCATGGTGAACCCAACAAGGAGTCCTTTAATGATCGCCGGCCAGGAGATTGTAAACTCCAGATCGACAACCAGAAAATCGCTGAACAAGGCCGGTAAATAAAGCTGTATGGCAACGCCGAGCATAGCACCCAGTACAGCACCGACAAATCCCATGACGCCGGTTTGGATCAGGTAAATCGCAAATGTCTGAGCAACGCTACCGCCAACGCATCGCAGAATAGCAACCGATGCCAACTTTTGACGAATATAAACATGCACAGCACTGGCAACCCCAATACCACCAAGCAATAAGGCTATAAATGCAACCAGATTCAGAAAGCCATATAGGTTATCCATTACGTTGCCAAGCGAACGACTACGTCGATCTGCCGTAACAGCGGTAATGTTTTCGGCATGAATTTGTTTGTCAATCGAATCCAACATGCCTTGCATGTCGTAATCCTGCGGGAACTTAAAATAGACATTATAAAAAACCCTGCTCCCAAAGCGAATCAGATTGGTTTTCTCTACAGCCTCAAGTGGTATGTAAATCCGCGGTGCGATTGCAGCTGATGCCTGGTTTTGTCCCGGCACCTTGTCAAGACGCCCCGAAATAGCAAACATCGATGCACCCACTCGAACAGAATCACCGACCTGTAGGTCATATTGCAGCAGAAGCGATTGATCAACCAGGGCTCCGCTTCCGCCTCTAAACTCTTCTATCGCATTTGCGGGAGTCGTTTCGATCTCTCCATAAAAGGGGAAACCATCTCCCAGACCACGCACCTGGACCAATCGGCTGTTTTGATTTTTAGGGAAAAAGGCCATCGAAGCAAATGCCGTTTCGCGGGATTGTTGACCACCGATAGAATCAAACATGGCCTCGGTGGTTTCGCTAATTGGCTGGCGGGAACGCAGCAGCAGATCCGCCCCCAGGATAGATTTTGCCTGGTTCTGAACTGCGGACTTCAGATTATCACCAAAAGAGCTGATTGCCACGAGAGCGGCAACGCCAACAATTATTGCAGACATAAACAGAAATAACCGGGCACGATTCTGTCTGCTATCACGCCAGGCCATCAACCAAAGCCAGCGATCAAACAACAGGGCCGGCTTATTATCATTTATTTGAGAATTCATATGGGAATTATATCGTCGTTTTTATGGGTTCATTTTTGACATCGGAGAGAATTTCACCTCCGCGCAGTCGAATGGTTCTACCGGTTTGTGCGGCAAGCTCATTATCGTGTGTTACAAGCACCAGCGTAGTGTTTTTCTCTTTATTCAGGTCAAACAGCAAGTTGACTACCGTATCGCTGGTTTCAGCATCTAAATTACCGGTGGGTTCATCAGCAAACAGAATGGCAGGTTCATTAATAAACGCCCTTGCTAGAGCTACACGCTGTTGCTCCCCGCCAGATAACTGTATCGGATAATGATCCAATCGTCCGCCCAACCCAACGCGTTCAAGAAGCAGACTCGCTTTACCAGAGATTCCCTTTTCACCGCGTAGCTCAAGAGGAACCATTACGTTTTCGAGAGCCGTGAGTGTCGGCATAAGCTGGAAATTCTGAAAAACAAATCCGGTTTCTCTATTACGCACTGTAGCTCGTTCATCTTCGGAAAGCGTATCCAGACGGGTGCCGTTTATAGTGACGCTGCCGGAAGTTGGTCGGTCTAAACCAGCACAGAGTCCCAAAAGGGTGGTTTTTCCACTACCCGATGGGCCGATAATTGCGTTGGTCGTTCCGGCTTCAATTGTGAAGCTAACGTTCTTTAGAACCGTCAGTTCACGGCTTCCGGAGACAAAACTTCGGGTTAAACTATTGACTTCAAGAATGGGTTTTTGGGTCATTTGAATAATCTTTGCAGTTTTTTTTGGAACCTTATTAAATTATGCATCATCTAACGAGATGATAAGAAGTTAGTTTCGCAAAGGAAGGTAATGGTATGATAAAGCAGTTCAAATCGTTTTCACTTTTTATACTTATCGCCCTGTTGGGCACATCTATTCCTCTACAGTTCATCTATTCAGATGATTCTGTAGCGGACAAGGATACAGAAAAACGCAGAATCCTGTTTTTGGGCAATAGTCTGAGTGCAGGATATGGACTCGACCCTCAAGAGTCCTTCCCGGCACAAGTGGGTTTAAAGATTGATTCGCTGGAATGGGACTTTGAAGTGGTGAATGCCGGCCTAAGTGGTGAAACCACCTCCGGTGGTCTAAGACGAATTGGCTGGCTTCTCAGACAAAAAGTAGACGTATTGGTGCTTGAACTTGGAGGCAATGACGGCCTGCGAGGGATTCCGGTTGATCTTACGCGTGAGAACCTTGCCGGCATCATAGACAAAACGCGTGAGAAGTATCCGGATGTAAAAGTCGTTCTTGCCGGTATGGAGGTTCCACCGAACATGGGAGATGACTATGCGGCCGGCTTTCGCAAGATTTACCCGGAAGTGGCTAAAGAAAAAGACGCAACCTTGATCCCGTTTTTACTTGATGGTGTGGGTGGCATTCCCGAGCTAAACCTGCCGGATCAAATTCACCCCACAGCGGAAGGACATAAAATTGTTGCCGAAACGGTTTGGCAGTATCTAAAACCCGTTTTGAAAAGCATGATCGAAGGAGCCGGGTAGTGTCTACAGCCGATATCATCATTACACCCCATGCGTTAACCTGGTGGAATATTCAAAAAAAGAGGCAGGGCCATATCGATACTCCGCTAAGCGATGTAGGACATCAAATGGCTGCCCTGCTTGCCGACAGGCTGCACAGCGAACCGATCTCGCATATCTACAGCAGCGATCTAAAGCGCGCAATGGACACGGCTGCTCCGGTAGCCGTTCGCAAGCAACTATCTGTTTCAACAGATCCCCGGCTGCGAGAAGGGCGCTGGAGTGATACCGACGATCCTGATGGACATGAACTACTTCCATGGCACCAGCCATCCGAAAGCCGTCAGGATGTTCTTGATCGTATGATTGAGGCGATGGATGAGATTGGCAAGAAGCATGTCGGTGAAGCCGTGCTGGTCATTTCACATGGGGCCGCGATAAAGTGGTTTGTGAAACACGTTCTGGCTATTCCGAAAGAAGACAACAACACGTATCGAACTACTCGCGCCGGACTCAATCGCCTGCATTACAAGAGCGGCAACTGGACAGCTTCGGTGCTGAATGATGCGGCACATCTTTCCGACATAAGTCACCCCTCACTAAACGCAAACTCCGGATAACCTGCAGCGGGCGTTGTTTCTTCGACTTTGCCATCCTATATTCACGCGTCATGACAGATAAGACTATTCGTTCGATTCAAATGATTTCCGTGCGCTGGTGGAATGCCAACGCGTACTATGCCGTTTCCCTTGCCGAAGCATTGCAAAATGCGGGGCGTATGGCTGCCGTATGTGGCCGGTCTAATAGCCCTGCTTTGCGAAAGGCGATTGAGAAAAATCTTGATCGTATCGATACGGTAAATTTTGTAAGCGGCAATCCTTTTCGACTTATCTCAAGCCTCAGTAAGCTTATCAAGCAAATCAGGAAACGCAAGATTAGTATTCTTGCTGCGCATCGATCACAGGATGTGCTCTTCGCCTTCTTCGCAAAGAGAAGAACAAAAAACACCGTAAAGCTTGTTCGATGCGTCAGTGATGTTCGTCCACCGAAAGATCATGTACTAAATCGTTATATTCATGAAACTGGCATTGATTATCTGATCTTCAGTTGCCATGCTCTTCGACAACGATACATAGATATCTGGCCCTTCATTGCCGAAAAAAGCAGGGTAATTTACAGTGCAGTAGATACAGAGCATTTCACAACTGATCATCCCAGTAGCTTCAGAAAAAAATTAAACATTCCTGAGAACAGTGTGGTCGTTTCAATGATTGCTCGACTCTCACCTGTAAAAGATCATCAAACGTTCATCAGCGCAGCCGCAAGAGTGCTTGAAGAGAATCCGGATTGTATATTTCTTATCAGCGGCGAAGATTTTGAAATAAGCATGGAAGAGCTTAGAAATACCTGTCGTAAACTTAATATTGAGAAGAAGTTTCGCTTCATGAGAAAAGCAACGGATGTGCGAGATCTGATTTCAGTATCGGATATTGGGGTCGTCTGCTCAAAGGGATCTGAAGTTGTTTGCCGAATAGCCCTCGAATTTATGGCAATGGGTAAGCCATTGGTTGTTTCAGACATCAACATTTTGCCGGAAATCATTGAGGAGGGTGAAAACGGTTTTGTTTTCCCTGTAGGCAATAGCGAATTCCTTGCTGAAAAACTTGGAATGCTGATGAGCAATGAAAAGATTCGTCGTTTATTCGGAAATCGCGCAAGAAGAATATGCGAAGAAAATTTCAGCTATCCGGTATTGGTAAGAGAATCAGAGGCTGTTTACGAAGACGTATTAATCACTCAGAAGTCGGAGGTCTAAGTGGAAAAAATTACCGCTGCAGTGATCACCTTTAATGAAGAAAAAAATATTAGACGATGCCTTGAAAGCGTAACCTGGGCTGACGAAATCGTTGTAATTGATTCGCACAGCATCGACAAGACTGTCGAGATCGCCAGGGAGTATACCGACAAGGTAATTCAGCGGGACTGGCCAGGGCATATTCAGCAAAAGAACTTTGCGCGTGAAGCAGCTTCCCACAACTGGATTTTCTCTCTCGATGCGGATGAAGAAGTGTCGCCAGAGCTGCGAGAATCGATTCTGACAGCACGTGAGCAAGGATTGCAGCATGATGGTTACCACTTGGCCAGGAAAGTTCATTACCTGGGAAAATGGATTCATCATAGTGGATGGTATCCGGACCATAAAGTCAGGCTGTTTGATCGTCGCAAAGCGGAATGGGGTGGTACAAATCCTCATGACCGAATAGAGATCGATAGTTCGACTGAACTTTTACAAGGCGACTTGTATCATTATTCATATGAGAATCTGAGCGCACATATTCAGACTATTAATAATTTCACCAGTATCAGCGCTAAGGAGATGCATCTTAAAGGCAGGAAGGCCGGACTTGGTAAACTACTTTTAAATCCTTTTTTCAAGTTTCTAAAATCCTTTTTCTTAAAACGAGGTTTTCTTGATGGAAGGGTAGGCTTATTTATTGCTATTACCGGTAGCTTCTATGTATTTCTGAAATACCTGAAGCTCTGGGAGATGCAAAATGCCTCTGCATCAGACTGAGATATGCTCTTTTTTCAGAATCTCACGATAGACCGAGAGTGTTTTAGTCGCCGTAGCACTTTTTGTAAACGCCTCCAAATGCTTTGAAGCATTTTCAACAAGTGCTTTAGCTTTCTGTGGCTCCTCAAGTATCTCAATCACTGCCTCGGCAAGAGCTTCGAAATCCTTTACCTCCCGCAACAGCCCGGTTTTATTATTTATTACGAGTTCCGGTATACCCCCTGCCGCTGTTGCAACAACCGGCACCCGACAGGCAAAACCATCCAGTATGGAAGTGCCAAGACCTTCCGTTTCAGATGTTATCAAAAAGACATCCAGTTCAGGCAGAATAATCGGTATATCATCACGGAAACCACAGAACGTAACTGAATCGCTGATTCCCAGTTCCGCAGTCAGACTTCTCAGCTCTTTTTCCAGCTCTCCCTTTCCGATCAAAAAGAAATGTAGGTCTCTGCGACGTTTCAGGAGAGCTGCCGCCGTTTTTAGAAAAGTCGGATAATCCTTATGCGGGGCAAGCGCAGCGACGTTCCCGACAAGCTTTACATCCGAACCCAGGCCGGCAAGTTGCCTCAATCTTCCATCGGGCTTTTTGTTAAAGCGCTGCAGATTTATACCGCTATGGACTACCTCCAGCCTATCTTCCTCGACAGATTGAGCCATAATCTCGCGAATGGCTTCACTTACACAGAGTATGCGCCTTACTTCAGAATTATTGTATTTCCATTTCGCGGCTATGCCTTTCCCAACCGGAAAGTCCACCCTACGGCTCACGACCAGCCGAGTTCTCGGTCTCCAGAACAACTTTGAATACAACACAAGGGTATGCGAGTGAGAATCATGAGCATGGACAATGTGTGGCTCAAAACGACGGATATAGCTTGCACAACTCCGGCTATAACGAAGGTCGATGCTGCTTTTTTTAGGTGCTGCAAAGAACCTGAATTCATTATCCTCGCAATAGGTTTGCATTGCAGAATCTTTACCGCATAGCACAAATTGCTGTACATTCTGTTTGCGTAACTCCTCCAGTAGATATGCCAGCTGTTGCTCGCCACCACGCCAGGTTGATGCAGTTGAAAGATGCAGGACTCTCATACCAAAAAATAATCAAACAGTATGAAAAAGCATAAAAAAAAGGGAGACGACTTCCAGTCACCTCCCTTTTATGTATAGATATGGAGTTTTTTATGTCACTTCTACAACTTTTTCGGGCTTTACTGCGATCGGACTTACTTCAGGCTCGGTAACCGGATCTTCGATCGGCAACATCGGAACGGTGCCCGTCTCCGGTTCATAGTAAAAAGTAGTTCTATTAAACTCAACATTTTGCATGCTGGAGAGATCGCTAAGCAGCGTAGCCATACTCGCCTCTTCCGCAGCACGACGGAGCGTCTCTGCCTGTTTTTTGGGACTCGGCCCTTTTACAAAAAGCAAAACGACGCCAAAAATAAAAGCAAGTGCTGCAACAGAACTTATCAGACCTATAATGCCACGAGAATAACTTGCTTCCTCTTTGGTTGTGAAAGCGCTCATAGAAAGCGTGAGGCTTTTGATCAGGCGATCAGGATGAACCATGTCCGAGACCTTAGGAATATCACTTGAGCCACTACGGAGAGCTGCTACAAATTTATCTGTGGCTGAAATAAAATTCCCTACCCTTCGATGTGTCCCAATGTGCTCATCGCCATAAATACCGGCGATTTCGCTTTCAAGCGGCGGGGCAAATAATAGTCGCGGGTTTCCTCGCAACAAGCTTTCATGCGTCGTTTTTACGGTATCCAGATATCCTCGAAGAGTCTCCAGATTCCGATTTACAATGGCCGGCTGCTTTGCCACCTCAAGCATATTCGTTTTGGCGCCTATTTTACGAACCATATGTCGTAAACTCAGGGTCGAATTATATGCTTCCTTATATTCCGTACGAGATTCTTTAATGCTTTGAACCTGATACACAAATGCCACTACAAAAATAAACAATAGCGATAAAATCATTAAAGGCTTTAGCGTGTGCTCCAGTATACGCCAAATCATCTCCTACTCCTGTCTGATTGTACGGTTCAATGATGAATATCTTATCACCATCGTCACCTCACTATAAAGCATGAGAAATAATTCAGCCTTTTTTCATTGTCATGGTGCTCTACAATTCTTAGATTCGCGTAAAATCGGAACGCTGAGATGAATACGACTTCAAAAGACATATCTCTTGAGCAGGCTTATGCAGAGTGTAAACGCATAACAGAGAGCCATTATGAGAACTTCCCGGTGGCCTCTGTGCTCCTCCCGAAGAACGTGCGCAAACACGTTTATCCGATATATGCCTTCGCACGGCACGCAGACGACCTGGCCGATGAAGATGCCGATCGGGAAGGCCTTCTCAAATGGCAGGAGAGGCTCCACAGCTCTATGGCGGGCAGTAATGAGGGTCCTGTATTCAAAGCCCTTAAGCACACGATTAACGAGAAGCAACTACCGCTGACTTTATTTGATGATCTGGTTTCAGCTTTTTTGCAGGATTTGGATAAAACGAGATATGAAGATTACAGTGAATTACATGATTACTGTCGTAGATCAGCCAACCCGGTAGGCAGGCTTATCTTACTACTACATGGCTATAATGATAAACAGCTCATGACGTGGTCGGATCATATTTGCACAGCCCTACAGCTGGCAAATTTCTGGCAAGACGTATCCGTAGATATCAAAAAGGAACGTATATACATCCCGCAGCATCTAATGCGCAAATACAGTCTTGCAGATGAAGACATTCGTAGCGGGTTGTTCAATCAACATACGAGCAGCCTCGCAAGAGAATTGGTTTCTGATACCAGGGAGGAGTTTAAAAAAGGGCTGCCACTACTAAAGAATATTAGTGGCAGACTCCGCCTGGAGTTAAAGATGACCGTAGCCGGGGGTGTATCTATCCTTGACAAAATTAAAAAAAATAGTTACGATGTATTTTCCATTCGACCGACACTCTCTAAATGGGATTGGTTAAATATTGCGCTGCAGCTAACCTTCAAAAAGCAATGGTACGATGAACACACAGACAGATCAGCAGATAACTCTTGATAGTCAGAGTAGCTTCCTTTATTCCTTTTTTCTCCTTCCCAAGGATAAACGGCAGGCCATCTATACACTCTATGCATTTTGTCGTCAAACAGACGACATTGCAGACACAAACGAACCTACCGAGAAGCGCTGGAGCAAGCTGGATAGCTGGGAGACAGACCTTAAACATTGCTTTACGAGCCGCGCTGGTAATTATTTTGATTCGTTGAGGGCTGTTTCTGAGCGATTCAAAATTCCGTTCGACTATTTCCTGGAACTGATTGCCGGTGTCCGCATGGATCTTAACGATTTGGATTATCGCTCGTTTGACGATCTAAAGCTCTATTGTTACAGGGTTGCTTCTATTGTCGGATTAATGTGTATTCAGATTTTTGGGTATCGCGACCCCGTCATAAAGCAATATGCTGAAAATCTGGGAATTGCTCTACAGTTAACCAACATCATACGCGATGTGGGAACAGATGCCAAGCTCGGCAGAATTTACATTCCCGAAGAAGAGCTAAATCGATTCGGCGTAGAGAAAAAAGATCTGTTTGAGAACCGCTATTCCGAGAACTTTGAAAAGCTGATGACCTTCCAAAGCGAAAGGGCTCATCAGTATTATAAGCTGGCTGATGATTGTCTGCCCGCGAGCGAACAGCGCAATATGCTCGTGTCTGAAATTATGAGAGACATTTATTTTCACCTGCTAACAAAAATCGATGCCAGCCAGTACCAAGTCCTGGACAACATTATTAAGGTTTCCAAACCCAAGAAAATCTGGCTGACAATGAAAACAGTCTCACGCATTAAGCTGCTCTCCGCCCCGGCTGTTTAGCATGGAAAACTCAGGTCCTGTAGACGTCCTGATCGTCGGTGGTGGTCTTGCGGGATGCACTGCAGCTGTATACGCCTCCCGGGCTGGATTCTCTGTCCGAATTATTGAAGCAACCCGGCAAATTGGCGGAAGAGTTCGCTCCCTTTACGCAAAAGATGCTGGGATGTGGGTGGATAATGGACAACACGTATTATCCAACGGCTATTCCGAAACATTTGCACTTCTAAAAATCCTCAACACCCAGCACCTGATCGATAAGCAGCCCCAACTGGAAATAAGCTACCAGTTTGAGGCGAACCCCAAGACACAAATTCTACTCAAAGCTGCGCGGTTACCAGCCCCCTTTCACCTACTGGTCCCCCTAATCACAAAAATGCCCCTCGATACGTCAGACAAACTTTGGTTATTCCGCTGGGGTATTGCATCAAAACTGATATCAAGGTCCCGCCTCCAATCTATGTCTGTCTCGGAATGGCTTGGTTGTGCGGGCAAGCGCAGCAGGAAGCTTGAAGAGATTTTTTGGCTTCCGCTATGTTTGGCAACCTTAAACGGCAATCTGGAAGAATGTTCTGCTCTGTTAATGTCGCGTGTTTTGGATCAGGCTTTTCTTGCTTCAAGCTCCACCAGCGGACTTGGTATCCCGGGCGCCAGACTAGATCAGATATTCAGGGAAGGATTTGAATCTTATTTTCACCAGTCCCACACAGAAGTCACTACCGGTAATCCCGTCCGCTCAATCGAGATCACCAAAAAACATGTTGAATCAGCTACGTTACGAAGTGGCGAAGCAATTCCTGCCTCCAACATCATTTTTGCAACACCACCAACTGCTGCTGGAAGAATTTTGGGCAACATGATCAATTTGGACACAACGGTTTGGAAATACAGCCCTATTGTAACGATTTACTTTCGCCTGTCACGTCCTCTTTCCGGACAATTCCCCGTTGCACTCCCCCACTCTCCATTACAGTGGATATTTGAGCTACCGCAACACGCTTTTCCGGGTGAAGGCCATGGATATGCTTTTGTTATTAGTCGAGCGGATGATCTGGCAGCACAAGCAGACGATCGGATACGGGAAACAGCTATTGCCGAATGCAAAAAATATTGCAGCCCTGAACCGGCTGATGCTGATTTCCTTACATGGAAAATTATTCGAGAAAGAAAGGCCACTTTTCTTCCCACTCCGGCTACAGAAAGGAAACGCCCTGATACCCACACAACAATCAGCGGCCTTTTTCTGGCAGGTGACTGGACGAACACCGGTTTACCGGCCACCATAGAAGGAGCTATTTTAAGTGGGAAAAAAGCTGCAGAATATTTAATAAAATCTCAAAAAAGCGCTGATTTCACCTAATGCCTTCATCTAATCTGCCGATATTATAGACATCTTCTAAGTTACAACCGCATTTTCCGTTCAAAGACAACCATTTCCACGAATGAGGCAGATATGCGTCTAAGCGCAATTAGTGTAATGCTATGCATTATCACACTACCATTGCATTCAGAAAGCAATGTAAACCCTAAAGAGAAGTTACTCCCGGGCCTTTCCGTGGAGGAAAAAATCCCTGTACTGGCTGAGCTAGTCAAGGACAATCAAAAACGTATACCTCACAATGCCATAGCTTACGGGCGTGAAGCATTGGTTTTACTCAATATTTATCCCGACAATAATACGAAGTTTAATGTCTTCAGCGGAATCAGTACGGCTTATATGCGTCTTGGCAAAATACAGGACGCGCTTGCCTATGCTGAACAGGGAAAGCAGCTTGCCGAACAGATCCAAAACAAACTTCTGCTCTCCAAAGCGTTCTCCTTAATTAGCATGATACAACGAAAAAATGGTAAACTGGACCACGCACTTGCAGCCGGCCTTCAGGCAAGTAGACTGGATAAAGATTCATCCAATTGTTTGAACGATTTAAATCTTGGCATTGTTTATCGGCGGTTGGGGAGTCATGAGGAAGCACTCAGCTATTTTTTTAAGGCACTGGACTGCGAAAAGCAGCAGTTTGACCTGCTTGCCCAAGCCGATGTATTAAGCGAGATTGGATTGATTTATCGTGAGTTAAAGGAATTCGACAAAGGCATATTACATCTTCAGGATGCTTTGAGTATTGCCAGGAAAGTTGGTGAAAAGTCGCGTCATGCACGTTTTTTGAATGACATTGGTATGCTCTATGAGGAAATGGGGAATCCGGAAAAAGCACTGGATCATCAGTTCAGGGCTTTGAAAATGCATACGCGGCTGGAAGATGAAACCGGTATTGCCAAGAGTAAGAATCATATTGGTCGTAACTATCTTCAGAAAGATCGATATGGGCTCGCTCTTGATTATTTGAATCATGCTGATGAATTAGCCACCAAGCTAGGCAACAAAGCACTTTCGCTTTCAATTCGTTTGAATCGATCTGAGGTGTTTAGTAATCTGAGGCAGTACTCTGAGGCCGCAAGAGGTGCTTATAGGGTCTTAAAAGAAGCTGAGGCTTCGAACAATATAGAGATTCAAATATCAGCTCTGGAAAGCCTTACCCGGATTTATGAAAACAAGAAAGATTATTCCACAGCTTTGGATTATCAGCGTCAGGCGATGAATGCCAGAAACCATGTTGCTCAGCAGGAATTCACAAGTCGGGTTGCTTTTTTTAACTCTGTTTTTGAGAAAGAAAAGCAGGTCGCACTGCTTCAAAAGGAAGCCGATTTAAAGCAAGCAGCTGTACAAAAACAGCGTGTATGGGGCTTCGCATTACTAGCGCTGCTATTTTTAGCACTCGTAATAGGTATGCTATGGGTAAGTCGAAACAGAATACAGCAAAAAGCACATCGCGATCTCAAACGTGCTTTTAGCGAATTGGAAGCGGCAAATCAGGAGCTGAAGATTGTCAATCGTCATATGATTCGTCAGTCCACCGAATTACATGATGCAATGACAAAAGTGAAACATCTGAACGGCTTTTTACCAATGTGTTCAATCTGTAAGAGCGTAAGAACTGAACCGGGGTATTGGCAGGAACTGGAACGCTATATAGATGAAAACAATAATGCAGAACTCAGCAAGAGTATCTGTCCATCCTGTGCAAGCAAGAGGCTGCAAGTGCTACCGCCGCTGAAATCGTAATTTAATGTTTATGCTGAACGTTGCTTATCCAACATAGCCTGAATATCGGCTATTTTCTTTTGGAACCGCTGATTACCCGGATCTTTTTCCAGTAGCTGCTGGAATACCTCAATAGCCTCTTCGAATCGTCCCTGGGCAATGTATATTTCACCAAGCGTCGGTGAGAGAATCGGCGGGCGTCCGAACCGCGTGGTATTATCCGGGTTTACGGATTCAGGATTGAGGGCTTCAAAGGTATTGTCATCCTGGGCAATATCTTCAATCGTAACTGCGTCATCATCTTCTATATTAAAGTCGTCCAGCGTAATATTCTCGTCTGTTGAATCCTGCAAATCAAATGCGATGCTATCATCGGAAATTTCGAGATTATCAAATGTTCCGTCGTCTTCCTGAGGGGCGGGAATGGCGTTTAAGTCAGCAGCCTCATCAGCGATCTCGATAGCTTCAAAGGTAATACTATCATCTCCAACCTCAAGTGCCTCAAAGGTAATGCTGTCATCGTCGCTATCAAATGCATCAAGATCGGCAGCGTTTGCGATTCCACCACGGGTCTCATCATCACGCTCAGAAATAATTTCTTCAACAACTGAACTAAAGTCGAGGAAGTCGTCATCCACCTGATCGTATGTCTCATCTTCGGCAGGTATAGATGCAGCGCTTGGCTCGTCTAGTGAACCACTTGTTTCTTCCAACTCCCCTACTCCGGCAGCATCACCGACTTCAAACTCTGAGAAGAGCTGATTTACATCGATTGCACGACTGGGATCCTGAATCTGAGGCATATCCTGCTCTACCTCTCCACTATCCGCCTCACGTGTATCGTCATTAAGTTCAAGCTCATCAGTGACGGATGCATCGATAATGGAAACATCTTCAACGTCTTCTTCACGGAAGTCGTCTATATTCGTTTCAAACGTCATATCACCAAGTGTTTCCTTGAACACCTCTTCAACCTTCTGCGAAATGTTTATTTCCTCTTCCGCAGGTGCATCGTCGAAGAACTGATCCAAGTCGGCCTGAGTTTGGGTATCCTCATCAAACCCTAAATCAATAGTGGAATCGGTAATCTCTTCTACCTCAACCATCTCAGGTTCGGGCTCGGCATCCATAAAGGGCTCCGGCTCCAGCTCTGGATCCGGTGCAATACTTATGGAAGGATCGGCTTCAAAATCGGTAAAGCTAATGGCGTCTTGTTTCTGAAATAGCTGGACTGCGTCGTTATTGAAAGAATCGTTCAGAAAGTAGAACATTCGGCATTCATCTGCGACGAGCGGTTGATTGAGCTGATCATTAACGTCGCTGGCGAGCTTCCATCCACGTGGATTTTTATCATCCAGTGATAAAGAAATGTCAAGTTGAGATTTAGCACGGCTGTAGTCGTTTAAATTATAGTGGCAGAGAGCCAATACATAATGACCGTAAGCATAATCGGGATACTTATCAACACCGCGACTGGCAATAGAAAGTGCCTTGTCTACAAGTCCCATCTCGACATATCTTGCTGCAAGAGCGGCAAATACGATTGAGTTGGAGTTTTCTTCGCTTAATCGTTCCAGATCAGCAAGCTCAATTTTTGAAGCCATAATGTCCGTTCCTTCTGTTGGTAAATCTACCAAGCGGCAATCGTTCGATCCACTATTTCGGATACCAGTTTTTCGATTGCAATGTCAATGGCCGCCTCAATTTCATCGGTTCCGGCATCACCGTCAACCTCGGCAAAATCGCGGAGCTGTCCGTTCCACAACGATTTGCCTAGCGCCTGGTTCATACACTCTATTTTTACAACAACGACGATCTGCTCCTGCTCAACGTCTTCATCCTGGCTTATGGAAACGGCCTGAGTTCTGACATCCATAATTGTACCACTCAGCAGCAAATCGCTGTTTTCTTCATCATTTATAACTTGCAGGGTATTGTCTTCCAGGAAGGCGGTCGAAACCTGCTCAGAAAGTTTTTCCTGCAGCCCCACCCACTTGACGCGCGCCTTATCTTCGAAGAAAGGAATGGCGATCGTCTTTATAGAAGACGGAAGAGCCCCGCGGAATGAGTATTTTACACATCCGCTGAGCAAAAGCAGACTGGTTAAGAGAGCCAGCTGCAGTGTCTTACTGAGCGAGGTCATATTCTTTAATTTTTCGATATAACGTTCGTTCGCTAATGTTTAAAGCGCGGGCCACCTTGCGGCGGTTACCACGATATTTATCAAGAGCACGTTCAATCATGTCGCGTTCCATATCCTCCAGCGGGCGTATATCTTCGCCGTTAGTCTCAATAGAGGAAAAGTGCGACTCATCTTCGGATACTGCGTTATTCAGGCGTTCTGTAAGTGTTAATAACGCTCTGCGCATTTCCTTTACTTCCAATCCAAGTGAAACCAGAGCCTTGTAAATTAGTTCCCGCTCTGCTTCCTCGACGCTTTTGTTCATCGGAACAGGAAGCGCCTTTGAAACCGTTACAGGTTCATCGTAATTCAGGTGCTCACGCACCATATCAGCATCAATCTTTGCACCGCGCGCAAGCACGGCGGTTGTCTCTACAAAGTTTTTAAGCTCGCGAACATTCCCCGGCCAGGTGTATTTACTTAAGACCTGTAGCGCATCTTCAGTAAAACCGGCAATATCCACCTTTTCTTTTTCCTTCAGATCATTCAGGAAATGCTCCATCAAAAGCGGCACATCTTCCAGGCGATCGCGAAGTGCAGGAATTTGCATTCCTACCGCCTTCAGGCGATAATACAGGTCTTTTCTAAACTGCTTTTGATCGACCATTCTACCAAGATCACGGTTCGTAGCAGCCAGCACCCGCACGTCAACCTTCTGAAGTTCGCCACTTCCGACACGCATAAATTCACCGGTTTCCAGCACTCGCAGCAGTTTCACCTGTGTCTGAAGAGGCATTTCGCCAATTTCATCCAGCAGAATCGTTCCCTTGTCTGCCAGCTCAAAGTATCCCTTCTTGCTGGAAATAGCGCCGGTAAAAGCACCCTTTTCATGTCCAAAGAGCTCACTTTCCAGCAGCCCTTCCGGAATGGCACCACAATTCACCGAAATCATATTGGCACCACTGCGATTACTCAGCTCATGAATAGCTTTTGCAAAGACCTCTTTCCCGACACCACTCTCACCGGTAATCAAAACGGTAATATTTGTTGGTGCTATTGAGCTGATCAACTCAATCAACTCCCGGATCGCCTCCGAATCACCAATGATGCCGAGTTTTTCCTGCGTCTTGCGATATGTATTTAAAATTGCCACGTATTTTTCCCTGTCCTAATACCAACAATAATAGCTTTTTAGCGACTTGAATGCAAGCAAATGTTCTTTACGGATTGCTGCATTTTCGTACACTGCAAGCGACAGAATACGGGACGAAGATTAACCGCAATTGTTGCAATTAACGGATATGTTTCACAAAGGAACTTGCGGAATGTCAATTTTATCTGTGTAGTATTATTTAAACCAGTTGTGTAAAGAGGCTTGCAGCTCTTCCATGTCTGCGATAGTTCGCGCCCGTACCGGGAGTGATCGCAAAAAGATCTTTCCGTAACGTTTGGTATGGACCCTGGTATCGGTAATCAATACTGCGCCGTAATCTGATCGACGGCGAATGAGACGTCCGAAGCCCTGTCGAAATCGAATGACGGCTTCCGGTACTGAAAATTCCATAAACGGATTTCCACCACGGGCTTTTATTTGCTCGGAGCGCGCCTGGAATACCGGATCTGTCGGGACATCAAAAGGGAGCTTTGTAATAACAACGTATTGCAGGGCATCACCGGGTACATCAACACCCTCCCAAAAGCTATCCGTCCCCAATAAAACCGAACCACCTTCCTTAAAGCGATTAATCAGTGCGTGGCGGCTTCCGTCTATCCCCTGCCCCAGTAGCGGAACCTGCTCCAGCTGCAGTGGGTCTCGCAGCGCATCATAAATCTGACGAAGCAGCACATAGCTGGTAAACAGACCAAGTGTACCGCGCTTTTGCTCAGCTAACATTTGCATCAGCGAGGCCAATTCTTCCTTGTAAACAGGCGAAGCGGGATCAGACAGGAAGGATGGCACGGCGAGCATCACCTGTTCATCATAATCAAAGGGTGAGGTTAACATCAGTTCATTCACCCGATCGGGATTCACGCGATCAAGGCCGATTCGCTTGCGAAAATAATCAAACGTCTGTCCGACGGCTAGGGTGGCCGATGTAAAAACGGCGGTTTTAAGCGAGTTAAACAGACGTTCTTCCAGCAATTCACCGACATCCAGAGGAGCTGCATACAAACGCGTATCATCGCTATCTGCCCTGTTCGGCAACTCAAACCAATAAACAAACCCATCCTCTTTCATTTGAATCAGAATCTGAAGGTTGCGGATTAAAAGATCAGCCTGCATATGCTTTGAACTGATCTCCTGAAAAAGCTGGCGCTGGTATTCAAAAGAGTCTTCCGGAACATCGGTGAAGTATTCAAGCAGTTCGGCAAGTCGCTTCTTTATATCGGTTATTTCCTCAAACAGCTTGGCATATTGTTTCTCCAGCGGCTCGAAAAGCTGCTGCTCCGGCCTGTAACGATGACGCGAGCCGGGCTGAGCTTTATCTGCTCCAAGTGCCTCGTGCAGAATTCGCGTGAGCTTACGAAAAAACGCCTGTGCCGTCTTCCGGGCATTCGGCACGCTATCGAGTAAGCCGTCATTCATGCGTAGCAGTGCTTCACGCTGAAACTGCTTGAGCTGACCGGCCATGATTCGCCTCTTCATCTGTATAAGCACTCCGGTCTCGGAACGCTCTTTCTGATAGAGCTTATTCAGAAAGTCTCGAAACTGCCAGAGTGTCGCATCATAACCAAGGTATTCGGTAGCCGTTTTTTCGAGATTATGCGCTTCATCGAAGATTACGTTTACGTATTCGCCCAAAACAGCATTATTTGTGGCAAGATCCGAGAACAACAGCGAGTGATTTACCAATACAAGATGAGCGTCACGGGCATGATTGCGTGCCTTCATCAGGAAGCATTTATCGTAGAATTTACAGCTCTTCCCCGGACAATAATTGTTCTCGGCAATCATTTTTGTCCAGAGGTTCATATTCCGCTCGACGCGGAATGCATTGTTTTCGGCAATATCGCCTGTCTCGGTCTGCTGAACCCAATAGAATAACGGTAGCAACCTCATGCGCTCACTATCGCTGAGGCGATACTTCATATCACTCATTACGGTTGTCCATTTATCAAGGCAAAGATAATTCCCTTTCCCTTTAAGCAGGACGGCCTTGAACGTGTCACCAAGAATACTGTGAAGAATTGGCAGATCTTTAAAAAAGAGCTGCTCCTGGAGGTTTTTTGTATTGGTGCTGATTACAACCCGTCCGTGTTGACCGGCATTTTGAATGGCATATCTAAGAGCAGGAATCAGATAGGCCATCGACTTACCGGTTCCGGTGCCGGCTTCAACCGTCAGAAAGGTGCTGCCATTAAAGGCATTAGCGATAGACCTTGCCATACGCACCTGCTCATCCCGAACTTCAAACACACCAAATTCCCGGGAAAGCTCACCTCCTTCATCAAAAAAAGCTGCGACTTCTTTTTCATCCAACGCCTCAGCTTCCTCGGAGGTGGGCAATGGATTTAATCCCGGACCGATGATATTATAGTGATTCGCACTAATCTCAAATTTAGATTTATCAATTCCCTTTACAACCTGATATTTTCCCGAAGCGGCAAAAACAGCCAGTTTCTCAAAAAAACGTTTTACAGGTTCGTTTGTCGGCTCCAGAATTTGCAGAATACGTTTGACATCCGGAAACGTGCTCTGAATTGCCAACGGCAACAGTTCAAGAAAAAGGTTACCGGTCATCTCGGCATCCGGCAGTGCCCTGTGAGCCCCCTTATTTTCCAGGCGAAAGTGTGCTGCCAGGGATGATAAGGCAAAAGATGGCAGGAAAGGCAGATAAAGCCTTGCCAGGGTCATGGTGTCGTGTTGCTGCTGGGGGAAATATTTGTAAACCCTGTCTTTACCAGACCAATCGGTAAAATCATTTTCCAAACGACGGGCACTGTTTTCCAAAAAGCGCATATCAAATGAAACGTTATGCCCGACAACCGGGTCATCCCCGATAAATTCACGGATCTGTTGATAGACATCGCCAAACCTCGGCGCATCGGCAACATCTTCATTGCGAATACCGGTAATACGGGTGATATTCTCCGGGATGCGCTTCCCAGGATTTATAGGAATCGATAGTTGCTCCCGAACTTCACCGTTCACATACCGCTGTGCGCCAAACTCAATAATGGATTCAGTTGCAGGTTCCAGTCCGGTTGTTTCAACATCCAGTGCAACAAAGGTCGTCAGCTCTAACTCGTAAAGAATTTCCGGACTCAGCAGTTCTGCCATTCTATCCAACTCATTCCAGCAGCCAATTTTTTCTAATGCTATTCTGTTATCTGGCTGACATTTTTCGAAGATTGATTCTGTATTTTTGTTTTTACGTAAGGCCAAAGGAATATAAACGAATTGGAGATCAATTTATCCATTTTTTTGCAATTCCTTGTTTACTATATTAAGCAGAACTTTTAGAAAGACACAGCGTTTCAGATTTTAGAACGAAAAAGGACGCTTTATGAAAAATAGATTGTATATCCCGCTCTTCTTCCTGCTGGTTGCTTCCAGTTTGCTGCAGGCACAGGGGATTCGTAAATATGCCGGAGAGTTTATGGCAATTGACGTTTCTGCAAGAGCACAGGCGCTTGGTGGCGCTTTTACTGCAATGTCCAACGATGTTTATGCTTCATTTTACAATCCTGCCGGGCTGGTTCAGATCGATGGTCTGCAAGTCGGATTTACGCATACGCAGCAGTTCCTCTCTTCAATCAACTACGACTACCTTGGGGTTGCCAGACCTTTCTCCCAAAATGGAGTTGTTGGTCTTAGCGTAATTCGTCTGGGCGTCGACAACATAAAAGACTCGCGCGCTGCTGCGATCCTAGATGACAATGGTGGTTTGCTGGGTATTGACGAAAGCCAGATAGAGAATTTTAACACATCGGATTACGTAGCGCTGCTTTCACTTGGCCAGCGCGTAGGTGCACGATGGTCATGGGGTGTTAATCTGAAAATGATAAGACGAAACCTCACCGATGAGAATAGTGCCAATGGCGTAGGTCTCGACGCCGGTGTTTTTATGGCGGTTAACCATCAGTGGCGCGTCTCTGCCATGCTGCGTAATGCTACCACAACGCTTATCACCTGGCAAACCGGGGAAAAAGAGCTGGTAAGTCCAACCTTGCGAATCGGAACCTCCTATCGCGTTCAGCTGCCCGGCAACAATTCCTACTTCACCCCCCTATTCGATGTCGTTGTACAAAGTGAAAGCACAACGAACTTAACCGAGAACAGTCTTGGCGGCGGATTGCTAGGTGGAGCTCTTGGTGGCGAGTTATCCTATCAGGAAAAGCTGTTTATCCGTGGTGGATACGATGACCTTCAGAGACTCAACCTCGGTGTAGGTATTGCCATTCCGCATATTGGTATTGATTACGCCTTCACCAGCTACGACCAGGAACTCGGCAATGCACATCGTATCGGCATCCTGATTGACTTCAATAAGTAGCAACTTTATACAGATCCCTATTTTTTGGATAAAAAAATAGGGATTTTGCTCACTCGTTTTTTCCAAAATTTCCCTATCTTTCAATAATTATAAGTTTAGCACCGTTCTGGCAGAAAATTTGCTTATCTTCTTGCCAACTGCCGCTAATTCTGCAGCTACTGAGTACGAACGGACAAACGAACGGCCAGGGTTTTAGTGAATTTTCTTAATTTTTTGAAAGAGAAACGGCAAAGCCTGATTGCCATACTGGTGATTTATCTGGTATTGGTGGTTGGGGCAATCTATGTATTTAACAATGCCGTTATACGCTACCAGGAAGTGGTGGAAAAAGAAAACTCACTCCTGTTACTAACTCAGGTTCAAAGTGTTTTGCTGGCACTCGATGAGAACCTGCAGAATGTGGATGTCGAAAAGAAAATTCGTCTCCGCACGACGCTGGAGAACTTTGTGGATCCGTCCAGCAAAATCCGGGTGCTCGTTTTATTCGACCCGAAGAAAAAGGTTGTTGCAGCAAGCGAAGAATACTTTGAGGACTTGTTTACGAAACAGGCCATTCCCGATGAATTCTTTAATGCTGAACAGGCAACAACCACAAAGGATTCGGTTGATACGGAAAGAAATATTCGTCAAATTGAAGTTATTGCTCCGATAATCGACCAGAACAAACAGCTCTTTGGCTACCTCGCCGGACAGGTTTGGGATGTTCCGGCAAACTGGTATTTAGATAACCGGCATTTCATCTTTAGTCTTCTGGCACTCTTGTCTGCAGCACTTCTCGCCATCCCCCTGCTGGTATGGCATTGGTTTGACAATCAGTCGGAATCGGATACAACAAAAGGCATTGTTCATTCACCACAGAACAAGCCACAACAATCATCAGAAAACTCGGAGTCCGAAGAAGTTGACACCGTATTCAGCAACCTCAACAAACTCTACAATGAAGATGAGGAGCTAAATAAAAGCTTTCAGAAGTCTGAAGAACAAATAAATTCGATGATGCGTGTTTTAAATCAGGGACTCTTGATCCTCGATCTAAACATGAACATCATTACTCATAATGAGTATCTGATAGACGTCCTGCAGATCCGAAGCACGTCTAATGCGAACCGGCGGATATACGACCTGCTTCAAAAAAATCCGCGCCTACTCGAAATGTATCGCAGGGCTAAGCAACCCTTGACGCATGAAGTAAAGCAATCCTTTTCGTTAAAGCTGTTAAATGAGCGAACCATCAGCACTGAAGTAATGGTTAGACCCTTTTATAATGAAGATGAAATTTACGGAATTGCCTTCTATATCAAAAACACCGATGTGCTCAATGAACTGGAAGGCACTCTTCAGCGAAGTATGAAATATGGCGTTATCTCTCAGCTGGCATCGAGTATTGGGCATGAGATCAGAAATCCATTAAGCTCACTCGCTATCCATACCGAGATAGTCGACAACATGGTTGAAAAGTCGGTTGATGATGAAAAGCGGTTGCAGAAAATCCAGAAGTCTATTGGCATTCTAAACAGTGAAGTAGAGCGCCTTCAGAAGTTGATCGATCAGTTTTTCAACCTGGCAAAAGCACAGGAAATCGTGTTAACCTATGAGAATATGAATGAGGTGATGCGCGGTATACTCGACCTGGTGCAGCAGCAGGCATTTGAGAAGAATGTGGAAATCAAGATATTCTTTTCAAAGGAACTTCCTCTGGTAAGAGTCAGCAAAGATCAGTTAAAACAGGTGATTATCAACCTGATACTAAATGGATTCGATGCTATGCCGGATGGGGGTCAACTGGCTATCAGAACCCATTTTGCCGAAGGTAAGGTATTTATTTCAATCAAAGACAGTGGACACGGGATCCCCGAAAATGTCCGCGATAATATATTCGACCTCTATTTTACCACCAAAGAAAGTGGTGGTGGAATCGGGCTGGCAATTTCCCGAAAAATCATCGAAGCTCATGAGGGTAGATTATACTTTGAGACCAAGACAGGAGTCGGCACAATCTTTCATATCGAACTCCCTGTTTCATAATACCGGACATGTTTATCAACAACCGGAATACATTATTAACATGAGGCATTTTTAATGAAGAACTACCGCATACTTATAGTTGATGACGATGCGAATCTGCGTGTGGGCATGTCTACCATCCTCGAAGATGAGGGTTTTGAAGTCGCTGAAGCCGAGAACGGACGCGACGGAATAGAAAAATTAGGCAGGGGCGTTTACGATCTGATCATTACAGACTACAAGATGAATGAGATGGACGGCCTTCGTTTTCTGGAACAACTGAAGCAGGAATACCCATCCATGAAGGTGATTATGGTAACCGGTTTCGGCACGATAGAAAATGCCGTTGAGGCAATGCGACTTGGAGCGATCAACTACATTACCAAGCCCATTAAGCCCAAGAAGCTCGTACAGGTTGTAAAAGAAACTCTGCACGTCAGCGATTCCGATGAAGCGTCCCCTGAAGACAAGGAAGCTCGTCTGGAAAAATATCATCACTTTCATAAACTTGTCGGTCAAAGCAAAGCCATGCAGCAGGTATATCGCCGAATCAAAGAAGTTGCTGCCACAGATATTCCGGTACTGATCGTCGGCGAAAGCGGCACAGGTAAGGAAATGGTAGCGAACGCCGTACATGAAATGTCTCAACGCCAAAAGAAGCCTTTTGTTGCGGTAAACACCGGAGCTATACCCCGAGAACTGGTTGCATCTGAACTCTTCGGGCACCTCAAAGGAGCATTTACCGGAGCAATTGCAGACAAAAAAGGAACGTTCGAAGAAGCCAATGAAGGCACACTATTCCTGGACGAGATCGGCACGATGAGCCAGAAAGTTCAGATCAGCCTGTTAAGGGTTTTGGAAACGCAGGTAATTGAGCGAGTGGGTAGCAATCGTTCAATTAAAGTCGATGTGCGAATTATTGCTGCGACAAATGAGAATCTGGAAACAATGATTGAAAACAATGAGTTTCGGGAAGATCTTTACTATCGCTTAAACGTCTTTACGGTAGAACTCCCTCCTCTGCGTGAGCGCAAGGGAGACATCAGCTATTTATCCAATTATTATCGTGAACGCTTCAATACAGAACTTAACAAGAACGTCACCGGCTTTTCACCAAGAGCATTGGAAGCCCTGGAGGCATACCAGTGGCCGGGTAACGTACGAGAGCTACGCAACATCATTCTGAGAGCCGTTCTGGCTGCAACTAACCAGGTAGACGTTAAGCATCTGCCCAATAGTGTTGTTAAGCCTGGTCTCGCAAAAGTAAACATCACATTCAAGCCAGGTGTTGCTCTCTCAGAAGTTGAAAAAACTATGATTATTCAAACACTAAAAGCGGTTAAGGGAAACAAACTGAAAGCCGCAACGGTATTGGGCATTAGCAGAAGATCGCTTTATAACAAGCTGGAAGAATACAATATTGCAGACGAAGAAGTGTAAAATATTTGCACAATATTTTGTGGATAAGGCTGGGTTACGCCATATTCACAGGCGCAAAACAGCGGTTTTATTCAGTTTTTTTGCCCTGAAAAAATGGCAGGTAGTTTGCAATTAAAAAGTCTGGTACAAGGATGATCAGCAATAAACTGTTTTCCCGGAAGGAAAATTAACCATGTATTCGATCCCAATGAAAAAAATACTCGTTGCTGAAGATGATCGTAGCCTAAGCCGCAGCCTCGACACGTGGCTTACCCTTGAAGGGTTTCAGGTAGTTACGGTATTTAATGGCGAGGAAGCTCTGAACAAAATCCTGCAGGAGCGTTTTGATCTATTGATTACCGATCTGGTTATGCCGAGACTCGGAGGAGTAGAGCTCATCAGCAAAGTGCGACAGGTAAATCTGGATTTGCCCATCATGGTCGTTTCCGGAAACCTGGGAAATCGGATAATCAAAGAGATCCGCGAAATGGATGTGCATTATGTACTTCCTAAGCCAATCAAGCCGGCACAATTCCGCAAAGTTATAGAGCAGGTTTTTCCTGAAAGTGCTCTGATCTAGACTAAAGCGGATCTACAAATATCGTCTTTACCATTTCCGGGACAACACTCCCCGGAGCAGCCTTTCGAGGCTTTCTCACATATCTTATCTGCGTATAAACAACCGGGACATAACTGGCATGGCGTGCCTTGCTATTAGTTACGGCTAACCTTGCTGCGTATTCCAAGACGTCCTCTGCAGGATGGTCATGTCTGTTTGGATTACGAATAACAACATGCGAACCACTATACCCCTGAACATGGAGCCAGAAATCGTGCTTCGCCGCATGCTTAAATGTTAACGCATCATTTTGACGAGCGTTTTTACCGACCCAAATCTCATAGTCTTTTAAACCGTATTTTTTGTATGGCAGAGAAATGCTTTTGTCTGCCCCGGAATCCTGACGCGGCTTAAGGAGATTTCTGGCGGTCATATCTTTTTCCAGTTTCTCCAGCTCCTTAAATCCGTCTACAGCTGTCAAGCGCTCCTGAAATCCATTCAATAGAACAAGTTGCTTTTGCAGCCATTCCTTTTGCTCCTCATGTTGCCCAACCCGCTCTTCCAGCTTTTTCGCTCGTTGAAAATAAGAGCGTGCATTTTCATGCATGCTTAGATTCGGATTTACCGTTACCTCTAGCTCTTTCATTTCGGGATCGTGATAATCTATTAGAGTGATTCTCTGAACGCCATGGGGGATTTTACCGGGCTGAACGGCCAGTAGCTCACCAATTTTTTTTAGTTCTGCGGACTTCTCAACGTCTTTTGGCTTTGCAACCATTTGCGACAGGCTGTTTTGCAGTGATCTTAGCCTTCGGTCCAGCATTTGTTCGAGTCTGCGGGTGCGCTGTCCCAAAACAGCATACTTTAACCCGCGAAAGTTGAACAGTCGCAAAGCGGCATTCAGATCGCTGAACTCCTCAGCCTTCAGGGTCTTTTCCGATCGCAAGGTGGTTAGAGAAAAGCGTTCAGGAATCTCACCATTAAAATAAATCACCGGATTATCGGATTTGCATGCCTTCAGAAAAGCCTGCATTTCCCGATAGAAATTCCTGATTTGATTTATGGATACGTCTGAATTTACATCCGATATCCCGCTGCGAAACAACAGTTCGCGTATAATTGGTTTTGACAGGAGGTTAAAATCTCTCAGCCTGGAAGAGTCCAGTGATTGTCCGTTGTAATTTAAATGTTCAAGGAAATCTTCTTCAGTTATTGCCAAAGGATCGAGTCGATCACCGGGTTGAGGGTCATACTGACTACCGGTTAACTTTTTCTGAGATTTAAATGCGTTTACAATTTGATCCTCTTCGTCGATCACCATAAAGTTGGTGTGATTTGTAAAAAGCTGCAGCACCAATCTCTGGTCTGAGTCGTTAAAATCTACATCAATCAGACGCTCATTATGGAGAATTGAAACAGAGGAAATTCTTTTACCCAGCAGCTCAGATAGAATAGGTGCGGAATTTTGCTTACGTTTCGGCACCGACAGTAGCAGCACATAAGGGTATTGCGGGTGGGAAGAACACTGCAGGCATTTTTCCTCCCCCTCAGGACCACGCAATATAAAGCGACACTCATTTCGCAACTGGGAATAAGCATCAATAATTTCCCAACCCGCAAGTTCCTGATGAAGGAAAGCAACCTGCCTGAGCAATGTTAGATAATGAAGCTGCATCAACTACAAATTTTCCATAATATAACGCGTCATTTTTTCGAAAAGATGAAGACGCTTTTTTCCACGTACGCCGTGCTTTTCACCAGGATAAATAGCATAGTCAATATGCACCCCTTTATTTACGGCATCATCAATCATAGCAATAGAGTGTTGCCAAACGACAATTGGATCAGAAGTCCCGTGAATAAGCAACAGCTTCCCGCGGAGACTGTCAGTATAAGTCATCAATGATGACTTTGAATAGCCCTCAGGGTTTTCTGCAGGCGTATCCATATATCGTTCTGTATAAATGGTCTCATAGTATTTCCAATCCGTTACGGGGCCACCAGCAATGGCCACCTTAAACAGACCAGGTTCCCTCAGAATAAGCGAAGAGGCCATAAAGCCACCGTAGCTCCACCCCACCACTCCAACGCGTGTACTATCGACATAGCCTGTGTTAAAAAGCTGACGAACAGTCTCTACCTGATCAGCCACCTCTACCGTCCCCAGCTGCCTGAAAGTAGTTTGTTCAAATTTCAATCCGCGATAATTCGTTCCGCGATTATCAACGGTTAGTATTAAATATCCCTGCGATGCCATGTAGCGTAGCCAATAGGGCCAGGTACCTCGCCCTCCCATCCAGGTATTGCGAACCTGCTGGGAATGCGGTCCGCCATAGACATAGACAAGAAGAGGATATTTCTGAGAAGGACTAAAATCCGCTGGAAAAAAAACCCGACCAAACAGCTTACTACCATCTGAAGCTATAAACGGCACAATATCGACTTCACCGACAGCGTATTCTTTTAGCGGGTTAGGAGAACGAGCCAGCACACGAAGCAAATTTCCATTTTTGGCGCGAAGCTCTTGAACTCCGGGCGCCTCCAGACTGCTGTATTTATCCAGAAAAAATGCACCGTTTCGTGAAACCTGGGTATCGTGAGTACCATCTCTTTGGGTAAGGCGCAACAATCGAGAGTCTTTTAAATCTACAGCATAGGCATCTCTGCTAACCGGACTCTCCCTGTTCGCTTCAAAGAAGACTTCTTCTCCTTCAGCATTACTTCCCAGCAGCTTGGTAATTTCCCATTCACCGCTGGTGAGCTGTCGTAGTAAATCGCCTTCCAGATTATACAAATAAAGATGATTCCATCCGTCTCGGCGTGATAACCAGAGAAACCTGTCCGAATTATTACCGGGGAAATAAGGGGCAACCTGAGGATCCAAATAGGCGTCATTTTTCTCTTCGAAAAGCATTTCTAAAGGCTCACCGGTCTCAGCCAGATATTTCATCATTCTCAAATGATTTTGATCGCGGTTAATTTGAGCCAAAAGGATGTATTTCTCATCCGGACTCCAGGTTAGATTAGTGAGATACTGATCTTCCGGCTGCCCGGTTTGCAGATACACAGTCTTTTTTGAATCGAGATTGTAAACACCAACTTTGGCAATGTGGTTTGCCATTCCGGCCATCGGATACTTTTGAGAAATCACTTTCGCCGGAGTAGATGAAAAGTCGACATAGGGATAGTCCGTTACCGGGGAGACATCTTTTTCGTAAAAAGCCAGAGCGCCACCACCAGGTGACCAGAACGTACCTTTGCGAATTCCGAATTCCCTGCGATGGATATCCTGTCCTACAACAACACTCCCGGTTGAATCGACACTTTTTACAGCTTGTTCAACACCGTCAGGCATCATAACAAACAAACTATTTCCACGAGTAAAAGCGACACGAAAGGTTTTAGAATGCACATCCCGGTTTGCCAGACCGCTCCCATCAAACCAGGTTTCTTTTTTTGCAGATAAGTTTTCAAGGTCAATAGATACCAGCGTATCCTTTCTCCAGATCCAGAAGCGCGATTCATCCAGCCAGTTTATCCCCGGAAATTTTATTAATTTGCCCAGACTAACCTTCTTAAGGAGAACATTCATCTGCTCCAGAGTAAGCTCAGGGGAAACAAGGTTTTCCGAAGCACTACCACGAAACAACACTTCTGACTCACCTTCAGCAGCGATATAACTAAACTGATCTGTATCTGTAATCCATTGAAGACCGCGATGCACCTTTATTCCCAGGGTTGTTCGGGCTTCCATTATCGCTTCTTTTAAAGTTAGCTCCTGCGTTTGTGCACAAAGCAAACCGCTGAGTAAAAGCAAACTAAATATTATTTTGGAAATGCAATTCAAGTGGGACATGCATCACCTCAGAAATAGTAGAGATTACTCTGGTTGATCGTTCAACACTCATGAGTTGGCAGCCTCTGAGTCATCCATTATATTTTTTTTCGCAATATCAACATTTCTCATAAACTGACGGTATCCAGCGCGGCGCACCGGAGTCCCGGCAAACATATCATCAAATTCTCTTTCAGTCAACTGACTCAAAAAGTCGAGCCTGTATTGTTCTTCAGACAACCTTTCCCGAAAGTCTTCTATTGGACTCTTTTCGCTGAAACGATTCCAAGGACATACCACCTGACAGATATCGCAGCCAAAAATCCAATTCCCCATCTGCGTCTGTAAATGCTGGTCTATCTCTCCAGAATGCTCAATAGTCAAATAGGATATACACTCGGCCCCGTCTATCTGAAAAGGCGTATCGAGGGCAGAAGTCGGACAGGCATCCATGCAGCGGGTGCAATTTCCGCAGTGGTCCGTTTGAAAGGGCTCGCTTGATGGGAGCTCAATTGACAAAATAAGTTCGCCCAGAAAAAACCATGACCCATGTTTTTTAGAGATCAGGTTTGTATGCTTTCCAATCCACCCTAAACCAGCACGCACAGCGAAAGGCTTCTCCATCAAGGGAAAAGAATCCACGCAAACGCGCCCTTTTACTTCAGGACGATGCTTTTGAATAAACCCCAGCAGCTTTTTTAGCTTTTTGCGAATAACCTTATGATAGTCTCGCCCCCTCGCATAGATTGAGATATTTCCATCAGTGGCTTTTCGATCAACTTTTTCCTCACGGTAATAATTAAACGATGCGACTATAATTGATTTTGCTTCGGGGAAAAAGGCTGTTGGATCAACCCGTTCACCTGCACGGGTTTCCATCCATTCCATATCGCCATGACGTCTCTCGGAAAGCCACTGATGCAGATACGCTGCTTCTTTCTTCAGTGGTTCTGCACGGCATATCCCAATATCCTGAATATCAAGTGATTTTGCGTAGTCGTGAATTGCTGCAACCAGTTGATCATCCCGCATCACTTACTCCATTGCAGCTTAGCACCTGACCATCATATGCCCGCATTACTTTACCGCTATATATTGCATTAATCCTGACAACAGGATCAGTCGTTACGACTTCCGGATAACAATGATTAATAAGCAGTTGAGCCGGCTGTGAAAGCAATGCCATCTCCGCAACCTCTTCCGGACAGAGATGATTCCCGCCACGTTGCATTGCTGCACATTCCATTACTGCAATATCGGCATCCCGACAAAGTTTTGCAGTATTCAGGCTATATCCGGTATCACCGGTAAAGGCGATCGTACCTGCGGCACTCTCAAATCGATAACCAATACTTTCCGGAGCATGGCTTACCGATAATATCCGAAGGATTAGTCTATCCAGTTCAAAGATTCCTTCTTTCAGTTCTACTACCTCTACTGATTGATCGACAATATCATTGAGCCATTCTCCATAGGCCGCTGCCATTGTTCTGAGAAAATGGACCAATCCAGTCGGGCCGTAGATGGTCAGCTTCTTTTCATACAGCTCCGCAGTATAATTGCGGGTGAAGAGTAGAGGTATCAAATCAGCGATATGATCCGGATGAAAATGGGTAAGAAAGACGCTGTGCACCGAAGTGGGATGAATCCCCATTCCGGTTAGCGATGCCAACGTTCCAAATCCAACGTCTATCAAATATCTTCGGCCTGACCATTCCAGAAGGTTGCTGCTGGTACTTCTAAAGGGATCTGGAACAAGTGTTCCACTCCCAACTATTTTCAGGGTAAATATATCTTCTTTTTTGGGGAGTTCTTTGCCACCCTCATTGGTCTCTATCATGCCACAATATAAAGGGGACGATTATACTGTGCCAGAGGCTTGCTACATATTTTACAAGAATTTTAAATAAAATACGACGATTCAATAAAAAACCCCGCTGACTAAAGCCGGCGGGGTTTTTAGTTAAACTATCAACACTATTTCAGTAATATCATCTTACTGCTTCGACTAAATGCCTGACCATTACTCAAACCTGCTGCTTCGAAGCGCATAATATAAACGCCGCTGGCAACCTGCTGTCCGGCATCACTTAGACCATTCCATTCAACAGTATAGAATCCAAGATTCTCTTCGGTATTCACAAGCGTGCGGACTTTCTGTCCAAGCATATTATAAATGAACAGCTTCACATCACTACGCTCAGGTAACTGATAGCGAATCGTTGTGCTCGGGTTGAACGGATTCGGATAATTGTCGCTAACCTCAAATGTCGTTGGAGCATTTACAATCGGGTCGTCTATTCCCACGAGCGTGCTGGTCATACGCACATCATCAACAAACCAGTCGTCATTCGGGAAGTTACCGGCACCACCGATGCTGCGGAATCGGGCCTGGAACTGGCTGTGGAAGAATGTTCCGCTACCGGATGGCGCTGATTGCAGCTCAATGGTTTCCACCTGGAAAGGCTGCACTGTGGTTCCTGGATATCCCTGCACCAGGATCCACTCGTTTGCATCGTTCTTGAAGTAGATAAGCAGGCTATCCCCTTCTTCAGGCGCATTACCTGTTCCTTGTGGCTGATAGGCATACTCAAAAGTAGCATCCGTTAATCCACTTAGATCAATAGGACGCATAGTAAGCGTATCGCCTCCACCCGGAGTTCCATTCAGATTTAGTGCCAGTCCATCACTTGGTGGATTCGTGGCGCGATCATTCACCTCAGTATTGGCATTAATCCATACGCCCGGATTCGGCTCACCGGCAACAGCAAAATTCTCAGCCAGCGGCAGACTCAGCGGTGTTGGTATACTTGCTGTAATCTCGCTTTCATTCTGCGGTGTTTCATTATCAACTGCTGCTATGCTCCAGTCATAATATCCGGGTGCCGGATTTTGGAATACATCCTGATCTGTTGCTCCGGTATCAGAAGAGGTCCGGGCGAACGTCGTAACCAGAACACCATTTTGATACACATTCACACCGGCGTAATCGTCCATTGGAGTACCATCGACATTCTGTGTCGGGCTCGTCCAGGAAATTGTAACCTGTGATTGGTTTCCGGAAACGTTTAGTGCGGAGGGAGCCTGCGGCTCTTTAGCGCCACCGGAGAACCAGTTCGTTGTTGCAGGCTCACTTTCACGACCGGTAGAATCAACGCGCACGATAATATCATAGAAATACTGCTGTCCATCATTAAGGCCGGTGTCGGTAAATGTTGCGAGGTCCGTGCCGGCAACTGTTCCAACCTGAGATCCGTTACGATTCACCAGAACGGTGAATGCATCAGGAGTAAGCGGCTCGCCGTTCAGCAGATCAATCGGATTTGTCCAGTTAATGGTAATGCTGTTCGGTGTTGTGTAATCGGAATAGGCAGTTGCTTCCGTAGCTGTATTCGGTAAGCCGAACTCTGCGCGTGCCTGAAGATATGCCTGATAGGCATCGATACGACCGGCACCATAGCGCTCATCTTTACCGGGAGCACCTTTTTCGACACCTGTGGTCTGCAGGATGCGACTGATATCAGCCGGTTCGAGTGTCGGATTTGCACCCAGGAGCAGAGCAACAACACCAGCGGTATGGGGTGTTGCCGAAGACGTTCCGCCAAATCCGGAATAACCACCGCCAGGAACGGTTGAAGTCGTGCTGGATCCGGGTGCAGAGATATCCGGTTTCAGGAGTCCAATAGAGTCAGGCTCAACGGCTCCTGCAAGATTGTAAGGATAGTCCATATAAGACGGAGGATTTACGTTCGGATAGGTCGGGCAGCGATCCTGGATATTTTCCCAGGCTGCCGGGCCGAGACCGGAACCGGAGGATATGACGTCGGTAGTGGCTACTACGTTTCCACAGCCGATAACAGAACTGATTGCACCAATAAGATTCCCCTGATCCGGATGTTGCCACGGACCGGGACTATTACCGGGAGTAGAGATATTGTAAGGCACCGGATAAGGCTCATTACAGCCAACTTGCGCCTGGGATCCCTGGTTTCCTGTTGAGTTGGTATGAAGAACGCCTGCTGCAAGCTCCATGTCGGTCATGTTTCGAAAACCGGCATAGTCAGGACTGCTGGCCCATTTCAAACTGTAGGAACTTGTTGTAACGTCCACGCCATTTGTAAAGGCATACTGATAAGCTGCCCACCAGTCTGTTTGACCACCGCCGGCGATTTTCAGAATCATGATTTTGGCGCGTGGAGCAACACCTGTCTGAGTTCCGTTTGTCCCGTCACCGCAAATTTGTCCGGCGGTACTGGTTCCGTGCGAACCGGAGTCTTGAGGGTCGTTGTCGTTGCTACCGAAGTCGTATCCGATATAGTCATCAACATAACCATTACCATCATCGTCGATACCATTTGCGTCACCCGGATCATATACCCAGTTGCCGTTTACCAGTTCAATCGTACGACCGTCACCGTCGGCATCTTCACCAAGGTTGTTCCAGATGTTATTCACAAGGTCGGGATGTGTCCAATCTGTTCCACTATCTACATTTGCTACCAGCACACCGGCACCGGAATCACCTTCAGCCCAGACCAGGGGGGCATTGATGAGAGTAAGGCCAACTTGCGGAGCCATCATTGGCGGTGTGGTGATGCCGTGCTTCAGGTTGAATGCGGAAATCCCTTCATCATCCTGTGCTTGTTCATCTGATATGATAGGATCGTAGAAGATAGCTTCAATCTCATTGTAGCCAATCGCCATGTCCATAACAACCTGCGGTTGAGCTTCGAATGCGATCACGTTTATCGCCCAGATGTTGCGGATATTCCGAACGCCGTTTTTTGAAAGTGCGGCATTTTCAAGGTGAGACAGGACTGCGTCCTGGGTTGCGTAAGCATGACTTCGAAGGGTGTTTACCACTGCCTTCTGTCGTTCTTTTCGCGGAAGATAACCATGACGGCTGTTCAGATCGGATAGTGAGAGCCGATCATTAAGCTTTATATAAACCCGTACATAATCCTCTGCACTCGACAAAGAGTTGAGGACAGCACTCAAATTGGGCTTGATTTTTGGATGGCTATAATCTGCTGCAATAGCATTACCAATCAGCAGGACAAAAATCGTGGCCAGCCAAACTGTTTGTTGCACACGCTTCATAGAGACCCCTTCGTTTATGATAAAGTTTCACTAAAGTTCTAAAGCTTTGGTTCGATGATATCGTTAACGGGGAAGCTTGCGGCGTGCAAAAAAACAAAAAAATTCGGCGAAAGCATTCATCGTCCCTGATACTCGTTCCATCCGATCCTGATGCAATAATGAACACGCATTGTTAAGCTTCCGGTCGTTTGTCACAAATTTCACGAACCGGAAATTAAATCGTCTATTTCATTAAAATCATTTTCTGAATTTTCTGAAAATCTTCTGTCTCGAAACGATACAGGTAGATTCCACTGGCAACCCCCTGCCCTGCCTCATTATTGCCATCCCAAATCACCGAATGCGTACCTGCAGAGATGGTCCCGTTCACTAATGTTCGGACCTTTTGCCCCAACGTATTGTAGACAACAAGCACGACATCGGATCGCTGTGGGAGCTGAAAATCGATTGTTGTTGTAGGGTTGAAGGGGTTGGGATAGTTTGCACCTACATCATAGGTGACGGGTAAGAGGTCGTCCTCGCCTTCTACACCAAGAGGAAGCGGAAGAAAATCGAAACTACCAATAAACCAGTCATCATTGGGAAAATTACCTGATCCACCCATACTGATAAATCGCAGCTGAAAATCGTTATGGAAAATACTGCCTGATCCCGTGTTTACCGTATCAACCATAATCCGTTCGAATTCAAATGGCGTAACAGCAGTCCCGGGATAACCGCGCACCAGAACCCATTCATCCAGATCCGTCTTGAAGTATAAACGAAGGCTATCACCATCTTCAGGTGCATTTCCTGTACCCTGGGGTTGATACGTATACTCAAGCATCAGACCTAATCCGTCATAACCGGTTAAGTCTACAGGCCTCATTTCAACCGTATCGGAACCCACGGGTGTACCATTCAAATTCAAAGCATAGGATCCATTTGGCGGGGATGAAGCTCTATCGTTGACGTCTACATTTACAGATCGCCAAATTCCAAGTGATGGTTCACCGGGAAGATCAAAAGACTCGCTAAATGTTGGTGTTAGCAGAACATATTCAGTTTGAGTGATAGTAGACTCATTCTGCGGAGTTTCATTGTCAATAGCCGTCAACTGCCAGGCGTAGTATCCTCTCGGCGAAAGTTGCAGGACCGCACTGTCTGTTGTGCCCGTGGAAGAAGTGTCTCGCGAAAGAGTTGTCAACAATACTCCGTTTTGATAAACGTTAACACCGGCGAAATCTTTTAGTGGTGTCCCATCAATATTCGTTGAGGGGTTTATCCAGGATATTTCTACGCTCTCGTCATTACCATTTACATCAAATAAAGAAACGGCTTCCGGCTGACGCGCTCCACCGGCTGTCCACTGAGTAGAAACGATATCACCGAGCAATCCAATGCTGTCAACACGTGCCTGAAGACTATATCGATAGACGGTTCCGGGGTTGAGGCCGGTGTCCAAATAAGATTCAATATCAGATGCCACCGAATCCAACAGCTCTCCATCACGAAACAGCATCATTGTATAGGTACCGGAGACTAGTGAATCACCGCTGGCAACCGTTTCCGGGTCCGTCCAGTTTAACTGTATCTGATCAGGTTGCTGGTAGTCAGAATAGGCCGTGAAGTTCTGTGCGCCAAGCGGCCCAGCCATACTCAGAAAGGCGGCCCACACATCAATGATGCCAGTTCCGTAATCATTATCTTCTCCCGGGATACCAAGATCACGCGCAGTATTTAAGAGCGCTAATTTCAATTCATAACCGGTCTTATTCGGAAAAGCCTGTCTTAACAGAGCAATTGCTCCCACAACATGTGGAGCAGCCATTGATGTTCCGTTTTTGGTTCCATATCCGGAACTTCCGGTCGCTGATCGAACTGAGACCCCGGGAGCACTTGCTTCCGGCTTGATTAAGAGAGAACCTGTTCCACCGCAAGTTGATGGTCCACGGCTACTAAAGTTTGCTATGGGTAAATTCGGGTCATTACCGTTTAATGCGCCGGTTGCCCAGAAGTTTACAAGCGTTGTATTTGTGTTCTTGGGGCGAGTGATTGTTGAGGTGCCCGGGCCGGAGTTCCCGGCAGAGAAGATGACTGCAATACCTGCAGCTTCAAGAGCATCTAGAACATTGATATAGATATTGCTGGCACAAACGCCTCCGTTCGGATCCCACCAGGAACACCCAATTGCATCCGGGACATCTGCAATTGTTGCCGGATTACCATCCGGATCCATAGCCCATTGAAAAGCCTGAATTCTGGTCACGTTTCCGCAGAGGGCGCCGGAAGCGATCCACTCCGCACCTGGTGCCACGCCAATTGTATCAGCAGTAGCCGGATCAAGCCCCGTCATTGTGCCGATGGTATGCGTCCCATGAGAACCGCCGTCACAGTCGTTTGGGAAACTACCTGAGCCAAGCCAGGCTTCTGAGGCCGGAACACTATTTCCACGCCACTTCCAGGTAACGGCAGGATGGTTTCCATGAACACCGGAGTCTATCCCCATTACAAGACGTCCGGTGCCGTCATATCCCTGTTCCCACATTTTCCGAGCATTAATAGCTTCTATTCCGGGCTCAACACCATTCGGGATGCTTGCCGGAGCCGGACCTTCAGCTACCGGTTTCTCCCAATTCGGTTCGGGAACGATATCCATTAACTCTACATCCGGATGCCTCATCAGATCGTAATAGACCTCTGCGCGGGCTTCCAGCATCAGCATATTTACAATCCAGAGAGAAGTGATACTTTCAATTTCATCGGCAGGACGTTCATTCAACATTGCCAGGACAGCATCCTGAGACTCAACGGCTTTTTGCTGAAGTGAGGTAACAACGATATATACACGATCTTTCAGTGAGGCATTCTCTTCGTATAAACTTTTATCCAGCGCCGTAACGTCCACCTGGTCGCGCAACATCACATAGGCTTTTACCATCGTTTGACTGGACGATGCTTCCTGCAAAGCAGCGTCCATACGTTGAGAAATTTGGGCAGTTTGAGCATTTAAAAACGATAGGCATATAAGAACCAGAAAAAGCGAAACGCCTCTGGAAAAAGTCATGAGTTTTCCCCTGAAATCAAACGTGGATACATGCAGCAAATATGGAATGGGTGTCACGGTTATCAGTAAAAAGGATACCATTATTTGCCTGGATAAGCAAATAAAATCAACACCGATTTATTGGTTTACATTGAATGACAAAAGATAGCGACAGAGCACATAGAGGATTGTTAGACAGAATACAAAAAACATGAGTTTTGGCTTTCTCTACCTGTGAATAAAACAGATAGAGAAAGCAATATATTTATAACCTCAGAGCTTCGGTTATTGCATCCAGCTTGGCCGTTAGCTGATCATCTACCGAGCTAAACTGATCTGCGCTCGGCAAGTCGGCCCGTACTTCAAAATAATACTTAATCTTTGGTTCTGTTCCTGATGGACGAACACTTACTTTACTACCGTCTTCCAGGAAAAACTGCAGCACATTTGACTTCGGCAAGTCAATCTCCGTTTCCTCTCCGGAAACGAGGTCTTTTGCTACACCAAGCTGATAGTCTTTCATAACGACAACACGACTCCCGTTTATCTCGGTCATCGGGTTACTGCGATAGTCCACCATCATTTGCTTAATTTCAGCAGCTCCGTCTATTCCCTTTTTAACAAGAGAAATAAGCCGATCACGGTAATGGCCGTATTTTACATAAACATCAATCATCAGCTCGTAAAGCGTCATGCCCTGCTCTGCCGCCCATGCTGCTGTTTCAGCAACCATTGCACAGGTAGAAACCCCGTCCTTATCTCGACGAAAGTCACCAATCAGAAAACCGATACTCTCTTCACCACCGGCGATAAAGGTTTTCTCACCTTCATGACGTCTGATTACGTCGGCAATCCACTTAAAGCCGGTTAGCACATCGAAACATTCAACGTCAAACCCTTTTGCAATTGCCGGAAGCAGTTCGGTTGTCACAATTGTTTTTACGATAAACTCCCGTCCCTCCAACTTACCATCTTCCTGCCAGCGGGTAAGCAAGTAATAACTTAGAAGAGCGGCTGTTTGATTTCCGGAGAGGATGGTATAATCACCTGCGTTGTTTTTTACGACGACGGCAGTACGATCCGCATCAGGGTCCGTTGCCATAATCAAATCTACATCCTCTGCCCGGGCTTTCTTCAATGCCATCTCAAACACGGAAGGCTCTTCCGGGTTTGGGTAAGCGACGGTAGGAAAATTTCCATCGGGTATTTCCTGTTCCGGAATTCCCAGAATATTTTCAAAGCCAAAGGTTTTTAATGCCGTTGGAACCAGCATTATACCGGAGCCATGTAAAGGCGTGTAGAGGATTTTCATATCCTTATGCTTATCAATAGCGCCGGGCGAGAGAGTCAGTTTTTTCAACTCCGCAAAATAGGCTTTGTCCACTTCTTCTCCGATAGAATGGATGCGATCAGAGTTTCCATCGAACTTTACTTCTGCTATATCGCTGATTGAGCCGGCTTCGGCGATAATATTTTTATCATGTGGGGGGACAATTTGTGCACCGTCTTCCCAAAATACTTTGTAGCCATTATACTCTTTGGGATTATGAGAAGCTGTTACCACAACACCTGACTGGCAACCCAGGTGTCGTATAGCGAAGGAGAGTTCCGGCAAAGGACGCAGCTTCTCAAAGAGGTAGACGGTTATGTTGTTTGCCGAAAGAACGTTGGCTGCAACCTCTGCAAAATAGCTGCTGTTATTTCGGCTGTCATAGGCAATCGCAACTTTAATTTCATCCAAGTCTCCACAGGCCTTATGCAGATAATTCGCCAGTCCCTGCGATGCGATGCCTACAGTGTATCGATTCATGCGATTTGTTCCGACACCCATTACACCCCTTAAGCCACCGGTACCAAACTCCAGGTCTTTATAGAAGGCATCCTCAAGCTCTTTCGGGTTGTTATCTATCAGGTCTTTTACGGCATTTCGGGTTTCTGCATCATAGGCTTCGCCTAGCCATACTTCTGCTCTTTTGAGGATATCAGTGTTCATTCTAGCGTCCTGTTCAATAGGGTTTAATGTTATTTGCCGGAAGAAAACATCAGATTTTATCGGCATAATATTGTTTTCGGAAATAATTCGAAAATATATAAATTTTTCTCAATCCACACCATTTAAATATCACAGCCAGTGAGTCAGACGTCTGAAGTCAGAAGTCTGACCTCCGACAGCGAAGCGGTCTGTAGTCTGTGTTCTATATTTTTTCCTCTTGGCAGGTTTCCTTTTTTTCAATACCTTGCGTCAACGCTGTGAAAACAGAATCACAGCACATGGTTTAACCGACAGTGCATCGGGTAAAACAATGTCTTCAAGACATAAAATCAGGGAAATATTATTATCGACGGCAAGGGATGCCGGCGCCTACCTTTTGAGTCAGCGCAATGCTGAGCTGGCTCCGGATGAAAAGACGCGCAACGACTTTGTAACCCACGTAGACCGCACCTCAGAACAGCTAATTATTGATCGAATACAGAAGCACTTCCCGGACCACAACATTCTTGCAGAAGAAGGTGGAGGCGCCGACCACGACAATCCTTACCAATGGATTATCGACCCACTGGACGGAACCCGAAACTTCATTCAACGCGTCCCATTTTATTGTGTCTCTATCGGCATATATTACGAAGGTTCTCCACTCGCAGGCGCGGTTTACAATCCGGAACAGAATGAGCTGTTTTTTGCCTGGAAAGATGAAGGAGCGACCTTAAACAACAGACCTATCCGCTGCTCGACAACCCCTTTTGACAAAGCTCTTCTGGCTACAGGTTTTCCACACCTGCGCAAAGATGTTTTAAGCAAGTACATGACCTCATTTAGCGAGATATTTAAGAGCACCGCCGGGGTTAGGAGACTTGGTGCAGCTGCACTGGATCTCTGTTATGTAGCAGCAGGCAGAATGGATGGCTATTGGGAAATCGGACTGCATCCGTGGGATATTGCAGCAGGCATGCTCATTGCCCGGGAAGCAGGTGCAGTGGTAACCGACTTTCAGGAACAGGAACTTTCAATTAAAAATGGACAGGTTATCGCAGCTCCCCAAACTGTCCATCCCCACCTAAGTAACATATTATCCAAACATTTTTTAAGGGACGATCATGAGTGACTTTACTTCACTGCACAATAACCGAGGAAATCTTTCGGTAATGGCGTGTGATTCCGGAACGCAATTTGCCCAACGCATTATCGAAGAATTAAACCGGATATCCCGCAAAGAAGACCTATCCTTATCTCACCGCCTCAAATTCTCATCAGATGTTCATTTCCCTAATGGAGAAGTAAAAATTGTAATCGATGAAAACATTCGCGGCGATGATATGTACATCGTTCAGTGCATTGATGATCCGTTAACGGACAGGACGGTAAACGACAATTTAATGTCTTTGATAACTGCCGTCCACGCGTGCTACCAGTCTGACGCTGACCACATAACAGTTGTTTTACCACAGTTCCCCTATTCCAGGCAGGAACGACGCAAAACCCGTGAGGCCATAACTGCTAAACTGGTTGCCAATATGCTGGAAATGGCTGGTGCCAAGCGCGTTATTACGCTGGACATTCACTCTGAGGCCATTCAGGGCTTTTTCAACGAGGCTAAACTGGAAGATCTGCACGCGTCAAGGGTTTTTGTCGATTACCTGCAGGATATCATGCGAATCGATCCATCCAACATGATCGTAACCAGTCCCGATGTGGGTAGCGCCGAAAGAGCGCGTTATTACTCCAAAGTGCTTGGTATCGATCTGGCCATTGTGGATAAAGCACGTGACTATTCCACCGTCAGCACCATAGAAAGCATGCGACTGGTAGGAAATGTTGAAGGCAAGGAAGTATTGCTTACAGACGATATGATCGCAACCGGCGGAACGCTTGTAAACGCGCTGAAGCTGCTAAAAGACAAGGGTGCCAAAAAGACAATGATGCTGGCCAGCCTGCCATTTTTTACCGGCAATGCCAGAGAACGTCTGGATAAGGCCTATCAGGATGGGTTGCTAGACATGGTTCTCGGAACCGATGCGGTTTTTCACGGACCGGAATTTGTAGACCAGACGCCGTGGTATACGGAAGTAAGCGTAGCAAAGTTATTCGCATCGGTTATTTTCAACATCAATATGAAGCGCTCTGTAAGTGAATTATTGAGTTAGGCTTATCAGGCGGACTCTTCGGTTCCTTCCGGGGAGTCCGTTATTAGCGGCAGGAATTTATTATTAACACCCGGAAAAGCATATTTCCCAAGCTCCTCTCTGGTCACCCAGCGATATTCACTTGCTTCTTTTAAAACCACTTCACCTTTGCGATACGAGCAGGTAAAGACATCCATCTCTACCTTGAAATGCGAATAGGCATGCTTAACAGAGGCTATTTTTTGGACAACCGCAACGTCCAGCCCAACTGCACCATGGACATTACGTACACAATCCTCCTCCGTGACAACTTGACCGGCAGCCTTTCCGGATGGAAACTCCCATAGTCCGCCAAGTAGTCCATTTTCCGGTCTCCGAACGATGAGGAACCGGCTATTCCGCTCTACTATACCGGCAGACATTTTATAGGTCGGCACTGCCTTTTTGGCTTTTCGCCGTGGGTATATGCTGGATGTATCATTTCTTTTAGCGGCGCAAAAGGCCTGTACCGGACAAGACGGGCAGTCCGGATTTTTCGGTTTACATACCGTTGCCCCAAGCTCCATCACGGCCTGATTATAGTCGCCGCTCCGTCCAGCAAAAAGTAGCCTGTCTGCCCATGCCTGAAACACTTTTTTGGATGAAGCATCATTAGCCGGCTTATCAATTTCAAACAGCCTGGCCATAACCCTTTTTACATTACCATCGACTACAGCATATGCACCATCAAAGGCAATGCTCTGAACCGCAGCAGCGGTATACTCCCCTACCCCAGGCAGAGCGAGGAATTCCGCATAGCTGTCCGGAACATCACCATTAAACTCATATGCTACAATAGCAGAAGCTTTGTGGAACTGCCTGGCACGTGAATAATAACCCAGGCCTTCCCAGGCCTTCAACACCTCATCCAAATTTGCTTTAGCCAGCACATGTACATTGGGAAATGATTCCAGCCAGCGTAAATAATATGGGATAACCGTTTTTACCTGCGTTTGCTGCAACATCACTTCCGAAAGCCAGATGGAGTACGCATCTTTTGTTCGCCTCCAGGGAAGATCACGCCGGTTTTTGTCATACCAACCCAGTAGGGCTTTTTGGAAAGCGCCTACATCAAATTCTATATGAATTGCGTCAACCATGAGCCAAACAACAACAAATTCTGTTAAGCCGCAAGGAATTTTTGCGCTGTATCTATTGCAGGAATGCATCCGGTGTTCTAAAATACATACAGACCTGCAACGAGACATTTTTCGCAATCGAAATCGGAGAATACATGAAAAAGCTGAACAGACGCGACTTCGTTAAAAAGGCATCACTAGCAGCTGTAGGGAGTGCAACCCTGCTAACATCCTGCGCCAAGACTGATGATGCCAAAAAAGACAATAATTCCCAGTCACCGGCAATCAATTTAAACAAGACCACCGAATGGAAGATGGTAACAACCTGGCCACCTGGCTTTCCTGTTCTCGGTGAGGGAGCACAGATGTTTGCAGACTGGGTTGAAAAAATGTCGGCAGGCAGATTAAAGATCAAAGTATATGGCGGCGGGGAACTGGTTCCTCCTCTGGAAAGCTTTGAGGCCGTCCAGCAGGGCATTGCCCAAATTGGACATGGCGCATCCTATTACTGGGCCGGTAAAATGCCGGCCAGCCAGTTCTTTGCGGCAGTTCCATTTGGAATGAATGCTCAACAGATGAACGCCTGGATTTACTCCGGCGGCGGACAGGAACTATGGGAAGAGACCTATGCCAAGTTTAATCTGCTACCGATGGCTGCAGGAAATACCGGTGTGCAAATGGGCGGTTGGTTTAACCGTGAGATTAACTCTATTAGCGATTTTCGTGGCCTTAAAATGCGCATGCCTGGTCTTGGCGGAAAAGTGATAGAGAAAGCAGGTGGATCCGCTGTTGTCATTGCCGGTGGAGAGATATTTACCAGCCTGGAGCGTAACGTCATCGACGCAACAGAATGGATAGGACCTTATCATGACTATACAATGGGATTTCACAACATCGCCAGCCACTATTATTATCCGGGCTGGCATGAACCGGGAACTATTCTGGAGATATTCTTTAACAAGGGAGCATTTCAAGGCTTATCGGATGATTTGCAGGAAATTTGTAAAACTGCAGCGGCACGTTCAAACGTTTGGATGCTGGCAGAATTCGATGCAAAAAACAGTATCTATTTGCAAAAAATTCGCAATGAAAGCAACGTCAAGATTCAGCCCTATCCAACGGATGTGCTGGCTGAGCTACGCAAGCATGCCGAAGAGGTGCTGAAAGACGTGACAGAATCCGATGCCCAGAGCAAAAAAGTCTACGACTCATTCAGCAAGTTCAAAAAACAGATATCTTCCTGGTCGGAGCTTACGGAGCAAGCCTACTACGAAAATATTAAATAGCAATCATGCAAGAAGCGGACCACGGCTGGCGGCATCTTCCAGCCGTATCTGCTCTGCCGCATAGGCAAAAAATTCATCAACACTTTTAACTCGCGGACCATCCCATTCCTGGTTCCACGGCTGATCCAGACAGACCGCAAGCCTGCCTGTCTCACTGAATTTATCAAGATTATGAATGAAGTCATCCAGTAGAGCATACCCCTTCAACAAATGTTTTTCACGTGTCATGTGAACGCCATTACAGGCTATCCGGTTCATACCCAGCCAATGCAGTGTTGGAAAACGACCTGCCGGCGGTTGGGCAGTCGCAATATACAAATCAAAGGTTTCTTCCCAGCGATGCATTGCCTCTGCAGCTCCGTCAATTAGCGGGGCATCCCGCAATATCTCATCAGCAAAGTGCTCATCCATAAATGGATAAATAGCTTCACCTATTGGAAAGAAATCTTCCAGGCGACGTGTATCCACATAGCTAACCTGATGATCAGGATATTCTCTCTTGTATATTCGCTCCAGAGATCCGATAAAATCTCTTAATACACCATCAACGTCTATTAATAGTCGTTTTTTATCCGTCATTTTTGTCTCCATTATTAAAATGCGAAAGCAATACCAATATGAAATTCGCCGAAGGATTCATCCTCTTCCGGAAACAACTTAACGCCGTAATCAAATCGAATTGGACCGAAAGGAGTAACAACAACCAAACCGGCACCGCTTCCTGCTTTCAAAGAGAAGTTCTTGCCCATAGCTTCCCAGGATTTCCAGATATTACCGGCATCGAAAAAGACTTCTCCGTAAAACAACCAGAATAGAGGCATGCGTAATTCGGCATTCGCAACCAGCTCGGTTTTTCCACCTATAGGGACTTCATTTCCATCCGAGTCGGTAACGGAGTCACCGATTCCATTCTCCACATACCCTCTAACACTGGAAGCCCCACCAAGATAGAATCTCTCAGTAATAGGGATCTGGGTAACAGGCCTGCTGTCTCCAATTCCGAAAATTCCGCCAAAACCTACCCGAGTAGCCAATACCCAGGGTTTGTAAAGCGCAAATTTCTGATACCTTGCCCACTGAAACTTCGCCTTATAAAACGTGTTGCGAATTTTTACCTCTCTGCCATCTACGGAGTCCGGGCTGGTGCTAAACACAAATTTATTTCGAAACTCGGTCAGATAGCCACGTCTCGGATTTAAAACATTGTCACGCTTATCTCTAACGGGGTCAATGTAGAAAGAGTAGATTAGATCCTGACCGGAAGCAATCTGAATACGAAGAGTATCTGAAGCAGTTTTTACACGTTCGAAACCTATACCGCTGGTAAGGTTCCAGTTATTCCGGAATCGATGACTAACCTTCCACAAGGTCGAAAAAGTGGTTAGTTCACGCGTCGTTACCGGCTGAGCCTGCTGGGCATAAGAAACACTCAGCTGACCGGGAGTACGGGTATTGAGCACCCAGGGCTCGGTAAAAGTCAACGTGTATTCATTACGAGGGTTCAGTAACTTTCTACTCCCCCCTTCCTGTAAGCGCCCATAATAAATTGAGGGAACTGCACGCATGGAAATACTTCGAGCTGTTCCAAATAAATTCCGATGCCCCCCCTCGAGCGTAAAATCAAAAGTAATTACATCACTCTGAGCATCTTCATGGCTCACCCCAAAACGCAAACCTGTCCAGCGCACTTTCTTTTCACTCAGCTGCCAGGTAAGCACGACTTTCGAACGGTCATCCCCAACTGGTGAAAGACGGTAGTTAACCAATTCAAACAAACCGGTACTGTAAATATTACTCTGGGAGAGGTTGATTGCGCTTTTTGAGTAAATATCACCTTTCTGAATTTCGAGCTCACGCCTCAGCAAAAATCGCTTGGCATTTTTTAGCCCCTCAAATCGAATATCGGTTATGGTAACCAGATCATCTTCATGAATATAGACTTGTACGGTGATGAGAGAGTCGGATTCGACGTCTTCCCTACTGGTTAAAACAACGTAAGGCCTACCGTTATCCAGGTGATAGTTTTCGAGAGTGTTCAACCCTTTCTCAATCGCAGAACGACGAAAGACAGCTCCGTCTTCAATTGCAAACATCGCACGTATTCTACGCTCATTAACACTTTCATTACCGAGAAAAATAATTTCTTTCAAATAGGATCGAACGCCCTCAGCGATCTTGTAAACTACGTAAATACGATCGCCCTCTTTTCGATAGTCAAGCTCCACAAAAACTTTCAGGAACCCCTTCAACTGATAGTAGTTTGTAACAAGCGTCTTGTCAACGCGATGAGCACGGCGATTAAACTCTTTTCCTTTTCGGGTTTTAATCACCTTGCTTAGCTCCGCATTCGTAATAGCGGTGTTCCCCTCAAAGAGGACACCTTTCACTTCAAGCTCTTCCTGAGCAGCAAGCTGAATGGAAAACAACAGAATGAGCAACGCGGAAAAAGCCGCGCTAAAATTCCACGCGCCAGCTAATGTCCAGCTTAACCTTTTCATTGCCTTCCTGAGTAGTTTCATATGAAGTAGAGAACGACCAATTGCGATTGAGACGATATTGTAAATAAATCTGATTACCTTCTTCCCATGCGAGGGAAGGTCTCGGTATGTTACCAAAACCGGATGACTCCAATGCCGAGCGATATTCGAGATACAAGTTAGGCGTAAGATACTTCCCCAAAGACAAGGTGGGTGTATTCTTTTTATTCAATTCGCTTTCAAAATAAGAACTTTGTCCATCGAGCCTAACCTGATCAAGCCCTGTGTAGCTACGTGTTTCTCTCTCAAGGATTGAAAGCACTGTCTGTGCAAGAAGCTCTTCACCTTTTAACAGTAACAGTGAATCTGTTCCGCTGCCAAGCTCGCTAAACGTTACGCCAAAGAGCAGCAGCGCCATTTCATCCTTCGTATCCATATTCGTCAGTGCATTACCATTTTTATCGATTACGGTAATATCTTTTTGTGGATTATCCAACGGCCCATCAATTTTCAACTCAAAGGTATAGTTGCTCTTACGCTTACTGGCAGCTATATCCAATTCCGGAAGCTCTTCCTTAGGATTCACAAACTTTATCTGACCATCACGAATACCAAACACTTCCCCCTGAATCAAATACTTACCGTCCACATCAAGTGTTCCGCGATACTCCATCACCTGTCGGGGCTCGAGTAAAACTGCCAGCGTACCGTTAACCTGAAAATCAAAATTATTGAAATTGTCTTCATTGCGAATGTAAAAGCCCGGAAGAAGATCGACATTTATTCGGTAACGAAAAAACGGGGCCTCCTGGCGCACAGCCGGGGCAAGCAGCAGATTTTTTTCCGATTCTACAAAATCGAAGTTTACGCCTCCACCGACACCGACATCTCCGGTAATCAGCAATGTATCTTTACCGGTAATGGATAAGTTATCGGTCGATACAATCAGACGGGCATTTTCCAGAAAATAATTCAGGTAGACACGATCTGCATTTACGCTCACGTCTACTCGTGGCCTTAGCACATCTGTCAGGTCTGCGGTACCGGAAGCTTTCAGTTTTCCACCGACATCATCACTGTCAATGGTACTCCAAATACCGGAAAACCATCGCTGTAGAAAGTTACCTCGATTCTCCGGGCGAACAGATTCTCCAACAACATTAAAGGATAGAACATTCTCTGAGGCAAGATTAGCCGACAGCTCAACGTTATCGATACTGTTTTGCAGGCGAGCCAGATAGAGTTTTCCATCCTTTAGACTCAGCTCAGCATCTTTTACCTGCGGCACCTGAAACGTTCCTCCGAGGGTAATATCAGCTCGAATATCTCCGGTAATGATGTCGAGCTCGGGATTGATAGAATTTAAAAAATTCAAGCTATCTTCCCGTATGGTTGCAACCAACTCAAAAGTTGAATCGGCAAACAGGCTTTCGATATTCCCCGGCTCCCAACTCAGGTTTTTCGTACCTACAAAATTTATGTCCGTATTGATGTAGTTTGCATAACCGGAATCAAGCACGATACCGCTACTATCTCCATTCAGGACAAAACGCAGTTCAGGCATGCGATACTCTGCATAACGCAAAGAATCGCCACTCAGCGTCATATACAGCTCAGGATTGGCTGTAGTCCCTTTTAGCTCCGCTCTTCCGGACACGCTCCCCTCAAGAGGGAAATTTGTGCGTAAGAAGGGACGGTAACGCTCTAACAGAAGACCTTCTGCAATCAAATTCATATCCAGAGGAGTCGTTACTAACGAATCGCCACCCTGCATTGTAAAGTCCACTGCTCCATTCAGCGTCAGGAAGGAATTGTCGTCTTGCTCATAGTTCAAAAAATTAATACCGAGTCGATTCGCAGCATACAGAACTTCACTTTGAAGAGTGCCAAGCGGTTGGGGAGCTATCACTGAATCACGGTCTACAAGGAACAGCTCTTTTAACTCCAGTCCGGAGAGTATTTCAAGGCTATCGATTAACCCATATATTTCGATATCCGAATCGACGGTTCCATTCAGGGCATAGCGCAGGTAATGGTAATCGTTAAACGGATCGATAGGTATATCTATAAGCTGAGCATTGAAAATGGTATTACTGCTATCGAAACACCAAAAGCCGGAACCGGTTACCAATCCGGTTTGAGCTTGGTTCTGAAGATTTAACGCATTTACAAACAGCGTATCTCTTGCCCATTTTAATTTAACAGGATCAGTCGCTCCGAGGGCAAAGTTCTGAAGCTGAAAATCCAGTCTTGGCAGATCTATAAGCGTTGAGTCAGATGCGATATCAACAATACCGCCAACAATAATCGCGTTATCCTTACTCAGGAACTTCAGACTATCGATCATGATGTCGCTTCCACGAAAACGTCCTTCAAACGAACCATGGGTAAGGAATATATCACTTACAAAGCCGGTTGCCAGTTCCAGACTTGCTCTCCCAGTTGGTTTGGAGAAGAGGCTATCGATTGATACATCTCCGTCAATACCATAAACCGTAATGGCGTTATAGAGCAGACTGTCAAGAAAGACATAGCCCTCGAGATCCGGATCGGCTGTTTTGCCGGACAAACTCAGATCAAGCGATCCCTGCCCGGTAATCCTTCGCAAACTCAGGCCTTCGAGTAAAGGTCTAAGAGCAAAGGACTCGCTGGACAATGTAGCATCCAAAGAGTCCGCCGAGACAGCTCCCTGAACCTGAACAATTGCAGAATCGGAAAAAACGATTCGGGTGTTTTCACCCAGTGAGACATTGCCCTTCTCAAGGTTTACAACAGCATCAATTTGTTCTGCCTTTAGGTTAGCGAATGCCGGATCCTGCAGGCTAATCCTGGCTTCCCCTGTCGCAAGCAGGAAATCCAGGGAGTTGGACTGAGCCTCCAGGCTCCCATTTATCGTTAAGGGGATATTTAGAAAACCGGTCTTCTGCAATGCCAAATCATTAAAGCTTAGATCGCTGCGCAATCCTTTTCTACGCGAGATATCCAGATCACCCTGCAAACTACCTGCTGAACTTACGACTTCAAGTCCTCGTAGATTAAACCAGCTGTAGTCGCGTTCAAAGCCAGATTCAAGTGAGTTGATTTTAAGGCTATCAAGTTGTCCTGACGCTATGAGCCGTCCTTCAAAAGAACGGACATTCCCTTCAAGCATACCGGCAATTTCAACATAGCCGGTATCGATTGGCAATGAATCAACAAACATTTTTACAAGGGTAATATCAAACCGGGACTTATCTATTTGCAGCAGAAGGTTCGGTTCCGGAAACCGTTTTAATCGACCGTCCCCGGACAATGAAGCGCCTGGTATCTGAGCGAAAAAATCCTGTAAGACGATCACTTCTTTCGTGCCATTCAACCTGAAACGCAGGTCTTCGAGCTGAAGATTTTCTGACCCCCACTCTGCCGCTACGCGTTCAGGCTGGAGATATAGCTGGCTGTCTGAAATAGCAGAAGACAGTTCCAGGTTAATACCGGTTATGCTATCGGCATTGGTGGAAGAGATCCATTTAAACTGTCCGTCCGCAATTGCAAGCCTGTCCAGCCGAACTTCAGGAGCGGCTCCCAGCACATCAAAAAAAGTATCCAGTGGATTCGTAGTGGTATCAGGTGGGGCACCTGAAAACTTCCAGGCTACCCGGGGAGAATTTATCTGCAGGTCATGGAGGTGATACCTTTGGCGTATGATATCCAGGATCCGGTATTCAAACTGAATTCGCGGTGTTTCCAGCAGCGTATCGCCTTTAAAGACGACCTCTACATCTGACAAACGCAGCTGTCGCATTAGATTACCGGACATGTCAGAGAAATGCACATGTACATCGTCTCCGGCTAGTCGATTCACCAGGGAAAGCACATTTCTATCTACAACGGATGTAAAGGAGTACAGAGATATAAATCCGATCACCGCAAGTGCGATTATCAGGGAAAAAATGAGTAGGATTATTTTAAGCTTTTTCCACATGCGTATGGTCTTGTTTAACAGCCGAGTGGAAGTTACGCCAATCAGAGAGGGATTCAAATAAAAAAAGGGAGCAGCCGGTTGGCTGCTCCCTCAATATCAGGCACTTAGGCCTTGTAAATGTTCTCGCGATCCTTCACGTTAACCGCTGCATTGCGGGTATCAATGAGGATTTTTGAGTGCTTGGCAATCATTTCCCAATCGTAAACGGAGTGATCGGTAGAGATCAGCACAGCATCGTAATTAGCCAGTGTTTCCGGGCTCAGATCGACGCTTTGGCTGTCATAGTTATAATGACGCATCGGATAGAGCGCATCAATCAGCGGATCGTTATAGTCCACCAGTGCACCCTTATCAAGCAGAATCTCCATCAGCTTCAGAGTCGGGGATTCACGCAGATCGTCAATATCCTTTTTGTAGGCCATACCGAGGATAAGAACCTTTGAGCCTTTAACACTCTTTTCCACATCATTCAATGCATCGGCAACCTTATCGACAACGTAGTAAGGCATGTCGGTATTTACTTCACCGGCAAGTTCAATAAAGCGGGTGCTGATGTCATACTGACGTGCTTTCCAGGTCAGGTAGAATGGGTCGATCGGAATACAGTGTCCGCCGAGTCCCGGTCCGGGATAAAAAGCCATAAAGCCGAAAGGCTTTGTTTTTGCGGCATTGATAACTTCCCATACATCAATTCCCATACGATCGAGAATAACTTTCATCTCGTTCACCATGGCAATATTTACGCTACGGAAGATGTTTTCGAGCAGCTTGGTTGCTTCAGCAGCCTGACTGGAGCTTACGGTCACCGTTTCGACAATAACCTGATCATACAGCGTCTTGGTTAATTCAAGAGACATATCGCTATTTGCACCAACAACCTTCGGGATTGTGCGAGTAGTGAAATTCGGGTTGTTTGGATCTTCGCGCTCCGGAGAGAAGGCCAGGTAGAAATCTTCATGTCCTTTCAGGCCGGACTTCTCTAGAATCGGGCGCATAACTTCTTCGGTTGTTCCCGGGAAGGTAGAACTTTCCAGAATAACCAGCTGTCCCTTTTGCAGGTGTTTGGAAATGGTTTCAGAAGTTTCTGTAATATAGCTGATGTTTGGCTCACGATGCTTGTTCAAAGGCGTGGGAACGCAAACAAGAATACAGTCTACATCGCGCAGGTCAGCAAAATCGGTCGTTGCACGGAAGAGCTTTTTGTTAACAGCCTCTTCGATTCGCGAACCGTCAATATGCTTAATATAGGATTTACCTTCGTTTAGCTGCGTTACCTTAGCTTCGTCAATGTCGAAGCCGATACACGGAAACTTTTCCTCAACAAACTCAAGGATAAGCGGCAATCCAACATAACCAAGGCCTACGACACCGATCCTGGCCTCATGATCTTTAATTTTCTGCAGTAGAGACATTGTTGTTTCCTCATGATAAAACGGTTTATAGTTATATGTTGATTCAGCGTCTTCCAATTCCATAGTAGGCAAACCCTTTTGCCTTCATTTTTTGCGGTTGATAAACATTTCGACCGTCAAAAACAACCGGTTGCTTCATGCTTTTCAGCATCCTGTCGAAGTCCGGCTCCCGATAGTTCAACCATTCCGTCACCAAGATTAAACCATCGGCATCTTTTATTGCTTCATAATAATCTTCTACCAAAGTTGCTTTTTCATCCAGCTTATAATGCTTGCGAGCTTCGTCGATTGCAACCGGGTCATGTGCATAAATTTCAGCACCGAGGCTCTTCAGCTCGTTAATGATAGAGATACTCGGCGCTTCTCTCATATCATCGGTTTTCGGCTTAAAGCTGAGTCCCCAAACGGCTAGCTTTAGTCCCTTAACAGAACCACCATAATGTTCCAGAATACGAGGAATCATTATCAGTTTTTGATCCTGGTTAACGTCCTCAACTGCCTGTAGAACCCTGAGGTCATAACCATTTTCTTTTCCAGTGCGAATAATGGCCTTTACATCCTTCGGAAAACAGGAGCCGCCATACCCAACACCGGGGAAGATAAATGAATACCCTATACGTTTATCAGAGCCAATTCCCTTGCGAACCATCTCAATATCCGCATCAAGAATATCACAAAGGTTAGCAATTTCGTTCATAAACGAAATTTTGGTAGCGAGTATTGAGTTCGCGGCATATTTCGTAATCTCCGCACTGCGTTCATCCATAACGATGATCGGATTACCGGTGCGAACAAAAGGTGAATAAAGCTCGCGCATCGTTTCCGCTACCTTGTCATCACGCGTTCCGATAACAACGCGATCCGGATACATAAAGTCATCTATTGCAGCTCCCTCTTTCAGGAACTCCGGGTTTGAGACAACTTCAAACGGAATATCGGTTTCGGCAGAAATTGCTTTGCGAACCTTATCAGCAGTGCCAACTGGTACGGTGCTTTTATTAACGACAATTTTAAAGCTCGTCATTACCCGCCCGATATCTTTTGCAACAGCGAGAACGTGCGAGAGATCTGCCGAGCCATCTTCAACCGGAGGAGTTCCAACAGCTATAAAAATCACGTCCGAATTTTCAACAGCAGCCTTAATATCCGTCGTAAACGTCAGGTGACCATTGTTGTTGTTTCGCTTTACCAGCAAATCCAATCCCGGCTCGTAAATCGGGATCACTCCATCATTTAATTGGGCAATTTTATTTTCGTCCTTGTCCATACAGATAACATTGTTTCCGCTCTCGGCGAAACAAGCACCTGCTACCAGCCCCACATATCCGCTTCCAATAACTGCAAGTTTCATTCAATCTTCTCCTCAGGTACTGCTCAGGACTTCTTCGATTTTTTGCGGCGTTTCAAATCGTGTCCATAGTAGCTGTAGTATTGATATTGATAATAGTAATAGTATGAGCCATAACTTCGTTTTGCACTTACGCCGTTCAGCAGACAGCCTAAAATATTGGACTCTACGTTCTCGAGCAGATTTTTGGCGTGGCGAACAGCATTTTTCTGCGTTTGATGAGCACGAACAACGAGCAGTAAACCATCAATTTTAGCGCTCATGATAGCAGCATCTGTTACAGCAATAATCGGCGGACTATCAAACAGAACGACATCGAAGTGTTCACGTGCCAGGCGAATAAAGTCGTCCATTTCATCAGACGCAATCATTTCAGATGGATTCGGCGGCAATGGCCCTGAGGTAATCACGTATAAATTATCAATTATTGTCGGTTTGATAATTTCCTCAAAGGACATTTTTCCGAGCAGGAAGTTGGTAACTCCTTTCTCCTTACGCAAGCCGAAAACAGAATGGATTACCGGTCGACGCAGGTCCGTATCTACCAGTAGAATTTTGCTGCCCATTTGTGCCATGGTAATAGCGAGGTTTGCAATAGTAGTAGATTTACCTTCTTTCGGCGTAGAAGAGGTAACCAGCATTGCCGGACACTCATTCTCAAATTTATGAAACTGAATATTCGTACGCAGCGTACGGTAGGCTTCCGAAATAGGTGATTTCGGATCGAAGTGCGTAATCAAACGAGCTTCCACGTTCTCCTGACCCGCAATACTTGCATGTCCATTCCCGGTGCTGGCCTTCTTTACGAATTGATCAGCAGAGATTTCCGGTATGATGGAAAGGATATTCAGGCCAATCTTCTCAATTTCTTCCGGCGACTTCACAGAGTCGTCAAAGAATTCACGCAGGAACGTAAGGCCGATTCCAAGTCCGAGCCCCAGAATCGCACCTAGCAACAAGTTCAGACGTTTCTTCGGAGATATCGGAAAGCCCGGCTCTATAGCCGTGTCGATGACGCGGATAATTTCTTTCTGACCCGCTTCGGCAATCTTGGTTTCCTCCAGGCGCTGGGTCAGCAGGATAAACGTATTTTCATCCACCTTAACCTGACGCTCCAGCCTAACGAGCTCAAGGCCCTGGCTGGGAAGCTGCTCCAACACACCTTCGTTCTGAACAACCACGCCGCGGTAGGCTTCGATTTTAGCACTTAACCCTTTAATCAGGTTTTCCAGGTTGAGGATTTGAGATACGAGGTTCTCGGCAATTTTCAGCGGATCACTCACCATACTGGTCGTTGAAATTCGCTGCGCCTCTTCCTGCAGTCGGGACTTAACCGCTTCGATTCGGTTATTCATGCTCTGAAGCTGAAGTTCATACTCACGCGGATCTATATTCTTATCCTGGGCAATCAGCGTTTCATACCGCACTTTATCCGACACGAGCTTTGCATAATTCTGTTGAAGCTGAAGCAATAAAGGACTGCTGATTTCGCTAACTTCAGTGCTTAATGACCCACGTCGTTCTTCAAGCTGGGCTTCCAGTGAGCGCTTTTGCTCCTGAGCAGCCTGCAATTCAATTTGGGCTGCTTCACTTGCGGCTTGCGATTCAGCCAGCTTGCGAATCATCTCTGCCGTGCTGGCATCCAAAGACACAAGCTTTTCGGTTTCTTTATAAAGCCGCAGGGTTTCTTCCGACTTTCGCAATTCCTCACCTTTTTTGCGTAGCTGCAGCTCAAGAAATTCGCGCAAATCACGAAATTCGCTGCGATTGTATTCCTTGTTAAGCTGCTGAAAAGTTTCGGTTACCACATTACAAACCGCGGCGGCCTCAAAAGGCGATCCAGCGTTGAAGATGATTTCTATAATATCAGCTTCAAGCATCGGGTTGATTATCATCTGTCCGCGCACCCACTGCACCTGTTGCTCAAAACTGAGGTAGGTGCCATTGGATAAGGGCTGAAAAATGTAAAGTGAGTCGCGATAAGGCTTGGCTTCGAGCTTGGGCACAACATTCTCGGCCAGCCTTCGGCTTTTGAGGATCTCGATCTGCTGTGCAAGGAGAGTCGAATTATTGCTGATCGAGTTAAAATTAAACAATGCTCTCTCCATCGATGCTTTATCATCGACAAGCACTTTGGAGGAGGCCTGAAAAACCGGGTTGGCTTTAAAGGTAAAATATGCTGCTGCGAGTAAGACCACTAAAAAACACGCTAAGACAATCCATCTTCCCTGATAGATAATATTCAGATAATCACGTAGATTTATCTGCTGTTCGGAATCCTGTACATCATAGTTAATGCTGTTTTCCACAAAAAAACCTCATAAATCGGTAAATCCTAGATGGATGCAAATACATTTATAGCCAGAAGTAGCCATAAATATACATAATGCCGGTCGTCTCAAAAGTGATCTATAATCGGCGAGCAAAAAAAAAACTTTAATCCAACTCCATGTGGAAACTACATTCTCAGATCAACAACGTCGATGCCCTCGGGAGGCGTAAATTTGAAGGTTGACTGCTGCAGGACGGGGTTAAAATCCATTTTTTCTATGATGTATTCGGTTTCATTATCGTTGTAATCGACATATACAATACGCTGAATTGACCAGGTTTTATCCTCTACCCACATCTTGATGGACGTGAAATAGCTTTGCTGATCCTCTTTCGGAGTCAATTTCAGATTGTATATTTTCTTTCCGCTGACTTTTGCTTCGTCCAATATCTGACTGTAATAACGATCCTTGAGATTATACAGAAAATCATTCAACATAACCTCCTGATCATCCTTCTTGGCATGATCAATCAACACCTGATTGTCCAGCTTATTGAATCTCCAAAATGTTTCACCGTCATTTACCAGTACCTGGTCTTCAGATTCCAGTCGAAATCGCTCTTTACCTTCCATCTGTAGCCTTCCGTTAATCTGATTTTCCGTACCGGTTAGACTAAAACGGGACTTTTCTACAAACTCTATACGCAGCGTTTTGGCACTGCGATATTTCTTCTGCATGTTCTTGATGATATCGTCAATCTTTGCAGCCTGCATTGGAAGAGCAATTGCTGCGAGAAGAATTAAACTAAGAAAGCGAAGTATGTTTTTTGATAATTTCATGTTATATCCTGTTTACTTTTTTCTTTCAATTGATCGAACATTGCCGATCGTTCATCAACTATCGTAGGATGAGGAAATCAGCACGTCTCTGGCCTTACTTCCCTGACCGGGACCGACAACACCGCCCTCTTCGAGCTCATCAATCAGTCTAGCAGCCCTAGCGTATCCTACCTTTAGTTTACGTTGCAGCAACGAGATTGATCCCTGCTGATGCCGGATGACAATCTCTTTCGCTTTATCGTAAAGCTCATCCTGCTCGTACGCCTTCTTACCGCTACTCTTATCCGAAGCGGAATTAGGCTTCACCAGCTTTAATTCATACGGTGGAAACTTTGGCTGTTTGCGGATATGCTTAATCAGGTTTTCAACCTCTTCCGTTGAGACGAACGGGTTCTGCAGACGCACCGGTTTTCCGGTCCCCGGCGGTAGGAAAAGCATGTCGCCGTTACCAATAAGCTTCTCAGCTCCATAAATATCCAGAATAACCTTTGAATCCGGTCGTGTTGCAACCTGATAGGCGATACGCGTTGGGAAATTCGCTTTGATCAAACCGGTAATAATGTCGACAGACGGACGCTGGGTTGCTACAATCAGGTGGATTCCCACAGCACGTGCCATTTGAGCCAAACGGGTTATCGGTTCTTCAACTTCACGTGAAGCCGTTAGAATTAAATCCGCCAGCTCGTCAATAATCACTACGATATAGGGTAAGCGTATCGCACCTTCCGGTTTCTTACCGCTGGCTTCAAGTTTTTCAAGCTTTTGATTGTAGGCAACGATATCCCTCACGCCAATCTTGGCAAGGGTGTCGTAGCGCTCTTCCATCTCGTTTACGACGCTGCGCAGAATCATAATTGCATTCTGCGGATGGGTAATCACAATTTCATCGAGATCCGGGCAAATCGCCAGATAGTGATCCTTCAGCTTGGCATAAAGCGAAAGCTCGAGTTTCTTCGGATCGATCATCACAAACTTCACGTCGCTGGGCGGTACGCGGCAAAGTATACTGGCGATCATGGTATTCACACCAACCGACTTACCGGAGCCGGTGGATCCGGCAATAAGCAGGTGAGGCATACGCGTCAAATCCGCGCAAAATACATCTCCACCGATCGTTTTGCCCATTCCCAAAACCAGCTGCCCTTTATGCTCAGCAATTTTTTCGGATCGCATGATGGATCTCAGATAAACCGTAGACGGTCGCCTGTTGGGAATTTCAATACCAATTGCCGCTTCGCCGGGTATTGGCGCAATCATACGAATCCCCTTGGCACGCATTGCCAGGGCAAGATCGTCGGCCAGACTTACAACCTGGTTAATCTTTACGCCTTCTGCCGGGCGCACAGCATAGAGAGTAATAACCGGACCTTCGATTACCTTCTTAACAAAGGCTTTAACACCAAACTGCGCAAGCGTATTTTCCAGCAAATCAGCATTTGCCATTAGCTCTTCACGGCTAACTTTTGCGGACTCAGCTTCATCTTCGTGCAGCAGGTCCATTGGTGGCATTTCAAATTGTGCCATCGCCTTGCGCACTTCTTCATCGTAATCGATGACTTCCTCATCAATTACCGGTGCATTGTCAATATCCAGCGTTTGCTGTACAGTTGGCGAAGTTGCCGGAAGATCTTTGTCAGGCTGCTCCGGTGGCATCTCGGGCAATTGATAACTCGACTCATCAGCAGCCGGCTCAACCACAGGCGGAGGAGGAGGTGGAGGCGCGGCCTCCGTCTTTGGCTTCGGAGGTGGCTTTACCGGCTCCGGTGGAAGCGCCGGTTCTTCATAGCTTTGAAAGTTTTCTTCAAACGGTGGCGGCTCATCAATCTTGGGCTTGCTACGACGACGCCTGGCCGGAGGAACAGGCTCAAAGTCCATAGGATCATCTTCAACCGGTGGCTCAAAAAGATCGTCTTCATCGTCTTCATCACGCATTAAGCGTCCGGCAATACGTTCCCTAAGCGGGACCTTTTCCGCTCCGCGACTACTTTTTACGCTACGCCCCCAGCTAAACATTTCAGAGAAAAAGTTACTGATATACGACCATACCTGCTGAACGGCAACAGAGATATACATCGGGATCGTCGATATCCGGAACTGAAAGGTAATCATCAATAATACAAAGAAGTAGATAAACAGCACCAGCGCAAGTGCCCCGCGACCCATGTAGCGAACGATGGCATCGGTGGTTATCCCTCCAAGCAAACCGCTGGGATAATACTGGCTTGAACGTCCCATGGTCTCAAGACTTTCCGGCATCGCCAAAACCAGCGCAGCAAGAAAGGCCCATGCAAGGGCACGCAGTGTTATAGACTTGAGCTTAAAAAGCGGATAGCTTGCTGCAATACAGAACCCGACGACAATAATCAACAGGGGAAATACAATTGACGCATACCCAAGCGTCCCCTGAAAAATAGGTTCGGCAATAGAAGCCCCCACAATCCGAAAAAGGTTTTTGGGATTGGTGGTACCGGCCCCCCAGAAGGTTGGGTCATCCGCATGATAGGTTATCAAAGAGCCGGCGATAACTGCACCAAGAGCAATGATGAGAAGACCATAAATCTCATTATTGCCATCGGCCGGTGCATTCTTCTTACCACGGCTTTTGCGGGAAAAAAGCTTAAGCTGTTTTGATTTTCTTTTTGCCATTGAATTCAGAGTCGATTTTGTGGACAGAATATAGTAAGAAAGTCCAGCCAATTCAATCTTTAATCACATAAATTCTCTGAATTTATGACCATTTTTTGCAGGCAATGTCACGGGAAAATTAATTGGATTGTTTTAGGTCGGTAGACGCACTGTCTGCAGATATGCGTTTTTCCAGCAGTCGGCCCCATTTGCTATCGTACGGGTGGACATTTGTAACTTCTCCGGAATCGCTATAAACCGGATAGCCGGTGTTAAACCAACGAAAAATGCTTCCGCGCAGGTTTGAGGCTGATTCAGCACCGGCCTGTTTTGTCGCTTCTTCAAGGCGCTCGGTTAGCATGGCGCTGCGCTTACCCACAGAACAGTAGAACACCAGGTGCTTGCCCTTAAGCTCCGCACCATGGGTCTTCATAAATTCTTCGGTTGAAATCGACGGGTCTACATGCCGGGCTCCGGGAATACGACTAACGGCGAATTCATCTTTTTCACGAACATCAAAAACTTTATAACTGGATGAGTCCGCAGACTGAAGTTTATCATGCAACTCATCAACGGTTATTTCTCCAACCGGATGGTCTTTAGCTATCTTCTTTTCCACATTTTTCAGCGTAAACTGACTGTAAAGCAATGTAGGAACAAGTAAGATGATTGCGATGGCTAGAAAAAGGAGGAAAATTTTCATTGTCATAGTTCTCAGCTGCCCGCATGTAGCAGGCAGCTATAGAATTTATTTTTTTCGTCGATTTTGAACACGATGTCGAAGAGAGACCATTGAACCAAAGATAAATACCAGGGTACCAAACCAGAGTATGCTGATAAATGGTTTTTCTCGAACTTCAATTGCCATAGTGTCCTTGATCTCATCCTGATCAGCAGAAGGAGAAGAGACCTCCAGTTCAACCTGTCCGCTATTGGCGTTTACGCGTGTAATACCGATACGATAATCTGTGCCGGGCACGTCTACAGGTTCACTACTCATCTCTCCCTGATCAGCAATAATAATCGGTCGCACACTCACCGTTTCTTCATAGCCGTTTACAGTGGTCGTCACCTCTAAATCAGCAGTTACCTCCTGACGAGAAGCTCCCATATTGGTGATGAAATTATTGAAGGTAATTTTAAGAATACCAACATTAGTGGTTTGCTGCTTACTCATCATCACCACTTGCTTTTCACCCAGTTCAGCAGGCGTAAAGGAAATTGGAGAAATGTATACGTCCTTACCGAACTCCATTTTCACATCCGGAGAAACCATGTAGGCTTTGTTGTAATCGCTATAGTAAAACTGCGGGTTTGCCTCATATGAAGCCTGATCGGCAGTGGTAACCATCAGACGCACCTGATCTTTACCGTCCGGCATATCCCTAAAACCAAGGAACTTGATTTCATACCCAAGGTTTGTCTGGGTCGGCGTATCCTTCGGTAAAAGAATCTTCTCACTGCTTTCATACATAGAAGACGTGATGATTCCAATTGCCATAAAGGCCCAGCCGGTATGAGCGAGGTAACCACCGGCTGCTCCAAAGTTATTGCGGACAAACAGCCAGGTCACTCTTAAATTAACGCAGATAACAAAAACGGATAAAAAGAACAGTAGTACGGCCTCAATATGAGTCAGTCCAAACCCCATCGCCGCAACCGTTGCCATTGCAGCAATACCGGCACTCCAAATAATAGTCGGCACGTTCCGCAGCTCGGACGTTTTCCATGCCAACAAGGGTGCCATGCCGAGTCCCAGAAAGATAAAAAAGGTGATTGGAACAGTCATGGTGTTGTAGAAGTCGGGAGCGACACTGGTTGCATCTCCCCAAAGGCGGGTATATAGAGGAGCAGAAGTTCCCAGCAGCACAAATACTGCATTCAGAATCAGTACCAGAATCCCCATTAGCATAAAGGTCTCACGGTTTAAAAAGCCGTTCCCAAACGACACCGGTTCAATACCTTCAGCTTTTTCTTTTTGCGTAAATTTCCAGAAGAACCATCCAAATAACACGGTAAATATCAACTGGAACATGACGAGATAAAAGTTAAGGCCGCTAGGTGCGAATGAATGCACTGAAAAATCTGTCAGTACGCCTGAACGCGTTAAGTAAGATCCCCAAACCATCGTCAAGAATGAAGCTCCGGCAAAGAAAAGGTTGCTCTTCACCATCGAGCCACGCTTACCCTGGATAAGGATTCCATGCAGTAAAACAACGCTGAACAGCCACGGAACCAGAGAGGCATTTTCTACCGGGTCCCATCCCCAGTAGCCGCCCCAACCGAGGGTAATGTAGGCCCAATAGCCACCCATTATAATACCGGTTCCGAGTATCATCACGTTGAAAGCAACCCAGGGTCGGGCTACTTTAATCCATTCGCTGCGATCTCCGGTTACCATGGCACTCATTGCCAGGGCAAAAGCGACGACGGTCGAACTATATCCAACAAATAATGTCGGGGGATGAATTACCATCCAGGGGTTTTGCAGCAGCGGGTTTAGTCCGGCACCTTCCTCCGGATAAAAACCAATCGGAACCTGCTCGAAGGTATGCCATACCAGCGGAAAAGGATTTTTCACGTGCAGAATCCAAAGTAAGACCGCCTGCACTAATCCCAGAAACACCATGGCTAACGGCATTTTTTTACCAACGGAATGAATCAAAATCAATCCGTATATACAGCCGTAGGTAAGCCACATCAGCAGCGTACCTTCCTGTCCTGCCCATAGTGTTGCAAACAGATAGAAGTTATTCAATTCGGTCGATGAATAACTGTATACATAATTAAATTGAAACTGATGTGTCATTATCAGCGTGATCAGGGAAGCGAGTGATAAGACAGCCACACCGGTGGTGAGATAAAATGATTTCCTTCCAATTTCGAAGAGCCTCTGATTCCCATCACGATAATAAAGAAAAAATGCCGCTATAGACACCAGGCATGCGGTTAATCCCAGCGAAACCATTGCATAGCCGAGATTGGAGACAATAGACGTTAGCGTTTGACTCATGATTGCACCCCATCAAATTCTTCTGCTTCGTACTTTGACGGGCACTTTATCAACAGCTCACTCGCCAGAAACTCACCGTTGGTATACTTACCAATAGCAACCACCTCAGTTGCCCTTTCAAAATTTGAAGGACGCAGGCCATCATATATCACCTGCACTTCTTCACCGGAAGGGTCAGACATCTTAAAATTGAAGGTTTTACGCTCGGGGTCATACTTTTCAGAGCCTTCAACCCGCTCGCCTTTAACCTGAACCTTGGTGCCCTTTACTCGGGCCTCCTGTATAGACACATATGGCGTAAGAGATTCGCCCAGATTCATTCCTGCAAAAATGAGGAAGACAAGGATAATAACAGCGCCAAATATATATTTAGGACTCATTTGGATGCTCCTTTGCATCAAATTTTCTACATTGAGAAAAAATTAACAAATGTATTCTTCAGAATCAATCCCAATCTTACTTCTTCAGCCTCTCCAGCTGTTCTTCCACTTCCTTAACGCGCTTATTCATCATCATCATATAGGCAAATAAACCTAACCAAACCAACATCGTGACGACTAAAACCACGTAGATATTCTCTCCAACCTCTTTTACCCCTTCCTGCAAGGGGCTGTTTTGGTAAACAGTATTCAAGGTGGCCTTCATTAAATCAAATAAACTACTCGTCTCTATTCGTATCGTTTCCATATCTGTTTCCTAGCCTGCACGTTTCAGAATATTCAATTTATGCTGAAGCACAAGGCTGCGCTTTTTGAGGTTCAACATCCAGGTAAATAAAACTGTAAAACAAATCAGCGAGCTCCAGAAAACATGCTGCATTGCACTATTCATATTTACCTTGGCCTGTTCGTTAATAATCGGATCCGGATGGAGCGAGTCGTATATTCTCGGCACAATAAAAACGAGAAACGGCACGGTTACACATGCAATAATTGAATAGACTGCAGCAAGACGCGCTCTGGCATCTTCATCCTCAATTGATGCACGAAGAGCGAAATAAGCTCCATAAATCAACATTAAGATGACAATTGACGTCTGCCGGGGATCCCAATTCCAGTACGACTGCCAGATTTCCTTAGCCCAGACCGAGCCGGTAACCGTTGCAAGAACAGTAAAAATAAATCCGATATGCGCAGCGGCATGCGCAGTGTGATCATAATGCGATTCGCCTTTTTGAAGAAAGCGAATACTTGCATAGGCAGAAACAAAAAAAGCCAGCGTTCCAACCCATGCACAGGGTACATGAAAAAATAGAATGCGCGTTGTTTCTCCCAGCGCTTTTGCCGGAGGAGCATACAGGAACGCAGCCCAGATCACGCCGCTCATTGCGAGTCCCAACGCATACTTCCACCAGTTAGAATCCATCGTCATCTATATCACCATATTTTATTTTTTCCAGACAAAATCAAACAGCAACCACGAGGCAGTAAATAGTACTACCGTAAATGAAAATAACACCTTCAAATCTGCCATACAATCGGAAAATGGTGCGCCGGTAAGCGCCAGGCGTGTGCTGTGAATTGCAGAGATCAAAACCGGTAAGGCTATTGGGAATGATAGAACTGCAAATAATGCGCCACGACTACCGGCAATCGATATAATTGCCCCAATAATGGTCGATGCAGTAGCAAGAGCGAGGCTTCCCAGCGTAAGCACGCTCAGCAAAATGGCCATATTTTGCACACTTGCATTCATTAAAGCAAAAAACAGCGGCACAACCAGCAGATTTAATGCAAACAGTAAAAGGATATTGAACAACCATTTGCCCAACAAAACTTCTTCAGGTTTAAAGAGCAGCCTGAGGGTATCGGCGGTTTCCTGTTCCTCCTCTCGTACGAATACGTGCGATAACGCCGACATAGCAGAAAAGAAAATAATGATCCACAACAATGGTGCGAGTACTAGATTGTCGAGGCGGACCGGCGCAATAGAATACCCCACTGTCACCAGAGTTGTAACGGCAAACAGAGCGATCGCATTCATCGCATAGCGAGTGCGAAATTCAAGGCGCAGATCTTTTAACAAAACGGTCAAACTATTACGCAACAACCGACACCGTCCGATCTGCCAGCTTTACCTCTTCGGCTTCGTTGGTAGCAATTATAACCAGCTTGTTTTTTCGGAGCTCTTCTACCAGCTCAAGCACCATTTCGCGGCCGGCCTGATCCAGATTGGCTGTCGGCTCATCCAGCACGATAATGTCGGGCTTGTGATAGAGCGCGCAAGCATACTTCGCTCGCTGTATCATGCCGGAGGAATACCCTTTTAGGGCTTCGTATTGACGTCCCTCCAGACCGACCCTCTTAAAAAGCGCGTTTACTCGGTCCTCATCCAAAGCAACCTGATGAGCAGAAGCAAACAGCTGTAGATTTTCCAAAGCGCTGAAATCTCTGTAAAGCTGGATCCACGGCGTTACCAGGCCCAGGGAATGTTGAATAGACGAAATCGGCATTCCTGATTTCTCATACAAAACGCTCCCGGATTTCGGTGTAAGCAGGCCGGTCAAGATGCGCACAAGGGTGCTCTTTCCTGATCCGTTAGGACCGGCAATAGCGATACATTCCCCGCTCTTCTGCGTAAAGGAAAGGCTTTTAAAAATAAGCCGGGTAGAAAAATAGTATTCCAGATTGTTTACTGTAAGCGTTATCATTTACGCAGTATCCGTATTCGCATGTAAGGTGTTTTCAGAAATAAACTAAGCAATTTTCCTACCAATCGAAATGATTTCCGGAAATCTGTTTGATACCAAATATTCCCCTTGATTTACAAGAGACGATTCGTATATTTGGTTCAAGTCTAACAAAAACCCCTATTTGCCATCGAAAATCGCTACCAGCCTAATATTTAATTATTCTTAATTTTCTGTCTTTTTATTTTACAACTACATACTGGAGCAACATCTGGTTAAACAAAGCTACTACGCATGCTTCATGCGATATGAGGGTATTTTACATTTAATCAGGAGGTATGGTGATGCGTAGTAATCCTTTGCGGGACTATCTGGATGATGCAAAGTTTGCCGAGCTATGGGAAAAAGGATTCCTGAATGAGCGAGCGATTCGCGATTTTTATATCCGCGATACGTTCAGTAAGCGCAAAAGCAAGCAAAAACCAAAGCAAATCATCAATGATCTTCAGCAGGAGTTTCCCTATTTGTCTGTTGAGACAGTGCGAAAGATCGTCTATTCCCGGGATCAGATTTACGATGTCGCAAACTACTGACTCAAATGAATTTTGAGTCGGGAGTTGGGAGCGAGTTGCTGAAGCTGTGAAAACGGCTTCAGCATTTTTTATGCATATATTACCTACCGGTGCAAGATAAGCACTACCCTCGAAGTGATGAAATTTCACCATTCAGGAAGCGCTGCACACTACTTGCTGCCTTTTCGGCTGCCCCCGAGCCACCCAACGCCGGCCTGATGCCGGAGAGCTTTTCCACGACGGATTCATAATAGTCAGGGTCTGTTAAATACTTCTTCATTTCCAGGACAATACTGGCGGAATTCATGTCTTTTTGGATGAGTTCCGGAACGGCCTTTTGCCCAAGCACAATATTGGCCAATGAAATAGCATCCACCTTTATCAGCATGCGCCCCAGCCAATAGGTAAGAGGAGACACCGTATACAGAACCACAATTGGCGTTTGCAGAAATCCAAGCTCCAGGGTGGCTGTACCACTGGCGGCCATTGCGGCATAGGAATGCTGCATCAATCGGTGACTATCACCTTTTATTAATCTGACCTCAGGTCTATTCGCAATGAGATCCCGGTACAGAGAATCCGGCAGGTTTCCTGCTTGTCCTATTATAGGAACAATGTCATATTCTGCCTGCAATTGGGTTGCGGCCTCAAGCATTTCCGGTAGTAGTCTTTTTACTTCATTTTCGCGTGATCCCGGAAAGAGGCCGATAATTTTTTTATCCGTTGCGAGGCCATGCCCTTTTCGGAATGCAATATCGTCTTTCTCAGGATTTAACTGGTCTGCCAGAGGATGCCCGACAAACTCTGCACGAATACCGTGACGCGCATAGAACTTTTGTTCGAACTCAAAGATTACCATCATCAAATCAACGCGCTTACGGATTTTTTCCACCCGGCCTTCGCGCCAGGCCCAAAGCTGCGGGCTGATATAGTAGATGACCGGGATATTGCGTTTTCGGGCACTTTCCGCAAGCATCAAATTGAATCCGGGATAGTCAACCAGCAAAACGGCATCCACTCCCCTATCCATTGCGCTTTCCATATCCTTTTTTACACGACGGATAAATGGAAGGTGTTTGACGATTTCGGCAACGCCAAGAAAGGCCATTTTTGAAATATGGTAGCTCAGGGTAACCCCCTGTGCCTCCATGGCATCGCCACCGATTCCAAAAAATTCAATGTTCGCCTGTCGGGCATTGAGCTCGGCAATCAGATCCGCTGCGTGGTGATCACCTGATGCTTCACCGGCAATAATTAGAATTCGCTTTTTCATAGGACCATAAAAAAAGAGCCGGAGAAATCCCCGGCTCTATAATTTTTATCACTCGTGCGGGTGAACAGGAATTAGTCGCCGCTAAGTTCTTTTTCTTTTTTGACTAATACTTCATCAACCTTCTTGATGTGATCGTTGGTGAAGGTTTGAATATTCTCCAGCGCATCATGGCTGTTATCTTCCGATATTTCGTGATCTTTCTCCAGCTTCTTCACCTGATCGTTGGCATCACGTCGCACGTTGCGAATCGCAACCCGGGCTTCTTCACAATAGTTTTTCACCATTTTGATCAGTTGCTGACGACGTTCATCACTCAACTCCGGGATCGGAATGCGAACCAGCGTTCCATCGTTTGCGGGATTAAGTCCCAGATCTGCAGCCAGAATTTGCTTCTCAATTTCCGGTATCAGGCTCTTTTCCCAGGGCTGGACAACCAGCAATCTCGGCTCTGGAGCAGAGACAGAAGCCACCTGATTCAGCGGACTTGGTGTTCCGTAATAGTCAACTTTAATGCCGTCTAAAATTGCCGGAGTGGCACGGCCGGTACGGACTTTTGCCAGTTCTGACAACAGGTGATCGACCGACTTTTGCATTCGGTCTTTCGTATCGGAATAGATCGACTCAATACTCATACGTTACTCCTTACTTTTGTTCCAATTGCTTCGCCTTCAATAACGCGCCGCAGATTATCTTCCTTTTCCATATTGAAAACGATAATTGGCAGATCATTATCCATAGACAGCGTAATTGCGGTGGTGTCCATTACGCGAAGCTCTTGTTTTACCACCTGCATATAAGAAAGTTCATCGTATTTTTCGGCATTTGGGTCTTTTTCAGGATCTGCCGTATAAACACCGTCTACACGCGTTCCCTTCAAAATCACTTCTGCTTCTACCTCTACAGCACGTAAAACGGCAGCTGTGTCGGTTGTAAAATACGGATTTCCTGTACCAGCTGCAAATATAACCACCCTGCCCTTTTCCAGATGCCGTACAGCTTTGCGTCTGATGAAGGGCTCGGCGATTTGATTCATCGGTATCGCGGTCTGCACGCGGGTATCTACACCGGCATTTTCCAATGCGCTTTGAAGCGCCATGGAATTGATTACCGTAGCAAGCATCCCCATATAGTCTGCAGATACGCGATCCATTTCGTTGGCGGCACCGGAAATACCCCGAAAGATATTTCCGCCACCAACTACGAGAGCTACCTGAACACCCAAATCAACCACTTTTTTCACTTCCGCGGCAAAAGTCTGAAGTACATGTAACCGGATTCCGAACTTATCGCTTCCGGCAAGCGATTCTCCACTCAGTTTTAACAGGATGCGGTTAAAGGCCGGGCGTTTACTCATGGTTAGTCCCCGATTTTAAAACGTTGAAAACGACTGATTGTAATATTCTCTCCGAGCTTACCAACCATATCGGTTACGAGATCCTTAATGGTGCGGTCCGGCTCGCGAATATAAGCCTGCTCCAGCAGTACTGCCTCGGAGTAGAACTTCTCGATTTTACCGGTAGCAATCTTGTCGATAATGTGATCCGGCTTGCCTTCGGCCTTGGCTTGATCGCGATAAATGTCGAGTTCTTTTTCGATTACAGAACTATCCATTTCTTCGCGCGTCAGAGCTTGCGGCTCGGTTGCTGCGATATGCATCGCCAGGTTGCGGCAGAAATCCTTGAAATCGTCGGTCTTCGCTACGAAGTCCGTTTCACAGTTTACTTCTACCAGAACACCCAGCTTACCGCCGGCGTGAATATATGCTTCTACCAGACCGTCCTTCGCTTCGCGATCGGCCTTCTTTGCAGCTTTTGCAATACCCTTTTTACGGAGGAACTCAATCGCCTTTTCCACATCACCGTCGGTTTCCTGCAGGGCTTTCTTGCAGTCCATCATCCCGGCACCGGTTTTATCGCGCAGTTCCTTAACAAGTTTGGCTGTAATTTCCGCCATAACGCGTTAACTCCTTATCTTGCTCAATGTATATAGTTTCGTTATTTGTCTTTTTTAGCTTCACCCTTTTCACCGGCCTTTTTAGCTTCGCGGATTTCGCGGGCTTCCAGAACAGCGGATACGAGGGTTTTCGTGATGATACCGATGGACTTGGTTGAGTCATCATTACCCGGGATCGGATGATCTATCAGATCAGGGTCGCAGTTGGTATCAACGATTGCAAACACCGGAATATTCAGCTTACGCGCTTCCTTAACGGCAATTTCTTCCTTGCGGGTATCGACTACGAATACCGCACCGGGAATACGCTTCATGTTTTGAATTCCGGCAAAGACTTTTTTCATTTTCTCAATTTCACGATCCACCATCAGGCGCTCTTTCTTTACCAGCTTCTCGACGGTTCCGTCGTTAACCATTTTTTCGAGGCCTTCGAGTTTACGGATACTCTTTTTGATAGTGGAAAAGTTCGTAAGCGTTCCGCCCAGCCAGCGCTCGGCAATATAGGGCATTCCGCAACGTGCGGCTTCGGCCTGGATAATATCCTTGGCCTGTTTTTTCGTACCTACGAACAGTACCTCATCACCAGACAATACGATTTCCTTAATCATATTGTGCGCCTTTTCCAGGCTGACCATAGTTTTTTTGAGGTCTATAATGTGAATCTTATTGCGCTCCAGAAAAATATACGGGCGCATCTTGGGATTCCATCGGCGGGTAAGGTGTCCAAAGTGAACACCGCTTTTCAGCAGGTCTTCCAGCTGAACCTTCATGGCAAGCTCCTTGTCGCTTGGGTTAAACCGCCACCGCTTTCATTTCCAGGGAAAATCTTCAGTTTCAGAAGACACCCTTTCCCGGGATCGGGCAGTGTGCGAGATTCATTACGTCCCGACGTATCGGGACATTCATTAAATACGTCTCGATTAACGCTTCGAGAACTGGAAATTCTTACGGGCCTTGGGCTGACCATACTTCTTACGCTCAACCTTACGCGGATCGCGTGTCAGAAAACCGGCGGACTTAAGCTGACCGCGGGAATCTGCGTTCCACTGAAGGAGTGCGCGAGAGATGCCCAGACGCAGTGCTCCGGCTTGGCCGGCGAGGCCACCACCATCAATTGTTGCAAATACGTCGAATTTTCCGAGGGTCTCGGTTACCTCAAAAGGCTGCTCGATGATCATCTTCAGCGTTTCACGCTTGAAATAATCGCTTACTTCCTTTTTGTTAACCGTAATCTTACCGCTTCCCGGAACAAGACGAACACGTGCAACGGAACGCTTGCGTCGCCCTAATGCAGAGTATACATCCATAATTATAAATCCTTACTCTTTACACGGACAGTGACTGGGGTTGTTGGGCTTCATGCGGGTGCTTCTCACCAGCATACACTTTAAGCTTCTTGAACATCTTGCGTCCAAGTGCATTCTTTGGTAGCATCAAACGAACAGCGTGCTCGATGATATATTCCGGACGACGATCCAGCATACGACGGAACGGAACATGCTTTCCTCCACCCGGATAGCCGGAGTGGCTGAAGTAGCTGATCTGATCCGCTTTCTTGCCGGTTACGCGGATTTTGTCGGCGTTAATAACCACCACAAAATCACCTACGTCCTGATGCGGTGCGTAGTCAGGCTTATGCTTGCCCTGAAGAACGCGTGCAACAGCGGTAGAAAGGCGTCCGAGAACAATATCAGAAGCATCTACAACAAACCATTTACGGTCTGCAATAACGCTATCTGCTTTAGAATACATCGTTCTCATGTAATACTTCTCCTAGTTAGATTTTGAACAGCGCCAAATATATAGGAGCTATACTCCTTAAATCAAGGATTATTTTTAATTTTAGTGCTCATTTGTCCTCCATATTTCATAACGCCAAAATCGATATGAAGAAGATTTATAATTAAATTCAAAAACTATTGCAATCCATCCGATATTTTATATTTTGAGTCGTTGAGTCAAGCTCAATAAGACCATTTGTAGCTCAATACTCGCTGACAAGATTTTTGTGATATAAATAAAGGAGACACATATGAATATCGCAGTTTGCATAAAACAGACCCCGGACACAACGACTCGCGTGCAGGTTGCCGACTCCGGTAGCGCCATCAGCCACGACGGCGTCACCTGGATTATTAATCCTTACGATGAATTTGCCATCGAAGAAGCATTGCAGCTTACCGAAAAGCACGGCGGAGAAGTGACTCTAATTTCTCTGGGACCGGCAACACTGGATAAAACGATTCGCGAAGGGCTCGCAATGGGCGCCCATAAAGCTATTCGCCTGAACGCCGACAGCATTCCGGCAGATCCGCTGGTAACAGCTAAAGCACTCGCCGAAGTTTTAAAGGCCGGTTCCTACGACCTTATTTTCTGCGGAAAGCAGGCGATTGACGATGACCATGCTCAAATGGCTTCTCTTCTTTCACAGCTTCTGGGCATACCGACGATTAGTTCAATCGTGAATCTGGAAGTTGAAGGCGACACAGCGAAGGCCAAGCGCGAAGTTGAAGGCGGTTATGAGCACTTCACTCTTCCACTTCCGGCCATCATTGGTGCTCATCGCCACTTAAACGAACCCCGCTATCGCTCGCTCAAGGGAATTATGCAGGCAAAGAAAAAGCCGATTGATGTGCAGGAAGCGAATCTTGCAGAAGCTCAGCTGGTAGTTGAAAAGCTGGAGCAACCGCCGGCAAAGAGCGAAGGACGCATTCTGGGAGAAGGTGCAGAAGCTGTTCCGGAACTGATTCGTCTGCTTCGCGAAGAAGCCAAGGTTATTTAAAGAAAATGAGAATATCAGAAGGAGAATAGATATGTCAGTTATTTTAGCTGTCGGCGAAATTCGCAACGGAGCTCTCCGCAACGGAAGCTATGAAGTGTTTACCGCCGCTCAAAGCCTTGCATCCCAGAGTGGTGCAACCGCTCTTGCACTGGTTGTCGGCCCCGGGGCTGCAGGTCTTGCTGAAGAAGCAGGAAAGTATGGTATTGCCAATGCAGTTGCTGTAGATGATGCAGCCCTTGCCACCTTTAGCCCGGAAGTATATGCCGGCGTTATTGCAGAAGTTGCCAAAGCAAAAGGGGCCACAGCGGTATTTATGTCTGCTACTGTCAACGGAAAAGATCTGATGGCGCGCGTTTCCGCAATTCTGGATTGCGCTCTTGCCCAGGATTGTAATGCCATAACACACGATGCCAATGGATTTGCCTTTACCCGTCCGATGTATGCCGGTAAACTATTTGCCACGGTTCGATTGAACTCCCCGGTTGCTCTTGCAACTCTGCGTGCTAAAAGCGTAAAGGCAGAGGAGAATGCGGTTAGCTGCAGTGTTGAAACACATGGCGCCACCTTCGCAGATGCCAGAGTAACCCTCGCAGACACTGAATTCAGCAGTGGCGGCAAAGTCAGCATCAGTGAAGCAGATATTCTTGTTAGCGGTGGAAGAGGTCTCAAAGGCCCGGAGAACTGGAATATTATCGAAGATCTGGCAGATGCGCTTGGCGCTGGCACGGCTTGCTCTCGCCCGGTTTCCGATGAAGGTTGGCGTCCTCATGGCGAACACGTTGGTCAGACCGGCATTACCGTTTCACCAGACCTGTATATTGCCTGCGGAATTTCCGGAGCGATCCAGCACATTGCAGGAATGTCATCCTCCAAATACATTGTCGCCATCAATAAAGATCCGGAAGCACCATTTTTCAAGGTTGCAGATTACGGAATTGTCGGTGATGTGTTTGAGGTTCTGCCCGCAATGACGGAAGCTGTAAAAGAGATTAAAAACGGTTAGATATATCCTTAAGCCCACGACTTAAGTCGTGGGCTTAAGGCCCACAATCCTCATCAACAACGCCCTGCCAAACAAGCCAATTACCAATCCGGTTATTGCCGCAGTTATAATGAGATACGGCAAGAGATGCCATAGCACGTTATTCGAGAAAAGCCATTCTGCTGCAAGTGCTAACTGCGCCATGTTATGCAGTATCGCTCCGCTAATACTCACGGCAATGATGCTAAATCCACCACTCTGCTTCAGGAGTATCATTCCAACCAGAGCTGCAGCACCGCCGGTGGCTGACAGGAAAAAGCTCGGCGTTAATAGATTGCCGGTAAAAAAAGCCCCGACAAATATGCGAAAGACACTTACTATTATTGCCTCACGCCATCCCAGCCAATATAGAGCTATGAGCGTAGCAACATTAGCAAGTCCAAATTTCAACCAGGGAAGTGGCCTTGGAATGAAGGCCTCAAATAGAAAAAGCAGCAGCCCCAACACAATAAGGCCGGCAAGCCTTGCATCTGTTTGCTCAGCCGATGATAATCCTTGGTGGGCCTTGTTCACCAGCTTTCCTTTCGATATAGATCAACAGCTTATTGGGTACGCAGGCAATTGACTCTCCCTGGCGGGATATCCTTCCGACACGCTTGCAAAGCTGAGCCGAACAATCCACCTTATGTACCATGACGCCCTTATTTTCTATGGCAAGAATTATTGCAGGATTAAACGCTTCGAGTTTAATGTGCCGGTCTTCTTTTAAGGCATAACGCCCAATGAGTTCCCCGTCTCGTTCAACAACTACGCTTGCCTCTCCCCTGCCCTCAAAAGCCATAACGCTATATACCTGCAGCGCTACCGCGATTAGTATTGAGTAAAGGAATAGATCAGCCGGGCGGAATAATTTCAGAGCTTTTTTCATGTGTTTATCTACGTAAATTTTGGACAAAGGACAAAAGAGTACCGTGGGTCGTGACCCACTCAACATGCATAATCTCGAACCCAGAACCCAGAACCCAGAACTCAGAACTCAGAACTCAGAACTCAGAACTCAGAACTCAGAACTCAGAACTATTAAGAATCTAACACTCTCAATCCCCTTCCTCAATGATCAATATAACATCACAGATCTGCAAAAGCTGAAATTCTGTATACAAAATAATACAGGCTGTATAATTCCTCAAAAACAATCACTAAATTTACAATTGAGCTTCTAGTAAGATATAATCAATATAAACAAGCCCTTAGAAACTATTCATCAACTTTGGCATGTATATTGAACTATACAGCTGCAAATCATAAATCACGAGGGGATGATTATGCAGCAGAAACATGTTGATTTATCTATCGAAGATCTTATCGTAAACATTATTGCCGGTGATAGTCAGGCAGAACAACGACTAATTAACGAAATGCGTATCTATGAGCGCGTGCAGCAGATGGTTTATGGCAGAATGATAAACGTTGCGGCTTCCGATAAACAAGATGTTGTGCATGAGGTGGTTGCTGATTTACTTATCGCCTTAAGGGCTGGTCGATTTCAGCCGGAAAGGGCACCTTTCGGCGCTTTCCTTTGGGGTATAACGCGCAACAAAATTTCTCTTTACTACAAGAAACATGCGAGATACGGCTGGATGTCCAGCGTAGAAGATCAGTCTGCAATTGAAGCGCCACTCACCATCGAGTCTGAACAACAAACCAGCCTTTTGCAGGAGCTCCTGGACTTGCTTGATGAGAAATATCGCGAAGTCATCGAGCTGCGTTTTTTTGAGGAAATGGCTATAGAAGATATCGCCGAAGACCTTGGTCTAAGGCAAAAACAGGTGCGGAATCGTTTAACCTATGCATTCCAGCTTTTACGTCAATACGCCTATGGCGACTATAGCTTGCAGCTACAGGCCTAATATATAAAAATACAATAAATAACAAATTGCACTTGAACTATTACAACAAAAGCCTAATATATAGGATTCCAACAATTATGAGGCTGCTAAAATGAAAACGACATATCTAATTCTGGTGTTTACATTGCTTACTTGCTCCTTATTTGCCCAGGAGACCGTTTCACAATCAACGCTTAGCCAGGCAGATACCAGTCAGGTCTTTGTTGTAAAGCTAAATGACGGAAGCTCAGTCATCGGCCGCATTAGCAAAATTACCGCAGAAGGTTTTGAGGTTGAGACAACGGTTGGTCGTGTAACGATTCCCTATACTAAGACGGTGAGCGCAAAGGTTATTGATCCAACCAAAATCAGAGACGGCTACTACTGGTTTCCCAACCCGAACCAAACCCGCCTGTTCTTAGCGCCTACCGGCAGAATGCTTAAGCAGGGAAACGGTTATTATCAAAATATCTACCTATTCTTCAATGGATTGGCCTACGGTATCACCGACAACATTACAATCGGTGGAGGAATGTCAGTTTTTCCGACGGACAATTTTTTAGAAAACAATATTTTCTACTTTACCCCCAAAGTCGGAACGGCAATAAATGAGAATGTAAGCCTGGCAGCCGGAGCGATTATCATTAATCCACCAAGCCTTGATGAAGTAGCTGGTTTGGCCTATGGTGTCGGAACGTTTGGCAATGAAACGGCCAGCTTTACCGGCGGTTTAGCTTTTCCATTTGCCGGGGACGATCTGGCTGAACAGGCTGTCATTATGCTGGGAGCAGATCTGCGTGTAAGCAGAAGGATTTCACTAATCACCGAGAACTGGATCGTTACCGGAGACGATGGTGGTGCCCTCTTCGCATACGGCGTACGCTTTTTTGGAGAACAACTCAGCGTTGATCTGGCCTTTGCAAACGTCAGCGAGAGCCCCGTTTTCCCGGGATGGCCCTATATCGACTTCGTTTTCAACTTCTAGGAATTCAATACATGTCCTCTTCACAGACGAACAGTTTGTCTGCATCGACTAAAAAACGTTTTGGACTTACCTGGCGGCCGGAAGCCTTTCACGGCTACCGCCGTTCAGGTTCTTTTTTTGAGGGATGGTTTATCAAACTTGTTAATGCAGCCGGAGATCGGGTGTATTCAATCATCCCCGGAATACTACAAGACAATGACTTAAAAACCGCGCATTCTTTTGTGCAGTTTCTGGATGGCCAATCCCACCAAAGCAATTACTTTCGCTACGCAACAGAACAATTCAAATCTACGGAAGAGTATTTTTACGCCGAGGTCGGTGAGAATCGGTTTCAGTCAAGTGGCATCCAACTGAACCTGAGATCCGAAGACGCTCGTATACAGGGAAACATACAGTTTGGTGAACTGATCCCCTGGCCTGTTACGCTTTTCTCACCAGGCATTATGGGTTGGTATGCTTTCACGCCCTTCATGCAGTGCTATCACGGTGTTGTAAGCATGGATCATACGCTAAGCGGTAGTTTACGAATAAATGGCGAAGAAGTGGATTTTACCGGTGGACGCGGCTATATCGAGAAAGATTGGGGAAGATCCTTTCCGAGCAGTTATGTATGGCTTCAGTGCAATCACTTTGAGACCGAAGGGGTTTGCCTATCCGGGTCTGTTGCAAAAATCCCCTGGCTTTTCAGCTCCTTTCGAGGTTTTATCTATGGTTTATTATTGGACGGCAAGCTCTATCGTTTTACGACTTATACCGGTGCAGTGGTTGAGGAATTGAGGCTTAGCAAAGAGCATGTTTACATCACCATACGCGACAGAAAGCATCTGCTGGAAGTAAAGGCAGATCGAACGGATGGTGGTATGCTACATGCACCTTATGAAAGTGAAATGATTGAACGGGTCTCGGAGAGCCTTTCATCAGTTACCGAGGTGAAGTTTACGGATCGAAAAAGCGGTAGCGTTATCTTCGAGGAAAAAGGAAAGCCTGCCGCGCTGGAAGTGCACGGCAGGCTGGAAGAGATTGTAGACAAAATGCCTTGATTATCCGTTTTTGCGTTCGAACTCACCCATAAAATCAACCAGCGCCTCGACACCTTCTTTCGGCATAGCATTGTAAATAGATGCGCGAATCCCACCAACAGAACGGTGTCCTTTCAGACCACTCAGATCATGTTTAAGAGCCTCTGCAATAAAAGCCTTCTCCAGATCTTCGTTCGGCAGGCGCCAGGTAACGTTCATCAGTGAGCGGCTGTCTTCCGTTGCATGGGGCGTAAAGAAATCGCTGGAGTCCAGCTTGTCATAGAGAATACCGGCCTTGTCGCGATTGTTCTTCTCTACAGCATCGACACCACCCTGATCTTCGATCCACTTCATCACCAGATTCACGCCATAAATCCCGAAGGTATTTGGCGTATTGTAAAGTGAGTTTTTCTCAGCGTAGATCTTATAGTTCAGAATTGTCGGAATATCATCCTTACAGCGCTCAAGCAAATCCTTGCGGATAATAACCATAGTTACTCCGGAGGGACCGGCATTCTTCTGAGCTCCGGCATAGACTAAGGCAAACTTATTTGGGTCGAAACGCTTACAGTAAAAATCAGAAGACATGTCTGCTACCAGCGGCACATTACCAGTATCCGGGAAATCCTGGAATTGAGTACCGTAGATCGTATTGTTGGAAGTGATGTGCAGGTAAGAAGCATCATCTGCCCACTCAAATTTGGGGATATGATTATAGGTTGTTTCTTTTGAGCTGGCGATCGTTCGAACAGGCACGTTCAGCTTATCCGCTTCCTTAATGGCCTTTGCAGACCATGAACCGGTATCGACATAATCTGCTGTTCCGCCACTTCGACCGAGGTTCAAGGCCACGGCTGCAAACTGCCCTGTAGCTCCACCCTGCAGAAAGAGTGTCTGATAATCATCAGAAAATCCCATCAGTCTGCGAATACGTGCTTCAGCTTCAACCGTTAACGCATCAAACGTTTTTGAGCGGTGGCTCATTTCAATTAGCGACATTCCCTCACCGCGATAGTCTGCCATTTCTTCCTGAATCTGCTGAATCACCGAAAACGGCAGCGTAGCCGGTCCGGCGCTAAAGTTAAAGATTCTAGCCATTCTGTTCTCCATCAAGAAAGTTCAAGGTTCAAGTCGTAGCGGCCCTTAATTAAGAGCCGGCAGAGCCCCTGGTCTAATGTCCAGGGTCTATGTATTGTGTTCTGTATTCTTTTCTATCAAAGCTCAAGAATAGAGGCAGAGGTTGCGTGGGTCAAGACCCACGTTACATGTTCTCTGTTCTATCTCTCGCCCGGCTTCCAAAGCGTTTCTTCTATGCCCTGCTTATGAGCTGCATATCTGGAGGCAACAAACAGCCAGTCACTGAGTCGGTTTACATAAGGGATCTCCGTGCCATCCAATTCTTCAAGATTGGCCAATCGAATGATCTCGCGTTCACACCGCCGGCAGACCGTTCTGGCAACATGCAGACGAGCAGACAACTCACCGCCACCCGGAAGGATGAAGGATGTAAGAGCCGGAAGGTCTTTATTCATCTCATCCATTTCATCTTCAAGGCGTTTTACATCCTCTTCATTTATCACCGGCGTATTTTCGCGTCTATCTTCCGGCAATACCGCAAGCTGAGAGCCGAGATCAAAGAGCGCGTTTTGTATTCTCAGTACGTGACCACGCATTACTTCCAGCGCTGTTTCTTCTCGCAGTGCCTCTGCAACCAGCCCAAGATGAGAGTTAAGCTCATCCACACAGCCGTAGGCTTCAATGCGCTCAGCCGTTTTGGCAATGGATTGTCCACCGGCAAGGTGCGTATTCCCTTTGTCGCCGGTTCTTGTATATACTTTGGTTATGCGAACCATTATAATCTCCGAATTGCTTCTAAAGTTGATTTTTATGTCGTCGAAACTGTGAGATGAAGAAAACGCCCATTGAAGATTTTTATTTCTGTTCTACAAACAGATCATCGGCACATGGCGAAAAACTTACAGAAATCAAAACCTCAAAACAATTCGCATAAAAATAATTTTGGGTTTGACTTTTTTATTTTCACTAATAAAATTTAATCTTACGTTTTTTTGGGAACAGATTCATAAAGAATCGAAAACAAAACAGAATATCATACTAAAGCCAGGAAAAAAAACCAAAGGAGACCATCATGGTTAAAGTTAGCACTCGTACAAAGAAGACGAGCTTTGAAGTAGCTCTTCCGGAAGCAAACAGCGTAAACGTTGTTGGTGATTTCAATGAGTGGAGTGGTGAAGCTCACCCGATGAAGAAGAACAGAGCAGGCGTATGGAAGCTCGCAGTTGAGATTCCGGCAGGCGAATACCAGTTCCGTTATCTGGTAGACAATGCTCAGTGGATCAACGACGACTCTACTGCTTACGTTCCGAACACTTTCGGCACTGAGAACAGCATTGTAGAAGTAAAGCTGGCAGCCAAGAAGACCACTCGTAAGAAGGCTACCAAGAAGAAGTAAGCGCTGTATTTACTCAGGATATACCGCTTTAAAATCGGTCCCGACTTCTCGGGACCGATTTTTTTTAAATGCTTTACTTTTTAGCTTGACAATGAAAAGGTGATAACCTATATTTTGCCTCGCTGAACGAATTCAGCATTCCTTCGGGAGTAGCTCAGTGGTAGAGCGGGTGGCTGTTAACCACTAGGTCGGGGGTTCAAATCCCTCCTCCCGAGCACGAAAAAGTCCTCATCACAATTAAGTGGTGAGGACTTTTTTTCATGTACAACCCAAAGAAGAACAATCGTCAATCCATACGTTGTAAAAATTATGACTACACAAAACCCGGTGCATACTTCATAACAATCTGCACGTATAAACGCAGACGATTATTCGGGGTTATTAAAAATCAGAAAATGATTTTGAATAAAACGGGAAATGCGGCATGGAAATATTGGATGGAAATTCCGGATCATTTTCCGCAGGTAGAATTGGATGCGTTTGTTATAATGCCGGATCATATCCACGGAATATTGTGGATCGTGGATTCAGGGGCGAAATATTTTTCGCCCCTGGTGGGCAAACGACACCCACGCGGTACATCAATGACAATCGGTTCAATCGTTCACGGGTTTAAAATCGGCGTAACAAAATGGGTTCGACAACGCAATCCAAACCAGATCGTTTGGCAACGGAATTATCACGATCGCATTATCCAAAACGACCATCAATTATTCCGCACCAGAAGATATATCAAGAACAATCCATCAAAATGGTCAGGTTAATGTCTCTATCCCCTGCCCCTTTTTATTGATAGATGCCTCCTCAAGAAGGCAATAAGCTGGTTACGAGACTTCTGGCGTAAATCTACGTATTCATCTTTTTTACTACTGGAATTCGCTAGTCCACCGATAATCGCGCCACATAATCCTCCCAGCAAAATCCCCAAACCCGTATGGTCTGTAGGGCTTGTTTTTATCAACGCATCAGAGTTTTCATATTCCTCCTGAGCGTCTTTATGTGCTTTTGCTCCCAACGCACCCCCGATAACAGCTCCGGCAAGAATTGTGATTCCAACGGTACCTTTAGGGCTTTGCTTGAACGTACGGATACCGATTATTTCATCCAGAGCAATGTTGTGACGACCACGCACATTCTCCACCATCAGTGAATCATCAGAAAGGGATACCAGGTCGGCGTAGGTAAAATCCTTTTCGACAGTAATAATATCATACCATGAGCTCTTCTCAGCAGGATCCTGAGCTTTTAACGGCAAGCAAAAAGCTAACGACAATACCAGAAAAGTGAATTCTTTTAGAGACAACATTTTTTACCTCACACATTACTCATTAGTGTTGGGAACGTATCTCTTGTTATTTCATTAAGTGCTCGTTTTGCTGAAAATCAGTTCGTTGAAATTGCAAACTGGCCAGTAAGTCCAAAGCAATAGATGAATTGAGGATGACTAACAGTTGTTGCTCTTTACCCATTGAAAAAAAGATCGTGTCTCATCGTTACAATCAAACTCCATTTCTTGCAATATCCTGTCATGCAAAACTCCGTTTCTATAAAGAATCCTCACTAAATCAAAACGATGAATACCACATGTTAATTTAGAGTAGAGAATTTCCAGTGGTTCTTCACATTCCCGTGTCTCATTTTCAGAGTAAATTTCTATGTACACACAAGCCAGATCATGTACGAGCTCCTCATCATTATATCGCTTGGCAATTTCTGCCAACAATTTGAAATCACCCCGCTGATAATTGGAAATCAGTAGATACAAATAAGCAGGCGGTATATTTGTTTTCCTTAATTTTTCAATTGCAAAAGTTCTTATGTCATGACCTTTAAAATATTGTAAAGACTGACAGGCTAACTCAACGAGGCGATTATCACGGTTAAATTCCCTCATTGCGATTTCTAATATTGGTTTATAGCTGTAGGGAAACTTTCTCCACACAAACAATCCTAAATATTTCTCTTTTCTTACAGGGTCAGTCTCTGCAAGAAAATCCTCAGCAAGTTTATTAAAGTCGACTTCTGTTAATCGCTCAACACCTCTTGGTCCTATTGAAATCCACTTTGAATTTTCGATAATTTCTTTGATTATGGCATAAGAGTATGCGGGTAAACGTCTATTTTCAGACCCTGACCAATCTGCACTTTCTACGACCTCAAGGTATTTCTTTATGTAAGAGTTTTTCCTGGCGGACTGGCGTAGTTCCTCATAAACATCTATGTCAGGGTTTTCTTGCTGAAAGCAGTGGACAAAAAAACTGTCACCCATATCCTCCGGACTTTGCAGCAAAGATTTCCCCCTTTTCTCAGCGAGAAACACTAACCCTTTTAAGCCATCCAATTCCAAAATAATTTCCGGACCACACCAACCGGGGTCTTTCATCATTTCACTTTCTGTTCGTACATAAACAGCCTTTCGTGCAAAGTCATTACCCTCTTTGGCAAAAATACCGACTAGCTCAACGAGCTGACCAAAGGCCGTTTCATCATGATTCGATGCGATAAAAGACTGTATAATTTCTTTAACTATCCGATCCTTATGTTCAGTCAGATTGATTAACCCGGCGATATATTCTGCTCTACCTCCTTCTACTTCATCATAAACAACATCCATCAAAGCTGCCTCAATAATTTCTTCCGAAAGATTTATTTTTTCAGCGCTTTTCAAGATAAGGTATGCTCTGCCGGTACCACATTTAACAGATTGTCTGAATTGTTTCCTAATCAATACGTACCTCATTACTTGTTTTACATTAGTTCCTTTGTAGCAAATTACAAATAGCGTTAACGCAGGTATCGTTTATTTTTTGTATTAACAACTCTGTTGTTTATAAAGAGGAGAAAAAATTCAAACTTTAACCCCAGGTTTAACAAAGGATCATAGAGTCAAACATATCTATGCTGTTTGCTATTGACGAATTTGTACATATTTTTTTTAGCGGTAACTTTTTTCCTGTTAACACAGTTTATGTTTAATGGAATTAATAAAAGCTTGTTCAATTCAATTAATTAATTCGGAGGCAAAATGGCATCCCCTAACAAAACGAAACACCTTTCGAGATTAACCACAGTACTAATGGCTATTGCAATTTTCTGTAGCGCATTACCTATGGCTTTTGGAAACGTTTCCTGGGATGGCAAGGAAGGTGTACAGTGGCTTTGGGCAGATTACCCGGAAGGTGCCATTCTTATTGGTGTTTTTGGATTGATTAGCTGGGTAGGATATTTTTTGGTTCGACGAAACATTAGAACAACAGTAGCTTAAAGTATTAACGCTACTCCGGAGAATATATACTCTACATCCTAAGCGGCTTCTTGAATTCAAATTGCTGAATCAATGATTGAATTCGCGGAATATAACTCGTCAGGCGGGTTGTTTGAGCCCTGGGTATTAACCCTTTCAGAATACGCTTCGCGCTTTCGAAATCTCCCTGCTCGGCATAAGCGGCAGCCAGGGTAATACCGCATTCAACATCCTGCCTGGGCTGCTCTTTACGGATGAAAGTAAGTCGCTTTGCCAGCCTGAGGGCCTTTTCCCCATCCCGCAATCGTTGATTCGGACTCGTTGATAAGACCCAGGCATTTCTTTCCAGTAAATCGATACTGTTTGGAGAGGAAGTCAATGCGCTTTTATATACCGAAGCCGCCTCCTCCCAGCGCTGGAGGCTTAGCAGATAATTACCCAGCCGGGTAACGGCATTTACATTGAGTGGGTTGATGCGAACAGCTTTTTGATAACTCTGCAGCGCCGAATTGATTTCTTTCTTATTCTGTGCCATAATTCCTAAAATGATATGCGGCACCTCATTATCAGGATCATTTTCGATAGCCTTCTTCAATTGGAGCTTTGCCTCCGCCTCATTCCCCTGAAGCAGCAATATCCGTCCGTATTCTGTTCTAAGCTCAGAATTCTCCGGAAAGTCATCCAGTACAATCTTACAATGAGCAATCGCTTTTTTGTCTTCTTTTGTTTTCACCAGGATTTTTAAATAGAGTATGTGCGCATCGATGGCTTTAGGATTTACCGTCATCACCCCCTCTAAATATTTTGCCGCAAGCAGGGGTTGATTCCAGCGATAAAACGTTTCACTTAGCTCAAACAATTTTTCATCGTTGAGCTGATTGAATTCGAAGAACTTCCGACTCTTTGCTGCCAGGCCTTCCTTTTCATTTTTTACTAAGTTCAACAAAATACTTTTTGCAATTGCATCCATATTCTGAGGGTCATACTTCATAATGAAATCACAGAGCATATCTGCCCAGGCAAAGTTCTCACTTTGGATAGCAATGTCAATCTGCTTCAGGACAGAATTTGAATCTCTGGTCTTCAACAAGAGACTATTAAACATCGGGTCGGATGGAGGGATATAATTCTCAAAATCCCCCGCACGCAGAACAGCATCCCGGCTTTTTTGCAGCTCACCACGCAACTGATAAACTTCTCCTAACAAACGATATGAAGATCCGAATCTCGGATGCTCCCTGATTAGCTGTTGTAGCTCACGTTCGGCAACATCGTATTTTCCCTGCGCAACATACACTCGCCCCAGGTTTAGTCCGGCGTAGACGTACAGCGGAAATGCTCCCTTATCCGGAAGGTCCGCAGCAAACCTAAAGCTTTTCGTCTCTTTTACCCTGGCAAACGAGGTATTAGCATCATCATAATTATTCTGCTTTAAATATGAGGCTCCAAGTTTATACCAGGCGTTTGACACCTTGGGATTTATAGCAACGACTTTCTTTAAACCTGCTATTGCAGCATTCGCATCTCCAGTTTCTTCTTTGATCAGAGACGGATAATAGTGCCAGAGCCATTCAGTGGAATCCAGCTTTTGAGCTGCCAGGTACCAGTCCTGCGCCTCGGCATAAAAGAGATTGGAGTGAAGCGTCATCGCCATTTCACCGACAGCATTATCATCAAAAGAATTATCAGAAGCTTTCTGGTGTGCAGCATGGATGTGCTTCTGTATAATAGAAGGGTATCCATCAAGATTGGGTAAAGCCGGTAGGTTATTTTGCGAACTACAGCTTAGTGAAAGAAAAAGCGCAAAAAAAAGCACTGCGATATTGCGATATTGGATGTATCGCTTTAGACAAGTGATGGCTGGTATTCCGGACAGCATTATTATTCTTCCCAATTGTTTTGCCAGAGCACAATACGAGCCATTCTATCATAAGGCGGATAAACATGCATTCCACCGGTAATCATATCCACTTTGCCGTCTTTATTAAAGTCACCCAGCTCAAACGCCAGAATATGTGTAGGGTTACTGGCAATATTGCGCTTTGAGAACTTCATCTGACCATCATTCTCTAACCATATAAAGCTCTGGGCTTCCGGCTTTTCCCAAAGGTTAAATGAGCTAACGACAAAAAGATCCAAATCACCGTCTTTGTCCACATCCAGCGGACGGGCATTGTATGCCCCGCCAAAATCGGCAATTCGATGAAATTCAAAACTCAAACTGCCCTTGTTTTCAAGCCAGTTAACACCTTGCCAGGGACGCGGTCTCGGCGGTGTATAATCGAAGGAGTCACCATTGGTATACAAAATATCCGTATCGCCGTCTTTATCAAGATCTGCCAGATAAATCCCGCTTGAGCCGTAATCATCATTACTGGAGCCATAGAGACGTTTAGTTGTAAAATTTCCTCCTCCGTCATTAAGATACAAATAGATTTCTTCCCATTCCTGACTAATCAGCGTAATCAGGTCCTTATCGCCATCCTTATCGATATCAATAACTTCAACATTGATACCCCCTGAAAGAGATTGTAGCAGATTCGACTTAAACTGCCAGTCTCCCAGGTTCTCGAACCATCTTGTATCACCATCCAGATAGCCGAACTGAACCGAAGCCAGGTCCATATCTCCATCACCATCCAGATCTGCAGCACGGACATCAGCAGCGCGAGCAATTTTATCCGCAACCAGATGTTTTACAAAAGTGTTCTTACCAGCATTTTCCAGTATCAGAATAGAACCGATGCGATCATTATTAGGGAACAATATGCCTAAAAGCGACACAATCAGATCCAGATCGCCATCGCCATCAAAGTCTATCACTTGAACATGACTTGGAGCAGCCATATCCTTTGCCAATAGGGTCTCAACGTAAACCCCGGGAGATTCCTGGCGAATCCAGGAGACGGAATTATTGCCAATATCGCATACGACAATATCTAGCAGATCATCCCGATCGAGATCAACAACCTGCACATGAGATATCAGCGGTGGTTCATCGAACTCACTTCCAATGTCCTGCGGCTTTAGAAAGCTATTCGCTTCAAGCCTGGAGGGTTCTGTTTTAGCAGTATCTTGTTCTTCCTGACATCCATACATCAACAGCATTAAAAAGACTGTTCCGATGATGGGTAAGCGCATATATGTATTCATAAATATATAAATCAGCGAATTCTGACGTTTAGAGTTGAATGCGAATTGTTTGTAATGAGTTTGCCGGAATGGTTACCGGAGCAAATTTATCTGTGATCATCAGCTGAAAAGGAATTGGTTCCTTGGTTGTATTCAAAAGCTGAACGCTCAACAGGTTCTCGGAGTTAATTGTCGCAGAGGCATGTAGAGCATCACCACCCAATCCAACAAGATTCTTCTCTGTCTGAACAGCACGGTCACCCGGACGAATAGTTTTGCTAAACTGCGCCAGGATATAATAAATCGGAGTGTAGTAAATTTTCCCGGTTTCAGTGTTGATCATTATCGGAGCACCACAGAAGTTGCCGACATGATTGGGTCCGCCATTGTGATCCAGAATAATATTCCAGTCAACCCAGCCGGTCATCCAGTGGTCCAGGCTGACGATGATATTCCTGGCGTAGCGATGAACGGGTGTGTATATCGGATGATCCTCAACTTTAACACCTGCCCAGGTAACGGAATACGCCCAGTCTGTTGCGTTGGCATTCCACCAAAAGCTATCATTATCAAACCAATTTTCTTCCTGGAACCGGACAGGATCTGTTACTCCTCCCGGTGCCGGCTTACCCAGATCGTCTATGCAACCTTCCGTATGAATAATCTTAAAGTCAGGGAATTTAGTATTTACACTTTCCAGATTTTCTTCGAATACTTTATTCGTACTGGCATACCAATGCACAGCTGTTCCGTAAACATATTGCGCTGTTTCCGAATCTCCCAGGATTGTATCTGTCCACTTGTCCATACCATCCCGGTTTTGGTCAAAAATCAGCAGGTTAAGGTTTTCATTATTTGTTGCCTTTATTGCCGGACCAAGGTGGTCTCGAATAAAATCCCGCTGTGATTCCGGAGTAAAGTGCATGCTTTCCCACTGACCATTATTTCCATGTGGCTCATTTACCGGAGTAATTCCCCAAATCGGCACGCCGGCCTTTTTATACTCATCGATATAGCGCATCAGATAGTCTGCATAGGTGGAGACATACTCTTTTTTGAGGCTGCCGCCGGTACCCTGCCAATTATTTTCCGGTGCCCCCGGTATGAACCATTTCTCTATATCCTTCATCCATGAAGGCGCTGTCCAGGCGGAAGCGATAATGCGTAGCTCTTTATCCTGCTGAGCCGCTTTAATATCAAGCGCCTCTTCGATCATTGGCAGCAAATCATAGCTATCATCAACCACGCCGGGGTATTTTGCCTTATCAAAACCTTCCCTGTCCGGAGAGATTGAAAAACTTTCCAGAGCGGTATCACCAGCTTTATCCAGATAAGAATATTTACCTTCAACGGTAAAATCGCAGGCACCGATGTGTGTACGAGTCAGGGTAAAATCGGCTCCATTCTCACCATAAATACGTTCCATTACTTCACGTCGTTTTTCAACATCCAAATGACTTAAGACGAATGCCGAAGATTCCGTAAATGATGTTCCAATACCGTCTATGGTCTGCTTAATCTGATCGGGGAAAATCTGAATAGTCGTGCCTGAAGTCTTTCCTTGTTGAAAGGTGACGTTTTCTTTTAATGCAATCTTATCCCCTGCTTCAGAGGTAACAAACACCTCCTTACTTTCCAACTCTCCATCAGATCTATCTGAACAGGAAAAGGAACCAACCAGAAGAGCAATAATTGTTACGATTATAGAACAGCTTCTCACAATACCTCCACAGGAGTAGAATGAATCAATAATTTTTATCAGCCTATCTATTGAGCGATGAATATAAGATATAAAATCCATTTAATTAAATACTGGAAACGTTGATGCATATAGGCTGAGTGAAGCGAAGAGGAATAACCGTAAATGAATGCCTGACAATGCCGGTTACACCTCATCAATTGGAAGAACAATCGAGAAGACTGTATTCTCCCCATCATCTCTTATCAAAGACAGGGTTCCACCATGTCCCAATGAAACGATATCGTAGGCCAGAGATAGACCAAGCCCGATACCGCTTCCGGTTGGCTTGGTCGTAAAAAAAGGCTCGAAGATTTTCTCTCGGATATCATCCGCTACACCCTGCCCGTTATCAACAATCTGGATTTCAATATGGGTCTCTTTTCTATCTGTTTTCACCCACACTTCAGGCGAATAGCCTTTTTCCGAACCGGAACGCTGCTGAACGGCGTCAAAAGCATTTGACAATAAATTTTCAATCACCCGACTGAGCCCCTGCGGGATCACCTCCAGCTCTCCCACCTCTGCACCCAATTCGAGATGAATATCGACCACAAAGCCTTCATACTTTTTTTGCATAGCGCGACTAGCAAGGTCTATCCCTGTAGAGACAAGGTGATTCACATTCGTTTTCACGAGCTTATCGGACTGTACGGACGCATGGTGCATCATTTCATGCACAATATCGACTGCGCGTTTACCATGTGCTTTAATTCGAACAGCATTCTCTTTTAAAACATCCAGAACCTCATCCACCGATTCACCTTTTTCCAGGGCTTCAACTAACTCGTCCGCCAATCCAACAGAGATATGAGCAAAGTTATTTACGAAATTTAAAGGATTTTTTATTTCATGCGCTATTCCTGCAGTCATCTGTCCCAGCGAGGCCATTTTTTCAGCATGAATCAGCTTATTTTGAGTCTCGGTTAAATCGTTAAGAGTTTTTTGAAGATCTGCTGTCCGCTCAGCAACTTTACCTTCGAGGCCTTCGGCATAAGCCGTTAGCTGTTCTTCAGCTGCTCTTAGAGATGCTGTCATTTTGTTGAAGTTATCTGCCAATATGCCGATTTCATCATTCACTTGAACCTCGACACTAGCATTCAGATCTCCCGAGTCCACCTGCCTTACTCCTTTTAATAGAGCATTTAACGGCCAAATCAGGCTTATCCTAAACAGGAGAGGAAAAATCAACAGTATGAATAACGTACTACCAATTATCACATAAAAGAACGGCAACATTTGTTCGTGCCTGTATTGAAGCAGCGCTAACCCCCTGGTTTTGTTAAAATTTTCATATAATCCGGCACCGGGTAATCCGGCAAAGGCGGTAGCAGATGTTAAAAAACGATTGGCATCGTAAGGTTTACCCACACTGCCCGGATAAAGCCCCCAAAGGTCCACAGCAAAAGAAGCTATGGCAATTTGTTGGTAAGTAAAGTCGATACTGCCGGTTCTATGAAGAACAAGCTGGACGGTATTACCGTTTAGTTGCCCCAATACCGGAATTTGATTCCAGGTAATCGTTAGTCGCTCAGATTGCCGCTTGATATAAACTTTTCCGGTTTCGGTTGGAATCAAATCAACAAAGAACGGTGCTATGATAGGTGTTTCAGAATAAAGAGGATGGTGTGGGTCGAACCAGGATGCGTCTCGTGGGTATAAAGACTTTTCAAAAGCGATTATCCCGTTGTCGGCAATAAAGATGCTATCATAAAAGGCTTTAAAAAAAGGAAACGGGAACCCAATAAAGTCCACATGTTCATCCCTATTGCGTATACGTAGTTCCTCTCCCAATTCCGGGTCAAACTCACTCGGCAGAACTGAATGTTGATATATTTTGTTGTCAGTAACGTCGAATCGAATAGTCTTGCCTTCAGCAATAATTAATTCAGCGATACCACTTCCAGCAGGAGACGCAAACTCACCCTGCTCCATCTTCACACCGTCTCCTCCTGGGCGTATGCCACGGAAACCGTATAAAGGTGAAGCCTCCATATGATCATAAACAAAGTCGATATTGCCATTCTTATGAAGTATCAATTGGAAGGTGTTTTCATTGTCTGCTTTGGCAGCATAGCGCTCACGAACACGATACCAGGTAACTATTGAGTAATCGGGTTCCGATTTATAATAGACACCACTAACATCGGAGCTTCTGGGAATTAATGCGCGGTAGCAGGGTGCAATTTTCGGTAGTTTATCATCAAAGAAGCCTTGAAAGCTCGTGCTGCGGTACGCTTCTCCAAAAGAGACTAGTCCATTCGCATCAACATAGACCTCATTCCATTCTTCATCATAAAAACGGAATGAAAAATCAAGCTTCACAAGTGAATCACCCTCCACCCCGATTCCGAGATCATCCCCCATATCGGCAATAAAGCGCCCTTGTAAAAAGGCCGTATTATATCCCCCCTCTTCGTTTGGTATAAATCGCATTGATTTCATCTGCGGAACTGATGGGCTATGCGCACCGAATGAACCTGGATTATTGTAAAGCACCAATTCAGCATTTGGGAAAAGCATCATCGAGGCAATACCGAGAACGACAAGGAGGGTGGTTAGGGAAAGACCCGTGAGCTTTAGTAAGAAAGTTATAGGCTCTGATGTGTGATTGATATAAATAACGACAAAAGCGACAAGGATGCTCACTTGACCCAAATATTCTACATATCCGACCCATGCTGGAGGAGAATCCGCTCCAGCTATCAGTCCGGGCAAGAGAAGCAGCACAATGCAAAACGTCAGGAGTGCAAATGCTTTTAATGCCGGCTTCTCCCTGCCATTTGAAGAGATAAGCCATTTTGGAGGACTCTCGGTTGCCTTCGAAAGCAAATTGTATTTTCGAAGCAAAACCAGGGTCGACCATGAGACTATCAGGATGTAACCTGAATTAAGGAAAAGTTCAAATTCATCGGAGAAGTTTGGTAGGTTTACTGTTTGATATAAACCAACCGTAAAATGTATTCCAACAAAAACAGAGGACAGAACCAGAAGAATCTTCGATTCGCGCTGGAATGGATCTCCAAGGAATGCATATGAGAAGTGGAGAAACCCAAAAAGGATAACGCCTATCATCATTCCATCCAGTAGATTAAGCGAAATAGGCAACGGCATTAGGTCGGATTCGCTGTAATCAATAAAATTAATTGCCCAAAACACAGCAAAAGCACCGACGATCAAAGTCAACATCCAGGATGCTTTACTTTTATTTGGAAGGCGAAGGAAATACAGCGTAATAAAGAAGGCAATAATTGCCTGCGTCAGGGCAAGGAGTGAGAAAGGCTGGAGATAAAACCAATCCATAAGCGAACCTTATGCATTGTTGTAGCGGTTGATTTGTGGTTGAAACTAGCAAAAGGTGACTTGTCGTGCAACTAAATCCTTTTGTAGCCGTGTTTTTTTGTTGAATTATTTCACTCCAAACAAGAACAATGATTTTACCGGCTTTTTTGGTAACATTAAGCACTTGCTTGAGAGACGGCTATCCGTTCACAATATGGACTCTGAAATGAAAAATACACCGCAACAAAACGCCTCACCTGTTTTCCTATTAGCAATCTTGCTTATTGCAACCTTGATCACCCAGCTGATCAGTCTTGCCTTCGGCAGGATTGATGCGGACCAGGATTTTGCTTCAATCATTTTACCAAGCATCTTGTTTCTATGTGCAATTACCGTCCCCCTGGCATGGTTCGGCATTAAGCTTAGTCGCCAGGTTGGGTTTGGGCTCCCCAATATAGAGGCACTAGTTCAGAGGCAACCCGGAGCCATGCTAAAAATTCGCAACGACATACTTTTACCGGTCGTTTTAGGAGTTGCATTAGGAATTCTACTTCTTATTGTCCGCAGTTTTAGCTTGCCTTACCTACCTCCTGAAGTTCCGGCTTTCGGTCATCGTGGAGTCGTAGGTGGCCTTGCCGTGTCTATCGGTGCAGCAGTCGCTGAAGAGATTTGGTTCCGACTGGGTTTAATGACCATTCTGGTTTGGCTTGGTATGAGACTCACGGGATCATCCGAGGCGAGTCCGCTGTCTATTTGGTTGATTATCCTTATTACGGCTATTGGTTTCGGAGCGGCTCATTTACCACAACTTATCTCATATGGAGCCGGATCTCCTTTTGCAATTGCTGGCACAGTCATTGGTAATACTGCTGTCGGTATTCTATACGGTTGGAGCTATTGGCGGAGAGGCCTGCTTGCCGCAATAGCTGCTCATTTTTCAGTAGATTTGGTCATCCATGTCATAAGCGCACTCTAGCAAAGCCGTAATCCTATTTCGTGACATCCAAATGTTTAGGATACTCTCTTTTGTAGTCGTAAATTATAAGATTGATTAAATAACAAGAGAGAAGTGTTTATGTCGCGCATCCAATTCGTTAAGATTTTCCATATACAGTTAATAGTCGTTTTCCTGTCCATTCCTGTTTTTTCACAGACAATCTCTGTAGGCAGCGGGAGTTACAGCACAACGCTACCAGCCGGTGAAGTTGGCCCCCAAACCTTTAGCGGTGCTAATGCTATACCTAAAGTCTCTTCCGGTTTCAACAAACCCATTCAGACCAACGATTTCTGGAGTACTTTAATTTACCCGTTCTTCGGAAATCCACATTCGAATCCAATTTATGCACAGCCGATAAATGCTAAAGCTGTAGCTGGCGGATTGGAAATCGGATATACGGATGTTCCAATCTACGTTGCGAACGATTACCTGTTTCCGTATCAGGCACAGCTAACTGTTGGAGTGAACGGTCTTTCGGTAAATCAGACGCTAACCCATGATTACGGAGATTGGACGGTGACTGCTTTGTGGGATGATGGCCCAATCTCAATGGAGGCGACACTTGGACACGGCCTTCCTTACGTCTTTTTTACTATTACCGGCGGCAATGCTGTCATCAACTGTACGCAAACACCCGCAATATGGCACAACCAGAACGAAGTATTAGGCATTACCGTTAACGGTAAGCATTACGGTATATTTGCACCAACCGGTTCAACATGGTCGGGTAGCAACATCCTGGAGTCTTCTCTAAACGGCAAGGATTTCCTAAGCATCGCGCTACTTCCTGACAATGCACCCTCTACGCTTGAGCTATTTCGCACCCATGCGTATGCTTTTGTTACGAATAGTCTTGTCGAGTGGCAATACAATGAAACGACGGCAGAGCTTATCACGGATTATCGATATGAGACCGTCTTAAAAGATAGCAGTGCTGGTAACCTCAACGAAACAATGAGTGCTCTCTACCGTCATCAGTGGCTAAACACTTTCAATCCGCTCACCAGCCACACCTACGTTTCACCACGTGGTGAAATGAAGCTGCATGTAGGAAACACCTTTAAAACCAATCTACAATTTTCAGGAGTTTTGCCGGCCTTGCCAAATCGCGGCGATTATAATCCCGCAGAATTATTGGGACATGTCCAGGATGCTGCAACCGAGATCTTGCCTGTCGGCCCGACTTATGAAAACGGAAAGCTGATTGCCCGCTTTTCCAATCTGGTTCACATTGCGGATCAAATTGGTGCCGTGGCAGAACGGGATCATTTCCTCAACGAAATCAAGAGTAGACTTGAAGAATGGTTTTCGGCTGGTGGGCCGCAAGAATATTCATACATAGACGAATGGGATGTGCTTACGGGCTACCCCTCTGGCTTCGGCGCCGACAATCAGATCAACGATCACCATTTTCATGCAGCATACGCAATCATGAGTGCCGCCACAGTGGCACTGTATGATAGCGCCTGGGCTGCACAGGACAATTGGGGTGGGATGGTAAATCTGCTTATTAAAGATGCGAATAACTGGCAGCGGTCTGACACCCAATTTCCTTTTCTTCGTACTCATGACGCTTATGCCGGTCATTCCTGGGCTGCGGGTCATGGCGATTTTGCCGAAGGCAATAACCAGGAATCCAGTTCTGAGTCTATGAATTTTGCGGCTGCCACCATCCTTTGGGGTGAAGCAACTCAGCAGCAAGAGATAAGAGATTTGGGAATTTTCCTGCATGCAACGGAGACTACAGCTGCAGAACAGTATTGGTTTGATGTAGAGAATGAAGTTTTCCCACAGCCCTATCCACGCGTTGCAATTGGAATGGTCTGGGGTGGCAAAGGTGTCTATTCCACCTGGTTCGGTTCTGCTCCGGAGTTTATCCACGGAATTAACATCCTGCCAATTACCGGAGGGTCGCTATATCTGGGTAGACATCCATCTTATGTCCTTGACAACTACAATGCAATCGTAAGTGAAAGAGGCAGCCAACCGGTTATCTGGAAAGATATTTTATGGGAATACCTGGCGCTAGCCGATGCCAACCTGGCCCTTTCCTATTATTATGCCGACCCAAACTACATGCCGTTTGATGGTGAATCTCGTGCTCATACGCTACATTGGCTATTCAATCTCAAAAAGATGGGGCATGTGAGCACAGATATTTTTGCAGATGTCCCAACGTATTCTGTTTTCCGCGACCAGGCTGGAGATATTACCTACGTTGCTCTGAATGCGGGTTCAACCAACAGACTGGTAACGTTCTCCGATGGATTTTCTATGACCGTGGCCCCTGGTGAGCTGAAGTCTCACAGCACATCATCGGCAGACCCAAATGCGCCTGTTGTCTTGCTATTCGCTGATGAGACTTCCGGGAAAGCTCCGCTTCAGGTTAACTTCACCGGAAGCAGCAGCTTTGACAGGAACGGTTCCCCCTTAACATACAATTGGGATTTTGGGGGCGGCATCACTGCTACCTCAGCGGACACAGCTTATACCTTCACTACCGTTGGCACCTATACCGTTAAGTTAACCGTAACTAACAACCAGGCTCTTTCCAGCACAGATAGTATAACTATAAGCATACTTGACAATGGAACGCCCTGGACGGGAACCCCCGTAACGATACCTGCAGTTGTACAGGCGGAATTTTATGATCTTGGAGGTGAAGGCGTTGCCTACCATGATTCAGACCCAACAAACAATGGCGTTCCTTTTAGAAGTAACGAGGGTGTAGATATTGAAGCCTCAAATGACGTCGGCGGTGGCTATGACATCAGCTGGATAGAAGACGGAGAATGGGTAGAATATACCATAAATGTGCCTCAGGACGGCCTGTACGATGTTGTTCCGGTAGTCGCCTCTGTTCCCGGCGGTGGTAAGCTGCGGATCAAGTTTAACGGCGTTGATGTTACCGGTCAGGTAGATGTGCCCGTAACCGGAGGCTGGCAATTCTGGGAAGAGGTTGTAATACCAAACATTCCATTATCTGCCGGTACCCAGGTAATGCACGTTGATTTTTACAATGGTCAGTTCAACTTAAACTGGATCGAAATCCGACAGCCAGCAGTCGGAATAGGCGATGAAGCAAATAACGCCATTAATCGATTTGAGCTGCTACAGAATTATCCAAACCCATTTAATCCGACGACTCAAATCAGCTTCAATCTACCCAGGGCATCAATTACCACCGTTGAAGTTTACAACGTACGCGGTCAGCTACTTGAAACACTTTTGAATGAGCATCTTGCAGAAGGTAAACACACAACTAATTGGGATGCTTCAGACTATCCAAGCGGAGTCTATTTCTATAGACTCAATTCCGGTGAACGATCTCAATCCAAAAAGATGATGTTGTTAAAATAAGGCTTTTACACCATTTGTATAAATGGTAGATCAACGGCAGACCCTCTCTATTCTTAGGCGAAAGCAGTTCTCGCTTTCGCCTAAACGACAAACAGGTCAGAATAAGCAGTATTTATAGTTGCTATCAATAAAATCTATTGCTCTATTGAGGATACCAATTAGACACGCCCTCATTACTGTCGTAATTTTAGCTCATATAGCCAACAAGCAACCAAAACAAAAGGAGCGTTCCCGATGAGCAACAATGGAAATGGAAAATGCCCGTTCTCCGGCGGAGTCGATAAGCATACGGCCGGCGGCGGAACCTCAAACCGCGACTGGTGGCCAAACCAGTTGAACCTTGACATCCTGCGCCAACATTCTACTCTCTCCAACCCAATGGGAGAAGACTTTGATTACGCAGAAGAATTTAAATCTCTGGACCTTAAAGCTATTAAAGAAGATCTGTATAACCTTATGACCGACTCCCAGCCCTGGTGGCCGGCAGACTATGGACATTATGGCCCGCTCTTTATACGCATGGCCTGGCACAGTGCCGGTACCTATCGTATAGGTGATGGGCGTGGTGGCGCAGGCTCCGGTACACAGCGCTTTGCTCCGCTAAATAGCTGGCCGGATAACGGGAACCTCGACAAAGCTCGCATGCTACTGTGGCCAATCAAACAGAAGTACGGCAAAAAAATTTCCTGGGCGGATCTGATGATTCTGGCTGGAAATTGCGCCCTGGAATCCATGGGACTGAAGACCTTTGGATTTGGCGGTGGACGTGCCGACGTTTGGGAACCGGAAAAAGATATTTATTGGGGTTCGGAAGCAGAATGGCTGGGCGACAAGCGCTACAGCGGTGATCGTGAATTGGAAAACCCGCTGGCCGCTGTGCAGATGGGGCTTATCTATGTAAACCCGGAAGGCCCCAATGGCAATCCCGACCCAATTGCATCCGGACGTGATATTCGCGAGACCTTTGCCCGCATGGCGATGAATGACGAAGAAACCGTAGCCCTAACGGCAGGTGGCCACACCTTCGGAAAGGCACACGGCGCCGGCCCGGAAGATCTGGTTGGTCGTGAGCCGGAGGGTGCAGGAATTGAACAACAAGGTCTGGGATGGAAGAACGCCCATGGAACCGGCATTGCCGGCGATGCGATCACCAGCGGTATCGAAGGTGCGTGGACACCGACTCCGACCAAGTGGGACAATAGCTATTTCGACGTATTGTTCGGTTACGAATGGGAACTCACCAAGAGTCCGGCAGGAGCTCATCAGTGGATTCCAAAAGACGGAGCCGGTTCCGACACCGTTCCGGATGCTCACGATCCATCCAAACGCCACGCGCCGATCATGACAACTGCCGACATGGCAATGCGCATGGATCCGATTTATGAGCCCATTTCACGACGATTCCACGAAAACCCGGACGAATTTGCAGACGCCTTTGCACGTGCATGGTTCAAGCTCACACATCGCGATATGGGACCGCGGGTTCGCTACCTGGGTTCGGAAGTTCCGACTGAGGAACTAATCTGGCAGGATCCGGTTCCGGCAGTAGATCATGAACTTATTAATGATCAGGATATCGCCTCATTAAAGGACAAGATTCTGGCTTCCGGCTTGAGCATCTCCGAGCTGGTTTCCACCGCATGGGCATCTGCCTCAACCTTCCGAGGTTCTGACATGCGCGGTGGAGCTAATGGCGCACGGATTCGTCTGGCACCGCAAAAAGATTGGTCAGTAAATAACCCCTCACAGCTATCCAACGTTCTGGATACGCTTGAAGGGATTCAAAAAGATTTTGGCAAGAAAGTATCCCTGGCGGACCTGATTGTTCTTGCTGGCTGCGCTGGCGTTGAAAAAGCAGCAAAAGATGCCGGCTACAATGTTACCGTACCTTTTACTCCCGGTCGCAGCGATGCAACACAGGAGCAAACCGACGTCGAATCATTTGGCGTACTTGAGCCGGCAGCAGATGGTTTCCGTAACTATCAGCGCGCGAAGTTTGCCGTTACAGCTGAAGAAATGCTGGTCGATCGTGCACAGCTTATGACGCTGACGGCTCCGGAAATGACGGTATTGGTTGGTGGAATGCGAGTTCTTGGAACGAATGCAGACGGTTCCAGTCATGGCGTTTTCACTGATAAACCCGGAACACTGTCCAACGACTTCTTCGTCAACCTTCTGGATATGAGCACCACCTGGAGTGCGACTTCAGACGATGATGAGCTGTTTGAAGGACGGGATCGTGCAACCGGTGCCGTCAAGTGGACCGGCACTCGCGCAGATCTCATCTTTGGCTCCAATTCAGAGCTACGTGCCCTGGCCGAAGTTTACGGATGTTCCGACTCCGGCGAGCGTTTTGTAAAGGACTTTGTCGCTGCCTGGAACAAGGTAATGATGCTCGATCGTTTCGACGTTTAAAAGATTACCTAAAAAGTGGAGCAGTTTTGAAAACTGCTCCACTTTTATTCAGACTGATCCGCTTTTAAATAGAACCACTCCTTCCATCTTCAAACCATTCCTCCTTTTTCGAAACTTTCTTTAAAAACCTCCGCTATAAATTGATTGCATTCACCAGTCGATCTGGCTAGTTTGGATTCCCCAATTTCACATTCATTTCAATCTCAAAAAAAGGAGTTCACATGAGTACCATGGACATCGCCAACAAAATGGTGGCTTTATGTAAAGAAGGGAAAAATGTCGAAGCAATTGAAACATTGTTTTCAGATGATGTAGAAAGCGTTGAAGCAATGGCCGCACCGGGCATGGATCAGGTCGCCAAAGGCAAAGAAGCCGTGATCGGCAAAAATCAGTGGTGGCTTTCGGCCCATGAGGTCCACTCCTCCAATATTACCGGCCCCTGGCCGCATGGTGATCGCTTCATTGTCGGCTTTGAAATGGACGTTACCGTAAAGCAAACCGGCCAGCGCATGTCAATGGCCGAAGTAGGCCTATATACTGTAGAAAACGGTAAGATTGTAAAAGAAGAGTTCTTCTACAATATGGGTTAGTGCTGCTTTCAATCCGATTGCAGAGTAAAGACCTTAAGCCTCATTGCCTCCGCAATGAGGCTATTTTTTTGCAACTTTTCTATGTTTTTCCCGGTCTTGTTAACAACACTAACACAGGATTTAATTATGGCAAGACATACCGTTCTATCTGGAAAATCCCGTCTGATACTTTTATTAACTATATTTTGCGGAATAGCATTTTCTCAGCAAGCCCAACAAAAAGAAATTCAGCGTATTGCCGAAACATTATTTGCAGAGAACCTCTCACCGGGAATGGCGGTTGTCGTAGTTAAGGACAACAACATTCTATTTATGGAGGGATTTGGTTATCAGGATATTGAAACGCGCCAACCCGTTACACCACAAAGCACCTTTTATATTGCTTCAGTTACTAAAACCCTAACGGCTTTAGCGGCCGCGGTTTTACACAACGAGGGTAAACTGGACCTGGATAAACCCATCAGCCAATACCTACCTGATCTTAAGCTGCATCATGATATTTCAGGAGACGAAATAACTATCCGAGACCTCTTGACACATACACATGGAATCGGTGGTGGACCTGTAACCTTTCGCACAGCCTATTCAGGAGAATTTACCAGTGAGCAACTATTTAATCTGATGCAATATCATGCTCCATCCAGATCGGGTCGGAACTACAATTACGGCAACATAGGCTATAACGTCACCGGCTTTGCGCTGGAAGCACATTTTAACAAGAGCTGGAAGGACATTGTCGCAGAAACTGTTTTGCATCCCCTGGGGATGGAAAACACTTCTGCACGCATGTTTGAAGCAAACAAGGCGTTACTGGCTCAACCTCATTTTCCAACAGAGAGCAGTTTTCAAAAGTTGTATTATGCTAAAGGAGATGCCAACATGCATGCTGCCGGGGGACACATTACCAGCGTCGAGGACTATGCAAAGCTACTGCTCGTCCAGCTAAACTCCGGCGAGCTGAACGGGGAGACAATATTTCCTGCTAAAGTAATTGAGGATACACATCGTAGACAGGCCATACAGGATCGCAACTTTTCTTTATTTCATCGCCACGGCTGGGGGCTTGGATGGGATCTTGGGACATATGAGGGCGATACCTTAATTCACCGATTTGGAAGCTTTATAGGTTTTCGTCCACACACCTCTTTTATGCCTCAGCACCGTATTGGCGTTGTGGTTTTAGTAAATGAGCTATTTCTCGGAGGTCGATTAGCAGACTATACTGCTGCAATTATCTACGACTATTTGTTGAATAAACCGAACTTTGAAGAGCGTTTATCCAAATCAGTTCGTGAGCTAAAAGAAACGAATGAGAATATCCGTAGCATGTTAAAGAACCAGGCTGAAGCAGCTCTGGCTCGCAAAGCTCCTCTCCAGCTTCCTGAAAGCAGTTATGAAGGGGTGTATCAGAATGAAAAGCTCGGCACGATGACCTGGAAATGGAATGGGGAAACGTTTGAAGTTCGCATGGGATTAATGGTTGACACACCCGAGATTTATGATGCAGATAGTCATCAGTTTCGCATTGACTGGACAGGTCGCGGGAGGATTTTATCTTTTCAGGTTGTTAATCAAAAGGTTGTCGGCTTAACGTTTCGCGATGAAGTATTTAATCGCGTTGGCAAATAATCACAATAAAATTACGTATGGGTGCCGCGAGCTTCATCACAACAGCCAACTTCTTTCTCTCTTATAAAAGAAATAAAAAGCAGGCTTCAAGTGAAGACTAAAGGCAATCCATTTTATTTATACCTCTTCATTCTTCTTGGCTTTATCTCTCAAAGTGTACTTCCAATTTTTGCTCAGACTCCTGAGTTTTCATATGCAAAGACAGTTGGAGGCATCTTATCAGACGGCTCTACTGATACTGCCCTGGACAGTGAGGGGGGCAGATTAGTCAGTGGTTGGTTCTCGGATAATGTTCAGGTTGGTTCTACCTTGCTGGAAAGTAATGGTGCAGAAGATATTTTAATAGCCAAGTATTCTCCTGAAGGAGATGTCCTTTGGGCTCAATCTGCAGGAGGAAATTCGAAAGATGTCGCTCATGCCATTACAATTGATAATATGGACAATGTAATCGCTACAGGCACTTTTTTCGATACAACTTATTTTAGCAATAGCGGTCGATTTATTTCTGCTGGTTTTTCTGATGTTTTTTTAACAAAGCTGAACGGAGAGGGAGAATTTCTTTGGAGCCAACACATTGGAGGCCCGCAGGGAGACTACAGCAATTCGGTTGCAGCTGACTCGTCTAATAATATCATCTATGCTGGATTCTTTTCCCAAGAAACAGAGATTGCAGACACTATGATCTACGGCTCAGACAACAGAAATATTCTTATAGCCAAGTTTGCTGAAAACGGTGCTCTTAAATGGGCAAAACACTTCCCTGCAACAGACGAGATTCATGTTTATGAAGTAAAAACAGATAAGAACGACAATATATACCTGGCTGGTGCGTACCAGAGGCAGATTTCATTTATTGATACAACACTTCAAAATAATGCGCTGATGGATGCATTTGTTGTGAAACTGGATAGTTTCGGGGAATTGAAATGGGTAAACGCTTTTGGTGCAAATGAACACGATATGTGTTTTGCTATGACCCTTGACTCGAACAATGGAATTATTATAACCGGAGGTTTTTCCGGTAGCGTAAGCTTCGGTGAGACAATCCTCTATACGCCATATCGTTTGAATATTTTCACTGCAAAGATGGATGAATCAGGCTCATTTGAATGGGCAAAACAAGGATTTCACTTAATTGGGCAGAGTCTGGCATTAGATATCTCCACTGATAGAAACAACAACGTATATCTGACCGGCTTCTTTACAGACAGCCTTCAATTTGAAAATTATATTTTTGACAGTATGGGTGAGACAGACGCATTTATTGCAAAGTATAACCATGCTGGACAACTGGCATGGGCAAAACAGATCGGTGGTAAAGGGCCGGATATGGGCACTGGCATTCGAAAGAACTCACGTGACAAGATTTTGCTGAACGGATATTTTAGCGATGCCGTAAATTTCGACTCACATGTTCTAACCAGCAATGGCAATAGGGATATCTTCATTGCCAGCCTGATTGAAGAGCCTTCTACATTTATTACTCCTTCAAGCAGCATACACAAAAACTTTGAATTACGCTCCAATTACCCAAATCCATTCAATCCAAAAACCCGGATCGAGTTTGTCACACAGGAACCAATGCACGTCACCCTGGAAATCTTTGATATCAATGGACGCTTCATTGAACAAGTAATAGACGGTTTTCTTGTTCCCGGCTTTCACCAGGCAGAATGGAATAGCTCCGGCCTATCCAGCGGAGTCTACTTTTACAGGCTGTCTTCGGGCAGCGATTCTGAAACAAGAAAAATGATGCTGCTAAAATAGAATCGTAATATATATTGTAAAAAACGAACCTAACTCTGCAGAAACAATTCAGTCACCCTTAAACCGGGATAACGAATGAAAACTGCGCCTCTCATTTTACAACATTCATTTCGTACAATAGCTCCCCTCCCACTCCTGTTCTTCACTACTGCTATCACCCTCATCTCCTGCACAAGCACTCATCCAATTAAACAAGCCGGTATGCACTACTTTACTTTTCAGGGAGAGGAATATCGCATTCGAACGATAGTTTCAAGCATAGAAGGCGAATCGAGGAATGAGTTAATCGGCAGGACGTTTTTGGCAATAGACTTGAACCAGGATTGTCGCATCGATCGAATTCAGCTGGGAGATGTGGATCATTCCAGAGCTCAGGAAATCTATGAGTATTGTATAGACAGCCTCATAAAAGACAAGAAACTAAAGCTCATAAAGAGGCAGGAAAATACATATCATATAAGAGATGTCTTTTTTGACTATGAGGTAAAGTCGTATACGTCGGCGGATAGTAACAACTTCAATGAATTTTGTATTTTCGACAAACGCACTCCGTCAAATCAAGTCAGGCATATTTATCATGATCAACATTCAGATGGTAAGTTGGACAAGCTGATAAGTGGCACTATTTCGCTCCAGGATGCGCAGATTCAGTATACCCGGCTTATCAACAAGGGTCTAAAATCCGGCAACTTATTTCAGCACTCTCATCAAATTCTGGTTCGCAAGCAGTGAAAAATGATCCCAGCGAGATCCCATCTCGAATAATTGACCTGGAAATATGCATTAATAGTGATGGTGAACAGACGGTTTTTGACGCTGTTGAAGCTGCCTATATTGGCGATGCCGATCGAATAGAGCTTTGCAGCGCTATGCACCTGGACGGCTGCACTCCTAAAATAGCAGATATCATCTCAGCAAGATCTGCATTTAGAAACAGACCCGGCTTACTGGTGATGATACGTCCACGAGGAGGTGATTTTTGTTATTCCAAGGATGAACTCCAGCTGATGATAGAGCAAATCGAGATTGCGGCAAATGCCGGAGCCGATGGCGTTGTATTTGGAGCACTTAACAAAAGCGGCGAGCTGGATATCAATGCATTAGAACGATTGACTGAAAAGGCAGAAAGTCATAATCTGCAAACAACCTTTCATCGAGCATTTGATGCTCTCAACAACCCCATAGCCGCGCTCCCCTACCTTATCGACCTAAACATCAATCGCATACTCACCAGCGGCACCCCCTGGGGAAGTAGCCTATCAGCTACAGATGGCATTGATCAACTCCAACAGATTCTGGCGCTTTTCGACAATGATATTGAGCTGGTGGTAGGTGGCGGTTTGAACAAAGAATCTATTCCGCCTATCCTTAGAGCTTTGAGACAACCTAACAATTCAATCTCTCTGCACACCTATTCAGGCGTACTGGAAAACGGAAAAGTATTCCCTCAAAGAGTCAAAGAGCTAAAGGACATCATCATGACATGTTGCTAAAAATCCCAATATGCTTTCCCACCTAAAGCTCTGGCTGCTATCTCGGTAATCAGCTCACTAGCATTGTGGCTATTAGATAAAACAACAATTCCCATCTTGCTCTCCGGGTATAAAACCATCAGGCTTTTTGATCCGGGATTGCTTCCCCAATGCCAGACATTGTCGCCATATTTGCCACGCTGAATTGCGATCCCCAATCCCCATGAGACATGCTCGTCTACCTCTATTTTTGAGTCAAACATATCATGAATATGTTCATCCCCATCCATATACTTTTCGGAAAGACCGATTAAAAATCTTGCCATATCACCACTAGTGGAGCGCAAAGATGACGCAGCGTTCCCCTCTGAATCAAACCAGTTCACAAGAGGGATATGAACGTCACGCAAGCCTGTGGTCAACAGAACCATAATTGCAACGCCCCAAAGTGTTGTAACCAAATTCAACGTTCCATGCCCTGTCTGAAATCGCTTTATAATCATTCTGCCGCCATAGACGAGCAATGCCCATATGAGGACCAGAACAAGTGCAATAGTGCTGAAATAAGTAGCCATCACGATGCCACCGGCCTTAACTTTTAGAAACAGAAACGTTGCAATTGCCGCTATTACAAAGCAAAGAAGAGTGATCAGACCACCCAGCTTCCAGGACTTGTATAGCAGCTTCCCGACAGCCATAGCAATAGCAAGCAAGACAATAAACACGGGCAGAAAAATGATAGAAAATGGTGCTATTGCCCTTTCGAAGGCAATGTGTCCCCTGGTAATAGACGTCGGCTCATATAATGGCTCGCCATACCAGGAATCCATCATTCCAAACTCTTCAAAGACATCCTCTCTTGCCAAACTATCTAGCGATTTTCCCGAAAGCTGTTTCAGTATTTCCTGTAGATACATAAATCCGACACCGGAATAAGAAAAGCGTTCTCCGGGCAGGAACTTCAACTCTTTTTTCTGGTCTCTTAAAAAATTTGATAATCCCGACGTATGCGTCAATAAGTGGCGAAGGGTAATACTGTCATGTCCATCAGTGCTTGGCAACCATCTGCTTTTATCATATACGCCAAGGGATTCATCAAGCGATAGGCGTCCTTCTTCAAGCTGCTTTAGAGCAAGATAGCCGGCAACTGCTTTTCCAAGAGACGCAACAGAAAAAACGGTATGGGTATCAACCTTAGCTCCGGTTATACTGTTCGTAATACCATAGCCTCTATTCCAAACGATACGGTTTTCACGTATTAATGCAACCGACAGACCGGAAACCCCCTCTTCACTGATTCGTTCGGGAATAAATTTTTCCAGATCTTCCGTCACATTTTCCACAGCTTCCATACGAAGTGGATGTTCTGGATATGACTGCCCTGAGGCTAAGCCGATAATCATAAGGCTTACAATAACTAATCTAAGCATAAAGTGATATCCTTCTCTTCGAATGATGGTGAAGCTATAGCGATGACTACGCTTTATTGACAATGAAGGTTTTAAATAATTTTTTGTTTTAACAATATCTCCAGAATTAGCAGATATGCTTTGCAAGATCAAACTTTCTTCGTAACCTTGCGTATTCACCCACGACAATCCAAAAAAATCATTCTGACAAAACATATTGGAATCTTATATGACATCCTCTAAACCTAACTCTCTAAGGCTATGGCCAGGCATATTAATCGTTGCCGTTCAGTGGATTCTCCGCTTTGTTGCACCGGCAATATATCCCGAGTCTTTGCCGATTGGAATATTCGGGAGTTTGATACTGGGACTTTTACTCCTCATCTGGTGGGCCTTTTTCAGCAAGGCTGAAAAGAAGGAACGCTGGGGTGGTGTTGCTTTATTCATACTGGCATTGGGTATTACCCCAATGTTCCTGCATGAGTCTCTCACCACCGGTATGATGGGGATGATGTTTCCTCTCTATGCAGTTCCGCTTATGTCGCTCGGCTTCATTCTTTGGGCAATCTTTAACGAACGCTTCACCGGCAGCATGCGTTGGATTAGTATGGCGGCGGCAATCTTTATCCCTGCTCTATTCTGGGCTCTGATTAAAACCGGTGGCTTTACCAGCGATCTGGAACAGGACTTTTCCTGGCGTTGGTCGGAGACCCGTGAAGACAGGCTGGTTGCTGCTTCCAATGCAGAGATTACAGCAGGCAATGCAGCCATTACCGATAGCAGCATAATTAAATGGGTCGGCTATCGTGGTGCTGAACGGAATAGCATCGTAAAAGCGAACCCTCTTGAAACCGATTGGGATAGCAACCCTCCGGCTGAGATTTGGCGACAGGAGGTTGGTCCGGGTTGGTCATCTTTTGCTGCCCAGGAAAACGTATTCTTTACTCAGGAGCAGCGTGGTGAAGAAGAAATGGTGTCCTGTTATGAAACAGAAACCGGCAAGGTGGTCTGGAGATACGGCGACAAGGTTCGATTTTGGGAATCCAATGCCGGAGCAGGTCCCAGAGGCACCCCGACTCTTTATGCCGGACGGATATTCAGCCTGGGAGCGACCGGAATTGTGAATGCGCTAAATGCAGCAAACGGTAAACGTATCTGGTCCCGTAACGCCAGCGAAGACACCGGCACTGAAACCCCGACCTGGGGATACTCCGGCTCACCACTGGTCGTAGACAGCATGGTGTTTGTAGCAGCTTCGGGAGCATTAATTGCCTACGACATGTTAACCGGCAATGTGATCTGGAAGGGAGAAAACGGTGGAGCAGGTTATTCCTCTCCCCATCTGACATCTATTCATGGAATACCGCAGATTCTACAGCTTAATGGTGGTGGGCTCATCAGCGTGCTGCCCAAAACCGGTGACGTGCTATGGAAGCATGACTGGGGAGGTTATCCGATAGTGCAGCCTGCAGTCATGAATAATGGAGACGTCCTGATAAGCGTGAACCAGGGAACTGGACTCAGGCGCATTGGAGTAAGCAAAAGCAGCGGTGAATGGAAAACCGAGGAGCGCTACACATCTATACGCCTGAAACCTTATTTCAGTGACTTTGTGGTTCATAAAGGGCATGCCTATGGTATAGATGGAAGCATCCTGGCCTGCATGAACCTGGAAGACGGCAAGCGCGCCTGGAAAGGTGGACGCTATGGTAGTGGACAGCTTTTTCTGCTACCGGAACAGGATCTGCTTCTGATAATAACAGAACGAGGGAAACTGGTTCTGGTCTCCGCCACGCCCGACAAGTGGAATCAGCTTGCCGAGATGCCGGCAATTACCGGCAAAACCTGGAACCACCCGGTCTTAATCGATGATGTTCTACTGGTACGCAATGCGCAGGAGATGGCCGCTTATCGGCTAAAATTTAAAAACGCCTCACTTTCCGGTCTTTAACAAAAAACGGCTGCAGCGAAATAAATCTTCACTGCAGCCGTTTTATTTTTAACAAATAGACCGGAGGCTTTAAGCTTTTGGTCCGGCATTAATAATATCCTGACTACTGCCCTCTTCAAACTGTTTAAAGTTCTCTTTGAACAGCTCAGCCAGTTTCTTGGCCTGCATGTCATAAGCGGCTTTATCATCCCAGGTATTTCTCGGTATGAGTAGCTCATCCGGCACGTTTGCACAGGTTGTTGGCACATGGAATCCAAAGATCGGATCCACAGTCATATCAGCCTTTGCCAGCGAACCATCGTGAATTGCATCGATGATTGCGCGCGTGTAGCGCAGCTTAATGCGCGAGCCGACACCATGGCCACCACCAGTCCAGCCGGTATTCACCAGCCAGGCAGCGCTGCCGTGTTTTTCCATCTTTGCCGCCAACAACTCTGCATACTTACTCGGATGCCAAACCATAAAGGCGGCTCCAAAACAGGCAGAGAAGGTTGCTTCAGGCTCTGTTACCCCCATCTCGGTTCCAGCGACCTTCGCCGTGTAACCGCTAATGAAGTGATACATTGCCTGTTCGGGCGTGAGCTTACTAACCGGAGGCAGAACCCCAAAAGCATCACAAGTCAGGAGAATTACGTTGTTCGGATGCCCGCCAATGCAAGGTATTTTCGCATTCGGAATATACTCGATCGGATAAGATGCACGAGTATTCTGCGTAATCGAAACATCATGATAGTCAACCTCATGGGTTCGGTCATCGTAAACTACATTTTCAAGCACCGTTCCGAATTTAATGGCCCGGTAAATCTCCGGCTCTTTTTCCTCTGAAAGGTCGATTGCTTTAGCGTAGCATCCACCTTCGATATTATTTACCCCTGTATCTGTCCAGCAATGCTCGTCATCGCCGATCAAATTACGGTGCTCATCAGCGGAGAGGGTTGTCTTTCCGGTCCCGGAAAGCCCAAAGAAGAGCGAAACATTACCGTCATCGCCTTCGTTAGCCGAACAGTGCATGGACAGGATATCCTTCTCCGGCATAATGTAATTCATTACGCTGAAGATCCCCTTCTTCATCTCTCCGGCATACTGGGTTCCGAGGATAACAATCTCTCCCCTCTCAAAGGAAACATCCACACTTGTCTTGGAGGTCATACCGGCCGTATGGCGATTTGCCGGAAACTGACCGGCATTAAACACCACATAATCCGGCTCTCCAAAACTCTCCAGCTCTTCCTTGGTCGGACGAATTAACATGTTCCACATAAATAATGCGTGATACGGACGCGTACAAATAATTCGCACCTTAATACGAGTCTGCGGATCCCATCCGGCAAAGCCGTCGATCACATAAATTTTTTCCTGAATATTCAGGTAATCCAGCGCACGCTCTCGGTTAATTTCAAAGGTATTCTCATCAATAGGTATATTCACTGATCCCCACCAGATATTGTCCTGAGAGTCCGCGTGCTTCACAACACGCTTATCTGTTGGACTACGACCGGTCTTCTTCCCTGAACGCACCATCAGCGCGCCTGTATCCGCAATGGCTGCATCCTTTTCGTACTTCATCGCTTCCTGATACAGAACAGCCGGCATGGCGTTCCTTACAACATTCGTTACATCAATACCGTGTTGCTTTAATGATAAACCGGCAGACATGGATATCTCCTTCATCGCGTTTCGGTTGCCGTAAGTATGGTTTATGGTTTAGACCCTGGTGAAATATACTAACTTGATTTAAGAATATATAAATGAAAGAAAAATACTATCTCTTGAGATGTTCTGTTGCCTTTCAGTATCTTATCTTTTAGAATTATAGCAGAACACCTACCTACAAGTGAAAACAAGTCACCGTTTCAACCTAACCCTGGAGGTTATGATGTTGTATGCGCCCCGTCGTGGTTCAAGGCTATGGATTGTATTATTTTTATTCCTCACAATTGCATTACAGGCACAAGTTCCCGAAAAAATCAGCTATCAAGGCCTGCTGACCGATACGAACAATACGCCCATTCCGGACGGCAACTACAACATCGTATTTACGTTGTATGATGCCGCTCAAAATGGAAATGCTATATGGCAGGAAAGTCAATCGCTTGATATTAACGGCGGGCTACTAAATGCTCTACTCGGGGATGTGATCCCACTAAACGCCTCCTTCGAACAACCATACTGGCTCGGTATCAAAATCGGCAATGATCCCGAGTTAACCCCACGCACGGAACTTACCACTTCACCGTATGCCATGACAACACTCAACGTTGCAGACAGCAGTATTTCTTCCTCAAAAATACAAGATGGTTCAGTCGTACGAAGCCTGAATAACAAAACTGATAATATACAGTTAGCGGGTGGAAGCAATATAACCATCACCGAAGCCGGGAATACCCTAACCATTAATGCAGTTGGAGTAGGGACAGGTGACATAACCGGAGTCCAGGCAACCGACGGCCTCACCGGAGGCGGCGCATCTGGTGACGTAACTGTTGGCATTGCAGATGATGGTGTAACTGCCGCAAAGATTGCAGACAACACTACTGTGCGAAGCCTTAACACGCTTCAGGAGAACGTGGTAATCGCTGCAGAAGGTGGCGCGACTATTATGACACGCAACGACAGCCTGATTATTAACGCCGGTGCAGGAGGCGGTGTTGGTGTGCAGGGAATTCAAAATACAAACAACACGCTTAGTATTTCCGATCCAAATGGCCCAACCGTTACGATTAACGTCGCCGACGGTGGTATTGGTACAACACAGCTTTCCGATACATCGGTTACACAAGCAAAGCTCGCTACTGCTGCAGTCAGCACGGATCAATTAACGGATTCATCCGTCACTCAGGACAAGCTCGCCAACTTCTCTGTAGGGACGGATCAATTGATTGATTCGTCAATCACGCTTGACAAAATAGACCCAAACCTATCTCTCCCACCGAGAGGCGCGGCCGGAGGAGATCTTGATGGTATTTTTCCAAACCCAACCGTTGCCGGCCTACAGGGAAGAGCCGTTGCTACGACGACACCGGTAACCGGACAGGTATTAAAATTTAACGGTAGTGCCTGGACACCAGACACAGACAATGCTGGTTCAAACCTATGGTCACAGAGCGGTACAAACGTATATTATAACAATGGTGATGTCGGCATTGGTACGTCATCACCAGACGGAAAAGCAGAGATCTTTCACAACAGCTCCCTATCCGATCCTCAGCTACTGCTTCATGAAAATGGTAACGATTATGCCCGATTACGCATGCAGAACAACAATGGTACGAACTATTGGACAATCGCCGCATATGTTGCCAGTAACGTGCAAAATGACCGTCTGAATTTCTGGAACGGCAGTACCGGCGATGTAATGACCATAACCGGCGATGGCCAGGTGGGAATTGACGTCGGCATCTCACCAAAAGTCGGATTTCATGTCGGTGATGGAAATCGGGTATTGTTTGGCGCAGACACCCTCGGTGCCGGTACAAAACTAATGTTTCTGCCACATAAACGTGCCTTTAGAGTTGGAACTCTTGCAAACGGCGCCGCCAGTGTCTATTGGAACCCGGACAGTATTGGTGAATACTCATTTGCTTCAGGATTAAATACCCGGGCACAGGGTTACGGGTCTACGGCAATGGGGCGTGATACAGAGGCAAGCAACAGCTATTCCTTTGCCAGTGGTTTTTTTACTAATTCCGACGGTCAATACGCAACAGCTATGGGGTTCAATACCGATGCTCGAGGATTAGCGAGCACGGCTCTGGGCTACGGCTCAGATGCGGAAGAAAACTACAGCGTCAGCATCGGTTATTTTACAGAAGCCAATGCAATTTATTCAACCGCGTTTGGGAATAATACCCGGGCTCAATCCTATAACTCGCTGGCAATAGGCAGATACAATGTCGGTGGGGGTAGCCCCACCTCCTGGTTCGATACCGACCCGCTGTTTGAAATCGGCAATGGAGTCAGTAATACAAACCGCTCGAATGCGATGACCGTTCGTAAAAACGGCAATGTAGGTATTGGTACCACCGCCCCTGGAGCCCCCTTGCATGTCAATGGTATTGTACGTATTGGCTCCGCGGAGGAATTTGAAGATGTCGGGGCATTTCAATTGGCGGTTAATAGTACGTTCAGACCCCTGGACGATAACCTACGAGACCTGGGCACCTCCGCTTTCCGTTGGGACGATGTGTATGCAACCAACGGCACCATCCAGACCTCCGACAGGCGAATGAAAATGAACATCCAAAATGCATCGCTCGGTTTAAACGCAGTCTTACAATTAAGACCGGTCACCTACCAATGGCGCGAGGGATATGACCGCTCCGAAAAGCTCGGCCTAATTGCCCAGGAAGTTCTACCGGTAGTGCCGCAGGCGGTAAAGACACATGACTATGAGCTATCGGAAGATGAAGACAATCCAACGGTGAGTCGGGTTGAGCTGGAACGCATGGGCATGAACTATTCAACTCTTGTGCCGGTGCTCATCAAGGCGATACAGGAGCAGCAGGCCAAAATTGAAGAATTAGAGGCCCGACTGAAAAAGGTGGAGGGCAACTAATGCGACTCCCAATGTTTATTCAAATAAGCACAGCCTGCTTGCTAATGATAGCAGCAGGTATGAGCCAAACCGTACTGCGTAGCAGCGTTGTCGGATCCGGATATACCGCTTCAACGGATTCTTCAACCGTTTTAAAGGGCACCCTGGGGCAACCGGTGATTTTCACAGCCGCCGATACAGCAACCATAGCATCGCAGGGCTTTTGGTATCAGATATCTCGCGATATCGTTACCGGTATTGACGACGAGATTACCGTTCCGGAGATTTATGATCTCAAACAGAACTACCCGAACCCGTTTAATCCATCGACAACTATTGTCTTTACGCTACCCAAAGCAACCGATGTTCAGTTAAGGATTTATAACGTGCTTGGACAAGAAGTGGGCACGCTGGTAGATGAAACGCTGCAGGCAGGACAATACGATATTAAATTTGAAGCCAGAGGATTGGCCGCAGGTCTTTACTTCTATCGCATCCAGGCGGATCGATTTGTTGAAACACGCAAAATGCTGCTTGTGAAATAGCGATTTCAACAGCTGAAATCAGTTTGAATTTTAGCGCAAGTAACTTATTTTAAAGCATGATAAGCATAGCAATTGTAGAAGATCATCCGGACATCCGTGAAAGCCTGCAGGACTATCTTGCATCACAGGAAAATTTTATCTGCAAAATGGCGTTCGATTCTGTCGAATCTCTGTTTGAAGCGCTAGATGAAAATCCACCGCCGCAGGTTGTTTTGATGGACATCGGACTTCCCGGCATGTCCGGCCTTGAAGGAACGCGCAAGTTAAAACAGCAGCATCCGGAAACCGATATCATTATGATTACGGTCCACAATGATCACCGTCGGATATTCGAAGCGCTTTGCGCAGGCGCCTCAGGCTATCTTCTGAAAGACACTCCGCTGAGCGAAATAAAATCCTCAATTGAGCTTCTTTATAAAGGCGGCTCTCCCATGTCGCCCCATATTGCCAGGGAAGTCGTAAACTTTTTCAATCAGCGCCCTGAAGTTACCCGCTTCTTTGGCAGTGAGCAAAACAGCACCTCATTAACCACCCGCGAGCACGACATTCTGAGTGCAATGGTGGACGGTAAGAGCTACAAACTGATTGCCGACCATTTGGGCATTTCAGTAGACACCGTTCGTACCCACATCAAGAACATCTACCGGAAACTACAGGTTCATAACAAGGTGGATGCGGTGGCAAAGTATATTCGGGGGGATATCTAATAGCAGGTGGCGGGTGGCAGGTAGCTGGTGGCAAAAATCGCTGGCTGAGCGTAGCTGAGGCCAGGAAAAGTAGAATTAAGTGCTTGAACAAAATATTTGCCATATTTGCGTTGTTAAAAGTTGCCCGACGCGTCGGGACTATTAAGAGCCATCCTAGCCCCTCGACAATGCCTGTCCTGAGCGTAGCCGAAGGGCTCGGGGTGATACAAACTTATTTTGAAATAATTCTGTCCGAGCACTCATCTGTAATTAATAAAATATAGTTATGACAATCAGATCCATACTCCCCATTTTCATCTGCCTACTTACCGTTGTTTTCGCAAAAGATTACCGCTTTGAACATCTTACCATAGAAGATGGGCTGTCTGAAAACTCCGTTCTATCTATTTATCAGGATAGCCGCGGCTTCCTCTGGTTCGGCACTATTGGCGGACTAAACAGATACGACGGCTATAACTTTAAAATATTCAAAAATAATGCTAATGATTCCTCGAGTATCGGAGGCAATTACATTGTCGTCATCACAGAAGACAATGACAACAACCTATGGATTGGCACTTACCAGGGCGGACTAAATCGCTTTGTGAGAGATAACGAGACGTTTATCCGTTATGGCAATGGGGAAAAACAACGGAAGGGTCTTTCTGACAACTCCGCTATCTCGATTTTTCATGATAGCCATGACCGGTTTTGGGTTGGAACGATAAAAGGCGGTATAAACCTTCTAAACCGGGAAACCGGAGCTGCTCACGTTTTTAATTATGACCCCAAAAGTGTCTACGGCATCAGCGGTACGATTATCAATTCCATCACAGAAGATTCAAATGGCAATATCTGGATCGGTAGTTCTTTTAACTCCCCTTCCGGCAATATCCACAGCCTGAACCGTCTGGACAGCTTGAACATATTCAGCCAGGACAGTGCTTATGCTACATTTACCCGATTTTATGAGCACCCGCAGGACCAGAGTAATTCCATTAACAGTTCAATATCTACTCTTTTGCAAGACCCTACCGATAAAGGGATACTCTGGGCAGCCACCAGAGATGCCGGAATTGGTAAGTTTGATATTGCTTCAGGCCGATTTAGCTGGCTACAACACAACCCGCAGGTTAAAACCAGCATTAGCAATAACAGAGTCTACAATATGTTCTTTGACGGCAACAATCGCCTTTGGGCATGTACGTTTGGCGGTGGACTAAATTTGCTTAATCGCAAGAACAATACGTTTCAGAACTTTCGCAATAATCCGGCAGTTTCATCCAGCATTAGCGATGACAAGGTGATTTTTGCTACGGAAGACCTGTCAGGTAATATTTGGATCGGCACCCATAAAGCAGGCCTAAACAAGCTAAATCCCAAGGCAAATCAATTCAGGCACTATGGCGCTGCTACAGGCGAATCGGGACAGCTAAGCAGCAGCTTTATTTCCTCTATTTACGAGAGTAAAGATGGCCATTTGTGGATCGGCACTCAATCCGGATTAAACAGATTTTCACCGGATCAGAAGAGCAATCAAATTTGGAAGCATAATCCAAGTGTTTCCTCGACGCTTGGCAATGATTGGGTCTATGCCATAGAAGAAGATAACAGGGGAAATTTCTGGATCGGTAGCTACGGCGGTGGGTTAAACCTGATGGATCGTAAAACAGGTCGGTTTACGCGTTTTTTAAACGAGCCCAATAATCCGAATAGCCTGCGGGATAATGATGTTATCTCTTTAAAAAGTTCAGGGGATTATCTTTGGATTGGCACACAAGGTGGTGGATTGAACCGCCTTAACCTGGATGATTTTTCATTTAAGCATTACAGCTATGATCCTAAAGCACTCACTCAGATCAGCAATAATACAGTGCGGGATATAGAAATCGATAATGAAGGTATTATCTGGCTGGCAACGACCGGGGGACTGAATCGCTTTGATCCCATGACAGAAGAATTCGAGCACTTTATTCACGACCCGCAGAACTTATCCTCTATCAGCAATGATCTGGTGATCACTCTTCTGGAATATTCCGATACGGAAATCTGGGTTGGAACGATAAACGGTTTGAACCGCTTCGACAAAAAGACTCAAACGTTTAGACGCCAGCAGAATCTTCCCAATGAAGTAATACACACGATTTTAAAAGACAAGAACGACACCATTTGGATAACCACCAATGGTGGTATTTGTAAATACCTTCCTGAGTCGGATAGTTTTCGAAATTACACGACCGAAGATGGCCTACTGGCAAATGAGTTTAATCAAAACGTCGCATTGCTGGGCAAGGATGGTCAGCTATTCGCCGGCGGACCGATGGGACTTATCTCCTTTTATCCCGACAGCTTAAAAGACAATACCAATAAGCCACTCGTTGTATTAACCAATTTTCTGCTTTTTAACGAGCCCGTAGGGGTCACAACAAAAGAGACCCCATCTCCTCTAAACAAAACTATTTCTGAACTTGATGAACTTATCCTCTCCTGGGAAGACAAGGTCTTTTCCTTTGAATTTGCCGGGCTGGATTATACTCGCCCGGAGAAGAACGATTACGCATATATGATGGAAGGATTTGACGAGAGCTGGATTCCTGCCGGTGAAAGAAAATTTGCGACCTATACTAATCTGGACCCTGGAACGTATACTTTTAGAGTGAAAGCTTCAAACAATCACGGCATTTGGAATACGGAAGGCTCATCCCTGCGCTTAACAATCCAGCCCCCCTACTGGGAAACCTGGTGGTTCCGCCTGCTGGTACTTCTGGGCATTATCCTGATTCCGCTGCTAATATATCGTAATCGCGTTTTGAACCTCCTGGCCCTTGAACGCCTGCGTGTTAGGATTGCCTCTGACTTACATGATGATATCGGTGGAACGCTAAATGCGATCGTTATGCAAACGGAGATTCTAAAGAGCGGCATTGACGAAGAGAAAATACCGGAAAAGCTGGATAGAATCAGCGACATGGGGCGTGATGCAACCCGAATGCTCAGCGATGTGGTCTGGTCAATCGATGCCCGAAACGACTCGTTTGGCGATCTGATTGATCACATCAAAGACTTTGCCGATCTTACCCTCGGAAAAAAAGAAATCCGGATCGATTATAAAATCTCCGGCATCGACCTCAAAAAACCTCTGGACATCAATGTTCGCCAGAACCTCTATCTGATCAGCAAAGAGGCGTTGTCCAACATCGCAAAATATGCCAATGCTTCCATCGTTCAATTCGACATGATTAACCAGCAGGATTCCTTCACGTTGAGAATAAGGGATAACGGCACGGGACTCGCTGAAAACTCACGTCGCAGCGGTCATGGCCTTAGGAATATGGACCTGAGGGCAGAGCGCTTGAACGGGAAAGTTTCCTTTAACGACAGCGATGGTTTCACCGTACTGTTTACCGGACCTACCTTATAGTCCTCTCCCCTACTTCTATTTGAAATCCCCTCATCACATATTCATGTGATATAAAATACCACTCTTGTGCGATTTACAAATCTTGCCTCAATCTTTAGATTGAGGCAAGCAAACAATTCTACTACGACAATATCTCACAGGAGGAAGAGATGTCAACTTCGCGATTTAGCCTATTCAGCGCATTCTTTTCGCTTATATTTTCATTTGGTCTTATGGCCCAGGTCCCTCAAACCATGAGCTACCAGGGATTAATCACCGACGCCAATGGCAATCCGGTAATCGATGGGAACTATACCATAACGTTTACGATTTATGACACCGACCCTGCTGCCGGTGCTACAGGAAAGTCCAATATCTGGCAGGAAACACAGACGGTTCAGGTTGCCGGTGGGATTGTCAATGTGCTATTGGGAAAAGTAAATCCGCTTACCATCGATTTTGATAAGCAATATTGGCTGGGCATTGCACTCGGCACTGAGCCGGAGCTGACACCGCGCACTCAGCTAACGAGCAGCCCATACAGCTTTCGCGCCATAACGGTTAACGACAGCGCGATCACCTCTGAAAAACTGGCTGACGGCACCGCCGTTCGCAGCCTGAATGGTTTAAGTGAAGATGTTCAGCTTACTGCCGGATCGAATATCACAATTACCGATAGCGGCAATGAGATTACCATTGCAGCAGCCGGCGGTGGCGGCGGAGACATTACAGCCGTGCTGGCAGGCGATGGGCTTTCAGGAGGCGGCAGCAATGGAGATGTGACGTTAAGCCTTGCAAACAACGGCGTAACCACTTCCAAAATAGCAAATAACACCGTCGTTCGCAGCTTAAATTCGCTGAGAGACGATGTCGTAATTTCTGCAGAAGGTGGCGCCACGATTATGACGCGCAACGACAGTCTGATCATTAATGCCGGTGCCGGTGGGGGCAGCGGCGTTCAGGGTATTCAAAGCAATAACGGGACACTGGACATTACGAATCCGAACGGACCTACGGTCACGGTAAATGTCGCCGATCAGGGCATCGGCAGTGCACAGCTAGCCGATACGTCTATTACGCTAAGTAAGATGGCAAACTTCTCAGTGGGTAATGAACAGCTGGTAGATGAATCTGTTACCGCAGCTAAAATTCAACCCGGCACCTCTCTTCCACCATCCGGGCCGGCCGGTGGTGACCTTGTTGGCAGTTACCCGAGCCCTGTTGTAAGTCGAATACAGGGGCAAATCGTTTCACCATCAGCCCCTTCAAGCGGACAGGTGTTAAAATATAACGGCACGATTTGGGAACCCTCTACAGACAATGAAGGAACCTCACCCTGGTTAACCAGTGGCTCGAACACCTACTATAACTCTGGCGATGTGGGAATCGGCACCTCAGGGATTGATGCAAAGATGGAGGTTTTCCACAATGGTACACTTTCCGATCCGCAAATATTGCTACATGAAAACGGCAACGACTATGCACGCCTGAATTTAAAGAACAACAATGGTTTCAACTATTGGAGCATAGCCGGCTATATTGCCTCAAATCCACGTAATGATCGACTGAATTTCTGGAACGGTTCCAGCGGGGACCTTATGACGATCACCGGCGATGGTGAAGTTGGAATAGGTGTAGGTATCTCTCCCAAAGTCGACTTTCACGTTGGAAATGAAAGAAAAGTGCTATTTGGTGCGGATACCCTTGGTGCCGGAACGAAAATGATGTTCCTACCGCATAAGCATGCCTTTCGTGTTGGCTCGGTTTCCGGAGGTGCAGCAAATTCATACTGGGATTCAGACAGCATCGGATTATACTCCTTTGCATCAGGACAAAACACCCGCGCCACCGGCCTTGGCGCAACCGCTATGGGGCGGAACACACTCGCATCCAGCAACTACGCATTTGCAAGTGGCTATTTTACTAATGCACGTGCTGAATACTCAACAGCTATGGGCTATAACACCGAGGCTTTGGCCTTAGGCAGTACAGCACTTGGCTATACATCGGATGCCGAGAAAAATTACAGTATTGCTATGGGATTTCTGGCAAAAGCTCAGGGTGTCGTTTCAACAGCTATCGGCAATTTTACTCAGGCTCAGTCATACAATTCCATGGCAATCGGCAGATTTAATGTTGGAGGAGGCAACCCGGATAATTGGATTGACAGTGATCCGTTATTTGAGATCGGCAATGGAACTACTGATGCTAATCGCTCAAATGCGGTAACCGTTCGCAAAAACGGCAATGTTGGCATCGGCACTACAGCTCCGGGAGAGTTGCTGCATGTTATTGGTAAAATTCGCTTTGCCGGTCTGGAAACGTTGGAAGATGGTGGAAGCAACGAGATTGCCGCAAGGGGAGACTTGCGCCCTTCAGTTGACGATTTATATGATATTGGAACACCTACATTTCGCTGGGATGATATCTACGCCACCAATGGTGTCATACAAACTTCCGATGCGCGCTTAAAAACAGACATCCAGAATGCCACTTCCGGTTTGAACGATGTATTGCGTCTACGTCCGGTTACCTATAAGTGGCGTACAAGCAAGGATCAGGAAACGAAGCTGGGTCTCCTTGCCCAGGAAGTACTGCAGGTCGTACCACAGGCCGTTAAAACACACGACTATGAGCAAACCGAAGAAGAGAATCCCACGATTCAGAAAACCGAACTTGAGACGCTTGGAATAAATTACTCAACCCTGGTGCCGGTTCTCATTAAGGCTATTCAGGAACAGCAGGCAACCATTGAGCAGCTTCAGCAACGTGTAAACAAGCTGGAGGGCAAATAATGTATACTGCGAAAACTATTGTATTCATCTCCCTTTTTACCACCTTACTCACCTCGATCCTGAGTGCGCAACTCAGGATCGATCGCAGCGTCATAGGCAATGGCTATACCCAGGCTACCGACTCTGTTGGAGCAGGGCTGAATAACAACGCAAATTTTCTGGACGGCACAATTGGTCAACTGATTGTTGATAAGAGTAGCGACAGTTCATTCGCCCTGAGCCACGGCTTCTGGTATCAGATTTCCAAAGATCTGGTAACCGGTATCGAGGATAACGGAGTAAGCCCAGAGGCTTTTGAACTGAAGCAGAATTACCCAAACCCCTTTAACCCGAGCACAACCATCATCTTCAATCTGCCGAAAACATCAGATGTTCGACTGGTTATCTTCAACGTATTGGGGCAGGAGGTCGGCACCCTGGTTGACGATAAACTCGCTGCCGGAAAATACGACATCAAGTTCGAGGCTAGCAGCCTTGCTGCCGGACTTTACTTCTATCGAATACAGGCTGGAGATTTTGTAGAGACGAAGAAGATGTTGTTGGTGAAATAGTGGGTGGCGGGCAGCGGGCAATTGATAGTCTATTCATACCTGTTTCCATTCACTATTCACTGAATTGCCTAATTGCCTAATTGCCTAATTGCCTTTACTCATCGACCACTAATGTCCTGCCAGCGTCTCGACAAGCTCGACGTGACAAAATCGATCACCGATCACCGTTTCGTTATCTACCCTCTTTATGTGAGATAAAATACCGCTCTTGTGCGATTTACAGGCTTCGACTCAATCTGTAGATTGAGAGCAATACTCAAGCCCAGCAAATCTCACAGGAGGAAGAGATGACTCACTCTCACAACCGGTTATTTGGCCTGATCGCTCTTTGTGGTCTGCTACTATCCCTGAACGTACTGGCCCAGGTGCCGCAAACCATGAGCTACCAGGGTCTCATCACAGATGGAAGCGGCAATCCGGTTATCGACGGCAACTACACCATTACATTTAAGATTTACGACTTTACTCCAATCGCAGGTTCCGGAAGCGAGAACAGCATTTGGGATGAAACGCAAACGGTTCAGGTTTCAGATGGTATTGTAAATGTGCTTCTGGGACGATTGAATCCCCTGGCATTGGACTTTGACAAGCAGTATTGGCTGGGCATTACGCTCGGCACCGAGCCGGAGCTGTCACCCAGAACCCGCCTTTCTACCAGTCCCTATAGCTTTCGCGCCATTACCGTAGTCGACAGCGCCATCACCGCAGCAAAACTGGCAGACAGCGCTGCCGTCCGTAGCTTAAACGGACTCACAGACAGCCTGCGCCTGGTCGCAGGGTCGAACGTTAACATCACAGAGTCGGGTAATGACATCATCATTTCCTCGTCCGGTGGGAGCGGTGGCGGAGACATTACCGCCGTGCAGGCCGGTGACGGCTTAACCGGTGGCGGCAGCAGCGGAGACGTGACGCTGGCGGTGGCTGATGGAGGTATAACCGATTCTAAAATAGCAGCTAACACGGTCCTCAAAAGCATCAATTCTCTGAGAGACAATATCGTGATTGCCGGTGAAGGTGGAGCAACCGTTACCACCCGCAGCGACAGCCTGATCATAAACACCAGCTCTGCAGGGAACTCGCCCTGGCAGGAAAACGGCAGCGGCATCTCCTACCTTAATGGCAGAGTGGGAATTGGAACAGATACGCCCATAGCAGAGCTGGAGATAAACCGTCTTGCGAATTCGAACAATCCTCACCTGTTAATCCGAAATACAAATCAGGGATTTTCAAGCCTCCACTTTCGGAACGCTCTCAGCGCCAGCTTTTGGGGTATAGAGGCAATCAGCTCGCCCAACACCCCTGAGTTCAGCAATTTTATCTTACGATATAATACAACCAGAGTTTTAAACATTAGTGGCAACGGGAGTGTCGGCATTGGAACTCCGCTGTTAAATTTTGCAGATTTTCACGTCGCTGAGGATAAAGACGTGCTGTTTGGAGCAGAACAGGTCGGTGAGGGAACCAAGCTCATGTTTCTACCGGGAACCGGTGCCTTTCGAGTAGGTAGGGTTGATGGCAGCAGCTCAACATATTGGAATCCGGACAGCATTGGGGATTTTTCCTTTGCATCCGGCAGGAACACTCGCGCAACTGGATTTGCTTCTACTGCACTGGGAGGATTTACAAGAGCGACAGGAAGCTACGCATTGGCTCTTGGGAGATCAACATCAGCGACTAAATCGCAGGCAATTGCGCTGGGTGAACTCTCGGAGGCACATGGTATTTCCAGCTTTGCAATGGGAGTAGCTGCTAAGGCACTGGGAAATTACAGTGTAAGCCTCGGTAGAGTAACTGAGGCGCCAGGCAATAGCGCAATCGCATTGAATAAAAATACCAGGGCAGATGCGTTCTGTTCTTTCGCAGCAGGTCAATACAATATCGGAGGAGGAGCCCCAGTCAGTTGGGTAGATACCGACCCGCTATTCGAAATCGGTAATGGAACCAGTTCTACGGATCGATCAAATGCCATGACCGTGCTCAAGAACGGGAATGTCGGCATTGGCACCACAAATCCGTCGTCACCGCTTCATGTGGTAAGCGAAATAAAAATTGGTACGGCAGAAACTCTGGAAGACGGGGGCAACTTTGAACTGGCAGTTATGGCAAACTTAAGACCGCAATCCAACAACCAGTATGATCTCGGTACATCCGCATTCCGTTGGCAGGACGTATTCTCAATTAACGGCACCTTTCAAAGTTCCGATGAAAGGCTAAAGCGCAACATTCAAAACGTTTCACTGGGCCTGTCGGATGTGCTTCGATTGAGACCGGTAACTTATCAATGGCGCTCTGGTAAGGATCAGGAAACCAAGCTGGGACTCATTGCTCAAGAAGTTCTGGATATCGTACCGCAAGCAGTTAAAACCCATGACTTTGTTCAGGATGAAGAGCAAAATGTTTCAGAGCATAAAGAAGAACTGGAAACATATTCCATCAATTATTCCACTCTGGTACCGGTTCTCATCAAAGCCATACAGGAACAACAGGCGATTATCGAACAGCTCCAACGCAGCGTTAACGAGTTGAAGGAGAAGAAATGATTCACTTGTACAAACGACTACTCAGCATGCTTGCGCTGTTCAGCTTGATTTTGTCCACGAGCTTATTAGCACAAGTGCCGCAAACCATGAGCTATCAGGGGCTCATCACAGATGCAAGCGGCAATCCGGTTATCGACGGCAACTATACGATTACATTTAAAATTTACGACTTCACTCCAATCGCGGGCTCCGGAAGTGAGAACAGCATTTGGGATGAAACCCAAACTGTTCAGGTCTCTGGCGGCATCGTAAACGTGCTGCTTGGGAGGCTGAATCCACTGGCATTAGACTTTGACAAGCAGTACTGGCTGGGCATTACGCTTGGCACAGAGCCAGAATTATCCCCTCGCACCCAACTTTCTACCAGTCCCTACAGCTTCCGCGCCATTACGGTTGTCGATAGCGCCATCACCGCTACAAAACTGGCAGACAGCGCTGCTGTCCGTAGCTTAAACGGACTCACAGACAGCCTGCGACTGGTCGCAGGGTCAAACGTTAACATTACGGAGTCGGGTAATGACATCATTATTTCTGCATCCGGTGGAAGCGGTGGCGGAGACATTACCGCCGTGCAGGCGGGCGAGGGCTTAACCGGCGGTGGCAGCAGTGGCGACGTCACGCTTGCCGTTGCCGATGGTGGTATAACGGAATCCAAAATTGCTGCAAACACAGTTGTTAAAAGCATCAACTCTCTGCAGGACAACATTGTGATCGCCGGTGAAGGCGGCGCTATCGTTACTACTCGCAGCGACAGCCTGATCATTAACACCAGTTCGGCCGGCAACTCGCCCTGGCAGGAAAACGGCGATGACATCTTTTATCAAAATGGGAATGTCGGTATCGGCACCGATTCGCCGCAGGCCGGACTGGAAATACTACATAATGAAAGCGTTACAAGCCCTACCCTGCTGTTACACAACATAAATAATACTGACGTTACAAATCTGCACTTTCGCAACGGCAGCGTACCGAGTTTTTGGGGATTTACAGCCTATAATAACGGCTTCACAAATCCACAATTCACCAGATTCACTTTACGTCATGATAACACCTTTAACATTTTGAATATTCAGGCAAATGGCAATGTCGGTATCGGCACAGATTTTTTTAATAACGCCGGATTTCACGTGGCTGAAGATAAAGATGTCCTGTTTGGCGCGGATACCCTTGGAGAAGGTACCAAGCTGATGTTTAGACCGGCAAAAGGTGCATTCAGAGTCGGTAGCCTCGAACCTCTCAACTCCACCTATTGGGATGTGGACAGCCTTGGAATAAACTCATTTGCTACAGGGCTTAATACACGTGCACGAGGAAATGGTGCAATAGCAACCGGAAGCAGAACACAAGCAAGCGGCTCTTTTTCTTTTGCTGGCGGTTTACAGACCAAAGCCATTAACCGCGGTTCTTTTGCGATGGGATTTTCTTCAGAAGCGCTTGGTGTGTCCAGCGTTGCAATGGGAGAGATCGTCAGTGCTTCCGGTCAGTATAGTGCCAGTTTCGGAAATAGAACTGAGGCAATAGGCGACCGCTCTACAGCGTTTGGTTGGGCAACAGAGGCTGAGGCAAATAATTCTTTCGCCATCGGTCGATTTAATATAGGTAACGGTAATCCCACGACATGGGTAGAAGACGACCCGCTCTTTGAAATCGGTAACGGCATGAGCTTTTTCGATCGCTCCAATGCACTCACCGTTCTTAAAAACGGCAACACCGGAATCGGGGTCTCAAATCCCATGGTTAAATTGCATGTCGGCGGTATTGTACGTATCGGGTCATTGGAACAGCTCGAAGATATTGGAGCCTTCCAGCTCGGAATAAACAGTGATCTTATTCCAACAGACGATAATTCACATGATCTTGGAACTTCTTCGCTTAGCTGGAGATCGATTTATTCAGTTAACGGTGTTATAGAACCCACCGATTCACGTTTACAGACCAACATCCAGAATATTGTCTCAGGACTGAAGGATGTCATGCGTCTAAGACCAGTAAGCTACCAATGGCGTAGCGGTATCGACCAAGACACAAAACTTGGACTTGTTGCGCAGGAAGTATTAACAGTAACTCCACAGGTAGTATACAAACACAAATACGAGATGTCAGAGGAAGACAATTCCATCAGAAAAGTAGAATCAGAAACGCTTGGAATTAATTATTCAGCACTTGTTCCAGTGCTCATCAAGGCCATTCAGGAACAACAGGCGATTATCGAACAGCAAGAGCGCAGGCTGCAAAAGCTGGAGGGCAAATAATGAACAGCAACTCACTTTTATCTATAACAGTCTTTACTATCCTGCTTTGTTCTTCAACACTATTTGCTCAGCTCAGCGTTAAGTATAGCGTCATCGGAAATGGATATACAGATGCGGTATCTGTTCCAAACGAAGACCTCAGTTCAAGGGTAGACACCACTTACTTATCCGGAACGGTGGGTCAAACCATTATAAGCAAAAGTTCAGATAATTCATTCGCTCTCAGTCACGGCTTCTGGTATCAGTTATCAAAAGACATCGTTACAGGCATTGAAGAGGGTGAGCTGGTTCCCGAGATATTTGAACTTAAACAGAATTATCCAAACCCGTTTAATCCGGGCACAAAGATCGTATTTAATCTGCCAAAAGCAGTTGATGTACAATTAACCATTTACAATATTTTGGGGCAGGAAGTCGGTACGCTGGTGGATGAGAGACTGGCGGCCGGTGAATATGACATCACGTTTGAAGCGCGTGATCTTGCCGCCGGTCTGTATTTTTATCGAATACAGGCCGGTAGCTTTATTGAGACGAAAAAGATGTTGTTGGTGAAATAGTGGGTGGCTGGTAGCGGGTGGCTAATGGCCTGTGGCAGGTGGCTGGTAGTCGGTAGTGATCGATGCCCGATGCCTGATGCCTGATGCCCAAAGAATTTGCATACTCCATCCAGAATTGATATCCTCTTAAAATCCCTCCACCAATCAATAAGAGGATTATCGGATGCATAGAGCCCTTCTTATATTCATTTGTATCTGCTTGTTCATTTCCTGTAACCAGTCACGTGAAAACAGTGAGTTTGACATGAAAGACTACTTTAAGAATATGACTTATTCACCAACACCCGTTCCAACATATGCCGAGAGCAAGCAGCTACTCCCCTCCCCTATACTTGACGGTAATCCGGGCTGGATAGATATGTACTGGACCTGCTGGGAAATTGCCTTTCGCGGACTGAAGCAGCCAGCGGAAGGCTCACCGCTGGTCTCGAACTGGTTGGATGAAGCTTTCAGCGAAAATATTTTTCAGTGGGACACCATTTTTATGATGCTCTTCGCTCGCTATGGACATGATGCTTTTCCGGCAATTCAGTCGCTTGACAACTTTTACGCTTTCCAGGATGAGAGCGGCTATATCGGTCGGGAATATCGGGAATCGGATGGTAAGTTAATCCACTTCGACCATGGCGGCGGTTTATTCGCTGAAACCGGCTACAAAAACACCATCAACCCTCCGTTGTTTAGTTGGGCGGAGGTAGAATCTTTTCGCATCACCGGCGATAAATCACGGTTTGAAAAAGTGCTTCCGGCTTTGGAAAGCTACGCCGAATATCTGAATCGCGATGGAGATCCTGACGCGCTGGACTGGCGGAATCAGGGACGCATCTCAAAAACAGCTGAGCATAAGCTCTACTGGAACACCCCTCTTGGCAGCGGTATGGACAATACTCCGAGACCTGCAAAAAAAGGAGCGGGATGGGTAGAAATGTCTGCGCAGATGGTCATCAACTACAACAACCTGGCTGTGATAGCAGCTGAGATTGGATTGAAAGAAAAGGCAGCTGAATTTGAAGAAAACGCCCGCGCAATTTCTAACAGGATCAATCAGTGGTGTTGGAATGAGGAGGATGGATTTTATTATGATGTGCTTGCCGACGGCACTCAGTTTCCCAAAATGACCATCGGTGGATACTGGCCAATGCTGGCTGGCGTTGCTTCAAGAGCTCAGGCAAACCAATTGGTAAAGCATCTAAAGGATGAGAATAAATTCTGGCGACCGTTCCTGATCCCAACTCTCTCAGCAGATGAGGAAGAATACGAAGACTATGGTGGCTACTGGCTGGGTGGCGTTTGGGCACCGACAAATGTTGTTGTGATTAAAGGCCTGGAGCGCTATGGCTATGAAGACCTTGCAGCAGAAATAACTGAGAAATATCTGGAGGCAATGTATAACGTTTATCTGGACAGCGGCACGGTTTATGAAAACTATGCACCTGAACACATGGCGCCGGGTGATCCATCTAAACCGGATTTCGTCGGCTGGACCGGCTGTGGGCCGATTCAGCTGCTCTTCGAAAACGTTATGGGCTTACGACCAGACGGTGTGAACAATGCATTAGCCTGGAAGATTCGCCGGCCAGACCGGCATGGCGTAGAGAATCTGAAACTGGGCAATAACACGGTGTCAGTCGTTTGTGATTCGATGGTTGAAAATGAGAAACGTACGCTGAAGGTGAGTTGCAAAGAGCCATTTAAGCTAAGCGTGGAGACCAAAGCAGGCATTGTAAACTTCGACCTGACGGCTGGAGAACATACCTTGAAAATTTAGCCTAAACCATAATCAAGCGATGCTGATATTTTTTTCGATAGGCTATTGGCGATAAGCCGGTATGCTTACGGAAAACCTGGCGAAATGCCGAGGCATCGCTATAACCGACGGCATAAATAATTTCGGAGATGGGTTCACTACCCGTCTCCAGCTTTTTTTTCACCCACTCAATTTTTATGCGCTGTAGATATTCAAGTGGCGTATTACCCGTCGCACTTTTGAAACGGCGAATAAATGTCCGCTTTGATGTGTTCACTGCTCCGACAACATCATCAATCGAAATGCCTCGATTGAAATTCTCCTCCATAAACTTCTGTGCCGCTAAAATGGTATCGTCCTTGTGATGTTTCTGAACTGAAAAAATACTGTATTGTTTTTGAGAGTGCCTGTCATAATCAACCATAAACATTTTAGCAGCAAAAACGGCGGTTTCCCTTCCTCCAAACTTTTCAATGAAGTAAATCATCAGGTTTAAATAAGAGTTGGTACCGCCACAGGTATACACGCCGTCATCTTCAATAATCAGATGCCCTGGCAACAATTCGACGTCTGGAAAAAGCTGTCGAAACAGAGGTTCAAAATACCAGTGAGTTGTAGCTTTTCGGCCATCAAGCAACCCGGTTTCAGCCAGCATAAAAGCCCCCGTACACATAGAGGCAACCTCTGCTCCTCTATCCTTCAGCCCCAGAATCCAGTCACAATAAGCGTAATTCAACTTCAGGTTGGCTTCCACATTACTATCCAAAGAAGGAAGGAGCACCATGTCAGTGCGACTAACTTCCGAAGCAAGGCGATGACAATATACCGGATACTGATGCGAGCCTATGACCGTTTTATCCCACATCGAAACGAGCTCAACACGAAACAACACTTTTTCCGTACCGGTAATTTCCTGATGCAGGCGATTTGCAGCGTTGAGTAATTCCATCGCCCCAACAACCGCTAAAGGGGTGCATTTTTGAAAAACCGGCATTGTAATCTGAAGCATTTTCCCTCCATTCGATTTCTAGCTTTACGCAATGCTTCAAAGAAAGTTTGGCATTTTTCACCCCGAAAAACGGCATTTATGCCCATTTGAGACAGTGATTGGGTAGTTTAAGTTGAACTACCGTCCGCAGTACACATTTTCAAAGGAGAAGGCAATGGGGTTTTTACAGAAACCAATCTTTAAAAAATTGCGCAGATTTGCGACAGTTTTTCTAATGATGTTTTCAACTGCAATAAGTGCTCAAAACATCCCTGATTTTTCATCAGCAATAGATTCTGTTTGGGGTGCCGGAAAACCAACTTCAGAAAAGCTTTTCCTGTTTGACAATGCCATGAACGTTCTTAATCAGCGCTTCACCGGCTTTGTAGGATTGGACACTGATCTTGATTCTTTAATTAGTCATTATCGACCTGAAATCGCTGCAGGTGTTAGCAAAGGTCGCTTTGTAGCCATTATGAACCGAATTTCTTTACTAATGAGAGAAGGCCATACTTTTCTTGGTGAATTTCCGGTTAATTCGTTTACTCCTCCGGCTCCCGGCATTCCACTTCTGTTTGTCGATGGCTGGGGAGACAACTCTCACTTCGGAGCAGCATTAACACCATTACCCGACAGTAGTCTGCTGGTAATTCGCGTAGTGCCAAACCATCCACTTGGCCTGGTCCCGGGTGATATTATACTGGGGTATGAGGGAGTTCCCTGGTATCAACTTTATGAAGAACTTTGGGCAGCAGAGTTACCAATCGCATTTTCATTCACAATATCCACATCCAAAGAAGCGATTCTACATTCCCGTTTAAAGGCAGCAGGATTAAACTGGCATTTATTTGACACCATAGATATTCTGAGCTATCAAACAGGTGAGCTTCAAAGCTTATCCACAGCGCCACTGGCGAATCTAAACGAACATATATGGGGCACAGAGATTTTACCGGTACCCGGTATTCAGCCCCTTGAGTACGCAGCACCCTTTTTCGGGACTCCGGATAAGTCGGTCTCCTGGGGAATAATCGACGGCACCCAGATTGGTTATATTCAGGTAGGTAATTGGTTTGCAAATGCCGGACCTGAGTTTTTTAATGCAATCGATAGCCTGATGAATCATAATCAGACCAGCGGATTAATTCTGGACTACCGTTTGAATTATGGCGGTGGCTCTTTCAGCAGCTTTCCCGGCCTTGAGCTCCTCTTCAATGAAACGGTAGAAACAATTGGCTGGGATGTCCGCTGTAATACGACAGACAGATTGGATTTATGCCCCGACCCAAATCGTCCGACAAGTCAGTATGTAATTCAGGGTGACACCAGTTCATTCTACGACAAACCGATTGCAGTTTTAACCGGTCCGGGTTGTGTAAGTGGTGGTGAGCAGAATGCTCTGTTTACCACATTTCATCCCAATACTCGCCTCTTCGGCAAACCGACAACAGGTGCCTTCTCTGCCGGTAGGGTCTTCAATATCGGCAGTACGGATTGGCTGATGATCGCAACAACCACCAATTCATGGCGAGCCTCGGCACCAGGTGTTTATTTAATACGCGAGGGTCTGCCGGTTGATGAATCAGTGTGGTTAACCCCTGATGATGTTGCCAATGGTCATGATACGGTTCTGGAAGCAGCACTAGACTGGATTAACGGTACGACTTCAATCCGTAATTCCGACAACCCTGATTTAGCAAGATCATATGAGCTACATCAAAACTACCCCAACCCATTTAACCCATCCACATCTATACGTTACACGCTGGCCGAGGCGGGTGAAACCGAACTACAGATCTATAATGCTATTGGCCAAAAAATTAAAACACTCGTTAAGAAACATCAGACCGCTGGCAACTATGTTAGCAGCTGGGACGGAACAGATGAGCAAGGTAATCCGGTCGTATCCGGTATTTACTTTTACAAACTGTCTTCCGGTGGCCATTTCAACAGCATCTCAAAAATGATTCTACTACGATAGAAAGATTCTTCGAAAGGAAAGACCGTAATGTACAAAAAATTATTCTTCATAATAATCATGAGCAGTATTGCAACCCTCTTTGCAAACCCTTTCACCTTTCCGAAACCGACGGGCCAATATCCAGTCGGAACACGCTACGTGCATTTTGTTGATATGAATCGAGCAGAGATGTTTACTCGCGCAGCGGATGACAAGCGGGAAGTAACAGCACAAGTCTGGTATCCGGCAAGACTGGAAGGCAAATCCGAACCGCGCACCTATCGCAGTGCTGCTGAAGCAATGTTGTTAAGTACGGTTGAGGCACAGTATTTCGGGCAGCTGATTAACAAAGTTCCGCCGGATATGTTCGCTCACTTTTCCGAGGTAAGAACACACTCATATCAGGATGTGCCACTTGCAAAGGCAGGACGTCCATTCCCGGTATTAATTTACTCCCATGGCATTATCGGCGGACATGTGAGTACGCATTCGACTCTGATGGAAGAACTCGCCAGCCATGGCTATGTGGTCTTTAGTATTAGTCATGCCTACCAAACACCCTACATCAAGTATCCCGATGGTTCGATAAAAACATTTAGTCCAAGCAATCCCGCAATAAGGAAGGCAGCGAGTGAAATAATGAATCCTGAGGTACATGCCTTATTTTCGGAACTCAAAGAAACATCCGGTCTGGAGGATCAAAAGAAGCTGCTGGAAAGAATATCGGCAAAACGTTTATTCCTTACAGAAAGCGTGAATATATGGGCAAAGGATATTGTATTTGCCATAGATCAGATCACAAGTCTAAACGGGTCTTCAGGACCCTTAAAAGGCAGTGTTGATTTACAAAAAATCGGACTATTAGGCTGGTCATTCGGTGGGGCTTCCTCAGCACAGGCAGCCATAATGGATAAGCGTGTAAAAGCTGTTATTAACCTGGATGGAACGACTGTCGGTGATTTACTCGAAAAACCCCTGAACGTGCCGTTTATGTTTCTGGATCGGGACAATAGAAGCAGACCAGAATATTTACTAAAAAATCTACGGAATGATACTTACGTTATTAATGTAAATGGAACCACCCACTTCAACTTCACGGATATGGCGCTCTATTCTATACCCGAGGTTGAGAAAATTATGGGTGACATTAATGGACTACGCGGTATTGAAATTATTAACGCCCATACACTAGCGTTTTTTGAGAAACATTTAAAAGACAATAAGACAAGCACGTTGGACAGACTTCTCAGTGAAGAAGAAAACAGCGATATCCGGTTGGAGTATACTTCTGCAGGCTTAAAGTAACAATTTCAAATTAATCATTCGGATCTTCTGTAATGGCTTCTTCCTCCTCCACTGGAGGGAGAGGCTCTACGCGCTTCCACACCAGAGTTTTTCTCAGAAAACCAAATGAGGCCGTTACCTTCATTTCTTCTTCAAACTGCGTCAACTTGGCGTTTAGGACTTTATTACGTTTGATGGAGTAAATTTTACCCTTCCATTTTCCATTTTTCAACACAAACTCCCGAAATACATCCGTTCCAATCGGAGCATTTGGATTATCGGATGCAACCAGCTTTCCAAAAAAGGCATCATTTTTTTGGTAGAACTCAACCGTCGTGTTGTCTTCCTCAAAAGCCCATCTACCTGCCAGAGAATCCTGAGAAAAGAGCTCTGTCGGCAAAACAAGCAGAATGAGAAAAATTAGAAGAAGGGGCATAAGCACTGCTCCTATTTCACAATTTCCAATGGTGTTATTGCGCTAACCGGACAGACACGCTCGCAGGCTAGGCAAACAATATCGCAAGGCGTATCCACTGCTATTGTATCAAAGGAGCTGATAAAACCAGCCTCAAGCGGACATACGGCAACACAGGCACCGCACTTAATACAGGCGTTCCAGTTTATGCTAAAAGTTACAGGGTCTTTCTTTGCCAAAATGCAATCCTTTATAGTTAGTCAGGGATCAAATCTTACGATATTCCGAGGTCGGACTAAAGTAACTTGCCAGCGTATCATACAGCATCTCATTGCGTTTTTCAATATCCCTCTCTGAGAAGATAGCTCGTTTACGTTTATACAACTGCCACATGGAATCTCCTAAGGCAGCTGCCCAACGTTCCTGATAGGCTGCGAGTGCAGCTGCATTCGGCACTGTATTATTTGAAAGCAATTCACCAAGAAATGTTCCGGCAATTGCTCCGCAGCGCAGGGCGGTATGAATACCGCCACCGGTAATCGGATTGACGTGCCTGGCAGCATCTCCCACCAGAATCATGTTATCTGTAAACTGGGTTTTTAACGGTGAAGCAAGTGGAACACCACCACCTTGAATTTCCAGAACACGCAGATTCTGAAAACGTTCCGCCATGAACGATTTCTCAATAAATTTTTTCAGATAAGCGTTCGCATCCAGATCAGTCATGGTCCGAATGACACCCAAACCAACTTCAGAAAGTCCTTCATGCTTTGGGAAAACCCAGGCGTATCCTCCGGGAGCCCATTCATGGCCGGCAATAATTTCAAGTAGACCGTGAGTTTCCACGCGATCTACCACATACTGCAGGCAAGAGGCTAATTCCGATAGTTTTATATGGGTCGTCAATCCAGCCCACTTCCCAACCTGCGACTGTAAACCGTCGGCTCCGACTATCACACGTGTTCGCACGGATACATCACCATCTAACTTTCGCAGCTGAACTTCAACCTTTTGGTCATCAACTCGTTCATAACCAAGGGCTTCTGTCTTTAACCAGGTTTCTACACCTGATTGCTGCGCCATATTGGTGAGGTGTCGATCAAATCTGCGGCGATCTACGATGTAGCCAAGCGGTGTGTTTAAATAAGGGTCTGGCTTTACCTTCCGGTAGTCGTGTTCTACTGCTTCTCCGGATTCGTTATAAACAATAAATCCATGGATTGGCGTAACAACAAACTCTCCATCCGGTTCTACCTGGACATCTTCCAATGCATGAGCACTTACTGCTCCCGAACATTGTATTGGTGCTCCAAGTTCCTGTTTCTTGTCAACTAGTAATACCTTGAGTCCTGCATTTGCAGCAAATCGAGCAGTTGTAGCACCGGCCGGACCCGAACCGATTACAACAACATCATATAAAAGCATCTATGTCTCCGGAAATTCCGTGTTGTTTTCTTAATTACGTTCAGTCTACAAAATCAGATGTTTAATTGCAGAAACGATTTCATTACAGAATGTTTATCAGCGTTCTTTTTCCTCCAGTCCAATAATGCTCTCATCCATCTTTGGCGTGCGTTTAAGAAATGCCAATAGAAATCCGAGATACGATGTACCGACGACCTTTCGCGGTAGACGTGGCCCTATGAGGCGATTCAATGCCGGCAGATTATAGCTGGGAATTTCCGGAAAGAGATGATGCTCCAAATGCAGATTCTCATTCAGAAGGAAGAAGGAAATGACACGATTGGGATAAATAGATCGGCTTGCCAAATATGGGTCATGGGCATCAGTAATCCCGTGCTGTGTAAATCCACGAATGTTTACCATATATCCGACAATAACCAATGGGAGAAACCATGCCCACAGCACTGCTTCACCGGGAAGGATATTCCAAAGCGCAACATACAGAATCGCCAGCAGCGCATACTCCTGAAGAATATGCCGCCTGTCTTGCGTACTTCCATACTTAAAGGCAAGTCGCGGGATTAAGAAGATGTAAAGGAAAGACCCCACCAGCAAACGCGTATAATGCAGCAGCCAGACAATTATTTTTGAACCGGAATAATTATGATAATCATCCGGATCATCCGGTCCGCCAAGGTGATCATGATGCCTGATATGCAGCACCTTATAGGCAGAGAAAGACATGAGAAAAAAGCTACCCAGTGCAACAGACGCCCAGCGATTCACTTCCGGATTACGAAACAAAATATTGTGCATACCCTCATGCATCAGCAGCACGAATGCATTTATCGAAAGAGCGACCAGAATTGTCCCGGTAATCCAGCCGGCATAACCGATGGTCTCCGGCAGTACTGCCCTCCCGGATAGAACTATCGCCATACCGGCGATCATCATCGCCGCAAAAAGGCCAATTTCCACCAGACGCTTACTAACGCTAAAGCTGCGTAAACGATTGATTTCCTTCTCAATTCCTACGGATACTTCACGTCGAACGTCTTTATGTGTCAGCATAGACTGTCCGGCAGGCTCATGAACCGGTTTCATAATGAACCTCAATTTAGTATAAGCTATGGCGTGCGTAGTATTAATCTATCAGAATATTTCAAACAAACCAGTATAAATACCCGACATTTCAGTCATGTTGGAAATTATCCATTTTCTTTAGCATCCAGACTGCAATGGCAAGCCCTATTAACCCTCCACCGATAATATCGAGTGCAACATGCTGTCTTATAGCCAATGTCGACCAAAGGATTATCGCCGACCAACATACCAGGAGCCATCGCCAGCGAACTCTGAACCAGATTAACATTATTGTAGAAAATACCGTCATAGAAGCATGCAATGATGGAAAGGCATTGCGAGGTTGATCGGCATCGAGAATCATCTTGTGTAGGACAGACGATGCCTCAACACCGCGAACAAGCCCATTGGGCCAAAGAAAAAAAACGAGATGTGACGCCGCTGCTATCCAGACGAGCCCTTTTAACCAACTCAAATAAGACGAACGATCCGGCAACAGCCAACCGACGAGGAAAAGAAAAACAAACAAGGAAAGATATGGGTAGACTGCAAGAGGCTGAAAACCAATCCAGTAATCGATAAAGATTCTTGGCACGTTGGTAACCGGCTGTATTGCAAAATACTGCAGTCCATAATATGGCACTGTAATCCAAATTGATGGTAGAAAGGCAGCACGCAGCCTTTCTACCAAAGACATGTTTTTAGCGTTCTCTATCCTGCCGCCTCATAAGCTTCTTTCAGCCAGCCCAGAACCTCCGCATCCACCTGCGAGGCATCGGTAAGCTGAACTCGATGCGTGCACATAGAGCCAAATGGACCGGATGTTCCAAGTCTTCCGGCTGGTTCTTTACCCTTTAGCTTTAGACCGAGATCAACACGTGTTTTCGTGGTAGGCTGCACGAGGGCAAACTGCTTTTTTCGGCGAAGACTAACACTCGATTTCTTTGGAGCAATCTCAACATCATCTCCAAACGTTTTCACCTCAGCCAAAATTCGATCATAAATCGGTTTAAGTGCTTCCTTGGCACCTGAGTACTGACTGGCAATCAGATCGTCGCCTTCAAAGTGTATGGCCGCAGATTGACGAGCAGAATGTGCTACAAAATTAGCAAACCCATGTGTAAAGCCATGATCCGTTTTTAGCATCTTGATCATTTCTCCATGCTTTTCCAGTCCGGAGTCTTTCACAACCTTCACCCAGTGCTTAAGTGACTTCCCGGTTTTTTCGAGCAGACCTTTTTCCATTTTTCCCTCCGTTTAGTTGTAGTGAAGAAAAAACATACGGTAGAAATCTCGATCCGTCAAGGCATAAGTCGCCTACTTATTGCAGAGCATCAGCAACAAAAAAAGGACTATCCTGCCGGAGCAGAATAGTCCTTTAAAGGGGCTACTGAAATTCAGGTTTACTTAATCAGCATCATCTTACGAACCGAGCTAAAGCTACCTGCTTCAATTCGATAGATATACACACCAGAAGTTAGATTGCTCGCATCAAACTTAACCTCATATGTGCCGGGCTGTTGCTGCTCGTTCACCAGTAACGCAACCTGCTGTCCAATGGTGTTGTAAACTGCAATCTGAACCTGCTCTGAACTCGGCAGCGAATACTGTATCGTGGTGCTCGGATTAAATGGATTCGGATAGTTTTGAGCCAATTCATAAGTCTCAACTGTATTAAAAACATCCGGCTCATCAATACCGACAATCGGAGACAACGTGACTATCTGCCCGTCCGCCATTGCGGCAAATAAACCAAACGCCGCACCATTTTGATTAGCGCTTCGGTTCATAAAACCAGAGGTAAAGACAGTAGCTGCAACTCCGGTCATGGTGCTCAAATCGAGGGCATAGGTCGCCATGCTGATGTTGCCGGCGGCGTCAGTTATCTCGATAGAATACGTTCCCGGAGCCATGCTTAGATAAGGATTTACGTCACTGTAGCGAATATCATCGGCCAAGGTCATGTTTAACCCTGGCTCAACGATGTCCACTGTTGGCGCATCGGTTGAACCGTGCATAATGCTGAGATCGACCTCGGCAGGATTACTGGCGAACTCGCGCCCCAGATCATTGACAAAAAGGGTAAATGCGGTTTCCAATCCATCCGGATTCGCCATAAACTGCGACGGATCCAAAAGACCATTAGCAATTGCGACATAGCGCTTACCAGCTTCCAGAGTCATCGAGAAGTTGGTCAGCGTATCGCTGACGCTGGAGCTGTTTGCTGCTGCAACACCAATATTGATCGGTTGTCCGGCTGGAGCATCGATAAACGACGTCGCACTGCGGAATGCAAAATTGTCCAACAATAGTGTTCCATTCAGATAGATATCCACCACTGAGGCAACCGGATCCGCTGCATTGTGAATTATCTGCAAACGAGCATTTGTGGATGCCGTGGTTGATGGTAGCTCGACAACCTGTCCATCGGGAAGTGCCGCATAAACACCGAAAGGCTTGCCGTTTTGATTTGAAGATGGATCGAGAAAGCCGGAAGCGAACACAGCTGCTGCGCCACCGCCCAGTCCGGTTAGGTCTGCATCGAAAGATGCAACCGTTACCGTTCCGCTGGCGTCCGTTACGTCCAGGATGTAAGCGGCAGCGGGAACACCAAAATAGGGTGTAAAATCACCATAAGACGCATCATCGACCAGCGTGGCTACGTTACGGGCGACAACATCAACAGTCGGAGCATCTGTTGAACCATGAAGCACGGTTAGATCGACTGTATTGGAAGAGGAAGCGCCCTCTTGGCCCTGAGCGTTAATAAAGAGCCCAAAGCCGATATTTCGTCCGTCCGGATTTGCAGCAAACTGGCTCGGATCCAGGACACCATTTGCAACGGCAATGTAGGTTTCACCCGGTACGAGGGTCAACGGAAAGTTTATCAGCGTATCGGCGACTCCGCCACTGAGGCTGGTTCCCACACCGATATTTATCACCTGATCAGCCGGTGCATCAATAAACGGCGTTGCCGTTCGGAAAACAAAGTTGTCCAGCAACAGGCTACCATCAAGATATACGTCTACTAAAAAGGCAGAAGGATCTGCAGCGTTATGAATGACCTGCAGGCGAGCGGTCGTCACCTCCGGCAATTGAACTACTGCTCCGTCCGGTAAAGCGGCAAATACGCCGAAACCACTTCCGTTTTGATTCGCAGCTGGATTCAAAAATCCTGAGGCAAATACCACTGCTGCGCCACCTTCAAGGCCGTTGAGGTTGGCATCAAGCGTTACAACACGCACCTGACCACTGGCATCCGTTATATCCAGCGTGTAATCTATAGCTGGCACGCTTAGGTAGCCGGTAAAGTCGCCGTAGCTCGCATCGTCTACCAGCGTTGCAACATTTCGGGCAGAAACATCAACAGTAGGTGCATCCGTTGAGCCGTGAAGAACAGACAGGTCAACAAGTGCAGGATCTTCCCCAAACTCGCGTCCCTGGGCATTAATAAATAGACCGAAACCGGTGCTGCGCCCATCCGGATTCGCGGCAAACTGCGACGGATCCAAAACGCCATTGGCAACAGCGACATACGTTTCACCATCTGCCAGAGTCAGTGCAAAATTAACCAGCGTATCCGCTGCACTACCACTATTTCCAGGTGCTACACCAATGTTGATAACCTGATCAGCCGGAGCATCGATAAAAGGCGTTGCCGTTTGAAAGGCAAAGTTATCCAGCAATAGTGATCCATTTAGATAAATATCAACTTCCTGTGCAGCAGGATCTGCGGCATTGTGAATCACCTGCAAACGAGCCGTTGCATCAATAATTTGTGGTAGCTCAACTACCTGGCCATCTGGCAGAGCAGCAAATAATCCAAATGACTCTCCACCCTCATTAGCACCCGGATCGAGGAAGCCTGATGCAAATACAGCTGCGGCAACGCCTTCCAAACCTGAGAGATTGGCTTCAAAAGATGCTACAACAGATGCTCCACTCGCATCGGTTACGTCGAGTATATAGTCTACTGAAGGCACGATCGTATAATCGGTGAACTCACTATAAGTCAGGTTATCGACCAACGTTCCAACATTTTGCACAACAACATCAATCGTTGGTGCATCAGTCGCACCGTGAAGCACTGCCAGATCAGTCGTATGTGGAAGATCGGAGGATTCGCGTCCCTGAGCATTGATAAACAGCGTAAATCCGATATCTACATTATCGGGATTCGGCACGTATAAGGATGGATCCAACACACCGTTTGCCACAGCAATATAGGTCTCATCCGGTTGAAGGGTGAGATTAAAGGTCGCGATAATATCACCGGGGCCACCGCTTGTTCCGGGCGCAACACCTACCTCAATCTGGCGGCCTGCCGGGGCATCAATAAAGGGGGTAGCCGTTCGGAAGGCGAAGTCATCCAGCAACAATGTTCCATCCAGATATATATCTACTTCCTGTGCCAGTGGATCAGCTGAGTTATGAATCACCTGCAAACGAGCTGTTGTGCTGGAATTCAGGTTAGGTAGCTCAATAACCTGGCCATCTGGCAATGCGGCAAAAAGACCAAATGGTTTGCCATTCTGATTGGAAGAGGGATCTAAAAAGCCGGAGGCAAAAACAACAGCAGCTACTCCCTCTATCGGAGTTAGATTTGCTTCAAATGAGGCAACGACGTTTGTTCCGGTCTCGTCGGTAACATCAAGAATATAATCCAGCGCAGGAATTACAGTATAACCGGTAAAGTCCAGATAGGTAAGATTATCAATCAGGGTTCCGAAATTTCTAACTCTGATGTCCACGGTAGGTGCATCAGTGGAACCGTGCAGTGCTGAAATATCTATGGTATGCGGTAATTGGGAAGCCTCACGCCCCTGGTTGCTAATCAGCAGTTGAAAGGCAGTAGGCCGTCCATTCGGGTTTGGTGCAAAACTACTGGGATCCAACACACCATTGGCAACAACGACATAAGTCTCATTAGGAGTTAACGTGAGCGTGAACGTTGCAATAATGTCTCCCGGACCACCGCTGCTTCCCGGAGCGACACCGATATTAAGAGGTTGTCCGGCGGGTATGTCGATAAACGGTGTAGCAGTACGAAAAGCAAAGTTATCGAGGAGCAGCGTATTGTCTACGTAGATATCAACTTCTTCAGCAGCCGGGTCAGCGGAATTGTGAATCACCTGCAGACGAGCCAGACCGGTACTGGGGGCTGCCGAAGGCAGCTCTACCACCTGGCCGTTTGGCAAAGCAGCAAACAGACCGAAGACTTCACCGTTTTGATTTGAAGAAGGATCGAGAAAACCGGAAGCGAAAACTGCTACTGCTCCCCCACCAAGGTGAGTCAAGTCTGCAGTAAAGCTGGCGACCACCGTTGAGCCGGAGGCATCTGTTACATCCAGAGTATAATTTGCAGGGGGAACAGTTAAATATGGCGTGAAGTCTCCATAAGAAGCATCGTCGACCAGAGTGCCAACATTACGAGCAACAACATCAACCGTCGGAGCATCTGTGGCGCCATGCAACACAGTAAGATCAGCATTGATATGATCCGACGAGAAACGCTGCGCATCCGGATTAACAAATAGAGTAAAACCGGTGCTTCGACCATTCGGATTCGGTGAAAAGCTTGAAGGGTTTAACACGCCATTTGCAACAGCAATGTAGTTTCGATTGCTTTCCAGCGTTACAACGAAGTTTACCAAGGTATCGCTAACGGAATGGCTATTTCCCGGAGCAACACCAATATTCAGCGTCACATTAGCAGGCAGAGGAATAAAGTTCGTTGCACTTCTAAACTCAAAATCATCGAGTGCCCTAACGCTATTAACATAAATATCCACCTTTTCAGCTGCTGGATCTGCCGAGTTGTGGATCACCTGTAATCTTGCAAGATGAGCGTTGTTGTCTTGTGCCCATACACTACTCATGAATAGAAAGAGCAGCATTGGCACCATAAAAAACTGAAAGCGAGTCTGCATTCTACATTTCTCCGTACTTTGGTTATTGGGTCATTATCAAAAAACGAGTGGCTGGGTTGGGTTAGGTTTTGCCACGACATCGCTAGATCAAACTATGTGCCAGCTTTTCAAGGTAAAGTGCTTAAAAATTGTTTTTATTGAGGATAAGAGACCAGAGGAATGAAGATGTAATGATGTGAGATGCATTTTTTGCATCATTCGTTGCAAACCCTGCACTGAAAGATATCTTACAAAAAAATGGAGCTGGGAATCAGCTCCATTTGAAAGAGAGGAGGACTTACAGCTTTACAAATCGGGCAATTCGCAGCTTTTTTGCACCCGGCTCCTGGATGCGTATTATATACACACCTGCAGACAATCCGGATATGTCTAGTGGGCGATCATCTAGGATTTGAGCTTTCTTGCCAACCAGCTGCCCGGCGACATTCATTATCTGAACGTTGCTTCCGACGGCTGCCCCTTTCAGATAAAGTTCATCTATTACGGGATTGGGATATACCCTTATTTCTTCATTATAAGCCTGGGTTGCGGGCAGATCGTTTATTCCGGTTAGAACAGAATTAGACACGAAATTAGATAGCAACCTCAAATAAGAGGCCTGATAATAAATCGCCGGTTCGGAAATTTCCCAGCTGTTATCCGGCCAGCTGGTATTGAAATCCAGATAGCTTTTTTGATCGGGCTGCCCATATGGCGGCACAAGTGAGGAAACGGTAAAGTCCGGATTGGGGCCACCGGATACATATCCCGGTGCAGGTCCCAGCGGCGAAGTAAGCGCATTGTCATAATCTGTTCCGTCGGCAAACCACGTATGGTAAATTTCATTAACCGAGCGATCAGCACCGTAATCATACATATTCGACAGGTAAACAATGCCCAGCGGATTTACACCGTGAAAATAGTGTAGCAGCTCAGCGGATTTTCTCTTTAATGAAGCTGTATCTCCCAAACCGAAACGAACAAATAACTCGTTAATATTGCCATACTCAGCCAAAGATTTACTACTTCCCCAATGATAAGACCAGTCCGGAATCTGACTGCGATACAGATCTGATTCTACCCAGCCAAAATAACCGTTAAAATTTCCAAGGACTTCATTCGAAGCAGCAGCCAAGATCGCTGCTGAAGCACCCGGATCTCCATTTCCAGACTGCGCATACCTTAGCATCGCTTCATTTAAATCCATCTTATAAACGCCCCAGAAGCCTGAAGCAATTGGCTCGGTAAGATTATAGTTGGATGCTACAAACTGACTATATGACGGGTCGCCGGTGAGCTCAAACAGATATATAGCAGCCGTTACCAGCCAATCACGCTGTACGCCTGGCGTCATATCAGCATCACCTGCAATTATTTCACCATTATCACATCCGGTTTCAAGGGTTCCGGAATTATAAAACGGCAGAGTATACGCAAAACACTGCTCAGCAGTAGCCTTAAGGTTATCAGCATAGGCTGCCAGAGACGGAAATTCGGTAAGCGTTAAAGCTGCTCTGGCCAACATAGATGCATTAGCAGCCGAAGCGGATGTACATGTTGGGCCATAAAATCGCTGATCCGTATTCAGGCTTGGAGGTGAAGAGGTATTTTCGGAGTAATTCTGGCTTCCCATTTTTATATGAACACTGCCATCACTGTTTGTCATGCGTAGAAGCCAATCCAATTCCCACTTCAGCTCATCAATGATATCCGGTATTCCATTTCCGCTTTCGGGGATATCCCAACTATCGGTAAATACGTCCGGGTTATCGTCGTATGCGCCACAGAGATTATGTATAACCGTATAAGCAAAAGTAACGTATTTATTATAATCACCGGCATCGAACCAACCCCCTCGTAGATCTTTTTCCAGGCTGCTGTTGGCGGGGTCAAAAATATAACGGCAGTTTGCATCCTGCAGCGGATTTAAAAAGTTGTTAGCATCCGACCACTTCGCTCCAGCGTAAGCCGCATCTTTAGGAAAGTTACAGCGATTGTAATAAAACATGCGGCCAGCGGCCTTTAATACTTCAACATATGGATTCTCGTTAATAACAAATACAGCCGACTTTTGCTGATTTTGCGGATCAAACACATAATATTCACCGGGATCTGTTAAGGAGGAAAAGTCGAACCACCAGCCACGATCACCCGAGCTGCTATGTGTTGCACCTCCTCCCCAGCTTTGAATCGTACCGGTAAACACGACGGCTCCGCTGGCATTTTCTTTTACTTCAAGCGTATTCGGTGGAGAATAGGAAAGATTAGAATTATAGCCGACCTGTGGGTCACTCAATACGGCGACCTTTTCGGCATTGATTGCATAGCCGAACTGATCAACGTGAATAAAGTTACTGACCTGCGCGACCAAAAGGCAGGGTAAACATACTATAACGGCAACAAGAATAGATCTCATTATCAACTCACTGGTTTAAGTGGAACATGTGCATCCCCTCATCCCTCCATCAGCAAATTGAAAGGTAATGCTGCTTTAGCAGCTTCTTGATCCGTACTAATGCTAATTGTCAATTAGTAAAATTATGGTATATTTTACTTACAGGTTCGCAGCCGAGCGAGATCCAATTCAGACAACCAAACATATATTAGAAAGAAGGCAACAGAATGTTACCCAAATTACGTTTTTTGCTGATATTGATGCTACTTTCTGCATTTTTTTCAACAAATGCCAGAGAAATAGAAAAAGACTCACCTGCTTCATATCAACAACTTGTTGATTTTTTCTCCGAATGGCGGACTTTTGAAAAACCACCGCTTGTAAACGGCGTGCCGGATTATCGGAAAGCCACAACAGCAAAGCGCCATTCCGCGCTAAAGGAACTCCAGGCACGACTCGCAAAAATGGATACCACAGGCTGGACTATTCCACAACGGGTGGACTATCACATCATAGAAGCTGAAATGAACGGTATGGATTTTAACATACGCGTGCTTCAACCCTGGGTGCGGGACCCGGCCTACTATCAATCTATCTGGACCTATCAAAGCGACACTCCGGATCATGAAGGACCAATCAATCATGCAGTTATTGAGCTTTGGCAATATAAATTTCCGCTCGATAAGTCTTCGGAGAAAAAACTGGAGAAGCAACTCAAAACAATTCCACCATTAATAGAACAGGCACGTATTAATCTAACGGGTAATGCGAGAGAACTATGGATCGGCGGGATCATCAATATACGTGATCAGGCAGAAACTCTAAGGACTCTTAAGGAACAAACGGCTAAAAACAGTCGCGGTCTAAAAAGAGCTATTCAAAAAGCAACTGAGGCCACTGATGCATTCGTTGCCTGGCTTGAAGAAGAGTCGGCGAATAAAACCGGCCCATCGGGTATTGGTAAAGAAAACTACACCTGGCATTTACGTCACGTACACATGGTTCCAATGTCATGGGAAGAAGAATTGTATCTACTGGAACGTGAGCTGGCAAGAGCTCATGCATCCTTAAGGCTTGAAGAGCAGCGTAATGCACACCTCCCTCCGCTGGTTGCTGCATCTTCGCAGGAAGAGTATGACCAACGAGCCCAGGAATCCATCGACCGCTATCTCAATTTCCTCGAGAAAAAAGAAATGTTGGTCATGCGCGATTACATGGGCCCGGTTTTGGCAGATCACAAGGGGCCGTTTCTCCCGGAGGAAAAGCGTAACTTCTTCCGTAGAGCGATGCATTACGACACCAATACCCTGAACACTCACTTTTATCATTGGTGGGACCTCGCACGCATGGAAGTCTTACCGAATGAAAGCCCGGTTAGACGCAATCCCCTATTATATAACATCTGGGATAGTCGAGCTGAAGGTCAGGCTACAGGCTTTGAGGAGATGGTATTACATGCCGGATTATACGACGATAATCCGCGGATAAGAGAGATTGTCTGGATCATGCTTGCACAACGTGCGGCACGTGGTTTGGGTTCTTTATACGCTCATGCAAATATCAAGACGATGAAAGAGGCACGTGATTTTCATGTAAAATGGACGCCGCGTGGCTGGATGCGGGAAGATCTGGACCTGCTGGGTTTTGAGCAGCTACTTTATCTGCGTCAGCCGGGATACGGCACCAGCTACATAACAGGCAAATACCTGATTGAGCAGCTGATGTCCGAGCGAAGTAATCAACTTGGAGAGAAGTTCAAGATGAAAGACTTCTTCGAGGACATGGACAATATCGGTCTGATCCCGGTGTCGTTGATTCGCTGGGAAATGACCGGCAATGCAGATCAGGTATTGGAAATTGTGAAGCATTAAAAAGGCTGCCCGGTTATTGATTCTTTCGTAACTGGGCAACTTTTGCTCTTTTTCCGAGGAACGTATTGCCGTGCATATGTCCAAAAACTTCGACAACTAACGCGTTGGCCATCTCCGGTGCAGCCGGTTCCTGCAGGTCAACTTGTGCGATCTCGCCATTACGATCGCTGGCAAAAAAAGATGTAATGCGGTTTTGAGTATCGCGTTTAAAACCGCGATTTGCAACCACATATAAATAGGCGCTTTGATTAATCTCTCCGCTGAGCCTTATTGTTTCAAACTCACCAATTTCTTTCTTCACAAAAAGATTAAAAAACGCATAAGCACAAATGGCTAATACGATTGGAATAAATATCTTTGCTTGAGTGTTCATATATATACCGGTTCAGAGTTCATCGTGAGCGTGGGTCATGACCCACGGTACATTTTTATCGGGCATCGGGCCAAATTTATAAACGTCAAGTAAAAGACAGCAAGTCAAAAAATACGGCAGGTAAAATACGGCAGTTTCTGTCCGTTTATCACTGGCCTTTATTATTTCAGCTATTTATCTCCCGCTCCCCGGTTCACCCGTTCTGTGACGCACAATCGTGCGTCACTACGTCTGTGTTCTACTCAGTCTTCTCCACTCTGTGCTCTTTATTCTCATTTATTGCCGCAACAAACTGTTCCCAGGCGGATACCGTTTCTGCGGCCAGTTCCGCACAGACATTTTTGAACTTTTCAGAATGTTCTTTCAGCAGTCTACGCTGTTCGCGCCTTAACTGTAAATCCAGCGGTGAGGCAATATGCTTAACGTGCCCGCGTCCCAGCTGAATACCAATATCATAAAGCACTTCCTTAAGTTCAGCAACCGATTTAAATGACTTTTCAATTTTAAGCTCTTTATAATTATCCACCCAGGAATGCACCCAGAACGTTTTACCAAAAGCCCGGAAATAGCCGAGGTGCTCAAAGGGCGAATAAGCAATGCGCGTTTGCCCGAGTAGAATGCGGAACGGATCAGAGTTACTCCCGCTGTTGATACAGGGAATGCCGCTTAAATCTCGCACTTCCTTACACTCCAGAACAATATCGTCGAGAGGATCATCTGTCTTACCGGCAATGCGTACCAGAAACTTCATATCCAGTGCACTACCGATTCCCATTTGCAAAATACCGCTCTCTACAACCGAGAAATATTCAGCAGAGAGCTCGGGTTCCTCAGCACGCTTCGTCTCAACGTATGAGCTAAGTGCGTTATGTAGTGAGTCTCTCATATCATCTTCAATCGGCTGCATAACCGAAGCAATCCACTTGAAGTATCCTTCGCGATCGATTTCAAATCCCTCACGGATGCGTCTTACCAGAGACGGTTCTTCCGCAACAGAGTTGGGGTTTTTAAGCGCTTTATCATAACCATTTAAAAAGACGTCCATGATCGCATTAGTGGAATCACTCCAGCCGTTCTTCTTCGCCAGTAAATGCAAAGAAACCCCTACACGCATTAAATCCAGTCCACCGGGACCTGTAGACGAATCATCATAATCCGTTAAACCGCGACCAATATCAGTTATGGCATACTGCTCAAGATGGGCGTCGCCGTGGAGGTTTAACATGGGCATTTCCGCCAGTCGCTCTCCCATTCTCCGGCATATCTCGCTACTAAACTCAACATTAATAAATCGAAAATATCCATGCGGACCGGACATTAGCCTGTCCAGCAGCTCCTGATTTGACGAGAAATCCCGAGTCGAAGGATCTACGTAAAGTGGATTATCCTTGGCACCGGTTTCACCTGCCCAGCAAAATCCAGTCAGAAGAAAAATACATACAACTTTATTCATGAAAGAAGACATTCAGTATTCCATCTGTTTCGTCATTTACAAAACAACCAGTTTTTCTATACATCTCGTCGTTAAGATACTATGTTTAAAGCAAAATAACGGAATAATATTTTATAAAGTGACCAAATCTGCAACAACAAGTCTATATAGATAACTCAACCACTTCAAACAAGCAATGGAGGCAGAACATGTTAAGCAAGACCCGGAAGCTATACACTTTAATCGCTTTGATTATCGCTTCAGCTTTCGCCCCAATTCAAGCACAATACTCTGCAGAAACATATTTCAATTTTTTAGAAAGTCGGTTTAACGAAGACAAGAAGGATCTTCGCGACTACCTGATCAGCGACCTAACACACTTTCTCACGCTGTATCCGGAAAATGAATATGCCGGCAGAGCTCAATATATGCTGGCAACAACTTATAAGAAGCACGGCAAAAAACATAAGGCACTTGCCAGCTATCTGAAGATGATCCTGGTATACCCGCAAACCAGAGCGGTAATAGCTAATACTGAAGACCTGCAAAAGCTGGTTACTAAAGAGAAAGACTATAAAGAGCACCGGGATTGGCTAACGGCATTAACCAACAAAAGCCATTCAGATCTGAACGCGGAAGCGGCATGGGTGAAGTATCTCTCAACACTGGACAAGATCAGCAACGAAAACCTTGCCGAGTGGATTCAAATGGAAAACAGAAATTTTTCACTGCGCTTTCCCGAAAGCTCTCACCATGCCAAATCCCTTTACTGGCTGGGTAATGCCTACAGGATGAAAGATAAAAACAAAGAGGCAAATGCTGCATATCTAAAATTTGGCACCCTTTTCCCGGAGGACTCTCTTGCAAGCACCGCCTATTATCATCAGGGCAATACGCTTTACAAAAAACTTGATAAACCGGCCAAAGCCATAGAGGCTTATACCAAGGTCGTTGAACAGTCAAAAGACAGCATCCAGGCTGGTGAGGCATTATTCCTGAGAGCGGAGGTAAGAGAGAAGAAGCGCAAGGCTTATGAAGGTGCTATTGCAGATTATCGCAAAGTGATCAGCAAATATGATTTCCTCGGCAAGTCTCTGGAGGCACGCTGGAGAACAGCAATGCTCTACACCGAGAAGACCAAAGACCACGAATCTTCTATCACTATGTTCAACGAATTACTGGATAAGCACAAAGGGGATAAGCGCGGTATCGAAGCTCTTGAAAAGATGGCAAAAGTCTATAAAGACAAGATCAAGGATCACGCCAAAAGTGCCGAAACGCTGGCACGAATTTCCGAGCTGTACCCGGATTACAAAGATGCGCCAAAACGCTTGATTGAAGCTGGTGAGCTTTGTGAGGATAAGCTAAAAAACTACAATCTTGCCATAAGCTATTATGAAAAGGTGATTGAGCGCTATCCGGATGATGATAAAGCAAAGGATGCCCGTAAGAAAATAGAGAAGGCACGAAAGAAGTCTAACTAAGTTTAAAGCCGTATTTATAAATATGGCGTTGTCTACAATTTGCAGACAGCGCCATATTTATTTTAATGTCCACAACTGAAGTGTCTTGTACTACCAATCGGAGAACCGGCCGGTGGTGCCAGGCGTGGTGTTGGCATCCATTCTTCAGGGTTTGCCATAAAGCGATCTATTTTATTCTTGAGATAAAACTTTACATCATCATCTTTTACTTTAAAGTTCACCAGCGCTCTGCGTATTTCACTCACATACGTATGCGCGATACCTCGCACGCGACTATGAGTAGAAGAATCTGATGCAAGCTGCATTAGTTTCTCCAGTAACCGATCCCGTAGAATCAATCTCACCTCTGCGTCCATACCTTTATCGCTCTTATTCCGATAGGCATGCTGATAAATCTTCTTCACAAGTTCATCAAAAGAAAGCCGTTGCTTATCCCCTACCCCCTGCATAACCAGCCTTGAAGCTCGCTTACTATTCAACAGCAAATCGAGCGTTAAGTCAACTGCCATTTCGGCTGCAGCCAGGGGATCAAAAACCGGCCCCATTCTACCGGCAAGGCTTTCCCTACCGCGATATGTGCCGTATGCTTTGGGGGGAATGATTTGAAGAACCGATTCCGGCAACAGCAGGTTTTCCGGCTGTAGCACATTCAACATCGAATTAACAGCTGCCATTTGCGAGCGCGTGTCGACAATCCGCAAATCGGGCTCCTCTCCACGCACCTGAAAGGAGTAGTGGACACCACCGATTAACTTTGCAGCTGCTTCTATCTGATATCGATGCATAAAATAAACCGGCATCAGAGTTTCTTCGAGTTGAGATAGCGGTGCACCAAAGGCCAGGGCTTTGTCGGAGAAATTTTCTAATGCGGATTTGCGGAGACGCATGATTCTATCCAGCTCAGCCACAGGGCTTACGCCATTGTCCCATAAATGTCCCTTAGGGCTGGCACCGCCATGGGGCCTTGCATCCGAATCCCCAATAAATTCGCCGACCGGATTTTCCAGTATCTGTCTTAAGGCAGGACTTTCACCTTCATTGCCAACCATGCTATAGCCATAGCGAACCACCCAGCTATCCCACGAGCCGATGCCGACGGCATATGCCTTTGTTAGATCAACATTTCCGTTTGGCAACAGTTTCGCGACAGGGTGAGGATAATCCATAACCGAACCGTGCGTAAATTCGCCGAGCTGCTCCTTTGTGTAAGAGCTGGCAGCAAAGTTATGTGTAATCCCGATGGTATGCCCTATCTCATGCGCCGAGAGCTGGCGGAGTCTTGCCAGAGCCATCTCTGCCATTTCCTTTGGCACGGCCCCCTCCTCAGCATAAGGATTTAGCAATCCCTCAGCAATCAGATAATCCTGACGCACACGCAACGACCCCAGACTGACATGTCCCTTAATGATTTCTCCGGTACGCGGATCGACAATCATATCCCCGTAAGACCAACCCCTGGTTGCACGGTGCACCCACTGAATCACATTGTAACGTATATCAAGCGGATCAGCATCTTCCGGCAGCATCTCTACCCGATAGGCATCCTTAAACCCGGAATTTTCAAAAGCTTTTTCCCACCAGCGTGCACCATCCAGCAAAGCTGAACGAATGGGTTCGGGTGTTCCCGGGTCGAGATAGTAAACAATTGGCTCCACAACCTCAAAAGGGGGTGTCGTTTGAGTGGGATCTTTTTTTACAAGTCTATGCCGGGTTATATAGCGTTTTACGAGTGGATCTCCAATTGGCGTTCCGTAATCCTGAAATTCGATATAAATATAGCCGCTTCGAGGATCAAACTCTCTGGGTTGATACTTGTCGTCCGGCAGTTCAATAAAGGAATGACGAACCCGAACGCTAATGGCTTCAGGAGTAGGCGTTACCTGCCTAACATATTGTCCGGGGTTCTGCCCGGCAAAGGTTAACAGCGCTTCGAATTCACTGTTTTGAGGGAAACTTCTTAACCCATCCGGGTAGATAGCAGATCGTTTTGAGTCCATGCTAAAGTTACCCTGCCGTCTTTCACGAAGGGTCCTGGAGACCATATGCACATCCCTTACAAAAAAAGACGTTGCATCAACCAATACGCTCTCACCACTCTGCGCAACGATTGGAAAGCTACCCAAAACGGATTCAGCAAAGGCTTCTTTAACGGCACGTCTTTCAGCTGCATTATCCGTTTCTGCACGATATGCATAATTACTTTCAATAAGCATGGCCTTCTGTCCAAAGCGCTGGAAGCGGACCACGCGGTTCCCACCAAGCTGACCGCGATCCAACCCAATATCGTTTGAACCTACTCCTGTAACCAGAGCACTCGCGTAGAGGAATTCACTGTCCCAGGTATCAATTTTCAGCAGCAGCTTGCCATCGCCTTCGCTCCAGAAGAAATCGAAATATCCGGTATAGGCTGTTCGCCCTTCAGTTTTAGTAGCTATTTCTGGTAAGGCGTTTCCCAATAGCGGAATTCCGGCAAAGGATAAGAAAGATAGTAGTAGAAGAATTTTAAAGGTGGCTCTCATAGCGGCTCCAGAGAATAGTAGTTAAAGTATGGCTCATTCAGAGTGCAAAAGATAATATTTTGCTAACTGGATCATCAAAGGGATATTTTATAACTTGTTCCAGCAAATTCAAGTTTCATGAAACAGCGAGTATAATTGATGCATTGAACAAACGAATGCATCAACCGTGGAGGATAAAATGTATTTTAGAAAGATTCTCATTTTACTTGGCATTCTGCTTATACAAAGTGGGGTTTTTGCCCAGTATAACCCAGGCGCTTATTTTAACTATCTCGAAGAGACGTTCAATGAGCATCAGAATTCCTTACAAAATATTCTGATTGATGAATTGAATTATTTTTTACTGCTCTTTCCCGAAGATGAGAACGCCGGTCGAGCACAATATATGCTTGCCAGCGTCTATAACAAAAAGGGTAAAGAACACGAAGCCCTGGCAGCTTATCTCAAAATGATCTATCTATATCCGTCCTCTGCTGCTATTAAGGCAAATGTTGATGATTTGCGCCGTCTTATCGCCAATGAGCGTTCCTACAGGGATTCTCAACCGTTTTTACTAGAGGTAATCGAGGAAAATAAAAGCGGCATGTCAACCGCCGATGCCTATCATCGTTATCTTGAGGTTCTGGTATCTCTTAAAAAGAGCGGCTTACTGGATAGCGGTATCGAATCATCCAGAGAGTTCATCAGACGCTTTCCGAACGACTCCCGTCATGCCGATGCCGTTCTGTGGATGGCAGACTTTTTTACCTATTCGAAGGATTATGCGGAAGCAAATACTACATATCAAAAATTTGGTCGAATTTTTCCAAACAATCCCAAGATGGCAGACATTCGCTATAAACAGGGGGCACTGCACTACAATCACCTGCGAAGCCATGAGAAGGGCATGTCTTACCTAAGCGACATGGTAAACAATTATCCCGACTCACCGCTGGTTGGCAATGCCATTTTTCTTATTGCAGAGATCAAGGAGAAGAAGCAAAAGAACTATGATGGTGCGATTGCCGATTATCAGATGATGGCTGAGCGCTATCCGACGAACGAAAATTCACCGGAAGCCCTCTGGCGTATTGCGAAGATTTACGACAACGAGAAGAAAGACTACCAGCAGTCTATTGCAGCCTACAATGCTCTGCTCGCAGGATATCCTTCAACAGAAAAAGGACCTGAGGCTCTTGAAGAAATCGCAGAGATGTACAGAAAGAATTTTAACGACTATGAAAATGCAGCCATAGCCCTTGCGCGAATCGCCGATTCATTTCCGGAGTATGAAAAAGCGCCGGATCGTTTGATTGATGCCGGTAAACTCATGTCGGATAAGCTGGAAGATCATCAGCGGGCCATAGATTACTATCAGCGAGTGGTTGACAATTTCCCGAACTCTAAAAAAGTCAAGGATGCTAACAAGAGGATCGAGAAAGCAACAAAAAAGCTGAACGGCGAATAGTCTTATATTATCCCCCGCAATTTCCATATGCGGGGGATAATATTTATCAACCTCGAAGCTTTTTTAGCATCTCTACAGCATTATCGTTCCGGGGATCCAATTCAAGTGATTTTTCATAGTTAAAGATCGCCAACTCCTTTTGACCGGACTTCATATAAGCCTCTCCAAGGCTATCGTAGGTATTTGCCGATTCTGGATAACGTTTGGTATTAAAGAGAAAAACTGCAATTGCCATTTCATTATCCTGCTTCTTCATCAGGTATTCATACCCAAGATTATTCACATCTCTTTCATCGATCAACCGATCATCACTGGCAGCATTCAGGATTCCCTCAACGCGTTCATTCTTTTTAGTTCCTTTCAGACCGGCAGCTTTTTCCATGTTAGTCCAAAAACTGCTGACCATCTGCTTTGTCTTGGTCGCCTTTTCCTCGGCGTAGGCTTTTGCAGCCTTACTCGCGAGTCGGCTGGCGACAGCCAATGCGCTATCCGCAGGCACGCTTACATCTGGTTTAACACCAACACCTTCCCAGTTGGTATTTGTTACCGGATTGATAGCCTTTCCTGTCGGGATGAAGATACTTAACACATCGTTAATCGCTTCTGTCCCGCCGGGATTTGCGCCACCACCGGTTGTTTCTCCAACCAGCGTCCCACGCTTACGGGTTTGAAAATTATAAGAGAACTCTTCGGCACCGGAAAATGTGTAGTCGCTGGTAAGAATAAACACCGGAGTATCCGGCATGCGATCTCCCGGCAGTGAATCAAGCGTCCAGAATTCGCGCGTTTCATCACCTTCTCGCCAATACAGGCTATTCAAGTGGGTTTTCTCTCCGAAAAAGAAGCTGCAAATAAACTGAACCATCGACGGGCTTCCACCACCATTTTTACGCATGTCAAAAATAACCGCATCGGCATTCTGCAGGAATCTCATGGTTGATGTCGCAACCTTACGGGCCTCTTCAGTTCCGTTAAAATAACGGAAGTCAACATATCCCACATTGTTTTCCAGCATTTCTATAGTTTTAAAGCCGAAATTATCAGAGCGCAATCGCTGCATGCGAGTCAGGCGGGCAAGAATGGGATCCTGCTGTTCCATACGCACCCGTTCAGCTTTTCGCACTCTCACCCTCATATGCTTATCCTTATTGATATGCTGCAGATCGGTAGTCAGTGCTTCGGCAAACTCTTCCCAGTCGTTTACTTTCGCATACTCATTCTTTTTAAGCTGAGAGTTCAGGTATTCAGCGTTTCTATCGGCTACATCAGGAAAGACATAATATTTTTGCACCATTTCGGCTATCCGTTCAACGACGGCTTTTTTAGCAGTTGAATTAAGCTCCGGCTTTTTTTCCTGTGCAACAACGGTCGTCAACCATAATATCGAGCAGAGAAATAGAAAAGTTTTGAACAGTTTAATCGTCATCAGGCGGTTCCTTTAAGTGAAGTGTTTATTCTAAGACGTATCCGGTCGCAAAATAGTTTATCTTCAATTTAGAAAATATTCTATTCCGCCCAGCTTGACAGTATCATCTTTTTGCGGTAGTTTCATCGCATTACAAGCCACCATTATTATAAACCCATTGAGGATTACACATGCCCAGATTGCTTTTAATCATTCTTATGGCTTCCTGCATCTTCTCAGGAACATCACTTTTTGCTCAATCATCAGCTGTTAACGTTAGCGATACAACACTTTCAGGATTAAAAATGCGCAGTATTGGCCCGGCATTTATGTCAGGCAGAATAGCCGATATAGCCATTCATCCGGACGATGATAATGTTTGGTATGTGGCTGTTGGTTCAGGAGGTGTCTGGTTGACGAGAAATGCCGGCACGACCTGGAAGCCAATATTTGACAAGCAGACGTCTTATTCAATTGGCTGCGTTACCATCGATCCACAAAACCCTCACACTATTTGGATCGGTACGGGCGAGAACGTTGGAGGCAGACATGTTGGATATGGCGATGGTATATATAAAAGCTCGGATGGTGGAGCGTCATGGAAGAAAATGGGGCTTGAAAAGTCAGAGCATATTTCCGAAATCATTGTTCACCCCGAAAACTCAGACGTTATTTGGGTAGCCTCTCAAGGCCCGCTTTGGGCTCCTGGTGGCGAACGAGGTGTTTATAAAACCAAGGACGGAGGAAAAACCTGGAAACGGGTATTAGGTGATGCCAAGTGGGTCGGAGCAACTGAGATTGAGATTGATCCGCGCAATCCGGACATCCTGTATGCTGCTACCTGGCAGCGGCATAGAACGGTGGCGGCATATATGGGCGGCGGACCGGGAACAGCTCTATACAGTTCTCAGGATGGTGGTGAATCCTGGACCAAACTCAAGAAGGGATTACCTTCATCCAATATGGGTAAAATTGGTTTGGCAATCTCCCCACAGAATCCTGATGTAATTTATGCTGCGATAGAGTTGGAAAGACGCAAGGGTGCTGTTTATCGTTCCTCAAATCGCGGTGCCTCATGGAAGAAGATGTCGGATACAGTATCCGGTGGAACCGGCCCCCATTATTATCAGGAGCTCTACGCATCTCCACATGCTTTCGATCGCATCTATTTGGCAAGCGTGCGCTTTCAAGTATCTGATGATGGTGGAAAAACCTTCCGCACCATGAAGGAAAGGCATAAGCATTCGGACAATCACTCACTTGCATTCCGCAAGGATGACCCGGATTACCTGCTTGCCGGAACGGATGGTGGGATATATGAAAGTTTCGACCTTGCAGAGAACTGGCGTTTCATTTCGAACCTTCCTTTAACGCAGTATTACAAGGTTGCTGTTGATGATGCCAAACCCTTCTACAATATTTACGGTGGCACGCAGGACAATAATACCCAGGGTGGACCATCTCGTACCGATAACTTTCACGGCATACGAAACGCCGATTGGTATATCACGCTCTTCGGTGATGGACATCAGCCCGCGACAGAACCGGGTAACCCCAATATCATGTATTCAGAGTGGCAGCAAGGGAACCTGGTGCGAGTTGATCGTACTACCGGAGAGTTTGTCTATATTCAACCACAGGGTAAACCGGGCGATACCGAACGTTTCAACTGGGATGCTCCGATACTGGTGAGTCCCCACTCCCCTACCCGCCTTTATTTTGCTTCACAGCGCGTTTGGAGATCAGAGAATCGAGGAGACACCTGGACTGCAATCTCCGGAGACCTGACGCTTAATCAGGAAAGAGTCCATTTACCAATTATGGGATCCACCTGGGGATGGGATGAAGCGTGGGATGTTTATGCCATGTCAGCTTACAACACCATTACCTCCCTTGCCGAGTCACCGGTTCAGGAAGATCTGATTTATGCCGGAACCGATGATGGCATCGTGCAGGTAACCGAAGATGGAGGAAAAAGCTGGCGTAGAATTAACGTCGGCAGCATTAAGGGCGTACCGGCTGGTGCCTTCGTAAACGATATAAAGGCCGACCTCCATGATGCGAACACAGTCTATCTGGCGATGGACAATCATAAATTCGGTGACTTTGCTCCCTATCTCTATAAAAGTACAAACCGCGGAAAGACCTGGCGAAGCATCAGCAGCAATCTGCCGGCAAAGCATCTAGTCTGGCGAATTGTTCAGGATCATGTTAAAAAGGATCTGCTCTTCGCTGCCACTGAATTTGGAATTTTCACAAGCTTGAATGGCGGTGCGTCCTGGGCAAAGCTAAAAGGTGGCGTGCCAACAATTTCCTTTCGCGACCTGGCGATTCAAAAGCGCGAGAACGATCTGGTAGGTGCATCCTTTGGTCGTAGTTTCTACGTTTTTGATGACTACAGCGTTTTGCGCGAGATTGATAATGCCTCACTGAAGAAAGAAGGAAGTCTGTATTCCACTCGAAAAGCCTGGTGGTACATTCAGCGTCCGGTATTATCCTTCAGTGAAAAAGGATCTCAGGGTGCCGGATACTATACGGCCAAGAACCCGCCCTTCGGTGCTGTTTTCACTTATCACTTAGCCGAAGGCTTCAGCACCTCCGAGGCAAAGCGTAAAAAACGCGAGAAGAAGCTTGGTTTAAACAAAGGCGGTAACAAAGTGCCTTCCTGGGATGCCTTGGAAGCCGAACGTCGAGAGGCCAAGCCTAAAGTTTGGCTCGTTGTGAAAGACAGTAATGGGAACTTCGTAAGGCGGGTAAGCGGGCCAGTTAAAAAAGGATTCCACCGTGTTGCCTGGGATCTGCGTTTTCCGGCTGAAACGGCCATTGATATTCATCGCAAGCCAAATCCGAACAATCCACCCAGAGGTGTAATGGCGGCTCCGGGCACCTACCAGGTTGAGCTCTATAAAGAAATTGGTGGTGTTATGACCATGCTGGACGGCCCTGTCTCATTCGAGGTAGTTCCGTTAAGGAAAGGTGCTCTTGCCGGTGCCGAACCGGCTGAAACCGCAGCTTTTTGGAAGCGTATCTCCAGTCTTCAGCGATCCGTCACTGCTGCTTCACTCAGTCTCAGATCTGCCACAAAACGTATCAAAGCACTTCAGCGTGTAATGGCACGTTCCATGAATGATGATCCGGCAATGAACACCGAACTCGAAGCAATAAGACAGGCATTACTGGATATCGACTTTCGCATGAACGGACATCGCAGTAAACAAAAGATTGGTGAAAAATATCCGGACACCATTAGCGACCGAATCGGCTTTGCTTCAATCGGAACATTGTATTCCACCTATGGCCCTACAAGCGCTCATACCGGCAGCATGGATATGGCTGAGACAGAATTCTCTACGCTCAGAACGGAGCTAAACTCGCTCCTGCAGACTCGCCTGCCCGCCTTTGAAGCTTCACTGCAAAAAGCCGGTGCACCCTGGATTGAGGGGCAGGAAATTCCGGAAATAAATCAGTAAACATTTCCATCTGCAGCAGCAATTCCGCTGCTGCAGATTAAACATGATGTAACCATTTTCGGCGTTCGACATCGAAGGTGTAAGAAGAACACTGCACTTATAATCAGCTTCAGGGATCACACGTGAAAAAAATACTTATTCTCTTTGCGCATCCGGCTTTGGAAAAATCCCGGATTAATCAACGCCTTATTGAAGGTCTGGATAAGAAAGACAGCGTAACATTTAGAGATTTATACGAACTTTATCCGGATTTTAATATCGACGTCAGCGCCGAACAGCAGGCCGTAATGGAACATGACATTATTATTTTCCACCATCCGTTTTACTGGTATAGCACACCGGCAATTCTCAAGGAGTGGCAAGATCTGGTTTTGGAACACGGCTGGGCATATGGTAGCTCGGGAGATGCGCTCTCCGGTAAGTATCTGATGAACGTAATGACTGCCGGTGGAGCAGAAAAGTCATATTGCGCCGAAGGCTTTAATAAATACACTATCCGCGACTTTCTTCGTCCCATGGAACGCACAGCTGCACTTTGTAAAATGGAATTTCTTCCTCCGCTGGTTCTACACGGTACACACTCCCTCACAGAACTGGATATCGAGCCATACAAAAAGGCATATGAAAATCTTTTGAACAGACTCATTGCCGACGACCTGAATACCTCAGAGATAAAAGATGAATTGTATATGAATACCATAGTTGAAAAGGACAGCAAATAATGCATGAAGGTGGTTTTTTCTATCAGGCGCTCGTTTACCTCGCAGCTGCCGTTGTATCCGTTCCGATAGCCAAACGCCTTGGCTTAGGTTCTGTTCTTGGTTATCTGATAGCAGGTATACTTATCGGTCCTTTTGTATTGGGGTTTATTGGTACAGAAGGCGAAGACATTATGCACTTTGCCGAGTTCGGCGTTGTCATGATGCTGTTTCTAATTGGACTTGAACTGGAGCCAAGCATGATTTGGCGCATGAGAGTTCCGATACTCGGCACCGGTGGAATTCAGGTCGGCGCAACAACATTGTTAATTGCAGCGGTTGCATTGGCGTTTGGCCTACCCTGGCAAACAGCTGTTGCGATAGGACTTATTCTGGCATTGTCCTCTACAGCGATAGTTCTTCAGACCCTGAAGGAAAAGGGGTTAATGGAAACAACCGGTGGTCGAAATGCATTCTCTGTATTGCTCTTCCAGGATATTGCAGTCATTCCGATTCTTGCCGCTTTACCGCTGTTTGCTCTTTATGAGGTTGCCGGCGCCGGAGATGCCCACCATGACACGCTTATCAGTCACCTGCCGATCTGGGGTCAAACCATTGCTGTTCTCGTAGCTGTAGGAAGCATCGTTTTTCTCGGCAAATATTTAATTAGCCCATTCTTCCAGATGATTGCTCGCTTAAGGCTTCGTGAAATGTTTACTGCATCAGCTCTATTACTGGTTGTAGCAATTGCAGTATTGATGACGCAGGTTGGACTAAGCCCTGCGCTTGGGACCTTTTTGGCCGGTGTTACCCTGGCCCAGAGTGAATATCGCCATGAGCTGGAGACAGATATTGATCCGTTCAAGGGCTTACTTCTTGGACTTTTCTTTATCGCCGTTGGGGCCTCAATTGACTTTAATTTGATCGCCTCTATGCCCCAGGTGATTATTGGACTTGTCGTATTGCTGATTGCAATCAAATTCGTGGTGCTGTTCTTACTGGCACGAACCTCCAAGATTGGTCTGGACAACAGCTTTCTCTTTTCTTTTTCACTCGCCCAGGGCGGTGAGTTCGGTTTTGTTTTGTTCTCCTTCGCAACTCAAAACGGTATACTTACTTCTGATATTGCCAACCCCTTGATTGCAGTTGTTGCCATAACCATGGCGTTGACTCCTCTGTTGATGCTGGTTAATGAGAAGTTGATCCAGCCGCGTTTTGGAACCACCGAAAGCGTTGAACGGGAAGCAGATGAGATGGAAGAGCGCAATCAGGTGATCATTGCCGGTTTTGGCCGATACGGCAGCACCGTCGGCCGTCTTTTACAGTCAAATGGCGTTCAATCGACATACCTTGATGTAGACCCGGACAATGTGGATCTGTTGCGGAAAATGGGTCTCGAAGTGTTTTATGGTGACGCCTCACGGGCTGATTTACTCCATGCTGCCGGTGCTGATGAAGCGACATTGCTGATTGTTGCTGTGAACGAACCTGCCAAAACACACGAGATAATTGAGACGGCACAGAAGCACTTTCCTCACCTTAAGATACTCGCACGCACTCAGGGATGGCAGGATAGCTATGAAGTATTGGACATGGGAGTTTCAAACGTGTATCGCGAGACGCTGGACAGCAGCTTAAGAATGGGAGCGGATGCGCTTGCCTGCCTGGGATTCCGCAAGCATCAAACCAGCCGGGCTGCCAAGACATTCCGAAAGCACGACGAGCGCTTTCTGCGCGAGCTAGCCTCAATGCGCCATGATGAAAACGAACTAATTTTGGGCGCAAAAGAACGCATCAAAGCCCTGGAACAGCTCATCAAGACTGAGCGGGAAGAACAGTATCAAAGCAGTGATTTAGGTTGGGATCCAACAACATTGGTCGAAGATTTTAAGGATCAAAAGTATAAATAGGCTTAATCCAAAATTGCCTGTAGCGTCTTATTACTTTTACTAAGACGTTCGCCAAGAATGCGGACAACAAACTTATGGAATGCCGAAGCCGTCGCCGGGTTTCGGGTTTCCATTTTTTGTAAAGCCGGCAAAGAGATAAACAGTGCGCGCGATGGTTTGCTGGCAACAACAGCTGCCGTCGCCGGATAGCCGAGATATACACCCAGCTCCCCCACTATCGTTCCGGGATTCATACGGCGTAAACGGATCGTCTTTTCGCTTGTTTCAAGCTGCACAGTCACCTGACCGGTTTCAAGCAGGTAAATCCCTGCCGGATCCGCCCCCTGATGGATGAGGTATACTCCCTCTTCAAATTGTCTGAGCTCCGCAAAATCCATAACCTGACCGGCGACATCACGTGCGGTTTCTTCCGTGGTATTTCCGCTCTGCTTCATCATATCTACCAGCAAATCCAAGCCGGAACGTTCAATACGAATTTGACTGTTGTCGCTGCTCTCCAGGATCTGATCTTCAATCCATTCCAGGCCGTGATCCAGGTCAGGCAATACCCGAATAACCTTGTCCTCAGATTCAATCAGTTTCCCTCTATAAAACAAACGTCCCGTTGCATCAGAGAGGGATGTGAGAACCAGCTGTAGATTTTGGTTTTCAGCAAGCATTTTCAGCTTCTCAAAACTGTTTAAGGCAGATGAATCCAGGCCACTTACCAGCATAAAATCCAACATGACAAACTTCAAGGCCGGTTTGTTCTTATCAAACACTCTATCCCTGACCCGATTCAGAACTCCGTTTGCAGTGCCAAAGAAGATAAAGCCCTGCAGCTTCATAATTTCAACGCCGGCGCCTTCTTCTTCAAGTATGTGCTGCATGCGAAGCGATCGGTCTACGTTGCTACGATAATTCTGCCCCGTCAAGGAATGCTTCACGACTTCAATTCTACTGTAATTTACCACAAACAGAACTACGGCAATTAATACTCCGAGGATCGTGCCCTGCAAAAAACCAAACATGGCAATCGTCAGCAGAATCGCAACAACAAGAAAGTATTCCGTCTTGGGCAGTTTAAACCAGGCAGAATAGAGCCATTCAACCAGAAAGGTCAGTCCGAGATAAAACAGAAGCCCACCCAAAAGCGGCTTGGGAAAATAGGCAGCAATTCCGGCACCGGTTATCAGCACCAGGCCACAGATCGCTGATGAAAGGTAGCTGGATATCCTGCTGCGGGAGCCAAGTCTGAACCCAAAAGCAGATAGGCTCAGAGACATATAGCCTACGGAACTGCTTCCCAAACCGGATAAAATATTTGCCATACCGGCGGCCCTCAGCTCCTGGTTCAGGTCGACTTCACGCCGCGCAATAAGTTCCAGCCCACTGGCATTCAACAGGAGTGATATGATGCTGATGATCACCACTGAAAAGATCTCTCCGGACTGAGAGAGAATGGCAGACCAGTTAACAAGCGCAAGGCTTGATTCCGTTAATGGAGACCAGCTGATTCCACTCTCCATTTTGGGTAAAAGGAGTCCGAGTCCAGCAGCTTTCTCCAGCGTTATTCCAAAAATAAAATTCACTCCGTAGAACAGACCTATAGCTGCTAATATCACGCCCGGCATTAGTAGAAAGTGTTTAAACCGACGCAGTATTGCATATAGCGCCAGAGCAAACAGCACTCCCGGTAGCCAACGCAATAGATAATCTGATTGGAGTAGGTGTAGTCCAAAACTACCGCCGGAACCCGACATAATCCCGATCGCCCCTTTTAATAAGATCCAGCCGGTACCAGCCAGAAATCCACCGACCACCGGATATGGAATAAAGCGAATCAGGTTACCGAGTTCAAATCGTCCGAGGATGGTTAGCAATACCCCGGTAAGAAGAGCTGTTAGTGCAATCGCAGCAACAACCGTATAAAACACCTCGTCAATGTTTAACTCGGAGGCGTTCATTTGAATATAAATTGCCGAAGGTAAGAGAGCTAAAATTGCAGTTGGAGCGTCCTGGGGTGCAGTTACGGTTCCTTCAAAAGAGCTAAAATATGCCGTAACCAGACCCATAACACAGGCACCAAACAACATTAATCCCAGGCCGGCGGCCAGATAGCTTTCCAATAAGCCGGAGAATATCAATGCTGCATAGGCGCTTTGAAATATAACGATCAAAACACCGTTCACCAGTCCCGCAGAAACTCCGGGCAGCATCGATTTAATGGATTGTTGAGAGGTCGTCACAATTTATCCCATATTCTGAATTGCTGCGTCGGATACAGGACTCCGGACGCGCCATAAAATACGCGTCCGTATTGATTAATCGAAATACTTTTTACCTGAGGATGTTTGTTGAAGAGAGCTCTTCGTTTAAGACAAGTTTTTGATAATCATTAAAGCGCTCCAGAATCTCTTTCACATAAGCGACGGGTTCGGCACCGCGGCAGTAGCCATATTTTACGACTTCATCATTAAAATACCGCTCTTCTGCTTTCTTCAGTATATAGGTTTCCACATTATCATCCCAGACATTCGGATCCTTCTTGAATTTTCTGGCAAGGTTGCGAGCATCTTCAACGTGTCCTTGTCCGGCATTGTATGAGGCCAACATAAACTTCAACCGCTCTGTGGAATCCGGAATTTCTTCCCAGTATTTATCCAGCCATCGAAGATATCGAACTCCGGCGGAGATATTTTCTTCGGGATCAGAAAGATCTCCGGCTTTAAACATTTTTGCAGTAGCTGGCATCAACTGCATCAATCCCTTTGCGCCAACCCACGACATAGCCTCCGGATCAAACTCAGATTCCTGATAAATCTGTGAAGCAAGCAGACGCCAGTCCCAATTAAGCGAATCCGCATGTTGCTGAATTATCTCATCATATTCTGAAATTTTACCGCCGGTAAGTGTAAAAAACTCGCTGCGAACCCGCTGCTTAAAGAAACGCTTATTTCGATAGTATTTATCATAAATGATATTGTAGGTCGGCGCACGCTTGACCTTTGATATCCAGCTATTAATTTCAGCCTTCAACTCAGGAGAGTTTTCACGAACGGCCCAGGCTATTCGCTGCGAGAAGCTAATAAAGGTGCGGATATCAATGTTTTGTAAATAGGCAGCGTTTATCAGCGCCAGGTTCTGATCGGCAACGGTATACTCGATTTCACCGCGAGACACCTGAGCAATTAGCGATTCGGTTGACACTTCACCCGGAACTTCAACGATCTCAATATCACCACCTATTTCATCGGAAAGATTTTCAAGGCGATGAAAATAAGAGGACCCTTTGCGGACATGCACCTTCTTACCGATCAGATCGACCGGATTTGTAATAATCATCCTATCAATTTCATGACGCTTCATATCCCGCCAGTTATCGGGTAGGCGTTGAACAAGAACCTGGCGAATTAATGAGTGATGATTGGTGAAATTCACCTTTCTTAACCGCTCTTTGGTAATGGACATATTATAGGCAATGATATCCCCTTTGCCCTCATTCAGATAGCTAAATATTTCATCCAGATTTTTAACAATTACAACTTCCAGTTCAAGTCCGAGATGATCCGCAAGAAGCTGGAGAAGTTCGTATTCAAATCCCAGCGGCGCCCCTTTGTAAATAAAATAGCTATTGGAATTATAACCGGTTAACGCGCGCAGCTTTCCGCTCACGCGAAGATCGTCCAGATCTCTAGCAACCTGTGGGGTTATTACTTCAGTTGTAGAAATGGTCTCTGGTTCGACGACAGTAGCAGGTATTTCTTCGTTTACCTTTTCTTGCTGTTTCTGCTGGCAAGCGATAAAGAAGCCTGAGATAGAACAGATGACTATCAATATTAGGGCATTTAGGCGGAGCATTCCCATCCTCCATTTATGCAAAGAATTGACTTGATCGAATCGCGATTGGGTACGGTGAAACTATCGTGTTGTTTTATAAAGTATAGCGAGGGCTAAATAAACATCAAATTTTTAGTTTGCAAAATGGAGAATTTCGTGATTTTGATCAATTTGACGTCAAATCAAAAACCATGCTGCTGCAGCGGCAATAATTGCCAGTGCTGCGCCAACAATGACTTTGATCATCGGACTGGAGTTGTTCTCCGTGTATCGATCATAATCCGGACGAAGAATATCAGAAGAGTTGTCTTCGTTATTGGGCACGATAATCACTTCGGCTTTTTTACCATCGACAATTGGCGGTCTAACCAGGGAATCCCGCATCAATGGTGCAGAGTTCTGATCATCCAATCGTGGTATCACCGGTCGGCTACGTCGCTGCTCTGGTGCATTTGCCTGTCTGGGTGTTGGCGTATTGGTGGGTTTGGCTTGAGGGGTATGTCCCTTTTCCTGAGCGGGGGCAGATGTATTTTGGCTAGGTGTGGCGGTTGAGTCTTTCATTGGAGAACTCCGTGGGAAATCATCCTGAATAATTTTTACGTTAGAATGAGGAGTCATCTCCTCTTCGATATGCCGCTGACTGACAGTCTCACTTTCCAGCACCTCTGAGACCGGATGTGGTTTCGTTATGCCGGACTTTACTTTTTCGATGCCAAATCTGTTAGCCAAACGGTTTTCAAAGTTCTTATAGATTAGCTCAGCACCTTCTTTTAACTGCTGATCTTCTGACTTTCCATTGTAATGTTTCATCATTACCAACAAATCATCCATTACCGGAAGGAGATCCAGAAAGAGTTCGCGGCGCGTTTGATCGGCCATTTCATTTCTACGGCGGTCAATCTGGCGTTTAAAGCTTTTAAACTCTTCTTTTAGTATGCGGTTTTCCTGCTGAAGGAGAAGGGCCTTTTCGTAATCTTTTCGAGGTTTTTTAAAGGCATTTCGCGGGTTTTCAATACTTGAGGAGGCATAGGTGTCCGCAGCTGATTCGGTCTGAATCAGAGCACCAGGAGCTTGCTTCGTAATATCAGCTTTCTTCATTTAGCACGATTCCCGGCATTATACTATCAAATAATATCTTGAGGTGGTTTAGAAACGTATTGCACTAACAATTTCGAGCATATTTATTCAACTCGTTTGATTAGCATCACGCCTTGAGATTCCGTTTTTGAGAACTCATCCGGATTTCTCATTTTCAACCTTTACAATGGGAATCGGCTCGGTAGCTTCCCCCTTATAAATTGATATGTGTGGAAAGGGGATCTCGATATTTTCTTTTTCAAATCGCACTTTAATTTCTTCATACATCGCGTTGCGTAATTTCAGGAACTCTTCCCTGGTAGACCAAACGGCAAATCGCAGATCAATTGATGAAGCTCCAAATCCCTCAAAGATGATTAGTGGCTCCGGTTCCTGCAGACACATTTCATTTTGGGATGCAATTTCAAGCAGAATCTTTTTAACCTTATCCAGATCTTCCTTATACGCAACCGAGATATTCAGATCATTCCGACGAATCGGAAAACGCGTCAGCGTTGTTACCTCGCTTTTTAAGATGTTTTCATTGGGTATGCGCACGAAGCGATTGTCAAAGGTGCGAATCTTAATAGAAAGCGTATCGATAGACATTACTTCGCCAGTGGTCGATCCGACAGTGATAATATCACCAACGACAAAAGGCTGCTCGGCAATCAGGAATATACCACTTATAACATTAGACACACTGGTTTGAGAAGCAAAACCCAGTGCAATACCGAGGATTCCTGCTGCTCCCAATAGCGGGGCGAGTTCAAAACCCAGTTCGCGTAAAATCATTACGCTCACAATTCCGAAACCGATGTAGCGAATTGCTTTTCCTGCGATCATTCCACGTTGCGCAGACATTGCGCCAGAAACATAAGTTTTAATCCAGCGACTTAACATAAACACCAGCGGCAGGCCGACAAAGAGCAATATCGACAGTCTCATCAACATGGAAAGCCACTCCGGATTGAAAAATGCAGCAAGCTCGCTTGAAAAATATTCCGGCATTAGTTCATCTCCTTATCGCGAGAACAAATCAAGTTTGGCGATTTCCAGAATGCTATTAAAGGTTTTTGCGGTAAAGCTTTTCCCAACCTGATCCCGGGCACGGCTAAGTGCCTTATTGCTTCCTGCCTGAGCAGGTGGTTTATTCGTAAACTCGATTTCACTAATCTTGTTATCTCCCTGGTAATTCACCGTGGTTTTATTCGACCACAATTCGGTGCCATTATGGTAAAGAGATAACTTTCTTACACGGTGGCAGAGCTTATCCATTTGCAGGACCTGGGCTGAACGGTTAACAACCTCTATCGGGGAAATCGCTAAATAGTCGGGGGTAGAGTCGGGCTTGATCTCTTTTCTGGCAGATGACAACAGCCAATAGCACACCTCCCCGTTATAAAAGTCCCCAAACCAAGTTTTGGAAAGTCTTATCGTTGGCAGTTCAAACAGGGTATGACCACCGAGGATTCCACTAATCCATATCGGAATGCGAACATATATATTCGTTCTAACTCCCGGCAGGAGTTTGAAAGAACTTTCGGGCCTTACCACTAAAGGAAGGTCGGGTAGTATTGGTAAAAGCTGAAAATCTTTAATTCCACGTTTCAGTGTCCAACGCTGCCATGCCTCTCCAACCGGAGGATTTGCTTCGTCGGAAGAAATTGCCTCGTCTACATACTCATGAGCCATTTGCAGCTCATCACCATCGCACTTCAGCCAGATTCTTAATGGTCCATACTGCTCATATATAGGATCGATTCCAGGTAGGAGTTTCTTTTGCCAAAGTAGGGGTGTAGACATACCTTATGACTCCGTTATACTTTGCGTTAAGTATAAAATGCGATCTACCCTAGCCCAGCCAGCAAACTGTGTTTTCATTTCCAGTTTTAGACTGTACTTCAGAGGTGAACATGTTGCAACATTAGAGAAACAGGCTTGCCTATAAAATAGCTTTTTTTCCCTTCGGCTCAAGTCTATATGGCTTACCGCTTTCATAGAGGGCATGTCGCTGTTCAAGCCTCTCTACAAGGGCCAGGTTTCTACTGGCTTTTGCTGCAGCAATCGAAAGTGCGGAATAGTAGGTCGCTCTTTCAAAATTCCCATTTGCAGCATACACTGCCGCAAAAATATCATAAACATCCGTTCGTAAGGCAGATTCTTTTCTTAAAATATAATTTACGACTCCCAACGCCTCAATTGGAGACCGGCCCTTTGCATCCGGTGCAACACTGGCATACCAGGCAAAGTTTGATCGGAAGAACGGAATGTCCTTATTATCTTCATATGAATCTCGAAGAAGCTTCAGAATATCCGCCCAACGATTTTGCTTTTTCAAGAAATTCAGGTAGTTCAGAACAACAAATTTATCCGACGATTCCTGTCCTAATGCCTGCTTCATAGACTCTTCGCCTGCAGCTGGATCTGTTTCAGCTAAAAGGCTGCCGTAATCGCTCACATACCGAGATCGTTCAGGCATCACAAAGGCGGCTCTTTGCACATTTTTCAACGCCTCCTCCTTTTCACCGAGAGTCAGGTAGCAGATAGCCAGCTTATGCAATAGTTCTGCATCTTCCTTAATCTCCAATCCGGCCTGAAATTCAGTAATGGCCTCTCTGTATCGACCGTATTCCATATGCCGCAAGCCATTTTGGTAGCGCCAGTATTTACTCAAGCCTTGTGATTCATAGGTTGTTCGCACCTCGTCGGGCAGTTCAACGGAACCGGTTTTCTGAGCAAGTATCGTCTGGTAAAGACTTTCGGCTTCTTTCAGCTTTTCCGTCTCACCTATCGTATTTAGTACGTCAATATACATTTGCAGTACTTCGTATATTTCCGAGTCCTTTGAGATAATTCCCCTTAGTCGGGTTATCACTTTATCGTAGTTTTTCTGCATACGGTCTACTTTTGCCAGACCGAAATCTGCCGGAATAGATGCAGGCTGTAGCTTGAGAGCTGCTTCAAACGATTGACGTGCTTTATCGGGCTGATCTTCGGCAATATAAGCCTCACCTAAGTGCACAAGAAGAGGAACATAAGTTGGATTTTGAGCTTTTGCTTTTTCCAGTAGAGACGACACGCCCGGAAACCCCTCATCAATCAACCCCAATGCTGCCAAATAAGACCAGCGGAAATTTTCAGGGTTCAGACGCCTTGCTTCGGTAAAACATTTCTGTGCTGTTTCAAATGCACCGTGAAGCTGAAGGCTAATTGCCAGGTTCCCCCACGCCTCTCCACTGGAGGGATTTTTTTCCAGTTCTGATAACCTGCTGCGAATTTCATCAACGGCAGGCTTATCGATGTCCGAGTAATCGATGACCGGAATCTCAGCTACAGGAACATTTTCCATAGACTGCCAGGTTACAAATCCTAATCCTACTGCCAGTAGCAAACCGAATACGACAATAAATATTCTCTTCATCTTTTTCTATCCGATTCCGTCTGTTAAACAATCCGGGTTTACCTAAATAAGACCTGTTAAACACATCACTCACATCAAGGCAAATATACAGATCAACCTCTTTCAATCAACTCCTTTTGAGCTTCAGAGTTTCGCACAACGCCATAAAAAATACCAGTAGAAATTAATTTTTAGTTATTTCATATCAATTGAAAAATGGATCATCCGGATAAATTGTTAATTAGTTTGACAAATTCAAGTTAAATGCTTGTATAATTTAATATGATTTAAGATATTTGGCGAGCATTTGTGAGAATAGAAGCATTTCTTTCCACCATATCGGAGAATTCTACTAATGAAGCTACGCGTAGCTCTTGTAATTATTTCCCTTATCTTAAGCCTGCTTATCGGACTTGCCTTAAACAGAGACAGTGGCAACTCATCCGCCGATTTGGACTCCGGTCCAATAAAAATAGGCTTCTCCATGGACACTCAAAAGGAAGAACGATGGCAAAGGGACAGAGATACTTTTGTTGCCCGTGCCAATGAACTCGGTGCAGAAGTTCTCGTACAATCTGCCAATAGCGATGATACCAGACAGATGCAGGATGTTCAGTCCTTAATCAGTAACGATGTAGACGTGCTGGTTATCGTCCCCCATAATGGGCCGGCAATGGCCAAAGCCGTTCGACTTGCCAAGGAAGCCGGCATCCCGGTGATGGCTTACGACAGGATGATACCCGATTGCGACCTCGATTTATATGTCTCGTTTGATAACGTACGCGTCGGTGAAGCACAAGCCAGGTATTTGGTTGAAAATCTTCCGACTCCGGGTAAAGGACGTATCGTACGCATATATGGAGCGAACGTAGACAACAATGCCTTCCTATTCAAAGAAGGCCAGGACAATATTCTAAATCCATACATTGAACGCGGCGACATAAAGGTCATTCATGAGGACTGGGCGGAGAACTGGCGTCCTGAAATGGCAAAGAAAATCACGAATGCAGCTATCACCCGAAACGGCATGAGCTTCGATGCGATCCTCGCATCAAATGATGGAACTGCCGGAGGTGCAATTCAGGCGCTTCGTGAAGAAGGCGCCGTTGGGAAAGTGATCGTTACCGGCCAGGATGCTGAACTGGTTGCTTGTCAACGTGTTGTAACCGGTACCCAGGCTATGACAATATACAAGCCATTAAAGCGCATGGCGACAACTGCTGCTGAAGTTGCATTTAATATGGCTAAGGGGAAACCGGTTATAGCTCGTGACGCCATCAACAATGGTCAAAAAGACGTGCCTTCAATACTTATGGAAGTAGAAACGGTAACGGCAGACAACATGATGGAAACCGTTATCAAAGATAACTTTCATCCTTTTGATGATGTCTATCGGGACGTTCCGGCCGACCAACGACCAAAACAATAACCTGAATCAAAACGATATCGTATGTCAGCATCCCAACTTCTGAAAGTCAATAAAATCACCAAGCGCTTTCCGGGCGTTCTCGCACTGAATAAGGTCACCTTTGATCTGGAGAGAGGTGAGATCCACGCTATTTGCGGTGAAAACGGAGCCGGAAAGTCTACACTGATTAAAGTGCTTTCGGGGATTTATCCGGAATCTGAATATGAGGGTTCATTTACTATTGAGGGCAAGACAGCATCCTTCAGCGGTATTAATGATGCGGCACAAAACGGTATTGCGGTTATTTATCAGGAACTGGCCCTTGTTGAGGAAATGACCGTCGCAGAAAATATTTTTCTCGGAGCGGAACCGGTACGCATGGGACGCATCGACTGGAACGTAGTGTATTCACGCACACAGGAGCTGCTGGATACCTATAATTTAAAGCTCGACCCGACAGCACTTATACAGGATTTGGGTGTTGGAGAACAACAGCTGGTTGAAATTGTAAAAGCGCTTTCGAAAGATACGCGCATTCTACTTCTGGATGAGCCTACAGCTGCACTCACAGAGACCGAAGTAGACATCCTGCTGGATATTGTACGCGATCTTAAATCACGCGGCATTACATGTGTTTATATTTCTCATAAGCTGGAAGAAGTGTTTGCGATTTCCGATCGCATAACGGTGATTCGCGATGGAGAAAGCATCTCAACTCTGCAAGCCACCAGTACAGACAAGAATGAAGTGATTCGCCTGATGGTAGGCAGAGAAATTAACGATTTGTTTCCAAAGCGAGTATCCGAGCCCGGTGACGAGGTATTGCGAGTAGACAATCTTACTGTTGAAGTCGAAGGAAAAAACAGGCCGGTCTTAAAAGACATTTCATTTTCCTTACGTGCCGGTGAGGTCCTGGGTTTTGGAGGCCTAATGGGTGCCGGTCGAACCGAATTGCTGTTACACATATTCGGAGCATTCGGAATAAGGGCGGCAGGCAATGTTGTGATCAATGGGAAAGAGTTAGTAGGCAATACCCCACGTGAGGCGATCGAAGAGGGCATGGTATTAATCAGCGAAGATCGTAAACGTTATGGGCTCCTACTTGATCAGCCAATTGGCTTCAATCTTTCCATCGCCTCACTGGACAAATTCAGCACAAAACTTCTGATCGATGCTAATCAGGAACATAAGGAAAACAAACGTTATTTCGATTCGCTCGGCATAAAAGCACCGGGTTTGGAAACCGTTGTTCGAACCTTATCCGGAGGCAACCAACAGAAAGTTGTTATCGGCAAGGGCCTGATGACTGAGCCATCTATTGTATTTCTTGATGAGCCGACACGCGGAATCGATGTGGGCTCCAAACAGGAAGTGTATGAATTGATTAACGATCTCACCCAGGCAGGCAAGGCCGTACTGTTGGTTTCCAGCGAGCTTCCGGAACTGATGGGGATGAGCGATAGAATGATTATACTAAGCGAAGGACAAATTGGTGGCACCTTCGCAAGAGGTGAAGCATCTCAAAGCGACATACTTGCTGCGGCAATGCAACACCACGAATAATTTGAAATTTTCACGGAGACTGGATGGATAACGGAATTTCCATACGCAATTTTTCCTTACTAATCGCCCTGGTGTTGATCTGGGCATTGTTTGCCTTTATGTCTGACACCTTCCTGGGGGCCAGAAACCTCTCTCAGTTGTCCATTGAGTTAGCAGTAACCGCTACCCTTGCTCTTGGCATGCTGGTAGTTCTTCTGCCTGGTCTTATAGACTTGTCGGTCGGTAGCGGTGTTGGATTAATTGGTGGTATCGGCAGCGTACTTGTTTTTCAGCATCAGCTCCCCGCACCACTGGCAATGCTGGTTGGTCTCCTGGTAGCAATTGCAATCTGGTCTCTAATGGGAACGCTTATTGTCAGACAACATGTCCCATCTTTCATCATTACACTTGGTGGGCTTCTGGTTTTCAAGGGACTCTTCTGGCTGGTTATTCAAAACTCAACCGTTCCGGTAACGACGGGTAATACGGTAAATCTTTACGCCGCGCTGACCACGTATTATCTTCCTCCGATGGTGGGGTATGCTCTTGGAGCCGCTATCTTTGCGGCTGTTGTCGTAAGTGCCTTTCGGAAGCGACGTCAACGGCAGGCCCATAATTTTGCTGTAGACGACAAAGAGCTCATGTTCCTCAAGCTATTTGTAACCTTCCAGGGCATCCTGCTGTTTTTGATAACCATGAATCAGTTTCGCGGTGTTCCTTTATCCGTAGTAATTCTTGGGGTTGTAGCATTTTTGGTTCATGTAGTTACACAGCACACTCCATTTGGTCGACATCTCTATGCCATTGGCGGCAATGAAGAAGCTGCGATCCTTTCAGGAATCCCAATTCAAAAAACAATCATCGGGGCTTTTGCCATCATGGGCGGAATTGTTGCGCTAACCGGATTTATGCAAACCGCATATGCTGGCGCATCAACAACAACCGTTGGAGACCTGATGGAGCTTGATGCAATTGCGGCCTGCGTAATTGGTGGTACAAGCCTCAAAGGCGGGCGTGGAAAAGTCCTCGGCGTCCTCTTTGGTGCATTAATCATGGCGAGTTTATTAAATGGTATGACCCTGCTTGCAGTATCTCCCGAACTTAAGTATGTTGCACGCGGGACCGTACTGGTTCTGGCAGTATGGATGGATGTAAGACTTTCAAGGACGGCTTCATAATGAGCAAAGACAAAATACGCTGGGGAATCCTTAGCACCGGAAGCATCGCAAACAGTTTTGCCGAAGCTCTTAATAATATCCCTGATGCTGAACTATCTGCCGTTGCTTCGCGAGACTTAGGCAAAGCGAAGGCATTTGCAGAAAAATACGGTGCAGACCGTGCATTCGGTAGCTATGTCGAACTTGCAGAAGCCTCCGATATCGACGTCATCTACATCGGCACGCCACATATATTCCATCATCGCGATGCAAAGCTCTGTCTGGAAGCTGGAAAAAACGTACTCTGCGAAAAAGCGTTTACCATTAATGCAACTGAAGCCAAAGATCTTGTAAACCTGGCGCGCTCCAAAGGCCTTTTTCTAATGGAAGCAATGTGGAACCGCTACATGCCCTCCTTTGAAAAGATTCGGTCCCTGCTGGAAGCAGGCACTATTGGCGAGCTAAAACGCATGCACGGCTCACTGGCATTCGATCGTTCTGACGATCCAAGGGGCAGGCTTTTTGAACTTGAACTGGGAGGTGGCGCATTACTAGATCTTGGCATTTATCCACTTGCGATTATATCTCATTTCTTTGGTATCCCCGAGAAGGTTTACGGTTTTGCCGAGATCGGTGATACCGGTGCGGATTACCAGTCAGAGGCCATTATGAAATATGCTGACGGCCGCTTAGCCAGTTTCTACTGCGCATTAAACAACAACTCCGATGGCGGAGCCTGGATTGAGGGCAGCAAAGGAAAGCTTCACATCCACTCCCCTCTTTACAAGCCTGAGAAAATCTCACTCTACCTGGGTGATCACCCGGCCGGTAGCTTTGACTGTATTTGCAGCGGAAATGGCTATGAATATGAAGCGCTTGAAGTCATGCGGTGTCTACGCAGTGGTCTTTTAGAAAGCCCACTAATGCCACTGGATGAATCCATCACACTGATGGAAATTATGGATACTCTTCGTGCCCAATGGGGACTGGTTTATCCCGGTGAAAAAACCGCAACGTAAATTCCAGGCCTATATATTTTCTCCCTCTCTCCCCAAACCATTTATATATTAGGATTCCATAATACACCTACCGTTTGTAGCCACTTTTGATTCAGACCAGACCACATTAACCATTCACGTCTTTGCTCTAAAGCAACAGAATTGGTAATATTGGATGAATCACCGATTATTCTATTGTAATACATAAAGCCAGTAGACCCCCTTGAAAAAAAGCAACAGACCTGCATATCACTTTACGCCACCAGGCAATTGGATGAACGATCCAAATGGCATGGTATACTTTGATGGCGAGTATCACCTCTTTTATCAGTATAACCCCTTGGGAGATATTTGGGGGCATATCGGCTGGGGTCATGCTGTTAGCAACGACCTTCTAAAATGGAAGCATTTGCCGTTAGCATTAACCGAAGAAAACGACGAAATGATCTTCTCCGGAAGCGCAGTTGTCGACTGGAAGAACACCAGTGGTTTCCAGACCGGCTCTATTCCACCGATGGTTGCGATTTACACCGGTCACCGTGAAGCCAATCCAATACGGCAGTATCAATGCCTGGCCTATAGTAATGACCGTGGACGAAGCTGGACGAAGTTCAACGACAATCCGGTGCTAGATATCGGACATAGCGATTTTCGGGATCCGAAGGTTTTCTGGCATAAAGAAACGCAGCGCTGGATAATGACCGTGGCGTTATCAGCCGATCAAACCATACAAATTTATGCATCACCCAATCTGAAAGACTGGAATTATCTCAGCAACTTTACGGTTTCAAACTCACCTGACAACCTCTGGGAATGTCCTGACCTCTTTCCATTGCCGGTAGATGATGATTCAAAACGAATGAAATGGGTGCTAATCATAAGCGTGAATCCGGATGCCCTCCACGGTGGATCCGGCATGATTTATTTTATCGGTGAATTTGACGGGAAAGTGTTTATTCCGGATCCTGATTTTGGGACGGAAGACCCTGAATTGCCGTTTAATGATCGCATGCAATGGGTAGATCACGGTAAAGACTTTTACGCTGCTGTCAGTTGGTCGGACATACCGAAAGTAGACGGACGAAGAATCTGGCTGGGATGGATGAACAGCTGGGAATATGCGCGTGAGACGCCAACGAATCCCTGGCGCGGCATGATGTCTATTCCTCGAACACTTGGCCTAAAAAGCACAGATGAAGGGATTCGACTTATTCAAACACCTGTTAAAGAGCTACAGTTGCTCCATTCAGGTTCAAAAACAATGAATAAGATACCCGTTGAAGAATCTTATACTTTACCGACTTCTTTCACACCTGCAGTCAATCAGTATAAACTAACAGTAGATACCGATCTCACTGAAACAGAGCAATTTGGCATTCGCGTATGCAAAAATCACGAGCATTCTACAACTATTGAATACGATAAGTCGCTCGGGCAAATTTCTTTTGATCGATCTCGCTCCGGTTCGATAGATTTTCATTCAGACTTTTCAGGTAAATATACCGCAAGCTTTTCCAGCCTCGGGAATCAGATAAGCATAACGATCTTCGTTGACCAAAACTCAATCGAGATATTCGTCAACGAGGGTATTTTTGTATCCTCGAATCAGATTTTTCCAGCTGCTGATGCAACCACCATCGAGTTTTATGCTGTCGGTTTAGCTGTAATTGAATCATTGAAAATATTTCCACTAGGCAACACAGTATTTCCTACAAACGAAAGTGACTAATCCATGCCTCCATCAAAGATCATTTGCATTGGTGAAATTCTTTGGGATTCTCTCCCTGAAGGACTTTTCCCTGGCGGTGCCCCTTTTAATGTGGCGTGTCATCTTCAGCAACTGGGTCTGAACACTAATATCATCAGCCGTATAGGCAATGACGAGCTCGGTAAGCAGCTGAGCAAGAGAGCAAAGGGTAAAGGCGTATCGACTCATCATATTCAAGTCGATAAAAGTCTACCAACAGGCATTGTAAATGTCGATATAGACTCCAATGGTATTCCAGCCTATGAGATCGTTCAACCGTCTGCCTGGGATGCGATAGAGAACAACACTGTCCTACAGCAAGAGGTTGTCTCAGCTGACCTCCTGGTGTTTGGGAGCCTTGCACAACGCTCGGATAAATCCCGGGAAACAATTTCCAATCTTGCAGATCTTAGTCCAACCAGCGTCTTCGATGTAAATCTACGTCCGCCGTTTATTGATAAGAATATCGTCAGGCAATCACTTTTATCATCGCAAATACTAAAGTTGAATACTGATGAACTCATAGTGTTTTCTGACTGGTTTTCACTCTCGGGAAATGAACAGGATCGGATAAGGGAACTCGCAAACACGTTTGATCTACGAATGATTGCATTAACGCGTGGAGACAAAGGAGCAGCTTTACTCTATCAGAACAATTGGTATGAGCATCCTGGTTTTAGAATTTCTGTTATCGACACTGTTGGTTCGGGAGATGCCTTCCTCTCAATGCTGATCTACAAAGTCCAAAACCGCGCCAACCCGGAAGACATATTGATTTATGCAAATGCACTGGGAGCTATGGTTGCAGGCAAAAGTGGAGCTACCCCTTTTTGCTCCTCAGAGGAGATTGATTTCTTTATTAAACACGCGCAATAATTCTCTCCACTACATTTTCAAGAATCATATATTATGCTTATCTTCCTGCAAATAAGCAGTGTAACAAGTGGGAGCATTGCTTCATCTCTACGGGCAGGAATCGATCAACGACATAATGAGTTGTTTTTATTTTCCGGCGACTGCGGTTGTCAGTGGTGAAGCATGAATAACATGCGAACTTTTTTTTCTTCATTTCCCAATGCTGTAGGTAAAATAATCTTTACTTTTTGCCTTTCGGCTTTCTTTCAGTTGGCCCCTCTCCAGGCACAGCAGGACACTTTGACGGTAAGTATTACAAGCGTATCACTTGAAGCGGATACCGTCTTCAATGTTCAGGCAAACTTTCCATATCCGATTTTAATGTTTATCAGCGTGCAAGACACCGGACGTACACACGTCCCCGGACTGGCATCCGACAATGAATGGATACCAGTTGATGCAATCGCCCAAAATGGTAGACCGGTTGCCGATAACTGGCCATCCCTGCTGGAATACTTCCAGGCCGACCCGGGATTCCCTGCAAACTCAAACCTTTACAATCAGCGACCAACTCCAATGTTTATCGAGCTTGCAGATAGTAGCGCACCGATTATTCGGAAATTTTATGCCATTGCCTACCTCTCCCCTGCCCCTTGTGGAGACGAAACGGTAAACGGTGATTCCACGCGCGTTATCGACATAACCGTGAACGACGGGATTCGAAGTGGGAATGCGACTACAAGTTATATCTATCGTGGACCACCGCGCTATTACGACATGGCAGCAGTCAAAACAGCCAGCGTAGATACTGCAATGGCCGGAGACACCTTTGAATACGGCATAACCGTCACAAATACCGGCGGCAGTAAAGCCTTTACATTAACAGTTATCGATTCAATTTCAAATCTTATAACAGCAAGCAATTTCAGTCTCCAGCCTGACTCTATTGTCGGCCCACTGGCTTATTGGAATTTCGATTCACTTTCGCCCGGTCGTACCTGGGACGTCACCTATACTGCAGTTATTGATAGTCCACTGGCAAGCGGCATCGACGTAATCAGCAGCTCTGCAAGAGTGGTAGCAATCTGCGATACGATTCTGACGAACAATATTTCTCTAAAAGAGATCGCCATTATTGAGCCGCCTAACGACCCATTCCCCAACCTGGCAGTCAGTCAGACTGTCGCTACCGATTCGTTTAACGTAGATACGAATGGAGATACTACCTGGTATGCCGATGAATCCGAGACCTATCAATATCAAATTCGGGTTCGTAATAACAGCACAGCAATTGCTCAAAATGTTGTCGTAAGGGATGCGGTTCCGGATTCGGTAAGTGGAACAGGTTTTAGCAGTGGCGACACGCTGGTATGGAACCTTGGTGATCTGGGTGGCTTATCCGATACGACGTTGACATTTGATGCGACAGTTGTTTCCAGCGTTCCATTCAACAATTTCCCCCTCATTAATACTGTAACAGCCGCGGCTTCCAACGAACCGGCAGATAGTCTCGCTGATAACACGTCTTCAAATACGGTTCTGGCATTAAGAAACGGCGGAATTGGTACCGGAGACTCGACCGATATCGCAGTATTCCAGCGCGTTAGTACCGATTCCTTTACAGTCGATGCCGGGGATACAACCTGGTATGCACTTGAGTCTGAAACCTACGATTACTTTTTAACGGTGCGAAATATCGGGCAGTTTGAAGCACTGGATGTGAGGTTACAGGATATCCTGCCGGATTCCATTAACGGAAACGGTTTTAGCGGCAATGACACGCTGAACTGGTTGTTGGGCACACTTGCACCACAACAGGACACTACCATTGCCCTGGAAGTTACCGTTACACCGACCGTACCGTTTAATAATTACGCGTTGGTTAACTTAGCCAGTGCAAGCGCAGCAAATGAATCCGCCGGTAGCAGCGGCAATAACTCATCCGAATCTACTGTTCTGGTGGTTCTCGACGGAGGCAACACCGGAGGCGGGCTTTCGGATATTGTTGTCAAAACCAGCCTTATGACGGATTCTCTGGTTGTCTCCGGCGGTGATAGCACCTGGTTTGCCCGGCGTAGCGAGGTTTACGAATACACGATAAGGGTGCGCAACATATCAACCGAAACGGCTGAGAACGTGGTGGTTAGTGATCTCATTCCAGCACAGGTTTCTCTGGAACCGGGTTCTATTTCACCAACAAGCGGGACCTTCGTTGGTGACTCCATACTTTGGCCCCTGGGAGATCTGGCACCAACCGAAGAAGTGAGTTTATCCTTTGAAGTTGCCGTCTCATCGTCTCTTCCCCCGGGATTAACAACGCATATCAACCGCGTGACTGCAAGTGCGGCTAATGAAGATCCGGCACAGCTGGGAGACAATACCGTAGTTGACAGCGTTTTCACTCTGGTACCTCAACCCAGAGAGGCATGCGAATTCTTCACTCTTGACCTTAATGTCTTTGACCCGGCGATGGATCAGGTGCTGGGAATTAATTTCGAGCTGGAAACCAGCCGCAACGTCAAGCTGGACCTTCTGGATATTAGTGGTTATATCGTAACACCGCTGTATGATGAGTCATTCGACATCGGCGTAAATCGTCGCGAATGGGATGGTCGAACACGAGACGGCCAACCGGTGGGAAGCGGCACCTACGTCGTTACCCTCAGATCCATAGAAGGGAGGTTGATATGCTGGCGAAAAGTTATTATCCGACGCTAAATTCGATGACTACAATGAAACAACTTATTGAAAAGTATCTGAAGCTATTTCTAACGGTGGCGCTGGTATTTATTCTTTTTCTCCCGGAAATATCGATCGCCCAAACCCGGGCAGGGGTAGCGTTCCTTAAAATTATGCCGGGTGTGCGCAATCAGGGCCTGGGAAGTACCTATACCGGTGTGCTGGATGATATTCATAGTGCATACGCTAACCCCGGTGCAACGGGCTTTATCCGAGAATGGCAGTGGGCTTCAAACTACACCGAATGGATTGCCGACACTTACAGCTTATCATGGACCGGCGGAGCCAGATTAAGAACTCCTATCACCAACAACCTACGCTTAGCCTTTGGTGTCCATTATCAGGGTGTACGCGATTTTAACAGCACTGCAGATCCCAATGCCATTCAGGCATCCGCCAATGATGCTCTGTTTAATCTAAGTCTGGGAACACCAATTATTTCCGACAATCTTTCAGTTGGAACAACATTAAAGTATTTTCGCAGCGACCTTGACGGGATCACGTCATCAACCGTCATCGCGGACCTTGGTCTGCTCTTGAAAAGCAATCGTATGAATATCGATTTCCTAAACATGGAATATGCTATTCTTTCCGGTGGCTTTGCCGTCAATCAGCTGGGCAGTCCGATGGACTTTATCGGCATTGAAACACCACTACCCAGAACACTGCGAGGCGGAGTGGCACTCAATCTCGGATCCCATGAAGGCTTACAAGTCCAGTTGTCCGCTGATTATCGCAATATTCGCGACGAAGAAGATTCGTTCAGCTTTGGTGCTGAAGTTGGTTGGAGTAATAACATTGGAGTTCGTGGTGGCTATAACTTCAACGACAATATCCTGAGCAAATTCTCACTGGGTGTTAGCTATCGCTGGGGAGATACTCAGCCATTGCCGGGCCAGAAGAATGCATTAAAGCTTGATTTCGCCTATCTGGAAGGCAATGAGTTTTTTGATCCGCCGATCCGTGGTGGACTAAACCATTTCCCAATCGGGCCGGAACGATTTCGTCTTGGTATGAATGAAATGCAAACATTTGCACCAAAGGATACCATACAGCTGACCTGGGAAGAATCACGCGATCCGGATTTATTTGATGATGTCACTTACGCCCTGGTTCAGTCAAAAGATGACAGCACTGCACTCAACAGTCTTGTTAAAGCGGTAAACGAAGATAACACGTCATTATTCGACTGGTTGAATAGTGAAAGAGAGGCCTCTGCGGCTATCCAGCTCCTTTCTCAGGCTGAGGCAAAAGCTGTTGGAGAGAATCCTTTATACAGCCTGACTCCTGAGAATGCACACAAAGCCGGCGATTATTACTGGACCGTTTTCGCATACGACAAAGATAATCATGTTCGCTCGGCAGATAATGTCGGTCATTATCGAATTACGCTGCCAGATATCAAGATCCATTATATAGAATTCGAACCGGTGATTACCGAAAACTGCCAGGAAGGTGATCCATGTAGCGGTGAAATTAGGGTTTTGGTCAGCAACATTGGGAATACCGGTGCTGAAGATATCAAGCTGAATGTCTATGAAGATATAGCCAATGCACCCCAGATTTTGGCTGCTACCACTCCGACCGTCCAGCTAAGCCCGGATAGTCTTAGTCTCATTGGCGATACGCTCACAATTTCCAGCCTTCTACCGGAAGAGCGTATTGTAGTCAGTCTGCCCTGGCAGCGCTCTTCACTGGATATAACCTCTTTTATCGCAGTTGCAGATCCTGATTCCCTAATAGAAGAGAACAACGAAGAAAACAATATTGTGCTCCAGGCTCTTCCCTTCCCGGATCTGAGCGTAGACGTTGCAACCGTACCGGATGGCGTACAGCCAGGTGACACGGTGGTCTATAATGTTGTTGTAACGAATGCAGGAACCGCAGAAGAGACTGCTCATGATGTAGTTTTGGAGATGGATACGCCGCCTGATCTGCAAATTCTGGATAGCGATTCGACCAACGGAGGTAAATTCAGTTGGGCTATCGACAGCCTGGCACCAGGGCAAGACATTGCCTTTAGTTTTACCGGGAGAGTAGCAGATAGTGAAGAATTCAATTCGATTGTTAGCGACGTTCGCCTAACCTCTGTAAACTGCGACCTGACGCCATTAAATAACTGTATTCTGGATACGCTACCGGTTTACAAATACGATGTGATGTTAGCGAGTAACGTTATTGTCCAGCCCTTACGGCCGAAGGTAACCTTCGAATTCAACAAGGCTGTTCTTACACCTTTTGCCAAAGAGGAACTGGATATCCTTGGTGGGGCTTTGATTGAACCAGAGTTGGAAAACGTATTTATCAAGCTCGGCGGACATACCGATGAAAGGGGTTCGCAACGCTACAACCAGGCACTGTCTAATCGTCGTGTGCAAAGCGTGCGAAATTATTTCATCGAAACGCACAACGTAGATTCCTCCCGTATATTCGCTTATGGTTACGGCAAAAAGTTTCCATTGGAAAAGGCAAATGAAGTGCCGCGCAGCAGGCGTAAGCAGGTGCATGACGATAATCGACGTGTAGAGCTATTCCTATTGCTGGAAGCAAATACCGATACAACGAATCAGGCGATTCCGGATACGTCAATGATCATGGCTGCTGTTGAAGGAACGAAGATATTCTATGAAATTTTCGTCACCAACCGCGGACCGGACCCGGCTGAGAATGTAACGGTAACTGAGCATCTAAACGAGTTTACACAGTTTGAAGAAGATCGGCAAAATGCTCCTTTACCCGCGGATATACAGGGCGACAAAATCGTCTGGAACATCTCCAGAATGGCCCCGGGGGAAACTCTTAAGATCCGTTATGCCCTATCAGCTTCCGGTGCGCTACCACGTAATCTGTTCAAACTTAGCAACTCCACCACAGTTGAAGCAGAACATGACGGGGTAACCAGCAACAATAAATCTTCGGATGCCGTTTTCATCATCAAACGAATCAGACAGTAATATATTTGCCCCTTCCAAATTGCTGATCAGCCCTTTGGAAGGGGCAACCTTTTGTAGCCATTGACATTTTCCATCCTCCCTGTTACCTTCTGAGTCGAATTCAACCCCAGACTCATGAGGTATATTTTTGAAAAAACCCATACTCGCCCTGATTTACTTGCTTCTTCTATCGATTGCGCTATTCGCACAGCCTTTAAGATTTACCGCTATTCCGGATCAGGATACCGACCGCCTGCAGAAGCGTTTCAGTAAAATCGCTGGCTACCTTTCAGATTCGCTGGGTATAGAAGTAGAATATGTTCCGGTTAAATCATACAGCGCATCGGTTGCAGCTTTTACCAATAATGAAGTTCAGTTGGCATGGTTCGGTGGACTATCCGGAGTAAGAGCCCGGCTAGCAGTACCCGGTGCTCAGGCTATTGCGCAGGGAGAAGAAGATCCGGCATTCGAAACCTGGTTCATCGCGAACACCAAAACCGGCATCAAAATGTCGGAAGAATTCCCTGATGCCATTACCGGTCTCACCTTTACCTTTGGTTCAAAAGGCTCAACATCGGGCAGGCTGATGCCGGAGTATTTTATCAGAAAGCACTACAATAAAGAACCTCGCGAGGTTTTCAGACGGGTAGGTTTTAGTGGAGATCACTCGAAAACAATTGCATTGGTTCAATCTGGTAGCTACCAGGCTGGTGCAGTAAACTATAAGGTTTGGCAGAAAGAACTCGCAGCCGGCAATATCGATACCACAAAAGTTCAAGTGATTTGGAGGACCCCACCTTACCCGGACTATAACTGGAGTGCTCGACCGGATCTTGACGAGCAGTTCGGCAAAGGCACCTTTTCGGCACTCACTCGTGCATTGCTAAATATGCAAGATCCGGAGCTACTCAACTCCTTTCCGCGTAAGTCATTTATACCGGCATCAAACAATGACTATGAAATCATTCTGAATACGGCTCGGCAAATTGGGATAATTGATAAATAAAATATGACCCATCAAGCGAAATCAGAGTCTACGCTATTCGTGCTGAAAGACTTTTCGGCCTCTTACCAGAATCAGACAGCACTGCACTCCATATCACTGAGTATTGCTTCAGGTGAAAAGGTAGCCTTAATCGGTCCTAGTGGTGGTGGAAAAACAACGCTGCTAAAAAGCCTGTTTAAGCAGCAACAAAACAAGGCAGCAGTTCTCTATCAGGACTTACACCTTGTGCAAACATTATCCGTTTTTCACAACGTATATGCCGGAAAGCTAGATCAGCATAGCACCTTACGGAACCTGCTCAATTTGGTTAGGCCACAAAAACGAGAACGCCTCGAAATAAATGCTATTTTACAAAATCTGCAACTCTCTGAAAAAGCTTTATCCCTGGTTGGAGAATTATCCGGGGGGCAACAGCAGCGCGTCGCTTTAGCAAGATGCCTGTATTCAGGTCACCCTATACTTTTAGCAGACGAGCCGGTTTCATCGGTAGATCCACAGCAAGCAGAAACCCTCGTCCGGGAAATGCTGGCAAACTTCAACACAATTATCGCAGCGATGCACACCGTAGATCTTGCATTAAAGTACTTTACAAGAATCATTGCCATTCGCTCAGGTCGCATTGTTTTTGATCTTCCTTCATCCGAGATACAGCAGCAACAACTTGAGGAGCTGTTTATCGCGTGCTGAGAATCAGCTTACTATTCCTTCTGAGCGGCATAGCTTGTCTGTTCCTTTCTGATCTGGAGATTATCTCACTTGACCCGCGCAGCGAGTTTATCAGAATGCGTGACGGATTATTATCACCTGCTTTCAACGTAATACTTGAATTCTATCCGGCAATAATCAACACGCTCTCAATTGCACTCCTTTCTACAGGTCTGAGCTTATTAACCGGACTTCTATTGGCATTTTATTTTAATTCCCGATGGGTGCGCGTATTCAGCAGCTTTATTCGATCTATCCATGAGCTATTCTGGGTCTTTCTTCTATTACCAGTGGCAGGCCTGAACACTATAACCGGTATAGCAGCCATTGCCATTCCATACAGCGGTATATTTGCGAAGGTATTTGCAGAAATTATTGAGGAAGCAGATAAAGAACCAGCAAGAACACTTCCGGTAAACAGTTCGCAACTCAGTCGCTTCTTATACGGAACTGTGCCACTCATTTTGAAAGGCTTTACGCAATATGCCTCTTATCGCTTTGAATGTGCGATTCGGTCAAGCGCTGTTGTCGGGTTCATTGGTATTCCCACTATTGGCTTCCATTTGGAAACAGCGTTCCGTGAAGGAATTTATGACGAGGCAACAGCTCTGCTCATATGCTTTTATCTCATTATCGCGACAATGCGCTGGTGGTTAAGAGCAAAGCTGGTTCCGGTCTATCTAATACTTGCCACTGCATTTTTACCGCTGCAAAACAACTTCTCACTAACGAACCTGACCCGCTTCTTCACAAATGATATACTTCCCTGGCCGATACGTCGCTCTGGTGTTTTGGATGGAAGTGGAACGCTGGAATTTTCATTCCTAGATATTTGGCAATGGTTTCAGACAATTTTCATGCAGGAAATCCTGCCGGGCATTTTCAACACCGTCGTTTTAACGCAGGTGGCTTTAGTTGGCACTGGAATTTTTGTTCTGTTACTCCTGCCGTTTCTTAGTAAGAACTTAACAAACCGCTACATTGTAGAAGGAAGTTCAATGGTGGCGGTAATTTTACGCAGCACTCCGGAGTATATTCTTGCCTATATGTTTCTACAGCTCTGGGGACCGTCTATGTTACCGGCAATTATAGCAATCATACTGCATAACGGCGGAATAATCACCTGGCTATCCGGCAAAGATGCAGATAGAATTTCTCTTAGGCTGGATAAACCAAAGGCAATGTTAACGCGATATGGCTATGAAATACTACCGCGGATTTATGGGCAGTTTTTAGCATTTCTATTTTACAGGTGGGAGATAATGATGCGTGAGTCAGCGATACTGGGAATATTGGGAATCTATACACTTGGTTTTTTTGTGGACAGTGCCATTGCCGACAGCCGTATGGATAAAGCGCTGATATTAATCCTGGCAACCGGAATTCTGAATATGGTAATAGACGCGGCGTCACGTAGAATTCGTAAACGCCTGCATCTATCTAACAAAATTAATGATGCCTAGCGGATCATCATCATTTTTAGTGTTTTTACAGCACCATTGTTCTGTATCCGGGCGAAGTATATACCGCTCGCAGAATTCTCCGGTCCCCATTTTAACGTGTGATCTCCTGCGAAACGGAATCCGTTAACCAAAGTCTTCACTCGCTGACCCGCGACATTATATATTTCCAGTAGCGTATGGCCGGGCTTGTCTAGAACAAAACGGATCGTTGTTTCGGGATTAAACGGATTTGGATAGTTCTCTAGCAGTATGCCCGTATTTGGCACGGTCCCGGGCTCAATACCGGTTAGAACGGAGTCGTAAACAACAAACTGAGCCATCATACCAAGATCTTCGTGGCGTAAAAAATGGCAGTGATACATATAGGTCGTAAATGCATCCGAATAGTCCTTAAACTCCATAATCAACCGAACAATATCACCACCATATAGCAATACCGTATCTTTCTTCCCACGCTCTGTAGCCTTAGGCTGCATGCCGTTACGGTCCAGAATGTAGAACTGCACATCGTGAATGTGAAATGGGTGCGGCATATCGCCGGGGTTGGCGACAGTCCAGATTTCGGTATTCCCCAGCCTTACTCTTTCATTAATCACGTGATGATTAAACGGCTGTCCGTTTATCGTGAGGTTTGCGCTGACCAAAAAGAAGTCCCGTATGGTATCGGCATCTGCTTCCTGAAGTTCATCGATTTCTGCAAACTGCGGAGGCAATTGATTATCGGCAGCTGTTGGCGCCACAATTTTAAGTGCCAATACATTACTATCTGTGCCGTCAAGCGGGTTGCCGCTTCCAGAACTGCCAGCACCACCCGGCTCATTACGAACAAGCTCAGAGGCATAGGAAACCAGATAAAGTGTGTCCCCAACCATATCTGAAGTAAAGTCTATAACGATCTCGGCTCGTTCTCCGCTGGAAATCGGAACTCTTGTAACGGGTTCCGGCTGCTCGAGCAATCCGCCATCAGAGCCAATCTGAAAAAAGCTGCGGTTATCAGAGAGTCCAATATTGTATATTCGGGCACTCGATGCATTCACAAATCGGAAGCGCACCTGCTGTGCCGGCGTCTCGTGAAGTGGATTGATAACACCATTAATGACCAGCTTATCTCCCATTTCACCAGCCGAGCGATCAGATGGGTCAAACTGGAACTCTCCGTTAGGAAGGATGGTACGATCCTGCAGGAAAATTGGAATATCGTCTACACCGTATTCCCGTGGTAGTTTATACGTCGCCTCAGCACTGTCTTTAATTATGATCATACCAGCCAGTCCGCGATGCACATGGGCTTCGGTGCGACCATGTAAATGCGGATGATACCACATGGTCGAAGCATCATTCAGAACTTTATAAAACGGAGACCAGGTTTCCCCGGGCAAAATCATCGTATGTGGACCGCCATCATATATTGCCGGCACGTGCATACCGTGCCAATGCGTGGTAGTGGTATCGCCGATCAGATTTGTTACGTTAAAAGAAACCATCTCACCTCTTTGAAAAACCAGCGTCGGGCCTAGATAATTACCATTGTAACCTGATGTTGGTGTTTGCAGTCCATCTATAAGCTCAGATGTACCGTTTTGCATAGTAAGATTGTATTCCGGACCAAATAACTGAGGCGGTATCCAAAGCGGTTTATAAACCGTTTGAGATTGTCCAAAAACACTGATTAATAAAACTGCGAGTATTTTCCGTAAAAGACCTGATTGCACGATATATTTCCCTTAGCCTTTCTTACTGCGTTCGGCTCGAAACGCCCTGAAGTCATCCGAGACATTACCTAATATCCCGATTTCAGAGGCTCGATCGAAGGCATTAAATCTCCAAAAGATTAGTGATATAATAAAATAAGTTGCGAACCCGGCGCCCAGACCAATTCCATATGGACCTATAAACTTCGGCGTCTCACTAAAAAATGCAAGAATAGTAGCTCCTGCAATAGCAGAGATTACAGTTGTAAGAAATTCTGCATTAATAGTAGCGGTTCGTCTTGCCACATAATAAAGTAGATAACCAATGACAAAGCCAAATGAAAAGATTCCCCAAAATACCATGGATTCCATTTTGTATCCTCCAATGTTTATGTGATCCAATTTAGCCAAATAGACAAAAACAGGCAAACCGGCTAGACAGCTGCTGTCTTACTGATATGATTTACAATATCAAGCGAATCGGTTTGAATTGTCCCGAAAACACCTCCAAGCTGATAAACATTGAACCCAACAAAATAGATACCGGCAAACTCTCCTTGACCAATAGCAGACTGAGGATATCCATTTGAATCCAGCATTCGCTCAATCCCCTGGATAAAGTCATCCAGTGATGATTTATATCCGGTAGCAAGCAAAATAACATCTGCATTAAAGCGACTGCCGTCTGTAAACAGTACCGAGTTCTCCATTATGCTCTGAATATCCCGATACACTTTAATATCACCATTCTGAATCTTTTTTGCGGTTCCCAAATCAATAACGGGTGTTTTACCCGTCTCGCGAAGCTGCACTGCCGGGTGCCCTTTCGAAACCGGCACACCATGATTTGTCAGGTTACCGATTACCAGACGACGAATTTGTGAGCCCAACCAGTCGCCGATTCCTAATGGAATTTTGGCTAGCTTCCTGGCCGTAAGCTGAACCGGTCTGCCAAACACATCTCGCGGCACAATTGTTATCGGGCTTCGAATAACAACGGCAACCTCTGCCCCGCTATTGCAAAGATCAAGAGCAACTTCGGCACCGGTATTTCCAAATCCAACAACCAACACCCGCTTTCCTACATATGGTTCAGCATTTTTATAAAATTTGCTATGTATAATCTCCCCTTGAAACGATTCCTGACCTGGCCAGGATGGGGAATTGGGCACCCTGTTTACACCGGTAGCGATAATGATATGCTGTGTTTTGAACTGCTGATTATCGCTTGTTCTAACAATTCTACTCCCATCCTCTCCCCTTTTGCTTATTTCAGTAATCGCGCAGTTGAATACCGGCTTGATATCGAACGTTTCGACATAAGATTCCATATATGCTACTAGTTGATCACGTGAGACATAGGTCGGATAAGAGTCGGGAAACGGCAGATTAGGTAAATGCGATAATTGCTTAACTGTGTGGAGATGGAGACGATCGTAGTGTGTTCGCCAGGAACTTGCTACATTTTTATTTTTTTCGATAATTGTAAACGACCTATTGTGCTTTCGCAATCTACCGGCGATCGCGAGTCCGGCAGGACCTGCTCCAACGATTAACGTCTCAATTGACTTCATACCACACCTTAATTCTTTTTCCGTAACGAGGGGGTTTATTTTTCAATATTTTGTCATTTAACGGGAACACCTACAGATCCATTGTGTAAGCAATGTGACGCAGCTAATTCCAAATGGGATGAGATTTACTTAAGATACGCATTCTCTGTTAATTGAACACGCTTATCGAAAAAATATATATAGGAAATACATGAAGCTCGCTTTAAAAATAATCACTTCGATTCTTCTTCTATCTTTGCACCTCTCCGCACTGGATTTTACAGTGCGTAAAGATCGCCCGCGAATTTTCCTAAATTCGGAGAAATTAAAATCAGTCGCAGAATATGTTGGCAAGCATGAAGCTGCACGCTTTCAGCGTTTCATTGCTCTTATGGATGGCAAAATGAATCTGGTGCCGCGGAATGAAAATGAGGTATTGTTTAATACCAAAAATTTTGCCTTTCTATCACTCGCCAAAAGCAGCGGCCATTTTGACAGATTTCAATTTGGTAGCTCCGCAAAGGCATATGCAAATAAGAGCTTTGCACTCGCAAAAACGATAGAAGAAAGGAAGGAAGCAGTCCACTCTGCCAGCTTTTCCTCCAAAAGCGAAGGTGGATTTTTTACTATGGCTCTCTGTGTGGCTTACGACTGGGCTCATGGAAGCTGGAACGAGGCTCAGAAAAGAGAAATCGCTCAGAAAATTATTGCAGCTTATCAGACCCGGGATAAAGAAGCAAAAGTTGAGCACCGTCAGAAGCTGGGTATGAATATGATCGCTCACTCCTACCAAACCGGTATTACCGGTATCGCTCTGCACGGGGAAAGTTTTTTGGGGCAGGATGCGTTAATCGCAGAAATGGTAGGCGATGTTCAGACAATCTGGTTTGACCGTATCTTAAAACTTGCCGAAAATTATGCCGGCTATCCAACCGGAATGGCAGGCTGGTCTGAAGGTGCCAGCTACATGAAAAGCGCTTCGTTTGCCTTAGCATGGATGGCATCGGCTCTCTCTACGGCAATTGACAGAAATCTGAACACAGAATTCAATTTCGTAAAGACCTTTCCCCTCTACCTATACTTCTACAGTAACCCACTGCCAGTTCGCGGTGAAGAGTATACGGGACTCTTCATGCAGCGAAACGGAGCTGTCGCGACTTCTACCTTCATCGACAACATGACCTTAATGCAATACCTTTGCACGACGTCGATGATTAAATCTACTGATCCCAAGCTGGCCGGATTCTATCGATGGGTTCTGTCTGAAAGTCATGCAAAATTTCCAAATCTGGAGATGCCGGCTTATAACGATCCGGAAATCAAGGATCTGTTCTTTCGCTTTATTTTCGGCGTAAAAGATGTCGCACCGATTCCACCGGAAGAAGCAGGTATAAATCATGCCTATCGATTTGGCTACGGAGACGTCTCCATTCGCTCTTCATTTACGCCACAGGCAACCAAGTTAACCTTCTGGACACCCAGCTTTTACGGATTCCGGCACGGTACCAACAACACAACGGCCTTATTTTTTCATAAATACGGTGAGCTATCGACAAAAGCCGGCATCAGCAAAGGGGATTCAAATTTGCCAAAAGGTGGTAGCCAGTCTGTTCTGGGACATAATTCAGCGGCATTCTACAATGGTAAAAATCACACCTATGGCTATAAACGTAAAACCAATGATTTTGCTGAAACATGGAATCACAAGGATAATCAACCCGGCGGCAGAAATGAGCTGGGAGTAATTCTAGCAAAATCATTTAACCACGGCAAATACGACTTCGTTAGCTATGACTATACTCAATCCTACAAAAGGGTTAGTTTTTTAGAACGTGGACTGCGAAAGGTTATGTATTTGCATGACCCCGCTTCACCGAACTATCAAGACAACGAGTTCGTCTTGCTATATGATTATTCACACGTTAATGACCCGATTAATCAGCGGCGTTTTCTTTTCTCTGCTAACGACATGCCCAAGGTCGTTGACGGTAGCTGGAGCAATCCAAAACCCGGATATCATACGACAGCATCGGATAAAACAATTCGCTTTCAGACCACATTTTCCAACACCCATGGTGCGATGTTAATGAAGAGGCTCTATCCCTCCTCCAGCGAAGTCAGCTACAATATGGTTGGTGATGAAGAGGGAGAATTCTGGTTTCGCGATGCGTCCGGTAAAGATCTCACACGCCGTAAGGTTGTAAGCGACTGGGCCGGTTATTGGGCGATGAAATATCGCTTTGAGATGCATCATGAAACCGAAGCTCTGAAAACCGAATTTCTGACCTTGTTTCAGATTGGCGATAATAACACGCTAAAAGAAATGCAGGTTTCCTCACTGATTACCCTGAATACGCATTTTGGTGTGGAAATAGGCAGCGATAGAGTCGCGTTCATAAACCGCGGCGACAGAATGGTCCGTAAGCTAAGCTATACCTTAAAAAACAATACCCAAAAGCTGCATGTCATAACCGGTTTAATAGATGGACAGTATGAAATACGTTCCGACAAAAAGGTAATAGCCACTGTTAAAACCAGTGATCATACGCTCTCTTTTCAAGCTTCTGGTACAAACTTTTCAATTAGAAAGAAATAACCGGGTATTCTCACCGTGTTATTTTGAGTTTTATGTAATAAAGTGTGACTTCCCGCATCCCTATAATGGCTGAAAGCTGCTTTCTTTTGCTTAGGGATGCAGGAACTTTTTGATTGCAGGAAAGCGATCACATAATTCAAGGATGAATACCCTCTTACTCTCATTTCTATTTTTAGCCCCAATTATTAACGGCAAAATCGAATCGATTTACGGCCGATGCCTCCCAATTGATCTATACAAATCAGATTTTTATATGGATGTATGACCAGAGGAATCCTATGAAGGGAAAACGTTACGTATTCAGCAAACTCAACCTGCTGACGGCGATCATCGTATTTGCTATTGCCCTTGCCGTTAGTGCATTTACTCCTTTTTTTCAGGGTCCGGGACTGACGAACCCCGAGCCAATTGGTGCCTATCTGAACGGTATCCTTCCGGTAGAGGCACCGAGTAACGGTCAAAACGTGACCTATGATATTGAAGAAGCCTTTCCGAGCCTCACGTTTATCGACCCGGTAAAATTAGTAGAAGCACCGGGAAATCAGTTTATGGTTGTCGGTAAACAGGGGAAAATCTGGCTTTTCAACAACGACGAGGCCACAACAACAAAAATCAAGATTCTGGATATCAGTAATCAGGTAGTCGTCGGCGCCGACGGCGGAATGCTCGGCATGGCCTTACACCCGGAATTCGGACAGTCGGGATCACCCAATCGAGGTTACCTCTATGTTTGGTATCGCTATGCCCCGCAGCTTGGTATTCATGGCAGAACCGGATATATGCGTCTTTCGCGCTTTACCCTCGAAGATGGAGCAACGCTTATTGATCCAACTTCGGAATTGCCAATGATTCAGCAATTTGACCGCCACGATTGGCATAATGGTGGCGACATGTTCTTCGGCCCCGATGGCTTTCTCTATATTAGTGTTGGAGATGAAGGCGGTGCCAACGATCAGTTCAACACCACCCAGCGCATCGACATGTGGTTGTTTGGCGGTGTTCTGAGAATTGATGTAGATAAGCGTGGTGGCAGCATTAGTCACCCCATTCGACGTCAGCCGCAAAATCAGTCGAATCCGCCGACTGGCTGGCCAAACAGCTTTACACAGGAATACTACATCCCAAATGACAACCCCTGGCTGGATGCTAACGGCGGAATACTTGAGGAATTCTATGCGATCGGTCTACGCAGTCCGCACCGCATGACCTACGATCCGGTAGAGGATGAAATTTGGGTTGGGGATGTCGGCCAGGGATCCCGCGAAGAGATCAGCATCGTCGCCAAGGGCGATAATATGCAGTGGCCCTATCGCGAGGGTGATATCAACGGTCCAAAGGCAAAGCCGAATCCGTTAATTGGAGTCGATAATCCTCCAATATTCCCCTACCCCAGATCATTCGGTCGCTGCGTAATCGGTGGCTATGTCTATCGCGGCAGTAAGTTTCCGGAACTTGCAGGTAAATACTTCTTCGGCGACCACGAAGTTCAAAACGTGTGGACACTCACCAAGGATGAAAATGGTGGTGCACCGGATGTCGAGTATCTATTAACTGTTCCAACATTCGGAACTGGCAGCAAAGACGGTATTTCCTCTTTCTATGTCGACTCCGCCGGCGACGTATATATTTTAAAGTTATTCGGAACCAATACCGATGGCGGCAAGATTTACAAGCTCTCTCGCTCAGGCGCCGTTGCAGAACCTCCCGCAGCTTTATCTGCATTGGGAGTATTCACAGATCTTGCGAATCTCACCACAATTCCGGGCTTAATTCCATACACCGTAAATTCTCCGCTCTGGTCCGATCGGGCCGAAAAATATCGCTGGATAGCTCTACCAAATGACGGAAGCCATGATTCACCTCCGGAGCAAATCATCTTCGATAGCGAAGACAACTGGCAGTTACCTCCGGGAACGGTATTAGTCAAACATTTTGAACTCCCTGTAGATGAAGGCAATCCGGCAATTACCAAGCGGCTCGAAACCCGTTTTTTTGTGATCGATCAAAATGGCGGTGCTTACGGACTTACCTATCGCTGGAATGCTGATGGGACAGATGCCTATCTATTACTTGATGGTGAAACCCGGGATCTGACGGTAACGCGTGCAAATGGAACGACCTATACTCAAACCTGGGAATTCCCCAGCAGGCAGCAATGCATGGACTGTCATAATTCTGTAGCGGGTCATGTTTTAGGTATTAAAACACGACAATTAAATCGTACATTCACCTATCCGTCAACCGGCGTCACCAGTAACCAGCTCGAAACCTGGAATCATTTAAACATGTTTACCAGCGACATTGGACTACCGGAAGACCACCCGAAATCATCTGCTCTTGACGATGGTTTTACATCTGTCGAGCATCGCATCCGCTCGTATATGGATGCGAACTGTGCATTTTGCCACAGGCCTAATGGCGTTGAGGGGGCATTTGATGCAAGGTCCCGTACGGCGCTATACGATCAGATGATGATCAACGAGCTGGTGGTTAGTCATGCTTCACCACCCGGTATGGACGTGATAGAGCCTGGCGATCCGGCAACCTCTGTTCTTTATACACGAGACAATAGCATAGGGAATGATAAAATGCCGCCGGTTGGCAAGAATGTCATTCACTCGGAATACATTCAGGAGCTCTCAGCCTGGATAAACAGTCTGGATATTGATCCACCCACCAATTTGTCTGATGGTTGGTATCGAATTGAAGCCCGGCACAGCTCACTCTCTCTATCTGTAGAGAACTCAGCTCAAAGCTCGGGTGCCAGAACCGTACAGCAAACATTTCAAAATGAGGATCATCAGAAATGGGAATTCACAAATCTGGGCGGCGACAAATATCGAATCATGGCTGGCCACAGTAGTAAGGCACTTGCTGCAGCAGATTGGGAAACAGACGCTGGTAGAAACATTGTTCAACAGACCTGGCAGGGTAAACAAAATCAGATCTGGTACCTGCGCTCTACCAACAGTGGCTTTTATGCTCTGGTCAACGCTTATAACGGCCTGTATCTGGAGATCTCCGGTGGCAGTCTAAATGAGAACCGCTGGTCTGTATCGGCTCTGCCGGGGCAACAGCCGCATCAGCAGTGGAAACCCGTTCCGGTTTCCGCTCCCGGCAGTGGAACAACAACCGAGACGGTTTATCTTTCAGACTTAAACTGGGTTGGAACTCCAATTAATGGCTGGGGACCGGTTGAAAAAGACCGCAGTAACGGTGAAAGAGGCGCAACCGACGGTAACGTGATCACGATTGAAGGACAGACCTATGCAAAAGGTCTGGGGGCACATGCGACCTCAGAGATCATTTATAATCTGAATGCCGAGTACGACGTTTTCAAAAGCGATATTGGCGTTGATGATGAGACCTGTGGTGCCGGCTCTATACAGTTTTTTGTCTATCTGGACGGTCAGCTGGAATATGAAAGTCCGGTTCTCACTCAGGCGGATCCGGCATTGAGCATTGAATTACCGGTCTTTGGAGTAAATGAACTAAAACTTGCTATCGGTGATGCCGGAAACGGTATTGGCTGTGACCATGGAGATTGGGCAGATGCCAGGCTTGAAAAGACCGGTAGTTCCTCCGGCAACCAACCTCCCGTGGTCAGCAACCCTGGTGATCAGTTAAACAATATCGGTGAATCCGTTTCACTCAATATTACTGCCAGCGATCCGGAAAACCAGTCATTAACCTGGCTGGCCAGCAATCTTCCTGATGGGCTAACAATAAATAGCTCAACCGGCGAGATTAGCGGTGTTCCATCGGTAGCGGGCGTATACAGCAGTGTAATAACCGTTAGTGATGGAGAGGATGATGCGAATGCAGGCTTTATCTGGACAATAGAGAATGCTAACCCCTGCGCCGGCCTGGTTCGTGAGGCCGAGGATGCGGTGCTCTCCGGTCGCTTTGAAATTGGAACAGACCCGGCTGCCAGCGGTGGTGCCTATGTGCACACACCCGACGGCAGCGGCGATGAATACGGCGGCATCTCGCCGGATGACTATGCCGAATTTTGCTTCACTGTGGCGGAGGAAGGAACCTATGAGATCCACGGATGGATTTACGCCGACAGCGGAGACAACAACTCCTTCTTCGTAACGGTGGACGACCTGCCAGGCGCCGGCTACCTATGGGATACCAGCCAGAATATCAGCTACGACAAAGACCTGGTCTCCGATAGAAACGGCCCCGATCCGGTGCAGCTGATGCTCACAGCCGGCAACCATACCGTGCGGGTTTATCTGCGTGAAGACGGCACCCGCATCGACAAGCTGGAGCTGGTGGCGGTGAACTCCAACCCAAGCTGTGCCGGTCTCCTGCAGCAGGCAGAAGACGGTATGCTCTTCGGCGATTTCGTAATCGGCTCTGACGCTGCAGCCAGTGGCGGTGCCTACGTGCACGTGCCGAATGGTGCAGGCAATAGCTGGAGCCCTGATGCGCAGCATCGCGTGGACTTCTGCATGGAAGTGCCGACAGCAGGCACCTATCAGATTCGTACCCGGGTGCATGCCGATGGCGGTAGTAACAACTCCTTCTTCGTACGGGTGAACGGCGCGCCTTCTGAGGGCTTCCTCTGGGATGCTGCCAGCAACACCGCCTATGACAATGACTATGTCTCTGATCGTGGCGGGATGGATCCGGTGCAGATTCAACTGTCTGCCGGCAATCACACCGTCAGCGTCTTCCTGCGTGAGGACGGCACCCGCCTGGATGAGATTGAGCTGGAGCTGGTTGGCGCCGGAGCGGTTTGCGGCGGACTGGTTCAGGAAGCTGAATCGGCCAATCTGTTCGGTCGACTGGTGGTTGGAACAGACGGTAGTGCCAGCGGCGGTGAGTATATTCATACTCCCGAAGGTTCAGGCACCAACGGTTCTCTGGACGCTGATGATCGTGCCGAGTTCTGCTTCAGCGTGCCGACAGCCGGCAGCTACCGCTTACGCGGCACGGTCTATGCCGATGACGGCCAGAGCAACTCCTTCTTTGTGACCATGGACGGTAATCCGTCGAAGGGCTATCTCTGGGACTTTGATGCGAACGGCATCTATGAAGCGGATCTGGTCTCTGATCGTAACGGAGCTGATCCGGTGGAATGGGTCTTATCTGCCGGGGACCACTTCGTGAACGTCTATGTGCGTGAAGATGGAGCCAGGTTGGATAAGCTGGAGCTGGTGAGTGCCAGCGTCAATCGGGTGGCGGCTGATAGTAGTGGTGGCGGCGTGAATGGTGAGATCGCGATACCGGAGGTGTTTGTGCTGCATCAGAACTATCCGAATCCGTTTAACCCGGAAACGACCATCGAGTATGAGCTGCCGCAGGCTGGGCCGGTGGAGATGACCATCTACAACATCCAGGGGCAGAAGGTTCTGCAGCTTGAGAACGGCACGAAGCAGGCCGGTTATCATCAGGTTCGCTGGAACGGAAATAATGAGAACGGACAGAAGGTGAGTTCCGGGATCTATCTGCTGCATCTGCAGAGTGGAGAACATTCAAGTATCATCAAAATGACGCTGTTGAAATAACGAGGCTGCCCCGGCTTTGGTCGGGGCTAACTTCAGGAGGTATGTATGAAACGATGCATCATTCTTATTGTTGGATTTCTTACAGTAAATCTCGGGGCGCAGGACGCAACGCAACCAGACAATGACTGGTTTTATGCCAACTACCTGGAAATAATGAGTCCTATTCGGAATTCTGAGGTTCAAGCCGATTCACAGCTTCAAATACTGCTGGATCTCTACGACAAGTATCAGCAGGACGATTTGCTGGGACCGCAATATGCGCTCTTTCTCGCAGAAGCATTTACCTATCACACGGAAGAGACTTTTGAAAAACTGGCTGTAGAAAATCCGGAGCTGTTCAGCAGGTTTTGCAGCATGCTGCCGGCAATGGTTGATGAAGAAGACTGCGATGCAAATGAACTCCTGATAGAATTCAAGGAGAGCGCACTTCTCAATATTGCCGGTATGGAAGTCAAGGTAGATGAGGAAGAGCACCTGAACAAGCTGAAGAATGCTTTGGCGATAATACCTTAGAAAACAGCACAAATACGGTACTACAAGAAAGCCGGCATCATCTTAAGATGATGCCGGCTTTCTTTATTTAACGACTATATCGGATACCGGCTTCAAGATATCTACCGCGGGCCGGATAAAGAAACTCCACGTTGTCCTGAATAAAATTATCAAAGAAAACATAACCGCTACTGTTGTATTCCTTGTCTAGCAGGTTCATGGCTTTTAACTGCAGCCCTACCTGTTTCCACTGGATCAACACTTGAGCATCGAGAACTTGAAATGACGGCAAAGTGAACGTATTGGCGTCATCCAAAAACACCTCACCAAAAAAGCGATGAGACAATGTCAGATTTACCCAGTCTGTAGGTCTCGCTGTAAGTCTGCTGGCGCTTGTCCATTCCGGAACGTTCTTGATCTGACTTTCATTCTCTTCTCCGGCATTAAACACCGCGTCAGTATAATTAATTGCAGACTGAAACGACAGCTTCTCGGAAAGATGGAGTGATAGTTCACTTTCTAATCCACGATGGCGGCTTTCAAGAATATTGCCATACTTGAATGTAGACAGATCCAAATCTATCTCGTTATCGATATCAAGCCAGTATGCTGCCAGAGACAATCCGGCGTGCCGTGTGCCACCGAGCGGTATCTGCTGATAAATACCAACGTCAAAGTTGGATGAACGCTGCGGCTTTAAGCCATCATTCGAGAAATTGAAGGCTGCGCCAAACACCGAGGTCAGATCCAGAATCCTACGGTCATAAAGCTGATCCAGAGTGGGTGCTTTAAAGGCTCGTGACCAGTTAACAAAAACGTGTCCATCGGCCAGATAAATATTACTGTATTGATAATTAAAGCCAATACGTGGAGAAAGCTGTCCAAAGTTATTCTCAGGATCTTCTTCAGATAAATCATCATCATTGCTGTTTGCCAGCCAGTCTGCCCTTACACCTATGGTTGAGCGTAACCGTTTGGTGAGCACAGTTCGATTTTCCAAATATGCTCCGACACGTACCCGACGTCCCTCCCCACCGCTAAGCAGTGAGTCGGTATCCGGTGTCAAGTAGTCATGATCATAGGATCCCATATCAGCATCAACACCGGCAATCCATTCCGATATCCCCTGTTTTGCACGAAATTGTAACTGCGTCCAGCCCGTAAGGTTACTTTCTTCCTTGCGCTGGGTATTACCAAAATTACTGGCCACCTGAATCGTTCTAACCTGATCTTGAGTCAAATAGTTCACCCCTGCTGAAGCGCTTAAGGATACAAGATCAGAGAACGGATTAAAAAGGTGAGTAGCTACGTTAATCCGGTTCCTTAGCCGATTGTCATTTGCGAACAAGGACTGGCTTTGAACACGGCTCTCGCTTAACTGATCACGGGTAAGCGGCCCCGGCTCATCTTTATCCAGTCTTCCAAGATCAACACTGGTTGTGAACTTTGAGCGGTAGCCAAATTTTCGCTGATATTTCAATCGCGCCTCGGCATTGGTCCATTCGGAGTGATCGCGAAAACCATCAGATTGATATCCTGACAATGCAACAGACACATTGTTATTTGTGTTAGAAAAGCCGGTTTGGAGATTCGCTCCCCTACTCTCAAATGAGCCGCTGGAGAGATTGGTTCGCACAAATCGTCCCTGCTGATTCTCGACCGTTTCAATATTAATTACGGCGCCAATGGCCTGATCACCATAAATAGCCGATCCGCCACCACGTGAGACCTCAATACGCTGAATGTCCTCAACAGCAACCGCATTCCAGTTAACCAAACCACTTCGCAAATCGTTTTGGGCAACGCCATCAACAATCAGTAAAACATACTCTGATTCACCTCCACCGAAGAATCCTCGAACCACCGGCATCGGTAATAAACCGTCACCATCCTGATCGACAAAATCCAGCCCGGCAACATGACTCAATAAATCCACAAGATTGCGTGCCGGTAAACTGCGAATCTCTTTTTCATTTAAAACACTAACGGGTATTGTGGCCTCTTTTAGCGCATGTTCTGCGCGGTCTCCGGTAACGACTATCGTCTCCAACTTGTATACAGTCGTATCGATTTGCGCAATTAAGGCAAATACATAGCCTAAACATATCATCCACATTAATCCAGACAGGCGGGTCTGCATAGGTCATATCCCTTTCGTAAATTTTCCAGTTACAGTATTCCCAGATACATAAACCCGGTTATTTATTAACCATCCGATAGTATAGAATGATTCTATTATAAACTGTGTGACTGGATACATGAATTGCACAAAAATGATCCAATAGAGGCTCTTCTTCAAAAGTTAAAATTTTCAATTTTACTGTATAATTACCTAATGTTTAGACATATTGACATACCGTAGAAAGAGCCGATTTTTACCTGAAGAGTAATCCTTCAGTATATTTGGATGAATAGCAAGATGTTGATACCTGCTTATTTTTTTTCAAATTTAGCCGTACAATGCTGTGACGCATTTTACAATTTACAATTGTCTACACCGCTAACATCAACCACCGCCCCTCAAAACGCTGCTTTTGCAGAGGACCATCAGTGAACCGAGGATCTAAACACAATCTTAGCGATTACTTACACCGCATAATTACACAGAACATCGCGCCTCCCCAAAAATGATAAAGCACATGTCAAGAATTGGAGCTTCCATGTCTTTTCTGAAAATTGTCACCGCAATCCTCCTTCTCGCGCTATTTTCCGCGTTTTTTGCTCATTACTCTTCTGATTTAGGCAAAGACTTACAAACAACATCACTTGTTGATCGTGTAGAAAACCCGGGCAAACTCAGCAAGCGGGATCGAATGGATCTGGCAATGGAACAAGAGTTTGAACGCATTAAGGACGAGGCGCTTGGATACGTACCCAGAGAACGCCTATACAAAGCTTTCCTGGAAGCAGAACGCCGTCGAACCGAGTATGCAAAGTCTAATAAGTTTATGCTCTCTCCTACCTGGACGGAACGTGGTCCCAACAACGTTGGCGGACGCACCAGGGCGATAATGATAGACCCTAACGATGGAACCAACAAAACTGTTTTTGCAGCAGGTGTCTCCGGCGGCTTATGGAGAACAACCGATATTACGGCTACGAATCCTGCCTGGTCGAGCATAAACGATTTTTTCGAGAACATGGCAATTACAACCATTGCATACGATCCAACGAATACAAATACCATGTATTTTGGTACTGGTGAAGGCTGGTTCAACATTGACGCAGTTCGGGGGGACGGAATCTTTAAATCGACAAATGGTGGTAGCACATGGACACAGCTTGCCAGCACAACCGGATCAACCTTTAATTACGTCCAAAAAATCGTAGTTCATCCGGATAGCGGAGATGTGTATGCTGCAACCCGTGATGGAGGCGTGATGCGCTCCACCGATGGAGGAACAAGCTGGAGCAGCGTTCTGGCATCTGGAAATGGAGCAAGTACATTCCGTGCAGCAGACATTGAAATCGCAGCCGATTCCTCACTGTATGCAGCCATGGGCATATTTACTACTGATGGAATTTATTCTTCTTCTACCGGGAATACCGGGAGCTGGACCAAGTTAAATACCGGCTCCAACGGTATGGGTACATCGGGGTTTAATCGCATTGAACTTGCATTGGCACCGGCAAATGAAAATGTAATATATGCATTAACCCATGATCCGTCAGACGGTTCTGTTGAAGGTATCTACAGAAGCGCAAACAAGGGAAGCACATGGAGCAGCATAACGCCGCCTACTGATGATGATCCCGGTGTAGGAAGTGATTTTACACGCTCTCAGGCATGGTATAACCTAATTGCGGCAGTTAGTCCGACAGATGCCACGGGTGATACGATGTTTATTGGCGGCATCGATTTATTCAAGACCACAGACGGAGGAAGTAACTGGACACAGATTTCTCACTGGTATGGTGGTTTCGGCTATCAGGAAGTGCATGCCGACCAGCATGCGATCGTATTTGTTGATGATAACCCGGATGAGATTCTATTTGGCAACGACGGTGGCATTTACAGAAGTACAACCGGAACAGATCCAATTCCAACGATTACCAGCAAGGAGAGCAACTATAACACCACTCAGTTCTATTCCGTTGCGCTGCATCCTGATGCAGGATCAAATCACTTTCTTGGTGGAACGCAGGATAATGGCACCAATAAATTCAGCACTTTCGGTATTAATTCGACAATAGAGGTTGTTGGAGGCGATGGTGGATTTTGTCATATCGATCAGGACTCGTCAGATATTCAATTTGCCGCTACTACAAGAAACAACATCTACAGATCTACCGATGGTGGGCTCTCCTTTACCCGGGTTCTTGCCAATAGTACCGGAAACTTTATCAATGCTTCGGATTACGATAACAATAATTACGCTTATTACTCTGCCTTCTCTGGTGGCTCTTATGTTCGTTGGGCCAATCCCCGGACGGGCACCGATTTCTTTTCTCAAAGTATCACTGCTTTTAATGGTAGTCAGGCTAGTGCAATTACCGCTTCCCCCAATACTGCGTATCGAGTATTTTTTGGCACTGAAGCCGGTCGGATCGTACGAGTCGAAAACGCCAATACGGCTTCTGCATCCGGAACGCATATTAACTCCGGTGCCGGCATGCCTTCCAGCGATATTAGCTGCATAGCTGTTGAAGATGGAGATGATAATCATATTCTTGTCACTTATTTTGCTTACGGTGCGAACAGCATCTGGGAGACCACTGATGGTGGAAGCAACTGGACTTCTGTAGAAGGTGATTTACCGGATATGCCGGTACGCTGGGCATTATTCAATCCGGACAACTCAGATCAGTGTTTGATTGCAACAGAATTAGGTGTCTGGTCTACCGATGACCTGGACGGCGGCTCAACAAGCTGGGCAGCCTCTAATAATGGCCTGGCAAACGTACGGGTTGATATGCTACAATACCGTGAGTCAGACGGCCTTGTGATTGCCGCAACGCATGGTCGGGGGATGTATACCACGGACATATTTGCAGCGTCCGTTAATGCAGATTTTGGAGTGAATAAGACCATTGGATATATCGGAGGCACATTCACTTTCGTCGATGGCTCTCTCGGCGCAACGTCCTGGTCCTGGAATTTTGGAGACGGTAATACTTCCACTTTACAGAATCCGACACATACCTACAGCACCGCGGGTAAATATAATATAACGCTTACAATAAATAGCGGTGAAGACAGCGAAGTTAAATCCTCTTATATCCATGTACTACCAAACCGCGGAACTCCCTATATCACCTCAGACGGTGGCGATTTTGAAAGCAATCCCGACGATTTTGGATCAGCTGCATTAACCGGTGACATAGATTTGTGGGAGCGTGGAACTCCAGGTAACGATATAATGACGTTAAACAGCGGCACAAACGGCTGGAAAACAGACCTTGACGCAGATATCGTCGAAGAGAATTACTCATGTGCCCTTTATTCACCCAGCTTTAATCTGACTGTTCCTGGTACCTACAGTATCTCATTCCGAAAAAGTATGGCCGTACGCTATAGCAATGCACCATTCGGAGTATATGTGGAATATTCTATTGATCAGGGAGAAAGCTGGACAAGACTTGGTACAGACTCTGATGGAAACGGCACCAACTGGTATGAGCGTGGGCCAGCCGGTACTAGTCATCTCGTTACACCAGACGGCTATGCATTTTGTAGCGATTTTACCAACGAGAACACCGCTTATGATATTTCAAGTTTATCCGGCAATAACGATGTATGCTTCCGAATTGTATATGTCTGCGCCAGCGGATTTTCTGATAACGGCTATACAGAAGACGGTTTCATGGTAGACGATTTTCAAATAACCGGAGAATCGAATGACCCGGTCCTGCCGGTTGAGCTTCAATCCTTCAGCGTGAACCCACTACCAGATGAAACTGCGGTTGAGCTTGCCTGGGACACTCAAAGTGAGTTAAACAATTCCCACTGGTTAATCGAACGCTCCACCGAAGGTAGCGACTGGTTAACGCTGGCTCAGCTGGATGGACAAGGCACGACTCCCGCGCCAACTGAATACAGCTATATTGACCAGCAGGTGCAAAACGGCATTCGCTATACCTATCGTATTGCTGACGTATCCTATGCCGGTGTAATCACCTACCATACACCTGTTACAATCCTCATGGTGGCTAACACGTCAAATGAGCCAAAAGAATTTGCCCTGAACCAGAACTATCCAAATCCGTTTAATCCGTCTACAACCATATCGTATAATCTAAAAAGGGATGTGCGAACAAGCCTGACCATTTATAACCTTCTCGGTGAGAAAGTGGTAACTCTGATTGATGAAAGACAGGAGGCGGGAGCAAAGAACATCACCTGGTTTGGAAATGATGAAGCGGGCAACAAAGTGGCAAGTGGTGTTTATGTTTATCGCCTTAAGGCCGGTAGTTTTGTGAAAAGCCGCAAAATGATTTTACTCTACTAAATAAAACAGGCCCTGCATTCTTCTCGAACGCAGGGCCATGTGCTTTCTTTCCCAGCCGGACAATTCAGATTAACTTTGTAATCGAATCCGTCAGGCCGGATTCCCCCAGCACAATGTGCATGTTTTTATTTTCAATGATTTTCTCAAGGATTTCCAATTCTCTCAATCGCATCAGCGTCGGATTCTCCTCAAGCATCTTCGCTACATTTGCCTGGCTACGCATGGCAGCAATTTCCTCACGTCGGGAAATGATATTCGCTTCAGCAGCCTTGCGGGCCTCGATGACTTTATTTAACAGGTTTTTCATCTCGCCCGGAAGAATAATGTCGCGAATTCCAAATCCGGTAATAGCAACACCGAACTCCGCCGCTGTTTCAGCCAGAATGCGCTTTAACTCTTCTACTACCTCAATACGATCATTCAACAGTGCCTCCAGCGTTTTAGTACCAATAACGGCACGTAACGTCAGCTGGGCCTCACGGTAGATCGTCTGTTCAAGGTCAGCAACTCGTGTCACAGCCTTCAGCGCATCGTCTATATTGTAGTTCACCAGTGCGTTCAGACGCAGGGACACTTTATCAGCAGTCAGGATTTCCTGGCCGCTAATGTCCGCCATCTGGGTCCGCAGGCTTTTATGATATACTTTAGTTTTTCCTGCCTCTTTCCAGAAGGCGTATGTGCCCGGCTTCAAGCGCTCGGCAAACTCACCATTTCGAAAGAATAAGCCTTCATGCTCATCCTCAACAGTAAAAACCTCTAACTGAAGTTTACTGGAAACGGCGCGCAGAATGGTGTATAACTCCCGGTGCTGAAAACGCACAGCATCAGTCGTTACCACCTCGATCTGCACTTCATCAAAATTTGTAAAGAGAACGTGTCTACCCGGTCCAAGAATTTTACTGAACCGCTTGTTTATCCAAACCAGTGCTCGCTCATTATCTGCAAGCTCCAACGTTTGGCAGTCGTTTTCGTCCAGCTTGCCGGATTTCACGATAACATCCAGCATCTGGTGCGTCAGATAAACATTTCGGGTTGAAACAATCTCAACCCTCTCTGTTATAAACGGGTTCCAAAAGGTATGTCGACCTTCCTTTAAAACCTGAACCAGTTCACCGTCTCTTATATGCAGGCCTCGTTCATAGGCCCGGATTCTAACAACCCCAATCATGACTCGTCTCCTTTCGACACACGTTGAGGGGGAATTTCAATTTTAGCAGCCGTCAAAATACCTTCAGCAGTAAGCCTTAACGACACACTCTTTTCCATACGGAGCGCCACTTGAGGCATTGACTTGCTTCAGGATGCGACGATCGAATCAAATAACCATCGACATACTGAAGCATTGCAAAACCGGTATCCGCACGCTACAGAGCATTTCACGAGAGTTGTTATCATACATACTTCAGTTGATAACGGTATTGAAAAGGATAAAACGTCCGGTATTTCAACAGCTGGCTTTCCAACCAATGGGGCATTTTGAGTGCCAACGGGATTCGAACCCGTACGTTGTTTGTTATACCAGTTCGCATTCTGGCAGCGGTTTTTATGGTCTCGCCACAACCAGTGTCTGGGTGACGCCTACTATTTTGCAATTCAGAGCCCAACCCGGAATGTTTCAGACAGATATCATGGATATGTCCAGGACACCGGATGGTTGTAAAATTTCAGCGTCTACACTAAAGAGACAGTTGTATCAGGATTTTCTTATCAGGAATCATTTTTTTCAAAAAAAAAGAGCTGCCTCCTTTCGGAAGCAGCTCTTTAAAGAAATCTAAAATATCTCTTAGGACTCAACGCTCTCCATTTCACGGCAGTTCTTTTCCCACTCCCATGCAGAGCGCACCATCTCTTCCAGCCCGCGTTTTGCTGTCCAGCCAAGCTTCTCATTTGCCAATTCAGGATTAGCCCAAATTTTCTCCACATCACCTTCGCGACGATCCACCAGCTGGTAGTTTAGCTTTACCCCGGACTGCTCTTCAAATGCCTTGATCACCTCAAGAACCGTATAACCACTGCCGGTTCCCAGGTTGAACACCTCGTAACGACTCTCATTCTTATTCTCAAGCAGACGCTCCAATGCAACGATATGCGCATCCACCAGATCGACCACGTGAATATAATCGCGGATACAAGTTCCGTCGGGGGTATCGTAATCTGAACCGAAAACGCTAAGCTTCTCGCGAATCCCAATGCCGGTCTGTGTTATAAAAGGCAACAGGTTATTCGGCACGCCAAGAGGAAATTCACCGATTAAGGCAGACTCGTGAGCTCCAACCGGATTAAAGTAGCGCAGTGAAATTGCCTTAAGCTTTTCATTTGCATGTACCGTTTCACGGATGATCTCTTCACCAATCTGTTTGGTATTTCCGTAAGGTGAATTTGCCGGCAGGGTTGGCGTTGCTTCCGTTACCGGCAGATCATCAGGCTGACCGTAGACCGTAGCGGAAGATGAAAAGATGAGTGCCGGTATATCCTGCTCCAGCATACCTTCCAGAACATTCATCAAACCACAGAGATTATTGCGATAATACATCAGCGGATTTGCCACCGACTCCCCTACCGCCTTGGAAGCAGCAAAGTGAATAATTGCTGCAATATCACTATGGGTATTAAAAAAATCCTGTGTAGCTGCTTCATTCTTCAGATCCAGCTGAACGAACTCCGGCCTTTGACCGGTTATTTTTTCTACGCCATCTAAAGAAGCAGCACGAGAATTGGACAGGTCATCTACTACTATAACATCATAATTATTTTCCATTAGTTGAACCACAGCATGGGAACCGATGTAGCCTGCCCCGCCAGTTACCAGAATTTTCTTCATAGTCGCTCTCTTGAGATTAGGGTTTCAGTCTTAGATGTCTTAGGTATATTTCCGGCAGCAATGGCAATATACTTTCGTTCTTTACTGAAATATGTGACCTGAGGCGATCCGACTGAAATACAGATCAGGAAAACCACCGTTTGTTTCGCAGTTGAAACTCTTTGGGCGTATCAATATCGCGCAGGATACCGGGATCATTAATTTCTACAAGCGACACCCTTGAACCGTATTTTTTGACCAATTCGCGACATCCTTCCGGTTCACGGTGAGTTAAGATTTCTTGTCGATAAGAAGAACAAAACAGTACCGGGTTTCCCCTTTTATTCTTAAAGGCCGGCAACAGTATTTGCTTCTCATTGTTCAGCGCATGGAACTCATCATAGAGTATATTATACGTTGAAGTAAGTATATCCGGCATATCACCCTGACAAATCAGATACCCCCTGGTGCCTGGATCTGCAATGCCCACTCCAGCCTGGATGCTTCCAGTCATGCCTTTTTCCCAATCTGGGTTATGAACCATTTGAACAGACCGCTCTCCAACTATGGAATCAATGGCCTCTGGCTGATGTCCTTTCACGACGACAACATGTTCAATTTTAGAAGCGATTAGTGCATCCAGGGTATGTAGCACCATTGGCTTTCCTTTATAAGACAACATAAGCTTGTTCGCCGGTCCCATTCTTCGCGATGCCCCGGCAGCTAACAGGATTGCAGTAATCATTGATCTATTGCCTTTCGTCCATGAATAGGCCCAATCCGATCTCTAAGATTGCCACCGTTACGGCTTCGCAAAACACTCAGGATTTCCGAGACAACCGAGATGGCAATTTCATTAGCAGAGGCAGCTCCAATATCCAGTCCAATAGGGCTGTAATAACGGTTTTTCTGCTCCTCGCTTACTTTAAGGCCTTCATCGAGGGCCTCAGTTAATAACCTTACTCCGCGCTTTTTGGGCCCCAGAAATCCAATATAAGGCACATCGGAAGGCAACAGTGTCTTTAGAATCTCCTTATCAAGCAGGTAATTATGTGTCATTATCACACAGGGCGTTTGCTCATTGGGCAGAGTTTCCATATGGCTCCAGGCCTTAATCGATGAGGCCGCAGGAAACCGTTCAGGCAATGCCAGGGACTCCTTCGTAGCAACAATATGCACCTCCCAACCCAGCTGTTTGCATACTTCCATCACGGGTAGCACGTCGTGTCCGTCTCCAAATAGAACGATCTGCTGTATCGGTTCGACATGTTCGAACAGCGTTTCAAAAGTCTGCCCCTGATACTCTATTGTTCGAATAGTTGATCTGCGCTTTTTTAATACAGAAACAATATGTTCATTATATAGCTCGAGTAAGTCAACATTTACCGCATATGCATCTGTGCCGTCACTAACCGCACTGAGTCCTGTAAAACCACCTGGTTCAGACACTTTAAACACGGTAACAGCAACGCAGCGTATCCGCTTTTCCAGAAGCGCTTTCATCTTCATGTATGGAGCAAAATCGCTTATATTTTCGATCAGTACGGTTGTTACACCGCCGCAGCCCATCCCCGTCCCCCAGTATATATCTTCTTCTGAGGTCGTATCATACTCCTTTAGAACAGATTCTGTACCCATCCTGAGCGCCGTATCAACAACGTCCCCTTCCAGGCAACCGCCGCTGATTGTACCATACACATTACCGTTTTTTTCAACAAGCATTCTGGCACCAACATCACGGTAGGTTGAGCCTTCCGCTCTTACGAGGGTTGCCAGGCGTATTTCAGCCTGGTCGGAGGCAAATGTGCTTATTTTTTCTAAAATTTGCTGCAGCTCATTCATACTGTTTCCCGATCATTTTTTAAAGATACGTATACACTCTATCGGCAGCAACCTCTGAGAAGGATTAAAGCAGGGAGAAAGTATTGAAGATATCCTCTCATGAAGTTATCTTTTATATATACACTTATCCGGGGTGACGATATGGGTAGTTTAAACGTTGAAGCAGCTTTTAGTCCAGAGAAGTCGAGAAGTTTTATAAAGCAAGTACTGCAGGATTTAGATGCGCTCGCTCTATTAATTGAGAACGATTCAATTGAAAAGGGAATCCAGCGAATCGGTGCAGAGCAAGAGCTCTGCTTAATAGATAAGCATTACCGCCCGGCACCAATCCTGCTAAGTTTGCTGGACCAAATAAACGATGAAAGATTCACAACTGAACTAGCCAGGTTCAACATTGAGATGAACCTTGATCCCCAGGAGTTTAAAGGGGACTGTTTTCAGCGTGTTAAGAAGCAGCTCAGCGGAATGTTGAATGATCTTACAAAGGCATGCGAAACCCATGAAGCCGGATTTTGCTTAACCGGTATTTTACCAACCATACGAAACCACGATTTAACCCTCGGTAATCTTACCCCTGTTCAGCGCTACCAGGGGCTGTTTAAAAAGCTCAGGGATATGCGTGGCGGTTCTTTTGACTATCACATTCGCGGCACCGACCTGCTTCGCATAACGCATAACTATCCGACGTTTGAGTTTTGCAACACATCGTTTCAGGTTCACTTCCAACCTCTGCCGGAGCGATTTACAGATTCATACAATGTCGCCAGACTGATTAGTGCACCGGTTCTTGCCGCAGCTGTGAACTCCCCGCTTTTACTTGGGAAAAGACTATGGTCTGAAACGCGTATCGCGCTATTCCAGCAATCCATCGATTCCAGAGGCAGACAGGAACAGCTAAGGGAAATTAGCGGCAGGGTTGCTTTTTCAAGAAACTGGACGCGGAACATACTCGATGACTTCCGCGATGATGTTGCTCGCTTTAGACCCTTGTTATACACCACGGAGACTGAAGACTCTCTGGAAATGATTCGCAATGGAGAAATACCCAAACTCCGGGCACTGCAGATTTTCAACGGCACTATTTATCGCTGGAACAGAGCCTGCTATGGCGTTGGCGGCGGGAAACCACATCTAAGGATAGAAAATCGCTACCTCCCTTCAGGTCCGACAGTTGATGATGAAATTGCCAATGCAGCCTTCTGGATTGGTATAATGAATGGTTTTGATGAACGCTATGAGAAGCTTGAAGAAAAGTTACTCTTTGATCACGTGCTGGATAATTTTACGCGATCTGCAAGACAGGGGTTAAACAGCAGTTTTTATTGGCTGGATAATTCAAGCATCACTGCAAGTGAGTTGATACTCGATGAATTACTCCCGATTGCTCACTCCGGACTCCGTAAGGCAACTGTCGAGGCTGATGACATCAATTATTATCTCGGTATTATTAAGCAGCGGGTCGAAAAGCAGCGAACCGGAGCCAGCTGGCAATCGATTAATTTCACTTCACTGAAAGAGCATACATCTACTGAAAATGCGCTATTACATGTAACTCGCTATATGGTTGAGCATCAAAAGACAGGAAAGCCGGTACATGAGTGGCCAAATATAGCATACTGTAAAGATGAGGATGCCAGCTTATCTCCAATACACGTCGGGCAAATAATGAGTATTGAGCTTTTTACCCTCGATGAAGAAGATTCCATCGATCTGGCCGTACATGTGATGAGATGGAAAAATATCCATCATATACCGATCGAGGACAAGCAAGGCTATCTATGCGGTGCGGTTACGAGAGAACTATTGGAAGAGCATAAACATCTGGATCAGGCATCGCCGATTCGTGAGATCATGCACGCAGCGCCGCTAAGCATAATGCCTGAGACAGAAATTTCCGTTGCAAGATCTCTACTGAGCAGCAGTGATCAGGATTATTTGCCGGTTGTTAAAAATGGTATACTGGTTGGACTAATAACAGAAGCAGATCTGGGATAAATAACAATGCAATATTATTGGGAAGTTTTTGTAAATGGTTATACCGGTTATGCCAGGTATCTTTATGCCGAAGTAATCAACCCACACTGGGGCAACTATTTCTACTGGTTGATTGGAGTTTCCGCTTTCTTTTTTATTCTCGAATTGGCCAGGCCCTGGCGTAAAGAGCAAGCCGCATTCCGCAAGGATTTCTGGCTTGACTTTTTCTATATGTTCTTCAACTTTTTTCTGTTCTCGCTGATTATCTACAACGCGGCTTCGGACGTTGTTGTAAACCTATTTCGCGACCTGCTGGCTACGTTTGGAATTACTAATCTGGTGGCATTGGAGATCGGTAGCTGGGCGGTTTGGCTCCAGCTGTTTACTCTTTTTATAGTTCGGGACTTTGTGCAGTGGAATACCCACCGGCTGCTGCATCGCGTACCGTTTTTATGGGAATTCCATAAGGTCCATCATTCCGTTGCAGAGATGGGCTTTGCTGCCCATCTGCGCTATCACTGGATGGAAAATATAGTCTATCGAAGCCTGGAGTATTTACCACTCGCTATGATCGGGTTCGGCATCGATGACTTTTTTATTGTGCATATCTTCACGCTTGCAGTCGGACACTTTAATCATTCCAATATCAGTGTTCCCTTAGGCCCTTTGAAATATATATTTAACAACCCCCAGATGCATATCTGGCATCATGCCAGAGAGCTACCGGAAGATCGTAAATATGGAGTAAACTTTGGGCTAACGCTCAGCATTTGGGATTACCTCTTTGGAAAAGCCTATATTCCACATAATGGAAGGGATATTCCGCTTGGTTTTGAAGATCTGGAAGAATTCCCCGATACTTTTATTGGTCAAAACCTGCACGGATTTAAGTCTAACAAAGACTGATTTTTTCCTATTCACTCGAATCCGGGTTGCGAATTAATGCCCATTACGCTATCTTGGGCTTGTTAATTCGATTACGGGAATATTACATTCTGATGAATCGTTCTTCTTTTCCGTCACGCACGGTTATTATCGTAGCTATTCTGGTGCTGCTTTTATTCCTCGTCCCAATTCCAATACCGCAGTCTATTTCCGGTAAAGCTATTCTGCAGCCGGCAACAGAATGGCTGCTCATCCAACATCCCAATCATCTTTCGGCAGAAACAATAAGCCATGCAACCGGCATGCGTACAGTGATCAATCAGATACGCTTTAGCAACGGCAACTCCGTTAGCCTGCGTTTTTCAGACAGCTTATTAACCCGGGCTTATCTCTCACGCGGGGACACCGTTCTTTTTCTGGAAGATGCGGATTTACAGGCACTTGTTACATCTACCCAAAGAAAGATTGATGTCGCCCGGGCCAGCCTCGATGAAGAAAGTAGCGGCAGCAAACCGGAGCTGATTCGGGAAGCAAAAGCCAAGCTGGATTTTGCCATTCAACAGGATATGGAGCAAAAGCAGCTCACCGAACGATCGCGTTCATTATTTGAATCAGACCTGATCTCACGAGAGGAATACGAGCTTGCTGAAAGCCGAAAGAAACTTACGGAGCTGGAGATAAAAATCAGCCGTGCTGCTTTATCAGCGGTGGAAGCCGGAGAGAATGAAGCGAGCCTTCAAGTTAAGCTGCAGGAAATCACCAGGCTGGAAGCAGAGTTAAGAAACTTTCAGCAACGCGCGGCAGGCCATATCATAACCGCACCATTTAATGGTTGGATCGATGGACAGACAACAGGCGATACGCTTTTGAGCTTGATTAAAGACTACACCTATGTTGCGTTAATCCCGATTCCTGCCGACAAAATGTATCGCTTAAAAGGTGATGAAGTGATTACACTGTCCCTTGATGCCATTTACACTAACGTGACTGTCAAAATTAGTCGAATAGATCCCAAACCGATCTATCAAAATGGTTCTGCATTTTATCTGGCCCGTGCAGCATTTCAATCTCCCCATTCGCATCGTCTGACAAATCCAATTGAGTTTAAGATTGAAATGGAACCCGGCCTACTTCCTGCTATGCTGTTAAGAACAATATTCGGATGGGAGTATTAGGCATGCGCCGGGAATACAAATATTTAGTACCAAATAATCAGCTGGATCATATACGCCGGTCGATTTCACCCTTCTGCAGTCTGGACCGCCATACTCCCAAGGATAGACGCGATTACAGTATCAGCAGCGTTTATTTTGACAGTACGTCAAGTAGCAGCTATATCGATAAGATTGAAGGGATAGGACAGCGACGCAAGCTCCGCATTCGCGTTTACAATCCTCTTGAACAACCGGAAACCGTATTTCTTGAAATAAAGCGAAAGCGGGAACAATTTATTGCTAAAACACGCTTCAAAATGGAGCGAGAAAAACTGCAGCAGGTTTTAAACGGTATAGCAACAGCGAACCAGCCAAAGGAACTTCGTTCATTTCTATATTACCACCGCCTTCAGCGAATGCATCCTGTAGTAAATGTGGTTTATGAACGTGAAGCATACGTCGGGAATTACCATCCGGGTTTGCGCATTACTCTGGATATGAATCTGAGATGCAATGCTACGAATCATGTCAATTTTTCAGAAACGAAGACCAGGCAGGTTTTCCGAAACCATTCTATCCTGGAAGTCAAATTCGAACGACAGGTGCTACCACAATTCGTTACTCGACTAATCTCAAGACATAGAATAGAGCGACAAGCATTATCAAAATTCACAATGAGCATGGATGTCTTGCATGCTGCATCAGGTAGAATTGCATGAATGAACTATTACAATCCATAGAATTCTTCCCACTTACCACGACCGATATCCTGACCCGGCTAGTCGTCGCGTTTTTATGTGGGTACGCAATATCCTGGATTTACAAATGGACCTACAGAGGACCGGGATACCTCTCCGGATTTGCCAACTCCCTGATTGTTTTATCTCTCATAACCGCCGTGGTTTTATTAGTAATCGGCAATAACCTTGCCCGTGCATTCGGTCTGGTTGGTGCAATGTCGATTATCCGCTTCCGTACAGCTGTAAAAGAGACTCAGGATATTATTTTTATCTTTCTAAGCCTGGCTGTAGGAATGGCTGCAGGGGTTGGTTATTTCAAGATAGCTATTATTTCTACTTTATTCATAGGCCTGGTGTTATCGATCCTGGCCTTTAGAGACAAAGATCGTGGTGGTTCGGAAGAAGGACTATTACAGTTTCGCTTACGTTCAGACAATACGGACGGAGAGAACACTTTTCTACCAGCTCTAAAACAATACTGCAAAAACTGGAAGTTATTGAACGCCCGGGCAGTAGGCGGAAATGGAGAGCCGGTGCTTGAAGTTGCATTTTTTATTGAGCTTAATCGTGCGGAGGAAAGTTTGGAGCTGTTAAATACGCTCAATTCCATTTCTGAGATTGAAAATGCGACTCTTTTGTTCGACGAAGAACGGCTGTAGCCTTTAGCGTTTCCCCAACGATGTAGACATATCTTCAAAGAATCGGAGTGCTTCCGGATTACGCATGGCATCCTTATTAGCCGCCCGCTCAACGGGAATCCCCATTAGAATTTTCTTAACCGGTGCTTCCAACTTTTTACCACTTATCGTAAAGGGGATTTCCGCAACTTCAATAATCTCATCCGGAACATGCCTGGGAGAGTAGGTGCTTCGTAGTGTTTTCTTTATCTTGTGAATCAAATCATCATTAAGTTCGATATTCTCGGCCAGCTGCACAAATAGCGGCATATAGTGTTCGCCACCTTCAAGCTCCAGATTAACAATCAGGCTATCCTGAATTTCACTAATCCCGTTCAGTGCCCGATAAATTTCAGCTGTTCCGATCCGAATACCATGACGGTTCAGCGTTGCATCAGATCGACCGTAAATGATAAGTGAATTACGCGGCGTAATTTTGAGCCAGTCGCCATGACGCCAAATCCCCTTATACATCTCAAAATAACTTGCGAGGTAACGTGCCTTTCCAGGGTCATTCCAAAAAAAGACGGGCATAGATGGCATCGGACGGGTAATAACCATCTCACCGACTTTATCCATAACTTTCTCGCCGGATTCATCGAGGGCATACATACTGCACCCCAGAGTGCGGCATTGTATTTCTCCAAGATAGACCGGTTCCAGCGGACATCCCCCGACAAAAGCAGTGCAGACATCCGTTCCACCACTCATTGAACAAAGCCAAACATCTTCTTTCACATGATTATACACCCAGGAAAAAGCTTCCGGTGGAAGCGGCGCCCCGGTAGAACCGATAGATCTCAACGTAGTAAGCTTATGGCTGGATTTGGGTGAAAGTCCCTTTTTCATGCAGGCAACCAGGAATGGTGCACTTGTGCCGAAGTGGTTAATTTTCGCTTCGTCAATAAAGTCCCACATGACGTCAATGTTGGGATAATTTGGACTCCCCTCATACAATACAATTGTAGCACCAGCCAGCAGGGATGCCTGAACAAAATTCCACATCATCCAACCGGTTGTGGAATACCAGAAAAATCGTTCTCCGGGATGCACATCATTATGGAACGCCAGATAACGAAGGTGCTCCAGTAATACACCTCCCTGAGAATGTGTGATTGCTTTGGGGATACCAGTAGTGCCACTGGAATAGAGCACCCATATCGGATGCTCGAAGGATACGGCTTCGAAAGTCAGCCTCTCTCCCCTATCCAATACGCTTTCTTCCCACAAAACACATTTACTAAATTCATCGGCCCCGACCTCCTTGTTTAGCCAGGGGACTAAAACAACATGTTCAACCGACGGTAATTCAGCAATTAATGTATCCACCACATCAGATTTGTTAAAAGCTTTGCCACCGTAACGATAGCCATCAACGACAAGAAGGATGCTAGGTTCAATTTGCCGAAATCGATCGACAACGCTATCTGCACCGAAATCAGGTGAACAGCTGGACCATATAGCCCCCAGCGAGCAGGTTGCCAGGAATGCTATCGTTGCTTCCGGAATATTCGGTAAATAAGCCGCAACGCGATCGCCCTTTCCCACTCCGTGCGATACCAGCCAATTCCGAAAGCCGGTAACCTTTTCCTCCAGCTCCAGCCAGCTGATTTCAACCAGAGGTGCATCTTCGGTTTTGAATACGATTGCTGGCCTCTCATCACTGCGCATACGAAAAATATGTTCGGCGTAGTTTAAAGTAGCTCCGGGAAACCACTTCGTGTCCGGCATAAGATCATCCGTATGAACCATATCGTATGAACGATGTCCAATTATTTCAAAATACCTCCAGATAGTTTCCCAAAATAATCGGGTGTCTTCTACAGACCATTCCCAGAGAGACTGGTAGTTATCAAATTTCAGCTGATAGTTTTCATTCAACCAGTTCAGGTAATCTGAAATGCGGGAATTTTGTTTAAACAATTCTGTAGGCTGCCAAAGAGGTTGTTGCATATTGAGATCCAAAATATACTGTCAAGTTGAATGATGCGGAACCGAAAGTATATATACAGAAGGAACGACGGTAATTCAAGGATGAATTCGTATGGAAATATTTCTTAATAGAAAATCTGCTTATCGGCCTGAAATTTCTTTAATGCAGTGCCTTCCTGCCATGCTGCTGCTAATTGTATTTAGTCAAATGGTTTATGGCCAGTCCAAGCTCAAAATACACGGTTATTTTACTCAATCTTTTGCTATTAGCGATGGTCATCAGATTTTCGGCATCCCATCCAACGGCACAACTGACTACCGGACCGTAGCCATGCTGTTTACCTTTGCCGCAGATGAAAAGAATAGCGTAAAATTACAGTTTCGCCATCGAAGATATGGTAAAAGCCCCCTCACAATTATCGAGAGCACCATCCAGATGGATTGGGGTTTTTTAAAGCATCAGTTTAATGACAACATTAACATTAAGCTGGGAAGAGTTTTAATGCCGATCGGTATTTACAATGAAATACGGGATGCTGGCCCTCTTCTGCCTTTTTTCCAGGCTCCTTTCTTACCCTATGCTGAAGGTTTTTTTACAGCCAAGACCCTCGATGGAGCGATGCTTTCTTTGAACAGGGAGCTACCGGGTGAGTGGTCTTTGGAAAGCAATTATTATGTAGGCCAGTTTCGCTGGGCAGAATGGTATCAATACCGCAATCCTTTTACAGCAGGAATAGTAGACTTTACGAGAAGTATTGAAATGCGGGAGGTTTTTGGAAGCCGCCTATGGCTTAACACCCCATTTGATTGGTTGCGTTTTGGAGGGTCTGCACTTACAGGTAAGGCCCTGTTTATAGAACCGGACAGAAGCAACATTGATGATGAGGGCACCCGTCAAAATTTTGCTTTGCTATCAGCAGACGTGCAAACCGACGAATTGTTTATTCGTTCAGAGCTTATATCAATTTCATCAGAAACCGTTGAGGTTGGTGGATTTTACGTTCAAAGCGGTTATAAATTTTTTGATAAATTTTGGATCAACGCTGAGTTTAACAAGGTCGATTTTATTCGGGCAGACTTTTTCAGCTTCATTGATATCCAGGATCTGGAGTATTTTCGAGACGCTATCCTTGGTGTATCCTTTCCATTCAGGAATTATGTTGTAAAACTTGAAGGACATCTGAGCGAGGGTTATGCGACCGAAGAGCCTATAGATTTCAATGCACCACCATTAAAAACTAACTTTTACATCTTCAGTCTGGCGACGAGTTTTTAAGGAGCTGCTATGAGATCTATAAACAGTGTCATCATCACTTTGCTTATGAGCACGGCTATGGTTTTGGGACAAGAGAAATTCCAAATTCACGGCCATTACTCCCAGGCAATCGCAATTTCCAGCGACAAGACGGTCTTTGGCATCCCCACATCCGGCACCTTCGATTACAGGTTGGTTGGTCTTCAGTTTAGCTTCAATCCGGCTGAGCGGCATCGCATCACCTTTCAAATGCGACATCGCAGATTAGGACGTAATCCGGTAATGAGCATCGAAGAAGACATCGTTTACGACTGGGGTTTTTATCAGTTTAATATTAGTGACAATACCTGGATTAAGGCTGGGAAAATTCTACGTCCATTCGGCATCTACAGTGAAATCAGTGATGTGAGCGTGCTACTTCCGTTTTACCAGGCCACCTACACACTGTATTTTGATGGTAATTTCACATCCAAGGCATACGATGGCGCCGCTTTTTTTCATGATTTCAACTTAAGTGAAGACTGGAATTTATCGGTCGAGCTTTTTGCCGGACAATATAAATTTAACGAGTGGTATATCATCAACAACCCAATAACCGGAGAGCGCCAGGAGCTGATCGGAACGGTTGATGCCAGGAACAGTTTTGGTTTATGGAGCTGGCTTAATACTCCACATGAGGGTATCCGCTTTGGATTCGGTGGTAGTCAGGCAGACTTCAAAAACGGTATACAGTATAGTCAGAATGGATTGGTGGGACCAGAGAAAACAAGAATCTGGCATGTATCACTAGACATAACAAAAGACAGCTGGTATCTGCGTAACGAAGGTAGCATGGTGCAGGCACTCATTAATAATTTTAACGGGTTTGGCTCTACTTCGCAACTATCGATAGAACTGGTACCCAATATTCGCCTAAATCTGCAATACGAATGGTTAACGATCGTGGAGGCCCCGGTTTTTGGTGCTGAGAACGGTGCTAAAACAGACTTCAATTACCAAAAGGATGCTGCATTGGGCTTTAGCTATAGCAATAATGGAATATACACGCTGAAACTTGAGGGACATTGGAATCGCAGCTTCGCGATCGAGGAGCCTTCATCATTTATTGGTGACGATCCTCCTTCCACATACTATGCAATTTTTAGTATAGCGGGAGCTTTTTAACGATTAAAAACTTAATTGAAATTTTTAAATAAATCATCCGATGATAACGACAGACAGGATTCAGGGAGGAAATATGTCTTCGAACAAAAGTGTATTACTACTACTTCTAACGGTTGTCTCACTAGCCTTTTTTTCTTGTAGCAGTGAGAACAATCCAACTGATGGTAATCAAAACACCATTGAAGTTCCGGATGGCCTGGTAGGTTACTGGGTCGGTACCAGTTTTCGCTATATCAACAAGGCAGATACAACCGTTCAAGCTGACCTTAGTCAGTTCGGTGTTGTTTTTTCTGTTACGGTAGAGCCGGACTCAAGCTATTCAAGTACGACGCTTTTCCTCGGCCAGACAATTGAAGAAAGCGGCACCATTTCCGTCGTTCAGAACACAGTGAACTTCACTCAGCAGGCGGATCAAACCCGTAGCGGCACATTCAGTCTAAACGGGACGAATATGGATATTCGCTTTGAGGAAGAATTTTTTGATTTCGATCAGGACGGCACAGAAGAGCCTGCAATTTTAGATATTAGTCTGGAGAAAAGAATCCAATGAGAGGCAATCTCATCATTAATATAAAGCTGCTTCTCTGCTTTGCTCTCATCATTTTTCTTTCACCGCTTAGCGGGCAGGTAAAGATGAGAGTCAATGGCTACTTTGCACAGGCCTATGCAATCTCGGATGGAAATTCGATATTTGGTATTCCGTCCAAAGGCACGTTTGATTACCGCAATGCCGCCCTTCAGTTTGGCTTTTTCCCCAGTGAGACCAATAAGGTAATAATTCAGGTGAATCATTATCGCATTGGACAAAGCCCGATTATGACCTTAACCGAATCTATTGAGTTGGACTGGGGTATTCTGGAACAGCAGTTCGGAGACAACTGGACATTCAGAGCCGGACGCATTTTGCTTCCCTTGGGCATTTATAATCCAATCAGAGATGTCTCGCTTCTGCTGCCGTTTTATACGATTCCATTCTCGCCATATGGTGAGGCAAGCTATACCAGTGAGACTGTTGATGGCTTTTCTATCACCTATAACACATTTCTCGGAGAGACGGTTTCGCTGGATGCCGAGGTTTATTTTGGTCAGTGGAAATGGAAGGAATGGTATATCTTTTTGAACCCAATTGGTGGAGCGCCTTTAAGGCTAATAGATGAAGCAGACGTGAGATCTGCTTTTGGTGCATGGGTGTGGTTGAACGATATCAAAGAGGGCCTACGAATTGGTGCCGGTGGATTTATCGGAAAGGTTGAAGGCGGCATACAGTTCCAGAAAGGACAGATACTCGGCCCACAACAATTGGGTCTAATGGATTTTGCAATAGACTACACAAAAGATCGGTATTATATACGTGGGGAAATCAATTCTTATCGGCTACAGCGGAGCAAAATTTCTTCATTGGGTGGCTATGCACAGTGCGGTATAAAAATCATAGAACCAGTTGAACTGAATCTCCAGTATGAAACAACCAGGGCTTTTAATATTCAGACGATTCCAAATACACCTCCGGAAGACCTGGAATATAATCGTGACATTGCAGTGGGGATAAAGTTTACCCCCACCCATTATCTGTCACTAAAATTAGAAGGTCATATAAATCGTGGATTGGCAGCAGAACAGCCTATCAATCCGGGTGAAGTCGAAGATGGATTACAATTTGATACACGATACGCGATCTTTAGCGTATCTGCCGGTTTCTAAGGTGCAAATATGATATCAAAAATGACCCGAAAATATATTTTGTTTTTCTTACTCTTTGCGCTAATGGCATTATCCATCTCTACCACAAGCGCTCCACGTGAAAAATTTGTCATCATTATCCACAAAGATAATGAAATAACTTCGATTAGTAGAAAAGAACTCAGTAAGATATTCCTAAAGCGTGTAAGACGCTGGGATAACAACGAGAAAATAACACCGGTAGATCAGAAAATAGAAATACCCGTAAGGGAGTTTTTTACTCTACGCGTGCACAAGAAAAAAGTAACGGCGATTAAAGCCTATTGGCAAAAACGCATTTTCACCGGCCGCGGTATTCCACCCGCTGAGTTAAAATCAAGTAAGGAGGTCCTTGAATACGTCTCTGAAGACGTCAATGCAATCGGTTACATCCGAAGTAATTCTGACATTTCCAATTATTCCGTAAAAATTCTAACGGTAGACTACGAGTAGGTTTCTGAAAAGGTATTTGGAAAATGTATAACTCACTAAAAAAACTGAGCATTAAACAGAAGATCATATTTATTCCGGTTCTTTCCGGGATTATGTTCTCTATTATTTCGCTCACAATCCTGATTTTAAATCAGAACAGTGAAGAGCACGCGCTGAAGATTCAGAATCTCTACTATCCCCTTATCTCATTGAATTTTAAAGTCGAACAAAAGTTTACATTTATTCAACGGGAACTACAGGATGCCGTTGCGGAAGCTGACCCGGAAATGATTGACGACATTACAGTTGTTTATAAAGCTTTGATAGACACCTTGCAATCCAACGGTCATCGATTTGCGGAGGAAGGTGATTCATTACTCGCTCTTCGTGAAAAATGCACAATCTATTACAAGGTCGCAACAAATGTGAGTCATGCACTCATCAGAGAGGGCGTTACAGAGTCCAACATTGAAGACATCGAATACATGACCTTCCTTTATAATGATCTTCGGGAAGCCTTAAGCAAAGCTTCTCGCAGACATAACATGGCCATTGAGGATGGATTTCAGATTACACTTAACAACTACAGTAACCTTCTGTATTCCAGCCTTTTTTTAACCATTCTCTGTATAGGTTTGATTACACTTATTTCCCTCATCACAACCAAGTCGATAACCCATCCTCTTGACAAGCTGGTTGAATTGGCCAACCGATTCTCTAAAGGGGACTTTAGTGCTGATGTAAATATTACTAGCTATGGTGAAATAGGTGTTTTAAAGAATGCATTTGAAAAAATGGCGCATGAGATAAAGCTACTGATCTCCGAAAAAGACAAAGCGTTATCGACCTTAACCTTATCAAAAGAATTTATAGAGCAGAATGCAAAGCAGCTGGAAGAACTCAACGTGGATTTGAAATCCGAAATCGATGAGCGGAGAAAAGCTGAAGAGGAACTGCATCTGCACCGTTCTCAACTGGAAGAAATGATCGAAGAAAGGACCAGCGAATTAAGTCTGGCCAACACTGAATTACTCCAGGAAATTGATGTCCGAAAAAAAATTGAAGCGCGGCAGCTATTACTCAACAAGTCTCTGGAAAGTGCGAATCAGGAGCTCAAAAGTTTCGCCTATGTAGTTTCACATGATTTAAAGGCTCCACTACGAGCCATTGGCTCTCTTACTGACTGGCTATCGAATGATTATATGGATAAACTCGACGAGGAAGGTCAGAACCTCTTAACGCTTCTGGTTACCAGAGTGAAGCGTATGCACCGACTAATTGAGGGGATTTTGGAGTATTCCAGACTCGGTAGAATCAGAGAAGAAAAACGTCATGTAAATTTAAATGAAGTTGTGTCTACCGCGCTGGATATAATTGCCCCTCCACCGGAGATACAAATCAATATTCAGAAGAACCTGCCAACGTTAGTTTGCGAAAAAACCCGCATTATACAGGTTTTTCAGAACCTAATCGGAAACGCAATTAAATACATGGACAAGCCGAACGGTATCGTCCATGTGAAGTATACCAGCAGTGAATCGAATTGGTTGTTTAGTATTGCGGATAACGGGTGTGGAATCGACAAAAAGCATTTTCATAAAATATTCCAGATCTTTCAAACACTTAAGGCTAGAGATGAGTATGAAAGCACCGGCATAGGACTACCTTTGGTTAAACGCATCATTGAAATGTATGGTGGAGAGATTTGGCTTGAGTCAGAGCCAGGTCAGGGAACAACATTTTACTTCACCCTTCCCAAAAAGATTAATAAGTCTGAAGAAGCGACCGAAACTATTATTAATACTGTACCAGAGGAACAGGAAACGGAGTTATCGGGATAATCAAGGGAATAGGTATACATCATGGATGATGTGGAAATAAAACTACTATATGTTGAGGATGATCTTATTGATCAAATGGCCCTTAAGCGCATGCTTTCTCAACAGGGGCTCAATTACCAGGCGAGCTTTGCGACCTCTATTGCACAAGCCGAAGAGAAACTTAAATCTGAAAAATTTGATATCATCATTACCGATTACAATTTAGGTGATGGTGACGCATTCAACATTTTTGACTTATCAGATGATACTCCCATAATGGTTGCTACCGGTGCCGGAGACGAAGAGATTGCCGTTAAGGTCATCAAACGAGGCGCCTACGATTATTTTGTCAAGGATACCAGTAGAAAATACCTCACAACCCTTCCTGTTGCAGTTGAACAAGCTGTAAACCGTCATCGATCCGATCGACAATTCCGCCTTCTTTCGAATGCCCTCAAAAGCATTAATGACCTGGTCTACATAACTGATATGGAAGGTAAAATTTTATTTGCAAATCAAGCATTTTTGAATACACACAGGTATCAAAGCCATGAAGTTCTAGGCGAACCGGTGCATAAATTTTTTGCTGAAGAAGATTTACCTAGCGATGTTGCTCATTCTATTGATGATCAATCAATCGAAGGATGGCAGGGTGAAACGTCGTTTAGAATTCAGGATGGAAGAGAAATTCCAGTCTTTTTATCCACATCGGTAATTAAGAACAAGCAAAACGAACCTCAGTATCTTATCAATGTAGCCAACGATATTACAGACCGTATCGTGGAAGCCCGCGCCCTGCACATCGAGAAGGAACGACTAGCCACAACCCTATCCAGTATTGACGTTGCAGTAATCACAACAGATGCCCACGGAAACATTCTATTATTTAATAAGGCCGCAGAGACCGTTACCGGATGGAGCCAGGCTGAGGCCATCGGTATACAAAGCTCTGAAGTATACCGCAAGGTAAAGGATGAAGAGACCGGCGATTCCGAACTGCAACCTGTTGCTTTTGTACTGCGGGAAGGAGAATCCTGTGAGTCATCCATACCTACACAATTGATAGACAAATTAGGCAACATCAAGCTCGTCACGCAAAACGCTACCCCGTTAAAGTCCGACACAAATGAGACTATTGGTGCGGTTTTAACTTTTCGTGATGTTACTCTGCAGCAAAAGATGGAAGAAGAACTGCAAAAGACTCAGAAACTCGAATCACTAGGCGTGTTGGCCGGCGGTATAGCTCACGACTTCAACAATATCCTCACAGCTATTCTTGGTAATATATCAATGGCCAAGATGCATAGCTCGAAGTCCGCCGAGAAGACAGAACGTTTTCTTAAACAAGCCATTAAGGCTGCAGAACAAACCCGAGCACTTACCAACCAGCTGCTGACATTTGCTCGTGGCGGTAATCCAATAAAAGAGAACGCTTCAATCGTTGATCTGGTTCAGGAATCCAGCGAGTTCGTTGCTCGGGGAAGCGGTATTCGCTGTAAATATCATATAGATGAAGATATACAGGTTGTTGCTATGGATGTAGGACAGATCAGTCAGGTTGTCAACAATCTCGTTATAAACGCTATACAAGCGATGAAAAATAGCGGCACAATTCGTATTTACATCAGAAATACTATAATTGCAGACGAGGAAGCCGCCGCAAAAAATCTACAGAGACCTGGTAAATATGTGTCCATAGCCGTTCAGGATCAGGGAACGGGTATACCGGAGGATATCTTGCCTAAAATCTTTGATCCATATTTCACGACCAAGGATTCCGGCAATGGACTGGGACTTGCCAGTTGTTATTCAATTGTCCGCAAACACGATGGGCATATCGAAGTCGAATCTACCCTAAATATCGGAACGACATTTACCATTCTCTTACCAGCAGCCAGAGAACAAATCATTGAAGAGAAAGCACAGGATGAGAGAGGGTTGATAGAGGGCGATTCACGCGTGCTTGTTATGGATGATGAATCTTTTATTCGTGATGTGGCAGGACAAATGCTAGACTATCTCGGTTTTGAGGTCGCCTTCTCCGCAAACGGTAATGAAGCAATTCAATTGTATCGCCAGGCCATGGAAGAGGGCGAAAAGTTCGACGTCGTTATGCTGGATATCACCATTCCCGGTGGAATGGGCGGTAAAGAAGCGATTAAACATCTCAAAGAGCTTGATCCTGACGTGAGAGCAATTGTGGCAAGTGGTTACTCTAAAGATCCCGTTATGGAAAAGTATAAAGAGTATGGTTTTTGTGGTCGAATATTGAAGCCTTACGGCATAAAAGAACTGAACAAAGCGTTTCAAGATTTAAACTAACAGGCTTCATTTTGGATAACTTACACAAGATCTTGCGCAGACAGATCAAAAGACATTATAAAAACACCATCCCGGATGAAATAAAGCCCTTATTGAATGTAATTAGTGAAACATATTCTCATTTCGACAAAGAAGCTGAACTAATGCAGCACTCGGTTGATATCAGTTCAAGAGAGATTGAAGCTGCCAATCGCGATATTCGCAATATTATGCGTAGCATTCCGGATTCTGTTTTCAGCATTGATTCTTCAGGCAAAATTCTTGAGGTAAGATCCGGCAACCCGAGAGACATGATACTTCCGGCTGGAGAAATTCTTGGAAAAAAAATACAGAACATTCCTGATAAAAAGGCTGCAGAGGCTATTTCGCATGCTTTACAGCAAACTCTTGAAACCGGCAAAATCAGTCTCGCTGAGTATTCTTTAAAAATCGACGGGAAACAGCAATATTTTGAAATTCGTTTTGCCCCTTCAATTCAGGACCAGCTGATAGCAATTCTTCGCAATCGTACAAAAGAAGCGCTTGCCAGAATTGAAAGCAATACGGCAAACTCGCTTTTAAAGGCAATACACAATGCAACCCAAAGCGGTATCCTCGCAGTAGATTCAAACGGATCGATTGTTGATTACAATAAACGTTTTCTCGAGCTCTGGCATCTTGAAGATGATGATGTAAATGAGAATCGAACCTGTAGTCCGATTGATAAAATTATAACCGATCTAAAAGAGCCGGAGATATTTCTCCAGAGAATAGAAGAGTTATATGCAACGCCGGATGCAGAGGCATTTGACCTGATAGAATTTAAAGATGGACGTATCTTTGAGAGAGCTTCCAGGCCCCAGATCGTCGATGGTAAATATGTTGGACGGGTATGGAGTTTTAATGATGTTACAAAGCTAAAGTCTACAGAACTTGCCGAAAGGGAACAGAAGCTTTTTCTTCGCAGCATTATCGATAATACCCCCAATCTGATTTCTCTAAAAACTCTCGATGGTAAGTTCGAGTTGGTAAATGATACCTATGCGACGATGATGGGCAGATCAAGGCAGGAAATAGAAGGCAAATATGAGGAAAGTTTAAATCTCGACAGTTCATTCTGCTTCAATTTAGCAAAAGATCTCGAGAGTGTTGACAACTACACCGTAGAAGAAACGCACATTGCCCCAACTACAAATGAAATTCACTCTTTCCAAACTTCTCATACTATCTTTAAAGGATTACGTTCAGGAGAGCCGAAGGTCTTGTCGGTATCGACGGATATTACGGAAAGAAAAAGGGCAAATGAAAACCAGAAAAAATTAATGGCTCGCCTTGAGGATGTAAACAATGAATTGTCACAGTTTGCATATGCCGTTTCTCACGATTTGAAAGCTCCATTAAGAGCAATAAATACTCTAAGCGAATGGTTGGTGACGGATTATGGGGATTCTCTGGATGAGACCGGACAAGGTATGATCACTGAGATTAATCAGCGCGTACATCGGATGTTTGCGCTGATTGAAGGCATATTGCGTTACTCAAGGCTTGGAAGAGCAAATGAAGTTAAGGCGCTGGTTAATCTAACACAAGTTTCAGAGAATGTAGTAAATCTTATCTCACCACCGGCCCATATAGAAGTCCATGTACAACAAGATCTGCCTAACCTGATGGCTGAAGAGACACGAATGTTTCAGCTACTTCAGAACCTCATAGGAAATGCCGTTAAATATATGGACAAAGACGAAGGACATATTTATGTCGAAGGGATGGAACTGGAGGAGTTTTGGGAGATAACCATCCGCGACAACGGACCCGGAATACCGGAAAAACAACATGAAAATATTTTTAAGATCTTTCAGACTTTGCAAAAAAGTGACGACATAAATAGTACGGGTATCGGCCTTGCTCTGGTTAAAAAGACGGTTGAACTTAACGGTGGAACAATTAGAGTTGAGTCGGAAACAGGTAATGGAACCAGCTTTATTTTCACCTGGCCCAAGAGCAATGAAACTGAGAATATGGTATTATCAAATAAATCAGGACTAGAGGTATGATAATGAATAATAACAAATCCATTCTTCTTGTGGAAGACGACATGGTTGATGCTATGACAGTCCGCCGGGCTCTCAAGGAACTACAGGTAACAAATCCTCTCACAATTAGAGGTAATGGTGAAGAAGCACTGGAATTTTTAAACGACCCGGCAAATGAAATGCCCTGCATTATTTTACTCGATCTCAATATGCCGCGCATGAACGGGATAGATTTTCTGAAAGTTATCAAGCAGAAGGAGAATCTACGCTCTATACCGGTAGTTGTTCTTACGACATCCAAAGCAGACCAGGATGTCGGCAGCACATACGACCTAAGCATAGCCGGTTACATGGTAAAGCCGATCGATTACAGGCAGTTTGTTGAAAAGCTGGAATCGATACGCCTCTATTGGACATTTTGTGAAATGCCAATCCACTAGACTAATTTATGCGACATGCCCGGCAAGCCATATACCACCATCTACGGGAATCACAACACCATTCACGTATGCTGCGGCTGCCGAAGCCAGATAAAGAGCAACGCCTGCCATGTCTTCCGGAGATCCGATCCTTCCTAAGGGACAAGCCTTGTTTATAAGATCTTCAAAATGCTTTAGCAGCTCTTCAGTCATTTTACTTTCAAACGGTCCCGGGGCTACAGCATTAACCGTTACTCCCTGCTTACCAAGAACAACAGCAAGATTCCTCGTCAGGTGATGTATTGCCGCCTTGCTAGGCCCGTAAGCAAAATTCGCAGTACCAGGCACACGGAGGCCATCAATAGAACCTATGTTTATTACGCGAGCAGGATTTTTAGTGCTGGCGTTTTTGGTAAGTAATGGCAGGAATTGCTGGGTGAGAAAAAATGGAGCCTTCAGATTCACATCAACGACTTTGTCATAACCCTTTTCCGGGTAGGATTCAAATGAGGCTCCCCACGAAGCCCCGGCATTGTTGACGAGCACATCGAGCGACTCTTCTTTTTCAGCAATTGTCGAGACCAGAGCCTCCCGCCCCTCTGCCGATGCTACGTCTGCCGGGATGGATTCACAAAAACCGTATTTTCCAAGCTCTTCAGCGGTTGCATCACAAGCTTCTTTTTTACGGGCAGAAATATAAACTTTCATACCGTTTTCAACATACGCTTGAGCGATCATTTTACCTATCCCTCGCGAGCCGCCGGTTATAAGAGCAACTTTATCTTTCACTGCAAATAAATTTTCGATCGAATATTGTGTCATCCGGATTCCCTGGTTATGCGTTATTTTCTTCATATAATAAACCGATCATTTCTACAACACAGGCCGGCTTACTGCCGCCCTCAATCTCAATAGTAATTGCCACTGTCATTTTGGCCCCTCCCGGAATTCGATTAAAACCGGCAAGTACGACCCTTCCCCTAATCTTACTGTTAACAGGAACTGGTGAAACGAAACGCACTTTATCAAGTCCGTAATTTACGCCCATGGCAAGTCCATGCACAGTATAAGCTTCATAACAAAAGGCCGATGCCAGAGACAACACCAAAAAACCATGCGCTATCGTACTACCAAAAGGTGTTTTTGCTGCTCGTTCCGGCTCAATATGAATCCACTGATAATCATTTGTAGCCTCAGCGAACTGATCAATTCTTTTCTGATCTATAAGTATCCAATTGCTGATGCCCAGTTCTTGCCCTACGGCTTCTTCCATTTCATAAACAGATTCAAATGTTCTCATAATAACCTTCAGGAGATTAGCTTCAAGTCTAGAAATTCAAAACTCTGTGCTCTGTGCTCTGTGCTCTGTGCTCTGTGCTCTGTGCTCTGTGCTCTGTGCTCTGTGCTCTGTGCTCTCAATAATATACCAGTCTCATTTATCTAATCCAATTCTGTCAAAAGAGCATATTTTTGCAAGCTGTGGTTTGACAAATCCCACGTGTTTGCTAAGTTATGAAAAGCATATTCATCTTGACCGGGGATTACCATGACAACATCTAACTTTACTATACTATGCCTGGCTTGTACTTTCAAAGGCACAGAATTTATGCGTGAATGCAAGGCACAAGGCGCCAGGGTTTTATTACTTACCTCAAAGAATCTGCAGGACGAAGATTGGCCATTCGACTGTATAGATAAAGACTATTTTATTGAAGCAGAAGGCGAGCATTGGGATATCCGAAGGACCCTTGCAAGCGTCGCATTTATGTCCAAGCATGAAAAGATTGACCGTATTGTTGCACTCGACGACTTCGATCTGGAGAAAGCAGCTGCATTACGCGAGCACCTACGCGTACCCGGCATGGGTGATACCAGAACACGCTATTTTCGTGACAAGCTCTCGATGCGGATGAAAGCCGAAGAATCCGGTATACCGGTGCCTGAATATGTTCATGTATTAAATCATGACGAGGTAAACAAATGGATGGATTCGGTTAAAGGGCCCTGGGTGATTAAACCGCGAATGCAGGCTTCCGCAGCCGGCATACATAAGGTCAACGACTCGCAACAGGCCTGGGATGTATTGAATGATCTCGGTGAAGAGCAGTCATATTATCTGATCGAGAGATTTGTACCGGGTCATATCTATCATGTCGATTCAATAATTGATAACAGTGAGGTTATTTTCCATCGGGTCAGCCGATATATGTCACCTCCAATGGAAGTGGTGCAGGGAGGCGGTATTTTCCGCACTCACACGCTTCCTTTCGACAGCACAGACAGCAGAGAGCTTGGATTACTAAATGAACAGATCATCCAGTCATTCGGTCTAAGACGCGGCGTTTCGCATACCGAGTTTATTCGTGCTCATGCGGACGGAAAACCGTATTTCCTTGAAACATCTGCCCGTGTAGGCGGGGCACATATCGCAGAAATGGTTGAAGCCTCCTGCGGCTTTAGCTTTTGGAAAGAATGGGCAAAGCTGGAAACCCTTCCGGAAGGACAGGAGTATCAGCTTCCTAAAGCAGAAGACAATCATGCAGGCATCATAACGACATTATCGCGCCAGGAACACCCTGATCTTTCTGACTTTTCAGATGACGAGGTGTTCTGGAGGATGAACAAACGGCATCATGCCGGCATAATTGTGCGCTCCCCGGATTACGACCGAGTTGTTGAACTACTGGATAACTATGCCGGACGCTTCGCAGTCGATTTTCATGCCTCACTGCCCGGAGGTGACCTGATTACCTAAATGCCTGCAACCCTGCGACAATAATCCAGCAACAGGCCAACTCCGTATCCGGTAGCGACACGTTCACCGCGGCTGTCCGAACGAAGCATCAAGCCGGCTACGTCCAGATGTGCCCAGGCTGAGTGATCGCCTATAAAAGCATGAAGAAACTTTGCGGCTGTAACGGCCCCCGCTGCCGGACCGCCGTAGTTCTTTATATCCGCCACGGACGATTCCATTGCAGCAGCATACTCATCCCAAAGCGGCATGCGCCAAACCTTATCGCCTGACCTCTCCCCTGCCCTGGCCAGGTCAATTGCCAGATCATCATTATTGCTGAACATAGCGCCGGCCTGTGCTCCGAGAGCGAGAAATGCAGCGCCGGTTAGGGTTGAGACATCAATCATGATATCTGCTTTATGGTGCTTTTCAAGATATGCTAAACCGTCTGCTAATATTAACCGGCCTTCTGCGTCGGTATCGATGACCTCAATTGTTTTACCGCGATAACTGCCTATCACATCTCCGGGGTTTACGGCATTACCATCAGGCTTATTATCTGTCAGTGGTATGATTCCAATCAGGTTGACCGAGAGCTTAAGCCTTGCTGCAGCGTCCAGTGCTCCTAATACGGCTGCGGCACCCGCCATATCACTTTTTAACAGGTGCATGTTGGTATTCTTCTTGAGCGATATTCCACCAGTATCAAAGGTTACGCCTTTACCAACAAGTCCAATGGTCTTCAGCTTACCGCCTTTCCTTCCCCTTGTTTTATATTCCAGGATCAGGAACCTCGGCGGAAGCGTACTCCCCTGATTTACAGCGAGCAGAGCCTTAAGACCTAACTTCCCAATCGCTTTTTTATCGAGCACCTTACAGCGATACCCAGTTTTTTTAGCGCGCTTAGAAATGATATCAGCTATCATCTCAGGCGTTTTATAATTCGACGGTGCGTTCACCAGATCCATTGCGAGGCGTTTCCCCTCTCCTAATGCAGATGCATATGCCCAGGCTGCTTTCGCCAGCTCTAAATAGCTATCTGGAATCAAAACAACGATACTACGTAGTTGAAGATCAGCTACCTTTTTTTCCTTAAATTTATCTACCCGGTAACCATGGAGGATCAAACTTGTAAATACCCCTTCCAGAGTGCTTTCCAACTCCGGAAAATCAATTGGCATTGCAATATGCAAAATCAGATTTGAACAATTATCCGGCAGAGTTGACAACGCCTTTTCTGCAGAAGAGAGCATGTCTTTGCGGGCTAGAGAATCGACAGAGACCAGTACCCAATTTTTTCCATCCGCATCGATAGTTCTGGTAACATCTTTCGCTGCAATTGTGCTGAAACGTTTTATTTCTTCAGGAATGGAATCATTCTTAAGCAATGTATTTGAATCTGTAAATAGACAGATATGCCATGTGCTCTTGGCTATTCTGGCAGGAAGTTTGGATTTAAAAGAGACCTTCAATATATAACTCCGTTTTTTTTGCAACAATATAGTGCTATTTCAGACTTTCCGAAAGCTCGTTAAGAGATCCTTCAGCAATACTGTGAAAGGGATACACACAAATATCAACGATACAACCCCCTCGTATTATAAAGCACCTGTTTGTGGCCGTTTAACAGGCTTATTCATGGCATTATAGTTGCAAAAAACAGATCAACAACGATCAACGGGGAATACAAATTATGCGACCTTACTACCGATTTTTTACAGCATTGCTCTTATTTTTCGTATTACCTCTTTATTCTCAGGTTACAACACCAAATCCAATACTATTTGTGACCCAAACTCCAATCCCTACTGAATGGATGACAATTTCCCAGACCTTTGGAAATCATCTTGGAGGTATGATGAACTCTGCTCGCGGTGGAGATTTATGGATTCGTTACTCAGATGGTACCTTACGAAATTTAACCGAAGCAGCAGGTTACGGCGATAGTGGGTTTCAGGGCAGCACCAGTATTTCGGTTCGGGACCCGGAGGTTCACTGGGACGGACAGAAGGCAGTGTTTAGCATGGTCATCGGCGCGCCGGAGCAACAGTATCAATACAACAGCTATTTTTGGCAGATCTATGAGATAAGCGGCTTTGGAGAGAGCGAAACGCCGGTTATCACTAAAGTCCCTAACCAACCTGAAGACTATAACAACATCAGCCCATCTTATACTTCTGATGATCGTATTATTTTTACATCGGATCGGCCAAGGAATGGCGCAGCTCATTTGTATCCTCAGCTGGACGAATACGAATCTGCTCCGACCAATACCGGTATCTGGTCGTTAAATCCACTTAGCGGAGAGCTGTATATTCTAAACCACACGCCATCCGGTGCTTTTAAACCATTTGTAGACAGTTTCGGAAGGATTATCTACACCCGTTGGGATCATCTTCAGCGCGACCAGCAGAACGAAGGTGGCGGAAACGGTGCTTTCAACTGGAGCAGCGAAGCCGTGGGCTCTATTCAGACCGGTTCCAATGATGAAGTCTTTCCTGAGTCACGATTAAACAACGGAAACATTAACGGTAATCGCTTTGAGCTTTTCCTACCCTGGATGATCAATCAGGACGGTACGGAGGAGGAAATCATAAACCACGCAGGCAGGCATGAACTTAGCTCTTACTTTGTGCATAGCTTTAATGACGACCCAAACCTCCAGGAATTCCTCGGCGGGGGTTACAATGCGAATAAAATCAGCAACATGTTCCAAATCAAAGAGCGACCGGATCAACCTGGAACCTATATCGCAATTGATTCTCCGACGTTTTACCACCATTCTGCCGGAAGGATCTTCCAGCTGAAAGGTGCCCCATCCGTCAATCCGGATTCCATGACTGTCGAATACCTGACAGAGGAAGGCTATATGGGAGGTCATTTTCGCAATCCCCTTCCGCTCACTGATGGAAGTCTGATAAGCTCTTACACCAGCTATAGCGGCACGGTAGACAACCTCGGTGATCGTGCCTATCCGCGATCGCCTTTCCGATTTCGATTGACGATGTTGCAGGAGAGCAACGGCTATTTTGTTCCCGCACAGCCATTAACAAACGGCATATACAAGCCGATAAACTTTTGGGATCCGGATGTATTGGTCACCTACTCAGACAGCATACCACTATGGGAATTCGACCCAGTAGAAGTTGTAGCTCGACCGCGTCCGGTTTTTCATCAACCACAAGTGGAAGCACCGGAGCAGCAAATATTTAGTGAAGAAAATATCAACATCAATCAACTACGCGATTTTATGAAGCAGAACAATCTGGCTCTGATTGTCAGTCGCAATGTTACCACACGAGATGCGGCGGATAAACAGCAGCCGTACAATCTGAGCGTTCCCGGAGGTGTTCAGACGATAGCAACCTCTGGTAAGGTATACGACATTTCTTATATGCAGCTGTTTCAGGCAGACCAAATACGTGGTTATCAGAATTATCCAACCAATGGGCGTCGGACTCTTGCTCAGCCCATGCATGATGATGCGGGGAGTAACATTTTTTTTCCAGATGCACCGGCAGGTGGTGTAGCGATAGAGCCTGATGGATCGGTAGCGGCATTTGTTCCTGCACGTCGCGCATTGAGCTGGCAAACTACAGACTCTGCCTGGACGCCGGTAGTTCGCGAGCGCTATTGGGTGACCATGCAGCCCGGCGAGATTCGGGTATGTGCCGGTTGCCATGGTGCAAATGTAGCCGATCAGGTTGGAAATCCCGAAGCACAAAACCCACCAGAGGCGCTACGCAAACTGATGCAGCATTATCAATCGTTAGTTGCCATAGACCCATCAGATCCTCAATACCTGCCGGAACAGGCAACACTCCATGGTGGTTACCCAAATCCGTTTAATCCGGCAACGACCATTTCTTATTCACTACCGGAACGAATGGATGTCAGTATTCAAATCTATACCGTGCTCGGTCAAAAGGTGACAGAATTGATTTCAGCAGCTCAAACAGCTGGCACACATACTGTTCAATGGGATGCTTCTTCTCAAGCGAGTGGGGTTTACGTGATTGCGCTACAGGCTAACGGCAGTCAACAGACGCGTAAGGTTATTCTATTGAAGTAGATGCTTTCGAAAGGCCGAAAAAGCAAAGCCCGTCTCAGGAGGATTCCTCAGACGGGCTTCGCTTTACAGAAGATGTTTACTACAATGGCAGTTCTTCTAGATTGAAGGATCTGCCGGCGTATTCGAGTTATTTACACGTTCGGAATTCGGATACGGATAAAGGTTTCTGTTTCTCTCTTCACCCGTTTGTCCCGGTCCCGGACGATCAAAACGACGACTGTCTTCCATTCGCAGTCCGGTCATATAAAGCTCCATGCAACGCTGACGATAAATTTCCAGCAGGATGTCAGTCTGAGTCTGGGCGCCACTATAACCCGTTGCAAAACCGGCTCCAACACCAAATGGGTCCGATGTCGGATCTTTCATGATTACCTGATCAAGTGCGGTTACCGCGTTACCAAGATCATTCTGACGAGCATATGCTTCAGCCTTTATCAACAGCATCTCACCCGGCAAGTAAACAGGAATACCTGCATCATTTGCATCAAAGAATCCTGCAGCACGGAAGTCCTGCATTGGCGGATTCAGATCCGTGAAATAAAATGCCAAACGCTGATCAGCTGCGTCTGGTTGTAGTTCTGCTGGTAGTCCAAGTGAAAGATCTACAGGCTGAAATACGTTGTTTGTCAGAATCGATACAAATGCAACCGGATTTGGATTCACATCATCATAGGCAAATGTTGAGCTTGAATTCAGATCAACCAAATCGGCAGCAGCAATCGCCTCATTGTACTGACCGGCCATCAGATAATAACGTGCCAGCAGTGCATTAATGGAGTTTGGAATATCCACAGACTGCGGCGTTGAGCTTAGAAAATCCGCAGAAATATTTCCAGCTTCAGCTCGTCCGGCCAGTAGTGTCTGAATCGCCTCATTTAACACATTGGCACGTGAGAAGAATGCAGCATTCTGCTCAACGGTCAGCGGAACCTGCTCGTAATACTGAATAAGCGTTCCAAGCGCCAGAGCTTTATACAGGCTTGCCGTTGCAATAAGTCCGGCACGAACACCACCGTTGGAAACCACATCCGGCGCCTTATCGAGAATTATCTGTGCTTCAGCGCGGGTTAATAATGCCTGTTCCCACATATTACTGATAATCCCATTGTCTCCGGTTACATTATCACCACCCAGATCAACCTCATTTTCACTTTGGTTACCCGGATTAATAATCCGAAGTTCGCCCGTCGTAAATCCCGGTCCGGTAATAATATTATAAACCGGGCTTTGACGTCCAACGCTCCATCGAGACTGAAGGCCAACGGCTAGACCCGTAAGTCCTTCAGCACTTTCTTCTACCTGACTACCAACCGGGTTAGCCGGATCGAAGAATTCTTCGGAACAGGAAACCATCAGCAGTAAGGCAGTTAGCAGGAGACCTATCAACAATCCCGGCAGCGGCAGGGCTTGCTTTACTCGAGTATTTTTTGATGTATTCATCATGTTCAGCCTCCTAGAAATTAGTTGTTAACGTTACAGCGTATGTTCGGGGGATGGGCACCGTTCCGAAATTATAGCGCAGATAAGAGGCTTGCCCGGCCGAATTTACTTCCGGATCATAACTAAAATAATCATCAAAGGAGTGCAGATTCCGCCCTGTTACTGTGAGCATGGCTCCATCCAACATCGGACGTACGAAATCAGAGATATCGTAAGACAGGCTAACTTCGCGAAGCTTCACATAAGAGCCGTCTTCCATTCTCCACTCTTCAATTGGATAAATTGACCATACCCAACCACGCGGAAGATCGCCACGAAGTTCGGCTTCGGCAAATTCACCAATACCTACACCCTGACGGGTACGCTTATCAGCATCAAAGATATCGAAGCCCTGCACACCATCCAGCAAGACGTTGAGGCTAAGTTTCTTAAAGCGATAATTAGCGCCTACGGAGAAAACGTAATCCGGGTTCGGATCACCGATTTTCTTACGCAGGAAGTCACCTGTCGGCTGGCCATTTGCATCACGCATCGGAGTGCCGGTAGCCAGATCACCACGTTCACGCTGACGCAGACCATCTTCTGTCAGCAGGAAGTCGCCGTTATCGTCCCGTGCAGCATAGAAACCGTAGTAAATACCAATCGGCTCACCCTCTTCAATAAAGGACGGAACGTTGATCGGAGAAGCAATCTGAAAACGGTCCTGGAATGCTTCTACTACTTTGTTACGGTTGCGGGTATAATTAAAGAAGAGGCTGAAATTATTGTTTGTGTTGCGAATCGGATTCGCCGACAACAGCAATTCAATACCGTTGTTTTCCAATGAACCAACGTTCTCGACGATCGTCAGAGCACCTTCAGATGCAGCCAGGGTACGAGGAATAATCAGGTCTTTAATCTGAGCTGTATAATACGTTGCAGAGAGATTAACGCGATCATTCAGGAAACCGCTGTCAAAACCAAATTCGAGTTCTTCGCTACGCTCCGGCTTGATATCCGGATTACCCTTTTGGCTGCGCAGGTTGAATACGGTCGAACCGGTCAGCTGTCCGGGATTATACTGAGTAAATCGGGTGAACGGACCGATGGCCGTCAGGTTACCGGACTGTCCCCAGGAGGTACGCAGGCGCAACTCACTAAAGACTTTCGACATGGCAGAACCTTCCCAGAAGTCTTCACCGGAAAGGAAGTAACTGGCACTTACTTTCGGGTAGAAGTTGGAGCGATTATCTTCGCCAAAGGCTGTAGACGCATCAATACGACCAGCGAGTGTCAGATAGAACGTCTTGTTGTAATCTGCTGTTCCCTGTAAATAGTAACCCCAAATATTGGTCTTGGCTTCGGAGGATGTTGCTCCAAGCAGATTACTGGCACCGGAAACCGTTTCAACGAAGGCTGCCAGAGCGCGCCCCTGTGCGGTTGAAGATTTGGCTCGGTTAAACTGAGCATTAAATCCGGCATAAGTAGCCAAACCAAGCTTATCACTCAACTGACGGTGATACCGCAAGTTCAGGTCACTGTTCAACTGCGTAATATTATTTTGAGCTTCACTGGCGTAACCGTCATTAAAGTAGCTCGAGTTCACAGGCTCATACGGATAAGGCGGGATAAAAACCTGTCCAGCCTGACCATACGTATCCAATCCGAGGATATAATCAACCGTGAATCCCTTGGATGGGTTCAGGCGGATCTGAGCATCTGCAATCACACGATCAACGTTCTGAGTAATATCAAAGGTCTCGGTGATAGAAGCCGGGTTCACACGAGTCGGCTCAACAGACTGTAAATTTCCGAACTCATCCCGCTGTGTAATATCATAAATATTATTTGTAATGTTAATTGAGTTCACCGGGCTCCAGAACACATTACCATCCGGTCTCTCATCAGAAAAACTATTGATGTAGTTTACACCAACACCAACCTGCATCCAGTTAGTAACATCTTGCTGCAATCGTAGCTTTGCACTGCTGCGGTCGAAACCGGTATTAACAACGATACCTTCGTTCATTGAATGCGATACCGAAGCAAAATACGTTGTATTGTTAGATCCACCGGAGACTGAGAAGTGAGAGTTAAACCCATTACCACGATCAAATACCACGTCCTGATAATCAAAACGCTGTACGCTTACTTTGTCAGTTGAGAAATTCCGTCCAACGGTGAGCGCGCCGGTATTCGGGTCTGTTCCCGCAATCGGGTACAGTCGCTGTGTAGCGCTTCCAAACTGCTCGCCAAGGAGATTGGTATATACTTTTTTACGCAGGCTGTTTGAGTTATAACCAACAGTAAAAGAATATCGTGGTGCACCAACTACACCTTTTTTAGACGTAATTAAAACAACGCCGTTTGCAGCACGTGAGCCGTAAATAGCAGCGGCAGCACCACCGGGAATAACCTCAATACTTTCGATATCTTCCGGATTAATGTCTGCAAGTCGGTTCTGCCCGATAGTCGTTCCTGGGGAAAAAACGTTCAGGTTCGTCACATTCGCAGACTGATTACTAATCACCACACCATCCAACACATAAAGCGGATCGGATGAACCAAAGATAGACGAAACGCCTCGTAGAGTTACGGAAAATCCACCGGCTGGATCTCCGGAGTTCTGCGTAACTCTTGCACCTGGAACCTTACCCTGCAGAGCAGAGGTCAGATTATCTTTCACTGCCAGGTCTTGCTGCTTAATGGTTGTAACTGTATTACCAAGTTCTTTTCGGGTTGCCCGGATAGTAGAACCGATTACAACAATCTCATCCATTGAAAGGGTAGACACCGAAAGCTGAAAATCTGCCGTCGCGGTCTCACCATCACGAACATCAACCTGAGTTGTGGGTCTGGCATAACCAATAAAGTCAACTGCCAGTTCGTACGTTCCGACAGGAACATTCTCAATTAAAAACTGACCTCGCGAGTCTGCTGATGCACCCAATAATTTTCCGGTAACAACAACATTTGCACCCGGTAGTGGTTCACCGGTATTCGCATCAGTAATAGTACCAGAGATACTTCCGGTTTGTGCTAACACTGTAAAGTTAAACACTAACAGAAGTCCCAGGATACCACTTAGGCTAAATTTGTTTCGCTGTAGCATAAATGTCCTCCATTATGACAATAACTTCTTAATAAGAAAAAATACCTTTCCATCTGCTACATCTCTTCCTTTCCCTTATTATGAGTGAATCAGGAGATTCGCCATCAGAAAAAACAGGACATGGCAAACCGCTGAGGTTAAAGTATAATTTTTTCACAGGATTACAGTATTCTACACGCATTAAAAATTGTATACTAAAAAGTCCAGATTATCGCTTTAGCGTTCTACTGCTATTTTTGCAGTAATTGATACTAATTTGCTCCTCAGGGGTAAACTGAACGAAAATCCATCATGAATAGTATCATTCATGAGCTAAATTCTTTTCTTAGTTTTGCTGTTTGAGTGGTAAAAGTTGGTTCAGCGTGAATGCTTGCTTATATTTTATCTTGATAGACAAAACTACGTATTTGCTTATCTTTTGTTGCTGCAATTCATGGCATTTTGGCTGAACCGGTATTATGAACTTTAAACAACGTGTACGAGAAAAACAATCCCGGTAACAACATATTTAATACTACTACAAATTGTAGATTGGAGAATATAAATGAGTGAGAATCTAAAACAGGCGACATTCGGTGCAGGCTGCTTCTGGTGTGTTGAAGCCGTATTTCAACGATTGAAAGGGGTCACAGCTGTTGAATCCGGCTACACAGGCGGTAAAACCGACAATCCGACTTATGAAGATATTTGCCGGGGTGACACCGGACATGCTGAAGTCGTACGTATCACCTATGATCCGAATATCATAAGCTACGAGACATTACTTACGGTACTCTGGCACACTCACAATCCTACAACGCTCAATCAGCAGGGTGCTGATAAGGGAACCCAATACCGTTCTGCCATTTTCTATCACGACGACTCTCAGAAAGAAAGTGCCGAAGCCTCACTGGCTGAAACAGATGCATCCGGTCTTTGGGAAGATCCTATCGTTACCGAAATCACCCCCCTCGGGACCTACTACCCGGCAGAAGGTTATCATCAGAACTACTATAACAACAATTCATTTCAAGGCTACTGTAGTTTTGTAATCGCACCCAAATTAGCAAAGCTGGAGAAAGAGTTCTCACACCTTCTTGCTAAATAATTTTCAGCCTATAGAACTTTTTACAAAGCCCCGACGTCTCAGTTACAGATCGCATATGTTGAACCGGGGCTTTCGTAATGACTGATGTTGAGCTGATACAAAAATATCTTAAAGGCAATAGCGCCAGCTTTAATACGCTCGCCTGGCGTTGGCAACAGCGCCTTTACAATTTCATCCTCCGCTACACTGGTGACAGGGATGAAGCTAATGACCTGTGTCAGCTTGCCCTCATTAAAGTATACCGTAACCTCCCTCAACTTCGCGATCCTGAGAAATTTTCCAGTTGGGTTTATCAACTAACGTTGAATGTTTGTCGGGATGAATTCAAGAAGAATCGTAGACGTCAGCATCATGTCACATCGTCACTCGAAGAACAGAATTTAGCTCCGACCAACCACTCGGTTTCCGGATTTCAACCATCGACTGAGGAAGAAGTGTATCGCAGCAACTTACGTGAGACGCTAAACAAGGCACTGCAAACACTGTCGGAGGAACAACGGCTGGTTGTAATTATGAAAAACTATCAGGGCATGACGTTTGGCGAGATTGCGCTGGCACTGGACATTTCAGAAAACACAGCAAAGTCCAGACTATACTATGGTCTGACAAATCTGCGAAAAGTATTTGACAAGTGGAACATACCAAAGGAGAGCATCAGTCATGAAGTGTGATCTTTCCAAAGAATTGTTAATTAGCTTCATCTACAATGAAGTGAATGATACAGAACGAAAAAAAGTTGAAGCTCATCTTGCTGAATGTGCTGCCTGCCGAAACGAGGTGGAAGCCCTTTCAGCAACCAGCGCGACCCTGGAAGAATGGCCGGATGAACCGGTTCCCTTTAGGCTTCGATTTGAGTCGACGACACAAATCGGTTTTTGGCAGGCTGCAGGACAGTTTTTTAACAGCCTCTCCCCTACTGCCCGCAATACCAGCCTGGCAGCCGGCATCCTGACAGTCTGTTTGCTAATACTGTCGCTGTCGAATTTCAACGTCAGCTATAACTCGAATGGTTTTAGTGCTGGTTTCCACCTATTGCCCGGTTCTGAAGCGCAAATCAATTCGCTACCATCTGACTACGCCAGTTTCAGGCAGGCTACTCTGGATAGCGTTGCCCAAATGATAAAGGCTAGTGAAAAGCGACAGAGAGAAGACCGGAACCGCAAGCTAACCAATTTTGCTCGAGCCTACGAAAACCAGCGTAACAAAGACTTACAGCTACTCGGTGAAGGGCTGGATGTTTTTCAAACATTTAATGAACAACGTTTTGAGACTACTGAAAGACAGCTTCGTCGCACAGACAAGCTTATCCAACATATAATGACAATTCCGGAATCGAACTATAGAACCTATCAGAAAAACGGATTAGATGAAAGGAAGTAGCACCATGAAAGTGTATATGAAGTCTGCCACAATTTTACTTTTGGCAATATTTTTAGTCGCCATCAGCAGTGGCCTCCAGGCAAAGCCTAAAAAGAAGGGCTGGCTCGGTGTCGGCATTGAAGAAACAACGTCCTCTCTTCGCGCTGAATACAATCTTGGCAAGCAGGATGGTCTGATTATTACCAGCGTTCGCGAAGACAGCCCGGCCAGTAAAGCTGGTCTTCAGCAAGATGACGTCATCATTAAATTCGACGGGAACAGCGTCACAACAATAAATGGATTTGTAGAAATGGTCCAGAATACAGCCCCCAAATCCACCGTCAAGATCTCCTATATTCGTGATGGTAAGACGAAAACATCGAATGTTGTTATTGGCAAAAAGAGAAGTCGTCGACACAACATGAGCTGGATGACTCCCGGTGGTGGAGGCAGTTTTATGTTTATCGGAGACAGGCCGACATTGGGCATTCAGCTTCACGAATTAGACGAAAGCATGGCGTCCTACTTTAGCGGGGCGGAAGTAGGTTCAGCCCTCGTTCTGAAGGTGGTTGATGAATCAGCAGCTGCCAAAGCAGGCATTAAGGCCGGGGATGTTATTACGTCTTTAGATGGGGAAACCATAGAAGAGCCTGATGATGTGATTGCCGCACTGGAAGAATACGAGGAAGGTGATGAAATCTCCATTGAATATCTTCGTAAAGGTAAAAAGGCTTCAGCGAAAGCAACACTTGAGGGCAGAGAAACCAGCTTAAACGGCAACCTCTTTAATCTTGACAATGAAGACGGCGGTCTGAAAATGTTCTTTCATGGTGAGGATGGAAAAGGTAACAAGGATGTCGAGATCATCCTGCGCGACAAGATCAATGATGTTAGGCGTAAAATAGTGAAAAACAAAGATGGTGATGCCATAATATAGTGCCGGTGTCCAACTCTCTTCACCGGCACATGTATCAGGAAAGGTGCCGTCCCCAACGTTTTCGGGGCGGCACTTTTTTTATCCCTGCAACCTTTCCAAAATTCCCTCTATGCGGTTTTTTTGATTCGCAGGGGCCTTCTGTAAAGCCGTCTGATAATTTTTGATAGCCTTTTTCATGTCGCCTTTGCGATGATATCCTTCGCCAAGGCTATCGTAGACATTCCAGGCATCCGGATGAGCCTTCACGTTCTTTTTGAAGATTTCAATTGCACGATCGGTATTGTTAGCTTGTAGATACATATATCCAACCATATTCATATCAGCCTCAACACCGGTCCTATTGGCAAACTCATAAGCGTCATTGCGGACATTATTTGCTTCTGCGGTTCGTCTCATTTGATCCAGTAAACCGGCTTTAACCGACAAGTTATTCACATTTTGAGTATTGGCAATTGAACGTTCCACCCACCCAAGTGCTTCTACATGATTAATATTGTTCTGTAAACAATAATTTGCGGCCTGCAAGGGCCCCCGCCAACCGAACGCCGGTATATTGGTTAATTCTTTCCGCATACTCGCGAGTCGAATTTCCTGAGCGTCCATCTCGATTCTGAACGGAATTTTTAGCTTCTCCCAATGCAGGAATGCAACGACCGAATTAGAGGTAATGTCTTCAAAACCATACAGCAACCATTCCTGATGTCCGGCTTTAACCGGGAGAGTTTTGACCCTGGCAGCATCATTTGCAGGATTATAAAAAAAGCTACCCCAGGATGCATTGTCATTGCTGAAAATAATTGTCCATTCTCCCTCTGCTGGAATCATATGTAGTCCATATGTTCCGGCCTTCAATTCCTTACCGGAAATCGTAACGTCATGAGTGAAAGTAATGGTTGTATTTTCGTTTGCACCGGCACGCCAGGGAAATTCATCACCAGACCCAAAGGAAACGCCCGGAGACATCCCGTAGGGAACCAAAGCGCCCCATACTTCTCGGTCACGCACAGAAGGTCGATGATAATTGATGGTGATATCGGTAAGGCCGATTCGCTGTATAACTGTAGCTTGCGGACTCACGCGGACAGGTGTGAGGTTTTGTGCCATAATCGGCATGAGTAAACCTAAGGCCATAACTAAGATTAATGCTGCTGAAAATCCAGATCGCATGTTTCCTCCTGCGAAATAAGAGTTAGTTTGGCCCACGCGATGGAAAGATGTATTTATTACCCAGACGCTATTACGTGTCTGCTGAGGAAAGGTTGCAAGATTTTTTCCTTGCCTGCTAATTCATACCCACCAGAATAAATGCTGCCCAGCGGTCAGGTCGGGCAAACTCCTCGCCCCGGGTAATCGAACGCAGTTTACTTCTTCTTAAAGCAGCCGAATAGGACTCACCTTTTAGAATCTCACTAAAAAAGTAAATCATTAAATCTGCAGAGGCCATATCATCTATTCTCCATAACGATGCCAGAACATTCTGCGCACCGGCAAAAAGGAAAGCACGGCCGAGCCCTAAAACACCTTCACCGCGATTCCACTTCCCCAACCCTGTTTCACATGCGCTCAAGGCAACCAGACTCGCATTTAGCTCCAGACCATAGATTTCACCTTGATACAACAGGCCGTCTTCAACGGATGATTTAGCGCGGGAAAATACCAACCCGGACAACTTAGGCTCTTCTTCATTTAATACGCCATGTGTTGAAAAATGAAGATACTGAAAGTCTTCCAGACTACCCTGCTTTACCGCGGTCTCTGTCGCGTCCATTTCAATAAGAGATACGATTCGTTTATCAAAGACCCAACTGTAAAGTGAGTTAATCCAGCTTTCTTCCTGATCAAACAGTGCGGCAACTTTCTTTACCTCAATTTGAGTAAAGGGTAGGTATGTTGAAGGAATTCCCCTACCGGTATCAACACCTGTTGATCGCCCTTCTTCATTGCGAACAAAAGAAGGTAGAAATGTTGGAGCGAATCCGGCATAGGCGCGCATTGCAGATGCAACCGGACGGTCAAGAATTTGTCTGGCCAGAGTTGCAGAGTAACCATAGCTAATCTCTTGCTTTTTTAACACGTAAGGAAGGCTCTCAAACCCGAAAGAACTGTCGGTATTCTCGGACAACAATGCATCAAAAGGTAGTGAGTGCAAGTGTCCGTCAGGAACAATCAAAACGCGTTCCGGCTTCGATTGTTCAAATGATTTCTCCAGCAAAGTTTGATATAGACCGGATCCATACTGAATTAAGTCGGCTTTATCATTACCGGTAATTGCTTCCCGGAACGCCTTAATTTCCATTTGCAGGGAAGCGTCTATGTTTTTTCGTTCATGCTGAAATGAATCTTCTGTAATTGCAAAGGTATAGAGTTCTTTTCGCCCCACAAAGTATTCCAGCATCAGATCGGTTTTTGTTTCCCTCAATAACGTCTGCGTTTCTTCAACCGTAATCGGCACCAGGTCATATTTAATATTGAAATAGTCCGGGAAATCCGATCGCAACTGCTCCAGGAAAAGCCGATAGCGTTCTCTGACTTCAAACAGTTTTGCAGACGACTCGCTGCGTTTTTGTAAATCGAGTTCTGATGCCTGATCTATTACGGCAAGTTTCTGTTCCCATTCAGCTAGCTCCTTATGGAACTGCTGTTCCTCAGCCCGAATATCGGCAGGGAGACGAGCAAATCGCCTGCTATCCGAAGCCAACATGGAACCGAGCAATAGCATAGACTTAGCGGACTCCGACATTTTGAATGCAAGGTGCCTTTTTGAATTATCACCGGTGCGCTCATATAGGTCCAGGGACGTTGCAATTGCAAGCTCATAGAGGTCGTGTGCACGTTCACTCAATGCCAGCTTGGCATTTTCCGAGTGCTCACCTTCCCGGATTGCATCTGCAAAACGGATTCCGCTTAATGCTGTTTCATGAGCACCTTGTAGAAAATAAACATCCTCATCATCCGATTCCCGATAAAGGCGATACATCATTTCCGATTTACGCATGAGAATTCGGACGGTGGTAAGCGAAATCCGATTGCCCTCCGGCACCGGATTCGACAGATAATTGTGTTCCTCGACATTATTTGTAATTACCGAGAGCGCACGCTGATATTGTTCCAGCGCCTTATCGGGGCGCTCCATCATCAAATAGGCAGATGCGAGATTTTGACATCCGAAGGCAAAGTCACGTCGATATGTTTTTTTGTCGCGTCCCCATATTTCAACGGCTCTGGCACTATGGGCCGCTCCCTTTTTCGGATCTCCCATTTGAGAGTAACACCGTCCCATCTGATCCAGCGGCCAGGCGATAAAAAAAGTGTCCTCTCCCTCAACGTCTATGGCTATTCGTATCGCTTCATTATAGGAATCTATTGCCTTCTGAAACTGATCAAGATTCTCGTAAGTCGCTCCGAGATTGTGCAATGCCGTAGCATAAACGATATTCGGCTTCCGTTTCAGTGCTTTCCGAATGGCAATCTCGCGTTGAAAATAAGGAAGGCTCTCCGCTATTCGACCACCATACCAGTATGCGGAACCAACGTTAGCTTCAAAGAGCGGTCTTTGTAATGAAATATCGGATAAAAGCGAATCAGAAAGCGTATAGGCTCTAAGCGCAAACTCCAGTCCACGCGTATAGTCTTCGGCATATAGCTGAGAGACAGTCAGATTACGCAACGTATGCGCCATAGCCAGGGATTTCTGTTCACCTGCTTTAAGGAGCTCATCCTGGATCTCGCGAAGCAGGCTGTCGGCTTTCTCATAATTTCCAGCTTCCAATAAATTGGCACTAAGGTCGGAAATGAGCAGAGCCTTTTCATTTACAGGCTTACCTGTAGCGCCAAACTGATGCAGGGCCTTTTCTAAATAATAGACCGAGCTATCCAGCTGATTTAAAAAACCATAAGAATTTCCAATAATTGTATAGAGACGGTTTTTCTCTACAACAGAATCACCATTCGGATCCAGGAGTGTCAGCATCTCAAGCCCGAGACGCTTACTTTCCCGGAAGTCTGCATAATCCAGTAAAAATTGACTCAGCTGAATGCCGACATCAACATATTCATCGAGAGTTTTATCAGAAGGGTGTCTAGAATAATTTTGTTTTGCAATGGAAAATGCGGAACGATAGGAACGTTCCGCATTTTTAAAATATAGATCTGCATGATAAGCTTTGGCTTTACTCAAATGACCGTTTACATTCGAGGACTGCCCACAGAGGAATACCGGCAGCATCAGGCATGCTGCCAGGAGTATAAACATATACACCGGATCTGATTTTCGGAGCATAATCAACAATTAAAGTTCCGTGTAACCACTTTCCTCAACCAGATTTGCACAAGGATAACGCCAATCATAAGCTGGCGCCTCCATTAGTGTTCTGGCTAATTCAGGTCCCCAGGTCCCTGCAGGATAACCATAAACCGGAATTTGCGGTCGCTCCGCCCATGCTTCCTGTATCGGTTTAACGAATTTCCAGCTGGCTTCAACAGCATCCGAGCGTGCATATAACGTGCTGTCTCCGGCGATACAATCATGCAGCAATCGCTCATAGGCCTGTGGGATACGCTTTTTACTGAGGTCGGCATAATGAAAATCCATCCCCACCGTTTTGATATCAAAGCCAGAACCCGGCATCTTCATTCCGAACTTCATTAAGATACCTTCATCCGGCTGAATCCGTATAATTAGCTGATTACCGCTAACACCCGGGGTTCCATCTTCATGAAAAATATCATGCGGCGTTTCTTTAAAATGAATAACTGCCTCTGTAACCCGCGTCGGCATGCGTTTCCCGCTGCGAATCATAAAGGGCACGCCCTTCCAACGCCAGTTATCAATGAAGACCTTCAACGCAACATAGGTTTCCGTTCGTGACTCGTCTCCAACACCGGTTTCTTCCCGGTAGCCGTTCACGCGTTCCCCTTTTAAAGTTGAGGCCATATACTGACCGCGAATGACATATTTACTCACGTCTTCCGGACTATAGTGTCTAAGGGCATGGAAGACTTTTACCGTCTCGTTGCGCACATTGTTTGCACGGAAGGAAGACGGCGGCTCCATAGCGATCATGCCAAGCAGCTGCATCAGGTGGTTCTGCACCATATCTCTCAGCGTTCCGGAGCGATCAAAGTAACCGCCTCTGCTCCCTATCCCTATAGATTCTGCAGCGGTAATCTCTACATACTCAATAAAATTACGGTTCCAAAGCGGCTCAAAGATTCCATTAGAGAATCGTAAAGCCATTACATTCTGCACCGTTTCCTTGCCGAGGTAGTGATCGATACGATAAATCTGGCTTTCACGAAAACATTGCTGCAATCCTGCATTCAGCTCCATTGCAGTTTCCAGATTATACCCAAATGGCTTCTCGACAATAATCCGACGCCAAAATTTTCCTTCTTCCTGAACATTCAGTTTTTGTGCAGCCAAACGGTCAGCGATCGGCAAAAAGATACTTGGTGGAACAGATAGATAAAACATCATGCTACCGCCAATTTCGGCCTCTTTATCCAGAGACTCAAGACGTGCCTTGACCCGCGCATATGCTTCATGATCCATGAAGTCCATTGCTTCATACGCAAGGTGAGTGATAAATTCATCCTTTAGCTCTGAATGTCCCTCACCAGCAAACTCATCCAGGCCGGAACGCATTTCATTGCGAAACTGCTCATCTTTCCAATCCGTTCGCGCAAGTCCGAGTATGCGCCATTTTTCGGGCATAAGCTTGAGTTTATATAGACTAAACAACGCAGGAATCAGCTTCCTTCGGGTAAGATCACCCGATGCACCAAAGATTACAACGGTGCAGTTTTGCAGATTATTTTCCATTACATTCCTTTCAAAGGACGATTCTTTTTTCGAACAAATTTCTACATTTGATTTCGGAGCGTCTCTTTAATATAGCGTAAATCATCATCAATAGCACTGCTCAGATGTAGCCGAATAACAGACCGCCCGGCATCCTCCAAGGCTTGAAGGTCTCCCTGGGCCTGCGCTGTCTTCAAAACACCAAATGAGATTCCTGATGCAGCACTTCCCGGCTCATCCGGTATCGCAACATCCTGCGGCATATCTGCGGTGATCTGAATAAAGATTCCATTCCCGGCGTCGCCTTTATGCAGCTGTCCGGTAGAATGCAGAAAGCGCGGACCAAATCCAACCGTCGTTGCCACCTTCAGGTTTTTCTGAATCAGGCTGCGCAATCCCTGTAGAGCCTCAATGGTATCGTTCTCCATCGGCACATAGGCATGAAAGGCAACATAACCCCGCGGTGATCCGGATGTATTTGCTTCGGCAAGGAATCCTTTTAAGATAGCTCCGATAGAATCTCCGGTCTTATCCGTAAAAACCTGTATGTTTTTCTCTTCAAGGGTGGCTTCCTGCTCAGGCAGCTTTCCATCGCGCTGATAGGCGGCTATTTTTTCACGTGCCAGCACTTTGGCAGACTCAACATTCGGCTGATCGAAAGGGTTGATCTGTAATTGTGCTCCCGCAATGGCCGTTGCAACTTCCCACCGGAAAAACTCGGCACCGACATCGTATAAGTCTTCCAGCACAACTTCAACAACCGGTTGACCGGCACTACGCAGCGCCTCAACCTGAGCATCATAAGTCGAGTCACCTTTCAGGTGCAGGTATGCAAACAAGCGATCATCGGCATATTCATCCGGGGCTAAAATATCTTCTCCATCTACCGGAAGGATTCCCATACCCTTTTTACCGGTACTTTCTGCAATAAGTTGTTCTGCCCATGCGCCAAATGCTGCTACCGGCGGTGAGGTTATTAAAGTCAATTTATCCCTACCCTGGTGTGCCAATTGTCCCATTATTGCACCGAGAATTGCTCCGGTATTGTCTCCCTCCGCGGGTAAGTCTCCACCTCCGCAGTTGCTTGCCATAATGCTTGCCCTGTCTAACAGCTTAGCGATGTCTACGCCGGTAAGGGCCGCAGGAACCAATCCAAAATAAGATAGCGCTGAATAACGTCCACCAATATTCGGATCGTTTAAGAAGATCTTACGAAAGCTCAGTTCAGTTGCAGCTTTCTCAAGTTTACTACCGGGATCAGTAATCGCTACGAACCGCTTCGCCACATTCTCCGGACCAACGATTTTACTGGTCTCGTTATAGAAGTATTTGAAGAAAGATAACGTCTCAGCAGTCCCACCGGATTTAGTTGCTACAACAAATAGCGTTTTTGCCAGGTCCAGTCGCTTATGATGCGCAAGTACCGCGCCGGGATCAGTAGAATCCAGTACCGCCAGGTCAGGATGTCCTTCAGCTACACCAAACGTTAAGCGAAACAGCTCAGGAGCCAGACTGGAACCACCCATTCCAAGCAGAAGCACATTTTCAATTCCATCACTCTTTACACCATCTACAAATTCATTAATATCGCCTATAGCATCTTCCATCACTTCAGGACTATGCAGCCATCCAAGACGATTGGTAATCTCGGTAGAATCCTCACTCCATACCGTATGATCATGCTTCCAGATTCGTCCAATTGTATTATGCTCTCGCATATATACCTGCGCGGCATCCACATGCTCACGGTATTCCGAAGACATTGAGCTTGCAATACTTTCTTTCCTAGCCAGCAAACGGTCGCGCTTTGATTCTATACTATCCATCAACGATGCGAAGGCACTTGCGAACGATGCAACACCATCTTCTTGCAATTTATCGGTAATTTCAGTTAGGCTGATTCCAATATCAGCAAGTTCTTTAAGCTGGTTTTCAGCTTCGCTTAAATTTGTCGACAAGCGCTCCTCTGTAGTACCGTGATCAAGCCAGGCATCAAGCGTTTTGGGTGGAATAGTATTTACCGTATAATCGCCGATCAATTCATCGACGTATAAGGTGTCCGGATAGGAAGGGTCTTTTGTGCTGGTACTTGCCCAAAGAAGTCGCTGCGCCTTTGCGCCTTTCGCGGTAAGAGCTTCCCAGCGGTCACCGGAAAAAAGCTGTGAGTAGTCACGATAGGCAGCTTTTGCATTTGCAATGGCAATCTTTCCTTTCAGGCTGGTATTCCCTTTTGCTTCAAGGGCAGTGTCTACAGCCTTATCTACACGGCTAACAAAAAAGGATGCAACTGAAGAGATTTGATCAACAGTTTGGCCCCCTCGAACCGTCGGCCCATTGGCTGCAAGCTCTTCTAAACCGGCAATATAAGCCTCGGCAACATCACGATAGTTTTCAAGCGCAAAAATAAGGGTTACATTAACGCTTACACCCGCTGCAATTAATGCTTTTATTGCCGGAATACCAGCCTTTGTCGCTGGGACTTTTATCATTACGTTATCTTTACCAAGGCTTTCAAAAAGGAAGATAGCTTCTGCTATCGTGCCTTCTGTGTCGTGCGCCAGAGTTGGGCTCACCTCCAGGCTAACATAGCCATCTAAACCCTCGGTCTCGGTAAAAACCGGCTTCATAAGGTCCGTCGCAATCGCAATATCTTTCAGCGCAAGGGCCTGATAAATCTGATCACGGTTTTTTCCGGCTGTAACCAATTCGTTCAGCTGCTCATCATAGTCAGAACTACCTGCAATTGCCTTTTCAAAAATTGAAGGGTTGGATGTCATTCCACGCAATCCATTGGATATAAGCTCTTGTAGTTCACCATTAATCAAAAAGTCTCGTCTGATATAGTCATACCAAATCGACTGTCCGTTTTCTGCAAGCGTCTTCATTTTTCCCATTTCATTCTCCCTGAATTGCGTTGTATGGTTTATAGACTAATCTTTGAACTATTATGCAAATTTGCTCATCCGGGCATAATATAATGTATTGAAGATGCAATTGTATACCTGAACTATGATAATTTTATGATAAGAGTATCACAGAATAGATGCCCGGGTTGCTCAGACTGGAAAAGAGTCTTATCTTTGCTCTGAAACGTCTTGTTCTAGGCATCACAAAATTTTTTAAGAATCAAGGAGAGCTATTTTGGAATATCGTTTTTTAGGTTCATCAGGACTAAAAATATCGGCACTTTCATTCGGAGCCTGGGTTACTTTTGGAGATCAAATAGATGAAGATGCGGCCTATAATCTCATGTCCAAAGCTTATGAGCATGGTGTAAACTTCTTCGATAATGCCGAAGCATACGCCAATGGTAAAGCTGAGGTCATAATGGGAAATGTCTTTAAGCGCGCTGGCTGGAAACGTTCTGACCTGGTTGTTTCAACGAAGATTTTCTGGGGCGGTAGCGGACCAAATGATCGCGGACTATCCAGAAAACATATTATTGAAGGGACAGATGCCGCTCTGGAGAGATTACAGCTGGACTATGTCGATTTGATTTTCTGTCATCGTCCGGATCTTCACACCCCAATTGAGGAAACGGTACGGGCAATGAATCACATCATTTCACAGGGTAAAGCCTTCTATTGGGGCACGAGCGAATGGAGCTCCGAGCAAATCCGTGAAGCCACTCGCATTGCCGAGCGACTGAATCTAATCCCACCTCAAATGGAACAACCTCAATACAATATGTTCCACAGAGAGAGGTTCGAAAAGGAATATGCCGATCTGTATGACGAAATAGGACTAGGCACAACGATTTGGAGTCCTCTTGCCAGTGGATTGCTTACAGGTAAATACAATAATGGCATACCGGAAGATGCGCGAGCGAATATGAAGGGATATGAATGGATAAAGGATCGCATACAAAGCCCTGAAGGACGGGCAAAAATAGAAAAAGTACAGCAACTGGCTAAGGTAGCTGAAAATCTGAATATGTCGATCGCTCAACTGGCTCTGGCTTGGTGTTTAACAAATCCCGACGTCAGCACCGTCATTACCGGAGCATCCAAGGTTTCCCAGGTAGAGCAAAACATGCAAACCATTGATATGGTTGATAGATTAACACCAGAGATACTGGACCAGATTGAAACTATCCTTGATAATAAACCCGCACCGCCAAACGATCTACGGGGATAATGTATAGCCGGCGCTTTTAAAGCGCCGGCCCCATCTTGCTTCTTTTATTTTTTATACCTCAACTAACCTGTTCTGTATTCTGTGTTCTGAGCTCTGTGTTCTGTGCTCTGTGATCTCTGCTCTAGCCTTGCCATTAAGCCCTCAATCCCTTAGATTGTCCCACCTAATCAAGAGCCGGAGATTTACATGTTTCGCCTTTCCGTTGTTTTTCTTCTCTTCATTTTATTTTCTCATACACCAGCACAAAATCCTCAGGCCCCAGTAACAGACAGCATGTCCTTCGAGGAGTATACGCCTATTTCAACCCTTGTTGTGCCACAAAATGAGGTTAAACGTGCTCGGTTTCCCGTTATTGATGTTCATTCACACCAGTGGGATATGCCCAGGCAAAACCTGGTACTGCTTGCCGAGCAGATGGATAGCCTGAATCTGGCCGTGCTGGTAAATTTGAGTGGACGAGGGTTCGTGCGTCAAATAGGTCCCGATGGAAAACCCAAGTTTGCTTTTCGTCCGCGTGGATTTCTGAAAGCCTCTATTGAAGCAGCGAACAAACATATTCCCGGTAGAGTTATCACATTTACAAATATCGAGATTGAGGGCATCGACCAACCTGGATGGTTGGAAAAGACGCTAAGAGAGCTAGAGGAAGATGTTGCTAACGGAGCTAAAGGACTCAAAATTTATAAAAGCCTGGGTCTTACAGATGTTGATTCCGAAGGCAATCGCATCGCAGTAGATGACAGCAGACTCGATCCAATCTGGCAGCGCTGTGGAGAGCTGGGCATACCGGTTCTGATTCATTCCGGCGAGCCGGCAAATTTCTGGAAGCCGAAGAACAAATTCAACGAACGCTGGTTGGAGCTTAAACAAAAACCGGAACGCTATCGCGACCCAGCTCTGGTCCCTCCCTGGGAACAGGTAATGGGCGAACAGCAGAATGTGTTTCGCAAGCATCCGGGAACCGTTTTTATTAATGCCCACCTCGGCTGGATGGGAAATGACCTTGCAGGATTGGGTAAGCAACTGGAAGAATTCCCCAACGTCTACACCGAGATTGGTGCAGTATTAGCAGAACTTGGCAGACAGCCTCGCTTCGCCAGGCAATGGTTTATCAAGTATCAGGATAGGGTTATGTTCGGTAAAGACCTTTTCCGCCCCAGCGAGTTCCCATACTACTTTCGCGTTCTGGAGACAGCGGATGAATATTTCCCTTACTACCGAAAAAGACACGCCTTCTGGAGTCTTTATGGCCTAGACTTACCGGACGACGTACTGAAGAAACTCTATTATAAAAATGCATTGAAAGTTATTCCCGGAATAGACCCTTCGCTATTTCCGGAATAATAGAAGTATTATTCTCTTAAGTGCTTGAACAAAAATATTTGCTACAAAAAGGTTGTTTAAACCTGCCTGGCTGAGCCTGTCGAAGCCCTATTGAGAGTATTACAAACACCTCGACAAGCTCGGTGTGACTAGATTTACTTTATAGAATAATTTTGTTATAGCACTAATAAATCGCGTGGTGAAAATATATGACAGTTATCGACTGGAGCATACTGGTAACCTATATGCTCGGAATGATTGGTTTGAGCGTTTATTTGGGCCGAGGCCAATCCTCAACGGACGATTATTACGTTGGTGGAAGAAGTCTTCCCTGGTGGGCCATTGGTATATCTACAATGGCAACCCAATCCTCTGCAATTAGTTTTATTTCAAAACCGGCATTTGTCGCCTTAAAAGAAGGTGGCGGTATGACCTGGCTTCAATTCGAATTAGCCGTTCCTTTGGCGATGATTGTGATTATCGCTGTGCTGGTGCCTTTTTTTCGCAAGCTGGAACTGGTTAGCGTTTACGAATATCTCGAACTTCGTTTCGATAAGTCTATCCGGTATCTAATAAGCGGTGTATTTCTCTTTAGCCGTGGTCTTGCTGCGGGAACTGTTATATACGCAACCGCCATTGTCTTATCCGTCTGTCTTGAAATTGATTTATGGATTACCATACTGATTATAGGGACTGTAACCGTTATTTACGACACGATCGGCGGCATGGCCGCAGTGGTTTGGTCAGACGTTATACAATTAATATTGTTACTTGGCGGAATCGCCTTGTGTATGGGCATTGCAATTGCGGAAGTCGGTGGAGTGGATAATATGCTCTCGGCTCTCCCGTCCGAGCGCTGGAATGCTCTGGACTTCTCTACGGGTTTCGGTGATAATTCCAAAGCTCCATTTTGGGGCGTATTCATCGGAGGATTTTTTCTATACATCTCCTACTACGGCACCGACCAGAGCCAGGTGCAGCGTGAACTGTCTGCAGAGTCTTCAGAGGGAACTCGACGCTCCCTTATGTTTAACGGATTTGTTCGCTTTCCCCTGACGCTGGCTTATATGTTCCTGGGCGTTGCTGTTTACGCAGTTTATGTGCAGGCGCCCGATTTGCAAGCGGCTGTTCCTGCAGACAAACCGGATTACCTGATACCACAATACATATTGCTTCACCTGCCTGAAGGACTCCGCGCACTCCTCTTTGCGGCAATTCTTGCAGCAGCTATGTCCAGTATCGATTCAACCCTGAATTCACTCTCTGCGGCAACCATGCGGGACTTTGTTGACCGGGATTCAAAACTGGGAGACCGTTCGCTGTATGTCAGTAAGCTAATTACCATCAGCTGGGGAATTTTCATAACTGCCTTTGCCTTCTTTGTACCTTATTTCAAAGATACGCTCGTGGAGGTTGTGAACAAGATAGGGTCAGCGTTCTATGGTCCAATCGTAGCAGCTTTTTTAATCGGCATTTTAAGTAAACGTACCAGTGCTAAAGGAATTTTCGCCGGAATAATCGCCGGAGTAGGCATCAATATTATTCTCTGGTTATTCTTCGGGGAAGTATATTGGATGTGGTGGAATTTTATTGGCTGTGCCGTTGCTTTTGGCGTAACTATGCTGCAAACATTTTTTGCTCCGATGGAAAAAGAAGCCGATCCGCGTTACACTATTCGCTGGGGAGAGATGCTCACACTTGAGAAAGAAAGAACCGGCCAATATGCCATGCTAATCGGCTATTTTCTTTTTATGATGATTGTCCTGTGGTGGTTAAGTAGCCTCGCCTAGTGTTTTTCTTTCTGGGCAAAGCCAATATCTTCGAGCTTTTGCCAGATACGTGCCGGTACATAATCCGGCACGTCCACCTTTTCACGCGATTTAAACACAGACAGGTTATGCCTGTTCACAACCAGAGCAGCGACTTCAGAATCCGATAAACCGATACGTTCTTTAAACCAGATTTCAGCGCCATCTTCAAGTTTTTCATAGATCGGCAAAAGCTCTCCCAGCCCACGAAAGCGAACCGTTACTTTTTTTCCCGAACTGTTTTCATACTCATCTTCATTTTCCGCACCAATTTTACGTGCTTTACCGAACGCCTCTTCGGCGCATTTGGCTTTTAGCAAGTGAGTATTGATATGTACGACATTGCGCGGATCATCTTCTACCTGGATTTCCAGAACAATATCGGCAAAAAACCACTGGCATGTGGAGGTTGGGGCCATCGGAATTCCCTCTCATCATTAGACTCATTAAATAAATCTACCCTTTAAGAATACATGGTAAAGCTATCTCTCTCACGAATTCCGAAAGCAAATTAAAAATTTAGTCTTATTTCCATTCTCCAGTTTTCAAACCATGCTGCAAAAGCAGTAGATGAGCCGCCGACCAGCTGAAATTAAGCACCTTCATCCCCGCTCCGGTTAAGGGATTATAATTCTCTCTTATCGCACTTATTTTTTTATTCAGTCCTTCCGGCTGATTGAGCAATCTACGACCAAATTCTTCAGCCTCCTTCTGATAGCCGTATCTGGCAAGTCCGGCAACTGCAAAATACGCCTGATCCAGCCAAACCGGTCCTCGCCAGTAGCCACTCATAAAGCCTTCTTCATCTTTGGAGACAGTTGGAAACGGAACCAGCGTTGCAAATGTAGCGGTATCTGTTAGTACACTATAAACCCTTGCCGCAATCTCATCCGTGGCTACACCGGCCCAAAGTGGTATCCAACCCTCCGGCCCCTTCACTTTCACAAATCGCCCGGAACCAACTTCAACATCGTAATAATAGCCACTTTCAGAATCAAAGAATCGCTCGTTGATTCTGTCTTTCAGCCAATCTGCCTCTCTCAAAAGAGTATCCTGCAAGCCGGTCCTTCCTAATAATCCAGCTAGCTCAGCCAACTTCTTTTTTTCGAGGAAAAGGTAGGCGTTCAGGTCCACCGACTCCTGGTTCATAGACCAGGCATTCCATTTACTTTTTAACATTTTTGTATCATCAAACCGAACGGCGTCATCCATACCGCTTTCCCATCGAGCCGCAACAATCGTCCCATCAGTTGAACCATATTCACATATTCCGTTTTTATCATAATCCCTATTGGCATACCACCAGCGATGATAAGCCAATAAGGAGGGGAAAGTGCCCGCCAGAAAGGTCGTATCCAGAGCAAAAACCGATGTCGCAGCCCATGCAGCCAAAGGAGGTTTGGTATCTCGCCAGTTATCTTCTTCCGTATCCGGGAAAATGCAGTCTGCTATCATCCCATAGGAGTCCTGGGCAGACAACATGGAGGCCAGTTGTGCTTTTGCAATCATTGAGTCTATCGTTGCAAGGGCCACAACGTGTTTCCAGGTATCCCATGCCCAGAATCCATTGAAATAATGGATGGAGGCTGATGGTATTGTTCCAACAATTGGCCCCAGATCACCAGTACCTTCACGATAGTTCATTTTTAATGTTTGCAGTGCTTTTACAGCAATTGTATTCCAATCTTTATTTTCCGGTGAGGGCTTTAATGGCAATCGCTTTAACTGGTAGCCCCATTCATATTCATTTGCCCGGAAAATTTCGGAGGGATGCTCCAACTCTGCAAAAGGATCATCGTAACCGGAATGATAGATGCCGATCACATAAAAGACCCGACTTCCTCCGGGTTCAATGGAGATATCTTCTCCCCAACTAAAAGAATATCCATTACCAAGGACATTAAGCTTTACTTTTTCAGCTTTTTCGTTTAAAAATCGAAGGGTATATAATGCACCCGAGGTCTTTGCACTAACACTGACGGTAAGACTATCAATGCGATTTAAGGTGTAACCGCTATTGATTATCTCCCCGGTAAGGTTCACGCCAAATCGTTTGACTTCTTTAGATTTATTCGTTAATACATAACGAAAAGCAGCAATCCTTCCTTCGTAAGGATTAAAGGAAAGCGAGGATGTGATTTGAATACCTTCGGTACGCTGCGAAAGCCTGAGCAGACCAGGGTAAGAGGTCGCAGATACTGATGCTGTTTCGCCTTGATCATTCGTCAAACCCGGTAATTGAAGCTGAACAAGTGATTTGGATAGCCACTCTTTCCTATCGTGTAGATAAGGCCCAATGAAATTCCCTCCAAAAGTATTCCCGGCCTCCAGGGGTAAGGAATACCCCTGCCAACCTCCTCCATCATAAAAGACGTTTTTAGGCGCGTCTTCCAGTTTGAGAGGATTACTGCGATAGTCTATTAGGTTTGGATAGTTATAGCGGTCATATACCGATGTATCAATACCGCTTAACTCATCATTTACATTTCCGCATCCGGATAGTAACAGTATACCAAGAAGCGTTATGACTAGCCACCGGAGACAGCTTGCAAAATTATTATTTGGTCTCCGGGTTTCATCGCTGTATCGGGATCGTCCAGCCAATCGATGTTCTCCTTGTTCAGAAAGATCAATACGTGTTCACGACGCATTCCCTTGTCGTCATAGAGATGTGTCTTCAATAGTGGATAGTCTATCAGGAGATTATGCAATGCTCCGGACAGCGTGTCGGCTTCAATTCCAACAGACGGTTTACCACTAGTGCAATGAATTAACAGAGATGGTATTTGAACCGATACTAGCATATTAATTACCAACTGTCGTCAGACTGCTGATACGGGGCAACAAAAAAGGCATCTGTTCCCAGGAATCACCATCATCTCGGCTGTAAAATACAAGGCCGCCGGTCGTTCCAAAGTAGATACCTGCTTTTGAGGAAATACTGTCGGTTGTCATCGCTCCACGCAAGACTCCCACATAACTATTTTCCGGTAGACCGGTGCGGATTTCTTCCCAGTTCTCACCGGCATCTTTGGTGCGATACACAGCCAGCTTTCCGTCTTTTGCAAAGCGAAACTCATCACTTTCCTGCGGAACTGTATACAGCCAGTCAGGATGGTGCGGATTCATTACCATCGGAAAACCAAAGGTGCCGGGCAAACCATTTTCAATGCGACTCCAGCTGTCGCCACCATCCAGACTGCGGAATACACCCCGGTGATTCTGTTGAAATAACCGATCCGGATTTGTCGGATCCATGACCAGTTTGTGAACGCAGCTACCGATTTGCTGATGTTCTTTGGTCGGTATAATAATATGCAAGCCGTCGTTTTTCACCTGCCAAGTTTCTCCACCGTCATCGCTGCGAAATACCCCAACAGCCGAGATCGCAACCCATATGCGCTTTGGATTATCGGGATGAACCTGTATCGTGTGGCAGCAAAGGCCACCAAGACCTCCAACCCACTCCCCTCTCGTTTCATGCTCGGAAAGTCCTTTCATCTCCTGCCAATTATCACCGCCGTCACGACTGACAAAAATACCTGCTTCAGATACTCCGGCAAAAAGAGTATTTGGCTCACTTTCATGCCCCGGAGCAACATACCAAATGTCTTTTAGCGTTGAAACGCTCCCTTCAGCATAGGCCGGTCCATTTTTGATCTGCTCCCAATTCTTACCACCATCTCTGGAGCGCATGATGACCGCCCCATAGACGAAGTTACCAACCGATGCAAACAGCTCATCGTTATTTCTGGGATCTGCTGCCACATGAAAAACCTGCCATCCTTTAAGAATAGGCCCCTCGATATGCCAGTCTTTACGGGAAGAATCACTACTGAGGATAAACAATCCTTTCACAGTACCGATGAAAAGTTTCAAAGTACTCATACCAATCTCCTGAATTATTAATGGTTAGTATCATCTTCCCCGGATGAACCATAAACAATATAGGAGTGAGCCGACAGTTTTCACAAACGTTTATCGAGCGTTATCTACTATTTCCAATTTCTTATTTTAGCGAAAAAAATAGAAGCGTAGACGGAAAGCACAACCTATCCTTATTGCGTAGGTTATCTTACCGAAAATCAATCACCTTAAACTCCCCGGAGGCAATATGAAAAAACGTTACTACACCTTAATCGGTATTCTTTTTATGGGTCTGAGCTTATTTGCTCAGAATGAAATTCCGAATGCAGACTTCGAAAACTGGACAAATGGCGAACCGAATGAATGGTTCACCAGCAACGTTGCTGGTACGGTAATCAACGTAACACAGACCGGTGATGCCCAAAACGGAGCATCTGCCGCATTTGGAGAGGTTGCAGATGTTGCGGGTACGCCTTTCCCGCCAACATTGGCTTCTGGTGTTCAAGGAAACGGAGCTTTTCCAATCACGGAAAGATATACTACGTTAAATGGGCATTACCGATTGAACAGTATTGACGGTGAAGCTATTTCTGTCACTGTATTAATATTGGATGCCAATTCAGCTGCTCTCGGAACCGGGTTTCTGACTTTAGACCAGCCCACGTCTACCTATACTTCTTTCAGCGTGCCTATTGTATATGGCTTCAGTGGCGATGCAGCCTTTGCAACCATCGTATTTAATATTCTTAACCTTTCCGGTTCGCTACCTATAGTTGGTGCCAGCATGCATATCGACAACCTATCTTTCTCCACAACAACTGGTGTTGAGCCTGTCGATGGTGCTGAAATTGCCGAAACGTTCCAGCTGAAGCAGAACTACCCAAACCCGTTTAATCCTTCTACAACGATTGAGTTCTCGACCACTAAAACCAGCAACGTAAAGCTGACAATTTTTAATCCGCTTGGGCAAGAAGTAGAAACACTGGTAAATGAAGAACTAACGCCGGGAACATACAAAGCAGACTGGCAGCCTCAGGATCAATCTGGTGGAATTTATTTCTATCAGCTGGAGGCTGATGGATTTGTAGAAACAAAGAAGCTGGTGTTGTTGAAATAGGGAAGTACTGAGTCGCCCCGATACTACATCGGGGCTTTTGGTATGTGGGACGCCCACTCGCTGCGGGATTGCTTGTTGGTCATTCGTTTCACTCAATTGTAGATCGCTACGCTGTTATGTACACGTCCTACAAACGCCGAAGGCATGTGCTACACCCTACAAGACTTTCGAAGGTGGATGACCTACATCCTACAAATGCCGAAGGCGTGTAATAATAACCGATAAGCCCTCTGAAGGAGGGCGACCAAAATTCTACCATCACGAAACCAACGTTACGGATTCTCAACAATATCCGCGCGGCGCAGTCCCATAATTCTCATCAACTCCTGCTGCTCCTCAGACGGGACCGCAAACTCATTTAACGTTTCCTGAAGCTCGCCAACCAAAGCATCAAAGTCAGCATTGCTAATACCCATTCCTTCATGAATTTCCGTCATTGTCCGACCGGAATAACTGCATGGGCCATTGGCAGCTTCACAAATCATCTCAACCAAAAGACGTTTAAAACGCGTTAAGTCAGAGTTTGCAAAGAAAGGCAAGAGCTGCTGGTTATCTGCAACTTTTGCGGTGAACGTATCCACAACCGCGGTAATTGCAGGTAAGCCACCTAGTCTTTCATAAAGGGTCGCCTCACCCGGTACTTCAGCCGTTGACTTTTCTTCTATACAGCTAAACAGCGAAGCAATCATTAATAAACCAACAAATATATATCGCATAATATGCCTCATTTTCAATTAGAATACGTTCCAGCTAAGCCCCATATACGGGCCGTGAAAAACTGAGTTATCCAGCAACTCGGTCTCCTTTTCAGCGAAGAACTTCAGATTATAACCAACAAACAATACCAGGGATGGGCGATCATACACTTCAAACCCAAGCCCTGAGCTAAAGGTCATGCCGGCGTTAGTTCCGATACCCCGACTTTCCAGAGGCTCAAAGGCAATCCCCCACTGACCGCTGGCTTCATCCTGGATGTAGCGATAAGCAACCCGGCTGGTATTAAATTCCCTATCCTCACCAAGATAGGTTTCAACACTGGCTGTTCCCTCTTCACCGATAATCAACAAAACAGATCCGCTGTAGAAAAGCGAGAATCGGCTGGAGATAGTCTCGATACCAAAGGAACCGTGAATACCTTCGTTTATCCAGAGCTGGTTTGATGTATATTTTAAGCGGGATACGTTTTGCTCATCATTCGGCAGGATAATACCCCCACCATCCAGCTCACGAGGTGATCGCAGTACATCTACACTGGCCTGCCGGCGATTCAGAGTTAAGCCAAAAGACAACTGGGCATAACGGTTGAATACATAACGAATATTCAAGTCAACATCGGTTCTGCGCGTCCAGCCGTCGGTGGTAAAACGTCGATCTCTGGAAGTTGGATCGCTGAATGCAAATCTGCCATCTTCAAGACGGGTTATCCCATCCTGTGGATCAAACTGAAATCGACCGTGAAAAAATGTAGCCCCGAGAATAAATTTGCCGTAATACAAAGACAAAAACGGGCCGAAGGACGGTTCAAGCTGCGATGACTGCTGAGCCGCCGGTATGTCGCAACGGTTTAGCCAGGCGGCCGTTCCGATACTCAACCCGAGAGATCTCCCACCCTCCTGCGCGGATAAAAATTGTAGCGGCAGCAATAGGAGTACTGCCATGATAAACACTCGTGTTCTCATAGGATTCCTTTCAAAATCTTCAATACCCCTGCTAAATGCGGTGATTATGGGGCGCGTGGTATAAAGTGTTTTTGTTTCCTGGATAGCTTGATGGGATTGTCAGCACTCCCCTCACGACTAACATTACCGGAAAGATCTACGGCCTCCCAGTAGTATTCAATTGATCTCCCCTGATGACGATCCGGCTCAACTAATAAGACTACATTTCCTGAGCCATCCGGAGACAAACGATTACGCTGGAAAGAGTCATCATCATCCAGTTTCAGGAATAAGGAGACATTTTCAAGCGCAACATCATCCTCAACCCTTGCCTTGAATTTCAGGGATTTACGGTGATCATATTTTTTCAGTTTTTCATAATGTATCGCAGGTGCGGAACGGTCATAGCCGAGAAGCTGGCGTTCAGCGTTCTGCACAATATCCAGACGCTGCTCGACTGCCGGAAGCTCTCTTAACGTTGCAAGCCCTTCAGCAATCCGTCCGGATTTCCCCGACTCCAGTGCTTCATCCAGCTGCTGCTGCAACTTTTCCTGGGCATGGCGACTTCTCTCCAGGAGTTCCGTCGAAGCATCTGATGCAACCTCTACCCCCTCCAGACGGTTCACAACTGCAGAATACCGTCCCGCCTTAAAATCTCGCTCTGACGCCTGAAGATCAATATCCAGCTGTTTTAGACTTTCCATGCGAAGAAGTGCCGTTTTATAAAGGGTTTGAGCCCTCTCCGGTTGATTCTCTTTTGCTCTATCAGCCGTTTCCAATAGTTTATCAACAGCAGCAACGTCTGTCGTCATCTCTTTAAAAAAATGCAGTGATTCGAGACCGCTTCTGTTATTTTGCGCATCGTTTGCCAGCGAATTCGCCACCAACATTGCGGCTGAAGGCTGAGACGGTTTCGGAGATTCAGGAACATCGGCCTGCCTTACAGGTGCTTCTTTCCTGACTGTCGTCTGCTTTACCGGGTTCGGTTGTTTTTTCTGAACGTCATTTTCTTTGACAGCCAGAGAACGCGTTAAACTTCTCTGCTCCATTAAAGCGGCATTCTCAGATGCCTGTTCGCGTTCATCCTGAACAGGGTCCTGTAACAGTTCTTCCATTGCCGAAACTGCATCCGATTCCGGAATGACCTCCGCATCATCCAAACTATACATGAACAGTCCGCCAATAGCCAGTAATGCAACCAGAGCTCCTGCTGCAATGAACCATTTTACAGGAGAGGATTCGGTTTCCTGCGTTTCGGACGTTGCAACGGTTGCAGCAGTAGAGGATTTTTCGCTAGCAAGAACGGTTCTATCATCCACAGGATTAAAGTGAAACCGCTTTCCCTCGAGCACATAATCTCCGGTTGAGGCTAATAGCTTTTCCAGATCATCGCAGACCTGACGCATATCCTGATAGCGATTCGCAGGATCTTTTTCCAGGCAGTGAAGAATGATACCCCAAAGCTGCGGCCAATCCTCCAGGTAGGCTTCAGACAATTCTATCGGAGGATCATTTTGAATACTTTGAAAACGCGTATACAGAGCATCGCCATGAAAGGGCTTCATACTGCTTACCAGTTCATATAGCAGCACGCCGAAAGAAAAAATGTCGGAGCGATGATCTATGGTTTCTCCACGGGTTTGCTCAGGTGACATATAGCTGACGGTTCCCAATGCGCCCTGTGTACCCATCGTCAGATTATTTTGAAGTTCCGGGGTTAACGCTTTTGCAATACCGAAGTCCATTATTTTGATGGTGCCGTCATTTCTCAGCATAATGTTTGCCGGTTTTATATCTCTGTGGACAATCTTATGCTTATGCACAACATATAGACCACGACAGATTTGAACGGCCAACCGCATTTTTTCTTCAAGACTGTAGGGACCGGCTATAACGCTTCGCAGATTAACTCCGTCAACGTATTCCATGACGATATAAGGAACGCCCTCTTCCGTTTCGCCACAATCGTGAACAACAGCGAGGTTTTCATGGGATAGGGTTCCAGCCAGGCGAGCTTCAAAAAGGAATCGCTTCTTTAAAGCAGTGTCGCTTGTCAACTGACCTGAGAGCACTTTAATTGCAACAAAACGCTGCAGAGACTCTTGCCAGGCTTTATAAACAACGCCAAAGCTGCCTCTACCCAGCTCTTGCTCAATGCGATAATTCGGGAATTGAATGTCCATGGGATTTGTTTTATTTATAAAATGGGACATTTTAATATCTCATAAAATGTCCTGTGACACAGTACGAAGACTTCCCTTAAAGACAAATATTGCATAAAAAGCTTCTCTTAATTATACGGTAAGATTGCCTTATTGGATTTTAAATCTCAATAAATCTTCAATTTATTCAAAGGGATTTCAGGTTTGTCCATGTTCCTTCATTCTGATATATTAGAACTCAAAGAGAATCATATTATGAAATCATTAATTTCCCGCTTAGCACGCCCTGAATCACGGATGGTTTTCCTAACGCTTGGCCTATCCGTTTTTTTCATTTTTCTGGCGCTCGTTATCTACCTAATGAATCTTCCAACCCCATAATTCTCGAAAACGGAGACCGAATGCGATTCACGTTTTTCGCTTTAATCATTTCATGTTTTTTGCTTATTAACTCCTGTGGGGCAGACCGTAAAGGAGAACTTCAGTGGGATCCCCAAACAAGCGGGATTGAAGGAAACTGTCGCGGACTTTGTGTCGTCAGTGACCAAATTGCCTGGGTTAGCGGCCAGGGAGGGGCTTTTGCCCTGACAACTGATGGTGGTAAAACCTGGAAGAAAGCAATTGTTCCGGGTGCAGACTCACTGGACTTTCGTGATGTAGAGGCCTTCGATGAGAAAACGGCCTATTTGCTGGCTGCAGGACCGGGTGAAAAGTCCCGCATATATAAAACGACCGATGGTGGAGACACCTGGAAATTACAGTTCACCAATGACGCCAAGGAAGGATTCTATAGTGCATTTGCATTTTGGGACAAAGAAGATGGTATAGCCTTCAGTGATCCCATTGACGGACGTTTCCGCATACTGCGCACTGTTGATGGTGGAGCCTCATGGGACATTTTACCGACGGATCAGTCCCCGGAAGCTCTTGAAGGCGAATACGCCTTTGCCGCCAGCGGCACCTGTATCATTACGCGTGGAAAAGGCCAGGTTTGGATAGGCACCGGTGGGAAAGCAGCACGCGTTTGGTTTTCAACGGATCGAGGCGACACGTGGAATGTTGCTGAAACGCCATTTACATCCGGAGAAGCCAGTAGCGGCATTTTTTCGCTGGCATTTCGCGATTCATTGAACGGCATTGCAACAGGAGGTGACTATCAGAAACCGACAGAAGCAGCTAAAAATGTTGCAATTACGCGGGATGGCGGAAAAACCTGGACGCTGGTAGATGAATTAAACCAACTTGCCTATCGTTCTTCCGTTCATTATCTACCCGGGAACTCAAAACACTTGATGGCGGTCGGCAGAAATGGTTCGGATAAATCTATGGACGGTGGTAAAACGTGGAGCGCTATCGATACCGTGGGATATTATGTAGTAGATTTTGCACCTGAAAAAGGAATCGGCTGGGCGACCGGCAAAGATGGCCGCCTAAGTAAGATCACAATTCAATAATCCTCAACACAGGCTACAGACCGATGAAAACAAATTTCTTGTTAAAATTGATCATTACTTTAGTTCTGGCAACATCATTTCTACATGCCCAGCGTAAATTGGGTGTTAGACCGACGGATTCAGGCGGTGTACTACTGGCAGAACAGGCAGCATACGACGTACGCTATCAGGAGCTTACCATAAAGATATTGCCGGAGACAAAAGCGATCAAAGCATCACTGGATCTAACGGTTGATATCCTTACCCCCCTGGAATGGTTTGTTTTAGATCTCGATACGGCTCTTACGATCGACGAAGTCACCTTTAACGGATTTGATAACAACCCCCATCGTGCATCTTTTGAAAGAAGGGGTAATCGGATTTGGATTCATTTACATTACAGCCGTCAACCAGGTTCTGAACTTCAGGCAACGATTCGTTATCACGGGCAACCTAAAGAAGCACCTAAACCGCCATGGGTAGGAGGTTTTACCTGGAGCACCGTTGAAAGCGGTGATCCCTGGATTGCAACCTCCGTACAGAGTGATGGTGCAGACCTTTGGATCCCCTGTAAAGATCATCCCTCCGATGAGCCGGATTCCATGCGACTGCACGTATCGGTTCCGGAACCGTTAATTGTTGCTTCCAATGGAGTACTTGAAAAAACAACGTCTGAAGAAGAAGGTTGGAATACCTATCACTGGTTTATTGCCAACCCAATAAACAACTACAATATTGCATTAAACATTGCCCCCTATATTCTGCTTGACAGCACGTTTGTTTCCGTCGCGGGAGACACTATGCCGTTTCAATATTATGTTCGCCCTGAGAGACTTGAGAAGGGCAAAGAACTGTTTTTGGAGATGATGGATCACGTCGCATTTTACGAGGAATTGCTGGGGCCTTATCCCTTTCGAAATGAAAAATATGGTGTTGCTGAAACGCCGTTTCTCGGTATGGAACATCAAACGATTATCGCCTACGGTAATGAATACAAACAGAGTATCTATGGTTACGATCTGCTGCATCATCACGAATTAGGGCATGAATGGTGGGGTAATCTGGTGACGGCCCTGGACTGGCGGGATTTCTGGATTCACGAGGGACACTGTGCCTACATGCATGGTCTTTATAACGAATATCTGAATGGTGAAGCAGCTTATCACGCTTATTTTAATGCATTCCGTCCACGGATTCGCAACCTGTCGCCGGTTGCACCACGTGAAGCTCAAACCGCAACTGAACGCTATTTTCTTCCACCGGATTATCTGGAAAGCGACGGTGATGTCTACAATAAGGGTAGCATGGTGTTACATGCACTGCGTTTTTTGATCGGCAAAGACAAAATGATCAAGTCTCTGCGGCGTTTTGCTTACCCGGATGAAAGCTGGGAGAAGCGTACCGATGGCAGCCAGTGCCGTTTCGTTACGACAGATGATTACCTGCGCACGGTAGAATCAATCTACAAAAAACCGGTGGATTGGTTTTTTGAAATATACCTGCGTAATGCTCCCCTGCCTGAACTGCATGTTCGAAGGACCAACGGTCAGCTTATCCTAAAATGGGTTACCGTGAACAATCTGCCCTTTCCGATGCCGCTGGAGATTGATATCGACGGTGAAGTCCAGCGTTACGACTTCGTAAATGAAGAGCTGGAACTATCCGTTTCCCGGGATGCAGAGGTTAAGATAGACCCGAAGAACTGGGTATTAAAAAAGGTGATTGAAGAGGATAAAGAAGGCTGATCAGGATATATGACGTCGGGGATAATCGAAGGAACGTAATGAACCGCGGTTTTCTCCGACATCCTTCCAGGAATCCATTTCAAAGAGAATGCAGGCAATTCCACAAGTTGGCAGGTTATCAATCGCGTAGGTGGTCAAAAAGTTGACCAGCATTGTCATACCGGGATTGTGTCCAAATATATATGCGGTATCATGATCGTCTGAGATGCCGCGAATAGCTTCTAAAAGAGTGTTAACACTCGCCAGATAAAGTGCTTCATCCATCTGTATTTGGTCTTTGTTATAGCCAACTTCTTCAGCAATAATCTTTGCCGTTTCAATGGCTCGCTTTGCAGGGCTGGATAAAATGATATCCGGCATGGAATCGTATTCTGCCATTCGTTTCCCCATAAATGGAGCAGCCTTTAGCCCGCGGGAATTTAGCGGGCGCTCAAAATCGCTGAGCGTTTCGTCTTTCCAACTGGATTTTGCATGCCGGATAATGTAGAGCGTTTTCATGTCTAACCTGCCGTGATTAGTATTCATTACTGAGTCAGCATAACATACTATACGAACCCGTCTGGAAAAAGATATTATTATCAAAAACGCCTGCTTTGGGATTTTAATTCCGATTACATTAGATTGATACCTGTAAAAGTAAAAAAGGGAAAATGGAATTTTGAGTCAGGAAAGAGTATCTATACAAAAGTGGCAGCTAATCGTCAGCATTACCGCTTTGACGACAATCGCAACGCTGATAATGATCTTTCTTTTTCGAAGCGGCACCAGTTCTGATAACGGTGATGATGTTACTAAAATATATTTTGCAGACAATATTTCCAATGCGCATCGCATGATAATCGATAAGTTTAACGCAGAATATGCCGGCAAGATTGAAGTGGTTGCTGTAAACCTTCCTTTTGAAAAGTTTAGCACCAACGAACGGAAAGAGCTTCTCGCCCGTTCCTTGCGCGGCAAGAATGAACGACTGGATATATTCTCTGTCGATATTATCTGGGTATCCCGCTTCGCTCGCTGGGCACAAAACCTGAATACTTATTTCCCAATCACCGAACGTGAAAAGCTGATGCCGGAGGCCCTTCAATCCTGTTATTTTGACAGCAACCTGGTTGCACTCCCCCTCTACATCGACGTTGGCCTGATGTATTACCGTAAGGATCTTATAAAAAAAATCCGCAGCGATCACCCTGCTCATCAACTCACTGAAAAAAGCATTACCTGGGAGGAGATGCTTTCTCTGCAAAAGGAACTACCAGCTAATGCTCCACTCTATTTATTTCCGGGCAAAGCATATGAAGGGTTAGTTTGCAGTTTTATTGAACTAACCGGTAGCCTGGGTGGGACGATAATGAAGGGTGACTCTGTTGATCTGAACACAGTTGAGGCCCGAAAAGCATTAACCCTTTTAACGGATCTGATTAATACTTACAAGGCAACTCCGGAAGAAGTCGTTCACTACGACGAAATCCTGGCATACAATCATGCGATCGAAAATGACGCTCTTTTTTTTCGCGGCTGGCCCGGATTTCTCGAGCAAATGGACACCGTCTCAGGTAAACATGCTCATATACGAATGGCACCTCTACCCCACTTTTCCGGCAACGTTCCAAAAGCTGTTTATGGTGGGTGGAATATTATGGTTTCGCGCTATACCAATCATCTACCTGAAGCGATAGAATTTTTGCGATTTCTTCAACAGCCCGAGAATCAAATAATACTCTTTGAAAATGGTGGTTATATTCCAACGAATCTGCGCTGCTATGATGACGAAGAATTTATTCAGCGCAACCCGTCAATAGAGCATTATCGCAAACTATTGAAAAACGGTATGCATCGTCCTGCATCCGTCAGCTATACACAGATATCGGATATACTGTCGTATTATTTAAATATGGCGCTTAAGCAGGAGCTGAGCGTTGATGAAGCCTTAGCGCAGGCGAATCATCATATAAATTCGCAGCGCGTAATGGTCCAATAACATTGGAAATATCATGACTGATATAAATAACGGCAAACCGGATATTAGCAAAGTTATAGATCCGCCGGATCATCATACCGGGCGGTTGGTAGATACGAACTATAATTTTCAGTTTCGTCACCTGATTATCATCTTTTTCCTGCTGATCAGTTTTCTACTCTGTGTTTCCTATCTTCAGAAAGCCTCCCTGCAAAACCTGCTATTCAAAACTCAGGAATGGTATCAACAGGATTCTGCCGAACGTCTTGCGAATCTGACTGCGACTTCGCTGGAGCTTTTATTCGAAACCGCCGGTCAGAACCTAACGGATTCCGACCTTGAGGCTGAGCGCATAATCCAGGCCTTTAATATCATCATGAGTCAGCAGGTACTTCAGCAGAATGTTGATCAGGTGGCAATATTTATTCAGGCAAAGAACCATATCGTCGTTATAGATGACGGCAGGTCCCTGTTCAACTACTTTTTTTCTTCTGAAACGACAACCGACCTACCGTCAGGAGCATATAATTATGCTATAGATCTATTTGAAAAGATCGGTGAAGGCTTCAGCACTTCGGAAGAAATTCGCAGTATTCGAGAAGGCAAAAGCACCTTCCATGTATTCGTTCCATTTGTTCCCAAAGGTGAACTCGTAGGAGCAGTATATGTAAAAAACACTCCGGACTTTGGCTTTATCACTCAGGAAATTATTTCGAACTTCGATGAAACGGCACTCATCTTTGCCTCGCTGATCCTTTTCGGGTTATTGGCCGTCTTCTTTATTTCTTCATACACGGTAAAAGAAAGAGATGATGCCCGTGAGGAGCTTTTCAAAGAGCGGGAGTATTTAATTCGGGATGCGATACACCATCAGAAGGAAAGTCAGTTTACCAAACGTATATACCACACCCACCACAAAGCGGAGAAAGTGATGGGCTTTATCAAGGAAGATCTTCGCGCTCTTGGAACAAACACAATTGAAGACATCAAGCTTCGCGTTACTCGCTACGCAAACTTTATTTCTCGCGTTATTTATGATATGAAGTGGTACGACCCTCCACTACAGACCATACGCAATCCGATTTTTCGCACCGACCTCAATGAGGTGATAGAGTTTATTGTTCAGCACATTTTTTTACGCACTGCCGAGCAACATGGCTGTAAGTTTCAGCTTGATCTTGCTGATTCACTTCCTGTAATCTCTGTAAACGAATTCGTTGTTTGGGAAGTGCTGGAACCGCTTATGCAGAACAGCATTGAACATTCGGCCGAGAAAGCGGTAACCGTAACTATTTCAACTGAGTATTTGCCGGAGTTACATGAAATACATATCTATATTAAAGACAACGGCTATGGTTTTCCCGCAGCCCTGCTTGAAAAAAGCCCCAGTGGTGTTAAGCGGATTTTCCTTGAAAACATCACGACTAAAACAGATAGTAGAAACTCCGGATACGGGTGCTATCTTGCTTTTGAAATATCAAAACGCTGTGGTTGGGAGATAGACGCACTAAATATTCCGGATGGCGGAAGCTGTATTAAACTTACGATTCCTTATAAAAAGATCGGAACATATGAAACCGCATAAAATAGATATCCTGCTCATCGAAGACGAAGCCTATGATGTGCATCGGGTTCGGCAGACCATAAAGCTTCTTGAAGACAGGTTGATTCTAAAGGAAGTCGTCTCAAATGGGCATCGCGCTCTGGAACTTCTGGAAGGAAAGCAAAATTTCGATGTTGTGATAATGGATTATCAGATTGCCGGTGGTGTTTCCGGTGAGGCGTTGATTCGTAATATCAAGGAAATCGATCCGACTGCCCAGATTATTGTTATCACAAAAATGACTACTAATATTACAGACTTCGACTTTGCCAACAAGCTAATCGAAGCTGGTGCTATGTGGTACTGCACGAAGTACCCGGGAGATATTGAAGATTATATTTATCAGCCGACCGACTTCATTCTCAGCATCTATAATGCCTACGAGAAACGGAAACTTGAGAAAGCCCGTCGCAACTCGGATCGTCGTTTAACGGACACCATCACCGAAACGCTGGAGCGTAAATCGATTATTGGTGAGTCAATTCCGATGCAAACGCTGCGCGAGCAGATCAGACAGTGTGCATCCGCAGATACGACCGTTCTTATCCGCGGCGCATCCGGAACCGGCAAGGAGTTGGTCGCAACCAACATTCATTATAATCACCCCCGCCGCCTCGAAAAGTTTGTTGCAATAAACTGTGGCTCCCTTCCGGCAGATTTGATAGAGAGTGAACTCTTTGGCTTTGAGAAAGGAGCTTTTACCGGAGCCACAACCAAAAAGGCCGGACTTTTCGAGGTTGCAAACGGTGGAACCATATTTCTGGACGAAATTGCTGAACTACCGCTTACCTCCCAGGTAAAATTGCTTCGCGTTATTCAGGAAGGTGAAATCGATAAAATCGGCAGGACCGGCTCTGTAAAGGTAAACGTTCGTATTATCGCAGCGACCAATAAGAATCTGGAAGAAGAAGTTCGGGCAAAGCGATTTCGGGAAGATCTATACTATCGCCTGAACGTTGTATCTATTATTGTTCCACCTCTAAAAGATCGGCGACAGGATATACCTTTGCTTATTGAACATTTCTCTGCGCAATACAGCGGTGAAATGAATCGGGCACCGATGAAGTTCTCTGATAAGTCTATGGAAGTTTTAGTTACCCATAGCTGGCCCGGGAACGTTCGTCAGCTGCAGAATGTAATTCAGCGCCTACTATTTACTCAGGCTGAGCTAATCACCCCGGCACTGGCTGCAAATGCTCTGAAAATGCCGCTTGATGAAGAAAGCGACAATCAAATGATGTGGGACCCGGAAAATATTCGCCCTTTGAAAGAAGTAGAAAGGGAATTCCGTGGTCAATATTTCGAGTTCGTGCGAAGCTGCACCAACTCGGATGCCGAAGCAGCCCGCAAGCTGGGACTTGCTCCTCCAAACTACTATCGGATGAGCAAAGAGTTGGGATTGAAGTAACATCTTATTCACGTATTGTTATTGGAATAATAAGCACTGATTATCATTCTGATAATCAGCAGCTTTTCTAACGATAGATCCTCTTAAAAGAGCCGCTGTATTCAATAGCTATATTTCCCGATCAGAAGTCACTTGCTTAGCTCAAGTGTATGTTTTTAATGATGTTCAAACACTATACCTTTTCCAACTGCTGCCATACGATCTGTTAATGATGCTTTGGCACAATTTCTGTTTTAGTTGTGTTGGTGTTAAATCTCAATATCGAGGACTTTATGAGTACAATTCGGTTACCGTTTATTTATACAGTAGTGCTCCTCTTCCTGATCACATTTGCTTCATCCGCAATGTTTGCGCAAGGAACGGGGTTTTTTAAGGCTGATGGTCAAAAGATTGTCGATGGATCAGGCAATGAAGTTTTACTTCGCGGCATGGGACTTGGGGGTTGGCTGGTGCCTGAAGGCTATATGCTAAACATTCCTGGATTCGGCTCGCCGACCTCAATTGAAGCTCAGATTCTTGATGTGCTTGGTCCACAGGATACTGAGGAATTTTATCGTCGCTATACGGCAAACTACGTAAACGAAGCCGATATAGAAGCGCTGGCACAGTGGGGCTTCAATCATGTGAGGCTCCCGTTTCACTATAAAACGATTTACGACCCGGTAACGGAGCAGTACAAGGAAGAAGGGTTTGCTATTTTCGACTCGCTGATCGCCTGGTGCGATACTTACGATCTGGATGTAATTCTTGATATGCATTGTGCACCCGGCGGACAGTCTAAAGACAATATTGCCGATGGAGACGGAATCCTTGCTCGTCTCTGGACCGATCCGGCAAATCAGGCCCTTACGGTTAAGATCTGGAAAGAAATTGCCACGCGCTATGTCAATGAAACTCGCATTATAGGGTACGACCTGATCAATGAACCGGTATTGCCTCCGGGTTTCACTAACCAGGCATTGCGTGATCTATATGTCGAGATAACCGATAGCATACGCACCGTTGACACAAACCACATTATCATCGTCGAGGGAAACTTCTACGCAACCAACTTTGATCTGCTTGTTCCTCCCTGGGATAACAATATGGTCTACAGCTTCCATAAATACTGGAGTGCAACAACCATTAATACCATACAATACTTAATCGATATTCGCTCCCAATATAACGTACCGCTTTGGATGGGTGAATCCGGTGAGAATTCCAATGGATGGTATTATGAAACTATAAACCTGTTTGAGAACAACAACATTGGCTGGTGCTGGTGGACAAACAAAAAGCTGGGCACGATTACCAGCCCGATGTCGGCAACACCGCCCGCAACTTATCAGACAGTGTTGAATTACTGGAACGGTTCAGCCGGCAAACCTTCACAATCCTTCGCAAGAGACGCACTTTTCGGAATGGCAGAGGCTTTAAAGCTTGAAAACTGCGTCCCAAGGCCCGGCGTTTTAAGATCGATGTTCGACCCGGACTTTCCATTTACAACTGAAGCATATGAAGATCACCAGATTCCGGGAACAATCGAAGCGGTACATTACGATTTTGGACATCAGGGGCTGGCTTTCTTTGATATTGATTATAAAAACACCAGCGGTCCTGGTGGCGGCACCTGGAATCAGGGCTGGAGCTATCGCAACGATGGTGTCGATATCGAAGCATCTCAGGACCCCCAGGGTTATGCCTATAACGTCGGATGGATAGAAACCGGTGAGCGCCTGACATATACAGTCAACGTTCAAACAAGTGGATTCTATCTCGTTGGATTTAGAGTTGCCAGTCAATCCGGTGGCGGCAAGCTACGCATGTTGGTGGATGGACAGTTCCTGCCACAGGAAATTAATATACCCACAACCGGTGGATGGCAGAACTGGCAAAGTGTCGAGATGAGCAATGTTGAGCTACAGGCAGGAACACGCCAAATTACGCTATTTGTAACGGGTGGTGGTTTTAACCTAAATCAAATGGTTTTCTTCCTTTTTGCCACCGGCATAAATGATGATGGAAGTTTGATTGAAGATTTTCGTCTTGATCAGAACTATCCAAATCCATTTAATCCATCGACGACTATTCAATATTCGCTGCCCCAGGCAGCTAACATAATAATCCGGATTGTCGATACTCAGGGACGCATCGTTCGAGAACTGGAAAACAGTCAGCTCCCTTCCGGCCCCCATTCCGCAGTCTGGGACGGTAAGGCAGATAGCGGCGAGGCGGTAAGTAGCGGAGTCTATTACTACACGCTTCAGGCGTCAAATGGAAGCCAATCGTTATTTAATCAGTCAAAGAAGCTAATCCTTTTGAAGTAAACATCAGGCAGCAGTATGCGTGGCACAATCAACACTGTTCTTGTATTGCTTGGCTTTTCTGTAATCCTTACAGGAAAGCCATTTAAGGGTGCAGAGTATCGTACGAACATTGAAATGCTCTACGGCAAGTTTGAGGTTCGCATGAAATCTGCAGCCGGAAGTGGTTTATTAGCTTCTTTTTTTACCTTCCACACCTCAGGCTCCTTACCGGCTGAATGGAATGAAATTGACATTGAAATTCTCGGACGCTACTCTGATGAGATTCAATTCAACGTGATTTCCCCCGGACGGATTAACCATGAACATTCCGTTCAGCTTAAATACAACCCACATGAGAGCTTTCACTTATATTCCATAGAATGGACACCGGACTATATTTCATGGTCTGTAAACGGCTATGAGGTCTTTCGACAAACCGAGCCGCATATCGAGGAAATTATTCATGCCAAGCAGCTTATGATGAATATCTGGCAGCCTAATTTCCCCGGCTGGGTCGGTAACTTCGACCCTTCAATCCTGCCGGTCTACGCCTATTACGACTGGATTAAGTATTACGAGTGGACTCCAGGGATTAACGACAATTTCACATTTCAGTGGTCGGATAATCTGGATAATTATGATCAGAGTCGTTGGCTTATTATGGACAATCACACCTGGATAAACAATAATGCAGATTTGATTTTTGAAAACGCCGTTTTTCAGGACGGGTATCTAATTTTATGCCTCACGGATGATGCAAACCTGGGCTATAGCGGAGCACCGGTAATCGATACAGACATTGTTGCCCCCTATCCCATTTATGCACGTATGTATGATGAAACAATCACCGTTGCCTTTTCAGAACAGCTGGACGCATCCACTGCTGAAAATATCTCGAATTATAACGTCCCTCCACTTACGGTAACAAGGGCAACTCTTCAGGCCGACCAAAAGCGAGTCATACTGGATGTCCCCGGACTGGATAATACATTATCCTATAATCTGATTATGACAGACATCATGGATCCGGCAGGGAATACGATAAACATTGAAGTCGTCCCCACCGAAAAACCACTTCCGCTTCCCATTAGCATTACCGTCGGTTCAGGTAATTCAGCGGGAGATTACATTGGCGATTTTATTTGGGACCATACCACAAACCGCGGACATACCGGTGGCGAAATATTTCTTCATTCGGGAAGTCAACAGTTCGATAACACCGATGAAGATGAGGTTTATCTTTCCGAACAAAGAAGGATTCGGCATTATCAGGTCAATTTGGCGAATGGCGTTTACGATATTACCCTAATGACCGCTGAAACGGAATTCACATCACCGAGCGCAAGAATTTTCAACGTCTCTGCTGAAGAGCAGGTTCGCATCAGTAATTTTTCGATATACGCTGAAGCAGGTCTTCGTCAGTTCTATGCGGTTGAAAAAGTGATGCAGAATATCGAAGTTCAGGACGGAGTACTGGACCTGTATTTTGAAGCGGTTACCGGCACACCGGTTCTAAGTGGTATTCGGATTGAGCGTATATCAACAGGCCTTGGAAGATCAACTGAACAAATACCAAAAGATTTTGATTGGCAGGTTTATCCCAACCCCTTTAATCCGACAACATCCGTTGCCTATACTGTTGATGAGTCCTCGGATATTGAGTTAACTTTGTTTAATTTACGCGGTCAAATAGTTAGAAAGTTCGGTTCAACACCGAAATCAGCCGGCAGACATGTTCAGCAACTTACGGCAGATGGCCTTGCTGCCGGTCTTTACTTTTTACAAGTAACGGTTAATCAATCCTTTCAGGATGTTAAAAAACTGGTTTTGCTCAAATAATGACGACACCCAAGAAAAAAGAATCTCAGAACCAATCACTTTCTCTTAGAGCAAAGCTCATACTTGGCCTGACTCCATTCCTGTTATTGGCTGGCCTTGAAATACTGCTTCGTCTAACCGGCTCTTTTGCTCTTGCGCCGTTATTTATCCAAGTAAATTATGGTGGTGAAAAAGTATATCAGCTTAACACAACGGTTGCAGAGCGCTATTTTAATCCTGATAAAATGACCGTTCCCCAGCTTTACCCTGAGAAGTTCCGTATTGAGAAAACGGACAAAACGTTTCGTATTTTTTGTCTGGGAGGCTCCACTACAGCCGGTTTTCCGTTCGACGCTCAGGTTCCGTTTCCTCATCAGCTTCGCTTTATGCTTGCGCAAAAATACTCATCTTATGATATAGAGGTAATCAACATCGGTATCTCAGCCGTGAACAGCTTCACTGTACTCGATTTAATGCCTGAGGTATTAGAGAAAGACCCGGATTTACTGATTATATATATGGGGCATAATGAATTTTATGGGGCCTATGGCAGCGGATCAACCCAGTCCGTTGGAACGCAGGGATGGTTTGTTAGAACCTATTTGGAATTGCGGAAATATCGAATTGTCGAAATGCTCCGGCAAGCCTTACTGTTTTTCTCAGGAAGTTCAGAGGCACCTCCGACAGATCAGAGTCTAATGGAATCTCTCAGTTCCGATACATCAATACCGCTTGACTCGCCAAAGTATCAGCAGACTCGCCAAAACTATCAGGACAATCTGGATCGCATATTAACGCTGGCGGGTGAAAAAAGCGTACCGGTTTTTCTAAGCTCTCTAACAAGTAATCTGTCCGATCAACAACCTCTAGAACAGACAGCAGGTGGCCGGGAAGCCAATCAGCTATTCAAAACCGCAAAACAAACTTTCGCTACCGGCAATATGCTAACAGCTAAGAACCTGTTTATGCAGGCCAGAGATAAGGATGGAATCCGGTTTCGGGCTACAGCTGAATGGAACAGCGTTTTAAGAGAGGCCGCTACCAGACACCAGTCCACCTATATCGACATTGACAATGCGTTTATTCAAAAATCTAAATCGGGTATTCCCGGTTATGACCTGTTCTGCGATCACTTACACCCCACCCCGGATGGATACTACCTGATGGCCAGGCAATATTATCGTGAAATAGAAAGCCAGCAGCTCCTATCCAATGGAAATCCGGTCTTTAAACCAGCAGGTAATCCGTATTACGTTACGCCACTCGACTGGGAAATCGGCTATTTGAAGATATATCAAATGCTGCATCGCTGGCCTTTTCCATATAAGCAGGTTACCTTCGAAACCTATCCGCCAAAGACCACTCCCGAAGCGAAACGAATTGCCGGTGAGTTCATCTTTTCTCATCAAAATTGGGAAAAGGCGCAATACGACATGGCCGAGACCTATATCGCTACGAGTAATTATGGCGCAGCAATCCGCCAGTATTTTGCTGTCCACACCTATTTCCCGGGGAAAAGCATGCCTTTTGAAAAGCTGGCTGCCCTGTACCAGAAACTTGGCGACTTAAAGAATGCCATTTCAAGCTATCAAAAAGCGCTACGAAGAGCTCCGGGAAATCCCGGCCTGCTGCGGTTTAACTATTCAAAAGTATTAAGCAAGTCCGGCAATCATAGCGAAGCAATCGAGGTACTGCGCCAGGCAATGAATTCCAGAGGCTTATCCCAATCCCAAATGTTGGAAGCGAGATATTATTTAGCCGGTTATTTATTTAACACTGCCCAATACTCCCAGGCCCAGGTTGAGCTGGATAAATTTCTCAATTTATCTCCTGATCATAAGCAGGCAAACGAGCTTCGTAAACGACTACAAAAATACATCAGCAACTAGCGTTGCCAGATGATTACGACCTCTTATCAATTTGATAACAATTTTATTATCAAAGTAATATTGCCCTCAAATTGCTACACCATCCAACCTCAATCAAAGCTCCTTATTCCGCGACTTATGCCCTAAAAACATCTTTGGCACGCCATATGTATTGTGCGTAATGTCACTTTGGGGATTCAATGTTCGCACTTAATGAAATAGACATCTTCACGATTGTCGGATACTTTATTGCTGTATTCGGTATCGGTTATTATTACTCAGCTAATCAGCGTGAGTCCAGCGAGCAATATTTTCTTGCTGGTCGTCAGATGGGTTGGTTGGTCATAGGTGCATCCCTCTTCGCCACCAATATTTCAACAGAACATTTCGTTGGTCTTTCCGGATACGGCGCAACACGCGGCCTGGCAGCCGGAAGCATCGAATGGATGGCAATAATATTCCTGATGCTGCTTGGCTGGTTCATCGCTCCGGTATTTATCAAGTCCGGTGTGTATACTGTCCCGGAATTTTTCGGCTTACGTTTTAATAAAGCCACCCGTCTCTATCTTGCTACCGTATCCATCGTTGCCTACATCTTCACAAAATTATCCGTCACCCTTTTCGCTGCCGGCCTCCTTCTGGAAAAAGTTCTCGGTTGGGACATTTACTTCTCCGCAGTGCTGATGATGGTGATAACAGGTCTGTATACAATTTTAGGCGGCCTTAGCGCTGTGATGTATACCTCGGTGCTCCAGGCTGCTTTGATGATTATCGGCTCACTGGTGCTCACTGTGGGGGGGCTGATTGAAGTGGGTGGTTGGGAAAGCCTTCAGGGACGTTTATCCGCAGAACACTTCAGCATGTTTAAATCGGCTGGCGATTCAGACTTCCCGTGGTCGGGAATTCTATTCGGTGCGCCGATTCTGGCAATCTGGTATTGGTGCACAGACCAATATATTGTGCAGCGTATTCTGGCAGCCAAAAACGTCAAAGCTGCACGAAGCGGGACCATACTTGCCGGTTTCCTGAAGATTTTACCGGTACTGTTGTGGGTTATTCCCGGACTGGTTGCTGCTGCACTTTATCCGGGTATCTCAGGCAATGAAGCCTACACAGCTCTGCTGGGCGGTGGCATCGTTCCTGCTGGCCTTCAGGGTCTGGTGATTGTAGGAATACTATCGGCTCTGATGTCTTCACTCGCTGCCTGTTTCAATAGTGCTGCCACTCTTTTTACGATGGATTACTACAGGGTCTGGTATCCGGATACCCCGGACAAAAAGCTGGTCTTAATAGGGCGTTTGTTCACGACCGGCATGGTTCTGGTTGGCATCGTTTGGATTCCACTCACCAAGTTCATCAATTCTAACATGTATGTTCATTTACAGACAATGCAAGCATATATCAGTCCACCGATAGCAGCAGTATTCATCACCGGACTGATTTGGCGCCGGGCAAATGGGCGGTCTGCCTTCGGCGCATTAATTTCAGGTGGTGCAATCGGAATGCTCCGTCTTCTCTATGATATGGATATGCTGGGAGATTCACTCCTTGCAGATTTAATTCACCCTTTTGCATCTCTAAACTTTTTACACTTTGCCGCCGCCCTCTTCCTGACAACCATTGCGATAATGACTGCGCTCAGCTATTTGTTCGAGCGCTCAGGTAGAAAAGCATCCGGCAATTTGGTTCTATCACGGGAAAGCCTTCGCTTCCTGTCCAGCGAAAGTCCCAGTATTAATGCTTTTGGTGTATTAATACGCAGTCATCAACAAATCTTATCCATTCTTTTAATGGTTCTAATCGCGGTCCTTTCCGCAATGTTCATTTAACTCAGCACTGAGGCATTTATGAGGTTTGCCAAGACATTCATTGTTGTTCTGATCACCGGACTGTATTTGAGTGCATGTTCCTCGGAAGAAGCGCCTGAACAAGCTCAGCTCAACGAAGACCAACAGCTTATAGTGGCTAATGCAGGTGAAACGGTTATTGACTGGCACCAGGTTTGGAGAAGCTTTCATCTTGAGCCGCGTTGGCAGCGGGGTTTAAGCAAAGAAGCGGCATTTGCAAATCAGCTGAACTATCTGATAGATCAAAAGCTCTACGCTTCAGAAGCTCGCAAGGCAGGACTTGATAAAACGGCTGAGGTGATGGGACAGCTTGATTTTATTACCCAAAAAGAGATGTTGAAAGCTCTATATGCTGAAGAAGTTGCCAGTAACGTAGAAATTAGTGACGCCGAATATCAGGAAGCTTATGTAAAGCTAAAAAAGCGCGTTAAGTTGGCATATATAGCAACGCCAAACAAAGAGCGAGCAGCAACCTACCAGTCACTATTGTCGAGCAAATCCCATGACCAGATCGTACTGGTCAATCCTTCTGAAGATGAAGTTGGTGTCACTCCCTTTTTTAGCCTGGGTGATATGGAAGAGCGTCTCGAAAAAGCAGCTTTTTCCCTGGCATTAAACGATGTAAGCGAACCGATTCGCATTGAAGGGAAATATCGAATTGTAAAGCTGATTGATAGCGAACGTGACCTCTTTATGTCCGAAATGGATCTTGCTGAGAAAAAAAGCAAAATCCACAAAGTCCTGTTTAATCGAAAAGCCCGGAAATTCTCCGACAAGATTCTATTCGATGTATTAAAAGATAAAGATATCGATATCCAGCGAGAGACATTCTTTGCTCTTCTCTCTCACCTCGAAGAGATCGTTGAGAATAAGGAATCGGACGATGCGATGCCGGTATATCTCACCAACCCCGAGATAAAAAAGACGCTTCAATCCAGTGGAGATTTAAAAAATAAAGTACTGGTAGAGTTTCGCGGCGGAGAAATGACTGTCGGAAGCTTCATGCAGGATTTACTAAATCGCCCTACCGGTTTGCGTCCGCAAGTTAACATGGCAGCACCATTGAAAAAGGCTATTGCCGTTGCGGTACGTGATCACGAGTTGCTGAAGTTGGCCTATGAGAGAAATTTACAGGACTCCCCCACTGTTCGCTATGAAGTTGCGTTGCAAAGTGATCAGTTACTCGCACGGTACTGGCTAAAGGAACAGCGTAAAAACCATTCGGTACCACAAACTGCACTGGCAAGTTTTGCGGAGAGTGATCGACTGAACACTTTGAAGAAGCAGTTTGGCGATAAGCTGGATAAAGCAGCAATAAAAAACATCCAGGCAGACTATTTCTTTACTCAAAAGCGCATGGCGTTATCGGATAGCCTGAGAAATGTTTATCAGGTAAAAATGGACTCTGCACTTGTGCTGCAGAAAATAGGCGATCCGGAAACAATACTAGACAAGAACCAAATCGATTTTGTATTCAGAGAAAACTACTAATCTAACTATCGGGTTAATCCTTTAATCAACAGGAGATCTTGCAGTTTCGTTTTACGGGAGTTAAGGAGCAGGTTTTTTGAGGTGTACTAATTTAATCAGATTTATTTACTCAGGAGGTCATTCACGATGAAACTTTCTATACGAACGTTGCTATGCGTGATGTGCTTATGGGGAGTTGGCTTTGCCCAGCTGTCCATTGAGAAGTTTGAAGTACCGGTAGATACCAATTATACGGTTATCTACGCCCAGGTATCTGACACCAGTGAAGTTGTACTGAGTCAGGAAACCACTATCGTTGCAGAAGGTGCTGAAGCACTCCGCTTTGACTGGGTTGCTCAGGCAGCCGAAGGTTGGGGTGGATTCGCCAAGATGGAATTATGGAACCCGGATTCTATGGCGGTTTGGGACTTTAGTGCTTTCGATACAATTGCTATCAGCTATTATATTGATTCCCCATCTTCATCACCAGGCCGTGCAGAATTCCGTCTGCAGTTATTCGACGTAAGCGATGGCGGTATTGATGCTTATGATGCAGGTGCTACCGAAATTTGGTATTCTTTCAACTACATTCTGGACGATACTCCTGGCTGGAATGAGCTTCGCATACCGATGGAAGACGTTGGTGGCGGCGCTACCGGTGGTTCTAATGGTTTCTGGAGAACCGGCTGGGCTGGTGTTGCCGGTAACAATGCTCTGGACCTAAATGCAATCAAAGGTCTTGGTTTTGAAATTTCCGTTCAGGGTCCGCAGGACTTTGCGGTAATGGAAGGCTCCATTGTTTTCGATGATATGCGCCTTGAAGGTGGATCCGCGCTGGATCTGGTTTTCTTTAACGGTAGAGTGATTCCGGCAGAGAATACTCCTTTTGCATGGAATGGTAGTCTTGTTGTAGAACAAGGTACCGGAGCAACAGCCGGAACAAATGCCCTGCGTTGGGATCAGCAGCCAGGACAAGCCTGGACCGGATTTGGCTTTGAATTTCCGGAAAAGTTCATGTCCTTCCGCTGGCCGGTAGACACCCTGAAGTTCAAGATTAAAGCTCCGAGCGGAACCGGACCTCTGCGTGTTCAGTTTGCTGATGCATCCGGTAATGCAGTTAAGGAAGTTATTGGTGAGCCTTCCGGTGGCTATAATGACACCTGGATGGACGTTGCAGTTCCTCTGTCCGCTATTGATGATTTCGAGGCCGGTACAGAGTTTGACACTACAGCCGTTAACAAGTTTGAGATCCTCGCCGAGGGTAGCGGTAATGGCTATACCATTCTTTTCGACGATATGTGGACCGGTAATCCGGATATCGATGTTTTACCGCCATCTCCTCCGACTACCCTATTTGTAGTTCCGGACAACCTGACCAACCTGGTTACCTGGGTGGATACGCCGAATGAAGAAGGCGAAACCTATCAGATTTACTACAGCACCGATCCGATTACGGATCTGATGGCTCCAAACGTAGAAGTTGTTGAGCAGGGTGTGAATGCTCTTGAGAATAGCGGTTCTATTTCTCACCTGCTGTATTCACCGCTGGCAGATTCAACAGTAGACTACTACTATGCTGTAACTGCTACCGATGCAGCTGGTAACCAAAGTGCTCCTGTTACCTCAGCCAATGCTACCAGCAATACTGCTAAAGGTATCGCAACCATTTCGCTGGACGTACCGTCAAACTTTGTTGCAGACGGCGATCTTAGCGAGTGGTCCGGCGTGAAGCCTTTTGAAATGGCTCCTTCACTCGGAACTCCGATTGTTACCAACACCACCATTAGCGGTGACGGCGACCTCTCGCTGGATGTTTATTTCGCAGCTGATAATGACTACCTCTATTTCGCAATGGACGTTACGGATGATGTAGTTGATACAACTGCTGCAAACTCCTTTGAGCAGGACAGCCCGGATCTGTTCATTGGTACTTATGACTGGCACGGTGTGCCGAACTCCGGTTATGGCCGCGGTGCTCGCGCCGACCATCACCTGCGTTTCAACCATAACCAGGTTATTCTCGATAATCAGGGTGGTGCAGTATTGGTAACCGCTGGTTCAGCAGATTACCACTGGGAGACCTCCTTCCCGGTCGGTTATGTTCTTGAAGGCCGAATCGCATGGGCAGACATCGCAGCACCGGGTGGTGACGATGTATTTGTTCCTGTAAATGGCTTCCGCGTTCCGTTTGATATGTCTGTAAACGACGCTGACGGTGGCGGTATTCGCGAAGGTATTATGGCATGGTCACCTTACAATGAAGACCGTTCCTTCCAGTCTCCGGAGTGGTGGCTGTATACCTGGATTGGTGATCGTAACAGCCCGATCGTAGGTATTGGTGACGATGATGCAACGATTCCGGTTGAGTTCGCTCTTGAGCAGAACTATCCGAATCCGTTCAACCCGACCACAACCATCGAATACAATCTGGCCAAGCAGGCCGATGTTAAGCTGACCGTTTACAATACGGTTGGTCAGAAGGTTGCGACTCTGGTTAATCAGAGCCAGACTCAGGGACGCTACAGTGTAGCTCTCGACGCAAGTCAGTTTGCAAGCGGTATCTACTTCTATCGCCTGGAAGCCGGCAGCTTTGTTCAGACACGTAAAATGATTCTGATGAAGTAACTCCTTAGCTCACCGGAGCGGCAATTGCCGCTCCGGTTGCTTAAAGGTCAACCCGACTAAAGAGAGAGATTATCGAAAAATGAAACGCTACAATATAATCCTGAAACGCCTTCTGTTTGCCGGCATCAGTCTGCTACTCCTGCAGAATATTGCTTTGGCTGGTACGACAGGAAAAATTGCCGGTGTTATAAAGGATGCAGATACCGGTGAAGCATTACCCGGTGCTGTCGTCTATCTCGAGGGCCAGAATTACGGCGCAACGACTGATGTAGACGGCTATTATTTCATCCTGAATGTCCCCCCCGGCAGTTACACTCTGGTAGGTGAAATGCTAGGCTATGCCAAAGTCCAGATCCAGGACCTGCGTGTTAGAATAGATCAGACAACACGTCAGGACATGAAGCTAAGCAGCCAGGCTATAGAGGGACAGGAAGTAAACGTTGTGGCTGATCAGCCGCTTATCCAAAAAGATGTTACCGCCTCGGTAGCGACCATTGGTGCAGAAGAAATTGCGGCACTCCCGGTAGACGACTTTAATGAACTTGTCAATATTCAGGCCGGTGTTGTTGACGGACACTTTCGTGGAGGCCGGCTTGGTGAAGTAGCCTACCTGGTTGATGGTATTCCGGTTAACGACCCCTACAACAACAGTCGCGGTATCGAGATTGAAAATAGCTCTATTCAGCAGCTGGAAGTGATTAGCGGGACATTTAACGCTGAATATGGTCAGGCTCTCTCTGCTGTTGTAAATCTTGTTACAAAAGAAGGCGGCAAAGACTACGAGTTAAACGTAAACGGCTTTGGAGGATTCTTCCTCACAGACAATAGCGAGATTTTTCCGAATCTCGACTCATTTGATGGAATAACCGCCAGAAGTCTGGAAGCCTCTATTTCCGGTCCGGTACCCGGTTTTGGTGGCAACATGCGCTTTTTTGCCACTGGACGAACCCTTAGAAGCGACGGCTATATCAATGGTATTCGCACTTTCAATACTTCAGACGGATATGATCCTGCCGTGGGCATTTTATTCAATACCGGTGATAGTTCTTTTGTGCCGATGAATAATTTTGAAGAGAACACCTTTAATGGCAAGCTAACCTACTACATTACCCCGTCCTTAAAAGTGAACTTCGGTTTATTGTTTGCAGACAACTTTGGTCGAGGCTATGACCACTCTTTCCGTTTCGTGCCGGACGGCATTAAAGACAATTTCCGCGACAACTTAAACTTCAATATGGTGCTAAACCATGGATTCTCAAAGAACGGTTACTATACCATTCGTGCTGCGCGCAATATGAATCAGTATGTGGGATACCTCTACGAAGATCCATTTGACTCACGCTATGTAATTCCCGAGCAGGGACAGGCAAACGGCGTAAACAGCTTCCGCACCGGTGGTAACCAGAGCGATCGTTATGACCGCACGACAACGACTGATGTTGCAAAGATCGATTTGCGGACTCAGTTGACCAAAGAGCACTTTATCGGTCTTGGCGTTGAATATAAAACGCATAATATTGAACAATTTTTTACGGCGTTCCGATCCAACAACATTGCTGGTGCCGAAGGCATAATCTATCCGGAAGCATTTTCGGTTGGGCAGGAAGATTACGAGAAGAAGCCGACTGAAATTTCCGCTTATCTGCAGGATAAAATCGAATTTCAGGATTTTATCATGAACATTGGTCTGCGATATGACTATTTCGACCCGAATACTCTTGTACCGGCAGACTTGAAAGATCCGAATCTGGACTTTCTCGGGCAGGATAATCTGCGGGATATTGATCCAAAACAGCAGATAAGTCCTCGTATGTCCGTGGCGTTTCCAATTAGTGCAGATGGTGTTATCCACGTTGCATACGGACACTTTTTTCAAATTCCGAATTTCGAATTCCTCTATGGTGGTATCAGCGACTCTGCGGGCGTTACGCGATTTATCATCGACCTGGGTGCTGACCTGAACGGTCCGCGTGGAAACCCGGATCTGGAGCCACAGCGCACCACAACATATGAGATCGGTATTAAGCAGGGACTCAACGACCTTATCGCAGTTGAGCTAACCGGTTACTACCGCGATATTCGCAACCTGGTTGACACAGAAATTATCGAAACCTATAACGGCGCTCAGTATGCCCGGTTTATCAACCGCGACTATGGTAACGTCCGAGGGGTAATTCTTGGGCTGGATAAACGCTTTGCCAACTACTGGGGTGGCCGAGTTGAATATACTTATCAGTATGCTGAAGGAAATGCTTCAGATCCGCGCAGCGTATTTTTTGACAATCAATCCGATCCACCACGTGAGCCGGAAAAGCAGCTAACGCCACTGGACTGGGACCAGCGCTCTACGCTGAACTTCTCTCTTAACGCCGGTAAGCCGGGCAACTGGACTGTAGGCGCCATTGGACGCCTCGGCTCCGGAACACCATATACGGCAGACCTGACCTACATTGCCGCGCAGGTAAACTTCCGTAACAACCGCAAGAAGCCAATGACGTATCAGCTGGACCTTCGCGCAGAGAAGCAGTTCAACTTTGCCGGTACGCGGATAACCGGATATGTATTCGCCTACAATGTCCTCGACGCATTAAATGAGAACTGGGTGTATGGTTCTACCGGTGAAGCAGACAGAGACCTGAATGCCATTCGTAATCAGGGTGAAATTATCGGTTATAACAGTATTCAAGATTTCGTACTTAATCCAACTGCCTATCGACCGCCAAGGGAAATCCGCCTGGGCTTCTCATTCGGACTTTAGACAAAGGAGATTCTAACGCATGAAGATAACAACAATCATATTGACTCTCCTGGTCTTCGGCTCGACCTTTCTTGTCTATGCTCAGGAAAGACCGGAAGTCATTGATGCCTACCTGAATGAGCCTTACGGGGATAATCTGTTCCGTCGTAAGGGCATTATGGATGGTAATCAAATTCGAACTCAGTATTTCAATCAGGGTGAAGTAGGTAAATGGCCGGATCAACCGTCCGGTGAATGGCCTAAAGGCTCTGGACACTCCTATCTTGACGGTGTTGCCGTTCTGGTGGGTGCACGCGTCGCAACGACGCTGGCTGGAGTAGACACCTTTATTACCCCGGTTGAAGCTGCATATCGCGAGCACTTCGATCGCGATCCGATCACCGGAACCCCGTGGGGCTGGGAGCCGGTTCCAGGTTATAGTAATCCTGACGTAACCGTATCCGACGCTCCGGCTATAAGTAACGATTCTCGCACCTGGCCAACTCTCTGGCCCAATGCGATCTTTACTTTCCTGGACCAGCCACAATCCGACTGGATCAACACATCAGAGGTAAATGGTGAACCCGGCGTTGATGATGATCGTGATGGGGTCGTTGACAACTTCACCTACTGGAACGGATTCTTTGGTCGCGGCGTAAAGAATGCGGACGTTGAGACGTTCTTTGTAATGGACGATGCTTCCGATAAGGAATGGACACGTCCTCCCTACGAATACTTCCCTATAGACAGCGATCAAAATCGTGGTGGACTGGGACTGCGCGTTGAAGTACGTGGTTTTCAGTGGTCACAGGTACTGGCAGAGGACAATATCTTCTGGCTATATGACATTGTAAATCTGTCGGACACCACTTATGACCAGACTGCTTTCGGATTCCTGACCGACGTAGGTATCGGTGGAACAGCCGACTCCGGTGACGACAACGCCTCATTTGACCTTGAGCTTGATATGGCTTATGGCTGGGATGAAGACGGTATTGGACGTACAGACTTCGGACCATGGGAACCAACCGGCTATCTCGGTTATGCTTACCTTGAAAGTCCGGGAAATCCCTTCAACGGTTTTGATGATGACGGCGACGGCATTATTGATGAACGTCGTGATGACGGAATTGACAACGACGGCGACTGGTCACCATTTCGTGATCTGAATAATAACGGAACCTGGGATCCGGATGAGCCACTGAATGACGACCTCGGTCAGGACGGTGTAGGTCCCTTCGATCGTCAGTACAATGGTCCCGATCAGGGCGAGGGCGACGGAATTCCGACTCCTGGTGAGCCAGACTTCGACCGCACCGACATTGATGAGTCTGATCAAATCGGTCTGAACAGTATGTCCATTTACCGCCTGGTAGACGGTGGCGGTGGAGACGGGTGGCCGAAGCACGATGAAGGCCTCTGGGCGCGCATGAACTACTTTCAGTTCGACACGACTCTGCAGCGCTCAAATATTCAGATGCTCTTTGCATCCGGCCCGTTTGAGCTGAAGCAGGGATTTCGTGAGCGTTTCTCAATGGCACTGCTAAACGGTAGCGACCTCGAAGACCTTATCTTCAACAAGATTACCGTTCAGAATATCTACAATGCGAACTACAACTTTTCTCGTCCACCGTTCAAGCCGCTGCTGAAAGCAGTACCTGGTGATGGACGTATATTCCTTTACTGGGACCGAATAGCCGAAGAATCCCGCGATCCATTTCTGCTGGACTCTCTCGGTAACCCCAGAAAAGACTTCGAAGGGTATCTGATCTATCGAAGTACTGAAGCACAGTTTAACGACATTAAGGTAATTACCGATTCGCGTGGTGAGGCCAGATACTGGAAGCCTATCGCTCAGTTCGACCTTATCAACGACATTTCAGGACCGGACCCGGTAGGTATTAATGGAGCCCGATTCTGGCGTGGAAGTAATAGCGGACTGCAGTATTCCTTTGTAGACACTGACGTCGTAAATGGTCAGCGTTACTTCTATGCAGTCGTTGCTTACGACCAGGGTGATCCGAACTTTGGAACCTCCGGTCTACCACCTTCAGAGACCACAAAGAATATCAGTGAAGATGCAGTAGGTAACATCAACTTCATTGACATCAATTGTGCCGTCATTACTCCGAATGCTCCGGCAGCCGGATATGTCCCGCCGGAAATTAACGGCGATCTGTCTCGTGTTATTAGCGGTATTGGTACCGGTAACCTAACGGCGGCAATACTTGACCCGGAACTGATTGCTGAAGACACCCGCTATCGAATTCAGTTCCAGTCCGAAGGCGAGTATCCGGAATACACCACCAGCACGTATAGTGTAGGACGAGTAGAAGGTGACACCACAATCCTTATCGAAGAAGGTATTGATGCGGTGCGCTTTGGCGAAGACAATCCCAGCCCACCAGTTGACGGCGTTGTATTTACCGTTAATAACGACACCGCTATTGTTCTGGACCCAACCGAAAGCGGCTGGCTGATTGGTAGCAGTAACCTGGATATTCAGATTGTTCCACACACTCGCTTCCCATCCCTGTATGTTCCCTGGCCGGCAGACTACCGTGTTATCTGGTCTGATGGAATTGTTGACACCAGCTTCAATTCAAATCTTCCGGTTAATTTTCAGGTTTTTAACGTCACTGAAAATCGCTTCAGCGATTTTGAAGTTTGGGATAATGATAACTCAGGTGATTTCACAATTGGTGACGAAATTACCATTATTGAATTCCTGAACGGTCAGTTCCGCTTTACCTACGACCTGATTTATGCCTCACCTGCAAATCCGAACGCGACACCGGAAGAGCCGGTAAATGGGGATGAATATTACATCGCCACCGACAAGCCGTTCTTTGATGGTGACTATTTTGAAATCACCACCAAGTCGGCAACCACCGATCTTGATCTGGCACGTGACCAGCTGGATAAGATCAAGGTCGTTCCGAATCCATACATCGCAGGTGCTTCTTGGGAAGGCCGTAATGCGGTATTCGGTGCCGGTCGCGGTGAGCGACGTATCGATTTTATTCACTTACCGCAAGAGTGTACGATACGTATCTACACGCTTTCCGGAAAGTTGGTAAAAACGATTGAGCATAACAGTCCTGTTCTGGACGGTTCTCAACCGTGGAATCTCATTTCAGAAGATGGAACCGACGTTGCTTTTGGCGTCTACGTATTTCATATCGATGCGCCGAATATCGGCAGAACAATTGGAAGATTTGCACTCGTAAAATAGGACAGAGCAATGAAAGACAGATTATCAAAACACCTGTGTATTTGGCTTATCCTTTTGGTAAGCGGGCTGTCTCATGCTCAGGTGCAGAATTTTGCAGAAAATATCTCCAAGCGCGGAACTACCGCTGCCAGCTTTCTCGAGATAGGCGTAGGCGGCAGGGCTCTTGCACTTGGTGGAGCCTTTACAGCAATGGCTGACGATCCTTCAGCCATTTACTGGAACGTTGCCGGTATTGCCAAGATGCAAAAAAGCGGGCTATTCTTCAACCATTCCGAATGGATTGCGGAAACGAGCTTCGATTATGTATCCGGCGTATTCCAGATGGGGCGTTATGGTGCACTCGGTGTTAGCCTTACAGCACTATCAATGCCTGAAATGGCCGTTACAACTGTTGATGACCCTGAAGGCGAACTCGGACAGCGCTTTAATGCCGGTGACTTTTCCTTCAGCGTAGCATATGCACTTCGTCTGACCGATAATTTCGCAATCGGATTTAATCCGAAGGTGATTCATCAGTATATCTGGCAAATGTCCGCTACCGGATTCGCCATAGATCTGGGTGTTCATTACGACACTCCTTTTCCTGGTGTAAAGCTCGGATTCGCACTGACGAATTTCGGATCAAAGATGCAGATGAATGGCGAAAATGCTCGCGTGCTCTTCGACTTCGAACCGGGCTCTTCCGGAAATAATGAGCGCGTTCCGGCACTGCTGGAGACCTCGTCCTGGGCACTACCGCTGAATTTCAAGATCGGACTTATGTATCAGCTGCTGAATGTTCAACGAAACTCAGTTAGCCTGGCACTGGATGCACAGTATCCGAACAACGACTTTGAAAGCATGAATGTTGGAGTTGAGTACAACTTCGGAAATCGCCTTTCACTGCGCGGTGGCTACAGAGGTATACTTCTTGATGACACAGAAGAATCGTTCACATTCGGTGCCGGCCTGAATTTTCCGGTTGTCGGTAACGTCATGTTGCACTTCGACTTCGCTTATGCTGATTTCGGACTGCTCGAAAACGTTCAGAAGTACTCACTTGGAATTGATTTCTAATACTTCGGGCTTTTCTGAGCCAGGTATTAAATCAGTATGAGCATATTTAAATTCGAAAGGGTTCTCAAAATGAGGTTTCCGTCATTGGTACTTAAATTTATACTGTTGATCCTCATAGGATTTACAAGTATCATCTTCGCTCAAACCAAACAAGACGACGGTATCAGCGAAAAAGCAAAAAAACTGCTTTCCAAGATGACACTTGAAGAGAAGGTCGGTCAAATGACTCAAGTAACGCTTCAGGTGGTATCCAAAAGCAAGAGTTGGCCGGACGGCAGTAAACATTCACTGGATCCGGAAAAGCTGAATGAAGCGATAAAAAAGTATCATGTCGGTTCAATTCTCAATGTCTGGGACCTGGCACTTGACCTGGACGAATGGCATAATGTAATTACCACGATACAGGACGTGGCAACCAAGCAAACGAGAATGGGCATTCCGATACTGTATGGTATCGATGCTATTCACGGCGCAAACTATACGCAGGGAGCAACCTTGTTCCCTCAAAGCTATGGTATTGCAGCGACCTGGAATACAGAGCATGCGAAAGTCGAGGGCGAAATCACGGCCCTCGAAGTTCGAGCTTCCGGTATTCCATGGAACTTTAATCCTGTACTCGGGCTGGGACGGAATCCTGCCTGGCCGCGTTTCTGGGAGACTTTCGGTGAAGACCCATATGCCGCTTCCGCTTTCGGGCGGGCCTATATTAAAGGCCTTGAAGGTGATGACAACGATATTTCCAAAGAAGATCGTGTCGCTTCCTGCATGAAACACTACATCGGCTACAGCGTACCGCTTTCCGGTAAGGACAGAACTCCCGCAATGATCCCTGAGCAGATGCTGCGGGACGTTCTGCTTCCTCCGTTTGAGGAAGCCGTTAAAGCAGGTTCACATACCATAATGATTAATTCCGGTGACGTAAACGGAATTCCGGTGCACAGCAGTGAATTCCTGCTGACCAAAATTCTGCGTGAAGAACTCGGATTTACCGGAATGATCGTTACGGACTGGGAAGACATTATTCGTTTATACGACAGGGACCGCGTTGCGGATTCTCCGAAAGAAGCAGTGCGTATGGCTGTGAATGCAGGAATAGACATGAGCATGGTCCCCTATAACTATAGCTTTGCCGAGCATCTGGTAGATCTGGTAAATGAGGGGGCTGTTTCGATGGAGCGTATTGATGAGGCTACTGGTCGGATTCTTACGCTGAAAGAGAAACTTGGATTATTTGAGAATGCATATCCCAACAAGAAACTGCGTAAACGCTTTGCCAGTAAAGAGTCCCTGGAAGCTGCAGCGCGTGCAGCTCGCGAGTCAATAACACTGCTCAAGAACGATAATAACATCCTGCCGCTAAGCAAGTCTGCAAAGGTGCTGGTAACCGGCCCAACAGCAAACATGCTTTCTCCGCTAAATGGCGGCTGGACACTCACCTGGCAAGGTGATCAGGAAGCGGCATATCCCGAGGAGAAGCACACGGTTTACGAGGCTATCTCCGAGAAACTGGGCGGCAACGTAGAGTTCTCATCCGGCTCCGACTTTGAGTCGGCTAAGGATATCGATGATGCCGTGAAAAAGGCTGCTTCAGCAGACGCTATCGTACTATGCCTGGGCGAGCAGGCTTACTGTGAGACACCGGGTAATATCAATGACCTTACGCTTCCGGTTCCCCAACTTGAATTGGCCGAAGCACTTGTTGCAACCGGAAAACCAGTGGTATTGGTACTGGTTCAGGGTCGTCCAAGGGTAATTAGCAGAATTGCTGATAGTATCGACGGTATCATCATGGCTTATCTTCCGGGAATGGAAGGAGGGCCTGCAATTGCCGATGTTATTTTTGGCGATCACAACCCGGGCGGTAAGCTTCCGTTTACCTATCCGCGATATACCAATGACTTGACGACTTATGACCATAAATACCTCGAAATCCAGGGCGGTAATTCCTTTAATCCACAGTGGGAGTTTGGTCATGGGCTAAGCTACACAACATTTGAGTATTCTGATCTGAAGCTGAATCAGTCCAAAATGGTAGGTGGCGGTTCAATTCAGGCCACCGTTACCGTTAAAAATACCGGAGAACGTCCTGGAATCGAAAACGTTCTGCTCTTTGTGAGCGACCTCGTTCGATCCATAACACCACCGGTGAAGCAGCTTAAACGATTCGCCAGCGTTTCGCTGGATGCCGGAATGAGCAAAGAAATCACCTTCACTTTAAACTCTGAAGATCTTTCCTTTATTGGACGGGAAAACAAGCGCATTATTGAAGCAGGTGATTTTAAAGTTCGGGTGAGCGACCAGGAAGCTGATTTCTCTTTGGTTATCCCTGAGCAAGCCAGCACGATAAAAGCTACACCCTGAGAAACTAAATCGTTAGCCGGACAGAATTTTTAATCTGTCCGGCTGCTTTTTGGCAGGAATATGTTATTTCAGTATAATAACACATCTCTTAACCGCCGGCACTCAGTATGAAACAACTCTTTCTCATTTTTTTCATTGCATTCATTTTGCAGCCTTTACTGGCGCAGGATATTCTTATCAATGAATTTATGTCTACCAATGCCTCTGTATTGCAGGATGAGGATGGGGATTATCCGGACTGGATTGAGCTATACAATTCAGGAAGCACCACCATTCAACTCCAGAACTATGCACTCTCGGATGATTCTACAAATTTAAATAAATGGTTATTCCCCCAACTTCAGCTTGCTGCAGGTGAACATCTGGTAGTTTTCGCCTCAGACAAGGATCGATCACTAGCGACAGATAATTGGGAAACAATTGTAACATGGGGTGATGAATGGCGCTACTTTCCTGCTCCTACAAACCCACCTTCAGACTGGCGGGATATTGGCTTTGACGACACCAACTGGCCTGTGGGTAAAAGCGGCTTTGGCTATGGTGATGACGATGACTCTACAATCGTTACCCCAAGGTTAAGTCTGTTTATCAGGCATACATTTAATATTCAGGACGCTTCGGACGTTGCAAAGGCTTTTCTTGATGTCGATTACGATGATGGATTCGTGGCATATTTAAATGGTGTCGAAATCGCTCGCCGCAATGTCGGAATTGCCGGAGGAACACCACCGACATTCGACACTCCGGCCAATGGTTGGCGTGAAGCGGAAATATATCAGGGTGGTTATCCGGAACGTGTAGCCACAGATGAAATTCTTCCGCTTCTGCAGAACGGTAGTAATGTTCTCACTTTACAGGTTCACAATCAGAGTCAGAATTCCTCAGATCTTAGTCTTATACCGTTCCTTACGCTGGCATACTTCCAGCAGACACCTACAAGAGGTGTTCATCCACTTATTCAACCCTTTCTTCCCGGCCTGCATACGAACTTTAAAATCAGCTCCACCGGAGAAGCACTTTTCCTATCTGATCCGAATGGACTGATACTGGACAACTACAGTCCGGTAACCTTATCGAGCAATATTTCCTATGGTAGAGAGGGAGATGGAAATTCTTCCCTCGCTTTTTTTGACTCCCCCACCCCGGGTACGGCAAATCCTGCGAGTGGTTTTCAGCAAATCCTTCAGGCACCGGAACCGACTGTGGCAGCCGGGTTCTATTCACAGCCTCAACAGGTTCAGCTAACTGCTCCGGCAGGTATTATTCGTTACACCCTGGACGGGTCTGAACCCAATGAATCTTCACCGACATACACCGGCACGATTACAGTCAGCTCAAATACCGTATTGCGGACGAAGGCATTTCAACCCGGTGCACTACCAAGCGGCACAACGACCAGTTCCTATTTTATCAATGCACAGCATAACCTAACGCGCATATCGGTAACCTCGGCACCGGAAAATTTCTTTGATAACGATAGCGGTATTTACGTTTTTGGACCAAATGCAGATCCAAACTTTCCATACTTTGGAGCAAACTTCTGGCAGGACTGGGAACGGCCAGTGAATATTGAAGTATTTGAAACCGATGGTTCCCTTGCCGCAAGCTTCGGCGCTGGTGCAAAAATCTTCGGAAACTATAGCCGGGGACTCCCCCAGAAATCCCTGTCTTTATTTGCGCGCGGCAAATACGGAAACGGTAGCTTTGATTATCCGTTCTTCGAAGACAAACCGATACAGGAGTTCGAAGCGATTATTTTACGTAATTCCGGAAATGACTGGAATTCCACAATGTTCAGGGATGCTTTACTTCAACAGCTTATAAAAGACCTGGATATCGACCATCAAGCCTACCGGCCCTCGGTGGTTTACCTGAATGGAAACTATTGGGGAATACACAATATCCGCGAAAAGATAAACGAGCATTTTATAGCTAACAATCACGACGTTGATCCCGATAACGTCGACCTGCTTGAGCTGGATGGCCAAATCATAGAAGGTAATACCGCGCAATATCAGCAGCTCATAACATTTTTATCCACTGCAGATCTCACGCTTCCGGCAAATTATGAACAGGTAAAACGAGCGATAGATATTCCTTCCTACTGTCAGTATGTGCTTACACAGTTCTATGGTACAAACACCGACTGGCCGGGTAATAATCTAAAATACTGGCGCCCCCGTACACCTGATGGAAAATGGCGTTGGATTCTGTTTGATTTGGATTTCAGTTTCGGCTTGTTCACCCCGAATGCACCTCAATTTAATATGATTGAATTTGCAACGGAGGAGAATGGTCCTGTCTGGCCAAATCCCCCATGGGCAACTTTAATACTGAGACGTCTTTTAACAAACCCGGAGTTTCGGCAGTTCTTTATCAATACCTGCTCAGACCTGCTAAATACCACTTTTGAACCAGCATCGGTTGTTAGTCTCATCAACACCATCACCGGTCAACTGCAATCGGAAATGACCAATCATTTTACTCGTTGGGGTGGCGACATCAACTCTTGGAACGATCAGATTACTGACGTTAAAGTCTTTGCGGGGCAACGCCCATTCTTCATGCGGCAGAATTTCAGAAACTACTTCGGTTTACCTGGGCAGACAGCTATTACGCTGGACGTTTCGACATCTGAAGCAGGCAGCGTAAGCATTAACAGCATTACACCTGAGACGTTCCCCTGGCAGGGTATATACTTTGATGGAAATCCGGTCACACTGCAGGCTAATGCCAATCCAGGCTACCGTTTTGTCGGCTGGAGTGGTGTAGCCCTACCGGCATCAGACAGTGTATCCTATACGCCCACCGGAAATTCTACCATTGCTATTACGGCGGTTTTTGAACCACTTGCGATTCAGAATGTCGTTATTAACGAAGTGAACTATAATTCCGGTTCTACCGCAGATCCCGAAGATTGGGTCGAATTTTATAATCATTCCGGAACAGACCTCGACCTAAGCGGCTGGTATTTCAGCGATGAAGATGACCTTCAAGTGTTTCCGTTGCCTGCCGGAACAATACTCGAAGCGGACAGTTTTCTGGTCATTTGCCGAGACAGTAGCATGTTCCGAAGCGTCTTTCCTAATGTTGAAAATCTACTTGGCAATTTTAGTTTTGGCCTGAGCGGCGGAGGTGAATTAATCCGCCTGTTTGATAGTAGTGGACAGATTGTAGATTCGCTCACCTATAATGATGTAGAACCATGGCCAACGGCCCCGGATGGTAACGGCCCTACCTTGTCTTTACTCAACCCAACATTAGACAATGCCCTGCCGCAGAGTTGGTCTGCCTCGATTGGACTTGGTACACCTGGAGAGCAAAACGATGTGTTTACAGGAACAGGACAGGAGCCACTAGAGTCAATACAGAGCTTTCAACTTTTTCAGAATTACCCAAATCCATTCAACCCGAAAACAACAATCCGTTTTACTCTTCCTTCAACAGCATCTATTGAACTCAATATCTATGATATTTCCGGTCGTAGAGTCACCACTCTCGCAAATGGTCGCTATCAGGCTGGAGAGCATGCTGTAGAATGGAACCCGGATCAACAAATCTCCAGCGGTATTTATGTATACAGACTGCTGATGAACAACCAAAATATGGGATCGCGTAAGCTGATCTTCTTGCGCTAACGACTTCAGAGGAGAGAATTATGAGCGTCATGGCCAGCTTTGACTGGATTGTCATTGCACTTTATTTTATTGCCGTTTTCGGGATAGCCTTCTATGTAACCCGGCAAGAATCCAAAACCCGTGAGACTTCCGCAGGCTACTTTTTGGCAGGAAGAAACGTCGGCTGGTTTGTAATCGGCGCTTCATTATTCGCATCTAATATTGGTTCCGAGCATCTGGTTGGACTTGCCGGTACCGGCTTCTCCAGCGGTGTTGCTGTAGGTCAGTTTGAGATCTTAGCCAGTTTAATCCTGCTAATTCTCGGCTGGGTATTCGTCCCTTTCTATATAAAAAGCGGCGTTTATACCATGCCGGAATTTCTGGAACGACGCTACTCAACCGGTGCTCGATACTACTTAACTATCGTATCAATCGTTAGCTATGTATTAACCAAGATCTCCGTTACTATTGCTGCCGGTGGTATCGTATTTGAAACGCTATTGGGGTGGAACTTCTGGACCGGTGCTATCATTGTTGTTATCGCAACCGGCATATATACGGTTTTCGGTGGCTTACGTGCGGTTATTTATACCGACCTGATGCAGATGTTTGTGCTGATTGGCGGCTCCATTACCGTAACCGTTATGGGCTTAATGCACATTGGTGGCTGGAGTGAATTAAAGGCCGCAGCCGGCGAAGGTTTTTTCGATATGTGGAAACCAATGAGCGATCCGGATTTTCCATGGACCGGAATCTTGTTCGGTGCACCAATTCTGGGCGTGTGGTATTGGTGTACCGATCAGTTTATTGTCCAGCGGGTATTGTCCGCAAAAGACATCGATAATGCCCGTCGTGGAAGTCTCTTCGGTGGTGTTCTAAAAATTCTACCGCTATTTATCTTTGTTATACCCGGAATTATTGCCTATGCAATGGCGCAAAACGGCGAGCTAACTGTTGGCGAGGCCGATCAGGCACTACCGGCACTTATCGGAGCCCTACTGCCGGCAGGCTTGCGTGGTCTTGTGGTAGCCGGATTGCTGGCCGCCTTAATGAGTTCTCTCTCATCAGTGTTTAACTCGTCCTCAACGTTGTTCACGCTCGACATCTATAAAAAGTTTCGTCCGAATGCCAGTGAAAGGCAGCTTGTTTGGGTCGGTCAAATCGCAACTGCTTCACTGGTAGTTTTCGGTCTGCTCTGGATTCCGATTATGCGTCAAATGGGAGACCTCTTTGTCTATCTGCAGAGTGTGCAGGCATATATCTCTCCACCCATAGCAGCAGTCTTTTTGCTGGGTATTTTTCTGCCGCGACTTAATAGTCGTGGAGCGATGGCTGCACTTCTGTCCGGAGCTTTGATCGGTGGTATAAGACTAGTGGCTGAAGTAAACAAAGAGAGCATGACCGGCTTTATGGCAGATCTCGCAGCAATCAACTTCCTGCACTTTGCTGCGATGCTGTTTGTCTTTTGCTCAGCAGTTCTAATCATAGCCAGCATGACGGCACCTGCTCCAGCGGTAAGCCAGACGGATGATATTACCTGGAAGAGTGGCGAGGAGATGGTAACGGGTGATCCGGCATGGCGTCGTGTAGACGTTGGTATTTCGCTGTTCCTGGTTGGTGCTGTTGCACTGGTTTGGATTTATTTTACGGGCTAATCGAGCGAGAAGTGAAAAGTGAAAGATCCGACATAAATCTAAATTCGCAAAAAAAGCTGGAGAGGGTTAATCCTCTCCAGCTTTTTTATTACTAAACAAGACTTACGTCTGGCTTTTCACGTTTGCCGTTTTACTTTTGCCTACTGCCTACTGCCTACTCACCGTTCACCGTTTCACTTCTCATCTTTCACATCCAGCTTAACAAAATCAAGCGATGCGGAGTTAATACAGTAACGTATTCCTGTCGGCCTGGGACCATCGGGAAAGACATGCCCGAGGTGTGCGCCACATGAGTCACACATTACTTCGGTACGGATCATTCCGTGACTGGTATCGCGTTCTTCATCGATTTTCTCTTTATCCAACGGGGCATAAAAGCTTGGCCAGCCGCAACCGGATTCGTATTTCGTTTCCGATGTAAACAACTCATCACCGCAAACAACACAGGTATAGACCCCTTCTTCCTTATGATCATTGTATTTGCCGGTAAACGGCCGCTCTGTGCCCTTTTCCTGTGTCACCTTATACTGAATATCCGTTAGCTTCTCACGAAGCTCCTGTTCGGTTTTTTGAATCTTTCTGGACATATCTTCACTCCTATCTCATCTGGTATAGTTGTCCATTATTTTGCCTACATATATTTGATCCACCAGCATTGCAGAAGTTACATTTAGGTTCTAGGTTCTAGGTTCTAGGTTCTAGGTTCTAGGTTCTAGGTTCTAGGTTCTAGGTTCTGTGTTCTGACTTCTGTGCTCTAATTCGCCGTCGCCGGTAGACCTCTAACCGGACCTGATACCGCTCGCACGCTTCTTAAATCGACGCCTGTTTCATCCAGTCTTAAGCTGCCGTCTTTAAGCTGGATATAATAGTTGCCGTTTTCAGGACTAATATCTGATGTCCAAAATGAAGGAAGATCTTCAAACAAAGGCGAAGTTGCCTGATTATTTTCATTTTTTTGTGCACGTATTAAGCTTGCTCCTTCTTCACTGGTTGGTAATCGCCAATCACTACGCCCACCATAATTAGAACGGTTGAGCCCATCCAAATGAGCCTGGGCAGCAGAAAATGTAACCCCGCCCGTTCCGCCGGATTGCCATCGAAGCCCTGATGTTCGATCATATAAAATTGTGCCGGTTGTATTTTCCGGACTTTGATTACCCAAATGCTGCTCACGGACAAAGTCGCCGGGGAAATCTCCGCCCCGGGTATTAACAACTGCATCCCAGAGATTTAATCGTGTAATAAAGTCACGATAGAGCTCCATGGTATAGTTTCGCTGGCCTGTAGGGCGGAGGTTAACCAGCGGTTCAGGATCTCTTTGAGATTGATTTACATTAGATTCTAAAGCCTGCTGATCTTCTGGCTCACAATCAACCGTAAATTCTTCTCCCTCGTTTAAAAACATTCCTTCAATACTACAGGTTAAACTACCGGAGACCACTCTTATAATATGCAGACCGCGTGTTAAAACAATACGTTTTACCAGAGAATCGGATGTGGAATTCCACTCCACATCGTCTATGAATATTTGAGCATTTCTTAGATGATCCGGCACCCTTAGGTTAATTGTGATATACCGGGTATTTCCTGTTTGCTGTTCATCGCTACCAACTCGATTTGCATTTTGATTAGACACACCCTCCGGCCCAACCGATCGCACTAATATGACAACAGCAACATCCCTGCTGGTCTCGGCATAGGCATATCCTTCAAAGAACTGTACGATATAACCATTATCAATTCCGTTTAGCTGATCGCTGGTCCAAACAAACTCCATATCCCGGTTTCCACGAACAAATAATGTATCCAGATAAAATCTTCCTGTTTTGACAGGCTCCATCAGCGTCATTAGTTCTTCTACCGTAGGTATACGCCAATCCGAATAGCCCATTAAACGATTTCCGATTGCATCTTTTAAATACGCATCTTTTTCACGTGCGTAAAAGCGATCGGAGGCTACCGGATACCACATTAGACCTGTTGCATCATCAACAACAACGTCACCGGCACGCGTGCTTCTACGCTCAAAACGATTTTCCACTCCCAGACCTTCCGGATTTCCAAAAACGTCGAAGAAACCGTTCTGGCGTTCCATCTCATGCACCTGCGCCTCGGTAAGTCCAACGAGAGGCTGGGAACGTAGAGGCAATTCAAGTACCGGCCTGGTTCTTGGCGGATCAGCAACAGCACTGCTCTGCTGAACCAGAAGGTAAATTGGACGCTGACGCCACATCATAAAAATCTCAGCCTCACTGGGGCCTGAAATATTTCCCCGTGCACTAATATCAGGAGACAGTGGCCCAACCGGACAGAATGGTGGACATGGAAGGTTTTCCCAAGCTCCGCTCATAATGCCTTCAGTCTGAAATACCGGTGGTAAATATAATTTGAAGTTGGTGGTATCAGCACCGGTCGACTCAATCAGCTTTTGTTTCAGCCACTTTTCATAGCCTTCTAAAAGCTCATTTGCGACGTCTCCAAGAAAAAAGCGAATATTTATTGAGAATAGACCACTACTTGAAGGCTTCATTGAATTATCAATTGCTTCCTGAATTGCCTGGAGATCATCTCCAAAAACTCGATCCATCAACTTTTTGAGGCCGGTTGTATCAGTACCCAATGCAGACTTTAATTCTTCATTTGTAGAAAAGTTATTTAAAAACACCTCAAAGGAAAGCTCGCTCAGTGCAAATGCTGCAGCAAGTTTGGTATCAGGAGAAGCTTGCTGAACCGGCTGAATATTGCTAATGTCAATATTTGATTCTGTATTCCCACTTTTCTTACCGGTTCCCGGTCCGACCAGGGAAGTATATTCATATCGTTCCTGTTGATTAAGAGCTCCTGATACGCCATTACTGAAAACCGAGTTAATGTCCCCCACATTTTCCATAGGCATAAACTTCGGAACTAGCGGGCGTTCGGGTTGTTGTGGTGGAAAAAGCCAAAGGCCGGTACTTAAACATCCGGCAAGACAAAGCGTTAATGCGGATATAAACCAGGGGCGAAGGCCAAGCACGCTATAACCGCGTCGATAAAGGAATCTGCGCAACACTCTTGGAACGAGCGGTGTAAGTTGATCGGGCTGTCGACCGGAAAGGAAGCTCAGAAACACGTAATCACGAGATGGTGTGCCGGGTTCGGCTTGCTGCAGGATAGAGCGAAGCAATCCCTTTAGCCTGGGGGAAACACCGCCTCCGGATTTGACGATCTCTAAAGGAGCTGTTCCCGGATAATCTACTGCGCTTAATAAAATATCATTTAACACAGATCGAATCTCTATTTCCTGCTCATGGGTCAGCGTTGACAGCAATTCGATGCGCAACCAGTTCGGCATGTAGCCATGTCGAAGCCATGGAAGCCGTGAGATACTTAACAAGCGCTCTTCATTCAAAAGTGTTTCATTATCTTTACTTTTCAGCATCATCCCGAATGTGAGGGTTAATGCCCAGTTTAACTCAGGATAAGTTGCACAGGAAGCAAGCCAGTACATACCGTCAGCCCCCAGGTATTCCTGAAGCTGGTCAAAAAGTCTAATTAGCTTTTTCGGTCTAGGGGGATCACGCTCCAGCCAGCGCAGTGTATGTGAATCCAGCAGCTTCGGATATGGCCTGTAACTGCCGTCATTTGGAATCGCCGGGATTGTTTCCTGTTGGACTGCTTCAATAAAGGTGTGTAGGCCATTGCGATTCGCGGGAAACACCCGAAAGTCCTGTGCGGCGATATTCCATTCCCGAAACCCCCAGCCGGGTAATTTCTCCGGTGTTAACAGCACACGGTCTTCCCATCCCTGAAACAATTCAATCCATGGCAAAAGCTTATGACTAACCGGATGAAAGAAGCCTCGTGCATCACCAAATATGATTAGACGATGTTGTGCAAAACGAGCGGACAGCTCAAAGAGATGCACCGGGTTATTTCTTACGTCTTCCGGATAACAGTACCGTGCATCAGCGTCGAAATAGAACCGATCAACAAAGACACCCTCTCCACGTAGTTCTTCTACCAGCGTGTCGACAAACCGGGCTTGATGATCTTTAAAGCTGGCCCGGTCAATCAGCACCAGATATTCCGGCGAAGCCTGGCGGGTTCCATAAATTGGCGTAAATAGCCCTCCGGAGTCCAGCGTCGCATCAATGGTTTGCTGTTCATGCAAATTAAAAGAAGCCAGCTCGCGATGTTTTCGCATTTCACGAACGGTTCGTTGAAAGGTCAGATTGCGAAAAAGCTGTTTGCCTGCACTGCGAATCATCAAGCGCTCTACCAACGGCTTTTCCCGTGCGGTCTTACGCTGTAGAACCAGTCTGCGGCGATACCGATTTAACAGGAACCACCCGAGAAGAAAAAACAAGGGTAATAGTATGGCTCCTGCCCGGAAGAATTGATAGTAACTTCTGTAGTAGCGTTGGAAAATTGTAGGTTGTGCGGCAATAATCAGGCTGTCAGCCAGGACATTAATTTGTTGAACAACTTCCCTCAGTTCAACAACACTCGTCGGCAGTGGCTCGGGGACTTGAATCGGCCCACTGGGATCGTTAAGCAAAATAGTAAAGAGTGTGTCGGGAGGGTGATTCAGAGAAACGTTTAAGATTCCCTGTTCCTTTTCCGGTGCCTTGGCATAGATGGTCGCAGACTGTTCTTTCTGCTGGTGCAGAAATTCAAAACGGCCGCTACTATCCGAGCTAATAAAATCTGCTGAAACTGAGGTAAGACTAACTTCGGCAAAAGGAATTGGCGTCCCTTCAGAATCAACAACAACGCCCTTCAGACTAATCAGCGGATAAACCGGTTCTCTAAAAAAGCCGGTATAGATAAAAAATCCAAGCAGTGCAATCAGCAGACCACTTAACACCCAAAGTCGCGGGTCAGAAAACCGTCCCCAATCCTGTAGCTCGTCCGCTGTGGATTCATTTCCCTCTGCTTCATTAACTTTTTTGATAATCGGAGCTTGCTCATTTAACCACTCGTCGAACAAACGATAAAACTGCTCCTGCTCACGTGGGTTTTGACTAAATATTGGAGCAAAACGGGTGGATAGTCTACCTGGATTATTTAACTCATTCCGGGAGGCCATCAATAGCAGCAAATCCTCCGCCGCAAGAATCTGCTCGATACCGATAGAAAATCCGGCATCACGAAGTTTTTGGATTAGCGATGTTAAGGAAAGGTTGATCATGCTTCGCTCAGCGCAAGGTTCCCAGCCAGTCACGTACAATACCGCTCACGCTTTTTTGATCATCAGCCGTTTTCACCAGGCTGCTTAAGGTTTTCAAAATAACATCAGGGTTTTGGCGGAAAGGATTTTCACCTTTTGACATAGCTGCGAGAGCACTTAACCAACCCAGCAGCTCGGCCGTTGCAGGCTTTTTGCGCAGTCCGCTGGCCGGGTCTCTAAGCTTCCTGAATAACGCAAGTGCATCATTGATGATGGGCTGAGCCCCTGCGGCAAAGCTTCCCAATCTCGCAGATATAATTCGCTCAAGGCGAGCTTCATCCGGAAAGGGGATGTGATAAAAAGCGCAGCGCCTCAGGAAAGCGTCCGGGAGATGCTTCTCCGAATTACTCGTCAAAATGACAATAGGTTTAAAGGCAGCAGATGGAGCAATCTGAATATTTCCAGCTTCAGGAATTCGAAAATACATGCCTTCAATCTCATTCAGGATATCATTTGGGAAATCTCTGGGCGCCTTATCAATTTCATCGATCAGAACAATTGACCGGCGTTGTTGCCCTCGTTCCTCCGATGGTAGAAAACGGGCTAAGGCAGCATTATCACTGGCGCGCAGGAGTGCTAAACCCAGAGCGTTAAAGCTCAAATAGTCAAGTGGGTCCTTACTCCCCTCACCGGTTTGGGCAGCGTAAAACCGACCGACCGTATCAAAGGAATAAAACAGGTCTTTCGCAACACTGGTAGACTTGGTTTCAAACTTTAGCGGATCATCCAGCCCCAGTTCCCAGGCAAGACTGTATGCCAATTGTGTTTTACCGGTCCCGGGTTCTCCGGTTAGCAAAAGCGGCTGCCCAAGTGTTAGTGCAACATTAACGGCATCTATGAGACCGGGGTCAGGCAGATAACCGGAAGGATGATTACGTTTGTTCGTATCGATAACCGGCAGACGTACGGGATTGGCCGGTTTTTCTTTTGCTCCACCACTATAAAAATCTGTCGCCATAGGTAAATCCTGAAAGTTCAAAGTTCAAAGTTCAAAGTTCAAAGTTCAGCCCACGTTACGTTTTTTTGTAAGGCATTAACAACCTGTTGCGCGGGTTACAACCCTCGCTAATATTTGTGCTTTTCTAATAGTTCAGACAGCTCTTCTCCCAGATGCTCCATGCAAATATGCCCTTCCTTGCCGGCAATCTCCGGGTTATCATAAAGCGCCTTGACGTCTTTTAACAATCCCTGCCAGTTGCAAATTTCTTTTACCTCACGGCTACCGGCCCATTCTTCGACGTCCTGGCGTTGAAGAGATACAAGCTCAGGCAGCACGATACCGTTAATTCCGGGATACTTTGTAAAATCCAATTTTTCAAGGTATTCACAAAGTGATTTATTGGTATTATTGATTTTTCTTCGCCTGAAGAAGCCCTCACCAGCAGGATCTTTGTATTTTGCCATAATGCAGCATACCACAGGATGTCCCGGATTATCCGGCCAGTCGTTCCAAAACTCCAGATGTTTTTCAGCAATAACCTCACCGTTTTCTTCCCAGTCCTGAGTGAGAATCACTGAATACAGCAAAATTGGCGTCCGCATAGATATAAATTTTTGCTGAACTTCAGCAGCAGTCGCATAGCTATTCCTGCAGAAATTATCTCCAAGGTTAGCCAACAAAAAATTTCCGATCCCGTTAGCCGGCATGTCGGGTGGTGGCCAACCAAGCTGATGTTCTGCCACAAGTCCGGCGTGATCCGGCAGACGTAACAGACCGGGCAACATAACTTTCTGTAATCGCTCAAGGAACCAGTGGTGGCATTCCATTTCGCTACCGTGGATGAAGCATATCAGGGGTCGATCTGAACGCTGAGAATCACTTTCAACGTATGGCCTCAGAGCATCAGCAAGCATAAATTTCTGATGGCTTCGATCGCTTAAGTAAGGAAGGAGAGCCGGGATTTCCCGTTCAATAGTGTGCGTGCTGCCATTGCTACGAATGGTATTGCTTACTGCTGCCGAAACCAGGCCCCCGAGTTCTTCAGGTGAGTTAAAGAAACTGACAATATGATCATTCCCAAGCTGATCACGAAACTCGGAAATTCTCCTGAAGTCGTATTCATCCCCCAGCTTATCCTTAGGCCAATCCACGCTGCGATGTAATTGAAAGATCAGGCAGGGTATATTTTTTCGTCTGGCGGCTTCATATTCCATTTGGGTAATACTTTTTTCATAGCCATCGGGGATATAGCCATATCGTCTTGCAAAGATACCGATATAGACATCACTGGATTCAACATCCGCTATGCACTTTGCGAGTGGACGGGTATCTGTTGCCACATAATCTTCCATTGCAAGCGCATGATGACCAAGACGACGCACAGCCTGGGCTGCTGCTTCACGTTCATCTATAAGATCTTTGAAGGTAGACGAAATATATACGGTCTTTATCAAATTGTTGTCCGCAATTAATGTCCAGTTGCCAGGTCAGAATATTGCCCAAAATGGTGCCGGGGCTCAGCGATAGGACATTTATGAATGGATATGAATAAATAATATAGCTTGTTCTGATATGGGATCAAATAACAGTTTTATGCTGAAATATGCTGTGATCTGCTGCAAGGAAGGAGTTTTTAGAGGGGAAATTAATCTCGATAATTTTTAGAGCGCTGTTTTTTTATTTCGCTGCGTTGACGCTTTGCCTTGAGGCGTTTTTCCTTTGCAGCGCGCGAAGGTTTTTTCTTTCGCCGTATATTGGGTCGCAGGCAGGCCTTTTTTATCAGTTCAATCAGCCGTTCTCTTGCATCTTCCCGGTTGCGCTCCTGAGTACGATAACGCTGCGCAGTTATGATGAGTACACCACTGGTTGTTGCGCGTTTCCCGGCCAGCTTTAGCAGGCGTTGCTTAACATCATCCGGTAGATTCGGAGAGTTTACAATATCAAAACGTAGCTGAACGGCAGTCGAAACCTTATTTACGTTTTGCCCGCCCGGTCCGGACGAGCGAATAAAGCTCTCTTCGATTTCACTTTCATCGATGCTTATAGAGTAAGTGATTTTAATCTTCATAACCTTTACTTTATCAATAAAAGAGTGCCGTCATTATGCGTTTTAGAAACCAAAATCCGAAGAACAAAACGACCGGTGAAAAATCGAAAGCATTACTATCACCACCGGTAAGCGGTTTAATCTTCTCCCTTATAGCTCCTAACATGGGTTCATAAATACCGGCCAGAAACTCACGAGCCTTTATAACCTCCTCGCGAAAGGAATCCCGAAAGAACATATTTAATACCCAGTAAGCAATTAACCCGATCATCAGAATGTTAAATATTAGCGTGATTAGTCCTGCCATGATACTCCTCCTGAAAACGATAATGCAATAATAAACGGTTACTTTGCAAAAATTTGAGACGGATCTTTAAACGATTTAAACTCTAATCCGTTACCGCTGGGGTCTGAAACAAACATGGTCGCCTGCTCTCCTACTTCACCTTCAAAACGAATATAAGGTTCAATTATAAATGATGCATTCGCATCCTGTAGTTTTTTGGAAAGCGAATGCCATTCATCCCACTCCAGAATAAGTCCAAAATGCCTTACCGGGACGTTCTTTCCATCTACCGGATTCGTATTTACCGTGGCGAGTTCTTCCGGCTTAACATGAGCCGATATCTGATGTCCATAGAAATCAAAATCTATCCACTTATCGCTTTCTCTTCCAACCGTACAATTCAGCAAATTGACGTAGAAATCGCGGGTTTCTTCAATATCATATATTGGAAATGCCAGATGAAACGGCGGCATCGACATACACTACTCCTTGCTTTTATCAGAGGATGATTGTTGAACAATTTCATGAGGAATTTCAGATAACTGCCAATCCAGCACCATTCCCTTAGCCGTGCGGCGGGCATTTTTGGCTGAATAGAGATGTTCCAGTAACCACAGTGCGGGTTCGTAGCTGAGTGCTCCACCGACACTGGTAATATACTTTCCATCAACAACAAAATTTAATTCCCGAACCTGAATCGCAGAAAACATCTCTTTAAACCTGGCTCTATCACCTGGAAATGTTGTTGCAACCCGTCCATCAAGCAAACCGGTTGCGGCTAGCGGAAAGGCACCGTCGCAGAGCGTCATAACATAATCTGCCTGTTCAGCGGTGCTCTTTATCCAGTTCATGTAGACTACGTTTTGCAGATCATCGGACATGCTTTTTTCAGTACTTGGTATAATTAAGATATCCGCATCCGGTGCATCAGCAAAGGAATAATGTGGAACGATCGTAATACCCTCGGAGGTGATGAATGGTTTTCCGTCCGGAGTAACAACATAGCAGGCGATGTAGTTTAGAGTATCGCGATAAATAGAGTGTTGGAGTATGTCGTAGGGCGCCATAAGCTCGGAGTTGTATACTCCCGGCAGGCAGACAAAAGCCGCCTGGAGAACTGTTTTTTCCTGAGCTTCTTTTTGGGCAACGCCTGTTGTGGTAATGACCATCAGGCATAAAAGAGAAATTAACGACCGTATTAACATCACAATTCCTTCCACAGTTATCGCTTGAATATACGATAATTTTCCACCTATGGAAGGACTGCGTGCAAATTAAGGCGTTGGGGTTATAAAGAGATGAGTTCAGTTCCCTCCAGCGCGACATCATATCTTTCATCAGGGACAACACTGGAAACAGGTGCAATTAAGTCAGCTCTGGTATGATGTTTTTCATCAACCGATACCAGGTAAATTGCAACATCATCGACAGACAGTTCATCTTCTTCTATCAGCTGAAGCAGTCTCGTAAGAAAAGCCTCACTATGCGTCTCAACAAAAACCTGATTTTGGTTTTTCACGGCAAGATCTGAGAACAAATCTGCCAGAACCGCCTGTGCACCGGGATGCAAATTATTCTCCGGGTGTTCATAAAAGAATTTTGTACCAATGTTCACCTCCGATGCCAGAAGGAACTCTACAATCTGTCGGATACCGGAGCTCATTTCGAATGTAGTAATTGCCTCACCGGTTGAGATACTTTCCAGTTTCCAGTTAACCTGGGGATCATCAACAGGACTAAACCTTAAACCACAGTGAAACCTCTTCAGCCAATAATTCAACCTCGTAACCTGCTCCTCCTGAAGCTTATTTAACCGCATCCACAGGCTTTCGTAATGCCTATTCTCCCTATCTGGCCAAACAAGTGTTTTTTGCTCAAGAAATATTTTACCGGCAAGTTCCTTTAGGTGCCGTCGCCGTAACTCACGGGCACGGTGAAGCGCCAAATCACAAAAGCGTAATATCGCCCAGCGCACATTCAATCGAATAAATCGCTCTTTGTCATCATGATCTGCCAGATTTTGCTTTGCCAGCTCTACATCCTTTAATCGGCTTATCAGCGCGCCAAAATATTGATCGATACGTGCATCATTGAATACGTACTTGCGCTCTGCAAATTGGCCTATCATGTCCAGCTCACGAGCATCGGAAGGCAAGCTTGCAGCATAATTGGTTTCTTCGTCACTATTATTTATTTGCCCTGACTCGAAATCTTCAGCATTACTGAATTCCTGTAGTTCTCGTCCAATACGATAGGCCTCCAGCAACGTATATCCCCTAAGGTCGTTTACCAGATAAAGAAGCGCAGGATCCTCTTCCTCAATTTGATGATATCTCCATGCAAACTCATCTGAATCCAGTTCAGCTGCACCTATCGCTTTTGCAGAGGCATATAAATGCACCGGATGTTCCTCTAACTCGGTTGCAAAAGGAAATCCATGTAGCTTCCCGCGATCTCTCTGGCAAAATTCACTCATGAAGAAACGATAGCTATAAACAGCCTCCTCAATAACCTCGGTATCGCCGAGATGTTCTGCCCAGTCAAATGCACGCCGGGCAAGGGTAAACTCTATTGGCTGATGAAGCAGGTTTGATATAAATCTTTCACTACCATTCGCCATACCCTCGCATTGAAGCGTAAATGCTTCAGTGGTAGTGCTACTGCGCATTAATTGGATACCTCCCTGAGCTCGTTCTGCAACGAAACCACTGCGAATCTCACTGGCCAAATTATCTGATGAGCGCTCGCAAGCTATTTCAAGATGCATTGCGCCTTCGGCCGGCAAGAGCTTTTCCCAGTCCTTCTGCATGTCTTCTCTATGAGCAAACACCTGTTGAATAAGGCGAAGAATAGCGCTTTTACCGCTTCCGTTTGGACCAACCAGAACGGTCAGTTTACGAGGTGCTATCTCCAACCAGTCTTTGTAAGAACCATAATTGCGTGTTCGTAAAAAGGAGAGCATAGAACATCCTGTTTAAATGGTTATCGGGTTTTGCAAAAAAGATTTTCTTGCATAGCGAAATGATCGGAAAACAGGATGGTCAAGATTAGATAAAATTATAAGAGAAAAAGCCCTTTGCAAATGCAAAGGGCTTTTTGGTATGAGGTGATGCTAATACTAGCTTTTTTATTCAAAACGCAACGCTTCAATCGGGTCTTTCTTTGAAGCAACCATAGCAGGCCAGAGGCCAAAAAGCACGCCGATTGCGGTGCAGAAGAAGAGCCCTCCGATTGTCCATTCCATCGGAACAGAAGCAGGGAACCCTGTAAATATCGTTATGACATTTCCTATTCCAAATCCCAGCAGAACACCAATTAGCCCACCAATATTACACAGGATAATCGCTTCAAGCAGAAACTGACGAAGAATGGTAGTTCGCCTTGCTCCCAACGATTTGCGTACGCCTATTTCACGAGTTCGCTCAGTTACGGATACCAACATAATATTCATAATGCCAATGCCCGCAACACCGAGTGCAATTAATCCGATAAACAATGCCGCTCCCTTTACGATCAGCGTTGTTTCGTTAAATGACTTAATCTGGCTGGCATTGCTGAAAATCGTGAAGTCATCTTCCTGATTTGGTTTTAGTCCACGCTCAGCCCGCATAATTCCGCGTACTTCTTCAATGGCATCCTGAACGCGCTCGGGATTATTTGCCCGCACGGTAATATTCACGGAACGGTCGCTACCCCAGCGCGTTTTAGTGCCGTAAATCTTGCGAAACTTGGTAATGGGGATCAGACAGTAGTTGTCGTAATTTCCACCCAGTGCAGACTTCTTTTCCTCCATTATCCCAACAACGGTGTATTTGTATCCATCGAGCTTAATAGACTTACCAATGGGATCAATAAAGGGGAAAAGTTGATTTGCTACAGCATATCCCAATACGACCACATTGCGACCCAGGTGGATATCCTGAAGTGTTAAATTACGTCCCTCTCCAATAAAGTGCGTGTTGTTCGGTCCATATTCAGGTGTACCGCCACAGATTGTCAGGTTCTCATTTGTCTCCGTATCCTTGTAGCGAGCCTTAAAACCAAATGCCCAGAGCTCAGAGCCAACCAGGTCTACCAGCGTCGATTTTTCACGGATTGCCTCTGCATGATCCTCATTAATTGGTCTTCGGCGGGCAATTTTTCGGCGTTCTTCCTCAGAACTAACACCACCGGCAGCCCATTTCTGCACCTGAAACGTGGTGTTTCCCAATACGCTCATTTCCTTTTCAAAGGTCTGCTGCAGGACCGAGATAGCGGTCATCACCGCAATAATCGATGCAACCCCGGCAATAATTCCCACGAGGGTTAAAACGGACCGAAGTTTATTCGCTTTAAGAGCGTTAAGCGACATTCGCAGCGATTCAAAAAAGTTAATCATTTCCGTTACCCTGTGGTTATTCGTAGCGTAGTGCTTCAATTGGATGTAATCTTGCAGCCCGGAAAGCTGGCACGATACCAGCGATCATTCCTACCAGAATTGAGGTAAGAATCGCAACCAGGACGATCCCCGGTGAAATACTGGCAGGCATTACAAATGCATTCAGCACAGCAGTAAGTATTGCAGCTAGTCCTAAGCCGATTATTCCGCCAAGCAAACAAATAACGGATGCTTCCAGCATAAATTGAGTCAGGATTGCCCTTTTTCTTGCACCTATAGCTTTACGTAGGCCGATTTCACGCGTTCGCTCCGTTACGGAAACAAACATGATATTCATAACTCCCATGCCACCGACAAATAATGAAATGCTCGTAATTACCAGCCCTACCAGTAATACAACCCCCATAATCTGATTGTAGGCATCTATCAGGGTCGTCATTTTATTCACAGAGAAGTCGTCATTTTCAGTAGGCTTAAGCTTGCGAATTTTACGCATCTCCCCTACCAGCTGAAATTCAAATTCGTTCATCATCTCCGGCGAAGGTGCTTTAACAGCAAAGGTAAAACTGCGATTTGTTGAGCCGAAAGATTTTAGAAAGGCGCTGAGAGGAACATAAATCTGGCGATCAAAATTAGGTCCACCAAAGAAGGACGCGCTACCCAGCTCTTCCATGACTCCGATTACCTGGTATCGCTCTCCATTTATGCGAATGTATTTGTTTAGCGGATCGATATCACCAAAAAGTTGTTCCCGTATGGTTTTCCCAATGACGCAAACCTGTCTTTTAAACTGGCTATCAAATGCAGTCAGGAAGCGCCCAAGCTCCGGAGACCCTGCGGAAACCATCATCTGCTTTTCGGTGGTTCCGCGAACGGGTATTGACTCCAGCGAGGTAGAACGATATTTGATGGTCATTTGATCGGACGTTGCCGGGTTAACGGCTGCGATACCCGCAAGCGTTCGATCGAGGCGCTCGGCTTCTCGCGCATCAAGTCTTGGCCTCTTCTGCATTTCACGCCAGTTGTTACCGGTAAAAACCCACGGCATTCTGGTTACGTATAAAACGTCAGACCCCATACTGGAGATACTTTCTTCAAACGTTTTACCAATACCGTTAGTGATGGTCATCGTTGTAATAACAGACGCGATTCCGATCAAAATCCCGAGTGTCGTAAGCGTTCCACGCAGCTTATTCGCTCGCAGAGCATCGTAGGCTATTTGAAGTGCTTCAAGAAATTCGTAGAAGAATTTACGCATTTATCTACCCGCTATTGCATTAGTTAAGACGCTTATCGCTTTCAATCTCACCATCTTTCAGGCGGATGATACGACGAGAATACTCGGCAATATCTTCTTCGTGCGTCACCAGGATTATTGTATTCCCGGCTTTATTCAGCTCGTCGAAGATCTCCATAATTTCACGGCTGGTTTCGCTATCGAGATTACCGGTCGGCTCGTCGGCAAGTATAATTGAAGGGTTATTGACGAGCGCCCGGGCAATAGCAACACGCTGACGTTGCCCGCCGGAAAGTTCATTCGGCTTATGCCGCATACGATCAGCGAGTCCAACTCTTGCAATCGCTGTCTCAGCCAACTCTCTGCGCTTTTGTGGAGGCATGCCGGCATATATCAGCGGTAATTCGACATTGTGAAACACGTCCGAACGCGGCAGCAGATTAAAGGTTTGAAAGACGAAACCAATCATCTGATTTCGGATATCAGCCAGCTGATCATCGGAGTATTTACTGACATCCTTACCTTCCAGAAAATATTGTCCTTTTGTCGGCACATCCAGACAGCCAAGCAAATTCATCATGGTCGATTTACCCGAGCCGGAAGCGCCCATAATAGCAACATATTCGTTCTGATCAATATCCAGAGAAACCCCGCGCAATGCGCGTATGGTTTCCCCTTCGAGGTGATAGGTTTTATGTATATCTCTGACTTGCAGTGCCATAGCTTTGGTTTCCTTTCCTAGTCGCCTTTTACCGCAACGAGTGTTCCGTCTTTCAAATCACGGCTGATCGCGCGGTAATTCCCGGTAACGATGACATCACTCTGAGCGAGTCCGTTTACAATCTCAATATGCGATTCGCTCTGAATGCCTGTTTTAACCTGTCGGGCTTCGACGCGATCCTCATTTACCAGGAAAACCACTTCTACAAAGCCATCTTCGTCCGGCTTATAGGAAGAACTATCAGCATCTCCCTCAAAAAGCTGTTCCGGTGTTCGTACGGCAACGCTTTGAATCGGAACACCAATCGCCTCACTGCGGGTATCGGTAACAATTTCGCTTGATGCCGTCATGCCGGGTCGTAATTTATCGTGTGTTTTACTGATAGCGATTTTTACTTCAAATTCAGTCTTCTGCTCATTCCCACCATTCTCGGCGATTGTAGCACTGTTGGCAATTTCTGTTACCACACCTTTCAGCTTTACATTAGGGAGGGCATCGACTTCGATCTCAGCGGAATCGCCGATAGCCACGTTGACGATATCATTTTCATCAACATTCACCAGTGCTTCCATTCCGGCCAGATTGGAAATAATGAGGATAACATCTTCCTGGAATTGTGAGCCTAATGCCATTTCGCCCTCTTCCTTATTCAGCTGGCTGATAGTTCCGGTCATGGGGGCATAAATAGAAGTCTTGGAAAGATCGTCCTTCGCCTGCTTCAGTGCAGCACGGGCACGTTCTACCTGATCCTTTGCGGAAGCATGACGGGCCTTCTCTACTTTGGCAGCTGCGTAGAATTGATCCAGATTTGCCTGGGATTCGAGATTCTTATCGAAGAGTTCTTTGCTTCTCTGATAATCTTTATCGGCTTTCACCATATTCTCACGTGCCAAACGTGCATCAGACTCAGCAGAACGAACATTTGCCGCAGCCTGTTCAACCAATGCCTGGTAGCGTTCGCTGTCCAGTTGAAGCAGGAAGTCGCCCTTCTCAACCCATGCACCTTCTTTTAGTTCCATGCGAACAATCTTGGCACTCACATCTGCGCTAATCTTTACCTGTGTTTTGGGTTGAATGCGACCATTTGCAGCTACGGTCTGAACGATACTTACCGGCTTAAGCTCAGCGGTTTCAACATCAACAGCCTTTTCACCATTGGAATTCATGCTGAATGCCATGGCAACTGCAAATGCACCGACTAAAATCCCCAACGCCAAAAGCAGTTTCTTTCTTGACATACTCATCACCTCAACATACTTGATTTTTTTGATACGCCCGGAAAACGGATATAAAAGATTTGATTTTCAGGCCCCTGTCCGGTATCCCTAATCACCGGAAATGCACATGGGGTTGATAACGGGGAGGATTGTAAAATGTTACAAAAAATGTTGAGGGAAAATAAAAATCGGTGGGAAAAACCTGCCGACACCCGCTTAACAGCGGGTGTCGGACAGTATGAGAAATTATGGCATTTCTACAACAGGATCGACATCTGCAGAATAGTCGACACCGGATAAACCAAAGCCAAAGAGTTTCAGAAATTCAGCTTGATAGCCCTTTAAATCCGTGAGCTGATGCAGGTTCTCGGTAGTGATATCAGGCCAATATTTTTCTACTTCAGCCTGTATTTCCGGGGCAAGCTCAAGGTCGTCGAGGCGCAGACGACCGGCCTCATCAAGCGGAGGCTCACTATCGCTGTATAATCGGTCATTAAACAAGCGCCATGCCTGTTCGATACAACCTTCATGTCCACCTTTTTCCTTCATAATCTTATAGAGTAAGGAGATATAAAGCGGCACTACTGGAATAGCAGAAGAAGCCTGAGTAACAAGTCCTTTCATAACAGCAACATATGCTTTGGTATTCTTATCAGAGAGTCGCTGTGTTAACTCAGCCGCTGCGCGATCAAGATCTTCTTTAGCCTTACCGATTGTTCCTTCCCAGTAAATCGGCCAGGTGAGCTTTGTCCCAATATAGGTATAAGCAACGGTTCTACAACCTTCTGCAAGGACACCAGCTTCATTTAGAGCATCCATCCACATTTCCCAATCTTCACCGCCCATAACAGCAACGGTTCCGGCGATATCTTCTTCGGTAGCCGGTTCAAGATGAATGTCTTTAACGATTTCTTTGTCTGTATCCAGAGTAATACCGTCATATGTCTGCCCAATCGGCTTCAGGGTAGATTTCAGTACCTCACCTGTCTTGGGATGTGTCCGACGGGGCGAAGCGAGGCTATAAACAACCAGATCGATAGGCCCCATTTTCTCTTTGATTATATCGATCGCCTGTTGTTTCACTTCATCTGAATAGGCGTCACCGTTAATGCTTTCTGCAAACAGTCCCTCTGCTTTGGCAAGTTTCTGAAATGCAGCAGCATTATACCATCCGGCAGTTGCGGTTTTACGCTCTGTAGGCTCTCGTTCGAAAAACAGTCCCAGCGTTGCAGCGCCAGCACCGAAGGCTGCCGTTATACGTGATGCAAGACCGTAACCGGCTGAAGCCCCGATAACCAAAACATTTTTCGGTCCATCTTCAATCGGGCCCTGCTTTTTAACAAAGTCTATCTGTTCCTGAACGTGTGCTTCGCATCCTGTCGGATGAGCGGTTAGGCAAATAAATCCACGTATTTTGGGTTCAATAATCATATTATCCTCTTTTGAAAGTCATTAATATTGTAGCCAAGATAATCAGAAAAGAGTTAATACAGAAGTCAGAAGTCAGAAGTCAGAAGTCAGAACACAGATCGCTTCGCTGTCAGAGATCAGAAGTCTGAGTTCTGTGCTCTGACTTCTGTGTTCTGTATTCTGTGCTCTATAAGTTAAACAGCGCTATCCACTCTTTAAGCAAGACCACCTTCTCTTCGCCATGTTTGGCAACGCTGTCCCGGACTTTATCGAGAGATTTCTCAAGATATAATCGCTTGGGGTTCTTGGAATAAAACTTGTCTGCAAAACAAACTATTATTTCCTCTATCGAGCGAGGCCGCATATCTCGCTTGGGTATCGGCAGCTTCTGCTCATTGATGTCCTTCAGCGTTATACCCAGCCCGGTATGACGCTCACAGACCAACGCATGCTTCGGGTAACCCAATGCATCAACCATTTCACGGCCGAGATACCCATGCGCTATATAGGGATGCTTCCCTTTGCAGCCGATCTTTGGCGCATCGGTTTTGATTATCCCAATATCGTGCAGCATTGCAGCTTCACTAATAAAATTCCGATCCGGCTTCAGCTCGGCAACCCGCTCTGCCAACCAAAGAGCTTTATCTCTAACCAGCTCCGAATGCGTCATCAATACGTCATATGCTAGCGACTTCTTGCTATAGTATTCCAGTATCAGTTTCTCGGGTTTCATCGCCTTACCACTCTCACAAAACTTCCACCATATTCTACCTGATCATAATGGCTGTAACCATCGCTAAAATATACTACCCATGCCCATAAAGCGCTTTTTCTATCTGCTGTCCAGATTGCATATTGCTTCGCTGTAAATAAAGGATCAAGGTGCAATCCATTCGCGCGCTTATTGGATTCCACAAGCGTCATCGCCTCGGAAAGAGTCGGTAATCGCCAATCTCTAAAGCCGGCAAAGCCGACACGGTTTAAGCTATCCACATATGCACGTGTTTGTGAATAAGACATATAATAGCCGGATCCACTACGTTGCCACATCAATCCGCTACCCCAATCATAAACAATCTTTCCATCCAGCTGTAGCTCATATTCATTATTGAATCCTCGTCCGCCCGGATTCTTTCTCGCATCATAAATGCCATCATTTTGCAACTGCACTTCCGTGCTGTCTTCCGGTAATCTCTCGGATGCTTCAGAGCGAACGCGATCATTTTGGGTATTTCTTTTTTTTGAGGTTGGTCCGTAATAGCAGGATGAAAACATCATAAAAAATAATGATGTAAGCAATCCCAGGGAAACTGCTCTCAATCTTTGATCTCCTCTTATCTTTGAAGCGCAAAAATATGCTATGATCGTGTAGAATGCAACAGTGGATTTGCACTGAGGATCAGATATTTTTTTTAAACTTTTTCAGCAAAATCAGCGTTTCGGATAATTATGGGCACAATATCAACTTCGGAGGAGCCCCAATGCATTCAAAAATGATATTGATCAGAGCAGCGCTATCAGGGCTTATTGCCCTTCTGTATGCTGGCTGTGCCGCTCAACCTCAATCCCTCGTTCGGAATCTGCAGAACGTTCAGATCGAAGGTGGTGTGCCAGCCAACGCCATTCATATAGTAGAAAACAGACAGGCCGGTAAAGCGGAAATTACTCCTTATTTTAGAATCAATCAGGATCGGGCATCCAGTGCTCTACTGGAGGGACATACACTGGTGAATTCTGATGGTGAATTCGAAACGGTTGAAATTTCTCCCGGACGTTTTGTCGAAAAAGCCGGTACGAATACCATGCCGTTTGAAGGTAATAATCTGAGATGGGAACAGCCGAAATATCAATTCGGACTCGACATCGTGGTTCCACTCACCCGTGAACTGGGCTTTACCGCGGCAGTGGAGAATTCCCAATCCGAGAGTTTTTCATCTTTTTCTTATGGCTTTGGTGGCAACATCGCCATAGAAGAAGAATACTGGGGTGCTGAAATACACGGTATGTTACGCGCGCAGGAGTTTAACTATTCGGCTGAAATCGTTGAAATCGAGGATAAATCTATTGCGGGTAACGAAACACGGGATGTTTACTTTGTAGAGCTCGATTCGCGTTCATTATATATCAACCGCTCAATGTCACTCACAATAAACAGCAAGCATCCTGAATGGATTTTCCAGCCCTTCGGACAACTTGAAATCGGCAGTCAGGATCTCACGAAAATAGATGAAGACCTTTCACAGCCGATCTTCAATAGCAGAATTACCAGCGCAGAAGGATTGGAACAAAGAGGTGGCTACCTTAGCGTAGCAGGTGGTTTTTATATCAATCTCGAAACAAATCAACGCATTCTGGTCGGGATGCGTAGAAAGTCTTTTAATCAGATCGAAAACTTTGAACCCATCGTGGACGGGTTTATTCAATTCACATACATTTTAGGCTCAGATTAAATACACCCGCATAAAACGCAACAATTCCTCAATCGCTGCGTTTTATGAGCTATGGAAGCAAACTGGTTAAAACAGCCCTATCCCTATACAGCGACCTTTCAAACGAACTGGAAACGCATTATTCTGATGAGCCTGTTCGTTAGCTGCTTTTTATTGGTTTTTCGACCATTTGGCCTTTCCAGCCTTTCCGGGTTTTACGGGATGGCAATCATTTTCGGTTTTGGTCTGGTAACGTTTGGCGTATTACTCTTTACTCATCTGGTTGTTCCTTACCTACTGCCAAAACAGTTTACCTCTTCCTCCTGGACCGTCTCGAGAGAAATCGGTTGGTCCCTCTTCCACATCTCCTTAATTGGATTTGGTAATCTCACTTATTTAGCGGCGTTTAATCTTTCAACAGTGGACGTATCAACGGTGTTAAATTTTCAGTTTTATACCCTTGCTGTCGGATCAATACCAATAGTTGCAATTACTCTTACCAAAACTCCGGGCTCGGTTCAGCATGAGAAAAGACCTTCTGCCATTCATACCCAAGCATTTATTGAGCTACGCGGAGAAAATCGCGAAGAAGTATTGCGATTGAAACCGCAACAGTTAATTGCTCTGCAGTCTGAGGGAAATTATGTGAAGGTAATCGTTGGAACAGATGACAAACTAAAATCCAGGCTCCTTAGAGGAAGCCTGTCCAGAGTAGAAAGACAATTAAAAGCTCATCCGAACTTTATGCGGGTTCATCGCACATCGATTATAAATACCACGAACATTTCTGATCTAAAAGGCGACTCACAGGGCGGCAGGGTTTGGTTAAAAGGTATGTCCTCTCCCCTGCCGGTTTCGCGCAGTCACATCCGTAGTTTAAGGCAGCAAGTCGGAAGCAACATCTTCGTTTAAATTGTCATCGGCAGGCTCTTCTTCTATTGCCTCGACCAGCTTCCCTGCGCTACCCCAACCGTAGTAATTCCAGAAAAAAGCAACAAAAGCAATGGCTCCGAAGACCCATGCCGCCATCATCCAGGTTTTATCAGCCGACTGCATTGCAAATACGGATGAGGTTTCAATAGCAGAATCCGGTGGGCTTACAATTAGCGCCCCATAAAGGTTATTTGCGGCATGATAACCTAAAGCAAGCTCCAGGCCATCATCCATTATTGTTACTATCGCAAGGGTTACGCCAACGCCAAAATAATACGACATCATATAGCCGGTTCCATAAGCGCCTACTTCCGGGTTCAATCCATGCATAGCGGCGAACAAAGCTGAGGTAAACACCAGGGGAATCCAGCGATACTTCGCTAGTAAACCGACGGATTGAAGCAGGTAGCCTCTAAAGAATATTTCTTCTGCACTGGTTTGTATCGGAAATAGGATCAGAGCCAGAATGAGCATCGGAACAAAGCTACCCAGATCAAACTGCAGAACATAATTCTCCGGATTACTCCAATAGGAAATCGCATCCATTCCTAAAGACAGAAAAAACCATACGGCAAAAGCAAGTCCGATACGCGACCAGTCAACGCGTTCTCTTGCAGTAAACAAACTTTGTAAAGTACGTTTATGTAGCCATTTCACAACTCCAAGCTGGGTGAAAAACCATAGGATAAATGGCACAAGTAAAACGATTAAATAAAGCTGTTCACCTAGATTCTCCGGATTCAGGCCTACGCCAAATTCCCCATCGGGTCGAAGGGCACTATGGATTCCAAGAATTGCGAGAACAACAATCGAAGACAGGACAAACATAGCAATAAGAATGGCAAGGAATGAAAGAATGTAGCTTAAAGGCGTATGTTTTCCCGGACGGGCAGCTTCAATATACATGTGGTATCCTTTTTCAGATTGAATCCAAATATAACGAAAACTGACCGACGAAAAAACCTGTTTCATCCACTGCAGTTGGTACCGTAATCATGCGATTCATCCCTCAGCGCTTTAAGAAATCCGTTTCAATGCGTATCTAGGCATAAAGCAAAAAACGGAGGCTTCAACAATGGAACAGATTATCCAATGGACACTTTACGGCCATATACTCGCAGGATTCGTGGCGTTATTTGTTGCACCAATTGCAATGATAACTCAAAAAGGCGGAAAGCAACACCGATTCTGGGGTAAGGTCTACTTCTACGGAATGGCGATCGTGACAGTGACGGCTATTGTTATTTCGCTCTATCGGCCTATCCCCTTTTTATTAATGGTAGCTGTTTTCAGCTTTTACACAATAGTTAGCGCATACCGCATCCTGTACCTAAAAAAACTGCACAAGGATCAAAAGCCCAAGTCCCTGGATTGGTTTATCGCGATAGTTGCGGGCATGTTTAATATCGGTTTATTGATTTGGGGAATGAATATCCTTCTCGGAAGCGGCAATGGCTTTGGCTATGTAGCCTTGGCATTTGGAATTATAGGCCTAGTTGGTGTATTCCAAAATACCTGGAGTTTTATCCGCCCTCCGAAAGTCGCAAACCACTGGTTGTTGAATCATATGAACGGTATGCTGGGTGGTTATATTGCGACAGTTACGGCATTCTCTGCGGTAAATTTGCACTTTCTGCCAACGGTATTACAGTGGCTCTGGCCCACATTGATAGGCGCTCCACTGATTCATTTTTGGAAGAAGCGTTATACAAAGAAAGTGGCCTAAAAACACGAATCACCGATAAAACCGTCCGTGCAAATTGAAGCCAGGATTCCGGTTGGCTCCGACGAGTTTTATCGGTGTTCGTTAGGAGAAGAGTTCTAACTTTTTAATTCTGCATCTTTCAGATCCTGCATGGTAATTTCAGCCGGGATCTCGATCAGATATATATCACCGTTATATTCGAAAACTATCTTATTTCCATCGCTGGTTGCACAGGCTTCTGTTTTGTGGAATTTCGTTCCATCCTTATAATCTCCGGCGCCGTCCTGAAGCGGTTTCATCAAGTCGACAAATTCACCGTTCTGCCACAGTTTTATGGTTGTAATAAATCCGATATTCAAACCGGTATAATCACTAACAACAACCTTATCCCCATTCTCAGAAGCTGAAAGAAAAGGCGCATTATTCTTCACGATGCTAAACAACTCTCTTTCTTGCCCGGAGTTTATATCGACATAGGTGCTGGTTAATCGAAGCGTGCGTTTACTCTTGGTTTTCTCCTTCTTGAAATAGAGAACGCCATTATCGCCGGCATAGTAAAGCTGGTTATTAAACGGTGGCTCGGCAAAAAGAGTTTTCACATATTTTCCGTCCAGATCATAAACCTTATTATCGGTAATAACCCCGTTACGATTTTTCAGTGGCAGAAAGCCGAATCGGCTTTTATCGATCGGTAAGGGTAATTTGCGAAGGCTATCTTTGCCAACCGTTACAAAGTATTGAAACTGGCCACCGGAGTTATAAGCAGTTAGATACGCATGCTTATTCGAATCCAGAAGATGCGGACGATCCCAGTCATAAAAGAATTCGTTTTTTCCGGTAATTCGCCTCTTTCGGTTCGTTTTTAGATTGTGAATATAGACGTCCTTGAACCAGATCTTTTTTGTCCATTCATCAACCGGCTTTACGTAGATTATTTTCGAGCCATCGGCACTTATATTCGGATACTTGCCACTGGTAACTTTTCTAACGGAATACAGAAGATCCATCGGTACTTCTACCAGATGCGCCTCATCGCCACGTTCCAGATTGACTTCCATTTTTTGAGCTTTGTAACGAACAAATTCCAGACCTTCCATCTCTTTTACCTGAGTGGGATATACCGAAATTTCTTTCTTTCCAACAAAAGCTCCGCTTAAAAGATAGGACTGTTTGCCTGCCTGCTCACCGACGGACTCCAGCTTTTCTCCGTTGACAAAAACATGCGCCTTTGCAATTGTCGGAACCTGAATAATCAGATCACGGTGCATGCCCATCCAGATCCAATATCCTATCCCAAGAACGCCTAGGAAACCTGCAATAACGGCCACTCGTTTTATCATGAGCGATGCCGGCACGGTAGCTGGTTGGGGGGCGCGCCTTCTTTCTCTCTCACCTACAACGGTCACAACTGTTTCAACAGGTTCACCGTTTGCATCATGATGGTCAGCATCTCCCCAATCATCATCATGCTCTTCCAGCTGCTCCTCAACATGCTGTCCTTCAAACGGCGCTTCTGTTTCTGCAGGTGTTTCGAGTAAAGAATCTTCAATACTTTCCTGATCGTCCATATGGGCTGGTGAAGATGGATTCACCATCGTCAAATCTTCTTCAACCGACTCCAGCTCTGCTTCAGCAGATTCTACCTCATCTTCAACCTCCGGAGACAGGACTACATCCTTTAGGAAGTTTTCATCCAAGCCGGGAATTTCTTTTTGATCGGAGGCAGGAGTGTTTTCAATTTGCTCTTCCAGTTCAGCGACATCCTCCAGGGCCTCATCCAAAATTTCTTCCCTGAACTCGGATTCCACGTCTCCAAGCAGAATGGTACTGTCATTTTCATCAACGGTTTCTTCTATGACCGGAGCTTCTGCATGCAGCTCATCAGATTCTACTGCGGCAGCATCCTCAGTGACAGAACCGGTTTCCGGATCATCTATCAATATGACCGTGGTATTTTCCGGATCAAGCGGAACCGTTTCTGCATCAACAGCCTGTGGCTCTACTTCTTCAGGAGTAGAAGCTGTTTCCGGCCAAATCAATTCATGTTCATCAGTATCATCAGAAGAGCTGACTTCCTCAGCCACCTCTTCTTTTTCTGTCGTCAAGGTGCCGTTTATATCCGCTTCATGATATTCATCGTGGATTTCATATACGCCGTTACCGGCCTCATCGTCTATGTCAACGTCCACTTCATCGTCTGTATCATCAGACTGCTCTTCATCATCTTTTATAATGACTTCTACTGAAGGTTCAGGGGCAGCTTGAACGATTGCGGTAAGTTCGGCATCGTCCATTTCAACCGGTAATGCATCCAGAAAATCTTCATAGGTCTTTGCAAGTTCAGCGATATCCTCATCCCCTACGCTGGCAAAGGACTTTTCAAACGGTTCATCTGGAGTTTCAGCTTCTTCGACGATCTCTTCTTCTATCGTAGTGAATGGGATAACCTGTGGATTACCTTCCTCATCCGGGCCGGCATCTCCGAGATCAACCCAGCCATCAAGATTATCATAAAGGTGCAGAGGCAGCATCCAGTCCAGCGTCTTATATTTTTCAAATCCGCTGGGATCAACCTCCTGCGAATAGGCAATAGGCTGAACAGAGACAGAGTTTAAGGAAGGAATAAATTCGCGCAGCTCACTCAACAAAGTTGCCGTGCCGGTTACATCTGCAATAATAAATCGGCAAACAGAAGCCAGGCTATGCATCTTTGCAAGCACACCTGAGTCTTCAAGTGATTCATAATCCAGAACAATGGGCAAATACCCCTGATCTCTCAGTTTTTGTTGAAGGGCATTCCGAACTTTTCTGCGCTCTTTGGTAAATGCTCCTACCAGCAAAACTGCCTGGTCGCGATAGTCGTTAACTAATACACCGGCATCATCATCGTGAATTACACGATGAATAAATTGTGAGAGTGAAAGCCCGTCTACAGCGATAAATGGTTCATTCGGATAAGAAACCTTAAGCGCCTTATCGATTATTCCGGAAATATCTCCCTGAATGAGACTCAATCCACAGACAGAGCTACCGGAGATATCGGCTTTGTGCAGTTTTGTATTTACCAGGATGGTATTATTGAGATTTGAGCCGCGCAGGTTGGCATTTGTTAAGTCTGCATTAGACAATAAAACGCCGCGTAGGTCGGTTTCACTTAGATCCGCACCACTTAAATCGGTATCTGTAAGATCCGTGTTTCTAAAATCGATCCCTCGAAAGTCTCCGCCTGTTAAACGGGTGCGACTTAATATGGGGCGAACTTCCGCGTTGGCCAAGCGCCATTTGTTCCAGGAGTTTACTCCATCCTCAAGGATCGCGAGATGCTCTTTATTTGCCATTAGACCTCAATACATTACATTTTTTGGGGTATTATAAAGGCATCTGAGTGATAGAATTAAAACTATATCACATTATTCATGACTATTTTTTTTAAGTGCCAATTTTCGCATTCCGGAATACCAACATTTATCCATTCACATCCCGTATAAATGCATATTTATTAAAAAGATTTTCCTCCCTTTTGGCGGTAAATCACTTTATAAACTCCGTATTGTCCTTTCTTAAAATTACAACCCGGTACAAGATCAGACAGGAGATACCAGTATGCATCGCGTATTTATCTTGCTTTTGTTTTTCAGCTTTAGTCTTTTCTCGCAGGTCGCCATGCTAAAAAAAGATATCGCCAAGGCTGAAGACAGTGAAAAAGTTTTCCTGCTGATGGACCTTGCAAGAGCCTACAACGACTTATCTCCCGACAGTGCACTCCATTACGCAAAAATGGCAAATACACTTTCCCGAGAAAACAGAAGCGGCAGAGATCAAATTAAATCCCTACAGTTACTGGGAGACATTCACCTGTATCAACGTGACGCTGCAAAAGCGTTGGAGATGTATGAGAAAGCAGCAGAAATTGTTTCCCGCGGAAAACATACCCGCTACGAATCGGCGATAAACCGACAGCTGGGAAATGCTCACCTGGCATTGAAACAGCCTGAAAACGCATTGGAGAAATATCGGAAAGCACTTATCAGCGCAAAGGCTTCGGAAAATAAGCTTGAAATAACACGGATCGGTATTCAGATGGGAGCGATGTATATGAGTACCGGAGATTCTACTATGGCGCTGCGTTATTTGAGCCGTGCGGGCAAACTCGCAGCAGAACTCGGCTCCGACAGTTTAATCGTAGCTGCCGCCCTGGGTAGCTATAATATTCTGGACCGAAAACGCTACTATGGACGTGCGTTAAGGGCATATAAGACTTTCGCAACAACTTCAGCCAAAATAGAGAAGCTGGACTACGGTAATAAACTGACCCAAATGCGTGTCGAACATGCCGATGCTCAGGACTTACTACACGGTCAGCTTCTGGCTTTAACCCGTGAGATGACAGAGCAAAGCACACTAAATCGCAAGATAATGACAGGAATGCTAATCTGTATAGGACTCATGGCTCTAATCTGTGCATTTCTATACAACAGCCGCAAAAAGTTAATGCAGGTGCCCCCTAAAATAAAAGCATCTGTCGCTAGCGATCCCCAGGAAAATCATGATAATACCAACCCGGATCTTTCCGCTACTCATGACATACTGGTTCGCTCGCAAGCGGTTCAACGCCTGCGTAGCGAACATTCTAGTTCTCGCTAAAAACACTTTCCTTGTTTCGTTCAATCTGCTCCCAAAGCAGTTCGTCGTTTTTAACAAGGCGAACAATCAGAACATCAACGTCGAGTTCCTCTCGCTGCTTCTTCGTTAACACTTTATAAGCGTTTAAAAATCCCATTAATATGCGCAGACGTTCCTCATAAGGACTTTGCTTCGGTGGGTACATCGCATCCATTTAACCAACTCCCTTTGGTATATGGTATTCTTGCGAGTCTGTTTTATCACCCTTCCTGGGTTCAGACTATCCTATTTAAGACCATCGTCTGCTTGTGAGTAAAAGATTAAACCTTTGTCATAATTTTGAGATAATTAATTTTTATACTCCATCGAAACAAATTGGCGGCCTTTATCTTGTCGGCGCGTTTTTGCATCTTATGCAAAATAGAACTAAACTTGCTTAAATGTTGCATACCCGGGTAACGCTCTACCCCACGTTTAATGCAATGGGAACAGGGATGATTAAGATTTCAATAGTCAGATATTGTGCATTACTGCTCTTATTGGTATCAGCTTTCACTTTTGATGCCCTGGCAAAGGATGAATTACCTGAGCTGCCGGAAGGAACGAGAGCGACCAAAGATTCAATATTTCACGATCCGCTCGCCAGGGGAATTCAAATGGTCTATGAGGACCGTTTTGCAGAGAGTATTGCGTTATTCGACAGTCTTCAAATCCATCACCCGGAACATCCTGCCCCCTACTTTTACAAAGCGGCAGCCTATCAAACCTGGATGACAAGCTTTCGGTTCAATAAATATCAAAAGGAGCTGGAAGAGAATGTGCAGTTGGCAATCGAAACCGGAGATGCCTTGTTAAAGGAAAACCGGGATGACCCGTGGCTTAACTTTTATATCGGAGCAGCATACGGCTATAGGGCTTTTTTTAAGCTGAGAAGCTATAATTTTATCGGCGCTTACCGGGATGGCACCAAAGGCATAAACAATTTTAAAACCGCTTTGGAGAAAGACCCGGAACTATATGATGTCTATCTGGGGCTTGGTTCCTACCATTACTGGCGAACTGCGAGGTCAAAGTTTATACGGGTTATAGCGTTCTGGATGCGAGACAAGCGGGAGCTGGGTCTGCGCCAAATGCAGTTCTCTATCGATCACGGTAGATACTGCCCCGCCGAGGCTTCTCTTGTCTTAGTCACAGCCCTCTATGATAATGAAAAGTATGAAGAAGCGATGGCTATACTACAGGACTTTATGCAAAGCTCGGACGTACAGGTTACATCCTCCTGGTATATGCTAGGAAGACTGCAAATTGAAACAGAGAATTGGGGAAAAGCAAAATCGAGTTTTGCAGAGGTTCTAGCTCGTCTGGAACGCAACCCTGACGCGGCCAAAGGTTACAAGACAGAATGCATGTATTGGATAGCGTATACCGAACATCAGCTCGGCGATGCTGAGACAGCTCTTGTAACTACAGAAAAAGCCCTGGAAACAGCAAAACTACGCAATAAAGATCTGGAACTGGAGAGTCAGTTTGAGAGCTTTAACGATATTCATTCTAATTTGAAGAAGCTGCATAAATCATTATTAAAAGACATGCAGCAGTAACAATTCACTTACAGTTTTGTTACATCGGTCATTTATACTGGAGGGATTATGCCTCAATCATTCGCTCTACCTTTATCCTGGCTTATTCTGGCCTACCTGGCGATCGGTCTTCTGTTCGCAATCCCATTCGCTTTTCGTGGCGCCTCAGCTATAGACAGTGCTGCAAAAGGTGCCGGCTGGGGATTTAAACTATTATTGATACCCGGATCGGTTGCTCTTTGGCCAGTTTTACTAAAGCGCTGGCGTTCCGGCTTATCGGATCCGCCAGAAGAGAAGAATGCACATCGCACTGCAGCTTGCGCACTTCATCAAAAACGAAGGGAGCAACAGGCATGATCAATTCCCTCAGAAAAAGACACATGCGGATGATGGTTCCGCTCCTCATTTTTGTCCCGGTTGTGTTGGTTTTAGCGCTGAACGGCAAGAAGACAGCACAAACAAAACTTCAACAGACCACTAATGTAGCCATAAACGGTTCTACGCTTGAATGGGATCAGCGTTTTAATAGAAGCCTCAAAACGGTAGATCTGGATTATGAGATGATTACTGCAAAGATAGTCGCGACGGACGATGGGGATTCAGTCACTCTTGGCATCAGCACAGATTCCGGCAATGAACGTAACGTACCGGACATGCTGCTTTATTGGCATGCAGAGAATCAGAGCGGCTCTCTACCGGCAAACGCCTATCTTTTGGGTAGCCATCACTCCGGTGAGAAACACCAACAGACCTTTGAATTACCTGCTGAAGCCTGTAGGATAGACGGTTATCTAACCTTTTATAGCCTGGCTCACCAAAAAGTTTATGGAACCAGCGCTCTTCCAACCGCTTCACTTTTATCATCCGGAGGTGCACAATGAGCCATATCTATCAGGCAGTTCAATGGAATCGTCAAAAGAAACGCTATGATCTTGCAATTGCAGCAGGTGTGATATTGTATTTGGCAGTATTTGTCGGTGCCGGAGCAACACTCTTTCCCAATGCAACGGCAGAGACCTTACTAATTCGTGGTTTATCTACGGCAGCATTTTTACTGCTCCATATCATTCTCTCGATAGGACCGCTTTGCAGATTAAATACCAACTTCCTCCCTTTGCTCTACAACCGTCGTCATTTGGGAGTAACAATGTTTATTCTGGCACTGGCTCATAGCATTCTGGCCACGATCCAGTTCCATGCGTTTGGTAATATTAATCCTTTAGCAAGCATCTTGAGCTCTGGAGCAGACTATTCGTCAATCAGCTCACTCCCCTTCCAGCCTTTAGGGTTAGCTGCGCTGGCTATTTTCTTTCTGATGGCCGCAACAAGTCACGATTTCTGGCTGGCTAATCTCTCCGCTCCAGTCTGGAAAGCTCTACATATGATGGTATATGTTGCCTATGCACTGGTCGTCGCTCACGTTGCTCTGGGGATTATGCAGGTAGAAACAGTACCGATTATGGCAATCCTTACCAGTATTGGATTTATTTGGCTGATTGTTCTTCATCTAATGGCTGGCAACCGTGAGAAATCTATTGACCAGCAAAGCTATGAGGCAGAGCGAGACGGTTTTATCTCGGTCTGTAATGTAAACGAAATTCCAGAAAATCGCGCAAAAATTGCCAATATAGGTGGAGAGCGGATCGCTATTTTTAAGTATGAAGGAAAGCTATCGGCAATATCAAACGTCTGTCAGCATCAGAACGGACCGTTGGGAGAGGGAAAAATTGTGGATGGATTTGTCACATGCCCCTGGCATGGCTTTCAATATCGTCCTAACGACGGCGCCTCACCGGCACCGTTTACAGAGAAGGTACCTACCTTTAACCTGAAACTGGTAGACGGCAGAATATACGTTAACCCAAATCCAAATATACCGGGAACTGCGGTTGAGCCTGTAAAAATTGAAACGGAGGTATAAGATGTCTGATAATGATTTTTATATCGGCTATATGCCGAAAGCCTCGGGGAAATTTGGCCGAACCGGCTGGATTGCTGCTATCGGACTCATCGTGATTGGAACCTTAATAGCAGGGGCAATAACGACCTCACAACCCGATTTTCCACCCAGTATTTTTGAGTTTGGTGTAGAACGGGAGTTTGAGGGTGTTATTACGGAGTCTCCCTACCCAATATTAAACGTTTTACGCCCTGGCACTGAAGACGCGATGCCCCAATATTCTCCTTACTATCTCGTCGTATTCGGCAAGAGCGGTGCACAAGATGCCGTGCAGGGCATGAACGGCAAGCGTGTAAAACTGAAGGGGTCACTCATCTATCGGGAACAACAGACCATGATTGAGGTGCTCGATGGCTCCATTGAAGTCCTGTCAGATGTCCCTGCAGAATCCGCTCCGGCCTTAGCAGGTGAAGGTATAAGTCTGGGTGAAAAAACGTTAACCGGTGAAATTGTAGATAGTAAATGCTTTCTGGGGGTAATGAATCCCGGTGAGCTGAAACTTCATAAAGCTTGTGCAACCTTATGTATTGCAGGCGGTATTCCTCCGGTGTTGGTCGTTAGAAATAAACAAAGCCTCGCAACTTACTTTATGTTGGTTTCCAAAGAGGGACAGGCGGTAAACGAACAGGTTCTACCGTTAATTGCAACCCCTGTAGAGATTTCGGGTGAGGTAATCAAATACGGTGAACTATTAGTATTGAAGGCAGATCCAGCAACATATCAGCGTTTGTAAGGTCAATCAGATAAACGGAAGGGAAGTCATATGTCGTCGGGAAGAACAAAGCACATATCAAACAATATTGAAGCGGTTAGTACACCACCGCTTCAAATTATTGAAGATAATCGTTATACCGTGCGCTTTGCACAGAACGAGACTGATCTGGACGCTGCGTTAAAGCTGCGCTTTGATGTCTTTAATCTGGAATTGGGCGAAGGACTCGACAGTTCGTTTGATACCATGCGAGACCGCGACAAATACGATGCACAGTGCCATCATCTTATTGTGGTGGAAAATGCGACTTCCGAAGTAATAGGCACTTATCGGATGCAAAGCTTTGATATGGCCAGTAAAGGCATAGGTTTTTACTCGTCTGATGAATTTAAGCTGGAAGACATGCCCTATTCCATCCTTAAGAACTCGGTTGAGGTGGGCCGTGCCTGTATCTCGGCAAGCCACCGAAACGGTCGGGTACTTTTTCTGCTTTGGAAAGGACTTGCGCTATATATGCTACACACCCAAAAGCGCTATCTCTTCGGCTGCTGCTCTCTAACAAGCCAGGATCCAATTGAAGGTCGCAGTACCCTGCGTTACTTAAAAGAAAGGCAATATTTACATTCAGATTTTATGCTCTCCGGACAGTCAGACTACTTATGTCCTGCCGTCGAAGAATCCGCATTAATACCTGTTGATGAAATCCAGCTGCCAAGACTCTTTCGCACTTATCTGAATTACGGAGCGAAAGCTTGTAGTGATCCGGTTATTGATCGGCAATTTAAAACCATTGACTTCCTGGTTATGCTTGATATCGAAGAGCTTGGAAGCCGCAACTTCAACCTCTTTTTTTCCTGAGCTTAAGAGTTGATTCATTCCATACGCGCCTTCGGGAAAACAATTGGTTTTTTTGGCATAACGTTGTTCTACCTCCTTCTTTTGTGGGTGGGCTATGCATTTGTTTTCATCTTCAGATCCCCAGGTGCAGCCTGGCGTATGAAGATTGTCCGCAAATGGGCCAGTTCGATCAGCAGCATGCTCGGGATGAAGATTCTACTGACAGGTAAACCACCAAAGCCACCGTTTTTTCTGGTTTCTAACCATCTCAGCTATGTGGATATTATCTTGTTTTTCAGCCTTGCAGACTGCATTTTTGTTGCGAAAAGTGAGGTAAGCAGCTGGCCGTTTATCGGCTATCTGGCCAAAACGGCCGGGACGCTTTTTATCAACCGGAAACAATACCGCGACATACCGCGTGTAAACCACCTCATCAGGGAGGCAATTAGTGAACATCAGGGAGTTTTGCTATTTCCAGAAGGGACAAGCAGCGCTGGAGAAGACATCTTACCGTTTAAACCCTCCCTGCTGCAGCTGCCGGCGGAAGACCATCTGGAAGTAAGCTGTGCTGCGATTCAATACGTAGAGCCAAACGGATATCCGGATGCAGCAACAAGTATCTGCTGGTGGGGAGATATGACATTTGCTGATCACTTATGGAGGCTGTTCAAACTTCCCGGTTTTGAGGCTCGGGTCTCATTTTCAGATATAACGGCTCTCGGAGAAGATCGTAAAGCAATTGCTGAAAAAGCCGAAGAAATTGTTAAACATGAATTTGCAAAGATAAATTAAGGAATCAGTATGTCGGAATTACATCCGCTAATCGAACAAAATCGTCACTTTTTAGTACAAGGAATTCAATTTTTGGAAAAAATTGATGACCATCAGTTCAATACATCGGACCACGCCCTCTTCAACAGCAGTATCGGTAAACACATGCGCCACGTTCTTGATCATTATCGCAGCTTTGTCGGAAGTATAAACGGTAATATTGATTACGATGCCCGTGAAAGAGATGAAAAGCTGGAAACAAACCGTTCGCATGCCATTGTTGTATGTCGGGATATGTATAATGCCCTCGGCCGACTCACATTTCCAGCTGGCGGTATTGAATCGTCGGTTCAAATTCGCTGTAATGATACCGGTGATGGTGAGAAACTGTGGACACAATCCACCTTTACCCGGGAGCTTCAGTTCCTGTCCGGACATACCGTGCACCACTACGCCTTGATCTCCATGATACTGCGCATTCTGGACATAGAGGTTCCTGATGAATTCGGCGTAGCTCCATCAACACTGAAGTTTGAAAACGACAAGGGACGTCAATGTGCACAGTAAGCTGGGTCATCGACTCGAATGGATACGATCTGTTTTTCAGCAGAGATGAACTAAGAACCCGCAGCATTGCCCTCCCTCCGGAAATTCATCTTTCAGAGAGTATGCCTTATATCGCTCCGATTGATCCCGATGGCGGGGGAACATGGATCGCAGTTAACTCCAACGGCGTTTGTCTCTTTTTGCTGAATAATTACCAAAGCAGCTATATGCCAACGGAAGAAATTCGAAAAAGTCGTGGGTTAATCTGCGATACGCTCATCCATCATGGAACGGTTGCTGAAGCAGAACACCATCTCCTAAGCCTTGCTTTACAGGTCTATCCACCGTTTTCCCTTGGCATGCTGGAGCCCGACAGGAGCTGCAAAGTTTTTGATTGGGATGGTGAACGGCTTCATAAACGAGTGAGCCCTACTTCTCCGCTGGCATCTTCATCCTCTCCAAATTGGGAAGAGATAAAACGTTGGCGCCGAGAGAAGCTAAAGCAGATGACAACCCCAGGTGGCACAAAACCGACAACGAAGCAGCTCTACGATTTTCATTGTTTTCATGATCCCGCCCAACCTGCAGCATCTGCATGTATGCGTCGCCCGGAAGCAAAAACTGTCAGCCTGTCACATGTAAGCTTAACATCCAGAGCTATTTCTTTTCGCTATATGAATGGTTCGCCGGATAAAAACGACTGGCAATCCCATGTCGTTTTACTTCGCAATACGGCTTCTACAGAGCGCATGCCTATACTTTCCAACCACGCCGAATAATATCAGAGTAAAACTGTGACGCGTTTTAAACGTTTTTCGATAATCTATCTTCTCTTGCTGGGCACGTCCTGGGGGTACCAGCTGATCTTTCCCTTCCCAACAGCTCCTTTAAACGGGCAAATAAGCGTCCCCTTGCGGGATGAAACGGGTACTATTATTAACACCCTCGATCTGAAGAGCGACAGCAGCAATGCACCTACTATTTTGCTACTGCATGGAAGTCCGGTTGCCGTAGAGATGTTTGATGATTTACTACCCGGGCTCAGTAAAAACTGTCGGGTAATTGCTCCGGATCTCCCCGGATACGGTACATCAACTCGTGACATACCCGACTATTCCGTGAAGGCACATGCCGAATACATGGTTCTGATGCTCAATCAGCTTCAGGTAAAAGACGTGCATGTTGTTGGCTATAGCCAGGGTGGCGGCGTTGCAATCCATCTTTCAGAGATGCTCGGTAGTAGAATGCAATCTCTTACCTTGCTGTCAGCGATTGGTGTGGTTGAACTGGAGCTCATGGGAGATTATCATTTGAATCATGCTATCCATGGTGCTCAGCTCTCTGGACTTTGGGTATTGCAGAATTTCTTTCCACATTTTGGATTAATGAAGCGTTTTCCCCTGAATGTGTATTATGCGCGAAATTTCTATGATACGGATCAGCGACCATTGCGAAGTCTTTTACGACAGCTGGAGATACCAATGCTTATTCAGCACGGTAAAACAGATGCCCTGGTGCCTTATGGCGCAGCTTTGGAGCATCACCGCATCGTTCCGCAAAGCGAACTGATTACCTACTCCGGCGGACACGGAATTCTGATGAGTCGTGGGCCGGAAATTGCGAAGGACCTGTCAGATTTTGCATATCGCGTTGAAGCCGGGCAAGGACTCACAAAAAGCGCTGCGCTACAAAAACGACTTGACGAGGCAGCAAAGCCATTCACCGGTACAGACGCTGGACCTGCTGAGGGACTCGCTTTGATGGTTCTGGTTCTGGTGATCGCGTTCGGTACCTTTATCAGTGAAGACCTTGCCAGCATCGCAGCAGGGATTCTTGCGGCCCGCGGGGTATTAACCTATGCAAGTGCCGTATTTGCATCGTTTATCGGCATCTTTGTCGGGGACATCCTTTTATTTCTAGCCGGACGCTGGTTGGGTCAACCCGCATTAAGTCGCGCACCGCTTAAGTGGTTTATTAAACAGGAAAGCGTTGAGAAGAGCGCTCGTTGGTTTAAAGCAAGTGGTCCACAGATCATACTGGCCAGTCGTTTTCTACCCGGAACCCGCCTGGCAACATATTTTGGTGCAGGAATGCTTGGTGCCTCTATGCGAACGTTTATCATCTATTTTGGCCTGGCAGCGCTGCTTTGGACACCTTTGCTTGTTGGGCTTGCCATGCTGTTGGGAAATCCGTTAGTCGAAATGTTTCAAACCTACAGCCGCCATATTCTTTGGCTTCTGTTGGCGGCATTTCTGCTCCTGCAATTACTGACTCGCACGCTCCCAAAACTATTTACCTGGCAAGGCCGGAGAATGTTGTATTCTTCCTGGCAGCGTATGAGAAAGTGGGAATTTTGGCCTCCCATCATATTTTACCCACCGCTGATCGTCTATTTAATCTATCTGGGAATAAAATATCGCTCCCTCACTCTGTTTACAGCAGTAAATCCGGCTATTCCGGCAAGTGGGTTTGTCGGAGAGTCCAAATCAGAAATATTGAGAGATCTCTCAAAACAAAGCGACTCCGTAGCAGAGTTTAAACATATCCCATTTGCAACGTCAACGGCCGACAAACTCAATCTCGTCACAGAGTTTCAATCGACCCAGCACAAGCCTTGGCCGGTGGTATTGAAACCGGATACCGGCGAACGCGGCACCGGAGTTTGCATCGCCAAATCTGAAGGAGAGGTAAAGCAATTTTTTCGTAAAACAAGCGGTGATGCAATTGTGCAGAGTTATATCCCGGGCGTGGAGTTTGGTATATTTTATTATCGCTACCCCGAAGCAGAAAAAGGCCAGATTTTCTCCGTAACCGACAAGCAATTCATCACCGTCATCGGAGATGGTGTAAGCACTCTGGAACAGCTTATTTTAAACGATTCCCGAGCTGTTTGCATGGCTGCTTATCACCTGGAGCAGCATTCGGAAAAGCTATACGACATTCCAGAGAAAGGAATGGCAGTTCCTTTAGTAGAGCTTGGCACACATAGCAAGGGCGCCTTGTTTCTGGACGGTTCCCGAATAATAACGCCTGAACTAACAGATACAATCGATAGACTTAGCAAGAACTATGAAGGGTTTTACTTTGGCCGATATGATATGCGTGGCGAATCCGAGGAAGCCTTTCTGGAAGGACGGAATCTGAAGGTTATCGAATTGAATGGTGTCACTTCGGAGGCGACACATATCTATGATCCGAAGCACAGCGTTTTCGATGCGTATCGCATCCTGGCGGAGCAGTGGCGTATCGCCTATGAAATCGGTTACCAGAACAAAAAGCGCGGGGTCCGATCGACTGGACTCATCGCGCTTTTGAAGTTGTTAAAATTTCGGAACAACGGATAGGATGAGACTTGGGTGTCGGGTGTCGGGTGTCGAACGGAACTTACAGACAGCAGAACACCTTTCACGTTTCACCATTCACTTTAGTAAATTGCCTCATTGCCTCATTGCCTCATTGCCTATGTTTTACCTTCCACAAGCCACCAGCTACCCGCCACCTGCCAATTATTAGAACTTCCAAAAAGCCCCAAGTGTATACGAAGGTGATGAGGCCACCAGATTACCGTCAAACGCACCAAAGGAAGATAAACTGATGCCAAAACGTGGGTTTATGTCCGCAAGAACTTTCACGCCTGTTGCTACCCACTCCTGACCATCGGCATAAAGCCCGGTCTGAAACGTATTTCCGGTAATATTTGCCGGATCGGTAATCGTTTGTCGGACGTCCAGCACACCAACCAGCCAAAATCGATTGGCAACTCGAGCTCCCGCCTCACCGGCAAATAGAAAATCATCGCTAAAATCATTATTGCGGAAGCGAAGTCCGATATCTCCCGACACGTAATACTTTTCACCGCTGGTTCCAAGGCTCACACCGGGAGTAATCCCAAAAGCATCGACTCCGGTTGCAAGGCCGGTTGCAGCATCCGGTTCACCGGCAGGCAGTTCCGTTTTCAGGGTAATTGCCGCCAGAAGTGCATTAAAGCGCTTGCCGGCCTTTAGAGCAATCCCGACATTCCCAAGAGCATTCTTACTTCCGGATTCCAGCTCTTCAGGAAAGCTGCCCTCTCTTACATCATCAGCTGTCGAGACAAACTTTAAGGGCAAGTCTGCAGAGAGCGTCAGAAATGGTGTAATACCATACTCTGCATATAATTGTGTTGTAATATCCGAAACATCACGGTTGGTAGTAAAATTGTCGCCATCCGAATTATAGATGCCATCATAGGTAGGGATGAATGAAAAAGAGACCTGTGCAAACCCCTTCCCCTTCTGCTGGGTCCAGGGTCCACCGGCAATTAGCGGCGTAGTAAAGGCTAGTAGTATTAAGGTCGAAAAAAAATTATTCGCAAAACCTTTTGTGAACAGCTTCATCAGATTTTCTCCATTGTTAATCGTTGGAAGAATCTACAAATCCGATATAACGAAACCATCACGGAAGAGTCAAACTTTAAAGATTGGTCCTGGGTCCCAGATCCAAGGCCCAGGATATTTGTCACCCTGAGCGGAGTCAAAGGGTCGGAGGTCTGATTAAAAAAGTTTTCAGAATTTATAATTTAAGAGACGAATTTTTCCAAAATACTAAAGTTTCCCATGTTTAATGGTAAATCCGGAGCCGACTAAATGGAGCTTCTCATATATATCGTTATATTTTTCTTTATCTCCGTATGGCGATTCTGGCTTTACCAACAGCCAAGTGCTTATGAAAAAGCTCAAGCCATTTACGTCAAGAGCAGCGTTCATCCACCATTTAGTAAAGTTTCTATAAAAATTTACGCCCAACAAATAAAGCTATGTTCAGAGTTTTACAAGGCAATTGGCGCAGTCATAATCTCAGAAAATGACCGGGAGATCAATTTAAAAATTGGTCGAACTAGAATTGATCTGATTGAGTCGATTGAAAAACAAACCAAAGATTTTGAATTGACGCTTGTTGTAGAGGATGCAGAAGCTTGGTATGAGCATTTGAAAAACGTATTATCAACGGGTTCATTTGATAATGCCAGAGTAAAAGCGCCGGTTCAAAAGCCCAGAAAGATTACAACACAAGCTTGGGATCCGTTAGGCAATACGTTATTTTTTGTTGAAGTCTCAAAATATGTCCATTACCAACGCCATAAGCTTCTTTAAATTTTTGTGAATTTTTCTTCGAGGGTAGTTTACATTTACCAGCCTCCGACTTTACACAACGACTTAATTTAAACCCTGCCACTTAAAATCTTGAACCTAGAACCTAGAACCTAGAACCTTGGACCTAAACATTATTATAAAGAATACCATAACTCAAATCATACGCCTCTCTCAAAAATTGTCGTGCAATCGCTGCCTGCTCTTCGGCAGGGAGTGAAGTTAAGTCTCTATAGTGTAATATTGCTCCGGTCCAGCCTGCGGTATGCCACTCTCCGGCCGGTAACTCAGGTAGTGGCTTTTCCCGGTCCGGATAAGGCCAGGGAGTAACATAAAAATATGGTTCCTGATACGTCTCATCTCCCGTAGAAAGGCCTACACCGATGCTCTTCGCTAGTTCAGGATCAGGATTTCCTTCTACCTTAACCAAGGTTGCCATATCAAAGTGGTGCGGCCAGGTACGAACCGGGGAGGCTTTGTCTTCCATATAAAACTGCGCCTGTAAAAGCTGAACAGTATTTGTAAAGCAGGCAGTTAATACTTCTACCGCCTCCTTCGTTGCTGCATCGAGCTGAAATCTACCATCATTCTTCAATACATGCTCCGGCATTTCATAAGGCATATCCAGTCTTGCCTGCTCTGCATTAACCTTTTTACTGCGCAGTACCTCATGAAACTCATCCAGTACTTCCTGTCGCGTTTTACCGGCTAAATTTATTTGTGTGGACTCTCCCCTTCTCTCCTCAACCAGCAATGCAAAGTTAGCAGGATCAAGCGCAATCCGAATCCGCTCGGCACCGGATAATTCCCGGGTGCGAAACACACCTTTATCCGGCAGCCACTGAATACTGGTATGGCTATCGTCTTTCCGCGGTGGCAATAGATACCGCCCGAAAGCAGCACAGTATTGTGCAGCAAAGTGAAGCTGTAATCGCGCCTCTATGAGGGCAGCTTTATCTATATTATTCAGTTTTTTCCATTCCATTAAATGCTCCAGTCAAAATAGCAATTTATCTTATGCAGAAATTCAGTCTCAGGTGACCTATACCGAATATGATTGCACGGTTTGTGACTATAATACGATTCATTTTACATGATAGCATTATCATTCTGCAAAATCGCAGAATAAATACTCAACCGGCTTTTTACTTACTTGCGTAACCATTAGGTGAGTATTAAGTTAGCTGACGGATTAAGTGAAGGAGATTTTGTTGAGTAACAGTCCATTTATAGTCGGCATTGATCTGGGAACTACCCATTGCGTGCTTGCATATTGCAAGGTCGATTCCGAAGAAACATCGAATAAAATAGAATTATTAAAAATACCACAGGTTATCAGTGCCGGGGAGATTAAGGCACAAACCCTCCTGCCTTCTTTTCTGCTTCTACCAGGCCCACATGACGTGCCTGAAGGCGGTCTTGCATTGCCATGGAATGCCGAAAAGGACTTTGCAGTAGGTGAATATGCACGCAGTCGAGGTAATGAAATCCCACATCGGCTAATTGCATCTGCAAAGTCCTGGTTGTGCCATAGTGGCGTAAATCGACGCGATGAGCTCTTGCCCTTCAATGCCGGAGAAGATGCCAGACGGGTTTCTCCGGTTCAGGCAACGCAATATTATCTGGAACATATTCGCGACGCCTGGAATGCCGAAGTCGCTGACGACAATAGTGACTATCTGCTTGAGAAACAAACCATCTATCTGACCGTTCCGGCATCGTTTGATGCAGTAGCAAGAGAATTAACGGCTGAAGCCGCCACCGCAGCCGGACTAAAGAACCTCACGCTTTTGGAGGAGCCGCAGGCTGCCTTCTATGCCTGGTTGGAAGCCAGTGGAAACGACTGGCGCGACCAGGTCGAGCTTGGCGAATCGGTTCTTGTATGCGACGTCGGGGGCGGCACCAGCGACTTCAGTCTTATTTCAGTTGGTGGTAGTGAAGGTTCGCTGGAGCTGGAACGCGCTGCAGTCGGGGATCATATTCTTCTGGGCGGGGATAATATGGATCTCGCATTGGCTTATTTAATTCGAGGCAAGCTAGCCAAGAACGGCACCAATATAGACGACTGGCAGTTTAAAGGGCTCTGGCATAGCTGTCGCGCGGCAAAAGAAAAGCTGTTGAACGATCCTGAACTGGATAAAGAGCCATTGGTTATTCTGGGACGCGGTTCCTCATTAATTGGAGGCACCATTCGTTCGGAGCTAACCCGCGAAGAAATGCAGATGGCTCTTTCCGAAGGATTTTTCCCAAAAGGTGAGGCATCTGACTTTCCCAAGGAAGGAGCACGTATCGGTATGCGGGAAATGGGACTTCCCTACGCATCCGATGCCGCAATAACCCGCTATCTGGCGCAATTCCTGAATAAACACACCTCTGATTCGTCCGCTTACCCTTCTGCAGTGCTGTTTAACGGCGGGGTAATGAAGGCAGAGGCTTTTCGTGAGCGCGTAACAGAGGTCCTAACCGCGTGGAAAGGCAGTCCAGTTAGAGAGTTGAATTCCGATGATCTGGATCTGGCGGTAGCCGTTGGCGCAACCTACTACGGTCTGGCTCAAAGTGGACAGGGAATTCGCATTAAGGCCGGTGCAGCCAGAGCTTATTATATCGGTGTTGAAAGTGCCATGCCGGCTGTTCCTGGAATTCCCGCCCCAATGAACGCCTTAAACATTTTGCCCTTCGGAACCGAGGAAGGATCGGAACTGGACATCAAACAGCGGGAATTCGGACTTATAGTTGGAGAACCGGTGGTGTTTCACCTGCTGGCATCAACCGCAAATGCTGATGATAAAGCCGGTGAGATCGTTGAAGACTGGTCCGGAAATATTCAAAACGTAAGCACTATGGAATTAAACCTACCGGCCAGTGAGGAAGAAATAGGCGGAACCGTTATTCCCGTTTGGCTGCAGAGTAGAATAACCGAAGTAGGTACGCTGGAACTATGGTGCGTATCAACAAAAGACGACCGACGATGGAAGCTGGAATTTTCAATTCGAGAGGAAACGGAGTAAGGTAATGAGTTCGCTGTTCGATTTTCAAAATCGCGATTATAAATATATCATTGGTGTTGATCTTGGAACCACCAATTCCGCTGTGGCTTACGTAGACCTCAGCAGCAATAAAAGACCTATCAACTTTTTTCGCATTCCTCAGCTGGTTGCGGCAGGTGAAATCGCCGAGCGTGATATTCAACCCTCCTTTCTCTATCTCCCCGGAGCTTATGATCTCCCGGAAGGCAGCACCCAACTGCCATGGGATAAGAACCGGGATTTTATGGTTGGTGAATTTGCGCGTGAGCAAGGCGCAAACGTCCCCTCAAGGCTGGTCGCTTCAGCGAAATCCTGGCTTTGCCATGCCGGAGTAAACCGTAAGGCCCATATTCTACCCTGGGGAGCTCCAGATGAAATTCCAAAGGTATCTCCACTGGAGGCAAGTAAGCGCTATCTACAGCATATCCGTGAGTCCTGGAACCACATGATGGCTAAAGGTAGAGAAGAGCTTTCTTTTGAAGAGCAGCTGATCGTGCTTACCGTGCCGGCGTCCTTCGATGAAGTTGCACGTGAGCTAACCGTTACCGCTGCTCAGGAAGCCGGAATCCCACGTGTTGTGTTACTTGAGGAACCGCTTGCTGCATTTTATGCCTGGCTCTCTGCGAATGAATCGAGCTGGCAGGAACATATGAAGATCGGACAGTTAATCCTGGTCTGCGACGTTGGTGGAGGGACAACAGACCTCTCTCTGGTTGGCATCTTTGAAGGTGAAAAAGGCCTGCGCTTTAACCGGCTAGCGGTTGGCGAACACCTGATGCTCGGTGGCGATAATATGGACCTGGCGCTGGGTCGTTATCTTGAAAACAAGCTGATGGGACAGCCGGGTAAGCTGGACAATCAGCGCTGGCATCAACTCGTTTATCAATGCCGCAAAGCAAAAGAAACCCTGCTCGGCAATCCGGAACTTAGCAATATGGATATTACGGTGATGGGTAGCGCCGGTAAATTGATTGCCAACACCATAAAGGGCAGCTTTACGCAGGAAGATATCCAGCGTATTATTCTGGAAGGCTTTTTCCCGAAAACAAATCTGGGCGATTTGCCGGACAATACACCTCGCAGCGGCTTAACAGACCTGGGACTACCCTATGTTCAGGATGCGGCTGTTACACGCCATTTGAGTGCTTTCTGGCAGCGTTTTGAAAAGCTAATGCTGGATGAAACCGGTAGAAGCAATGTTTTCCCCGACTTCGTTCTGTTTAACGGCGGAGTTTTAAGTCCGGAGCTCATTCGCAATCATATTCGCGAGGTTGTTGGTGACTGGTTTACCCCAATTGCCGGAGACGGTTGGCAGCCAGAGGAACTGGATAATCCGCGCCCGGATCTTTCCGTAGCGATCGGTGCAGCCTACTACGGTAAGGTGAGGGTTGGTGAAGGGGTGCGCGTTGGTAGCGGTAGCCCTCGTGCTTACTACCTGAATCTCGATCATCAGAAAGAGCTTTGCCTGCTTCCTCGCGGAGCGGAGGAAGGCGCCAATATTCAGTTATCGTCCCATAAATTTGAAGTGCTGGCCAATCAACCGGTAGAATTCAATCTTTCCACTTCCAGCACGCGACTTGGTGATAAGCTGGGAGACATTATTTCGCTGGAACAGGAAGAGCAAACCGCCCTTCCGGCAATTCGCACCGTATTAAAGTATGGTAAAAAAGAAGAAGCGCGGGCATTACCGGTAGAGGTCGCAGTCAGATTAACTGAAATTGGTACCCTCGAGCTTTGGTGCCAGTCGACTGAGAGTGATCATCGCTGGCAGCTGCAGTTTGATGTCCGGCTCGAAGCAGATGCCTCAACCATCTCAACCGGTGCAACCATCGATTCAGCGCTGGTTGAAAATGCACTCACTCTAATCGATTCCACCTTTGATGGTTCGGGTGACATAAAACCCGGAAAATTGATAAAAGAATTGGAGACGGTTCTGGAGCAGGCCAAGCAATCCTGGCCAACCTCACTTATTCGCAAAATGAGCGATACCCTTTTGGCAAAGCCGGAAGCACGCGACCTTTCTTTTCCGCATGAATCCCGCTGGCTGAATATGCTAGGATACTCCTTACGTCCGGGTTTCGGTGACGCAGTTGACGATTGGCGTATCAAACAGGCCTGGAAGCTATTTTTGCAGGGTATGCGTAATCCCAAGCAGCCGCAGGTTGTTAGCCAGTGGTGGATTTTCTGGAGACGCATAGCCGGCGGTCTCAGCGAAGGACGGCAATCACAGATTTATCAGATGTATGCTCCTTTGGTTCATCCGGGAAAAACCGCAAAGAAGAAAGCCCCTTTCGGTAAGCTAAATCCTCAGCAGGAACTTGAGGTGTGGATGCTGCTTGCCAACCTTGAGCATCTGCCCAAAGATGCAAAGCAGGAGCTGGGGCGAATTCTTCTCAAGCAGATCCTGAAAGGCAAAGCAAAGCCTCAGGAATACTGGGCTCTGAGCCGATTCGGTGCACGCATGCCGTTTTACGGGCATATCGACAATACCGTTGGCGGCTCTGAGGTGCAGAGCTGGGTGAGCGGTTTACTGGAACTAAATCCTGAAACCTCTAATAATACGGCCATGACCTTCGTACACCTGGCTCGTAAAACCGGTGATCATACGCGCGATATTTCTGAAGAACTCAGACAGCGCGTACATACCTGGCTGGAGCAAACCGGTAAATCGCGCTATGGTGAACTGCTTGAGAATCCATCTGCAGCTTTTGAAGCGGAAGAACAAAGCCAACTTTTCGGTGAGGCGCTGCCGAGTGGATTGGTGCTTCAAAGCGACGGCTAAATTTGTCTAATTCAGCCCATTCCCCTATATTTTCTTCAACAACCCACCAACCCACGGCTGAGTGAATCTCAGCCTCTAAACTATCTTAGTTGCATTATACAAGGGGATTTCCTATGAATTGGACGAAGATTCTAACCGTCACCGCAGTAGGTGGAATCGTTCTTTGGTTGTGGTCTTTCCTTGCTCATGGTGTTCTACTTCGCGATACCTATATGAGCATGCCGGAAGTTTTTGGCAGCGGAGAAGATGGCAATCCGCTGCACTTTTTATTTGTTCAATTATTCGTCGTTTTTGCAGGAGCACTGCTTTTCGCCAAGACGCGCAATTCCTGGAAGGAAGGAGCAAGGGGCGGTTCAGAATACGGGTTTTATTTGGGACTGATACCGTTATTTGCATCGTTGATGAACCCGCTGGTATTTGATGGATTTCCCTATTACCTCGGCTGGTGTTGGGGAACTATAACTCTTATTGGCTGGGTTGGTGTTGGAGCAATTGCTGGAATGCTGTATAAACGATCGGATATGATAGCGGCTGATTAAAAAACATCCGGCGTCTGATTGTTTTGGGGGAGAACACAATTGTTCAATATCAGACGCCGGATGATTCTCCCATAATCGGAAGCCTCCCAAAATCCTTTAGGTAAATTTTATACGCTTATTTGAGAACATTCTACCTCCCAAAGCCCAATCCAAGCGTCATATCCAATACCCACTGACTTCCTTTTGCATCAAACTCAAACAGCTCCTCACTTAACGTAATCGTATCCATCGTCAATTGTTTTCGTTTAAGGCCGATAGACATGGTAACGTTCTCGGTGATAAACACGAGTTCGGCTCCCAGAGTAAACATCGTGCCAAAGAACCCATCATCATCTTCATCAATCCATTCAAGATCTCCGTAGCCTGCTACAAGAAAGATCGTCGCTTCTCTTTTCCGCCTGAACCAATCCCAGACCTCAGGATTTACCTTTAACAGATATTCCTCAGTATTAAAATCCAGCTTCAAGCGTGCGCGATCCCTTGTTAGGTTATGATCGCCATCCGAGCGAAAAAATTGAAATTGGGCAACATTGCTAATCCCCGCCCGTGCGCCATACTGTCCGATCAGGCTTCCTTTCAGATCCAGCTGATTATCAAAGATCTCTTCAATATCCTCTGAGAAAGCCAGCGCCATTCCAAAACCGCCAAAAGCATGAAAATAGATAAACGGTAATCGTGGACCACGTTTTTTTCTCTTTTTGGTTATCTGACTTGCCGGCTTCAAATTTGTTGAATCCGGCAATGCAACAGCCGAAGAATCCGCATTGATTTGCCCTGTTAATTCTCCGGAGCAAACAAACACCATCAAGCCAACAATAACAATAAACATCTTCATAGCTTCCCCTTCCGACATCCCACATACAGGATGAGTTCATTTCAACATGCGGTGAAGTCTAAATAAGGACAAAAGCTATGCCACTCAGCATGCGGGTTTTCGATTGTTGGATTGAAGCAGTATGTACCATAAATGGACATGTTTTTCCTAATGCATGTAACATTTTTGATACATCAGTCGATTTGACATCCCGTAAGCAATCGCTATATTTTAGCAAGTTGGTTCCAATCCTGGAGAAGAGAATGCCCTTCGGTGGTAATATCTACTCACATCATTTAAGAGCAATTTGGTTACTTGCATCGCTATTTTTTGCAGCTGTCTTTACCTGGCTCATTTCCAATGGGACCTATCCTTACAATCTCGTAACATTGGAAAGTTTTGCTGTTCAGCAGCAAAACAATCATTACTATCACGATTTTGATCAGGATGGATACAGCGAGCGCTTTCGTTTATCAAACAGGCCTAATCTATCCTCCCATAATATCTTGCTTCAGGATTTCGATACCCGCGTTATCGACCAGGCGAATTATTCTGAAACCATTACTCGCGGTGGGCTTTATTTTGAAGACATTAGCGGAGACAACTTTGACGAGATGTTTGCGCTAACCTGGTATGCGGACTCTCTTTTTCTCTATATTCATGATCTGCAAACAAAACGCGCGATACTAAAGCGACAGCATATCAAACTACCTGAGCCTGATTCAATCATTGAACGACGAGTCTTTACATTTCATCCAATTACGCTTTTTGACGTCGACGGCAACGGGAGTATGGAATTTGTGTTCGCATTATTCGGCAACGATAAAACAACGCGTTCGGTTTATGCCTGGAATTATGAACAGTCAGGTATGATAAAATCTTTTAGCACACACGCTGCATTCCAGCATATTAGCCTCGTCGATCTTACCGGAGATGGTGAAGAAGAGATAATCATCGCAACCGGTGCTACAGGGAATATTCATACTCCGGTGAAGTATGGTGATCAGCAAGCCTGGCTATTTGTATTAACCAGTAAGCTTGAGCTTCTTTTCCCTGCCAAAAACTATATAGAATTTCCCGGAGGAATTACCGCCTCTCCTCTTACCATTGGGGATAATAGACGCATATTGATCAGCGAATCCTATAGCGGTGTTCTCAACAGGGAGAATTTTCTCTATTTACTTGATGAGAACGGCAGTGTATTGCATAAGAGTCATTCGCCGATACAGCATTCGCCGTTTATTGAACCCCTGGTTGACAACAGCGTGAATCCGGCCTCTGTTTTTGCTTTAACACGTAGCCGATCTCTGGTAAAAATCGACGAGGAATTGGCTATTGTAAATGAGTATCAGACCAAAAGCCAGTACATCTGGCCCATGTTGCTTCAGGATTTGAATAACGACAATATACCTGAGCTCATCGTGACAACCGCTGATGAATTGCTGATATTCAATCATAACTTAAGAAAAGTGGGAGCATGGAAAGGTCGTGCAGAATTGCTCAGCTGGTCGGTACGTCATAGCGGACCAAATACTCCTGCCGAAGTTATGTTCCGGGATCCGGATAAGGGCCAGCAATATCGATTAAAACTTGAGGCAAACCCATTTGCCGGGACGTTTTTAATTTTTTCCATCCTAGTCATTCTTTTCGGTTTTCTAACGTGGCTATTCTATCGAACATATCTTCGTTTCTCACTCAGGTATCACGGCTATCGCAGTGCATTTATGCAGCATGATGGGGCTGTCGGAATCTTCTCACCGGACTATAAGATCGTCAGGTTCAACGCCAATTTCCGCAATGTATTCAAAACGACGGAAGACTTTGCACGTTTCTCTGACATCCGAAAATCCCTACGGCACCTTCCCGTACTTGTTAATCAATTGTCTGAAAGTGTAAACAACGGGAATGCAATCTCGATTGAGCTGCCTCCGGATAAGACTATTCCCTTTCCTGGAGGCAAGCTGATCGTGCGTCCGTGGTCTGCATTTCGCCGCTGGCCACTACTTTATGCGATGGAATTTCGTCCCAATGAAGGCTCGAATCAGGATGCTCAAACGCTTCTGTGGACAAGTTTTATTGCGGAACAAGGTCATACTGTTAAAAACAATATTGTAGCATTGCGAAATTTCACCGATGCAATTCTAACAAGATTAAATGATTCTCCGCATGAAACACCGCTGGAAGTGTTTGATGACCTGAAAAACCTGAAGAAGAATATTGGATTCACGATATCAACTGCACGCAAGCTGGTTGATTTTTCTCAGTATCAGCCACCGCACTACAAACCAACTGATGTGAGGATAGCACTCAATGAGACTGTTGAGGAATATCGCAGGCAATTTGCCGGTGGACCCGTACTGGAATATCAGCTGGCGGAAAACGCCGTTCGGGCATATACCGATATTCACCATCTAAAACAGACCCTGAGAATACTTCTGCAAAATAGCGCGAGGGCTGCCGGTGATAGCGGTCGAATCCAACTATCAGTGCAACAAATCAGCAATCCATCGATGCCGGGTGACCTTTGGGAGGCTGAAATATGGGACAACGGAAAGGGAATCTCACAGGACGTTATTGATCAGGTTTTTGATGCGAACTACAGTACCGCCCCGGATGGCAACGGCATGGGTCTTGCTTATGTGAAGATGATCGTAGAGAATAATCTCGGTAGTATTAAAGTAGAATCAAAGGAAGAGCATTTTACCAGATTCGTGGTTCGTTTACCGGCAAACCACGATTCCTATCTCAGTATCAAAGAGAGTGCGGATGGAAACTAGCGTTCTGATAATTGATGACAATCGTGTATATCTGGAGAGCATTAAGGCTTTTCTAAATGCCCGAAAAGTCCAGGCAGATTCACTACTGGATCCGCTACAGGTAGAATCTCGCTTGAGAAGACAACCCTATCAGTGCATTGTGCTGGATCTGATTATGCCGGGTATGAATGGAGAGCAGGTACTTGAGAAAATTAAGAAAGTAGCACCGGGAATACCGGTAATTCTAAACTCCGGTGCCAGCAATATCGAAACTGCGGTTCGCTGTATAAAAAAAGGGGCATTTCATTTTATCGAAAAAACAGAATCACCTGAAAGTCTGCTTCATCTTATCTCACTTGCAAGGAGGCAGTATCTCCGCACCTCGGAGGAGCTGGAGAAATATCGGTTAATCGGTTCCTCAAAACTGATCAATCAGCTTAGAGAAAATATCCGAACCGTTGCAGACAGTGAAGCATCGGTACTAATTCTCGGTGAAAGTGGTACCGGTAAAGAGCACGTAGCCGGATTACTGCACTATCTAAGCAAGCGTGCAAATGAACCGTTTATTTCATTGAACTGTGCCGCAATTTCAGAGAACCTAATAGAGAGTGAACTGTTCGGCTACGTTAAAGGGGCCTTTACCGGTGCACTGCGAGATCAGCCTGGGGCCTTTACAGCAGCTGATAACGGCACGCTCTTTTTAGACGAGATCGGTGATTTACCGGCCAATGCACAGACCAAATTACTTCGCACTCTCAGCAGCGGTGAAATTAAACGGGTTGGGGAAAGTCATTCCCGTAAAGTCAATGTGCGAATCGTTGCGGCGACAAATCGCAACTTACCCGAATTGATTACTTCAGGTTTATTTCGGGAAGAGTTATATTATCGGTTAAATCAACTGGTGCTGCACACTCCCCCACTCCGTGATCATCCAGAAGACATACCTGAGCTTACAAAGCACTTTCTTCCATCGGCAAATCGCAAAAATAATCGATACATATCCGGTATTTCCCGGGATGCTATGTACCATTTATTAAGGCATCGCTGGCCGGGAAATGTACGTCAGTTGCAGAGCGTTATTCTACGCTCAGTTGCATTTGCAACAAATGAAGAGATATCTGAGCAGGAAGTTCTGGATGCAATGGCAGGTGCTGAACAGTTTCAAACAATACAAACCGAGCAACACAGAGAACCGATGGCGCAATCAGAAATTCGATCAATGGCTGATGCGGTTGCAGACTTCCAGCGCCAATATGTAATTGCAGTGCTATATGCCTGTAACGGCCGCAAAGGTGAGACCGCGGAAAAACTTGGTCTTAGCCGGCAAACATTTTACCGGCTAATGGAAAAGCTGGAGTTGAGCAGCATTGACTTTAGAGTTGATTAAACGTTGATAACCAGCAAATCCGAAAACATTAGACTGCCTTTATCCGATGTTAAAAATCATTCCCTTCATTTACTTAAAAAAGCGATAGGTAGCCTTAAGAAGAAACGTATTCTCAGGTCGCTTATCTATAATCTGCTCCCGAAATCGATTAGCAAGCCCGGCACCGGTTGCCCTCTGATTATTAAGTCCTTGAGACCACACCAGAAAGATGGCTGATCCTGGTCGATACTCATAGCGCACAACCAAATTAGACCGAAACTGTGCAAATGAAAAATCGGGGTTAGTAAAAGAGTAATCAGCTGCATTATCGCGATCCTCATCAACCTGAAGACCTCCATTTGCTACACTGCTAACCTGATCTGCATCAAACCGTACAAGCTGATCACGTTCACTATCTGCCAGTGGATTTTGTACGTAACCATAACGATCATATATTCCACTTGATAAATACACCTCGCCATAATACTGGATGGATAGTGTTGAACTCTGGGCGTAATTTAACCGCAGTGAAGTGCTAAACGTCTCTTGGTTAAGCTTTCCGGTTAGATAACGATCATCCTCCTGAAAACTTGCTTTTCCAACATATTGCAGGCGATTATCAACGGTAACGTAACGTGGAGAAACCGATAGACGGAGTTGATTTATGGGTTGATAAGTAACCGTTAGCCAATTTTCCAGAAGTCGGTAAGCATCCTCATTTCCGCGCTTTGTCCATCCGTATAGATAAGCATATAGTTTACGCCTTCTATCGGAACCAATCTCCCACCATACTCCATGTTGATCAGGAAGTCGAATCCTTGGTCCACCGCGTAAAATAGATTTTGAATAGATATGGGGCTGAAGGAAAAAACCCAATGTGTAAAACCAGTTATTCTTAAAAACACCAGCTGTCTCGACATCCCAGTCATGATAATTATGATTCCCTTCAAAGTCCCATGTATACCAGTGATTATATCCTATTGTAGCGCTGCGGAATATGCTAAATGGTTGCAACGAACTATAGGTTGCCCCCATATAGTTTTGAATATCATCCGCCTCGCGTAAAAAGCCTATGTCGTTTAATTCCAACCCCGGCGATCTCCAGGTTAAACCGGTTTCAAATTTGAGACGTCCTTTACCTGCTTTACCGATTTTAATATCTCCTCCGTGCCCACTTAATGAGGTTCGAGTTGAATCGACCGATACATGACCAGCATCGACCCTCTGAAATAAACGCCTTTGTGAGGTTTGGGTGTTTAGTATCGACTCGGTTGAACCTGCAACGCGACTAAAGACCAGGCTGTTGTCTACGTACCAGCTTCTGTCGCTCCACTGATGTTTGAAATCTAAACCACCGGTGAAAGCCGATTTGTGAATAGATCTCACGTTATCATCATTATCACGAAGAACGGAGGTAATAATACCCCCTATATAGGTATTCTTATTATTTAGATCCTGTTGAGCTCGCCCAACAAAATAGTTTGTGAGGGGTTCAACTACGACTTTATCATTCCCTTCAGGTCCACTTATTTCAGCATATTCATTTCCGGTAACGCTTTCCATTACCCCCAGAGATAATCCATTTTTGGTTTTACCACTCATCTTTACAGCACCCAGGATTGTGGTTCGCTGAGGTAAATTAACATAGCTATCGCCATCTGTTTGGACACTGCCCTGCGGTGCCCTTCCAATTCTGCGAGAATAGAACAGATTATCACTGCTAAAAGGCCCACCAACAATTGCAGAAGAAAATCGATAGTCGAATATGTCTTTATTTTCTACAAAGAAGGGGCGTTGTTCATTAAAGAATAGTTGAAATCCATCCAGTGCTATCGCTGCCGGATCAGCCTCAACCTGTCCAAAGTCCGGATTAACGGTAAAATCCAGCGTCATGTTATTGGTGAAGTTATATTTTCCATCCAGTCCAAACTCAACCGACTTAATACTTGAATTTCGAAACGGGTTCTGTGGGATTGTCTCAAACGTATTTAATGAGTTCACTATGAATGGTTGAACCTCGAGATGCTTTTCAGAGCTAAGGTCATTCAGGCCAAGAAGCTCACCAAACTCGCTAACCCAGCCCGGAGCATCAACGGGAACCCGCTGCCAGACCGAGATTTCTTCTTTACTGGATAACCTTCGGACAATTTGCAATCCCCATGCTAGGTCATTCGTAGCGCTAAAGCGCAACTGGCTCAGCGGTATCTTCATCTCGGCTGTCCAGCCGTCCGAAGTAATAGTGCTGCCGGAATACCATATAGGATTCCAGGTATTATCCTCTTCTTTCCCATTCAACGAAATCCTCTTATCCCCTTGCACACCGGCAGCTGAGAGGGTAAACGAAAAGGCCGTGCGTAGATCATAGTCGCTATCAAGGAGGACTTCCACCCAATCTCCGGCTGCTCCATCCCTACGTGTCATCCTGCGATTAATCTTTTCTGGCTCCACATCAAAACATTTTATGGCTACATATAGATACTCCGGATCATAGACAATTTTGAAGGATGTTTGTTCACCTGGCCTGGCATTTTCTTCCGGCTCGCGCTGTATAAAATCTGTCCCCCAGTTTGTCATCCCCCATACAGCGTCATCCAGGTTGCCATCTATTTCCGGCACCTCATCTGCATTGATTTTCTGTGTTGAATACTCCCGTTTATCTACTAATATTTCCTGAGAATTTCCACTGGTAGCGACCAGAAAGCTGATGCTCAAAATTAATAATACTCGTTTTAAACACATTGCACACCTCTCCTATAAATGGTTAAACACACTACCGTTCTTCGAATTGAAGAAAATATAAATGGGATTTTGGGTGCTAAAATTGAATAGGTTTGACGTGCTAGCTGAAAAAATTTCAGCTAACTTTTGAGCAAATCCGCTTATATTTGATCCATGGAACTAAAATATTTCAAACTGATAAAGACCATTGCCGAAGAAGGCAATATCGCCAATTCTTCGGAACGGCTCTTTCTCACTCAATCAGCATTGAGTCATCAGCTGCGGGAAATTGAGGAACGCCTCGGCTTCAAGGTATTTCATCGCAGTCGAAATAAATGGCAATTAACCCAGGAAGGCTCTGAACTATACAAACTTGCGAATCAACTGTTGAACGCTATTGAAGAGGGGTTCAGTAATATTCAACAGATCAAGCAAGGTTCGAAGGGCTCAATTAAACTGGTTGCAGAATGTCATTCTTTTTTTCGTGGTCTACCGGCATTCGTACAGAAGATGGCTGTTCTATACCCCGAGATTGACATTGATTTGAGACTGGGAACGACGCATCAAACTATCTCTGAGTTGCTTGCAGACGAAATAGATATCGCAATTCTCAGCTCAAACCCCGGTATTGAGTCGCTTAGCAGCGTTGAAGTATTCAGGGACGAAATATTCGCGGTGATTCACAAAGAGAACTATTACAAAAATGCTGATTATATTGAAGCGAGTTACTTCTCCAAGATGCACCTGATCATAAACTCTTTCCCGCTGGAAGGTGTTGCGGTTTACGAACATTTCCTAAGGCCAAACAGAATAACCCCCGGCAAGATTTCGGCAATACCCTTTACCGAAATCTCACTCGAAATGGTAAATGCCAACATGGGGATTATGTGCTCACCGAAATGGGCATTAAAGACCTTCAAGTTGCCGGAAGATTTAGTGTTTAAACAAATTGGTAAAGATGGTTTAAAGCGCACACATTATTTGGTTACAAAAGAAGAAAAGCGCAAAAAACGCTATATAAGAGATTTCATTGCTACTTTCGAAGAAGATTTTTTAGAGAAATAACAAATACCTTATTTGCAGAGTTTTATTTAAGCGACGATCGTGGCAACCAGCCCAGCCCCTTAGCGTGTAAACTTTGAATATATAGGCGATTTTCTGCTTCTGTTACCGATGTCGTTTCAGGATATTTTCCGGCAGGGCCCTGTAGATTGTTTACAATACTTCCATCTTCTTTAAAAGCAATAACATGACCATATGCTTTTGGAACAGGCCAAAGAAATCTTGGCAGCCTCAGGATCATCTTGCGTATCAGAGGTTTATCGGCCAGCATATCTACTATCTTGCTCCGGGGTTTGGCAAAACCAAGCCATATCCTGCCATCGCTACCACGCATCAGGTTATCCGGATAGCCGGGCAGGTTATCGATAAAGATACTCATTTTCGAACCGCTACTATCAGCATGTATATTTTCCGCTGAAGCATCAACCTTCCACACCCGATATCTTCCGGTCTCATTTACAAAAAGGGTTTGTTCATCCCGGCTTAAAGCTACGCCGTTCGCAAAACTGAGGCCCCTTGCAACTATGCTAGTCATCTTATTTTCTGGGTCGTATTTCAGAATCCGCCCTGTGGCAGATTGCTCAAGGATATCTAAAATACTGGCTTCAAAAGTACCACCCCATTTATCCGGGCTAAAGCGTGTAGATGCTTCACTAAAAAAGATACTGCCATTACTCGCAACCACAACTGAATTGGCATAACACAAGGGTTTTCCGGAAATTTCATCCACTAGTATCTGAATGTTACCGGATGGACTGATTGAGAGTAGCCCTCTTATTGCATCTGCAGCAATCAGGTTTCCCGAAGCATCGAAGTCAAATCCCAAAACACGACCGCCGGTATCAGCAAATTCCTCCAACTTGCTACCATCTGGTTTTAGTCTTAAGATCTTGCCGCTTGCAACAGCGGCATACAGCCACCCATCTTCCCCAAACACAACGTGCTCCGGACCTTCTTCATTATCCAAAGGAATAATCTTTAGGCTATCAAGAGCATTATTTAAAGCATATTTCCCGGAGTACGCCGGAGCATCGAGAGTATTCCAGCTAATTGGCTCGGCAGGCACTGGCCAGAAGAAGAGATATAGGAGCAGTACAGAAAGGAGTAGCAGGACAATTTTTGCATATTTTTTCATAAAGGCTCCAACTTCTTTTGACTAATAGTTTGTTGACTGAAGGTCACCATCTCTTGTCGCTCTCATAGGAACAACAGTCTTGTAACGCAGTATCGTGCCTAAGAGACAGACAGTACGTTTTGTCGTGTTCCTAAAGTTGTTCAGAGGTTGTTAAAAGATATCAAAAACAGTGGGAATAGGAAAACGAAAGGCCGGTTAAGCTTATCAGTTTCTGCTCCCTACGTTTCAGACATCTTATCGAAAGACCTTTTAAAACGAAATAAACATCAAAATAGCAACTTCCTGAAACGCATTATGGGTGTTCCCAATGGTCACACCGTGACTTCGATTCACTATTTCTTCTATCCTTCTTAAAATACTCCACGCTCTCAAACTACTAATTTTAAACCACTTAAACCCCCTCACTCTGACATGGCATTCACTTTGTAATCCTGAGCTTAAAAAGTTTACAACTCCGAAAACTACCTAACTCAGAGGTATAAAAATGATTAACCCTATTTATCGCGCAATTCTCTATTTATTTCTGCTTCAACTGTCTATTGTCCCATTGCTTGCTCAGAATCCATATAGCAATCTGAAAATCGCTCCCCCACCCCAGGGTGGCGTATATATCGGCCAGTATGAATGGATGCCTGGTCATGTCGATACGCTGGAAATGACCATTCAGCGCCCCACTGCATGGTTTTCCCGACAGGGTGCGATGGATATAAATAGTGGAGGTTTCCCGGTCTTTGATCCAGTTGCAGCAGAGAATGCCTGGCAGAATGGAAAAATTGTAATTGTAAACGCAATTGAAGCGATAACCGACCCGCTGGAGAGTACCGTGGCAGACTTTACCGTAGACAAGCTCTTGCAGGGAGCATACGATACAACCTTAACCCGTCTGGCTGGTGAATTCAGACAGTTCAGCAAGCCGATGTTCTTTATTACCGCCCGTGAGCCACTAGGAATTGGATTCGACTATATGGGAGGATTTGGATCTGCCGGAGATGAAAACCTGGAATGGGCGCTGGTAAACAACAGTGGCTTTGCAGAGTTCGACCCGAGTGGCTTCCCTTACAGTTTCCTATATACAGATCTCGGAGATCCAACAGTAAGTGATGGGGTAGAGCGCTTGGTAGCTGCCCAGCGTTACTATCATTACGTCTTCACTGAGCTGGAGGGCCTTAAGTTTCTTACCTTTGAAACGATGGGCTATCCGGCAGGTTTCGATAGTGAAACGATTACGAATAAAGTGGATGAATATTTGTTTGAAATCCCGGGCCTAGATTCGCTCCACACCAGAAGACTTATGGAGAGCAGCATCGACTTCGAGAACAATTATCCAGGTGATGATTATGTGGATTGGGTTAGCATTAATTTTTATACGGTTGACTATTACGCTGAAGACTGGACAGGCCTGGAGGAAGACATCCTTTTTTCCACAGCATACTATCTGGAAAAGTTGGAATACAATCTAAACAGAATTAAAAATATTACTTCCGGTAAGCCGGTCTATTTTCTGGAGTTTGGTTTACCGGACGGCCGCAAAAAAGATTCTCCGCGTGCGGCATCGCGAGTAGACTCTGTATTTCAATATCTGCTTGCGAACGGTGACAACTATAACGTTCACGGTATCTCTTTCTGGTCGCTGAATCCATTCTGGTTTGTAAAAGACAACTTTCCATTCGACTGTCTGGTACGCCCCGGTACGGCACAGGGTATAAAGCTGCGTGAAGTTGTAAACGCAAATCCGGACTACTTTAATTCCTGTGTTTACTTATCCGATGGCAGCCGAATTCCGAACTGCAATATTACCGGAATCAATGATAATCCCTCAAACAGTCTTGCCAACTTTAAGCTGGAGCAAAACTACCCGAATCCGTTTAATCCGGAAACGACAATTGCTTTTGAGCTCAGTAAACGCAGCAATATCAAGCTTGATGTCTTTGATATTACCGGACAACAAATTTCTTCGATTTACCAGGGAACACTGAACGCTGGTTCACATTCTTTCTCCTGGCAGGCCGGTGATATTCCTAGCGGTGTTTATCTCTATCGTATAACCGACGATGCAAATGCTCAGATCCGGAAAATGACGTTAATTCGGTAATGCAGTTTACAGCAATAAAAAAGCCCCGATAAATCGGGGCTTTTTTGAATATAGAAAAATTGGAATGCGGTCTAAACAGCATCTGCTCTTTCGGGTTCCGGCTTATTATCGGTAACATCCTTTGCAGCAGTTCGCATATATTCATCCTGCGAGAAAGAGTCAACCTGAATAACGTCGGTGCGAATCTCTTCGGCACGCGCTAATAGCTGGGCTTCTTCTTTCGAAATAATGCCGTCTTTCACTGCAGCTTTCACCATCAGATCAATACGGTCACGCTTCAGCTTACCGGTCTTCATTGCAACCATCACCTTCTTCACAACCGGCTCAGACTCTGCAGCCAAAGACAGTCCAAGGTTCAGGCGTCCAAGCGCTTCCTGCGGATCTGCCGGCTGATAGCACAGCGGCGTCAGACGATCACGCTGCTCACCCGGCTGCTGGATAATTCGAGCAACCTTGCTTCCAAGCGCATCAGACGGCTTGCGGCCAATACTATTTAAGCGAGACCACCAGGCAATCGGCCCGGTAAACGGAAATCCGAGATTTGAAAGCAGTCCGTCAAAAGCCTGCTGAATTTCCGAAAAGGCATGCTCCATCGACCATTCCATGAGTGCCAGGTCTTCCTTGCGGCGCCCTTCTGCCTCATAGCGACGAAGAACTGCAGCTCCCAGGTACATCCAGGAAAAAATATCGGCGTAGCGACCGGTAATCTTTTCCATGCGCTTCAGATTACCGCCAAATCGTCCCATGGCGATGTCTGCAAGCAAGGCAAAAGAAGCGGAAGACCAGGCAAGCTTACGCCAGTAACGGGCTGCCGGACCGCTAACCGGCGAACTCGCAAGATATCCACGTGTAACACTTAGGCCGATAGATCGGAACAGATTGCGAACGACGTGTCCGATATGTGACCAGAACGCGGTATCAAATGCTTTCAGGTCGTTATTCCCAAGCGCCTCAATCTCCTTAAGAGCATAAGGATGACAGCGAATTGCCCCCTGCCCGAAGATCATTAGGGTACGGGTCAGAATATTTGCACCCTCAACGGTAATTCCGACCGGCGTATTGATGTAGGGGTGCGCCAGCAGGTTACGCGGACCACGGGAGATACCTGAGCCACCGGCAACGTCCATGGCGTCGTTAATCGCTTTTCTACCCAGCTCGGTAAAATTGTATTTCGCCATGGCGGTAATTACAGGCGGTTTTTCACCACCGTCCAGCGCTCCACATGTGTAACGACGCGCGGCTTCGAGGATATAGGTATAACCGCCAATGCGGGCCAACGGTTCTTCTATTCCCTCAAACTTGCCAATCGGCAGTCCAAACTGCTTGCGCAGACGCGCATAGGCACCAATACCGCGGGTAATCATCTGGGTTCCACCGGCAGCAGATGCCGGTAGTGAAATACCGCGACCAACGGAGAGACTCTCCATCAGCATGCGCCAGCCTTTTCCGGCCATTTCCGGTCCGCCGATGATCGCGTTTATCGGAACAACCACATCATGCCCTTCAGTCGGACAGTTATAGAATGGAATACCCAGCGGGTCGTGGCGTTTACCAATTACTACACCGGCTGTATCGGTTGGAATTAATGCACAGGTAATCCCAAGTTCTTCATCCTTTCCAAGCAATTTATCCGGATCATACAGCTTAAAGGCCAGTCCGAGAACGGTGGAGATCGCTGCAAGGGTTATGTATCGTTTCTTCCAGGTTAGACGCATATACAGCTCGCCGTCTTCACCTTTAAAGACCACACCGCGTGAGGTCATGGCACCAGCATCGGAACCGGCACCCGGCTCGGTGAGAGCAAAACAGGGAATTTCTTCGGCTGTTGCCAAACGAGGTAGATAGTAATCTTTCTGCTCATCAGTACCGTAATGCATCAATAGCTCAGCCGGTCCAAGTGAATTCGGCACCATTACCGTAGTTGACAGCGGACCGCTACGTGATGAAAGCTTTGAAACGATTGCGCTATTTGCGGACGGGGAGAATTCATGACCGCCATATTTTTTCGGAATAATCAGTCCGAAGAACTTATCGCGCTTGATAATATCCCAGGCTTCCTGAGGGAGCTTGCGATTCTGCCAAACATCCCAGTCGCTGGTAACCTGGCAAAGTTCTTCTACAGGCCCATCGAGAAACGCACGTTCTTCCTCTGATAGGTCTGGATACCCTTCATTAATCATGCGCTCAAAATCCGGTTTACCGGAAAAGAGCTCACCATCAATCCAGATATTTCCTGCATCAATGGCTTCCTGTTCGGTTTGTGAAATCTGCGGCAGGAACTTCAGTGCTTTCATGGTTTGCACAATCGGCGCGCTCAATAATGGCCGTCGCAAAAAGGAAAGGTTAAAAACAGCGGCTAATACGCCATACGTAATCCATAGCCAGGTTGGTGCTGCAAAACCGGCAAGAGCTGCAGCACCTGCAACCGTCCAAAGAACTAAAGGTGCACCGGTATAGCCGAGGACGAAAAGCACAGCCAGTATCGCAGAAGCGGTAACTCCTACGGGCAATCCGGCAAAAAATCCGATTAATTCCATAACTCTATCTCCTAAATCGATAAAACAATCGTTTATTACAGCATCATATTTTCAAATATGCCGGTAGCTCCCATGCCACCGCCAATACACATGGTACAGATGCCGTATTTCACTTCACGGCGCTTCATTTCATGCAGCAGGGTTGCTGTCAGCTTGGCACCGGTGCAGCCTAGCGGGTGTCCGAGCGCTATAGCACCGCCGTTCACGTTGACAATAGACTTGTCTATTCCCAATGTGCGGACAATCGCCAGAGACTGAGAAGCGAAGGCTTCGTTCAACTCAATCAAACCAATGTCTGAAAGGGAAAGACCGGTTTGTTTCAGGGCTTTCGGAATCGATTCAATCGGCCCGATGCCCATAACCTCGGGTGCAACACCGGCAACAGCAAAACCAAGAAGCTTTGCCATCGGCTTTACGCCCAGTTCTTCAACCTTTGCGCCGCTCATGACAACTGCAGCTGCTGCGCCATCGGACATTTGGGATGCATTACCGGCTGTAACGGTACCCCGCATTTTGAATACCGGACGCAGTCTTGCCAGACCTTCAGGGCTGGTATCTGCCCTTACGCCTTCATCGGTGGCAAAGTCAAACTCTTTTTCAACCAATTCACCGTTGTTATAATGCGTTTCGGAAATATGCATAGGAGCAATTTCTTCAACAAAGCGTCCGGATTGAATGGCATCAGCTGCTTTTAAGTGCGACTGAGTAGCAAATGCATCCTGATCCGCACGAGAAATATCATATTTTTCTGCGACGTTCTCGGCCGTTATTCCCATACCGATATATACGTCAGGGTCATTATTGACAAGTGAAGGATCCGGGTTAAAATAATATCCTGCCATAGGCACCATGCTCATCGACTCGGCACCACCAGCAACTACGACGTCGGCATGTCCGGCAATAATTGCCTGAGAAGCGCTTGCAATCGTTTGCAGACCGCTGGAGCAAAAGCGGTTAATCGTTGCAGCAGGAACAGCATCCGGAAGCCCGGCTTTCTGAGCAATAATTCGCCCCATGTTCATTCCCTGCTCACCTTCCGGCATTGCACATCCAATTAGTACGTCATCTATCATCTCAGGCTTCAAACCATCTACACGTTCTACCGCCGATTTAACGGCATGCGCCCCCATTTCTTCAGGACGGGTATTACGCAGGCTACCACGCTTGGCTTTACCCACCGCGGTTCGCACACTGCTTACAACAAAGGCTTCTCTATTCATAAAAGGTCTCCTTTCAAAGGATCAATTTGTTCAGAATTTATGCCAACCTAGTTACGCAGCGGCTTATTGGTTGTCAGGATGCTTTCAATTCGCTCAAGCGTTTTCTTCTGAGTCAGCAACTCATGAAAGACCTCACGTTCCAGGTCATACAGATACTGTTCATGAACTTCGCTGAATCCGGTCAGTTTTCCGCCAGTCATGATGTAAGCGAGTCGTCCCGCCAGATAGCGATCGTAATCACTGGCATAGCCACCTTCCTTCATCTGATAGGCAGCAGCTTCCATAACGGCACGTCCCGGCTGACCAAGCACTTTAATCTTACCGCGAACCGGAGGCGGTGCATATCCCTGACGAGACAGGCAGAGCACCTCTTCCTTTGCAACTGCAAGTCGTCTCTCCGCGTGCATTACAATTTTAGCATTTTCCCCAAGGAAGCCCATTTCCCGTGCTTCAAACGCACTGGTTGCGACCTTGGCAGTTGCTACATTGGTAAAGGAAGTTATCAGGGAGGCCTGCACTTCATTGGCAAAACCATTTGGAGCGCTCTTCGACGCCAGATAGGTCAAGTGGGTTGTTCCACATCCTCCGGGAATAAGACCTGCACCCAATTCAACAAGTCCGACATAAGATTCAAATGCTGCAACGGTTCCTGCAGCAGCCATGGCCATCTCGCAGCCACCGCCGAGTGTCATCCCCTGAATAGCCAGGACTACAGGCTTACGAGCATAACGAACCCGGTTAATCATATCCTGGAAGCGCTTGGTAGCGGCAGGAATCATGTCCATCTTTCCGCCCATTACGGCAAAGGCCATCTCGCCGAGATTGGCCCCGACTGAGAAATTTCGTCCGTCATTACCAATTACCAGGCCATGAAAGTCGTTTTGCTCGACATAATTGATCGCTTCGAAGATGCCTTCTACAACGTCATTGCCAAGCGAGTTGGACTTTGAACGAAATTCATAAAGGGCAACACCATCTCCCATATCCAACAGAGCAGCTTCTTTACGCTTAATGAGCTCATTGCTTTCACTGGTGCTGAAGGAAGCTGCGGTGAGGTGATCTGCATAAACGGTCTGTGAAACATAACCGCTACCCGGTGCATAAACTTCTGCAACACCGTTATTATCACGATAGAATGCTTTATCGCCGTTCTTTTCCATGTCCTCAATCCAGGAAGGAACTTCAATTCCAGCTTCACGCATATCGGCAAGCACCTTTTCAAATCCAAGTGTATCCCAGGTTGAAAAAGGCCCCATCTCCCAGCCAAAACCCCAGCAAATGGCGTTATCAATATCAACCGGGCGATCGGCGATCTCAGGTACGCGACGTGCGCAATAGCCCATCAGATCGAGCATGGAAGCGCGGGTAAAGGCGCCTGCTCGTCCTTCATCAGCATATAGTGCTTTGACGCGATCTGCCAGCTTACCAGCCTTTTTGAAGGCCTTTACATCACCAATATTCATTGGCTTGGGCGGTTCAAATTCAAATGTTTCAGTGTTTAACGAAAGAATGTCTTTGCCGACTTTCTTGTAGAAACCGGCCTTGGTTTTTGCACCAAGCATTCCTTTTTCCACCAGCTGCCGCAAAATATCTGGTGCCTGATGCGCTTCCCGACTCTCATCTTCAGGTATGGCCTTATATAGATTATCCGCCACGTAAAGCATAGTGTCGAGTCCTACGACATCCAATGTGCGGAAGGTTGCAGACTTGGCATGGCCAATAAGCGGACCGGTTAAAGCATCAATTTCTTCAATGGTATAATCCTGCTCGGTAAAGAACCGCATTGTTTGTAGAGTTGCATAGTTTCCGATGCGATTAGCAATAAAGTTTGGAGTGTCTTTGGCGATGACGATGCTTTTTCCAAGATGAACGCGTCCAAACCACTTAATGCGGTCTATATATTGCGAATCGGTTGACGGAGTTGGAATAATCTCCAGCAGCTTCAGGTAGCGCGGTGGATTAAAAAAGTGGGTGCCCATGAAGCGCTTTTTGAAATCATCTGAGCGTCCTTCAGAGATGAGATGAATCGGCAGGCCGCTGGTATTGCTGCTGATAATTGCATCTGGCCGGGCCACCTTTTCGATGCGCTCCATGATGTCCTGCTTAATCTTCATGTTTTCGATTACAACCTCAATTACCCACTCTGCCTCGGCGATGCGGTCGAAGTGCTCATCAAAATTACCCAGGGTAATTCGTCCGGAAGCAGCTTTATTGGCGAAGGGATTAGGTTTCATCTTGAGGGTTTTCTTAAATGCTCCTTCGACGATACTATTTTTTTTGCCTTCCTTAGCAGGGATATCCAGCAGGTGTACCTGCAGTCCCGCATTAGCGAGGTGAGCTGCGATTTGCGCGCCCATCACCCCTGCCCCAAGTACGGCGGCGGTTCGGAACGGCAAATAAGACGAGTTCTGTTGCATGAATGCCTCCTGAGCTTCGAATTTGGTTATTTATAAGGTTCAGTTATCTGATATTATCGGCGGATTATTGTTGCGTCCTGAGATTTTTGAACACCGTTCGACATCGATGCTAAAAAAGACCTCCCGAGGGAAGCGTGATATGTATAGTATAGCAACACTTGAACAGTGTTCAAAGAAAAAAGTTTACAAAATATATTTCTGGACCCGATCAACTGACTTTCATGTCCGGATGGCGGCGAGTTTCCACGATTTGTTCCAGTGCAAGTTCAATCATTTTTGTATGATCAACACTGCGGTGGATTCGCTTGGAAAGTATCAGGGAAACAATTCCATGCATATGACACCAAATGAGCTGCGTTTCCATATCAGCATCTTTTACCATTAAATCACCCTGCTCACGTCCTTCCACCAGGGCTTTGGTGACCATCCCCAGGCTTTTGAAAGCACGACGATACTTCTCCGCCGGGTATCTGGACATCCGGTCGGAATGAAGCATGAACATAATTTCATAATATTCCGGATTATCTATACCGAACTGAATGTAATAGCGACAAACTTCTTTTAGGCGGGTACAGGGATCCTGGTTCGTTGCAGCAACATCTTCCTGAATACCGATGAGTTTCTCGAACCCTTCTTCGATCAGTGAATGAACCAGCGAATCCTTATTTTCAAAATAAAAATAAATAGTCCCGACGCTACAGCCGACTTTACTGGCGATCATGCGGATTGAAACGTTGGTTATCCCCTTTTCCACGAGTAGTTGGCGAGCAGTATCAAGAATTTTTCTTCGAATGTCAATTTTAGGTGAAAATGCCATGTGGATCCTTAAACTAGATGTCTCTTCCTCTGAGCAGCTTTATTTGTGAGAAATATAACAATGGAGGGTCTAAGTGTCAACCTGCAGGTAGTCTATTTACCTTCGAACAGTAATAGTGCTGTGAATATCCTTTACAGATAAACACATCAGGCAGGATCACCTTAATCCAGCTATTCCAAAGCATTTCTAAAAATATGCACAAAATGCGCCGAAACCGCCTAAAATATGCATAATAATTCAAAATATTGCCAACAGGCATTATTGGCACGAATCTTGTTTTCACATAACATTATCCATCAACAAACTATGGAGTTTGATATGGCTTTAAAGCATGTTTGTGCCTATTGCGGAATTACCATTCAGGAAGGAAAAGACGGAGTATCTCATGGGATTTGCAAACCTTGCTTCGCCGATTTCAAGCGAGAGCATTTAGACAAACGCAAGCGCAGCGATTGGAAAGAGCCGGAGACCGTCAAACCGACATTCCCCTATAAAGCAGATTGTGTTAAGGCCTAGCCCCCGGAACGCTTTGCATCGATGTTCTTTTCCTTCAGGAGCTTGATCACCGTATCACAATGATCACCCTGCAGGATTACAACACCGTCTTTCAGGCTACCACCGCCGCCGATTCGCTGCTTCATCTCTTTCACGAGCGCCAATAATTCTGCTCCATGCAGCGGAATGCCGGTTACTGTTGTGACGGTTTTACCACGGCGTCCCTTTACCTCACGACGCACGCGCGCGACTCCATCACCGCTATTACTCTGTTGTTGCGGCTTTTTCTTCTCTTCTTTTATCCTACCGGTTTCGGTTGAATAAACAGGTCTGTTGTTTTTTTTCATGGCTTTAACAAAAGTTCAAAGTTCAAAGTTCAGGCCTCGACCAGGCTTGACCAACGTCGTTTCCCCCGCTCTCCGGTTCGCCCACTCCGTGACGCACATTCGTGCGTCACTACGCTTCCGGCATCCACCAGGCATAGAGTGCGCAGACAAATAGAAAGGGAGCAAGAGCGTAAAAAACCGGTGCATAAGAGCCATACGCATCGAAGGTTGCAGACATAATCCAGGGTCCGCTTGCCGATGCAAGTACCGCCAGCACTTGGGCAGCCCCCTGAATTTTACCTAAATGCGCCCGGCCAAAGTAAGTACCAAAAGATGCAAAGAACACCACCATCACCACGCCTCCGGCTAGTCCCAAAAGCGCTCCATGTGCAATTATTAAGCCCAAGCTGCTAAGTAACGGGTATACAGCTAATGCCAAACCGACAAGAAGCATCGCTATACTCATTAGCCGGCGAAGACCAAATTTACGAGTCAATCTATCGGCGATAACGTTGCCAATCAACCCAAAGAAAGCATATGCTCCCATGGCATATTCGAAACTATCCCCAAACCCCAATTCACCAAGAATAGATTCATTGAGTAGCGTAACTCCCGAAATTACCAGGTTGTAGGCAGCGCTACCAACAGCAAAGCCCCAGAAAGCCGGATGTTTCATTGCCTCAAAAAACGTATGACTCTTGCTATGGATCAATGCGTCTTCTTCTTGAGCAACATCGATATCAACGCCATCGACAGGAAGCCCGAGTGCTTCCGGGTCACGGCGCAGAAACAACACTGAAAGAACCGACACGGCAAGTATGCCGTAACCAATAGTCGACCAAACGCTGCGCCAGCCACTGGTGTCTACAGCAGCTGCAGCCGTCAGGATAACAATCGTAAATCCAATACTAATCAGCAGTGCCAGAACGCCCATCGCCAGACTAAGTCGTTTCTCGAACCATTTTCCGACAACCGTCAGGCTGGTTGCCGAGAGGGCACTCTGCCCCAACCCGCGCGTTAAAATCCAAAGCGGCAGTAGCAATAGAGCACTCGTAATTGTAGTTGTATAGATTACGCTGCCGGCCAGCAGGAATGTGACAACCGCTAAAACCCATCGACCACCAAATCGATCGATAGCCGGGCCCACCAAAAGGGCGAAACCTGCACCGATAATCGTTGCCCAAAAGATCATCTGCGTGAAAGCAGTTCTTTCAAGACCAAAATCTGCAATAAAGGGTTCAGTAATCAATCCGATACCGACACTTCGTCCCGGCAGAGTGGCAATCATCGCCAGAATAGCTATTGACAGACTTATCCAGCCGTAATAAAACGGAAGTTTTTCGGAAATTCGACGTGTAAGGGAGGATTTACTCATCTGGGCTTTCGCATCACCTTCTGGTTTAATTCAGCCCAAAATAAGAAAGGCGGCGATAAATTCCTATACGAAAGAATCGCCGCCATAATACTAAGCAGGCTGCATAACACCTTCAAGAAACTGCATAAGTGGCCTGCTGACATGATAATTGTGCATAATCTTATCCGGTAAATCAGCAGTCAACAGCACTTCAGGCGGCATTTCAGTCATTACGTAAAACGATTTGTTGGCGATGTGCGGCTCTTTTGAATGTGCCTCTTTCAGATCGGCAGGTACTCGCTTCATCTGCTCACCGCGAAGCTCACCAAAACGATTCACAAAGTCCGAACTCTCGATTACGTCCCGAAAGCCTTTCGGATTTGCTGCTATTCCATGACGAATCGCTGCCAGCATGTCCTTTTCTGGCATAAATACGCCAGCATGAAAATGAACGACATCAGGACTAAAGGAGAAGTGTATTCCGGGTTTGCTCTTCATCTTTTTACCGCCATCGATAATCAGTGCGGAGCGGTTGGTTTTGTAGGGCGTTTTATCCTTGGAAAAACGAATATCTCTATTAATCCGGAAGATTGATTCCTTAGGAGTTGTATACAGCTCAGGGTTTACTTCCTGAATGCGTGCTATCATCAGCTGCACAAAATCCTGAAACGGCTGCTTAACGGATGTTTCGTAGCGCTTGCGGTTTTCATCAAACCAAGTCTTGGAATTATTTTGCTTAAGTTCAGCAAGAAAGTCTATGAAATCCTGGGTAAAATAGCTCATTGGTTTCCTTTATCAGCAAAAGACAGACGATCAGCAATGTGAGCATGCTGATCGTCTGAACATAAATTTCTGCGAATTATTATTGCGGTGAGTGGAAGGCAACGCGATTTCCTTCCGAGTCCATAAAAATTGCAAAATAACCGACTTCTTCAGAAATTTGCGTTTTCGGCAGTACGACCTTTCCACCGGCAGATTCGACGCGACCTAGAGGATCACTTAAATCATCACCGCCATTTAGGTAGATCATCGCTCCTTCACTGGAAGGCAGATAACCTTCTCCCTGACAAAGTGCGCCACCAACCACATCGGTGTCCTGAGTAAAAAACGCCATCTGCTGACCGGCAATTTCCATGACTTCCATTTTGTTACCTAATACTTCGCCGTAAAAGCGCATAGCACGCTCGAGATCAGTGGCTGGAATTTCGAACCAATTAATTACGTTTGCCATTAGAAAACTCCTTAACAATTGGGTTTGCCTGCCAGACGCCCATATTCGTCCGGCATTAGTTTAATTTTTAGTAGATACCCACTTGCTCTCCCCAACTTCCTGAGTGCAAAGGAACATAAAAGAATTAGTTGCATAAAACAATCCTCTTTTAGAGCAAAACGTAGGTTTCAAAAATAGTATTTGTTTTCTATATTTGATTAATATCATCAAAAACATGCTATCATTGCTACAAAACAGCGAAAAAATGTGTAGTCGGAACATAAAACACTCAATAAATACGTAAATTTCTATGAACAAAAACAAACCGCTTTTTGAGCTTATTAAGTCACTCAGCCGCACCGAAAAACGCTATTTCAAGCTGCAGAACACCAATAAAACATCTGCAAACTATATGATTTTGTTTGAAGCTATCGACAAACAGGACATATACGATGAGGAAAAGATCAAAAAGCGATTTGCCGGTAAGGGCTTCATCAAACAGCTGCACGTCACCAAGAACTACCTGTATCAGCAGATCCTCGAAAGCCTGCGCCTCTATCATGCCAATATTTCTCATGAAACCCGGATACACGCTCTACTGAGTGAGGCTGAGGTGCTGTATCGTCGCGATCTGCATTCTCATTGCTTGCAACATCTTCTGAAAGCAGAAAAAATAGCATTGAAATATGAAAATGATGCGCTACTACTCAGTATTTTAAAATGGCAGCGTAAACTTATTTTACGAACTACCGGTGCCGGACAAGGTCGGGAAGATCTGAATGATCTATCAAAAAGAATCCATCTATGCCTGGGGCGCTTGAAGCAGCTGACGGAATATTGGGATGTAACAATGAACTTTTTTGATATCTATTCCGGAGCAGGCCCGGAGGAATTCCACAGAAAGTATCATTCGGATGAGACAGAAATTGCCAGTCACCATGCGAGAGTATTGCACTACTATATCGGTCAAACGCTTAGCCTTGTGGAGAACTCCCCGGAAGGTGCAATGGAAAGCACAGAAAAGCTGATTGATTATCTTGAAGGTAGGCCGGAGTTTATTTCCGACGATGCCTCCTCCTATATAACCGCAATAAACAACAAAATTGCCGTGTGTCTTAGAAACAGAAACATCGAGATGATCCCTCCCCTATTGAACAAGATTCGCTCCATCCCGGAACGATATGGTGTCCCGGCTCGAAGTCTGTCCGCAATAAAAATGACGATTCAAACCTACAACGTAGAGCTTGAGATGTATCGGGATACCAAAAATATTTCTGCAGGACTTAAATTAACAGAGACAATCCAGCCCTACATAAGCAAAAACATTAAGCGGATCCCCGTAACTTATCTCCTGCTACTTTATTACCAGTTTGCTCATGTTTTCTTTCTTGCAGGTGACTCCGACAACGCGCTGCACTGGATAAATGAAATAGCTTCACTCCCACCTGATCCGCGAAAAGAGATTCGAAAACATGCCGAGCTAATGCGATTAATCATACATTATGAGCGCAAAAGCCTTACGGTGCTCAAATATGCAATTGCCAATAGCCGCAGATTTCTTCAGCGGCGTGAACAGTATGGCAACTATGAAAAAATCATCCTTAAACTTTTTTCAAGACTTTGCACGCTCCCTTCGGCAGAGCACAAGCTGGCGTTTACAAATGCAGCTAAAGATTTGACCTCACTGGAAGATAAAGAATCTTTAAAAAACGAGCTGGATTACCTTGATTTTATGGAGTGGATAAAAGAGAACGAGCGAAAACTTTCTTAAGTTGATATGATGTAAGCCGACATTTCACCTACGCGGCAAGGAAGCCGGATAGGGATTGAACCAGAACAAAGGGATTTGTGATGAAGCTTTTTACATCGATCTTAGCTACAGCATTTCTACTTTGCATTTCCCTCCCCGTTAGTCCAGAAAAAAACTCAGCTACTTTTTGGGAAAGACACATCGGCGGTAACGGCAACGACCTTTCAAGAGGCATTGCTTCCAACCAGAACGGTAGCATTTTCCTCACCGGAGTCTTTGATCAAAATGTTGAGCTCGCCGACTACAATCTCACCAGCAGCGGCAAAAACGATATATTTCTGGGAAAGATCAACCCCGCCGGAAAGGTAGAATGGATCAGCAAAGCCGGTGGCAATGGTAACGATCTGGCGTTAGACGTAACCGCTGACAATTTCGGGAATTCCTATCTGGCCGGGACATTTGAAGATATCATGTTCTTCAAAAATGACCATTACCTGCAGGCTATCGGTTTCACAGATGCTTTTGTCGCCAAGTATGACGCGAACGGAAAAGTACTTTGGCAACGCAACTACGGTGGCAATTATAAAGACTTTTGTTCAGCAATTTCCTCGGATCACCTTGGGAACCTTCTAATAGCAGGCAGCTTCGAGAATGATGCACTATTTGGCAAAAAGGTTCTCACTGGCTTTGGAAAAAATGATGCTTTTGTTGCCAAGCTCGACCGTCAGACCGGAGAGCCAATTTGGCTCGAGGAGCTCGGTGGTGGTGGTGAGGATATTGCCTGGGATGTGATTACCGATTATAGAGGCAATATTTATCTCAGCGGAGAGTTCAATGATGTTGCACTCATTGGTAACACGCAGCTAACATCACGTGGCAGCAGCGATGTTTTTCTAATCAAATTTTCACCTGATGGAAATCCACTATGGGTCAGTCAAATTGGTGGTAGTGGGAAAGATACTTCCAGACGACTGGCTATCGACCGATACGGCAGCATCTATCTGGCGGGCAACTTTACAAAAACAGCCTTATTTGGGAAAAAGCATCTGACCAGCCTCGGACAGAATGATGTATTTATCGCATCATTTACCAGTAAAGGCGAGATTACCTGGGTAAAGCGGGCAGGCGGATCGGGAGCAGACCAGGTTTACGCCCTGGCTGTAAACCAACAGCGTGAATGCCTGATTACCGGTGAGTTTACTCAAAGAGCTACTTTTGGAGAATCAACCGTTGAAGCAAGCGGAGAGACTGATCTGTTTCTCGCCTCTTTAACTGTAGACGGTAATTGGAATAGCGTTGAATCCCTGGGTGGAGACTTTCATGAAAGCGGAAGTGCGTTAGCCATAGACCGAGAGAACCGACTTCTGATATCCGGTACGTTTGAAGACTCTATCCTGCTTGGAGCAGAAATGCTGGTAGGTAAGGGTGAGCGAGATACCTTCCTGGCACGATTCACATCAAACCGTTCTCAAGCAGACAATCGCTTCAAACTTTCAAATAAGAACAAAACTGATTTTGGAATTGTCCATGCTTCGGGTAATTCGGAGGAGATTATTGCGACAGCGAATGAAAACAAAAGACTTGTGAAAAGCTGTCTGCGTAAGGCTTATCGAAACGATCCAACTTTTCAAGGCCACATGGTTGTGAAATTTACAATTCACCCCAGAGGGTATGTTTTACCGGAAACGGTAAAAATACTGAAGTCAAACCTGCGGGATAGAAAAATGGAAAAGTGCATCATTAAAAATATTAAGCGATGGAAAAATTTTCCTGAAGCATCAGGGGAAGGTTATCCAATCGTACAAAAATACATCTTCTAGTTCCGGTTCGTTTTATACCTGAGTAACCGGTTCTGACAACTTCCAATACAGCTCGTCCGTATCACGGGCGAGCTGCCTGCCTTAAGACTTATTGAGATGCGCAGCTACTTCTTCAAGTGACTGACACCAAACTGCCCCATTGGACTCAATCATCTTACCGACTGCATTCAGAGATTTTATCTGCCAGGGTGTAAATTTCTTGTCCCCATCTTCTTCCAAATAGCAGAAAATCGTTTTTTCCGGACGTTTATTGCTGTCGTCCACAACCTCCGCAACAGAGTAAAAGCCTTCAAGTCTAGGAGAAAGTACGTAAAGACAGAATTCGCTATTCTCACGAGCATCCATTTCTCTTTGCTGAGCAGCGTCATCCCAGACCTCCACAATAGGATGAAAGTAATCGATTATCAGCATTGGGATAAGCTTTTCTCTCCAGCCTGAATCGGCACATGTACCACCAAGAAAAACACATTTCTTATCTGCCATTTTGCCTCCTACTTAAACAGCGGGATTGTTTGCATAGACTTTTCAACAGCCCGGTATAGCATCGCTGGCCGCGCCTTTTGACCTCGCAGGGTTTTACCACTCGCCTCTACAATACCCATAGACAAAATCTTCTTTCGAAAATTGCGCTTGTCCAGCGGCCTTTCAAGGCAGGTTTCATAGAGTAGCTGCATATCAGAGAGAACAAACAGTTCCGGAAGGAGGTATAAGGCGATGGTAGTATAGTTCAGTTTTGCTGCTATTCTCTCACGACAGGTGGCAAGAATTGCATCGTGATCGTATGCAAGACCGCTGACATGGTAAGCATCATACCAGTCACCGTCAGCATACTTGTCACATGGGGTATACTGCTCTTCCCCATCGGGAAAGGACATATAGGCTGTTGAGATAGAGCGTTGTCGGGGGTCGCGTTCCAGTTCAGAAAAGGTAAATACCTGCTCCAGATATCCCGGAACTGCTCCGGTTCCTTCCTGAAACACTCGTGTTGCGGCCTGCTGCAGATTTTCGTCCATTCGCAATAAAGAACCTGGAAAAGCCAATTTCCCTTTTTGGGACTCTGTTTTAAGCCTTACCAGGTATATCTGCAGATTTTTTTCGCGAAATCGAAAAATTCCTACATCGGTTGCCGCATATGGGTTGGTAGCTTGCATGGGTCATTATAGTGTATTTATTACACGAAAACAACTACTATCGTAAAAAACAACATTCGAAAAGGATATTGCGAAGGTCCCTAAAGCTGCTTATTTTAGCCGTCAGTCAACATGAATAGACAAAACAAACACATATACTTAAGCATCCGGCTGAGAAGATACGGAGAAAGCACATGACAAACCAACGACAATTTTCCCTGCTTTCCTTTTTAACGCTACTGGTTACCAATCTGGCCCTTGGTGGAGGCCTGTATTACCTGGGAAGCAACATTCTGAATAAGATGCAAAATTGGGTGAATCAACCTGTTGTTGATGGCCCTGACAATGTAACGGTTACGGTACAAAACATCGTGGCGTTTTTAAACGATTTCATTCCCCAGAACAAGGAGCAGCTCCTGATGTTTGCCATAGGTCTGGCACTCCTTGCAACACTCATTGGTTGGGGTCTGATTCAGCTGCTGTCACGACGTAGCAGTGCTGATACCGCTACAACACCTAAAGCCAAGCCGGCAAAAATGGATGAGCAGTCCCCGGCTCCGGCAATCCAGCTTTTATCCATACTGCAGCGTGACGGCCGCTTACTGGATTTTCTCAGTGAGGATCTTTCTGCTTATGATGATGCTCAGATTGGAGCAGCAGTTCGCAACGTTCATTCCGGATGCAAGAAGGCTCTGGACAATTGCTTTTTATTAAAGCCTGTTATGAGCCAGCAGGAGGGCAGCGACGTGACCGTTCCACATGGGTTTGATGCTCGACAAATTCGCCTTATCGGAAATGTCGTAGGCGAACCGCCTTTCAACGGTTCACTACGTCATAAGGGATGGAAAGTAACCCGCATTGATCTGCCTAAGCAGACAAAAGAACAAAGCGAAAACAAGGTAATAGCAGCTGCCGAAGTCGAAGTTCGCTAATCCTCAAAACGCTTAACTATCGCGATTGGTGGGGCAGGTCATACATCTTGGCCCTCCCCCCCACTTCACAATATTCGGCATGGAAACCGCAACCACTTCTACTCCTGCCGCTTCGAGTTTGCGGTTCGTATTTTCATTCTCTCGCGCTGCCACAACCTTGTTCGGCCCGAGACAGACGACATTACATCCCAACGAGACTTGCTCTTCCGGATCTGCAACGATAATTTCATACTTGTCATCACGCAAACGCCTTAGAAAGCTTTCTGGCAACTGAGTGATATCAGCAAGGCATTTGCGGGGGCCGAGCATCGTAAATAGCACGTCCAGATGTAAATCCTCGTGGGGAACTGGAATAAATTCGTAATCGGGAAAGCATTCTTTCAGCTTTTCATATCCAGCCTGTGTGGTTCTTTGACCAATGCCGACAGCAATGGTCTTTTCATCGAGCAGTATCAGATCGCCTCCTTCAGCAACGGCTTCCGGATCACCGCCTAATTCCATTTGCACCCTTCCATCGGAAACAAGCCGCATGCCTTCACTTTCATACATCCGCTGTTCTTGCCCCAGCTGGGCAATGCAAAAAATATCTCCAAAAACAAAGGCGGGATCGCGGGTAAAGATGGCCGACTTACCATCTTTCCCCATTGCGTTGGTATGCACCACATTAACATCATGCGCTACAAGAGTACCGACAAACAGGTTGTATTCATCCTTAAACGCAATTGGATCTATATTATTAACGTTCATGCGTGCAACATCATTGATCGCATATTCTTCGCGAATCTGAGCATTCTCAGGCGTATAGGAAACAACCACCTCACGTAATCGCCCATACTCGGTTTGTACATTAAGCGGGAATGCGAGCCTGTCTGCAGATGGCGGAAGATCCGAACGCTGGAATAACAGGATTTCCTCCGTTGGATCGGAAGACTCAAACTCCTCCGGCAGGAGTAGTCCAATACCAAAGTAGTCCGAGTGCATTATTTCTTCTATAATATGATGCGTTTCAAGGTTGAACTCATCATTTGTTTTCAGCTTTACGGCAATTTTCCCTGCTCTCTCTTTCAGGGCTTTTGATGCTTTGTCTATTGTCGTTGCAATGTGAACTTTTCCATCTACAATCATTCCGGATTGTTTTTCCGGCTCAAATGGGAACTGCTCCGTTATCAGGTTTTTTGCCATAACAAGTCTGCCGCCTCCTTCTTCCTGAGACGCATAGCGGGTTGGGTCATATTCGGTAATGCGAAATCCTGCAACAAAGGCTGCACGAATAGTTTCGCGATTGTCGGGGCGGACCGTTAGACGAATTGATCGCTTTCGGGCTTCCCGCGCCAGTACTTCCTGTGCTTTATAAAGGATTTGGACATGTCCCTCTCCAGCTGTCCCATAAATAAAAGCTTCATGCATACGCACTTCCTGCCAGTACACCGAATTGAAAAGTGCCTGCGAGAATGCAACCGGCTTCGAGTCTTCATCCCGACATAGTAGCACTACGCCTCTTTCCCGAATTGTGAGTAATTCTTTCATCGAGATCTTCTGTATGCCGGTAAAGTGCTGATTATCGAGTTTAAGGACGGTTTCAAGCTCTTCATCTGATTCGACAACAGATACCCGATGCAGCTTGCCCTTGTGTTTCACCTCGACAAAGCGCGTTCCACTTTCATCAATCACACTTTTGTTGATGATACTCTGAAATCGATTACTAGTCATGTTCACCTCTTTTGGAAAAATCTTTATCCTCATCCTCAACGCTGTATTACCCATCTACGAGCTTTCATCTCGAAGCGAGGTAGTTCGCCAACAGCGACTTCGTGCACCGGAACTCTTAAGGTTAGCTGAGCTCGCAGCTCATTTTCCAGTGCAGTAAACAGTTCTTCTTTGGCGGAATGCTCCGGAAAAGGCTCAACTTTAATCGCCATTTCATGCATTCCCCTAGACGTTGATATGTTTACCTGATATTCTGCAATCCAGTCAAATTTTCGCACTATGGAATCGATGGCAGCCGGATAGATATTGACTCCTCTGATGGAGCACATATCATCGGTTCTCCCCAGAATTCCACCCAGAAGTCCAAGCTCAGTATTATCCCCAATTGCAGCAATATGTTCCCGCACCAGGTCTCCGGTTCGATAACGGATTAATGGTGAGCCATAACGTCCAAGAGTGGTTAATACCAGTTCACCGACCTCTCCGGGCGGTACCGGCTCTAAGGTCTGAGTGTCTAGTATCTCGGCAAAATAATTATCGGCCAAAATGCGCAATGTCCCACGATTTTCCGGACATTCATAGCTTACGGGTCCGACTTCGGTCATGCCATGATGATCATAAACCCGGGCTCCCGGCCACAGGTTTTCGATTCTTCGCACCACTTCCGGAAGGCTTCCGCCGGGCTCACCGGCAACAATTATAGAGCGCACCGGATTATTTTCAAAATCAACCCCCTCGGCCTCTGCCACTTCCCCCAACCGGATGGCATAAGTTGGAGTACATAGCAATGCACTTATCTGATTTTGCTGAAAGAGTTTCAGTCTGGCAATGCTACTTAAGCCCCCGGCCGGAATACAAAGGAATCCAAGCTGAACCGCTGCATCATAGGCCGTCCAGAATCCCAGAAAGGGTCCGAAGGAGAAGGCAAATCCCAGCCGGTCGCCTGACCTCAGATTACAATTCTGCAAAATTCTCCACCAGCCTCTCAGCATCCATTCCCAGTTTTCCGGCGTATCAAGCCAGCGCAAAGGTTGACCGGATGTACCACTGGTTTGATTATAGCGCACATACTCGCTAAGCGGTCTGGTAAGATTTGTGCCGTATGGCGGATTGCCTAATTGATCTGAAACCAGATCCGTTTTCAGCGTAAAGGGAACCCGGTTTTGAAAGTCTTGTAAAGAATCGAAACTGTAACCGGCATTTAAATCGGCAAATTTCGTCTTATAAAACGAATTATCCGGAAGGATCTCTCTGAAGAGCTTGTTTAATGCAGCAAGCTGTTCCTGCTGCATTTTTTGCCTGTCTTTATAGAGCACCATAGTGGGCAAGGTGCTTTAATTGCCTGGGGTATTTGACGGGTTTGCGGGTTGCTCCACTGCAGACTGTGGTTTTGCAGGTGCTGGTCCCGGCTTGTATTTTACAACGAGATACCCACCTAAGGCAGCCATCAGAATACCGATAAAAAACGGAGCTCGGATACTTCCCAGCCCACCGGCAGGCGGATGGACTATCATCGAAGCAATAGCGTTAACGATAGGTGCACCGGCAAAGACCAGTGACATAACCACTGCGGGCGTTCCCTTAGCTCCGAATGCGAGCAAAACACTAAATGCACCAATGGCACCAACTGTTCCGGCTATCAAAGAGAGCCACATGCCGCTCGCAGGAAAGCTCCAGTCTGCACCACTTAGTTTTAACATTAACAGCGGACCAAGTACGGCTGTAATAAAATAGGCAATTCCAACGAATAGAAAAGCCTTGTAACGTCCGTTAACAGGATCGCCCATACCAATTTGACCACTATGCAGAAATACGCCATAGAGGCCCCAGGTAAATATCGTTAAGATTACAAACACTAACCATGTCATTGATTGCGCTCCATTTCCAGCTTCCATTTATGTCTCCATATCAATTTTTGTCCCAATATGTTATGGCTCAGCGACATCAGGCGCAACATCTATTTTCTTTGCCAGCGTCTCTGGTATTGGGATACCGATCATCCGACCGCTCTCTTCATCTTTTCGCATGCAGACACAGGTTAGATGACCGTTAGCTGCAACAGACACCGGCTCGCCATCCTCACATCGCGAAATAGTAAAGTGATAACTCAGTGATTTTGTACCCTTACGAATCACGCGTAGGTGAACTTCTATCTCGTCTTCAAATCGCACTGGTTGTTGAAAATCGCAGTCGGCATGCACTCTTGGCCAGCCACTGTATTCACCGGCCTCATGGGGATGAACGCTAAAGCCGAGCGAGCGCAGAAACGCATGCTCGGCCATTTCCATATAGCGAAAAAAGTTTGAGAAATGAACGATGCCCGCCATATCGGTTTCGGAGAACTCAATACGGCGGCGCAATCGATATTCAAAAGCCATAATCTATCCTGCGACTTCTGCGGAGCGGATCAGTGGCTTTCCATGAGGAAGATCTTCCGGCACGTTTGCAAATTCGCTAATGCGGCGGAACAACTCATCATAATCACGGTCAAGTCGTCCAATCAGACAGTCCGTAACGTCATTTCTTGAGTCGGGATATTTCCTGAAAAATTCACGAAAATTGAACTCGGTGTCGTAGAAGGCATAAACCAGCTTACGCATTGCTTCAACACTACCGCGAACCGACTCTCCATATTCCGAAAAGCGGACAGCAGAAACATCATTCGCTTTCAAAGCAGCATTCGCAGCATCGGCGGCGAGCGATCCTCCATGCAGGGCAAGCAGCATCCCGGTAGAGAACACCGGATCCAGGAAAGCAAATGCATCTCCGGTCAAAACAACTCCGTCGGCAGCACAATGCTTCGAGCGATAGGAATAATCACCGGTCACCCAATATTCAGAGCAAACCTTACCGGGCTCCAGGTGCTCGGCAAGCCATTTGTTTTTGGCAATTTCAGTATTCATAATCGTTTCCGGATCACGACTCTCACGATAGAGATATTCCTTATCAGCAACAACACCAACGCTCACTTTATTGTCCGGTAGTGGAATATACCAGCACCAGCCGTTCTCCGGCAGGTAGGCAACCGTAGTTGCACCCTCATCGATGCCCGGATCCCGCATAGCACCTTCATAGTAGGTCCAAATAGAGATTTTCTGTAAATTCTGATCCGCAACTCGCCAACCATTTCGCTGGGCAAAAAAGCCATTTCGACCGCTGGCATCAACAGTAAGCGTAGCATCAAATTGATGTTCATTGTTTTCAGCATCGGTTGCAATAACCCCGGTGATGGTTCCATCGGCTTCCAGAGCTTTCCGGGCTCGCATTTCCTCAAAAACATCCACACCGTTTTCAGCAGCATTCTCCAGCATCATTTTATCAAATTCACTGCGAACAACCTGCCAGGTTTTGGATGAAGGGTGATCATTGTGCTCGTGAAAATAAAACGGCTGCGAGAGTTTTCCGGAACTGCTGGCAAACTGCACACTGTATTTATTGGTGAACGAAGATTCGTTCAGTTTTTCCACCATGCCGAGTTCATCCAGAACAAAATAGCAGTAGGGAATCAGCGATTCACCTACATGATATCTCGGGAACTTCTCGCGTTCAATCAGCGCAACCCGATGTCCTTTCTTGGCAAGCAGCGTAGCAGCAGAGCTTCCTGCGGGGCCACCTCCAATAACAAGGGCATCGTATTTATCATAATGATGCATATTATCTCCTTTCGGGTATAACGGACGGAAGCACTTCTACTACCTCCGCCAGGGGTTGGTTATTTGGGGTATAGAGGGTATTGACTCTTCCGTAGAGACACTGTTTGCCTTGTAAATTCAGAGCCTCATTAATTGTAGCATCGGAAAATATTTCAAAAAACAAATTGGGTTTACTGTAATGGAGAATTGCATGATCATTCAATATCCGCCCAAAAGGACGCACGCAGCCTTCGATTTCACTTCTCGGCTCACCACTGAATTTGTCGAGGTGAATATGAATCGCACCGAATAAAATCGGACTACCATCCTCTATAATCAGGTTTACCAACCGAAGCATACTGTTTTCACTTCGGATCACTCTCAATGGCAACACCTTTAGTGGCTGCTTATAGTGATTTTCCTGTGCAATGGTCATATCTTCATCATGCACAAGCAGGTTTCGTTGGGCAACAGGAATTTCTTCAGGGTGGACGCGTCTTACAGACGGCATCGGCTGATCGAGTAGCGAATAGAACTCATCAAGAGGATATGGGGCAATATATTTCATGCTGCCTAATACGTTACTTTGCATCCTGATGTTCCACAATTCCGGTTGTCTTCATACAATTTGCCTTCGTAATTTAGAAACATCCGTCCAACTGACAAGTAAAAAATAAGTAAGAGCGTATGTAGTTGGATTTCCATACCGCTTTTTCGAAGATGTAACAAAGGTCATTTTATATAGGGTAGAGTTCGATTAGATTTCGCTTCGCATACCCAACGAGAGAACTTAAAACGCAGATCGTTTTTGCATAAGGAATAGAATGAAAAAAGTAGTAATAGCTTTACTTGCCCTGACTCTAATCTTATTGATCGTTTTGGTATCAATTCCAACTTTTTTCAGTGACGACATTGAAGCCCTTGTTAAAAGAGAGCTCAATCGCGAGTTGGATGCTAAAGTCGAATTTGCGGATCTAAGCCTCAGTGCCTTCAGAGCATTTCCCAACATAGCACTTGCTGTGGACAAATTATCCATCGTCAACAATACACCCGACGCAGATACGCTGGCTCAGCTAGACAGGCTGGACATAACGCTCGGGCTCAGCGGCCTTCTCGGTGGAAAACAGGATATTCACAGTATTGTGCTGAACAAACCCAAACTTACATTCATTATCGATGAAGCCGGAAAACCCAACTGGGATATTCTACCGGAAGCGGAGACGGAAGTAACAAATGATACGAACTCAGGTGAGGTCAATCTGGTTATTAAGTCGTATGCCGTGCAGGATGCGACTATCCGATATTTAAATAAGCCCAAGAATACCGAACTTACCGTTAATGGGCTTAATCATAGCGGTTCGGGCGACTTTACGAGCAATAACTTCCTGCTTAACACCTTAACCAGTGCCTCCGGTATCAATTATGCCAATGAGGGTATAACCTATATTCAGGAAGCAGGTCTTGATGCGGTTATTGATCTGGATATGGACCTGCAGCAAAAACGTTACACTTTAAAAGACAATTCTCTGAAGCTAAATGAAATTGAGCTTCAGCTTTCCGGATGGGTTCAGGAAATTGCGGACGGATATAATACCTCGCTGGTTTTTAATGCGCCGGAAGCCAAGATCGAAGACGTACTTTCTATTTTGCCACTATTCTATACCGAAACGTATTCGGAGCTCAACGGCAGTGGCTTGGTGGTGCTGAAAGGAAACATGAACGGTGAATATCGGCAGGGTGAAATACCCCAATTCAACGCATCGGCCTCTATAAAGCAGGGATCATTTCAATATACTTCCCTTCCCACACCCGTTGAAGGCATCGAAATGGATCTGACGGTTGAAAATAAAGGGAATACCCCTGATGATGTTTTAACGCGTCTGGATAGACTGAACTTTCGAATTAAAGACAAGCCGTTTAGTGCAAGGATGGTTCTGACCAAACCACTCAGCGATATGCAGGTTGACGGAGCCCTGAAGGGGGCATTAAGCATGTCTGATATCAGAACAGCCCTGCCACTAACAGATGAAACACAGCTGAGCGGCAATATTAACGCTGATCTTAAAATCAACGGTTCACTAAAAGCACTGGAAGAAAATCAACCGCAGCGATTTTCCTCAAGCGGTACTCTCCAGTTAACAAATTTGGACTATGCCGCAGCCGACTTACCAGAAAAGATTTCCGTTAAGCAAGCCAATATGACCTTTAACTCGACCCGAGCCATGCTCAACACATTCGATGCGACGATTGGATACAGCGACCTGAAAGCCACTGGTGAATTACAGAATCTCTTTGGCTACCTGATGGCAAACCAGCCCCTATACGGTAAGTTGAATCTGAAATCAAATACGTTCAATATGAATCCCTGGATTGAAGGAGAAAGCGAGGTCATTGAGCCTCCACGCTTACCGGAGAATATTGAGTTTTTACTCGGTGTAAACGCAGCAAAAGTAGAAGTTGACCAGCTGGAGATGACGGACGTTCAGGGGGAAGTAATTCTAAAAGACGGGAAGCTGTCGCTAAATGAGCTCACCGGTAACACCTTAAACGGCAAGCTGGTTGCTACAGGCAGCTATCATTATCCCAATGAGAGTAAGCCAGTTATGGACTTCGCTCTAAATTTAGAGAATATGAGTATTCCCTCACTGTATCAAAATATTGTTACTGTTCAACAGCTGATGCCGTTTGCATCCTATATGGGTGGAGACATCAGCGGTCAGGTAACACTTAGCTCCCCATTGGACAATACATTTATGCCGGAGTGGGCACAGCTGCTCAGCAGAGGAAAGCTGATTGTGCCGAAAGTAAAAGTGAGAGATTTTAAGCCGTTCAACAAACTTTCTGAAGTGCTGCAAATCAGCAGACTGAAGGATCCGTCACTCAGCAATCTACGCCCCAGCTATTACATCAAGGATGGCCGGTTTGTACTTGAGCCAATGCGCTTCACCCTAGGAGATTATACGATCGAAGCCTCTGGATCAAATGGACTGGATAAGTCTCTGGACTATTTATTTAAGGTAACGCTACCGGCTTCGGAGTTAAAGCAGTCTGCCAATAGTGAGATTGCCGGACTATTAAACACCGACATTAACCTGCTGGGAACGGCTCCTGTAACAATGGATATGAAAGTGACCGGTTCGCCGGACTCTCCCTCTGTCAAACCGGTTGGAGTAAGCGTAGCGCAGAATATTGCCGATCCGGCAAAGGAGAAACTTCGTCAGGAGCAGGAAAAGGCCAAGCAAAAGCTGCAAGATCAGATCAATAAGGATCTGCAAAAGAAAAAGGACGACCTGAAAAAATCAGTCGGTAATAAACTCAAAGGTCTGTTCGGCGGCGGCAAGAAATAACGGTGGTTATTTTAGCAGCGTTAACTTACGTACGACTGACGCACTAGAGGTTGTCAAGCGGTAAAAATAGCTGCCACTGGCTAAATCGTTACTACTAACTTCAGCAGCATGCCAGCCGGAGGAGCGTTGCTGATTTACTAGCGTCTTCACACGTCGTCCCCAGGTATCGAACAATTCCAGCTTCACATGATCTGCCTCTGGAAGCCGGAAGCGAATTGAGCTGTTGCCATTAAAAGGATTAGGATAATTCTGTTCAAGGACAAACCCTGTCGGAAGCTGCTCGCCGTCGGAAGTGCCAAGCGGTGTGCTGTAGGATTTCTCAAAGGTCAGAATCTCATCGTCATCTTCATCCAGACCAACAAACCGAAGCATAAAGTTTTCTGGGCCATTGTCAGTAATTGTTATCAGGCCAAACTGACCGCGACCGGGAAAAGCTCCCTCGCTGTAGGGTCCACCCTTTTCACTCTCTGAACGATCAAGACAGGCTGCATGTAACACCGGAAATCCAACGTTTCCACCATAGGTATTATTACTGCCATCATCTGCGGCGATCATGTGAGCATCACCACTGACCATGACCAGATTGGTGATATTATTCTGCTTAATGAAGTCTGCCAGCTCTTCCCGCTCAGTTGTATAACCTCCCCAGTGGTCCTGCTCATCTTCCTGCTCATGAATCCAGGGGACCGTATTTACCCAAACAACGAGGGCATAGTTCGGACTCAGTAAAAGCTGCTGCTTCAGCCAATCTTTTTGCACGTCTCCCATCATGGTTTTTTGTGCATTATCAGGCTCGGTTCGCTTAACGCGTTCAGAGCGGAGATCAGTTAAGATAAAATGAACTCTGCCTACGTCGAATGTATAATATATCGGCTTTGTACCGGCTCCTTCTACCAGTGGGTAATGCGGCACGTATTCCCTGTATGTTAACTGAGCAGCTTCCCTACCCGGAGAATCCTTATGGCTATTATTATGCCCATAATCGTGATCATCCCACATATAAACCAGTGGGATATTGCGATAAAGCGAACTTTGGCGATCTGATGCGTGAACATCATCGTATGCCGAGCGATACAGATCCCGATCATTATCATCAATGTCCTCATAGTGCATATCACCCATGTGCAGGAAAAAAAGTGGTGACTTATTTTCGATGGTTTCAAATACTTTACGGTCGGACTCAGATTGGGCACAAGATGCAAGCGCGAATGAGAATGTCGCTTCACCAACCGGAAAGGTTTTGAACTTACCGGTTTTATTCAAAATTAGATTTCCGGCTTCCTCAACAGCGTAAAAGTAGGTCGTATCAGCATTAAGTCCGCTTACCTCTAATCGTACAACCCGATTGTTATTATTTTCTTCTGCATCAGCAAAAGAAGAATATAAAGGATTAGTAAAGTTGCTATCCGTACTGACCGCTAGCCGAACAGTAGAGTCTTCCGTTAATTTCACGTTTACCACTGCTGAATTTGGAGTAACACCACCGGACCAAAGGAATTCTACCTCAGCGGTTTGCTTGCCAGTTACAGATGTTCCGTTTCTGGCATATACCCCTTTAAAGCCCGGCCAAAAAGATAGACCAATGGCTCCAAATATTGTTTTGCGAATGAATTCCCGGCGTGAACGACTGAATATTTTTTTGAGCATTGAAAAAATCCTTTGAGTAATTCACCGAAGATATGGCAAAAGCCATACCAATACAAGACCAGCGTAATAATGCAATTTCGAGGGATAGGAGGAATTTCAGTGGGCAATAATTATACAGAGGACAGAACACAGAACTCAGAACACAGAACTCAGAACTTAGAACTCAGAACTTAGAACTTAGAACACAGATCGCTGCGCTATCAGATGTCACTGTTCGCCTGCGGCCTGGTAACCAGGATAATACTCACCAGCAAGATGACAACCCCGATCCACTGTGGAATACTAAGCAGATTGTCTCTGACAAAATATTCCAGCAGCACCGCCGTTAACGGAAAGGCAAGTTCACAGATAGTGGCAACCGACGCGCTAACACGCTTCAATCCGTAATAGTATACCAGCATACCGACAACGCCGCTAATAAGAGCGATTGCCAAAAAGATCGTCCATTGATCGGAAGTAATCTCTGGATATTTCCAAACGTCTCCGGTCGCTGTGGCTAATACCATCACAACAAGTGCGGTAAAAACAAACCGTCCGTATGCACTTACCTGATGTGACACATTCTTTAGCGCCATTTTACCAAGAACGGTCCCGGAAGCAAATGCGGCAGCGGCTGCAAGCGCAAAACCAGCGGCAGCGGCCGTTTTATCTCCAGTTGCAAAATTGGGGGACTGGAATCCGAACGTCATCAGATATGCTCCGAGAACAGCCAATGCAGCCAGCAGGTAAAACTTCTTGGGCGGACGTTCCTTCAGAAGTAATGCTGCAAGTAGGATTGCAAAAATCGGCTGTAATTTTTGCAAAAGAACAACAATCGACAGGTTGACATAATTCACGTAAAATAATGCGCGGGTAATAGCCATGGTGCCGACTGCTCCGCCAACCAGTCCAACCAAAAATAATATCCAGATGTCACGCGAGCTCAGATCGGAGAACAAAGTTCTGCGGCTCAACATGTAGGGCGTTAAGATTAATACAATCAAAAGGCTCTCTACGAGTACTACCAACGGAACGGGTAGGCTGTAAAGCGATGGGCGGAGAAGGATTCCATCTACCCCCCAGAGGGCGGCTCCAAACAATACAAAAAGAGGGGCAAAACGGTTCATGTAGGCCATTCATTTAGTAAGCTGCGCCAATTTAGTAAAGAGAGACTAAATAGCCAAACCCGGTTGTTGAAAATGAATTAACTGTCTAGTTTTTCTCAGCTGAATCCAAAAATTGAAAAATATATTCAGCTACCATCTTATTGCTGACAGCGGAGTAGTGATTGGGTATGAGTTGATTTATCACGTCTTCAGACTTCTCGGAAAAGAGTGGTAGTAGATCCACATATATCAGATTGTTTTCATCGAAATATTGATACAGAGAGCTGAAATGATTTTCCCCGGTTTGCTTATATCGAATGACATGATCCCGGTTCGGAAAAAGAATGATAATCGGATCCGCACCGCTCTTTTTTACCTCTTCGCAAAATCGATAAAATATGCGACATGTTAACTGAAACGGCTCGGCTTCTTCCCTATAAAGGCTGGAAGTATCCAAATCATCAAATCTGTCATACAATTTCTCGCTAGCTATTTTTAGTAATCGAATGGTTGCGAAGAAATCAAACGGACCGGATTTCATGGCCCTCTGGTAATAGAAATCATTTTCCCCGGCCTGTATTAAATGGCTCTCCGGTGACTGCATTAGCTCATCATAGTGCTTTTTAGTTGGGAATGGATTCGGTGTTAGCTTCAGGTCTCCGTTAACCAATTCAAACCTTGGTTTACCGAAAGGCAAGCCGGTTTTAGAGGCAAAAAAAGGACGAAATAAGTTCTGATGGCGATAGATATCAACCGTCATAAATCCAACTAAAACGATATCCGAATTGAAATGTTCTTTTTCCTGTAAAAATCGCAGGTAAGTCTGATCAAGTCCATATCCACCAACTCCGAAGTTCAAAGCCTCAAGAGTTGAATCCAGTCGCTCCATCTCATACTGCCAGGTTTCTTCGAAACGCACATCGTTTCCATGTGTAAAAGAATCTCCAAAAGTTGAAATTCTTAACCGCTTAGAGGTATATTTGGGGTAGGTTTTAACTCCTCGTAGCCCTTGCGGATTGGCACGATACAGACCGGTTTTACCATTTGGTCGCGGTGCCCAACCCAGGATAGGATCAATATTTATATAGGTGCTATCCTGCTTAAGAAAGTGATCGAGGATTTCAACATGTTCCTCAGACAGCTTATCTGCCGGAAGATAACGAATGGCATACCCTTTATCGAGAATGTAAAGTGCTATCGCCGAAAATGATTCAACAATAACCAGCATGAATACAATTGAGAACAGTAGTGTTCGTTTACGCATGGATATTTTCCATTTAATTGTTAAGCAACGAAGGGAGGGGTTTTTCCTTCACATGCTTTAAAAACACATCATCAACCAATATATGAGGCATACATGAATTATCCTCCAACTATCAGAGCCGAGCTACTGGCACTTCTCGAGGGCGGGCAGGCTCATGCTACAACAGAACGAATTATCAGCGACATTCCTTTCAATGCGATTCTTAAAACCCCGCAGGCGTCAGTTCATTCAATCTGGGAGCTGCTGGAACATCTTCGCTTCACCCAAAACGATATACTGGAATTTATTCTAAGACCTGATTATATAAAAAAAGAGTGGCCTGTAGACTACTGGCCAGACAAAACGAACACTCCAGATGAAGACATGTGGAATAAAAGTCTTGCCGGATTTAGGGGCGACCTTGGGGCGCTAAGGGATCTGGTTTTGGCGGACGATGCAGACTTTTTTGCACCTATACCTCACTGTGGGCATGATAAGTATACATTATTTCGACAGATATTATTGGTAGCAGATCACAATGCGCATCATTTGGGACAGGTAATCAGCTTAAGACGTATATTAAACATCTGGTAATTGCACCGTATAACCGGCAGCCAGCTTTTTATAATCGTCAACCTGCCGATCAATCCATTGCTGATCTTTACCGAGTTCATGTGCGAGCAGTGAAGCTATTACCGGTGCCATTTCTATGCTGGCTATGGCGTTTAACAGAAGTGCTCTTGTGCGACGCGAAAGTACATCCTCAACCGTTTGAGCCATTTCTTCACGTATAGCCCACAGAATCTCTGCACGGCAATACGGCAGATCAGGGTGTATTCTGTCTCCCAGCGAGGCATTTTTATCAATCATCCGTCGAATAGGGATGCCATCTGAACCATAGACATGTAAGGGGTCTTCGAAATCAACGTTCTTCATCCAGCCGTGTATACGCAGGTTTTCGGTTGGACAGGCTACCGGTACCAGCCCTGAGACCTGTACGGCTTTATTTACCGTATCCTCGGCCATTTTACGATAGGTTGTCCACTTGCCACCGGCAATGGTTACCAGGCCCGATTCCGAAACCGCCAGATAATGATCGCGTGATATTTCAGATGTGTTCTCAACTCCACCGGGACTAACCAGCGGCCTCAAACCGGCAAAAACACTCAATACATCTTCTCGCTTTGGGTCGTGGGTTAGATAGCGCGCTGCGTGCTGCAGGATAAAGTCGATCTCTTCCTCGAGAGCAAGCGGTTCAAGCATTGGTTTCTCAACCAGCGTATCGGTGGTTCCGACAACGACCTTGTCATACCATGGCACGGCAAATAATACTCTGCCGTCGTCGGTATGCGGAACCAGTACGGCAGCATCTCCCGGTAAAAACGTATCATCCAAAACAACGTGCACTCCCTGACTGGGAGTAATAATCGAAGCCGCTGCCGAATTATCCATTTTCAGAACGCTGTCGGTAAAGACACCGGTTGCGTTGATAATGACCCTGCCAAAGACTTTATGTTCTTCACCACTTAAGACATCTTTAACGGTCACTCCGTTCAGCACATCACCAGCTCGCAGGAAACCCTTTACCTGCATATAGTTTAGCAACACGCCATCATGTTCAACGGCTGTTTGCATCAGGTTAATGGCAAGCCGCGCATCGTCAAACTGGCCGTCATGATATACAACACCGCCGCGAAGGGCTTCGGGCTCCAAAGTCGGTATTTCTTCCAGCACCTCTTCCCGTGATAACAAACGAGAGGGTCCCAATCCGAGTTTACCTGCCAGAAGGTCGTAAACCTTTAGTCCGACACCGTAAAACGGTCCATTCCACCATTCATAGCTTGGGACAATAAAGGAGCGGTTTTGCACCAGGTGTGGCGCATTATGAAACAGCAGGCCTCTCTCATGTAGCGCTTCCAATACCAGGGATACATTCCCCTGCTGAAGGTATCTGACACCACCGTGAATCAACTTTGTGGAGCGACTGGACGTCCCTTTTGCAAAGTCATCCTGCTCAAAGAGCACCACCTTGTAACCACGGGATGCTGCATCGACCGCAGTGCCAAGTCCGCTGGCACCACCTCCAATAATTATCATATCCCACAGATCTGTATTATCGAGGCGCTTTAAAAGATTTTGCCGCTTCATATGAAGTCTTTCAGCGTAATGGGATTAATCCATTTGGCGGGGTTGATGTAAGACGAGTGGACAAATACGACAGAGTTCCTCAAACTGTTTATCCGTAGAAAACAGAGCGATATTACAACGTAAGGATACAGCGCAAAGTAATAAGTCCGTCATTGATGCCTGTATCCCCTGTTCTCTCGCAGCCACAGCCAGCCTGGCTGCTTCTTCGTAGTCTTCCTGCAGAATCTCAATATCATCGAATGCATTCAGATGATGTCGCAACGTTTCAAAATCAGAGTGGTTGGTTACACCGGCAAGGATTTCCTGGCGCACAGGTGGAATCATACGTGCGCTTAATTCGGTGATTAACTGCTTGAGTTCATTCACATAGGGGTCGGAGTCAATATAGCGGATGCGAAACGCCATAGACCAGATGCTGGTATCCACCAGAACAGTCATGAGCGTTCTCTCGCTTCGCGGAAGTTATATTCGGTGTCATGCTCGATTTTACCAAATAGTTCCAGCACTTCGAGCTGTTTATGGCGCTTTATATATTCCTGTAACGCCTGCGTAACGGCTGCTTTCTTCGTCTTATGATTCCCCAGCCGCTTCGCTTCATTAATCAATCGATCATCCAGGTCGAGATTTGTAGCCATCAGGCCCTCCTAATTTGCACAAATATAACACGTTATCGGTGCAAAAACAGAAAAAATTGCATTTTTGAGGGCTTTTTTAGCCGGAGGCGGTCTTTTCAGCAATAATTGAAAAACTAAGTGGGATCGATGGGTTAGCATCTACTTCACGGTTAAACAAATTCCCGTGATCATTCGGATATTCATAGAATGCACGTAACGTAAAACCGGTTTGTAAAAGGACCTGTAGAATTTTAGCAAGAGTATATGGAAACTCAACGTGTTCGGCACCATCATATTCAGCATTACCGAGATAATCCAGATCCCCTTTTTCAACAAAAGGCTTCTCATCAAAATAGTCCGCTTCAGGCCTTATTTTCATATTATCATCAAGAAGATAAATTAACGGGTGGATTTCGTGTATCAGGATAGATGCGTTATCCTTTAGAAACGAATTCAAGCGGGAAAAAAACAGCGGCAAATCTGGTAACCAGCAAAGAGCACCTACAGTTGTCATGGCAACATCAAACCGAGTGTTTTCAAGCAGAGAATCATCAACGTCGTATGCATCTGATTGCTTGAACTTCACATTTTTAATGTCAAGCTGATCGACAAGCTCAGTAGCAGACCGGATAGCTGTAGATGAGATATCAATTCCCATTCCACCACCGGCTCCCATACGCATGGTGGAAATGAGTTCCTCCCCATCGTTACACATCAGATGAAGGATAGATTTACCTGTGATATCAATTTCCTGCAGCCGGGCTTGCAGATGTGGATCGAGGGCAAGAAAGCCGGATTCATTCCGAAATCGTTCCTTTATCTGCTGCTTTGCCTGCTGATGATATGGATTCACCTCTTCCCAGGCAATGCGGTTTTTGGCAGTAAATCTCCTTATTGGGTCATTTGACATTTTTTGCTCCGGGTGTTTTTCTTCTGGCGTGTGGAATTTCCATGGTGAATGTTTGAAGCGTATTATCCGCATGTTCCCGATGTATTTCAACACGCTTGATTCTATCCATCGAATCGGTTGTTGTAATTAGAACACTCTCAGTACCAAAGTAGGTGTATTCCTTCCGTTCGATTAAAATTCCGTCAATCGTGTAGTATTCATGCCAGCTAACGGTTCTTCCGGATAAGTCGTTCTGATTCTTATCGCTGAATCGATGAAATCCGTTTTGATAATCTTCACCCTCACCAAAAACGGCATTGAATAATCGTGCATTTCCGTCAGGATAAGATGGGCTAAAAAAAACCTTCTCTACTCGCTCTGCAAGTCCCTGACGGATAAAAAACCATTTTTCGGAGGTAAGCATGGCGGCGAGCTGCTGGACAACTGCTTCATCCTCAGGTGAGAAATGATCCAGCGGTCCGATTTCAAAGCTGTTTTTACGGGGATGATGCTGAACATATATACTGTCCATCGCATAGAACGAAAGGGCTTCGTTCATCCATATGATCAACAGGCGGGCAGTACCGCCACATTTCTTGCTAAGCTTTCTCTTCCAGTCGTAGCCTTTGTCAACACCGCTATTCAGCAGCATTGTCACTTTCCAGGCTGGTCTTCCAATGTACAATGTATCGAGCTTACTGAACTTTCTCCGATCGATTGCCGTCCAGGCACTTTCACTCAGCAGCGTTTCAACCTTCACGGGTCGGCGAAAACTTTTGAATTTCCTACGAATCTGCCTTGCCGCTTCATCACGCGGCGAAGACTTTTTTAAGAAGCTGACAAACGCTTTTCTATCCTTACCGAAAAAACGCTCTATTTCCTGAATAAGCTGCTTTTCTTCCATCGCCTACTCCGAACGCAATGCCGGTATTAAATCACTCTTAAGTGCAATCCCGATAGCAATGCGACTGGCAACAGCTCCAACCAATACAACTGCTGCTAAGGTCAGGAAAAGTTCTCCCCATGGGACTTCTCCAGCATTGCGGACAATTACCGGATAAACTGAAATAAACGCTGTAATCGCTCCAACCAGAATACCCAGCAACACCAATAACACATTCTCTCTAAGCAGCATGCTTCTGATACTCTTATTCTCGTAACCAAAGGCCTGCATCGTTGCAAGTTCGGAGCGGCGCTCAATCACGTTACGCACTAATACAATCCCCAAACCGATAGTCCCGAGCAATAAACCCAAAGCTCCCAGAGTTTGAAATACGGCACGATAAGTGTTTTCTACAGCTTGAAAAGCCGCCAGTTTTTCGGTTGTCGAAACCACATCGAGTCCATAATCATCCAGCGTTTTTTCAAGGTCGGCTGCAACCGTCTGCCCAACCTCGCTATCGGCTTCCAATAGGAAATAACGAAAACCGGTTTCTTCCGGGAAGGAAGACACAAAGTTTTCCTCTGAAATCAACAATTCACTTTGAAAGATACTGGTTTGCAGTAGTCCAACCAGCTTTAACGTAACGGATTCTCCGGCATCGTTAGCCATTGTAAAATGTTCACCAAGTGCAACCTTCAGGATGTATTGCGCCGAATGCGCATCTGCAAAGGCAGGAATGCTTCCATCGTTCGTCGTCGAATACAGAGCTTTCCAGGGTTCCTCCTCAAATCCGGCGGTAATATCGGTAAATTGAAACCCACCATTTTGAACAACCTGATCGGTTACCCCCAGAATACGCGGGCTGGAGGGCTGAAACAGGTTTAAGCAGCTTGCATCATCTCCAGGACGAAGTCTCATAGCAAAGAGCCGACTTTCCTCAAGATTCGAGATCAGCTTATCCGAAAAGCCCAGGTTAAACTGATCTTCTTCATCATTTGGATTCAGCAGCAAGGGAATATCCGCTTCAGCAAGATATCGATAGCCGCCCGTGCCGGAATCTCGAACAACCGGATCACCACTAAAGTCCTTGCGGCTGGCCCCCACAGATATAATCATAAAGCAGGCCACGGCTACCAGCGCAATACAGAGCATACTACGACCGGGATTTCGGGCTGCGTTACGTAACGACATACCGGTTAGCCCATTACCGATTCCAAATGAGCTGGTACGACGCAGCATCCATGAGGACAGCAGCAAGCCTGCGATGAGCAGCATAAAGCCACTTCCCATAAATCGACCGGCTGCTGCCTGACCACCCTCTGCCAAACCACTGAAGACCATGGCCACACCTCCGAACAAGAAGGCCAGTCCAAGCCAGAAGGTTATGGCACGTCCCCCTTTGCGTGTTTTCTCGACAACACCTCTTAATAGCGCGGGAACAGGCAGCTTTTTTAATCCGCGCAGGGTTATCCAAATCGCAAAGGAGACAGCTAGCAAAGCACTAACGGCACCGGTTATATAGCTGACAGGATCAGCGTGAAAATTCAGGAAAGAGGTTCCAACAGCTTCAAACCAAAGGGTTCGCAGTCCATAGATAATCCCCTGGGCATAGAACGTCGCAAAGAGTAGACCGAGAATAGCACCTATGGTAGCCAGCACCATTCCCTGTCCAAGAAACCTTGAAAGTACGCTTCCCGGTCTGTAGCCGGTAGCGAGAAGTAATCCAACCTCACCGGCACGTTGTTCAACACCTAATCGAAAGAGTAGACCGGCAAGAATAGCTGCTGAGATAATCAGAAAAAAACTGAAGCTGATAAACAGCTGGCTAAAGTCCGTTGATCCTAAAGACGCCTTTAATCCTTCGGCCTTAATATCACGCCAGGCTAACCCGGCATCAGCCGGAGACAGTGATTCTTTCAGGTTTGCAGCAAGATCAGATTGAAAGCCGGCAATTGACTCCCCCGAACTCGGCGTAAAACGTATTGTCGATAAATCACCAAAACGATTACCCCACAGACGCTGGCCGGTTGCCAGAGCAATAAAGGCTTTCGGCGTCGCTTTGAAATCATCCCAATAGGTTTCGTCTTTTGGTCGAATTTTTTCCAGGTCCACTTCAAAGGGCGGATCCCAATCACGAATATTCGCCACGTCGCTTATTCCCGGATATTCCGGAACCAGGGAGACATCCTCACCCAGACCACTCATTCGCACAACACCAGTTACGATAAAGGAAGAAGAGGTCTCATATAGCCTGTCCCCTGCCCCGACCGCATAATAGCTAACCTCTAATGTATCCCCGCTTTTAGCTTGCAGGTCATCGGCCAGCCAGCTATTTAGTAAAATCTCATTTTCAGCCAGCAATGGTGCCGGTATACCGTTGATGAGAGTGAGCGAATTCTTTACATCCTGCGGATTATCCAGCGCTACAATCGTTGAATACGGTGTGCTGTTCTTGCCGATTCTCATCTCATTTGCCAGATAGGAGAGCACCGGGAGTTGGGAAGCTGCAATATCTGAGGTGGCTTCCTGAACCGCTTTTTCCAACGGCTCACCGATAACGTACTCCCGACTTTCCAGAATCAGCACGTCTTCTTTTTCATTAAAGCTAACACCTCGATCATAGAGCGTTGCCGACTCGATAGTAGCTTTTTTTAGCTCTTCGGTTGAAAATGCCTCACTTTGCCTGCTTAGCAACAGGGCATTTACGTGTCCTTTCTGTTCAACAACTTCCTGTAAGACTGTTAGATCGATAAATGCATTAAGCGGCTGAGTCTGCTCGGTTTTGAGCCCGAACCTCCCCGGTCCCCGATCCGGGATAATATGCCTGACGATCAGACGTACCGATCGAACAATATCCGTGGTTTCTTTTCGGCCAAATAAAGACTCCCGATGAATATCACTTGGTTTTTCGAAAGAGATAATAACCGGATCACCAATTACGGCTCCCAGCTCTCTACTCAATGCTTCGTTGATGATAACGGACTCAAACGTTTGTTTATCGGCCTTCACCAAGCTAGCGTTAAAGGTATTCGCCTGATCACTGTCCTTGGCATAAAAAAGGTGTGTAAACTCCGACGTCATACCGGTTAGCTGTATCCCTGTTGCACGACTGCGGGTTTTACCATGCGTCGCGTTACCGCTTAACATCACAACCGGCGTAACGTTGGCTTTGCCTTTTAAAGACGGATTGGAGTTGAGATCATTCGCAAGTTGTTCCCGAAGGAAGCCCGGCGCAACCAGGATCTCATCAATAGCGCCAAGTCTATCCAGCGTTTGCTCCTTCAAGCTTCCTCGCATGGAATCTCCAACAAGCAGAGCCCCTGTTAATACCGCCGAGGCAACCGCTGCCCCAAGGATCACGGCAAGATTAATGCGCCAAAAATATTTTAAATCTTTAAACAACGCGTCCTCCGATTATATTCGCTCGCAAACATCAACAGTTTGCTCACATTCGATATTGCCGGTATGAGCTGTTTCAGCAGGCTCAAACAGCATAATCAAAGCTTCTTTCTCTGCAATGGGCTTATGTTCCACTCCTTTGGGTACTACAAAAAGTTCACCTTCATGCAAATGCACATCCTGATCTCTTAACTTGAGGGTCATGTTCCCCTGAAGAACCATAAAAAGCTCATCCTCATTTTCATGAAAGTGCCAGGGCAACTCCCCTTCGATCTTTGCCAGCTTTACTTGTTGTCCGTTCAGGTCGGCAATAACTTTGGGAGACCATTGATCGCTAAAAAGCGTAAACTTTTGCATCAGGTTAACTTTTTCCACCACTCCTCCTATCAGGCGCTTAAGACTACTTTGGTACAGCCATCGAGCTTCTGATCAAAAATGCGATAGCCTTCTACTCCCTCATTTAGTTTCATGCGATGGGAAATGAGGGTTGTGAAATCGTATTTCCGCTTCTGCAACAATGGAATTAAAGCAGGCAGATAGCGCTGTACGGGACAACGCCCGGTTCGGTAGGTAATATTTTTATCGTAGAGATCAACCGGTGAGAAGGCGAAATGATCGCTGGTATGCACTCCAACCGTTGATAGCGTACCACCCGGTCGCACAATATCGTATGCCAACTGCTGGGCAGCAGTTGAACCAACGACTTCCAGAACAGAGCGTGGTCCTTTTCCATTGGTTTTCTCTAGCAGCACATGTACTGTTTCACTGTTCGACTTTATAGGTATTACCCCGTAAGAGGCAGCAACCTGAAGGCGATCTTCCACCAGATCGATAGCAAAGATTTTTTCCACACCCATCTCTATCAAAGAGATAATGGCCAGAATACCAACCGGTCCACAACCAATTACGGCATAGCTATCCTGTAGTGAATCTACAGCCATGTCAGCACAAAAATATCCGGTGGGTAGGATGTCACAAAGCAGCAGCGCTTCTTCGGGCATTATATCTTTAGGGATAAGTGAAAGCGTGTGATCAGCCAGCGGTACCCTAACATATTCAGCTTGTGCCCCCTGAAGCCCTACTCCGTTTTCAACCCAGCCAAAAAGCTGCCCTTTCCGACAGCGGCAAGAAAGATCGCTATTACAAGTATCGCAATTTCCACAGGAGCTAAAAAAGGGGCTGAAAACAAAATCCCCTTTTTTAAAGTTGCGCACATTTCTACCGGCAGCAACCACAGTCCCAATAAATTCGTGTCCCATCACGGTCCCGGGGTCAATTCCTTTTTCGCGTCCGTGAAAAACATGCAGGTCTGAACCACAAATTGCGGTCAGACTTGTTTTGACAATCACATCTGAATCGGCCAGGATATCCGGGTCCGGTACGCTGCTGAATTCGATCTTCCCCGGTTGGCTAAAGGTAAGTCCTTGCATCAGGCTGAAGGCTCCAGTTCTTTCTCTAGCTTACGCATTTCTAAAGCCGGCTCAAATATCGGATCTGCATCTTTCCAGACCTCACTGCTAATTTTCAGATGGTCGGCAGCCTTTTCTTGATCGCCTTTTGCAACATACATTTTTGCAAGCTGTAAATGCGTTTTGGGATCTCGGGGACGGGTTTTCAAGTCAATCGTTAATAGTTTTTCCACCGTATCGAGCTGATCCGTTTCAAGATAGCAGTTTATCAGGTCATAGAATACCCTCCGGTCTCGTGGTCGTAGTTCTCGATATTCGGTATACTTTTCGATTGCGCCTTCAAAATTGCCTTCGAGATGATAAATACCGCCTTCCATCACGGTCGCAAGCGGAGCAGTCCATCCCATACCAGACATTTTTACGAATTCAGCAGCAGGCGCAAGCGATTCCTTTGCTTTAGGCAAATCCTTCGCCATTACATGCAATCGCAAATACCCAAGCGACTTCGCCTTATCGAATGGACTAAACATTTCAAGGTCGTCAATTATCTCAAACGCTTTTTCCGGCATTCCGGCTTCGATATAACGGCCACAGTCAAAGAGTAGGTTAAATTGCATATTGAGAGGGCGAACTATCTTTCGCTGCTCAACCCACTTCTTTTCCAAAAACTCAACGGACTTACTCATTTTTCCCTGATAAGCATACAGCTCTGCCAACCTGCCATAGGCACTTAAAAGGTCTGCGGGTCTGTTACTGGATTGTAAAACGCTATTATATTTTTCTTCGGCAGCTTTTAGATCGCCTTCTTTTAACAGGATATCTCCAAAATCCAGTACTAGATATTTATTGCTATCATCTAAAAGGATAGCGCGATTGTAATAGTCTCTGGCTTCGGTATATTGTCCTTCAAGCTCATAAATCGATCCGATCTTTCGAAGAATACGTGAATTTTCACCACCTAACTCAAGAGCACGGTTGTATTCTTTAAGGGCTTCATCCATTTTGTTTTGCTGCTGTTGAACATCACCAATCGCAATAACAACGTTCACATCCCCCGGATCGAGCTGCAGCATATCGCGGTAGGCTTGTATAGCCAGATCATTATTACCTGAATTCCGATAAAAGTTGGCAATCTGGAAATACACACTATTATCTTCCGGATATAATTCCCGCCACATTTTCAACACTGCAAGTTCTTTGTCCGGCTGTTCGTTCACCTTATAGTACATCGATTTTACCATAAACTGACTGTTCTCAGGCAGCTTATAAAGATACTTCATGGTTTTTGCGAGCGGTTCACGACTTTCTGCAGTTTGGTTATTATTCGCATAACTAATAAAGAGCTGTAGGTGAGCAAAAGTAAACAATGAGTCGTGCTTAATTGCTTCAAGGAAGTGGACATCCGAGGTAGCATAATTATTCCGAATCAAGAGTTCACTTACACCGCGATCCAGCGCTTTCGCTGCCGGGACAGAACTGGTAAAAATTTCCTGAAGCGGCAAATCCTGATTATTTTCAATATGTGCAGCCGGAATTTCAAGGTCCCGTCTTAGCTGAACAGAAATTTCATCAATTAACTCAAACAGATTTGAATTGCTGAATTCTCTTTTCGCAAGAACCTTAGCACGCTCTGCCTCATAGAGAGTGGTTTCAACGCTGTAGCTGCCATCTCCTCCGGTCAATGAACCGGCTAGAAAGAAGTCCTGACTCAGTTCCTGAGCAATCTTTTGCTTTAACCTAAGTGGGATATTATTACCGTCTTTCGATCCTCCCTTACGTGCCCTTTCAAGCATTTGCTGCAGTGAAGTCGTTGAAATAAAAAGATCCTGAGCGAGATCATACTCCAGCATGAAGGCCATACTACTGCGTAACCAATCGTTCTCGTTGTTACCGGTATTATTATCAAAGTTGAAAAGTGAGATTTTTTTGCGCAGGCCGGACTTAAAGACGGTTCGTTCGATTCGCTGACCATCTTCATTTTCGACAGTAATGTTTTTTGAAGCCGCACCAAGATCCTTGTTCTGAAAGATCACCATCAGCAGCAACGCCGTAGCCAGAAGGTTTAACGGTATACCGACTTTCTCCACACGGGTCCAGGCATTCCTACCGGGCATACCATGAAACCAGGCAATAATCGCAACGGTGGGTATCAACGAAAGCACTATCACCAGTGCCAGGTCAGTAAGATAAGGAGAAAGTACGTATCGCTTCACATTCCAGTCCACAAACTGCACAATAGCCCAGCCACCGATCAAATAGGAACCGAGTATTTGTGGGACGCGTCTTGCGAGCAGGTTTTTATAAAAGGAACGCTCTCCGGCTGTAGAAGAACTCATGACAATCTATCCTGTTTTTGTTTGTTGAATAGAACCTTGCTGCAGCTGAAAACGGCGCGGATACCGTCCGGCCAGCTCTTCGCTGTGCGTTACGGTTATCAAAATGCTCCGCATTTCACGGTGTAGCTCAAAGAGCAAATCCGCAACCGTCATCGCATTATCATGGTCCAGATTACCGGTCGGCTCGTCACAGAGCAATAATGCCGGTTCGTTGATTAGTGCCCTGGCGATAGCTACTCTTTGCCTTTCCCCTCCAGAAAGTTCGGCCGGCAAGTGAGTTAAGCGCTCGGAGAGTCCTACTTTATCCAATAGCTCTGTTGCTCTCCTGTGCTGTGCTTCTCTTTCTCCACGATAAGCCAGTGCCGGAACCATCACGTTCTCCAGCACGTTGTACTGCGGCATTAAATGATGATCCTGAAAAACAAATCCGACCGTTGAGTTTCGGAAACGCGCCAGTTCTGCGTCTTTTAATGAAAAGGGATCCGTATCGTTTACTTTCAAAGAGCCGGATGTCGGGGAATCAAGTGTTCCGATCAAATGCAGTAGCGTACTTTTTCCCGATCCGGAAGGGCCCGTTATAGCTACCGCTTCCCCACCCTGCATCGTAAAGCTAATGTTTCGCAGCACTTCCAGAGTTGAAACCCCCTGGTAGGATTTTGATATGTTCTCCAACGTCAGCTGAATCGCTTTTTCAGACACGAAATGTCCTCTTGGTTTAATTTTCAATAAATGATTGATAGAGCTTTTCGGAAGCCATCGCCATATGCTCAGAAGTGTAGTGCTCCCGCACACCACGTGCTCCCGTTTCACCCATTTCCCGACAGCAGGAAGGATCTTTCAATAATTCAACCAGGGCCTCTGCAAGGGCATCACTATTTCCCGGCTCTATTAACAGGCCTCCCTCTGTTGTAGAGAGCATTTCAGGGAAGGCCCCATGCGCAGGTTGAACAACCGGAACGCGATTCGCCATTGCTTCCAGCAAAAACAAGCCCTTTGGCTCCTTATATGGCGTAGGTACGGAAAAGACATCCAGGCTTTGTAAGAAAACTATTTTCTCTTCCCGGCTGACTTCACCAATATACTCAAAATCATCTTCCAGTCCCAACCCACGGGCTTTTTCCTGTAGGTCTTTCAAATACTGCTCATCTCTGGCTCCGAGATAACCGGCAGCTTTTAAGCAAACATTGAGTTTCGGATGATCTTTCCGGATTTTAGCAAATGCATCCAAAAGGATATGCAGTCCCTTTTCAGGGCAAATTCTGGCCAAATAGCCAATCGTTAAACGTTCAGAATCGCGAACTATTTCTCCTTCGCCATGCCCCTCTAGATTCAGCCCCAGCTTTACAACATGTATTTTCTCGCGTGGCACATTCAGGTAGCCGGCCATATAATCTGCGTAGAAGCTGCTTGTTGCAACAAGGGCATCGCAATCCAGCACTTTTTGCTGAAGGAGCTGCATAGCCTGGGTTTTGTAAGGTTCCGTCAGGTCATCCAGGAAAATATCCTCGCCCTGCAAAGCACATAGAACCGGTACTTTCAGCTCTTCTTTAAACCGTTTCGCCAAGCCTGCCAGCATGGAATTTGTTATCTGCACCAAATCCGGTTTATACTCGTCACGTAGCCAGGTTACCAGCTTTTCCAATTCCAGAGCCTGATTTCCATCTTCACCCTTTAACATGGAGACGGTTAACTCACCGAGGTCCTTGGCATTGGTAGAAGCATTTACTTTGGACAGGTAATTTAGAACGCGACTGCTGTTCAGAATTCTATCCAGATTGAATCGACCACTTCGCAGCCAGGCAAACTTCTGCTCCAGATAAACGCTGATACCATTGTAAAACACTTTTTCAATGGCAACACCGGGTTCATCGGTACGCAAGGGCGTATAGGTTGGAATGAGTGCCACATCATGTCCACGGGCAATCAATGCCTTCGCGAGGGTATTATCTCTGATACAGCTACCGCAATACATTCCTGCCGCACCGGCGGCGATATATGCTATTTTCATATGAATCAGTTGTTAAAAAATTTCCTTAACGTTTCCTTTGAAGGTGGCTGGGTTAACAGCGATACAACGATTAATGCGACTGTCGATCCAAGCAACATCACCGCAACCGGCATTATTCCAGTTCCGCCAACAGTATAGCCCGGAATTGAGGACCCTGCATTAAACAGGCCGATCCACAATACAACGACAGCAAGAATAGAAGCGTAGATCCCGGCTGGGGTGCTGCGCTTCCAGAAAAGGGCTGCGACAACAACCGGCATTAATGCAGAGAAGCCGCTAAATGACCAGATGGCCAGCTTAAAGATACTTTGATCCGCCACCTGGGCAATGGCATATGTGACTAACAGAATACCGAGCACAAAAAGTCGTCCGGTCAGCACTTCCTGCTTTTCGGTCAGGGGCTGCTCTTTTCGCAGGGGTTCTACAATATCTCGGGTAAACATGGTTCCCAGTGCCAGGGTTTGAGAATCAAGAGAAGACATGATAGCTGCGAAAACACCCGCTGCTAAGAGTCCACCCAACACCCCGGGTGCATAGGAGCCGATCATTTTAATCAAAACCGTATTCGCTGCACCACCTTGTAAACCGGCAAAGTCCAGCGTTCCCATCATACCCAGCAAAACACTCGGTACCCAGACAATTGCGATACAGAGTGGATAGAAGATTAACGGCATTCGGAAAGTAGCAGCACTTTTTGCTGACAGGAAGTGCATGAACAAATGAGGGAACATTCCGGCTGAAAGTGGAATCAGCGTATAGGTTAATGCCTTGAGGGGAGGAATCGCCTCACCGCGTATCAGCAGTTCAGGTCGCGTCTGTTCAATTTTATCAAGAATTGCGGTCATACCACCAAGTTTGGAAGAAATGACGTAGAAGGCTGTTGCCCCCAGAATCATGAAGACCGTGGTCTGAAAGGTGTTTACCCAGGCTGTTCCACGCAATCCGCCTACTGAAACATAGGCGTAAATGACGGAACAGATGAGCAGTCCGCCCATCCAGCGCGGCACATCCCCACCGGTAATGGCTTCCAGTGTTTGTCCACCACCCATCACTCCGATTAGCAGATAAGGAATCATTAGTGCCACCAGAACGGTGAACAACAAATATCCTATCCCCTGGCTATTCCAGCGTTCACGGAAATATTGAACCTGAGTAATATAGCCGTGTTTCTTGCCAACAGCCCAAAGTCTGGTGCCAATAAAATAAAAAACGATGGGTATAACGAGTGCGGATGAGGAAGCCATCAGAGTAAAAACGCCGAGGCCAATTCTATACGCTTCTCCTGAGGCACCGAGAATTGAAAACGCCGTCATGTGAGTGCCGAAGAGGGTCATCAGCAATACAAAAGGGCCAATCGTTCTACTGGCAACGAAATAATCTTCACCGGTTCCGCGGAACAAGCGGTTACTAAATAATCCAATTGCCAATACGCCAGCCAGATATAAGAGGACGATCGTAAGTATCATCCGGCATCCTCCTCATCTTCATCCAGCCCGGTAGGCCAGGCATAGGTTACCAGTAGATAAAAAAGACCGGATACCACAACGCAGAACAGAACGTGATATGAAAGTCCGATAGGTAAACCCAGAAATCGTGACGGCTCCTGCCACCACCAAAGATCGAATCGTAGAACATAAAGAAGGCCGAGCAAAAAGAGCAGGACAAATCTTGCGGACATACTATCTCCAATTGACTGCTAACCGTTAAATAGGCAGGCCCCGGCAGGAAGGTAATCACCTCCCGGGGCCTGCACATTATTTACGCCTTTTACCAATGTCGCGAATCATCTTTGACAATTGCTTAACGCGGCGATGTTCTTCGATTCGCGCATGAGTATCTTTCTTTGAATTTAAATAGCGCAGCTCCTTGCGCTGCTTCAGATAACTTTCAAAGCGAGCTTCTGAAAGCTGCCCACTGGCCAATGCCTCCTGCACGGCACATCCGGGTTCGCTCTCATGCTGACAATCCCGAAACCGGCATTCTTCGGCAAATCCCTCCACCTCTTCGAACGTCATGCTGAGAGCATCTTCATCTGCCCAGAGCTGTAGCTCCCGCATACCCGGCGTATCGACTACCAATGCACCGTTTGGCAGCATAAATAACTCTCTTCCGGTGGTGGTATGCCGCCCACGCTGATCAGCGGTTCTCACAGCTCCAATTTCGCGAACATGCTGCCCCATCAGGGCATTCATGATCGTCGACTTCCCCACCCCGGATGATCCGATGAGCACGGCGGTTTTACCAGGCTCGAGATAGTCATCCAGCTGATTCAGGCCATCACCCTTTTCAGCGCTCATCAACAGAACCGGTAGTCCGAAAGCAATTTCGTCTACTTCTGCCAGGACAGTAGAAATATCTTCGCAGACGTCGGCCTTGTTCAGGACTATCACCGGATTGGCGCCACTATCCCAAACCAGGGTCAGATAGCGCTCCATTCTTCGCAGATTGTAGTCTCTGTCAAGACCATTCACGATGAAAGCAACGTCGATATTCGCAGCAATAACCTGCTCGCGGGTAACGTTGCCGGCGCTTTTGCGTGAAAAGCAGCCCTTTCTTTCAAATAGATGATGAACCATTCCTTCTGGTTGATCGGGAAACGGACGGATTAACACCCAGTCCCCTACTGCCGGACGATCACCACCTCGCATTTGAGAATGCAGTTTACCCGTTAATCGGGTACGAAAGGTTCCTTCATTACTCAAACACACATAGGCAGATTGATCCTGGCTGATGATACGTGCCGGAATACACCCTTCGATTGAGAGTGCATCTGCCTGCTGCTGGAACTGTTCGTTCCAGCCATATGCTTTTATAGTCATTATAGATTCCTCGTAAGCGATTCATACGTATACTGAGGAATCGGGATTGCCGATTACCTCAGGATTTATTATCCGGATTCGTTACGACAATCTCTGCGGTTGCTTTTTTCATAAAATCACCTCTGGGTGTGCGTTTTTGTTGACAGAATCTAACGCATACAGAGGAGACATTCCAGAAGTTTTCTTATGCGGAATATCTCCTCCTATAAAATAATCGAGCGATTTAAGAACATCTGTTTTCAACTTTGTCACATCGAGCCTGTTGTAGCCCTATAGAGATCTTCTTAGTCCCGACGCGTCGGGATGACAGGAACTATAAAATAATTCTGTCATAGCACTTAGCACTTACAAATTTCTACAAACTGATTTCCAGCGTGCCGATGGCTTCCAACGGCCGGCCGGGAATTACCGAGAACGCACCAACACCTTGCGTGAGATATGCTTCATCAGTCAGGTTTTTCAGGTTTACGCTCAATCGGTAATTACCGTACTGATAAAAGACAGCGGCATTCAGCAGCGTATAGGAATCAACTTCAAAGGCATTGTCTGCGGCGATAAACTGATTTCCAAGGTAGCGGATTCCAGCTCCGGCACCGATGCCGTTATCCAGCTTACCAGACAGCCAGACATTGGCCAGATGCTCCGGCGCAAACGGGGCCTTGTTACCGGAACGATCAATAATTTGGCCACCGGCTAAAGGATCACTCTCACTAAAATCAGAAAGCTCGGCATCCGTATAGGCATATGAAGCAAAGAGGCTAACGTTATTCGTTAGTTTTGCAGCAGCCTCAAGTTCAAACCCCTTGGAGGTCTGTGAGCCCAGCTCAACGGTTCCGGCTGTTACTGTACTGGGGATCTCGATATTGGTTTTCTCAATATCAAAATAGGCTGCACTCAAATTTAATCTGCCGTCCAACATTTGATACTTTGCACCAGCCTCAATCTGCCGACTTTCTTCAGGATCGGAATAATCGTCGTTTGCAGCACGCTGAGGATCTACGGTTGCCTGAGTTGACGGCGGAGCAAATGCAGCACTATAGTTCGCATAAAGTGAGAGTTCCGGTGTCGGAAGCACTACCAAACCGGCTAATGGATTGAACTTGGTATAATCGCGCTCGGTTTCGTAATCTACCACAAACGGTACGCCCAGCAGATCAAAGAACTGTTCGGAGCGTTCATCTTCGTAGGTCAGCACGTCAAGGCGCCCTCCAACCAGCAGCTCTGCTTTCGGATGCAGCTCGATGCGATCAAGAATGTAGGGGGCAATGGTAACGGCACTCGCATCTACGTTTTGGAAGAACTGACGAAAGCCAGTCTGTTGAGACGGCACTTTAATCGACGTATTGTCGAGCTGAACAGCTGTTCCACCGGTAAACTCCAGCGTAAACACATCGGTGAGGCGGCTTAACTCGGCACCAACCAGCAGCTTATGACGAATATTACCGGTTTCCAGCGTCCAAAGCAGTTCCAGCTGATTACCCAACCAGACCTGCTTATCATCCAGCGTTGAGAACGAGCGGTCTACAAAACTTGCCATTGCCTGAGGACTGAAAAAAGATCCGTTGAGCAAGGTTCCAGCCGATTGCCAGTCCAGGCTGGAATAGTAAAACTTATTGCGCAGCACCAGGTTGCTATTCAGCTTGCGATTGTAATCGATCTTACCGCGGATAATATCCTGTTCGGATTTGTCAGCTTCTTCCTCAAAGTTTGTTTCAACATCGACATCGGGAAGGCTGACACCGGTAATCTGAAAAGTTTGAAAATCAAGATCGAATGCCAGCGGAATACCGGAATCAGGCGTGTATTCACTCTGCAGATATTCGAAATCAACGTTGACAAAAGACCGGTTATCCAGCTGGAAGGTAAGCACCGGATTCACGCCGAAAGCAGAATTATCCTTGTCATCTCGATAGCCATCTGACTGCTGATACATCCCGTTTAAGCGTCCGGAAATACGGCCGGAATTATTGACAAATCCGGCATCTACCGTACCGCGAAGCGAATTAAACTGGCCGAACGTAAAGCCGGCTGTGCCAAAATTCCGAAAAATCGGCTTCTTATGAACCAGGTTCACGGCACCGGCCAACGGGTTACCGCCATAGAGAAATGTGGAAGGACCTTTTAATACCTCCACACGGTCGACATTGTATAAGTTGTAAAAGCTGACTTCCGGTTCCGGAGTTCCGTCAACCAATACCAGGCCGTTTTCCAACGAGCTAAATCCACGGATATAGAAAAAGTCCGCTACACCATTTTGGGTTTGCGGATTCACGCCACTCACAAAGTTAAGAGCATCTCCAACAACCAGCGAGTTTGCTTCATCCAACAGTTCACGCTTAACCACGCTAACGCTGGCAGGGGTTTTAAGAAGTGCTACCGGTAGCTTGGTAGCTGTAAGATTATATGCAGGTAGGTCGGTGCTACGTTCATCGGTTACGATAACCGAATCTTCAAGAGTATACTCAATAATTGGATCCTGAGCCAGAATTGAGCCAATGCTCAAAAACGAAAATAGAATGAACATTAACGTACGCAAATTCATCATGAAGATAAGCCTCTCTCAAAAACATGTTTGGTTTATAGGGTAGTTTATAGTGATATGCTATTTATCTGAAGTTGTTTGGCTTGTTCTGGTCGTAGAACCAAACCGACCGGTTCAGGTATGAACCGATCGGCAAAAGATATCGGGCTTAACCTGCAAGATCCAGGCAAACCATTTCTTTTTCATTTCGCAGGAAAAGTTTACCGCCTGCCAATGCAGGAACTGTCCAGCTCTTTCCATCCAGCACCTTTGCGCTACCGGTTTCGCGATATTCTTCAGCGGTTGCCTGAACAATAGCCAAGGTGCCTTTATCACCAAGTACAATCAGGTGGCCATCGGCATAAATCAGGCTGCCTTCGCCAAATCCACGCTGTCTCCAACGGTCCTGACCCGTTTCCAAATCAATACACTTCAAAATTTTTCCATCAAAACCGTAAATGGCTCCGTTGTGAACGACAGAAGTTGACATTTTATTTTTCATTCCGCGGGTCTTCCAAAGCTGCTTAGCAGACATACCGGAAGCATCGCCGTTAATTTCATAGAGTCCGGCACCTACATCGTATTCGGAAGAGATAAAGATACGATTCGGAGCGATGAATTGAGGTGTGGCGGCATTTACATCATAAGACGTTTTCCACTCGGTTTCCCAAAGCAATGAACCAGTATCAGGTGCAAGTCCCATCAGTTTGCTTCCGGTAAAAGCAACGATTTGGCGAACACCATTGATGGTTACGGCTATCGGAGACGAGTAACCAGCGACATCGTTGCCACCTGTCCAGGCCAGGCTACCATCTTTCTTGTTAAAGGCAACCATTGCTTTTCCTGCTCCACCTCCTGCTTCAACAATTACCAGGTCCCCCTCAATCAAAGGTGAGGTACAGTATCCCCAGCGTGGAACCTGTCCATTAGCCACCTGGGTAATGTCCTTCTGCCAGATCACCTGTCCGTTATCAGGATTCATTGCATGCAGCATACCAAAAGTGCTGTAAACATATAAAACGCCATCGTGATATGTCGGTGTCGTTCTGGGACCGTCTCCGCCCATTCGGCCGGCGAAGTTATCCCCGGTTCGCTTCGACCAGATTTCCTCTCCGGTAGCAGCATTCAGGCAGACGACGAACTCATCATTACCACTGGCATATTTGGTATAGGCTTTTGAATCGTGGATAATAAATGAAGTAAATCCATCTCCTAGTTTACGACGCCAAACGACATCAGGAGACTTATTGCTCCAGTCTACCAGCAGGCCGGTTTCGCTGGATACTCCATCGCGATTATCGCCCAAAAACTGCGACCAGCTGCCATCTACATCGGCAGACATTGTTGTTTTTACCTGACTATTTGTGGAGCTTTTCCGTAGATCAACTTTTGATGTGAGCTCCGGATCGCCACAGGATGACAATACCAAAAGCAGTATCAGACTGATACTTAAAATTGCAGTTATATGTCTCAAAACAGCCTCCTCGGATATTTATGCATCACCGATTTCTGTCTTTACGCAGAAGCGGTGGTTAGGTTACATGGCTAATTCAAAGTTTAAAGTTCAAAGTTCAGAGTTCCAGCCTACGACTTAAGTCGTGGGGTAAATTATCGGGCATTCCTTCGGCTACGCTCTGGACAGGCTCGCATCGGGCATCGGGCATCGAACGGTAATTAAAAGACAGTAGATAACTAACAGCAATTAAAAGACGGCAGATAACGAACGGCAGTTTCTGCCCGTATCTCGCTGTTTCTCACAGTTTCTGCCTAATTACTTAACTACCTCATCCAGACAAGCCGGAATCTCCGCTACGACGGCCTGTTTCCAACGTCGTTTCGCCCGTTCTCCAGTTCGCCTGCTCACCCACTCAAACATCCGGCAGCGAAGCGATCCGAACTCTGCATTCTGTGCTCTATTAAGTATAGCGAGCATTGCGATAATGCTCATCATAAAACAATGGCAGCAGCTGATCGACCTGCAGCAGCCCATCTCGCGTGAGCGTAACCTGATCCTTGTCAAAGTCCAGCATACCGTTATCGCGCAGCTGACCGTATTGGCCGGCAAATTCTTCGACTATATTCACGTCAAACTTATCAGCAAAGTAATCTACCTGAATTTGTCCCAGCTTAAGCTGAAGAATCATCTCTCTAATCAACTGATCGCGGGAGTTGGTTTGTTTGGCTCGATAAATCGGCAGCTGACCGCTTTCTACACCGGATAGGTATTCCTTCCAGCGACTGGCATTCTGATAGTGAATACCGTCAAAGTGTCCAAATGAAGACACACCGGCTGCCAGCATATCACTGCCTTTCCAAAGTGCATCGCGATACACAAACTTTACCCGGCTATCTTTCTTTACAACCGTATAGGCGCTGGATACTTCATAACCGGCAGCAATAAATTGATCAATGGCATATGATTGCCAGGCACGCTTGGTTTTCCAATCTGCAAAACTAAGATCTGCATCTTCTCCATCACGCATCTTCTGGGAATAGATTGCGTTGTATGGTAGTTCAAGCTGATAAATCGTAACGCTGTCCGGGTCGTAGTCAATCGCCAGCTGAACGGTTTCTTTCCAGCTTTCCCAGGTATCACCTACCATACCAGCGATCAGATCGATGTTTAACTGCTCGAAGCCTTCATCTTTTATCCACTCGCGAACACGATAGATTTCCTTTGAAACGTGAGCACGTCCATTATCACGCAGAATATCATCATTGAAATGCTCTACTCCGAGGCTAAGTCGCGTAACGCCTATTTCGCGAATAGCAGCCAGCTTACTTTGTGTCAGCGTTCCGGGCTCGCATTCGAAAGCAACTTCTTCTACCTGATCCCAGGGTAAAGCAGCTCTTGCATGCTCTACCAGGAATTTCAGATGCTTCACGCTGATAAATGAAGGCGTCCCACCTCCGAAGTATACATAGCGTAGGGGACGGTTCTGAATTGCAGGCAGGTTTCCATAAATCTCCAGCTCCTTTACCAGCGCATCCAGATAGTTCTGTATTTCACTGCTGTTTTTTCCGGTATAGACCTTAAAATAACAGAATTTGCAGCGTTTTCGGCAAAAGGGAATGTGCATGTACAAGCCAAATGACTTATCGGTAGCAGACTGCTGCTGAAATTTGTTTTGCACCGCCTCAACATCTTCATCATTCCAGAATGAATATGCCGGATAGTTCGATACAAAAACACTGCCAACTTCAGTCTCGCTTTTCTTGTTCGGCGAAGTTGCAGGATCTGCCAATATCTTCTTGTCTATATCGCTCATGAATCTATTCCTTCATCTCGTTACTGATTTTTATTGCCTAGCTGCCAAAGCAAAACACGGATCCATCTTCTGTTGCAACCAGCAGCTTGCCCTGAACAAATGCAGGTGTAGAGCCAACTCCGGCTCCGGTATCAAATTCCCAAACCACTTCACCATCAGTCGTATTCAAAGCAACTATTTCACCGCTCTTTGCTGCAATTAGCACCTTGCTTCCGATAACGATCGGTGAAGCATCAATTCGTGCACGCATACGATGTGTCCAGACAGACTCACCGCTTTCGCGATTCAGGGCGTGCAGCATTTTATCTCTTCCGGCGGCCAGAACCAGTGACTCCGTAACCGAGGCAGATGCATAAAACGGAAACTTACGCTTGGGATGCTCATAACTCCAGAGCATCTTGCCTTCAACATAATTGATGGCAACAACCCTGTTATCATATGTCCCTACATAAGCGATATCACCAATAACTGCCGGACTGGCACCTACGTATGCGCCGATTTCAATAGTTTGACTTTCTACGCCTTCAGCAATATCGATAACGCGCAGGAAACCATCGCAACCGGCAATCAGCGCCTTGTCACCAACAATCGCCGGCGTTGCATTCACATATCCATCGGTTTCAATTTTCCATACCACGTTGCCGGTTTCTTTTTCTAGGCAGTAGACGTATTGATCATATGAACCAAAAAGCAGATAGCCTTTATAAAAGTTTACGCTGGAAACAATCTCTCCTTCGGTTTCAATACTCCAGATCTGCTTGCCGTCGGCTTTGTTCAGACGGTAAAGTTTACCCCCTTCATCTCCAAAGTAAACGGCATCATCAGTGATTGCCGGAGTCGATTTCACCGTATTTTCGGCGGTAAACTCCCAGCTGGTGCTACCATCATTTAGCGTTAGTGCTCTCAGCGTCCCTTCTTCGCTAACAACAAAGGCATGTTTTTCATCGGCAACAATGCCGGTCATTATGGTGCCTTCAAGTCCGACTGTCCATTTTAATTCAGGCTCAGCGGGAATTTCTCCTGCTGCTATACCATTCAAGGCCGCATCACCACGAAACAGCGGCCAGCTATCAGCAAGCAAATTGCCGCATGAAAGAAGTAAGATTACTGCTAAAAAATTTATCTTTATGTATCTCATCATATCTTAATTCCGGAATAAGTCATCTTATAAATTTCCAATAACTCAGTCGCCTTTACCGGGCGTGGGTTGAACGTACCGGTCCATTGTTCAGCGGCATCACCGGCAAGTTGGGCCAGCATCTCTTCAGGCACGTCTAATTCTCGAAGGGATGAAGGCAGTTCTGCAATTGCAACCAACTCCTTTACACGCTTAAGCAAGCTGCTAACTCCACCCTTTTCTTCGGCTGGTAAACCAGCCGTATGCATCAGTTCATGATAAAGCGTTGCCGTAGCAGGATCAAGAGCATTGTATCGAATTACCGCAGGTAACATCACAGCTATCGCTTTTCCATGCGTAACACCGAAATGGGCCGTTAGTGGATTTGCACAGGCATGTGCCGCTCCAAGCATGGAGTTTTCAATTGCCATGCCTGAGAAGTGCGCACCTAAAAGCATATTCCCCCAATTCTCAGGTGCCGGACTCTCGAAGATCGAATCGAAGTTTGCTTCCAGAAGTCGCCAGGCCTCGCGTGCATAGAGCTGAGAGACTGCGTTTCGCCGGGTGCAAACATAGCTTTCCAGTGCATGTGAAACCGCATCCATAGCTGTTACAGCCCGTACATCCTGCGGGATACTTTCAGCCAGAGCCGGATCAAGAATAACGTGATGGAAACGTGCTTTCTTGTCCCCACAGGCCATTTTACGGTGGGTCTCCGCATGAGAGATTAAAGCGTATGACTGAGCCTCGCTACCGGTCCCGGCTGTGGTTGGAATACCAATAGACGGCAACATCGGCTTCGACGCTTTATCATGTCCCCAGTAGTCCTCCATTTTGCCGCCGTTGGTCAGCAAAAAATTGATTCCTTTTGCGCAATCCATTGAGCTTCCACCACCGAGGGCAATAATTAAATCTATAGTGCCGGCATTTTTAGCAAATCGGACCCCGTTTTCAACGTGAAGAGTCGTCGGATTTTCTTCAACATCTCTGAAAATAGAACAGCGAATGTTTTCATCTTCCAACGATTTAACAGCTATTTTCACATGGCCTGCCTCTATAATGCCCGGATCCGTAACCAGCAGAACGTGCTCCGCTGCAAAGCTACGGGTTATTGCGCCAAGTGAGGAAAGCGCTTTCGCGCCAAAGGTGACTTGAGTTGTAGGGTGGAATTCAAACGATTGCATCTATCTGGGCTTTATCTTTTGGGTTATTTGAGCCTGGGTTCATTCGTGAAAACTTACGCAAAAAGCGATAAGAAGTTACGTTTTTACACGAGGTAATACAATGGTAAAGGTACTCCCTTTCCCTACTTCACTTATTACGGTTATTCTACCACCAAATGGCCTTAAAAGTTCAACACAAGAATGTAAACCCAAGCCGGTTCCGGTCGGTTCCTGATTCTTTGCTTCACCTTTTGCCGGCTTGGTCGTAAAAAACGGATCGAATATGCTGTCCAGCTTATCCTCCGGGATTCCGCTACCGTTATCAATAACATCGATATAAACCGAGTCGGCATCGCTTCTGCTAACAATTCCCAGAGCGGCATCATCCACCTGCCACATTGCATCGAGCGCATTGTGAACCAGATTTTCAAAACTTTGGGTTACGCTTGCATAGACAACCGCTACTGCTGGTAATCCTTCTTCAAGCTCAATATTCTTCTTTACCTTATGCTTGAATTGTGGATTAGCCTGCATGAATTCAACTTCTCTTTCTATCAGCTTGTTGATATCTACGTCCTGAACCTGCTCCTGCTGATCCATTCTGCTTTTAGACATCAGGTTATCGACGATAGACAAAATTTGCTCATTCGCCTTCGAGATCAACTCACCATCCATTTTCATAGAGCGAAGCAGCTTTACCTCTTTGCGGGTATCATCTTCAGCAAGTAGCGGGAGGTATTTTTGCAGCTTTTTCCCCATTACGATATTGGAATTTTTAATCACGGTAAGAGGTGTTTTCAAATTGTGAACCATTCCCTGAATCAAGCGACCAATTACCGCCATTTTTTCCTGCTGAACAAGCGTCCGGCTTTTTTCATCAACAAGGCGTTCCAGGTTCGCATTTATTTCTCTAAGCTCTGCTGTTCGCTGAGCCACAACTCCGGCAAGTTCAGCTTCCCGCTGATGTGCCAGACGAAACCGCATCCAGATGATGAGACTAATCAAACAGGCAAGCAGTAATAGTAATCCCAGAATAAACCACCAGCGCTTCCAAATTGGAGGGATAATCTCTACCGCAATCGATAAAGGTTCTTCATTCCAATAGTGATTATTATTGGATGCCTTCACCCGAAACACATATCTACCCTGATGCAGGTTCGTATAGCTGGCATAACGACTGTCCGCATCACGATAGCGCCACTCCTTATCGAAGCCTTCCAACATAAAGGCGTAGTTATTCCTGCCGGGATTTGTATAATCCAGTGCGCTAAACTCAAAGGTGAAAAAATTGTAGGCATGATCCAGGCGAAGGGACTGTGGAGTCGCAATATCTGTAGCAACCACTTTATCGAAAGCCCGAAACTGAGTGATAACCACAGGTGGAGGAGAAGAATTTGCAGACAGCTCCTGAGGGTTAAATACGGTAAATCCATTTAGGCCACCGAGAATCATTCTACCATCGTTACGGGTTGTCGCAACATAGAAAATATCTCCCTGCAGTCCGTCATTCATGTCCAGGGTCAGGAACTCCCGCTCTTCAGGTTGATATCGCGATACGCCTCGGTTCGTCGCTATCCATATTACACTGCTATCACCGACGACATCAAAAACGATATCATCTGCAAGCCCCTGCCGTCGCGTAATCGGAATCACTCGCTCATCATCCAATAACAGTTGGTTGATGCCGCCACCGTAGGTGCCTAACCACAAACAGTTCCGCAAGGGATCGTGGTGAACGGAGGTTATCGATTGATGGGTAATACCATTTTCACCCGACCGGGTCTGTTCCCAGCTTCGAATCTGTCCACTAAGGTCACGTCTTAATTCGACCAGACCATTTAGCGTTCCCAACCAAATTCGCGTATCACCTTCAATCTTACTTTTTTCGATATTCAGAATGCGCCCCTGTAATGAAGGCTCTGATTCACCAATTCGCTCAAACGTTGGGTTCTCATAATCCCTTACTCTGAACAGTCCGTTATCAGTTCCGACCCAGAGCATGTTTTCATCTCTCAACAGGCTCCAGATTTCTCCTTCCGGATCACCAAGCGAGCCGGGTTCAGAAGCGTCGAAAACGAACTGCTGCAGCTGACCATTTTTGGTATTCAGCTTTTTTAAACCGCCGCCCCAGGTACCGACCCACAAATTATTATCTTCACCTTCAGCCAGTGAAAGTATCGAGGCCTCACCACTTTGGGAGGATTGATTAAGCAGCTGACGAACTTTCACCAGATTACCGGAATCATCGTTTTTAAAGTGAAACAGGCCATTCAATGTACCAGCCCATGTGCTGCCGTCATCTTGCTGGAGTAAACTCATTACCGTATGCATTGATTCGTAGCCGGCACCGGTCTGATGAAGATAGCCGGTAAACTTTTTTGCGGTTGGATTGAGTTTGTTGATGCCGCCGCCATCCGTACCTATCCATAAAATACCGGTTCGATCAACGGTAAGTGAGCGGACAACGTTATAAGAGAGGCTACTCTCCCTGCCGGGATCGTTTTGAGAAAAGCGAAACGTCTTCTTAAGCGGGTCAAAGATACCCAACCCGTTTACCCCTCCAACATAAAGATTACCATCTTCGGCAGCAGCAACACACCAGACAAGATTCATATTCCCACCCAAGCCGGGGAATGGTTGAAAGAGTTCAAAATTTTGATTGTCTGGGTTAAATCGGGCCAATCCGGATGCGGTTCCAACCCAAATCTGTCCCTCAGGGGTCTGGCAAATGGTTTCTACATCGGGAGTTTCAATAAACGTTGTTCTCGTTTTAAAACGCCTGAAGTTTGTAAAGCCTTTATCCGGTGCATTGGTATCAAGTCTGGATACTCCCCTATCGGTGGCAATCCAAAGGTATCCTGCATTATCAATCAGCAGTCCCTCAGTGCTGTTATCCAGCAATGATGTCTCGATATTAGGGTCCGTCTGAAAGTGGCTTATACGGGAATCAGCAAGAGCCATTTCCCCTTTCTGCGGCATATAGAGGCGGCTGATGCCACCGCCTTTTGTAGAAATCCATATCGCATCGTCGGCGCTTTGCGCAATAGATCTCACATCGTTTTCCAGCAGGCGATATGCTTCCGGGGTAATGTCACTATTGGTCAGCCGTTCAAACAGGCTTCCCCTATTACGCATAACATTCAAACCTGCAGGAGTGCCAATCCAAAGATTGCCGCTGCGATCCTCAAAAAGCGATCTGATTCTATTATCACTCAGCGTAGTGGTGTCTGCAGGGTCATGCGAAAAGACTCTGAAAGTGTAGCCGTCAAATTTTGCCAGACCGTTTGATGTCCCGAACCATAAGAATCCGTAATTATCCTGAAGCGAAGAAAAAACAGAATAGGAAGGTAAACCGTCGCGTGGTGTAAAACGCTCGAATGAAAGAGAATGCTGCGCAGTCGCATTTGCACATAATAGTAAGCTGACCCATATCAGGGTATTCAACATCTGCGAGATCATATTTCTTGACAGGGGCACCATCGCCGTTGAGCTACTCCAGAGTTTATACCATTTACGATTTGTTTATTTGATGGTCAGGATAGCAGCAGGTTACGGGATAATCTTATTTTTTATAATCCAATTGCTGCCCTAGAACATAAGGGTATAACAGGAGTGAACAAAATAGATTGCGCATAAAAAACTCCGATCAGCACGCATGCTGACCGGAGTGGTCTGTGAGGAAAGATTCTTATTTAATATGCCTATGGGCAGTCAATATCTTCACCGCTGGCATCCCAGCAGCGCCAGCTTGCATCGCCAAAGCGATTTTCATCCGCAACTCTTCCGGCAACTGCACCGGGGTTTCTATCCCACTCGATATCGGTTTCATTTCCGTTTTCAGCATTGAATATGTCGTAGAACAGATCAAATTCGGCATTTTCAAGTCGCCCGTATTCAATGTAGCTTCCTTTTCCGGCATTACCATCCAATACGTTCGTGTATTTGATGCTGGCATCATCAGACTGTAAATCCCGCTGCCATTCTATAAACAGGAAAGACGTTTCCGTAGCACGATTCGGATCATTCAGCGTCCAGGTCCCTTCCGTAACCAACAAGTCCGACTGCCCAAAAAACCAGCGGCGATCAGTGAATGCGCCCTGCCTGGAAACGAACATATCCCACTGAACCTGATTGCTTTCCAGACGTCCATACAGTTTAGCAGTGTGCTGAACACCTAAAACCTGAAAGTTATAAGTCCATAGCCAGGAGCCGTCTTCCTGTCTTTCCGGATCGTGGTTAAACGACTCTCCAAATGCAATAACCGGCCCTGCAAGGGTTACGCCGAGGATAGTATTCCAAACACCCACATTCAGCACGGCCCAATTCCAGTGAGCGCGGGTCTTACCGATTTCTTCACCCGTTTTTGCATGCTTGGTGCTGTTTAGAAAGTCAAAATTCATTCTCATTGTGGTTTGAGGCGGTAACTCGGGAGCAACTTCCTGATCACCTGGACCAGACAGGTTTTCTGCACATGATGAGAAAAGAAGTATTGAGACGAGCAGGATAGCTACTACATTCAGACAGGTTATGTTTCTAATTGCTTTCATTGTGTTCTCCTTTAAGTGCAATGCGTTAATTGGCATTTCACATAAGTAATTACACAATAGATGCCAATTTGCTTAAATTTTCCTTAAAACACTTAATATCAAACACTTGAGGGACATAGATGAATCATTTTCACCCGGAAAGAGCAGTGAAAAAGAGATACGGTGTGAAGAAACAGCAACAGTCTAACCGCGTCGACTAATCATAATCAGGGGGCAATCTGTATTTTGTCCGATAGTTAATGCGAAGCTGCCAAAAATCTTTTTGCGCTTACCGATACGCTGCAGGCCAAGAATCATTAGGTCACAATCTGCAGCTGCTTCAACAAATTCCTTAATAGCATTATCTGAACGGACAACCTTACATGTAGAGGCAGTCGGCACTTCATCCCGCGCAATCTGTTTTAATTTACGCTTGGCACGACTCTCCTGCGAATTGGTTGCAGTCGGTGTAATCACCCGCAAAAAGGTTACCTCCCGCTGGCCGGTACGACAGAGACTCCCCAATAGCCGTGCGCGAAGGATGTCATGACTTCCCTTCCCCCCTACACCGACAATAATTCGCCGTACCTGCGACAGGTCCCACCCGCTTTTTGAGCGGAGTACGACAACATCGCAGTCCACTTTACTCATGATATCTTCCAGGTGGCTCCCTTTTGGCCCCTGCGGGGAAAGCGTATGTGCACCCAGCAGCAAACTTTCACACCCATGCGTTGTGGCCACACGGCTGATTTCTTTCCAAGCCTCACCGGAAATGGTCATCAGGGCTTCAGGCTTTAAGCCGGAACTAAACGAGGCCACCATCGCCTCTCGTAACACCTGCTGCGTATTCATTAGCCGGTGGTGTGGTTCACCGACTCGCCAGGTGCCATTGTCAACCAAAACGGATAATAACAACACCCGCCCTACACGTGGCGGAGCCAGGGCATTCGCAACCGTCACCATTGCTTCCGCATTCGCAGGATTAGCCAGCGGCACCAACACCAGAGGCCTCTTACCGCGAAGCTGCACCAATTCGGGATTCCTGGCTTCGGTAGCCGCATCAGCCGTGGATGCACGTCGCGCAAACAATACCAGATAAAGCAGACCGCCACCTGCGAGCCAGGCAAATCCAATAACACCTGCACGTGGCACCATCACCCCCTGAAAAATAGCCAATGTAATACAGGCAAGCGCACCGACTATCGGTAATACGGGAAACCAGGGCATCATAAATTCAGAGTCACTGGTACTACGCTGCCTGGCAAGAATACCAGTATAATGTGCAAGTGCAAAGGAAAGCAGGAAAATCAGTGATGATACCGCGCCTGCGGCTGCAACATCATTAATGAATACCAGAAGAATCGCTACCAGAAGTCCACTGGTTAATATAGCGCTCACTGGTGTTAATCGGGTTTTATGTAGTTTTGCCAGGTTGCTGGGGAGCGTATTGTCCAGCGCCATAGCCCTAACGACACGGGAAGCGGCAAAAAGGTTTGCCTGCAGGGCCGACAGCATAGATAGAATCGCAGCAACGATAACCAGCCAGTAACCGGTGTCACCCAGATAGTTACGTGCTGCTATAGCAACTACGGTTTCGGGATGATCACTACTAAGCGCCTGGATTGATCCGTCTCCACTGACACCGACGACAGCGATGACGAAGAGGAAGGGTAAATAGATGACCAGCGCAATAGCCAAAGAAGCCATCATCGATTTGGGAATTGTCTTACCCGGATCCTTAACTTCTCCACCGATTGCAGCGATAAGATCAAAACCCTGTAGCGCAATAAATGTATACCCCATGGCTTGAAATAAACCTGCGGCTCCCTGAGGAAAAAAGGGGCTAAGACGGTTTACCGTTTCACCAGGCTCTGCCGAGATCCAAATCCATAATCCAGCAAGGATCAATCCGACAAAAAGAATTACCTTACCAATGGTTTCCCACTGCCCTCCCCCACCGGAAGAACGCAGTAGCAGCAAAGAATAGATACCAACCGACAAGAGCGCTGTAAGACTTTGAAAATAAGGTGACTCCAATACGGCGAAGTTTAAGTTGTACACCTCAGCAATTCCGACAAGTGCAACCTGAAAGAAGGAGGCAAATCCAAGCGCGTAAAGTAATGCTGCAACAATCGAGGCAAACCAAACAATCCAGCCAATAAAAAAAGCTGCCTGCACAGAAAATACTTTCTTTGCAAAGGCATAAGTGCCGCCGGATTCCGGAAATCGGGCTGAGAGTTCAGCGAAGCTGTATACCGTTAAGAGCGCAATTAAGCCATTTAATGAAAATGCTAAAATCGCACCGGGGCCGGTAATAGAGAAAGCGACACCTGCAAGCGCCAGGATTCCACCTCCAACAATAGCTCCCACACCGACAAGGGTAGCACCGGGTAATCCAATATGTCTGTTTACTTTACTCACGTGAACTTTTTTTCCTTGAATAAGCGACCAAGTTAATAGCTTCCAAAGCAGAGCGCAATCAGAATAGGTGTTCCTTGACTATTGTGCAGCAAGGATATTAGATTCTTTGTATGAAAATACTCTTTCTGATATTATTCCTCTCAACCTCTTCCTTTAGCCAGGTTTGGACGGATACATTCATCGATTCCCTGCAATCAGATTTTCAGTATCAAACTGAACTTACCGACGCGACAACCCCGGCTATTGATTTCTATCTCGATTACTACTCTCTGCCGGACTCCTTCAGCTATCGATTTAAAACCGTTATATCAGATTCATTTCGGCTGGCAGTTCAGATCTTTTCTCCTGTTTCCCCGGAAGGTAGCGCTTTGATTGTGCATGGGTATAATGCGCATGCCGGCCTTCAGCAGCAGCTTATTCGCTACCTGCTTAAGCATAACCTGCGCGTCGCATTATATGATCAACCCGGACATGGGCTATCCAGCGGCGAAATGGCAATCATAGGTGAGTTCAGCGAATATGGACAGGCTTTGACTGATGTTATTCGTGAACTTGAGGGTGACTTGCCTGAACCGAGGCTTCTAATGGGCCATAGCATGGGTTGTGCAACGATTTTGACCTGGCTCAGGCAATCTAATCAGCCAGAATTTGAACATTTGGTTTTTCTGGCTCCACTGGTACGTCACCGATTCTGGGAACTGGGTAAATTCAGCACCAAGCTGGTTTCCCCCTTACGAGAAAGTGTACCCCGAAGATTCAAGGCCTCTTCCAGTGACACTGCCTTTGTAAGGTTTTGGAAGCAGGATCCACTGATGGGGCGTAATGTTCCATTGGATTGGGCAAAAGCACTGTATCGATGGAATAAAGAGATGGAGAAAGAGACGGCTTTTACCGGTAAGATTCTGATTGTGCAAGGCGATAAAGATCGAGTTGTGGACTGGCGGTTTAACCTGCCGTTCCTCGCCGAGCGTTTTGAAGAAAAAAGGATCTACCTGATCGAAGGGGCCATGCATCAGCTGCAAAATGAGGGATCTCCGATACTTCGGCGAGTTTTACAGCAGATTGGCTTTTTTGCGCAGGACTTGAAGGAAGAATTCCTGATCGCCAAGTAGCGTGGGTTGTAACCCACGCTACTTGGCGATCAGCAGCTCCCACAAATGTCCCAGGGCCTCATCCTGACCAATAAAATATGGACTGGTAGCTATCGTTATTACCGTTGCATGCTTCAGGCAATGGCGAATATAGGCATACTTGTCTTCCTGGGGGATGTAAGCCATATCCGCGGAAAATATATCAAGGTCAAGATCAAGAACAAATGGTGGTTCAGGCAACGCCTGAAAAGCTGAACTATTGTCGATAATTTCCACACTTGAAAAAATCCCCAGCTCCAACGCCGGCTGAATAAAGTTCCCCACGTTAAGCGTATAGTTTGCATATTCCAACACCCTGTTGAGCTCGGGTATAGCCTCTCCCCTATTCAGTTTGAGGAATACGTCCGGTTTTCGCATATCACTATGTTGATCTACGTGGATCAGAGGCAGGCCGGGTTTTAGCAATTTCCCATGCATTGCAGCAATCCAGAAAGGGAGAGCATGATTATGATTATCGAAAAGGAAGAAATGCTTCGCACCTTCCCGATGATAGATCAGATTTTTCAAGCCGCGACGTGCTTTTTCAATACCGTCTTCGATTTCACAAAATACGATTTCATCTCCGACAACGGCATTCTGTAAAGGTGTTTCGACTAATTGTGGCACATAAATCGAGCGTCTCTCTCTCGCCTCATAGGAAAAAGCATTATTTCCTACAGGCCCATCAATAAAGAAGCCGCTGTAGAACGACTTCAGTTCATCCAGCGGCTTCTTAAAATGATTCATTGCAAATTACTCTTTTTAAGCAAGAGCTGCCTGAACGTGCAGCGCACGCTGACGGTACAGATGCTCAAACAGATTTCCTTCATGTGGCTGGTCCCAGGCGATTTTCATTGTCGGCACCGGACCAATATTCAGTCGCTCCACATTCGGAGATGCAAAGAGATCGTTCACATAGTTTTGATCTTCAGTAATGGCCGTTACTACAAGCGTCGGTCCCATATCGTTTAGCAGCTGATCCTGCGGTGATTCAACGACGGTTACAAATGGGAACAGATATTCACTCGATGCCAGAGGGTGATGAGGGTCTTCGCAATAAACAACTGTCGGAAGCAGAAAGACACAGTCATCTTTCTCCACAAGCCTGCCACCATCCCGATACTTCGCCGTCAGATCTTCTGCGCCTCCGGCAGCGATCTGATCATCAATTACATCATTCAACATATAGGCCAGGCGCTTATTTGCAAAAGCAGCGATCTGTGCTTTCGGGTCATCCATCGAGCAGGCTTCTACCTTAGCCAATCTTTTTGCAAGCTCTTCGGCAATTTCCCTACCTCGTCTCGGTACCCATAATCCGGAAGCATTAATACAGGAACGTCCACCATTGGCAACGACGGAATGTTCAACGACATCCAGATATTCAGCATAATCGTCCACCTGGTCTTCACCAAAGATCACCTTACTCCAACCGGGACCGTGAATTTGCACGCGCTTATCGTTCTTCCATGGAGCAACCGTGTTTTTATCGCCGAAGAACATAGATCGGCCGGTGCGCAATAGAATTTCCTTTGCACCATCATGACTGGTCGGATAAAATCCAAAAACCTCAGGTGGGCAGCCGGCCTTCATAAATGCCTGTGCGATCCGGTAAGGAGACCAGGGCTCCTGTGTTCCCGGTTTCAGCACAACCGGCACCTTTAATGCGATAGCCTGAATCCACAAGGAGTGAACACCGGGGGAATTACTCGGTAGGATGGCTCCAAGTGCATGCGTTTCGCAAAGGAAGTTAAGCGGTCGACCATCCTGCTCAACCCAGCCGCTATCAAGAATGTTCAAATCTAGCCCGCGGGTTAATCCCCCCAGAACAGCCTCCATTTCTTCCATTACCAGCGTTATTTTAGCCATATTGGTACGGCAGAGTGCTTCGGGCATACCGGTGGTTGCTGAGAGATTGTGAATATAGTCGTCAGGCGACTGAAAGCCATCTCCCATAGGGAGCTCTGCTTCATTGAAGTATTTCGCCGCTTCCTTACAAATATCAAGCAGTTCGCGGATCGGTACTTCTTCCAGCTTCTTTTTATTGTAGGCGGCATTGCGCATATCTTTTGCAATAAGCCCGGGATTAGCCTGACTGAGTTCCGCTACTGGCTCTCCGGTGCGAAAATGCGGTATCGTAATTTTGGTGAGGCTTTTGTACTGCTTGCCTGCACGTAAAATCGGTATATGTATCATACGGAATTCTCCGTTTTGGGTTTTTATTGGGTTGGGTTTATTTTAGTAAACACCGACTACAACGGACTGCTGAAAACGCGAGAACAGTCGCAAATTCGATACACCATCCCATGGATAAGTGTGAATCGGCTCAGCACGTTCTCCTTCATCCCGCTCAAGAAAGCGCGGCATAAAGAATTCTTTCGTTAGCGTGGTCAGAATTACCCGTCCGGTTTCGCCATAATCAACCAGCTTATCCGGATCGTCCGGATCCACCAGTTCAAATACAGCTCTAGGATGCGGACCGTAATAAGTAATCGCATAATCATCCGCTATATCAAAAGGCTTGTTACAGGCCAGCCCCATTAGCGTATTGCCATAGGTTGGCTGAAAGTCGACACCGGGAATCAGCTCTTCTTTTGCGAAGCGATGGAACTGGGCATTCATTTCCGTTCCTCCACAGAAGATACCGGTTATTCCATATTTCGGTAGCGATATCTTTTCACAAAGTGACTCCAGTAATTTCGGAGTGGTGAATACGCATTTGATATTGTCGTGGGCACGCAGGATCTTCAGCGCCTGATCGATGACATGCTGCTTATACAGTTCAAGCTCCTGCATCTTACCGGCTTTAATTAGCTTATTTACCCAGCGGGGATCCAGATCGACAAAAAAGCAGATTCCACCCCGATGCTGCGCCAGGTGCTCGACCGCGAGACGTAATCGGCGGGGTCCGCTTGGGCCAAGCATCAGCCAGTCTGCTCCTTTCGGGAAGGTCTCATCCGACAAGGTTTCACTGAACATTTCATAGTCAATGCGGAAATCATTGATATTAATACGGGATTTCGGCACGCCGGTCGAGCCGCCGGTTTCAAAAATATTGATCGGCTTATCGGCATAGGCTTTCGGCACCCAGCGTCGAACCGGGCCGCCACGCAGCCATTCATCCTGAAAATGTCCGAGAATTTTCAGATCATCGTAACCGCCGATTTCTTTGCGCGGATCAAAATCCAGCTTTTCGGCGTATTCCAGCCAGAACGGACATCCTGTTGCCGGATCGAAGTGCCAGTTCACAATTTCGCGAACGTGCTCATCCAGCTTCTTTCGGGCTGCTTCAACTTTCTGAGAAAGCGATTTATCTAGAATTTCCATAGTATCCTCATATAGCTAAAAAGGTTTGGGTATTAATTGGGTTTTGGGGTCTCTCCAATGCCAAAAAGATGCTGCTGCCCGCGGATGAAAATCATGCCATCGGAAATTGCGGGTGTTGCCATTACGACTTCACCAACGTCATTTTGGGCAACGATGTTATAGGTCGAGCCAGCTTCGGCAACGTAAATCGTGCCGTCTTCGCTGGACATGTATATCAGATTATCAGCGGCAACAGGAGAAGCCGTAAAGGCATATCCCCCTCCGCGTCCTCCTAATCGTTCGCGAAACAATCGTTCTCCACTTAACGCGTCATAACAGCTGAAGGTACCATTATTGGTGCAAACAAACAGATGATTGCCGTAAATCAGTGGTGTCGGCATGTAGGGACCACCGCGCCTGGTGCTCCATGAAATATGATCGTTCGTCGTTTCACCTTCTGCCAGCGTAATATCTCCACGTGCACCCGGTTTTATTGCGTAAATAGGCTGAATGGGTCGATAGCCACTGGAAATATAAAACATGCCGTGTGCGACAAAGGGTGTGGGTACAGCAATTTCGGAATTACCTTTCAGCGTCCAAAGTTCTTCACCTGTTTCCGGATTGTAGCCCCGAATACCATGGGTACCATTCGTGAGCAGCTCTGCCGTCTCACCGTCACTGTAAACCGTAGGCGTCGACCATGAAGGTATCTCATCCCTCATCGTCTTCCAGCGCTGTTTACCGTCTTTAAGGCTGTATGCTGCAATATAGGAATCTTTCTGGCGGTCGCATTGCACGATCACCATATCCTTGTAAATTATCGGTGAGCTACCGTGTCCCCACTGATAGTCTGGATCATAGAACCACCCTGAATCCAGAAAGCCAAGATCCTGCTTCCACAAAAGCTCACCATCCATATTGTAGCAAAACAGTCCTTCCGCTCCAAACAGTGCAACAACATACTGCCCATCGGTTGCAGGAGTTGAATTCGCCTGTGTGGCTTTGGTATGTCGCATTACCTGTGGCACACCGCGATACGCCTCGCGCTCCCAGATTATCGCACCATTGTTTTTATTGATACAGTAGACGCGCCATGAATGCTCGGATAAGTCTTTATCGGGGGCAACATCGCCATACAGTCCAACACGCAAGGCAGAAGCCGTATCGCTACTGACAGCGGTGGTTAGAAAAATTTTATCGTCCCAGACGACCGGACTAGCATGTGAGAGTCCGGGGATTGGAGTCTTCCAGGCGATGTTTTTCCCAGTTTCAGCATCCCACTCAACGGGAGGAAACTGCTTATCTGCGACTCCGGTTGCTCCCTCTCCACGAAAGGAAGGCCAGTTGGCAGCGACGACCTCACCCTTTGCGCGAATAGAAGCTTTGGCAGCAGGTGTTTCCTCTGATTCAGCAACTTCTTCCGCTTCAGGTTGAGCTCGCTTGAATATAAATTTTGAATTTCCCTGCTCCAGTTCAAAGCTCTCTGCTTTATCGCCGCTTCGTTGAAAACGGACCGTAATGCCATCAAACTCTACCGCTTTAAATGTTGTTTCATCTTCCGGTGCATAGGTTAATGCAGGCTGTCCCGCAACGACGCCTTTCAACGAGCCGTTTTCCAGAGTAAAGGTCAGCTGCATGCCAATATCATTGTTTACATAAAGGCCCACATAACTTTCAAGTATAGATGTGGCAACCTTTTTCCCCTCAGCTTTTTCAGCCGGCTTTGCACCAGCCTTTTCAAGAGCGGCCATCATTTCGGTATTTTCATTGCGTTTGGCAACGGCCAGCGCCCTGGCTAACCCTTCAGGTGTTACCTTGCCACTTTCAAGAGCCACATTAAACAGGTCGAAATCATTTTCCTGAACCCCGGTGATCAATACCCCTTCAGCACCCTCAGCACCTCTATCCAGCAGGATCTTAACAACCGCAGCGTGCTTATTATAGCCCGCCCAATCGATTGCCGAGGCGCCATAGAAGGTATCCTTAAGCGTCATATCGGCACCATTATCGAGTAAAAAGGTAACCAGCTCAACATTACCGCGATCAGCAGCAAAAGACAGGGCGGTTACTTCATATCGCCCGGTCGCATTTACGTTTGCTCCTTCCGCCAGGAGTTGTTTTACCTTAGCCATATCTTCAGCGCGCACGGCTTCCAGAAAGGCCTCATCTTTTTCACCAGCAATCACCAGTGAAAAACCTAGAAGGATACTCAATACTATAGCAAATATCCGCATAACGGCTCCTAAAAAATGATACGAATGCAGGAAAAATTATGTGCAGCGCATATTCATGCGCTGCTACAAAATCTAACCTATTAATCATTCGTGTCCCCTTCGACTCCGCTCAGGGTAACACTCTACACTTTACAACGCGCGATTACCTATTCAAGGAACTTAGAACCTAGAACCTAGAACCTTGAACTCTTTATAATTACATATTCGCGTCGATGGCGAACAGGGTTGTACGGCTGGCAATATACAGCACACCATTGTAAACCGTCGGGGTAGAATATACTGCGCTACCCATATTCACTTCGTGAATCAGCTCTTTCGTTTTTGAAGCACGCAGAACAGCTACATCACCGTCCTCATCACCGATATATACTTTGCCATCCGTTACAAAAGGAGAACCCCAGATTGCTGCAAAGGTATCATATACCCAATGTGCTTCACCGGTATTTTTATCCAGGCAGTAGAGGAATCCGCTAAGGTCGGAAATAAACATCAGATCATCAATGATTGCAGCAGTAGCCATGGTGCGATTAAAGTCTTCACCACCGCGACGCCAGATTGCTCCGGTTTCGGTAATGTCACCGGTCTGGGATGCATCGATACAGTATAGGTGACCGGGTGCTTCACCGTGTTCCGGATCTTGCCCTACACCCAGATACACCTTCTCATCCAGAAATACAGGAGTAGAGATAAGGTTGTTGCGCGTTCCGGCGCCGCCAAGAATCCACTTAGAGTCTTTTGGATTACAGTCAAACTTCCAGATCAGTTCACCGGTCTTCGGGTCAAAGCTGTAGGCCCATCCGTCGCCACCGGGAAAAACAACCTGCTCGCGTCCACCTGCAACGCCATAAGCCGGGTTTGCCCAGGTACCATGCAGAATTTCTTCACCCGGCATATTATTTTCCCAAACCACCTCACCGGTGTGCTTGTTAATAGCCAGAAAACTCGGTGCTTCCGGACTCGGAATAATAATATGGCTTTCATCTACGCCGTTTCCGGTCGTGGTATAAAGGAGGTCACCTACGATCAGCGGACAACCAACAGCAAGGTTGTGCGGAAACACATCCAGCTCATCAATCATATCCAGCTTCCAGATCACATCTTCATCAATTTTGCTGTTTTCTTCTTCTTCCGTGTAGGGACCACGATTTTCACCATCGAGAAATCCATCGATGTCAGCGGCAATCACCTCAGCACGATTTGATACGTAGTATATGATATCACCTTCGATGGCCGGCGTCGAACAGATTCCCTGCAGTGGCCAGTCGTTTACCATTCCTGAAGGAAGCTTGGCATGAGCAGCCTGCCAGAGGAACTCGCCTTTATCCTCGGTAAAAACCATCAGGTTACCGCGGTCGCCGCCCAATTTCGGATTGCGTAGCGCTTCATTATTGGTTGCGATAATCACCTTGCCATCCACTACCAGTGGATTGGTATAGGTTTGAGAGCCCAACTGGGCTGTCCACTTGATATGCTTACCGGTTTCCGGGTCCCAGCTATCGGAAATGCCGGTCGCCTCGCGCATCATGTTACGGGTTACATCATATCCATACATGGTAAGCACGGGCTTATCATCTGCTTTTTTGTCCGACTCCGTTTCTCTGGCAAACGGAATCGCTACCAGTAGCGCCAGAAGTAAAATTGCTGCAGTTCTCAGTATCATTCGTTATATCTCCTCGAGGGTGTTTTTGGGCTTATTTTTGCATGACTTTCAGGTTGTCATAAAAGTGCTCGGTATAAGACACGCCGACGATGCCGGGGCTTCCCTGCATAACCGGATACGGGTCTTCAGCGGAGATAGACCAGTCAGTCGGCTCTGCTTCGTCGCGCGGCCAGACTTTTCCGCGAATAAGAGCTTTACCATTTTCATAGCTCACGTCCATCTTCATGGTATACCATTTATTTTCAACCCATTTAAAGGGAACGGTCTCCTGAATACGATACTCCGAAACCCAGGTGCGAAGTTCCAGGCGATTCCGCTTGCCCATCAGATCCATCTCATAACCGTGTGAGACAAGTCCGATATCGGAACGACGACGCTTATCGCGCTGATCCATAAAATCTACCTGAATTACGTATCCTTTCATGTCGGAAGGACCAAAATATGTATAGTGCCGCTGGATACCTTTCTTTGCAGGCGGCTTGGAAAGCACCTTGTTACCATCTTCCAGCGTTTTAACAATATACTTGCCACCAGGGGCTCTGGCGGTGCTTGTGCCGATCCATGGACCGGGGTTTCCACCTTCTTTATAGCTCTCAAAATCTTCTGTCCAGGGCAGGCTCGGAAACGCGCGAACGCGTCCGTAACCGGTAACGCCATCAATCGTTGCCATTACTTTTCCGGAGTGCATTTTTTTCATATCAGCCGGGAAGGTCATCTTCCCATCAGCAGCGATACTACCTTCAATACCCTCCAGCTTCCATTCGGCCGGAGCTTCGCGAATAAAGCGGCCAAACTCATCGAACACACGGGCACGGTAAGTTACTTTATCGCCGGCACGGGCATCCAGCTCTGCAGGAACAACCTGAACCCAGGCTGCTGCGGCATTTTTTGTCAGCGGTTCTTTAAGCATTCGCTCGGGCATTTTTCCAACTACAAAGGGCCTAGCCTTATCGCCCAGACAGTAAAGTCCTTCTTCAGTTGTGAAATAAATTCGGCCGTAGGCGATAGCCACGGAGCCGAAAATCTCGGCAGCACGATCTTCTGCTTTGATATGAATTTCATCTGTATCCAACACCTCAACACCGGCTTCGGTAGGACGCAGAATGTGGAAGCGACCGTTCGTTTCAGTCACATAAATTTTTCCATCTGCCCAAACCGGGGATGGACGTCCAATCGTTCCAATGCTGTGTTCCCAGAGTTTCTCACCGGTTTCGGCACGCAGCGCATACATAACTGCTGCATTATCTATTGCGTAGATAATTCCGTCTTTTATCATTGGAGATGAGTTACCAATCTCAGCATCATAACGCCAAACTTCATTGCTTTTAGTAATGTCGCCTGAACCAACAGCGTTAATCGCTACCAGGCGTCCCATCTGAGGTGTATCAACATTTTCTTCGCTGTGACCGGCAAAAACCTTATCACCTGCAACAACAACCGAGGAGTTCATACCACGCTTGCTCAACTTGAATTCCCAGACCTTTTCTCCGGTTCGTGCCTTCATTGCGTAAACATTTCCGTCAGCATTACCACCAATCAACATGCGCGTACCGTTAATAATGGCAATGCTAGGCATGGTGTAAACGTTCGGAGCACGGAAGACACCGCTTGGCGTTGCAACCCAAACCGTTTCACCGGTGCGCTTATCAAAGGCAAAATGACGATGTTTCATCGGCTTTTGCTCACCCCAACCGGCAGATACATAGCCTGTGATTAACAGGTCTTCATCAATCAACGGACTGGTGCTGCGACCTCCATAACCTGTTCGCGTACCAAACTCTTCAGTGAGGGATCGTTTCCAGATAATTTTGCCGTCTTTATCGAAGCAGTGAACCATCGCACCGCTACCAACCGCATACACATATCCGGTTTCAGCGTCGCCGACCATACTTGCCCAACCAAGACGGTTAAATGGAACCGATGTTAATCGCATATTATAGCGATATTCCCAAATTTTCTCACCGGTGCCGGCATCGTAGCTTGCTACAACCTCCTGCTTCGACACATCTTCACCGGTTCTGCCAATTACATAAACCCGGCCATCCATTACGATTGGCGTAGAACGCCCAATGAAAGGCACTTTCCAGATCAGGTTTTCGCCCTCCTGAGACCAGCTTTCAATCAAGCCGGTTTCGGATGAAACACCATTTAAGGTAGGACCTCGCCAGTTACGCCACTCGGTCGTTTCGACCATGTTGCTTTCCTTAACCGTTTGGCTGCTGCATCCGGCAAGCAAAATAACGGCAAAGACAGAAATCATCAGCAATTGCAATCGCATTCTTCTCTCCAGTTGTCCATTTATCATATTTAAAAATCGGTTCATTGTCTAAGATGTGTCAAATACGGGGTTGTAGACAATCGCCGGTATAATCAGTTAGGGTTTACCGGCAAATTTTGTCGCAACGATCATAAAGTAAATAAATTACGAGCGAATTCAAAAAAGGTTTATTTTTGAGATGTGATAAAAATAAAAAAAGATTCAGAATTTTCGGCAATTAACATAAATTTCTGGCGGAATGACTTCGGAGCCGCTTTTTGAACTACTCATCACTACCTGATCTCGCCGGGCGTAAAAAGCCCTATATCATTGCCCACCGTGGAAATAAGGCTCGATGTCCGGAAAATACACTCGCAGCCTTTAAGCAAGCCATAGAAGATGGCGCTGATATTCTTGAAACGGATATCCACGTTACTGTTGACGGTCAGTTTGTTTGCATACACGATTCTACGGCAGACAGGACGACTAACGGCAGCGGGAATGTCGAGCAAATGACGGCAGAAGAACTGCGCCGCTTTAGCGCATCACACGGAAAGCATGAATTTGAATCTGAACGCGTTCCGTTATTAAGTGAACTGATTGAAATAATGCCTGAAAATATGGGTCTGGCTCTGGAGCTGAAATCGGATCGTTTTTTAGAGAAAGATGTCTGCAGAAACCTGTATCAGGTTTTGAAAGAGGGGGAGATTCACAAACGTACCATCCTGCTATCATTTTCCACAAGAAGACTTGAATCGGTCGGCGAACATATCCCCCAGCTTCCCTCCGGGTTGATTAGCCTGTCCAGACTGCGCCCTTACAAGCACACCCAACTTGTCGGTCCATTCTGGCCGATCCTGCTCATGAATCCCCGATTTGTAAAAACGGCTCACAAGCGCAATCAGGCGGTGGCACCACTCGATCCAAATCCGGATTCCAGGCTCTGGCTTTATGTGAAGTTAGGATGTGATGCCGTACTTACCGATAACCCGGCAACGACGTATGAGGCTTTAAAGGAATACAGATGACGGATGTCAGACGTCAGACCTCTGACTTCCGACTTCCGTTTTCCGATGGTTCCAGAAACGTCAGCTCTCTTCGGGTTACCAATCCCTTATCAAGGAACTGCTGAATAACCAGCTCTGTCATCTCGCTGGCAAAAGGAAATTCATAGCGGATATCCAGCACATAAGCCTTCAGGCGCATTTTTAGCAGTGAACGTCCCTGATGTATTTCGTTTTTAAACAGCACGACAATCGGCTTATTCAAGTAAACATAGCGAGAGACAGCGGCAGCGCGATAGGCAATATCGCGAGCAAGGTTTTGATCGATATGGGCAGGAAGAAAAAATTCTGCTACGACCTGACAATCAGACTCACCCGAATTGGCATTTGAAACGGACTGGTTGATAATTTCGCCGTTTGGAACGGATACGGTATTGTCATCCGGTGTTACGATGCGCACGGTTCGCAATCCGATATTGATAACTTCGCCATAATCATTGCCGATTTGTATTTTATCACCTACCTGAAATGGGCGGTCGAAAATAATCATTATTCCGCCGAAGATATTTTTCAATATATCCTGAGCGGCGAAGGTTAAACCAATACCGGCAGAAGCAATCAGCGTGATCAGCGAACTGCTCGGTGCCTCCATGATAACGGCAATAATAAAATAAATGACGATTACCCAGCCAATAATACGAATTACCGGGACAGAACGTTTAATCAGCAGTCTGAAGTTGGCCCAACGCTCGGCGAGAACGTCTGAGAAGCGGGTAAAATGCTTAAATATGAAATAGGTAATCAGTATCAGAAGAATTGATTTTAGCACCTGGGACAGGGTCAGCTCCCATTCTTCTTTAGGCTCAACAACCGGCTGACTCTCGGCTTGTGCAGTTGGTGCCTGTGTATCCGCTACCGGTGGCGCTGCGTTTTGCAGCGTATCGGTTTTAGCCTTTGCTGAATCAGCAGCAATTGCTGCAGTAATACCAACACCGGTCTGCTTCGCTGCTTCTTTCAGCTGCTCCTGAACTTTTGCAGCCTCTGCCGCCAGTGAATCCGGGTTATAGCCGGTAATATATGGCTGCGCCGATAGCGCAACCGACGCTGCGAGGATGAACAGGAGAATTTTTATACGTATGGATGTCATCAGATTTTTATTCCCGGTCGCATAATCATACGACGCTATAAACATTTCTTTCTGAACCTTGAACGGTCGCATCATCATGCGACCCTACTTTTTTTCCTAAACTCTGAACAGTCGCATAATCATGCGAACCTACTTTTTTCCTGAACTCTGAACGGTCGCATAATCATGCGACCCTACTTGTTTTCCTGAACTCTGAACTCTGAACTCTGAACCTTTTTTAATGTAAAATATTACGCATGGTTAATGCACGTACTACCGGACGATACAAAAACGGATGTATCCGATAACCGGTTTCTTCATCCAGCAATATACCGCGTCTACACAGAGCGCTTAAAATGCTAAGGCTACGGGTTTCCTCCTGGTGGAAGACCTTGGCATGCTCATGCACTTCCAGCATATCATGCTGCACCAAAGAGCCAAGCGTAAACAATTCATCACCTTCCATCTGATAGACGAAGGAATAATCGAACTCGATAATCGGGTTTAATACCAGCTCTTCTTCGGAGATCTTTTGAATCGCCCTTAGCCAGTAAAGCATGGCAACGGATATGTTTCCGGCAGAAATGTCTTGAAGCTGCTCAAAAAACATTTCCCGGAGGTAAACCTGTTCTTTGCCTTCCCGCATCATCTTGCGAAATTTTCGCTGCCGCTTGATCTTTGCAGGCACGTCAAAAACCAGTCGATACCCGGTTACGCGGTGACGTCGGATTAAAATGTCTTCCACTTCTTCCTGCTTCAGGCCGCCCAGCGATAGTATCCGGCCAAAGTAACGTCCGAATTTCAGCACGCGATCCAAATAGTCCCAGCTGTAGCGGTTGCAGCTGAATATCCAAAAGACCTGTCTGGAAGAACGAATAATCAGCATCAGGAAACGTTCGAGAAGCTTAAAACCATCTACCGTTTTGAGAAAGAGATTCTGGATGTTTTCTACGATAAGCACGATCGGTTCTTCACGCTCAATCAGTTGTTTCTCCAGAGCTTCCCAGGTATTCGCTTCAATATCAGGAAAACCGGCTTTAAACATTTTCAGAAACGTCTTTTCATCCTGTAGCGTTTCGGTAAAGTCTATTCGATATGTCTTTTCCTCTTCAAACAGGGGCATGGCAAAGTTTAGTAACGTCGTTCTGCCACTTCCCTTTTCACCTACGATTATCGTGGTGACATCCATACCTTTTTTCCAGTTTTGAAAATCGCTGCGGATCATATCCAGCTCACGATTCCTTCCGGCAAAGAACCTCTCATCGGTCAAGGGCTCAAGTTGAAACAGACGCTGGTAGACGTATGGTAGGTCGTTAATCTTCTGATTCGTCTCACTCAAAAAGTGAGCCAGCGTCTCACCGGCAGTGTCGGGAGTTTCCATCAGACCGATGGTTCGCATCAGATCGACCCACCAGGTACGGATATCCGTTCCAAGACTAATAGCAGTGCGCCAAATTTCCTTCCACAAGCTCTTCAGGAAGCGCCATGCGTCCACGCGGAACTGCTGAATACGCTGACGTGCCCGTGCCTGAACCACCTGCATCTGCAGATCCAGCAGCTTTTCACTATCGCGAAGCTCCTGCAGGCGTGTGCAGAAACTTTTCGACAATTCAAAAATCGCCCCTTCACTATCCAGACGCATTTTCTCAAAACGTTCAATGAACAGGCTAATCTTACCACCCGCACGTTCCAGCCCCTCTGTAAGCATTTTTCGAGCTTCGGGCAGGCCGTCTTCCTTCTCCAGCATGCCGAGAGCAGCATCGAGATTAAACTCAACAATTTCATCGATTTCAGAAATTCCCAGCAGCATCTTCTCGATACTTCGACTTAGTTTCTTGCGGAATTCGGTGAGTTCCTTATCAAAGGCGGTAAACATTTCATGTTCGATAATGTCTTTAATCTGAACGACATCAACCGTCGAACGCGGAGGTTTGTTCTCCTTATCGCGGATGCGCAGTATGGTTTGCTTTGGGGGAAGATCTTCTACCGCCTGCTTTACTTCCTGTTGAAAGCCACGCAGCAGCAGGTTTAGCTTTGAGCGCAGCAGCGTATCCATAATATCCGGCAGGATCTCATTTCGCAGCAGGTTTACAAGCTGGCGGTTTTCCTTGGCTATAGCCCGGCGTAATTCTCTCTTTTGCTTGCGCAACTCAAGTTTGCTTATTTCTCCGTCCGTATCCTTGCTGTTATTCGCAGCCGCCTCGGCCTGAGCGGCAAACTTATCGACGGATTCCTTTATCAATTTGCCGGTATCGGATAAAACCGGCTTCATATCATTTTCAATTTTATCCCGAATCGTAGCATTCAGTTTCAGGTAGTGGCTACCAATCGTAAGCTGAAGTGAAAAAAGGGCAACCTCCTGTTCCCAGCTCTGAATTTCTGCATTGGTGTGGGTACGCCAGGCTCCCTTATCACGCTTGAAGTTTGCCGTGAGATCGGCATTGAGCGTCCTTAGTGCCGGTTGGCTATATGCCGACGGTCGAATGTCACCCTTTTGACAGTCAGCCCAATTTTTGGCAAATTTAAGGGACTGCTCTTCCCACCATTCATCAAATCGTTTAATACTTTCAGCGCGATAAACTGCGGTTTCTTCTAGCGTTTCAGCAATTTTTTCTGTTAATCCACGCTGCTCCCGCAAGTGATCAACCAAATCCAAAGCCTGATTGCGTATCCATGCCTGCTCAGCATTCTGCAAGAGCAGTAAGTGCTCATTTACGGTTTTATCAATTTCATAGATGCGATTCAAATTCTCGGAGGCAGCGTAAAGGAATTCACTCCATTCACGCAAAAGCAGTTTTTTAAAATCCTGAAAGACATAATAGCGTATGAAGCTATGCAGAGGGAATTCATCTATAACAGATTTATCGAAGGGGTTCCACCATTTTCGATCCGGCAATGGAGGTTCAAAAGCCGTATGAGCCGGCAAGGCCGCAATCATGGCAGGACTTTTTTTCATAAAATCGCCAAAGAACTGAACGGCTGAAAGCTCTTCGGCAACGTATTCTATATTATGACACCATTTTACCAGTGATTTAGAATATTTCAGCAGCTCCTGCCAGACATCCGCCAGCGTTTCTTCATTCTCTACGCGCTTCTTAACACGATCCAGAGCGGCATTTAAGTTTCTTGAATAAGTAGACAGATTCTGATCATGCAGCGTAAACCAGACATCCACCCGGGATTCCAGATACTCTCTAAGCTCAGGTCTCAACTGCTCGAGAACTTGCTCGGCGGTCATTGGTGAGGCCAGTAGAACTGTTTCGTCAGTAGAGCTCAATTTTCGTTAACCTTCCATCAAGTGAACCATTTACCAGTGGAATTTTGCGGGATGGGCGCAATCCCAATGCCGGAATCAGGGAACGGTCTCCAAAGTATACATAAGCCGTACATCCCTGACAGTGACGCTTAAGGAAATCTCCGAATTCTTTATAAAAAGCCTTCATATCTTCTCCGGAGTTGAGTCGCAACCCATATGGAGGATTACAAACGATCAGCTTTCCTTTTATTTCACCCAGAGATTGATATGTCGCCTGTTGTATCTCGATACTCTTTCCTCCGGGCAATCGAGAACAATTTTTCTGACTGGCCGCTACGGCCTGATCAGATTTATCGCTTCCGGCAAGCAATCCTTTTGGTAGAGACCGAATACCATCATTAGATGTCACTTTAATTTTATCCCAAATTCGGGCGTCGAAGTCCGGCAGCATGGTAACCCCGAACGATTTACGCAGATAGGCGGCTGGAATATTGCAATAAGCCATTAATGCTTCGCAAAGTATTGTTCCGGAACCACAAAAAGGATCGTAAATTGGCGTTTTTTTATCCCATTCAATCAGCCTCATTATCGCTGCGGCAACCGTCTCTTGCATCGGAGCCTCAACGCTTTTAGCCCGATATCCGCGCCTGTGCAGCGCTCCACCGGAAACATCGATGCTGATAACCCCACGATTATTTTCAATACGAAGGTTTAGCTGCAAATCCGCATTGATGCGTTCGACTGAAGGACGACTGCCGGTTTTCTCGCGAAATCGATCGACAATAGCATCTTTAAGACGCAGTGCGGCAAATCGCGAATGCGAAATACGGCTGTTGGCCGTGGTTGCAAAAATGGCGAACGTCTCATCTTTTTTTAACAGTCGTTCCCAGGGAAGGCTTTTTCCGTGTCGATAGAGCTGATCTTCATTTACACATTTGAAAGAAGAAATCGGTGCGAGTATCCTGCTTAACAGACGCGCATTGTAAATCACCCGATACAACGTATCCGGTGCTGCACTAAAATATATGCCCCTATAGGCCCCACGAATGGACGTTGCACCAAGTTCGGCAAGTTCCTCCGCCCCCATTTCCTCCATACCGCCGGCAACCTGGGCGAAATACTGACCGTTTTTCTGATAGAGAAACACCTGCACCTCATAGCTTCAGCAAAATCGTAGATTATTGACGCATCCCATTGAAACGGCTAAATATACGAAAGCTGTCTCAGGAACGCAATGAAGTGATAGAGCGAGTCCCTGGCATTCAGTTTGGGAAAATGAAGCCTTGAAATTACTTTTTGAACAGTGTATGTTTCTTCAGCACTATCATTGAAAAAGAGGGTTAATACTTTGGACGCGGTAAAAGATTTCACGAGGGATACAACAAAAGAAGAGATACAGCACATTTTTCAACAGCAGTTGGCTTTTGCACCAGACGTTCGTAAAACAGGGCATCGAGAGCGTCGTAAAAAGTTAAAGAGCCTGTTAAACTGGATTTATGCAAATCGTGAACGCATTCATCAGGCGTTAGCTGCTGATTTTCGTAAGCCGATAGCTGAAGTCGATTTAACCGAAATCTTTGTTGTCACCAGCGAGTTGAAGCATACGGTGCGCCATCTGCGCGGTTGGATGCATCCGGACACGGTTGCCCCTAACCTGGCGCTGCTAACCACTCGCTCAAAAGTCCACTTTGAGCCCAAAGGAACCGTGCTGATTATCTCACCCTGGAATTATCCGTTTAACCTGACGGTATCGCCGCTGGTTTCGGCAATTGCAGCCGGTAATACCGTTATGATAAAGCCGTCAGAACTATCTCCGCATACCTCTCGGCTACTTGGAGAAATGGTAAGCGAACTTTTTGATGAAAAGGAAGTTGCGCTTTTTCAGGGCGGTGTTGACGTCTCAACGGCTTTGCTGGAACAGCCCTTCCACCACATTTTCTTTACCGGTAGTCCGCGCGTTGGTAAAATCGTTATGGAAGCCGCATCAAAGAATCTATCCGGTGTAACGCTGGAGCTCGGAGGGAAATCACCTGCTATAGTAGACAAGAAAGCCAACCTTTCTGATGCCGCCCAAAAGCTGGTTTGGGGAAAGTTCTCAAACTGTGGTCAGACCTGTATTGCTCCTGATTATATCCTTGTCGACTCTGCCGTCGCCGATTCTTTTAGAGTAGAAATAAAAAAGGCTGTTGAGTCTGCCTACGGCAATACGCCTGAAATGCGGGTATCAAACCCGGATTACGCCAGAATTATTACCCAACGTCATCATAAGCGCCTGGTAGATATGCTATCGGAGGCTGAATCAGCCGGTGCCAAAGTGCTAATCGGTGGAAGCTCTGATTCTTCAGATCAATATTTCGAACCGACAATCGTTGAGAATGTCCCTCAGGACAGTCGTCTAATGACGGAAGAGATATTCGGCCCGATACTCCCACTTATCGTATATTCAACCGCAGAAGAAGCGCTGAAAATCATAAACACCCGTGAAAAGCCACTGGCGCTTTACATATTCAGCAGAAATCGAAAGTTTGTATCCGGTATGCTAAAAGATACCACCGCCGGCGGCACCGGCGTTAATGAGGTCTTGTTACAATTTGCCCATCCCAATCTTCCCTTTGGAGGCATTAACAACAGCGGCCTGGGCAACTCACACGGATTTTATGGTTTCCGGGCTTTTTCGCATGAGCGAGCCGTACTGAGACACAATGCATTAAGTCCCATGAAGCTGATGATGCCTCCCTATACCAAGCGGGCAAAATGGCTCAGCAGATTTATCTCGCGCTATTTGTAGAATTAGCGATTAAACATGGCGCAGTAATTGCATTAATACATTTAAGAATTTCAACTCTCAGTTTGGTTCTTTGCCAAAATTATTGTATTTTAATGCATTACGTCTCCTGGATGAGCACTATTTCCCATCAAAAACCGGATGTTTTTGGCAAGTCGTTCGACCGGCTTATTCGTTAGATTTTTAACGAAAGCCAGGTGCAGGATGACTTTTTTAGTATATGTTTTTATTAGACTTGAGACAATTAGTTGTTTTTATAGATTTATGAGTTCTTTGTCAACTGCTTCATTTTTTGAACTGTTTCCTCCATCCTCCCATTCATATGCAACCGGAATTGGCACCTGCTGCGACGCTTCCTACCGGAGTGGATCAGAATCGATTATAAATGAGCTAAATGTGTAAAAAATATACCCATTAGCTCCAGCAGGGACAGTGTCCAACTAACGATTTTATAAGAGGTAATTATAGAAAAGAGGTTACCGTGGCGAATTCAGATCATCTAGCCATTATTAAGTCCGGTGTAGAAGAATGGAACAGCTGGCGCAAACAGAATTTGAATATCCCGCCCGATTTACGGGAAGCAAACCTTCGTGGCATGCAGCTTGATAATGCAATCCTGCGCGATTGCGATTTATCCGGCGCAAACCTGTCCGGTGCTTCATTAAAAGAAGCGGATCTCAGCAAAGCTACGCTCAACGAGACGAACCTGTCCGGTGCCGATCTTAGCCGTGCAAATTTATATCGCGCTAAAATGCGGCGCTGCAACCTTACCGGAGCAGACTTGCGTCAGGTGGTCATGTATCAGGCAAACCTGAGCTACGCCAACCTGTCTCGCGCAAATCTCAGCAAGGCCAACCTGCGTAAGGCAAACCTCTCGCAAGCCGACCTGAGTAAGGTGTATTTCAGTAAGGGCAAGGCTGAAGAAACGATTTTTACTGAAGCCAACCTCGAGAAAGCAAACTTATACGAATCAAACCTGGTTCAAGCTGAACTTACAGATGCAAATCTGTCTGGTGCGGTTATGTATAAAGCGAATATTTCCAGGGCTGATCTCGAAGGTGCGAGCCTGATTAATGCAAACTTGAATCTGACCAACCTTCAGGGAGCTACTCTTAACCGAACAAAGCTGGAAGGCTCCAAGTTAACCGGTTCAAGTGTCAGCGGTGTATCCATTCATCAGGTAGAGCATAGTAATAGCGAACAGCTTGATCTGGTTCTTAGCCAATCCGACGGTGTTCTGGTGAAGTGTGACGGCCTTGAAACGGCACGCATCCTTGAATCTCACCTTAAGCAAACCGGAGACTCATCAGCAGTAAAACCATCTGATATGGTTGTGCTTATCGGAAATTTTACCGGTGATCGAAAAGTTATTCGTGGACGCATTTTAGAAGAGATTCGCAAGGAAAGCCTGAATCCCCTACAGTTAGAGTGCCTTTCCAAACCAGAAGCCGAATTTCGCAGCAAGCTTTCCCGACTGGCAGAAATTGTAGACTGGCTAATTTTCGATGCTACCCAGGCTGCTGATCTGGTAGATGAAGTTTTGCCAATTCTTACAAACTTCCCGAACTTAAAGGTAACCGCTTTTGTAGAAGGCAGCACTCGCTGGCAAGTTGCAACGCCGTTCGCGCATTATGTTGAGCGCTTTCCATTGGGTGAATATCACCAGCCGGAAGATATTCCCGGGCTATTGGCCTTCAGTCGCTCATCCGACACCAATGCTCCACGCCTTATTATTTTGCCGGAAGGTGAAGCACCTGAAACGACACCGGAGCCAAAGCAGCAGGACGAGGAAATGCCGGCGGTCGTTTTTAATGAATCCGAAGAGACCGTTCAGCTAAACCCGAGCGAGATCCTTGCAATGGCCGGCACAGAGCTGGATTTAAGCGAATCGGAGGCAGCAGGCAGCGGGCAGGAGACAGAAAGTAGCGACGAAGATGCAGGCAGCAGGCAGCAGGCAGTAGATAGCGACGAAGAAAATACAGACGATTCTGATGAGGACGAATATACAGAAGAGACCCTCGGCGAGCATTACACAGGAGATGATTCTGACAGTTTTGTTGGTGAGAACGTAGTTATCGTACCATCAAACGGTAAGTCCGAACCGCAGCCAGTACAAGAAGCAGCTCAGGAATCCGGCAATATTGTAATTACCGCAGCTGCCGGAAACAATCCATTTGCTGAAGTGATGAATCCTGAGCAGGAGAAACCCTCCGGGAAGAAAGTCGACCTTCAGTTCCCGGAAAGCGGCAAGGAACTGGTTCCTGCACAATCCAGGAAAACAGTCGTCATCCTTGAAGGCGATGAAAGGGAAAAACCGGCGAAGACCAAATCCGGCTCAAGAATATGGGTCGGTCTTGCGGCCGCTGCAGTGCTCTTTAGCGCAATGTTTTTTGGCTGGAACCGTCTGCATACCGACGTGATGTTTATCGCTCCGAAGACTGCGAATGCATTTATCAAGCTGGATGGTAAGGTTGTAGACCTGGATAGACAGGAAGACGACACCAGCTACTACCTTGCGTCATCACAGTTTGTCGGTAATACTGATCTGGAAGCCTGGTCTACTCAGCTGTCAGAGATGGGACAGGAAGAATTCACCCGCTACAAAGCCTTGAAGAAGCAAATTGATATTGAACGTAGTGCAGACGGCCCATTTACCTATCAGCTCGATTTTGAACCACTCTACAGCGTTCGCAAAGTTGCCAAGGGCAAGTTCCCGGCCATCGCCAATTCCGGTAACAGCATTGCCTATATCCGTGCAACATCGGAGAATACTCGCAGTAATCGCCAGGATCTCTACCTGTTCGATCTAAATACCGGCGAAGAGAGAAAAGTTGAACCACGCAATCGCGGTGGACTCAACTGGGATGGTGAGCGTCCCTTTCTGTTGGGAGACGGCTCCGGAATCTATATCGGCGCATTCCAGTATCGCTCCGATCGCACTCTCCCCTATCGTATTGATACCGAGAGTGGTCGGATGACGGCTTTAAACCTACCGGCTGAGGAGAAGTGGTTGAGTTTCCTACCGTTGGAAGGTGGCGATAAAATCGCTTTTCAAAATACACTTTATGATTCTGACGGAAATGAGATAAAGCAGTTTTCACCGGACGAGCCCTATCTCAATAAACTTTACCCGGCGGGTAATAACGGGCTGCTCTTTTTCGAAAAGACGAAGAACAAGAAGAACCGTATCAGCTTTAACTGCATGTATACGCAACCGGGTAAGGCACAGCCGCAAAAACTGTTCTCTGTATCAGCGAATATTCCGCCATTTGTATCCGCCTCCAACGGTGCGGAACGCGTGGTCGTCAGTTCGTATTCCGGCCTGAATCGCGAGTTTCTTACCACTCTACAGCTCTGGGAAAATGGTGAGTCTGTCGATCTCACCCCTCGCTTCATTGACGGGTCTCGTGAGTTCGCCGACGGTAGCGACTACCACAAAACCGAAGCTGTTATCGACGCAGCCGGCAAGCGTATCGTCTACGAATATGAGAGTAATATTTATCTGCTGGAAATTGCAGATGGCGTGACGTTTGAGGATCTACAGGCGGCGGTAAAGCCGGTTAAGTGACGCTGTAGCGTAAGGCAGTAGGCAGTAGGCAATAGGCAGTAGGCAACTGAAAATTGTCACATCGAATCAAATACCGTCCGTTAATTGCCGTTCGAATACCCGGTAAGCATCTCGACAGACTGTTGTCTATCCTTCGACTCCGCTCAGGATGACAACACTTACGGACCATTGCAAAATTGCCGTCCTTCAGCTGCCGTCCGTTAATTGCCGTTTTTTGCCTGCCGTTCGATGCCCGATCACCGATTCCCGATCACCGCTGCCCGCCAACCGTCGCCTGATCACTGCTGCCTGTTCGGTTCATCTCATCCAAGGCATCCAATACAATACCGGGGGTCAGAATCTCCGGTAGCACAATGGGTTCCTGGCTGGGATCAGGACTATACAGCACGTATAGCGGAACGCTGTTCCGGCCAAATTCAGCCAAAGCCTTGGTAATTTCGGCATCGCGGGAGGTCCAGTCTGCCATTACGGCATATACGCCAAGCTCAGCGAAGGCCGCTTCCACTTCATCTGTTTCAATTGCGAACTTCTTATTGGCCTGACAGCTCAAACACCAGGATGCGGTAAAGTCTACAAATACCGGCTGGCCGGTGGCGCGGAGTTCATCAACCTTGGTCGGGGTAAATGCCTGCCATTCAATACCACTTTCACGATTGCTCGGCTGAAGCATAAAATAAATGGCACAGCCAAATACAACCAGTCCGATTGCGGAGGCTTGAGCAATCAGACGTTTGCCCTTCGGCATACCGATATGGCCCCAGCGTCCAAGTACCCAGGCGCCGATTGAAACGACTACCAGCGATACCAGCAGCAGCACCACTGCATCCAGTCCACTCTGGTCACCCAGCACCTTCAGCAACCAAACCACCGTAGCCATTAACAGGAAGCCCATGAATTGCTTTAGAGACTCCATCCAGGGTCCCGGTTTCGGAACAAACTTCAATAGCGTCGGTGAGGAAGACAGCAGCACATATGGGAAAGCCATCCCCAGACCCAGAAAGGTAAAAATCATCATGCTAACCCAGGCCGGCTGGCTAAGTGCAAATCCAAGCGCTGCGCCCATAAAGGGTGCGGTACAGGGTGTTGCTACAACAGTGGCGGTCACACCGCTCATAAATGAGCCGGTAAAACCGCTTTTCTGGGCACCTTGCTGACCGACCCCCATTAAAGAGGTTCCGATTTCGAATACGCCAAAAAGACTCAGTCCGAACAGAAACAGGAAAACACTTAATATTACAACAAACAGAGGTGATTGCAGGTGAAAGCCCCAGCCAAGCTGTTCACCACCGGCCTGCAGTGCAATCAGCATTCCTGCCAAAATCCAAAACGAAACCAGCACCCCGAGTGTAAACACCAGGCCGTGCTTAAACACACTGGTATCTTCTTCACCAGCCTGCTGGACAAAACCTAAAATCTTCAAGGACAGCACCGGCAAAACACAGGGCATTACGTTCAGGATCATCCCACCGATAAATGCTGAAATCAGTGCCCACCAAATCCCGCTGGTATCTGCACCGGAGGCAGCTGAGCCAAGGTTCTTTTCGGTAACCGGCACGTCGATGTGTAGTGAACGTTCAGCACCAGGACCGCGCCAGCCGTCGGAGGCAACCAGAATCCCGCTCATAGATGTCGGCATCTCATCAGCATCGCCAAGCAGTGCAACGTCAAGTCTATAGCCATCGTTATGCGACGTAAGCTTCTGCTCGAAAACATTGTCTATAATTTCAGACTCGTAGGGATAAAACGTAAGCTCTTCGAAGGCACCGGTGAACTGTGCGGGAGGGGTAGCAATAAAGCTGAGGGTGGTGTCCTTACGGAAGGCCTCTACTTTCCAGTCAGTTGAACGGATCGGCATCTGAGCCCGTAGATTTGAGAAGGCCGCAACCCAATCGCCATTCGGTTTTGCCAGATCATCACTGACCGCCAGCTTCAGTTCCAGCTCGGCATCTTCCGGAATACAGGCTTCCTTACAAACCAGCCAGCTTGCTGATGCCTTTAAAGTAATCTCGGATACATCCAGCTCGGCAGGTGGTGTAATATCAACAAGCAGCAGAACCTCATCTTCATAACCAAAGTTTAGCATACCGGAGAATGGAATGCGATGCGGATAAGGCCATTGAATGTCACTTGCACTAAAGCCATCCGGTAAGGTCCAGTCTATAGCCGGTGCAAGTCCGGCATCTCCCGGGTTACTCCAGTATACGTGCCAGTGGGGCTCCATCTCCAGCCTGAGTGCGACGGAAAAAGCGGTACCTGGTTTAATGGATTCTACTTCGGAGACAAGTTGGGCAGCTACCTGATCGCTGCGAACAATATTCTGCGACCAAACAAGTGTAGGAGGCAGCATAATAAATATCAGGAAAGACAGCCATTTTTTCATAGTTTTACCGTTCTGTGTTGAGAAAAACTCATTTCCTCTTGACTACGCTCGAGGAACGAATTTTCAGTTGCTTACAGCTATCACTCGTCCTCCTGAGCTCTTCTGCAAGCTCAGGAAAGGCTGCATAGAAGGATCAGGCAATACGCTGTGCTGAAGCCTGATCGAAGAAGTATATTTTGTCAAGGTCGAAAGCCACTTCAACCTGTTCGTTAACGCTGTATTGGTTTTCCGATGTGCTGCGTATGCACAGGTTTTCTCCACCGTTCTTAAAATAAAGAAAGACCTCATTTCCAATCGGTTCGACCACATCTATTGAGATGCGCTGAGGATCCGATAAGTTACGCTTATGATCATCTCTGAGGTCATAGATGTTTTCAGGTCGAACGCCAAGCATCACGTCACCATTGCTCTTACCCAGTGATTCTTCCAATGTTTCCGGAACTTTAAAGTTTATTCCTTCTGTCTGGAAATTAAGGCTGCCATTGCGCACCAGCTTACCGGGGATAAAATTCATCGCCGGACTACCAATAAATCCGGCAACAAATTTGTTTGCCGGTTCTTTGTAGAGATTCATCGGACTATCTACCTGTTGAACGATACCGTCTTTTAAAACCACTATGCGGTTCCCCATGGTCATGGCCTCAATCTGATCGTGCGTCACATATACCATCGTCGCCTGCAGCTTATTATGCAGACGGCTGATTTCAACACGCATCTGAACACGCAGCTTGGCATCCAAGTTGGATAGAGGTTCGTCAAAGAGGAATACTTTTGGCTTGCGTACAATGGCCCGGCCAATTGCAACACGTTGTCGCTGACCACCGGAGAGGGCCTTTGGTCGACGATCCAGGTATTCACTGATTCCCAGGATTTCAGCGGCTTCATGCACCCTGTTTTTTATCTCTTCGGTACTGAACTTACGCAGCTTCAGGCCAAATGCCATATTGTCAAAAACAGTCATATGAGGATATAGAGCATAGTTTTGAAAGACCATAGCAATGTCACGATCTTTCGGAGGCACCTCATTTACAACGGTATCACCGATACGTATCTCACCATCAGTTATATCTTCCAGGCCAGCGATCATTCGCAACAAGGTAGACTTTCCGCAGCCGGAAGGACCGACTAACACCACGAATTCTTTATCTTTTATTTCTACATTGGCGCCCTTAATAACTTCCACGTCGCCATCATATACTTTTCGGACATCTTTGAGTGTTACGCTTGCCAATGCTATTTCCTCCATTTGATTGCAGATTAACAATTAAAAAAGATAAGCAGACCATCCCAATTAATCAACACGAATCAACGAAGTCACCTTTGAACATAGCAGGAAGAAATTAAGCTACTCTCTTCACCTGACAAAACGCTGAATCTTGCCGCTTGATTGCAAAAAAAGCCTTTTCGGCAGTCATTTATCGAATAAAAGAGGGATTTTTGTCGAATTTTATCGACAAATTGCGACATACGCCCTTGCATAATACTACAAGCTTTGCTATACTCTTAAGCGATCTGCTACACACTGTAGCAGATCGTCGTGGGGAAGAGTCACTGCCGGATGCTGAATTTTCACGCCTCAAAGCATCTTTCGACTCTCAAAATAAAAAACAGGATGTTTTAAACAAACCATTATCGGTTCTCCACCATAATGGAAACCAAATTTCTGGGGAGTCCTATGAGCGACGCTTGCAGATGGTTGGCAGTAATGTATCTGGTAGCAGTAATTTTCTTAATTACCCTCTTTATGCAGGGGCAAATGTTAACTGACAATAGTGCTGAAGTTGCCGCGTCACTGGAAATGATCGGCCACTCATCAAATAGCGCAGCAATGTTTGGTAACATGCAGCTCAGCAGCAACACCGCATTCACATTGTTTATCGGCATAACCCTGCTTTTTGGTGCCGGCTTCACAATGCTGCGTAATCGCGTAGAAGAATATTAGCATTATCCAGGCGTAATTAGTTGACTTGAACAGCTATCCCTTAGCATACTGTAGCTATGTACAGAGAAATTACGCCCGGCACTCCTTTAAATCGCTACGTAGAAGCGTTTTGGTACTCTACCAGTGAATCAGTTTTTCCGCGCAGGGAAATCGTTTATCCGGACTGCTGTGCTGACATCATTCTTACCGTTTCGCCATCATATTCACATGTATTTATAACCGGCGTTATGACAACTGCCAAAGCCGTAGTTGCTCCGGAAGAGACAGCCTACATTGGTATTCGCTTTAAACCGGGGTTTGCCGGCTTTTTTATACCCTCTCCGCTTAATGAATACACTGACCTATCCGTATCCTCCCTTCCAAAACCGTATGAAGATATATTTGATGTGTTAATCCCCAAAAGCAGCATAGACCTACCACAAGCAGTTGAATGCTTATCAAACGTACTGCTTGAACAGCTCGCTAAATCACATTGTCAAAATACAGAACAGCAAATCGTCCAGCTCAATACTATCCGGTCAAATAGAGTCAGTAAAATGGCAGAAAGGCTGGGGACCTCCAGACGCACCCTCCATCGGCTGTATTTACACCATTTCGGCCTCTCCCCCACCCAATTCAATAATATAAAGCGCTTCCGACGTTTTCGTTCTATAGCGAAGTCAGGCAGCTTTACATCTTTGGCTGATCTGGCACTTGCATCAGGTTATTACGATCAGGCTGATATGACACGGCACATAAAGAAAATTGCTGGTCAGACGCCCGCAGCCTTTTTGTCCCAACTCTACAATACCTAGAATTCGCTATTTAGTAGTTTGCCTCAAAAAGGATATTACGATGCAATTGAGTTATACGATTCTTTATGTAGCTGACGTTAACAGGAGTATCCGATTTTATAAAGCGGCTTTGGGGTTGAAACATCGCTTCACTCATGAAAGTGGAGATTATGCGGAGATGGAAACCGGGGCTACAACGCTGGCATTTTGTAATAGTGTTCTCGCTAAGGATATATTAAAACAGGAGTATTTACAGTCCGTTCCACATCGGCCTCCTCTGGGAACTCAGCTTACGTTTGAGCCGAAAGATATGAAACAGGCTTTTGAAACCGCAGTTAAACATGGCGCAGCTGTCGTGTCAGCCCCTGAGATTAAACCCTGGGATTTTGAAGTAGCCATGTTACGTGATCCCGATGGACACCTCGTTGAACTGGCCAGAAAGGTAGAATAATGAGCACAACAGAATTAGCAAATCTGGAAATGGAGTTGATTCGCATTATTGAAACCAGCCTGCCGAACATCCAATCAGATAAGAAATATGGCGGACTACTGTTCAAATCTGGTAAAGAGGGCAAACATTTCTGCGGAGTATTCGTCTACAAAAACCATGTCACCATAGAATTTGGAGACGGCTATAAACTGGATGACCCAACCGGCGCACTTGCCGGTAAGGGTAAGTATCGACGTAACCTAAAGTTTACATCTTTGGAAGATATTGATCGTGATCTGCTTAAAGGTTTTTTGGTTCAGGCCTATGAGCTGGCAAGCACTAAATAACAATCTCTTTTCCCTTGAGTAGGTTCGCTGCCAGGCATGAGTGCACCGGCAGGACGGCAACCAGGTCTCCCGGTAGAACCGACCACCCGTTCGGCAAAGCCATAATACCATGTTCCTGTGAAAGCCGAATCATATCCGCACCGGGCTTTGTCAAATCCCAACCTTTTTCTGTTATGGGATAAGCGATTCCAAAGTTTGGATTCCCATTACGATCTTTTCTTACCTCCTTCGATAGATGAACCCCACCACCGTGCAGCACAACCTCTTTCCTATCCGAATGAACCGCTAGTACCGGACAGGCAACCGCAACAGCAATATCCTCGCGCTTACACGAGCCAATATCTTCCTGCATCAGATCGTAGTAAACAAAATTCCCCGGTCGAAGCTCATCCACCGGCCCGAAACCGTTCAGAAGAGAAGCCGACGGGGTATCTCCAGCGGAGATCTCAACCTCTATCCCCAGTTCTATTAAATCGGCCTGTAGCCGCAGCATCTGCTGTATGGAGTCACGATATGCCTGGCCTATTTCCTGTTCAGAAGAAGCTTTGTAGGTATGTCCGGCGTGGGTTGCGATACCGCGCAGGTTTAGTCCAAATGAGACACAGCTTTTTGCCAGTAGAAGAATCTGTTCCGCATTTGAAGATGGGATACCTGTTCGACCATAGCCGCTATCGATTTTCAGCCATATCTCCAACTGATGTGCTTCTGCCTCCGCTAATCGAGCAGCAACCTGGGCAGATTCGACAAACACGCCAAGGTGTATTTTTTCTGCGAGCTGTATTAGTCCATCCAATTCACGCAGGTTTATCGGCACCGCAATCAGAATATCCTTCCAGCCGGATGCAGCAAACTTTTCAGCCATTTGCAATGAGGACACAGTGATTGTTTCAACCCCAATATCTCTCAGCCAATTCCCGACCAACTCAGGGGACTGATGAGTTTTACAATGCGGCCGCAATCGAATGCCGTTTCGCTCAGTTTTTTGCCAGATCCGCTGAATATTGTTTTGCACTATCGATTTATTGATAATCAAACTGGTGCGGGTGCATTTTTCTATTGTGGATATCTTCATACCGCAATACCTTGAATTGATTGAGTTTTGCCCTTTGAGAAAAAAAGCCGTCATAGGTTATCTTTCAACTAATATAAACATTTTCCATAGAGCCTCAATCAAACAAGAAAACTCCCAATCAACATGCAAACATCGCAACACCTAATTTTACGCTCAGGGATTATCGCTGCCCTTCTCACGTGCGTTTATCTGATGATCCCGCTGGCAAACCCGGTTTTTAAGGATGATTATTCAACAGCGGTTCTGGATGAGAACGGTGAGCTGCTTCGCGTCTTTTTAAATAGTGAAGAACAGTGGTGCTTCCCGGATGATCCGTCATTAAAACGTTCTGCAAAGCTGGAAACTGCCGTTTTAGAATATGAGGATGTTCATTTTTACCGACATCCCGGCGTCAATCCCTTGCGTGTAATGATGGCCATTTGGCAGAATACAACCAGCGACCGTATCGTCAGCGGCGCCAGCACAATTTCCATGCAGGTTGCACGTATGTCAGGCCGCAGACCCAGAACCTATACCAGCAAGCTGATCGAAGTTCTGGTCGCCCTAAAATTGGAATTCCGATATTCCAAAGACGATATTCTGCGTCTCTATTTGAATCATGCACCTTACGGTGGCAACATCATCGGCTTTCAGGCTGCAGCCCTTCGATACTTTTCAAAAATTCCTCAGCAGTTAACCTGGAGTGAGGCTGCCCTTTTGGCTGTCCTCCCCAATGCTCCCGGCCTAATGTCACCGGATGTGAATCCTGATCAGCTTCGCAACAAGCGGGACGGGCTCCTCAGGAAATTAAGATACCAGGGTCATTTTGATGACGAAAGTCTGGAGTTGGCGCTCATTGAACCGTTGCCAGAGGGTTCTATTCCCTTTAGAACACTGGCTGCTCATGCCGCAAGGCGCTTAAAGTTCCGGCATGCACCGGAGGGTGGCATACTTCGATCTACCCTGCATAAAAAGATACAGCGCATGGCGGAGGCGGAAACGCGTTATCATCAGAACGACCTTATGCGCCAGGGTATTATGAACTCTGCTGCAATCATTGTTGATACCCGCTCCGGAGCCATTCGCGCATATGTCGGTTCACAGGACTTTTTTGACCTGGAAAATAAGGGACAGGTCGATGGTATTATGGCACCACGTTCTTCAGCATCAACGTTAAAGCCGCTCCTTTATGGAGCCGCAATTGATGACGGAATTATCCTGCCAACCACCCAATTACGTGACGTGCCAAGCTATTACGGCTCTTTTTCACCCAGTAATGCTGATGAGCAGTTCGATGGCGTTGTACGAGCTGAGGAAGCACTTACACGCTCTCTGAACGTCCCGGCAGTTCGCCTGCTCTACACCTACGGGGTTCACCCCTTCTATCTACTCCTTAAAAGCGCTGGTATCAGCACCTTATTTAGACAGGCTCAGGAATATGGATTGCCACTGATATTAGGTGGGGCTGAAGTTAACCTGCTGGAGCTGGCAGGCTTGTTTCGCTCTTTTTCGGACGGTCGATATCAACCTCTGCATATTCTGGCCAATACCGAACTGCCGGAGAAAGAACCCATTCTTAGTCCAATGGCGAGCTGGCTTACGTTGGAAATGATGCGAGAAGTAAAGCGTCCGGGTGCTGAATACTACTGGGATCGTTTCGAGAATCAATGGCCGCTGGCCTGGAAGACCGGCACCAGTTATGGTCAACGGGACGGCTGGGCAGTTGGCGTAAGTCCGGAATGGACAATCGGCGTTTGGGTCGGCAACTTTGATGGCAAGGGTAACAGTAATCTCGGTGGAGCAAAATCTGCGGGACCGCTATTATTCAAGCTTTTCTCCAAGCTGGAAAAAAATCCTGACTTCGCCTGGTTTGATAAACCGGAAAAGTTTAAGCCGGTTGATATTTGTAGAGAAACCGGCTTCCTGGCGACTTCAGATTGCCCAAATCCGGAAGTCCATGAGGCTCCTGAAGGGATGAAGCCGCTACGCCTTTGTCCATTTCACCAGCGCGTTTTTCTAAGTGGAGATAAAGAAAAGCAAGTTTGCTCTCTCTGCTGGGAGGGTGAAAATCATGTTATGGAATCAGAGCTTATTTACCCGCCGGACATCGTGCAGCATCTTCGCGAACGCGGTCACATCACCTATTCCCTGCCATCACATAAGCGTACCTGTCCGGCACGACAGGAAGCACTGGCAGTACAAATAGTATATCCTAAAGCAAATGCAAGGCTTATATTACCTGTAGACTTTGGCGGAGAATTACAAAAGCTCACGCTGCGGGCTGCACATCGGGAATCTGACAGACGGCTGTATTGGTATCTGGATGAACGCTATCTGGGCGAAACCCGCAAACGACATGATCAGGCCGTTGAGGTCCCATCCGGCTGGCACACGCTGGAAGTTGTGGATGAAATCGGCCAGCGGGATCAGCTACGGTTTTATGTTGGGAGTCGTTAGCTAGGCAGTAGGCAGTGGTTAGCAGGAAGTAGGGACGCGATTCATCCCGTCGGATGGACTGGATACTATTATATGCCATGAGACCTGAGGGACGCAATTTATCGCGTCCAGTAGACAAACGATCCCGAAGGGTATGTTGGGAGTCGTTAGATAGGCAGTAGGCAGTGGTTAGCAGGAAGTAGGGACGCGATTCATCCCGTCGGATGGACTGGATACTATTATATGCCATGAGACCTGAGGGACGCAATTTATCGAGTCCAGTAGACAAACGATCCCGAAGGGTATGTTGGGAGTCGTTAGATAGGCAGTAGGCAGTGGTTAGCAGGAGGTAGGGACGCGATTCATCCCGTCGGATGGACTGGATACTATTATATGCCATGAGACCTGAGGTACGCAATTTATCGCGTCCAGTAGACAAACGATCCCGAAGGGATCGCATATTTATAGCTGGATTAATCAATAGTGGATACGACCCCGGAGGGGTCGAATAAATTTTCGCAGAAACATCCGCAAGACAAACGATCCCGCAGGGATTTTACAAAACATATGGAAACCTCCATGCTAAAACTCAAGACAATACTCTTACCCTTACTCCTATTCACATCCCTCACACTCGCCAAGCCCGACATATCCTACAAAGTCTCCTGGGATGGAGGAAACCGCCACACCTTCACCGTCGAAATGACCATCTCGAATGTCTCTTCAGATTTGCTTGATATACGCATGCCCTCATGGCGCCCCGGTCGATACACCATGCAAAACTTCAGCGGCAACGTTACCGAATTTTCAGCGAAGAGTGAAGATGGAAAAATACAACCCTTTGAAAAAATCGATAAAGACACCTGGCAGATCAAAACAAATGGCGCAAAAACAATCATTGCTACCTACAACTATTATGGAGCATTAAAAGATGCCGGTAATAGCTATGTCGATCCGTCCGAAGCTTTCCTGAATCCGGTTACTATGCTCACTTATATTCCCGGGAAAGAGATGCTTCCGGCAACCATCGAGCTTGATACACCGGAGGGCTGGAAAATTGCTTCTGCATTAGAGTCTGCTGACCGGAAAAATGTTCTCATAGCCAAGTCTTATCATGAACTGGCCGATAGTCCGATTTTGGTAAGTCCGGACTTCAACACCCTTCAATTTAAAGCATCCGCCGGAGCCACAATTGAGATCGTTATTCAAGGTAAACGTGGCTATTCAGAGCAGGACCTTCTCACAGAAGTTCGTGCAATTGTTAACGAGCAATTCCGCATGATGAAAACAGTGCCTTTTAAGCGTTACGTTTTCATCTACCATTTCGAGCCAACACGTATTCGCCACGGCGTGGAACACAAAAACAGCACCTCCATTGTCGCCGGTCCATATGATTACAGTGACGGTCGGTTTATTCGCTCTCTACGCTCATTAACCGCTCACGAGTTCTTTCACGTCTGGAACGTTGAGCGCATCCGTCCAGAGAGCATCTGGATGCCGGATTATTCAAAGGAAGGCTATACCCGCACCATGTGGTTTTACGAGGGGGTTACAGAATACTATAGTAATCTGAGCATTCACCGATCAGGTCTTATCGACAGCGATCGCTATTTGCAGAAGCTAGGCAGTGCCATCGGCAGAGTTGAGAATAATCCCGGAAGGCACATCAGCAGCACGGCCCTGGCCAGCTGGGACTCCTGGGTAACGTTTGAACGTCGTCCGCCACAGAGTTCGGTTTCCTTTTATACGCAGGGCGAAGTACTGGGAGCACTGGTTGATCTGAGAATTATGCAGCAAACCGATGGCGAAAAGTCACTGCTGGACGTGATGCGCTATCTGTATGCAGAATATCCGGAAAAGAATCGTGGTGTTCCGGAAGACGGTATCCAGAAAGCAATTGAGAAAATCACGGGTGAAAACTGGGGTAATTTTTTCAGTCGCTATATTTATGGTAGAGAAGTACCGGACTATAAGGCGATATTTTCCGGTGCCGGTGTTAGCTGGACAGGCTATTTACCGCTTAGCCAACCACAGTCCTGGATCGGCATTGATCTTCGGGACAGCAACGGAGAATTAAACATTACCAGCGTAACATCAGACTCCCCTGCCGATAAAGCAGGTATAACTATCGGGGATCAGCTGATTGCGATTAATCGACAAAAGGTAACATCTCGCACCTTTCACTCGCTTTTGGAAAACATACCAGTCGGAGAAGCCGTCACGTTATCTTACTTCCGTCAGGGTAAGCTGCAAAGCAAGACGCTCAGAACCGCGAAAAACCCCTATCGGAGTTATCTGCTGAAAAAGAGTTCAAGTGCTTCGCCTAAGGAATTGAAGATTCGAGCAAATTGGTTGAATGATTAGTGGAGAACATGATATGAATTTAGCTAAAACACTTTTTACCATTTCTGTTTGTACGTTGCTATTAATGAGCTGCAATGACAAGGCGCCAAAAACCGATAGCAATCAACCGGTACAATTCAATCAGGAGTTAGTGGATGAACTCGCTCGAATGGCAGAGGTCGATCAGATCGCTGTTTTTATCCCGCGTGGCAAGTATAAGGATTATACCGAAGAAGAATGGAAGTCGTTCAAGGACAGTGTGCTAACAACTCATCAGAAGCGTTTGAAGGAAATGTTCGATCAGCATGGATTTATTGGCTTTGATCTCGCCGGTAAAGAAGGCTCACATAACTTTTGGCTGATGGTGCAGCATTCCGACCATGCACCGGAATTTCAGAAAGAGATTCTAAAAGCTATGGAAACAGAAGTTGCTAAAGGGAATGCCAAGGCGACCAACTTTGCCTTTCTCACTGATCGCGTCAGAAAGAATGCCGGGCAAAAGCAGGTTTACGGCACTCAGGTTACTTACAATATGGATATCGGACAGGCCTATCCCAGACCAGTTGAAGACAGCCTGAACATAAATGTCAGACGTAAAGCGATTGGCCTGGAGCCCATCGAAGATTACCTGAACCAGCTAACCGAAATGCACTATGAGATGAATAAGCAGCGCTACCAGAGTATGGGAATTACTGAGCCGCAGATTTATAGAAAAGGTCAATCTAACCAGTAAAAAATGAATCCCGATAAAAGCCTTATCAGTATTCCGACAAGAAAGAATCCTAAACGGATTATAGTGGCTATAGCGGCCTGTGTAATAATTGCGGTTTTCCTTTATACATTATTTTTTGAACTCACCTTTACGAACGAAATAATGTTGTTAGTTTTCGTCTCACTAATTGGTTTGGCTTTATTTGGTATTGAGACCTTGATCCACCGGGTTGAGTATCAATTTTCAAAAGAAAGTGTGATAAGAAAAAAGAGGTTCAGCCAACAGGTTTATCCCATTGATCTTATTCGCGGCTATAAGGAGTCACAGTATTCCTCTGGAAAGCAGCAAGGTAGAAGGCTATTATTACTCACCCCAAAAGGTTATCTCAAGCTTCATTCCCATGAATATGTGAACTATAAAAAAATTGTTCAGTTTGCACAAAAGCGATTTAAAGCGCTAAGGAAGGTGCATTTTAGCGATTCCGCCTCGAGAAAAAACGTTTTAGCAATGCGGATTATGTTCACCGCTTTCGCTGTATTACTTATTGGTTTTTATGGTGACAGCCATTTTGAAAATTCGGCTAACCTGAAGAAAGACATACAATATATAAACTTAACCTTATCGGAGAATCCTGAGAAAAAATATATTACTGGTGGTTGGAGAACATCACATGTCTCGAGAGACTACATACAATTGCACACCCATGAATTTCCTAAACTGGAATTTAGAATTCAGGATTATGCTTATTTAGAATGTTCACCGTCAATATTAGAAGATCTTAATGCTGGGGATAACGTTATTATTGGGATTACATCCATAGATCTGGAGTCCAGAATACAACAGACAAGACCACTACCGGTAATCAGTAAATATTTGAACTCACATATAATTTCTGTTTATCAGGTTGCCCACGAATCAAAAATGTATATCTTTTTGGACAGAGTTGATAAACACTATACCAATGGGACACACATATCCTGGTTTTATCTTTTATCAGGAGTTTTTTTCTTATACATGGCCATTAAGAAAGATTATTCTAACGGCCTATACTGACCTAAATTCTCAGAAATTAAACTTTATGTACAGCGATGTATAACGATCTTACTACCGCTATCCAATGCTAAAGAGTATACCGACATATCAGTCCCGTAAACGTCCCATTGGGATTGTTGTAACTGCGACTATCATCACTATTCTATACAGCACATTTTTCTTCCATATTATAGTTACAAATGAAATAGCCCTTACGGTTTTCATTGGTTTGCTAGCTGTTGCCTTCTATTTTCTAGAGGATATTCTGAATAATATTCAGTATGAGTTTTACAATGAACATTTTGTCAGGAAAAACAGGAATCGTAGAAAAGTTTTTCAAAATTGGTCAATAGTTGGGTATAGGCTGGAACAATACACTTACAGGCATCAAATTTGTAAAAGGTTGCTGCTCAAAACGACTGACGGCTATTTAATTTTAGAGGGGAATGACTATAAAAACTACCTTGAAATTGTTGGATTTATTCAGAAACGCTTCAAGATTCTTGGCAAGGAGCGATTTAGAAACACTGTGATTCGTAATGGCTTAATATGGTATCGCTTTATACTCCTTCTCATTGCATTCTTTTTGCTTGCTACCATTGATGGCATACTTTCTCCTGATAAGGAGAATCTTAAAGGAGATATAAAATTTGTATCTGCAACGCTAACTACCCACCCAAGGATTAAACAGAAATACCATAGATCCAGCCCTCCAAGCGACTACATTCACTTGCAAGTCAAGGAGTATCCGGAACTGGAGTTTCGAATTCGCGGACTTGTTTATTCAGAGACTCTTCCGTCTATTATGGAAGACATTTGGGCCGGACAGGAAATAAAGCTTGGGATAAGTTTACATGACCTTCAATCAAAGATCCAATTTTCCAGCACCCCTTCTTTCATTGGGAGATACTTTTCTTGGCATGTGATAAACTTATATCAGCTTGAACATCAGGGGAAGAAATACATTGATATGGAGGAAGTAAGCTTAAGCTTAATTAAGCTGAGATCCGGAGTCAGCATCCTAATCTGGTTCTTAATGTTAGCTGGAATTGGATGCGTATATTTTGCTGTGCGCCGTGATTATTTGCATGGCCTTTATTAAACTTTCATACATAAAACACTGTAAAGACAATGCACTTTTCAAAAATCGAGCAATATCTGGATACCCGCAAGGACATCGGCATCCTCCTGCTTCGTCTTTTCATTGGCGGACGATTGTTTTACGGGGTAATCGACAACGTTTTAAGCTGGGAAGATATGCTGGCTTTCGAAGGCTTTCTGCAGGCAAATGGATTTCCTTTCCCGCTGGTCAGTGCGGTAGTTTCAGTCTATGCTCAGTTTATCTGTTCTATTATGATCCTGCTGGGCTTCAGGATTCGTATTGCAGCCTTTATCATGGTGATCAACTTTATTGTTGCGCTAGTATTTGTACATATCGCAACCGGCGATACGGTGGAGGGCATGACCCCGGCACTGGCAATGCTGTTTGGCAGTCTGACGTTACTTTTTACCGGGGCTGGGAAATATTCATTCAATTCTAAAATTGAGAAAGAATAACTCAATAATTGGCGGGTTGAGCTGCTTTATTTGCTACTCTCCTTTAAAATCCGCATAATCACCTCATAAAAACTGAGTCCGGCGGCTTTTCCAGCCTTAGGCACCAGGCTGGTGCCGGTCATACCGGGTAAGGTATTTGCCTCCAGGCAAAACGCCTCGTTGTTTTCATTCACGCGAAAATCCACCCGAGAGTAACCGCGACAGCCAAGCACATTATGCGTTTTAATAGCTGCTTCCTGCAGCGAGCTGCGTAATTCGTCCGTTATTTCAGCCGGACAAATATATGTAGTCATGCCGCTCTGATATTTAGATTCGTAATCGTAAAAGCCGCTCTTTGGAATAATCTCTATTACCGGTAGTGACTCATTTCCCAGAACAGTGACCGTCATTTCACGTCCCGGTACAAAGCTCTCCAGCATAACGCCGCTATCATATTGAAAGGCCAGTTCGATTGCTGCCTTTAGCTCATCTTCTTTTTTCACGATCGACAACCCAACCGTAGAGCCTTGTGCATTTGGCTTCACCACCAATGGATAACCCAGCTTTGCCGCTTCAGCCGTATCCAGCTCACTTGTAGATTTTAAATGAATCCAGTCGGCCGTCCGCACATCCACCGAACGCATGAGCACCTTGGATAGGTGCTTATCCATTGCAACAGCACTTGCACAGCTGCCGCTTCCACTGTAGGCGATACCGGCCAGGTCCAGCAAAGCCTGAACTTTACCATTCTCTCCATAGCCACCATGCAGTGCCAGAAAAACAGCATCGAACTGCTGCTCAACCAGGTATTCAACCGTACGAAAGATATTGCGATTTAAAACATCTCTCTCATTTTCGATAGCGGAATGATCGACCTTTACCAGGTTTTCCGTCGATGCGGTATAGTCCACCAGCTTATCACCATATGCCGGATCAATGGCCTGCACTTCATGTCCATTTTCTGCAAGCGTTCGCGCTACGGCTATTCCGGTGGACATGGATACGTCCCGTTCTGCGGATGTACCGCCCAACAATACGGCTATTTTCATATGGTTTTCCTGTAAATGTGCGATCCTGTTGGGATCAATTACAAATATTTATCAACGGTTTGTTGGACAAAACTGACCAACGGACGCAATGAATTGCGTCCCTACAAATATTTATCAACGGTTTGTTGGACAAAACTGACCAACGGACGCAATGAATTGCGTCCCTACAAATATTTATCAACGGTTTGTTGGACAAAACTGATAACTTTGTTTTTGCCGAAAATATCGATAACAACCGGTAATTCGGGTCCGGATGTCATACCGGTTATAGCAACGCGCATCGGCTGCCAAAGCCCGGCTCCTTTTACGCCGCTTTCCTGCTGCACTTCCTTCATTACGCCTTTAAACGACTGCAGGTCAAGAGATTCCAGCTCAGCTGCTTTGGTTAAGAACAGCTCCAACACTTCCCGGGTGCTTTCCCCTTTCAATACTTCAAGAGCAGCATCCTCTTCGATTTTTAGCTCATCTGAATAAAACAACTCCACTGCCTCGGGTAGCTGCTCTCCCCTACTGATATTCTTTTGTGCGGAAAGGGCTATCTTCGCAGCTTTTTCACTATCGGAAACATCCAGTCCCGCCTGCCTTAAAAAAGGTACGGCAAATGCGGCATAGGTTTCGGCATCCATCTCGCGAATATACATACCGTTCATCCAGTTCAATTTATCCAGATCGAAAACCGACCCAGACTTGCTCACTCTGTCCAGCGAGAATAGATCGATGAGTTCGCCCATCGAAAAAATTTCCTGCTCGGTGCCGGAGCTCCAGCCTAGCAGTGCCACAAAGTTTACCAGCGCCTCCGGGAGGAATCCCTTATCGCGATAATCCTCTACTGCTACATCACCCTGTCGTTTACTAAGCTTGCTGCGATCGGCATTTAACAGTAGTGACAGGTGAGCCATCCGGGGTGCTTCCCAGCCAAAAGATTTGTATAATTGAAGGTGCTTCGGAACCGAGTTCAGCCATTCTTCTCCGCGAATAACATGTGTAATCTTCATATGATGATCATCGACAACATTTGCCAGGTGATAGGTTGGGAATCCATCAGACTTCACCAGCACCTGATCATCAAAAAGCTCATTGGAAAATGAGACCTCACCACGCACCAGATCCTGAAAAACTGTTTCACCTTCTGTCGGCATCTTCAAGCGCACAACGTAGGATTTACCGGCATCCAGATTGGCCTGAACTTCGGCATCATCCCGATCTCTCCAGGTTCCATCATAACGCATGGGTTCACCCGCAGCCTGCTGCTTTTCGCGCATTGCTTCCAGCTCTTCCGGCGTGCAAAAACAGTAGTAGGCGTGTCCATTCTTCAAAAGGATTTCAGCGTGTTCCTTATAGAGCTCCAAACGCTGGCTTTGAATATAAGGTCCGTAATCACCACCGAGGTCAGGCCCCTCATCATAAGACAGTCCAGCCCACTTCAGGCTGTCCATCAGCTTTTCCATGGCACCTTCAACGAAGCGAGATTGATCGGTATCTTCTATTCGCAAAACAAAAGAACCGTTATTTTTTCGGGTAAACAAATAATTAAACAGGGCTGCGAGCAAGCCCCCAACATGAAGATAACCGGTTGGGCTTGGTGCAAATCGGGTACGAATGGGAGAAGACATCTGAAAGAACTCCTGCGAGCATGTTTAGTCTGCGTTTAGTAAATGAACGCACAATATACCACATAGCATAATTATTTTTTTTGGGGTCTAACTATGAGCGGTTTTGAGCGGTTTTACGTGGTTTAAGAAATTAAAGGTCTTGCACTAGCTTGCACTAGCCTGCGCAAATTGTTCCAAGCATGTTCCAAGCTACTTACCGAACACAACAAGGTTGTGATCCTTCGATTCTGGTGGCTTTGCCTGGTCAAATTGGACTCTGTTGCGGTCATTTTCTATAAAGTCTGGTGAGAATGCAAGGTATATTTTAGCTGTTTCGTAATTCGTCCAGCCCATTATCTGCATTAGCTTCCAAAGCTCACCGCCATTCTTCATGAAATAGGTTGCGTAGTTGCTGCGAAGGTTTCTTGTTGTGTAAGGTAATCCGGTTTCCTTTCGAAACTTCCTCATTGCTGTGTCGACGGTAGACTGTGCATTTACCTCATGAAAAACACGGGTGACATTTCTTTTACGTGGGTAATTCGAAAGGAGGTGGATACAGTAGTCATTTAATGGCACGCTTCTCCATTTACCTGCATACTTACCCTTAGCGGGAAACCTGAGATATCTATCCTCAAGAAATACATTGTTATTCCAATCAATCAAGCGCAAAGGGGTTTGCCTGAGTCCGGTATTCAGCATAAGCGGAAAATACAGCCTTTGCCATAGCGGCAGATCCTCACAGCTCCAATACTTTAAAAAGACACGAATGTGCTGCTCTGGCAGGAAGACGGGTTCTTTCTTTGGCTTGGGTGGGAGTATCCCGCTAAAGGGATTCTTTTCGATAAACTCTCGGCGCTCGAGATATCCAAAGAATGCAGACATGTCAAGCATATGGTGACGAACTGTAGATATCGCCTTGAAATGTCGCTCCAGTGATGGGCGCAATTCAAATTCAATCACTGACCTGCGAATGTCTTTAAGTGGTGTGTCTTTGAGGAATTGTTTTAACAAGACGCTGACTGAATAACGGTAGTTGTATTTCGTGGTATCTGAGAGATCCTTGCGGCTGTCGATATACCAAATGTATTCATCAATGGCCTCATACAGCATCTTCTCTTTTTTGAGGGAGCCAAATATATCATTGGGGTCGAATCGCTGATCCAGCATCAATAGATCAATTCTTGATTTTAGCTTCTGGGCTTCGCGCTTGCTCTCAACCCCTAGAGAGCGCCGATAGCGCTTTTTGTTCCGGTAGAATGTGATCTTCCAGTATTTTTCGCCCTTCGGCTTGTCGATGCTGCTCATGAGGATTCGCTAAGTAGGTTGTAATAATCTAATACATCCTTCATGCGCTGAATCTCTCTTTTACTAATGTTTTTGATTTTGTGATACTGGCTACCCACTAGCTTCATTTTTGCAGATTTAGAACTGGCAAGGGCTTCTACAAGCGCCATATCGACACTATTAAGTAGATGTCCGTCAGACCATTCCCAAATTGTCCCACCACTATGATCTCGCTTAAAGTCTGCAATATAGGGCGGGAAGGGCTTTCCGTCGATAACAAATCTTACCTGGCGAATAAACAGCCAATCGTTAGCAAGATACTGGATTACAAACCTCAAATTTGAGGGTTTGCCATCATTGGTTTGAAAATAAAGAAATACCCCATTTCTGTTGGTAAATTTAGGAGAATATTTGTGTTTGTGCCAAATCCGTCCACCGCTGTCAAACTCGTCTTTTTCCGTTCTAAACAATCCCGCGAGCTGCTTTATTCTTTTCGCCTTAAAAGCTCTTTCTTCTGCAAGTTTTTTTTCTAGCTCGATTCTTTCCTTTTCAGCCAACTCCCTGGCTATCCTATCTTCCTCTCTCTTAATGACAATAGCACTGTCAAGTGTTTCCTTGTTGTATCTTAATTTTGATATGACTAAATCTTCTATTTGAGGCTTAAGGCTTTGAATCTCTGGACTTGTTGTATCAATATCTACAAAAACATAATCACTATAGCGACGGACACGAAAACTAAGGGGTTCAACAATACCTCTCTCCTTATATATATACTTGCCCATCAAGTATCGCGCTTTTTTCTCGTAATACTTCTCATAACCAACTTTGAAGGCCTCAACGTCACTGCTGGCTTTAAATTCATGGCTTTTGTATCTAACGTATTCTGATTTTTCAGTTTGTATACCATATTCGTAGCTATCGCCACAACTAACCAGCAACAATAGACAAAGCAGTAACCCGAAGTATTTTACCATCTTTCCCCACCCTCACCATGCGCGGATGTGCGCATATATTTACCAAGCCCCTTATAGGGTGCTGGTATTCATGTATATAGTTGTTCTCCCTTTGGTGTGCAATCTGATCGGTTGCAGATCGAATTCCACTTGTGTTCCTGATAATGTCGATTACAGATTTACCTACCAGGAAAGAAAAGGGATAACCCATAATTTCGCAAGCTGAATCATTTGCGAATAGGATTTTCCCTTGATCTGTAACCACGACTGGCAATTCGCTGTCGAGCAAATTTATCAGCCAGTCAACCTTGTCTTTAACCTCAGTCTTCAGCGTCCGGTGCTTCTGAACTAAAATGCGTTCGTAACTACCTAGACCCCCCTTCGTCCTTATCATTCTCATCTGCCGCTCCCTCTAAGATTCCGTAAATCAACTTCTTCCAATGCTCCTTCTGTGAATCGTCGCGTAAGAAACTAAGTAATCTCCTCTCTTGTTCACTTAAGTCTTGATGATCTAAGTCACTGTTGTCTTGAGGGGTTTTCTGTGGTGCGGCAGCCTCAGACTCCCCAAGTAGATAGCCAATCGTAACGCCAAAATAGCCTGCTATGACCTTCATCCTTGTAAATTCAGGCATGTGCTTTCCAGATAGATATCCAGATAGTGCACCTATTGGAATATTGAGAGCCCCAGCAATCTCACTTTTGTTGAGCCCCTCACTCCTATTTTTTTGATAGACTAGATCGCTAAGCCTATCACTAAAAATCTTCTGTTGATCTTTAATTGTTTCCATGAGACCAATAAAATGCATTGGCAACCCCTAAGTAAAGTTTAAATATTTCGCAAAACTTCCACAAAATTTCTGTTAATTCAAAAAAGTTCTTGACTCTGGTGGTTTGATAGCCGATATTTCTGTTGAATCAAAAATAATTCAAAAGGATCAAAAAGAAAATGGCTAAACGAGAAACACCAAAAGGTTTTTATACGCTTGAAGATGCCGCAAGTCTTTTAGGGATAAGCGTCAAGACCCTAAAGAAATACAGACTGCGAGGCACGTTTAAAGACCACCCCCATTTCAACAAAATTTACCTACTTGCTTCTGAAGTAGACAGTTACGCAACTCCGCAACCGGAAGAGGCTGCATAAATGAGCGCCCCTCCCACCATAGTCCATCACATCCACATACACACAGATCCGCTTGTGTGGGATGTCCACTACACGGCATACATGCTGTCAATCAAGCCAAGACAGGTGTATAAGCTGGTGGATGCCGGGCTATTGCAGGGCGTCAAATCCCCCACTATCAACGGCAAAGGCGAAGAGGTTCCGGGTGATCTGAGGATTTGCGTGAAGTCTGTGAGGGCTTATAAGGCTAAGGGGGAGATTGAAAACATAAACAGCAAAGCATTAAAAGTCGTCGGGAGGCTGAAATGATCCGCATCTACCCACCTGAGACCCCAACTCAGAGCGCTACGGTGACGCTCGATTCGGGTGCGGATCATTGCGGTCTTGTGCCGCTTGACCAACTACTAAAGACCAAGTTCAACAAAACTAAGGAGAATAGTGGTTCCAATGTATCGCGTCCCCTCTATTCGTTGACGGGCGCAAAAACTAAAATTGGTGGGTCTCGGCAGTCGGGAAACTGCCGGGGCTACTTAAAAGGAGAGTCAAGGATGATTCTAACACAAGAGCAAGTTGAGCAGAACAGAAAAGTAACTGGATTCAGTTTATGCGCAGACTGTCGCAAGCTGCTGCGCCCCGGTTATGACGTAATAGAAAATGAAATTTCACAAACAGAGTCCGTCCGTGTTTCCGATGGCTATTGCCAAGAGTGTTTTGATAAGCGGATGGGGAAAGCGAGGAGAGCGTGAAGCACACAAAAGTCTACCACAATGAAAACGTTGTATTAGTTGACCCTGTTGTCGCAGAAGCGCACGGCCTGCTAAATGGGCAGAATACATCAACAACCAAGCTTTGGGAGGTAATTGCGGACAACGCCAAGGCATCACTGGCGGAAATTGAGGCAAGGAAGGTTTTAGAGGAAGTCAAATAAAACGCAAGGAGAAGATGATGGATAGAAATGACATTCTTGAACATTTGGAAAATTTAAGCGCAAGCGAGGCCGGAAAGTTGCTTGTTGAGTATTTCAGTGGGGATTTTGGAGATAACTATTTCGCTGGCATACTCGCAGCGGTAGAAAGCGCAAGTGCGGAGGATCGCGAAAAAATGAACTTTCGATTTGAGTCGCTTTTTCTGTGACAGTCGACTAAAAACGCAAAACGCAGGGTTGCAGCCCTGCGTTAAGCCAAAACAATCATTTCAAGATCAAAGGAATATCGCAAATGAGCGCGATGAAAGCAATAGCAAATTTAATGGAAGATGGAGACAGGGACGTGATAGAAGCATACCGGGAATTATCCCACCCGACTAACACACCACCCACAACCTGCACATGCTGCGGTGAATTCGTGGACATGGGGCGAGAGATGGTGCAAAATCGCATCAACAACACGCTCTATTGCCACAACTGTATTCGTGATTACCGGGCATGTATAACCGAGATCGAAAACGCTTCATTTAGGCTCGATCAAGTGCTTGCAATGTTCTTTGACGAGAACCCCGCCAAGCAAGGCATCGACATCAATGCACTGGAAAAGTTACGCACAAAAATGTGTGGTGCAATTGACGATGCAATCAAGCAAGCGAAGCAGATGGAGGGCTTGAAATGAAAGTGACACGCGGAAACATAACACAGGTGACGCTGGATGATAAACGTTGGTATATCAATCACGATACTGGCGAGACCGTTCCGTCAATTACGTGGGTGCTTGAGAGCTTCCCGAAGGATCACTTTTTTCACAACTACCTGATGTCTCTCCCCTCCCCGGAATACGGCAAGCAGGTCTTACGCGATGCTGGCGACAAGGGAAGCCGTGTGCATTGGGGTATTGAGCAGTTTTTGTCCGGTGTGCAGCTGCGCTACACTGATGTGCCGTATGGCTATGACTACAGCTTCACTCCGGGTGAATGGCAGATGATTCAGCACGGCTTTATGAATTGGTATGAGAAGCTGCCGCAGGATTTCGCCATCCAGTCCATCGAGGAAACCGCATGGGGTGATGGATATGCCGGGACGGTGGATCTGGTGTGCTTGCTGGATGGTCGCTTGACAGTAATTGACTGGAAAACCAGCAAAGCCATTTACGACGGTTACAAGTGCCAGGTCGCAGCCTACTGCAAGGCCATAGGCGCAGAGCGCGGAATGATCGTGCAATTGGGGAGCAAGACCAAGCAAGGATATAGCGTCTGGGATACCGACAAATCAGCCGAGAAGTCAGGCCGGGATATTGACTACTACTATGAGCTATTCGGCAACGTCAAGGCGATCTGGGATCACCTGAACCCTGACCCGCATCCTCGCACGATGGACATACAGGAAACACTTTCAATACATCAGGAGGTTGCAAATGGCGTTGCGTAAGAATATGAGAAGACGATACAGCCGGGACATGCGCGGCAAGATTACGTGCGGCACGAAGTCTGAAAAGGGCTATCCGAAATCTCTGGATCACTTCAACGTGTCCAAGTTTCCCGAATTAGCTGCTGTATATGGTGATAAGCCGCAGCGTATTGCGATCTTCTTTCCGTCCAATAATATCGAGGACTTCTTTTTTACTGAATACTCACTATGGGGTGGCAAGGGTGACAGTGCAGTGAAGAAACGCAAGTGCGACGGTGAGACGGCCTGCGACCTATCGACAGGTGAAGAAAAGGCGTGCTTCTGTGCCTCGCTGCCGGAAAAGCAGCAATGCAAGAGCTATACCTCGCTCAAAGCATACGTCGCTGACATCAACACAGGGCAGCTAATTAGCCCAATGCTCTACCAGTTCGAGACGCACTCAGACAACTCCAGCGACGGCCTATACACTGAGATAGAGAATGTGTTCAATATGACAGGCGGTCGGCTTGTTGGTGTGCCGTTCTGCATCGAGGTGAAGTTCATCAAGAAGCTCGGCGGTAAGCAGTTCCCGATCCTGCACCTGCAATCAGTGAACAATCTGGAAGCCATACACGCACTAGCAAGTCGAGGCGTGCTACCTGCTGCACCTCAAAACAGCCTTGCGATTGATATCACTGGTGAAACCCCGACGCTATCGGGTGAAGTGAAGGCAATTGAAGCCCCGGCGGTTGAGACTGTTAAAACTGTTGACCTGACAGCCACCATCGCTCTACTCACCAAAGACAAGAAAACACCAGCCGACCAAAAACAGCTTATTGGCGACATGATAACGCTCCTGGTTGATGGCAATATGGCTCAAGCTGGTTCGATGCTGGAGAAATTGACAGGCTGGAGTATGGACGACGGCACACCCGTCCGAGGCTATGAGAGTATGCGAGAAATCAACGAGCTGTCAGGCCAAAAGCTCAACATTGCATATGGCAAGGTAAAGGCGGCTTTCACTAAAGCCTTCAAAAAACAAATTGACGAATACGCTGCCGAAGAAGTCCCGGCATAACCACACACCCGCTCTGATGGGCGGGTAAGGAGAAGATGATGGAAAGAAAGTTTATATCAAAGGGTGACCTGAACTGGAATGTGATATTCAAAGACGGCTTGGACTTGTTTGACATAGAAGTCAGCGCAGTTGCTGGTAGATACATGGAAAACCTTGAAACGCAAATCGCCGTCCTCACCCGCCAGCTTGAAGAAGAAAAGAAAGCGCGACTTGACGAGACTAGCAAATTAAACACCGAAGCTTCGGAACTGATCGAGCAGCGCGACGGACAGAAGAATTCCTTCGAATCCGAAATCGCTGAACGTGCAAAGAGATTCGTAGAGCTGGAAAGCCAGCTTGCTGAGGCGCGGGAGGAGTTAAAAAACAAACAAGAGATAATTAACGGCGAGTATAACGGCGCGGTTGAGATCATCACCAACCTTAAAAAAGAGGTCGAGGCGTTGCGGGAGGGCGAGGAAATCACCGAAATGACCGAGTGGGAGGCAGATTGTTTCTACGCTGTTGTTTACCCCGGAAAGGGTGAAATACATGACTTTAAGGTCGAGCTATTCAACTATCCATGTGGGTCGGACACAACAGACTTTGAGGATATGGGTATCACACCCCCAGCGCGCCGCTTCAAACTTCCCACCCCACCCGCAGGAGGTGAGTGAGATGGACGCAGACAAGATATTTGACGCAATGAGCAAAATGTCAAGCAAGGTTCATCGACTTGACAAAATCAGAGAGCAAAGAAAAATAGTGAATCGGTGGTCTGCTGAAGTCTGCGGAAACTGTGTGTTCTGGATGACTAGCAACTGTAAGCCAGAGAAGGTGCATAAGCAATTTAAAAGCATGAGTAGCATAGCCTGCTCTGATTTTACAAGAGGCGATTTCACAAAAAAGCAGATCACTCAGGAGACGGCGAAACTGGTGCAGATGGAGACCACCCCATGAGCCGCGTAATCCCCTTCCAGTCGGCTGAGGATAAATCCAGATGGCTCGAATGCAACTGCGCAAGCTGTCCGCGCTATGAGCGGGGCTGTCCGTTTCAGCAGGTGTTGTCTGGTCTGTTCTCGCCGGATGTGCCGGAAGCGACGGTTCAGCGGGTGGGCTGGGAAGATGGGAAGATTAGTGAAACGTGTAAGATGAAGGAGGCGGTGTGAGGAAGCAGTATGCAAAAATAGATACAGAGGATGTAACCAGGGTAATGGATCAGTGTTGTTGGCAGGGTGTGGTTATATCGACCGGGAATATTGCTGTCTTGCTACAAACGAGCAAGTATCAAGTCAGGAAGATACTGCACCGCTTGCAAGAAGATGGACTTGTGAAATACAAGATGGTTCTTTGGGGCGAAGAAGAACCGCCAATGTGGGGTTATGCGTTAACCGACAAGTTTTACGAGCTACAACCATGACCACCACCGAACGCCAGCGATTCTTCATGTCGCTAGTCAAAGCCATGCGAAAGAGCGATCTGCCAGCGCGGAAGCGTTACCGGATAGTGGCAGCGGCGTATTGGGTGCGGCGTAGCGGGGTGAGTGTTAATTAGGGAGAAAATGATGAACAAATACTATCGAGAGTATTACGGATGGAAGCCAAAAGAGAATGGGATTCTTGACTCTCAACTGGCGGGGAAAAAGCCAAAAACAGACCAGCCAGAGGGCGAGACTTTCAACCGAAAAGGCCGAAAGCGAAAAGTCAAAAAGACCGACGGAGTGCGTGAGCAATTGAGCTTCTTTGCCGAGGGCGAAGGGCTGAAAGAAGAGACCTGGAGCGACGAGGAAAAGAGTAAATAAAGGATAATCAATGTCGGGATTTGACAACAATAAGCAGCAGGGTTGGAGGAAATAGAATTGACATATCTTCACAACGAGCGGTTCTGGGATGGAAAAGATGAGGACACAGTAACAGAAGAATTTCCGGTTTACAAGTGTGATAGGCGTGGTGATGAATTTCACTGGTTTGTTTGTATGGGACTCGCTATCCCTCCGGCTGTATCTGACGTAGAGGGTAAGGATTGCCACATTTGCAATAAGTGCTCTCTTGCAATGTCCTTTGAGCATTTTCGTGTAGAGAAAGACGACTTAATGAACATCGTTTTTAGCTATCAAAGGCACTTCAATTTGCCAGATGAAAAGCTGTATGAATTCCTGAAATCAACAAACGATTTGTTCTTGAAATTACAAAACGTAGTCTTGAAGCCGCGTAAAAAAATCACGGCAAAATTACGCCGGGATATGATTAACGATGCAGGAAACAAATGCTACTATTGCGGGGATCTTTTCAAAAATAAATACCTTCATATTGAGCACAAAACACCTATCTCTAGAGGCGGTTTAAGCAACCCAGGAAACCTTTGTGTGGCATGTAAAGACTGCAATATGAAAAAGGGTGTAATGACTGAAAAAGAATTCAAAAAGCACCTAAAATCAAACGGAATTGACAATGGCTAATCCACAACCAGACAAATATACAAAGCTGTCAAATGAGCTACTTGAAGCCCTGGCAAAGATACGAATTCCGGGTGAAGCGATGCAGGTTTTTTTGGCAATAATGCGGCTCACTTACGGCTGGAATCGGACGTGGGCACACATCAAAATTGCCGAGATTTCGGAGCGAACGGGGCTAATAAAGCCTCATGTGTCTAGGTCATTGAAAAAACTGGAACTTATGGGCTTAATCGTTATCAATAAAGGTAATGGCGTTATCAATAATGATAACAGTCCAGCCCCTAAGTATAAAATAAACAAGAACTACGATAGCTGGAAAAGTATCAAGAAGGGCTCGAAGGCCATTACCAATAATGGTAACGATTCATTACCAATAATGGTAACAACCATTACCAATAATGGTAATGGAAAATCGCCACAGCCCCCTCATAATGGGCGATCCAGAGCCTCTAAAGAAAGTATTAAATACAATAAAGACAAAAGAGAGAGAGACGCGCGCGCGCGACCTCTCCTCACTCACTCTCTTTTTGTTGATTTTTTTGAATCTGGGGATGCCCAAAAAAATTCCCCGCTATGGGCTGAATATGTGCGCATTAAAAACATCATTACCGAGGACTATCAGCGTGCGAGGTTTGTGATGTTCCTTAAGGAGCCGCCCCGAAAGCTGATGGGGCTGGAGCTAGAGGCGCAGAAATGGGAAGAGAATGCCGTGAGATGGAACAAGCGACAGCAGAAGCCGAACGGCAGCACTAAACCAAAACCAAGAACAACACCAACGAGGCCGAACTTTGCAGAATGAGTGGAAACTACCTGACGAGCAGTGGGCGCAAGCATGGCAATGGTTCAACGGTGCGTTTCAGTCCAAACCAGAGTGGAAGGCTGAAAGCGAAGCGCATTACCGCATGACAGTTGAGCGATATGGTCTGCCGACGTTCATTGATTCAATCGACCTTATGACACCGACGCTTGATCTTAAGGCCGGGGATCTGCCGAGTGTCGCAAAGGTGGCGCAGTATATGGGCATGGCTTCGGAGTCGAAGCGTGCAAGAATGGTTAAGCGATACGTTGAGGAGAAAGACGAGCGTAACGCCTCGGAGCGAGAGCGTGCGAATGCACTCAACAAACTCGGACATTGTGCGGTGCTGGTAGCGCGGGGGATGTTGACCACTCACTACACCGCCAGCATGACAGAAGCACAGCGGATAGACCGCTGGACGATGCCGCAGGAGGCGAGTGAGAAGAAGATCACCGGAGACCGCAAGGCGGGAACGGTCATGCTCTCCCCTCTCGACGTGCTGATAAACAACTGGAAGCGCTACGGACATCTGGTTAATTATACAGCCGAGGAGTATGTCGGATACTGGGATAGGTGGATGCCGTTTTCGGTGATGAACAAGTTTCGTGAAGGTGTCGGACTTGAAAAAATAGGAGAAGCAGCGTGAATAGCAGAAGGACAACAAGGCATTGCTTTGACGGTTGGCATAACGGCGAGTGCTGTTGCAACTGCGCGAATCAACTTGAATTGAAAAAACATCCGGGCAACAAAACTATCGGCAAAGGTCAAATCACAGAAACAATGGGCTATGTGTGCATTGCAAAGCTTGACCCAATACCAGAGCCAATCAGGCAAGGGGTTTTTCTTGACCACCAACACAGCTACTGCGAGCTATGGAAACCAAGAGAGGTGACAGCGTGAGAGAGTTGAAGTTTAGGCAATGGATAGAAAAATCTAAGCAGTTCCATTACTGGGGTTTTTTTGAGGATCGCTTTGAGAGTCCGGCGACGGGTTCAAGCGTTACGTTTGCCGATGCGCATAGATGCAGCCACCAATTCACCGGACTGCACGACAAGACGGGCAAGGAGATTTACGAGGGGGATGTTGTTGATTTGCAGGGTGGCTACCTAATCGGCGACATCTTCAGCGGACAATCTAGGGACTTTCAGGGTGTGGTTGAATTTATCGAAGGTCGATTTGTGGTTAACTGCAAAGAGGATGAGGTGATTTTCGAATTACAGAAGGAATATCACGTCGCTGTTGTCATCGGCAACATTCACGAGGAGGGCGCGGAGTGAAAAACGCAAACGAAAAATGGCTGGAGATGTTTGCTGATTCGATAAGCAAGGAGGGCAAGGCGTGAAGAAGTGGACACCTTTCGTAAAACCCGCTAAAAATAGACCCGGATCGCCGCAAGATGGCTTTTTAATCGCTAGGAGGCGCATTCAAGAATTGCGATCTGCCGCATACAGCTTTCGGCTAAGGGCGGAAGCGTGTAAGAGGGAAATTGAACAGCTTCAGGAAGTGGAAAACTTCTACAAAGAGAGGGGCAAGGCGTGAGTTATCAAAAGCAATGGAACCAATACGAGGATGATGGCAAGCTGAAATCTTTCATGGGCGCATGTGAAACAGCTCATTCAATGCTCGGCAAAGCCGACGCGGAGATTGCGCGGCATAGAGAGAAGGCGCAGGACGATCACGCGTTGATGGCGGAGAAGGACAAGCGCATCGCGGAGCTGGAGGGGGCTTTGCTGGTTGCGGCAAAGGAAAGACAAGGTGAATCTGGCGATATTGACGGGCAAATCGGCTATTGGTTGTCTGTGGCAAGTATGCCCCAAACCCTGGAGACCAAATGAACCGCACAGAGCAAAGCCTTCGGGCATTGGATCGGCTGTATCGGTCAGCCCTCGACAAGAAAAAGCAAATCCACTACCACCAGTCCCGGCTGAAGCGCATTCATGGTTGGACGCCGGGAGAGGTGCGGGAGGAGATACGGAAGAAATTAACCAAAAAGGAGAATTAGTATGTTTGGATTTGGAGATTTGAACGAAGTGAAATTTATCGGGAACTGCGGAGAGGTCAAGCGCAGAGGCACAGACGAAAAACCTGTAATGGCTTTCGGCCTGGCAATCAATAAGCGAGTGAAGCAGGGTGACGAATACGTAGACAAAACCAACTGGTTTAACTGCGTAGTCTTTGGGAAGACTGCTGAGATTGCCCTCAAGTGGGTTGAGAAGGGAAGCAAGGTTTACGTTTCCGGCGAGCTGGAGAATACCAAGTGGCAAGACGACGACGGCAACGACCGCTACGGTGTTGAGGTGATAGTTCGAGATATTCAGAAATTGGCAGATCCAAAGAACAGCACCAACGGCTCACCGGAATCGGCTGCTGCTGTGGCAGATAGCGCGACAGTTCAGCCAATACCGGGCGCGGATTTGCCCTTCTAATTTGCAATATCCACCCAAACAGCCCCGGATTCGAAAAATTTCGGGGCTGTGGTGGGAGATCGTGCGATCTAGGTGTAATGAGTCGAGTGCGGTAAATTTTACAACAGGATCGAAATTTAGCGGTAAGAAATTTAACAGGAGAATGGGAGCTTGAAAAAGAAAGCTGTAAACCCGCAAATGCTGATCTTGGCGCGACAATTTAGAAATATGACACAAAGAGAGGTTGCGGCGGCGATTGAGGTAAATCAGGCAAAAATCTCCAAAGCAGAATTGGGGATAATTGGAGTCCGTGAGGGTGATGAGTTTTTGGGAAAGCTGTCTGCTCTTTATGAATTCCCAGAGGATTTTTTCTTTCAAGATGGTCAGATTTATTCAGCAGATGTAAAAATCACAGACCCTAAGCGAAGATTTTAACAACAGGAGGCGTAGCGCGATGGATGCGAAAATGACAATGCAAATACCAATTGCCGACATCAGCGGCGAAATAATCTCAATGCGAAAGCACGACGCGGAGCAAGTCAATAAGTATATCCAATCTCTCACCGCCGAACTCTCCCGGCTGCGGGAGGAGCTCGAAAGCGAGCGGTGGCGGACGTGGGATGAGTTGCCGTCTGATGGGCAAAGAATTCGTTTAGGATTCAAATGGGACAATGAGGTTCCAATGAAATACACCTCATTCGAGGAAGATCATTTTGTTTTCAGGTCACCCGATTTATTTCAAGAACTATCGCGGGATATAATGGATTTTGATGAGCGAAAGATTTTTAACCTTAGTCAGATAAAGAAGAAATACACCCATTGGCGACCCGCCGCCAAACCGCCGGAGGTGGGGTGATGGAATTTAAAATACCTTCAGATGTAAGAGGCAAACGAGAGGCTAATGTGTATATCAAGGGCTGGCTTGCGGGATACGGTAAAGCTGTTGACATAGAGGGTCTCCCCTGGCAACCCGTCACGGAGGGGATGGAGTTGGATGAGGAGCAGTATTTAATACTTGGGCAATCGAAAGATGGTAAACACTCTTTTCTGGATATTGAATTTTGCCTTAAAACTCGCATCTCAATGGGGGCTTACAGGTTTAACATGTCGGACTATGTTTACCACCGAATAAAAATCACAATGCCGGAGGGATCGTGAAGATCTGCCGCAAAAAGAAGTGGGGCGAAACAGGAGCCAAGATTGAGGCTGCGAGGATGTCTGCAAAAAAGAAATCGTCGCTTAGGGCTTATCGCTGCGACATTTGCAAGTCCTGGCATGTGGGGAGAACTGAAAAAGTGGACTTTCTGAGAAAGTGGGAAGAATGAAACCAGCCGACCTAATCCAACTGGAGATCAAGCGTGAATCCGACTTCCAGAAGAAGGCCGCGAAATACCTGCGTGACCGATTTCCCTACCCTGAAACGGTGTGGTGGCACACGGCAAACGAGCGCAACACATCCAAGCAGCGCGGGCACTCACTGAAGCTGCAAGGGGTATTGCCGGGTGTGTCGGACATTATCGTCTTGAATTGGCAAGCGGGATTTGAGCTGAAGATGCCAACCGGGTCACTCTCGAAATCACAGAGGGAGTTCAGGGACGCTTTGCAGGACATCGGCTGGAAGTTCTACACATGCAAGAACTGGCAGCAATGGCTGGATGCTGTAGCCGATGCCAGCGGATTGAATCAGGCTGCGATTGAGCAGCGAAGGATAGACACACTAGCAAGGAGGTATTGCGGGTGAGCGCGGAACAAGAAATAAAAGCAGCAGAAGAAAGCATTGACTTTTACAGGCGAATACTGGTCGTCGCACTTATCAGAGGTGATTTTGACAACAAGGCTGAAGCAGACAAGATTGATATAATTAATGGATTGGCAAATGATGCAATGAGAGATGCGAGAGAACATCATGCAGAACCACCTATTTAACACAAAGGAGCAAAGAATGAAATGGACGTCGGAAACACTGACTAAGAGGCAAAAAGGCATACTAGATAAGGCGGTAGCCGAGGGGCACACAGCGAAAGGGGCTGTGTGGTTGAGCAAGTTCAACGAGTCACTCAGAGAGGCTAAAAAGGTTAAACCACTAGAGGGTATTTTTACATCCTAACCCCTCCCCCAACACACCGTTGCCCTGCCCTTTCGGGGGCGGGGTTTCGGGCTAATGCAAACTATCCCCGCCACCCTTGCCTGGATACCTAACCCAATGGATAGGAACCGACACAGATCGGCGCAGCAATGCGGAGGGCTTGGGGGCGGGAGAATTTTAAAATCAGAGGAAGAAGATGAGACGATGGTTTTGGCGGTTCATGTATCCGCTTGTAAGGCTTGGCAATGCACTTGGGTTGCTGGGGTATGAGTGGGTGAATGTGGTTCGATGTGCATGGGTAAAACCTGGGCAAGGATATAGCTTGTTGAAGCATTATAAATGGTTTGGCGACCCCATTGAGGTAATTCCGAAAAATATTGTGCTGTGTGGTGTTCCATATACGGTCTTTGTTTCAGATGGAAAGCTGGTATTTAAAGATGATACCGGGCTTGGTAGTGGCTCAATAATATTCTCCAGAGAGTATACCATGTGGTATGTCGAAACGGGAGGTGAAAAGCCCTATTCACACATAGAGCACGCCTATGAATGGATTCGCGCTGTAGGCGAAGAAAAAGAACACCTAGTCCCTATGAATCAGCAAAAAATATTGAAAATCAAATAGTCAATGCAAATATTGCATCACAGCAATCCCACAAAAACGCACTTTTGTGCTTGACTACGAAAAATATTCGTAGTATATTCCGTCAAAGAAGCACATGGAAAGCAGGACGCTGTTTAGTGCATCAGGGAATTATCGAGCGTAGAATAGGCGTAATCGGCTTTTGCAATGTGCAAAGATTGATTGCGCTTTTTGCGCTTATGGAGGCTCTGAGGTGGGTCAGATCGTCACTCAGTTCACCACAGCAGTATTGACGGCAGCGATATACAGCAGCGTGATCTATCTTGCTTGCGGTTTCCTCTTCAATCTTGATATCCTCAAGAAAAAACTATCAAACGACATAAAGGCGGTAATCGCACTCATACTTTCCGGCTTGTTTGTCTGGTATAGCGGTTTTGATATGCTGCATTTGCTTGGAGTAGAAAGGCATTGGGGTGGGCAGGTAATATCTGCACTTGTCCTGGCTGGCGGTAGTCGCGGCATCTTGAAGCTGGTGCGAAAGGTGCTTAAATCAGAAGACTCACCCATAAAATACGAGCAGAGTGCGACATGAGTAGATTCTCAAAATTCTGGAAATACGGCTGGACGCTAAACAAGCACATCTACTGGCACATTGCCGGAGGTGCACTCTATCCAATCTTCCATGCATTTATGGGCTGGAAGTTCATGGATTCCGTCGGCGTAATTGCTGTTGTGGCTATTGCGTGGGAAGGCTTGGAATATCTCTGGGAAGAGGTGCTGGGTGAAGGGCTTGAGGTTGCTGGGTATGGCAACGAGGAAGAAGGCTTTACGCCTAAGCAACACTTTCTAGTCGATGCTATCGTGGATTTCTTTGGTGCATTGGTGGCTGCGATCGTGGTCTTTGAGTTGATAGAATGGCTGGTGTAATCGTGAACGTATTACTTGGAGCATTGCCGTTTGTTCTGTTCGGATATATGGCCTATCTGGAGGCAACTGGTTATTTCGTGACAGAGCGACAGAAAAGCCGGGGTGAGTGGTGAAGCTCACCCTTGCAAATACGGCTTGGTTTGTGCTGGTGTGGCTTTTCTATCTAGCACTACCTGAATGGCGTGAAGTCTTACCAGCACTAATCCTCGCAATTCTGCTGTGGCGTATTCAGGAGATAGCGAGATTTAGACCGGATTGGTCTTGGCTTGAAAAGTGGCCTTTCCTGCTGAAGTTGGAAAAAGGTAAGATCACGGGCTATCACTTATCGGGTGGCGGTGCATTGACGGTGTGTTTTCTATTGACGCCACCGGAGATGTCACAAATTGAGTTCCTGTGGCAAGGTGGACTGCTGATCGCCCTGCTGGGCTATACCAGCAACCACTTTTATCACGTGGCTTTCATGTATCCACACGATAGAGAATACGATATGCTGCTGCATGGCCTTGTGCCGAATAAATGGCGACGGCGGATAGCAGTTCTATGGGCTGCTTAAGCACTTTATAAACCTCACGGATGGGGAGTATGAGCGAATATACAACGCTTGCTGAGTCTCTTGCTGAGTTAAAGCAGGAGATGAAGGAGCTAAAAGAGACGCTAACAGCAGATCGGTTGGCGAGGGTTGAGGAAGCCTCTAACACAAGAGCCGTCCTTGATGCATTGCACGAACAGGCTGATGATGTCAAGCGATTGAAAAAGCAGGTTTTTGAGTCTGGTATGATACAGGATTTGGCATACTTAAAGCGTGCAGGGCGCTGGCTGGCCGGAATAGCGGGGACGCTGATAACGGTAGGGTTGATAGCGCTGCTGAGTAGCTTGATAAAGGTTGGCGGGTAATGGCTTTAACGGACAAACAAAAGCGATTCTGTGAGGAATATGTTGTTGACCTCAATGCTACTCAGGCCGCAATAAGGGCTGGATATAGCGAGAAAGGTGCGAAAGTAAGAGGTGCAGACCTATTAACTAACGTTAACGTTAAATCTAGGATTGCAGAGCTGCAAAAGGCAATTTCTGATAAGCTCGATTTTGAAGCGATTGACGTGGTGCGAGAGGTTGCAAGACTAGCGTTTTCGGACGTGACCAGCTTTCTTGAGAATCCAGCAAACGAGGACAAACAAGAAGACGATGAAGACAATGAAGACAATTTTACTCACGGACTCGCACTAAAAAAACTGGAAGACCTTACACCAGATCAAACCCGTTGCATTGCAGAGATAAGGCCGACACAGTGGGGTATAGTCTACAAGCTCCACAGCAAAACAGACGCGCTTGAGAAATTGATGAAGCACTTAGGGCTTTACGATAAAGACAATACTCAAAAGAAGCAGGATATCGTCATAGAGATTAAACCGAATGACGATACGGATTAAGTTTGACCCGGCGGTAATAAATGAAGTCTATCGCCCTTACATAGAGACAGATAAGCGCTTCGAGATTTATTACGGTGGCGCTGGCTCAGGTAAGAGCGTTTTCATAGCTCAAAAGAAGGTGCTGAATCACCTCACCTGGGGAAACAGAAAGACCCTTGTTCTTAGAAAAGTAGGCCGCACATCGCGGCATTCCACCTTCGCAGAGATAGCGGGAGTTATCAGCGATTGGAATCTTACACCGTTCTTTGAGATCCAGAAAGGCAACCTTGAGATTCACGGCGTCAATAACAGCCATTTTATATTTCTAGGCTTAGACGATCGGGAAAAAATCAAATCCATCAAAGGCATCACAGATATCTGGATGGAGGAGGCAAGCGAATTTTCAGAGGATGATTTAAAGCAGCTCAATTTGCGCTTACGCGGTCGAGCAGTGGATCACAAGCAAATCACTCTGAGCTTCAACCCGATCAGTGCGCTATCCTGGCTGAAGTCGTATTTCTTCGACAATCCCAGAGAAAATGCACTGATACTTAAGACGACCTACAAGGACAACAGCTTCCTAGATGAAAGCGATATCGCCGAAATCGAAAGCCTCAAAGAGATTGACCCGATTTACTACAAGGTTTACGGGCTTGGTGAATGGGGTGTGCTTGGGGATCTGGTTTATACGAATTACTCAGTATCGCCTGAAACATGGACGGCAGAAGATTTCAATACGACATACAACGGCTTGGATTGGGGTTTTAATGATCCGGCGGCGCTGGTTCGGATTGGCTTTAAAGACAGCAAAATTTACATCTTCGATGAGCTGTATGAGCCAAGCCTGACAAACTCGCAACTGATGCGGGAAGCTGAAAACCAGATCGGGAAAAGCGATCTAATTACAGCGGACTCCAGCGAGCCAGCCAGAGTGAAGGAATGGCAAAACGCAGGGTGGAATATACGAGGGGCAAAAAAGGGTAAAGACTCAATCCGATTCGGAATTGACTTTTGCAGAAGGCATGAGATAGTGATATCGCATAAATGTCAGAATTTTATAAATGAAATACAGGGCTATCAATACCGCAAGGATAAGGACGGCAACACACTTGAAGAACCAGTTGACTACAGAAACCACCTTATGGATGCGATGCGATATGCCCTCGAAGATCTGGCATATGAACGGAAAATAGAATTCTTACGATGAGCTACTTAACGACAACAAGTATAGATGTGCTAAAATTGAGCCACAAGGCAACGATGAGCCAAGCGGATATCGTTGCCCACCTTATCAATGATTGGCAAGCCTCGGATCAATACAAGGCAATGACAGCGGGATCTGTTTACTATCGGTCTCGCAATGACATTGAAGATCGCAAGATCACCTATGAAGTAAAGAGCGTAACGCATGAGGACACCGACGCTGCCAACAATAAGATAGGTCATAGCTTTCACAAGCTCATGGTTGACCAGAAGACAAGCTATGCGGTTGGTAATCCGGTAGTATTTCAGTCTGAGGACGAAAAGCAGTCAGCAGCAATCAGTGAATTGCTTGGTGATGACTGGGCTGATGTGGCTCACGATTGGGTTAAAGGTGCTGCAAATCGCGGTCAGGAATGGCTGCATGTGTTTATAGACGGCGATGGGGAATTCAATTACATCGTGGTTGATGGTCGGCAGATTATACCGATCTACGATCCGACATACGAAAAGCGTTTAACGGCTGTGATTCGGTTCTACGAATACACCTCAATAGACCCGCAGGGGCGCGAGGTTAAGCTCAGGCGTGCGGAGTGGTGGACGGATGAGGATTGCACCACCTATATCGAAGAACAGGCCGGACAAGACAAAACAAGCTGGCGCGTAGCCGTTGCTGCTGATGGGGTTGACCCCAATCCGGTTGGGCATTTCTACCTGACCAACACAGCCAATGATACAGAAGATGCTCGCGGATGGGGGCGTGTTCCTTTCATCTGCTTACCCAACAACAGCGAATGTATGACCGACTTGGCACCTATCAAGGCACTGATTGATGATTTCGACAAGAATGTGTCGGACGCATCAAACAACCTGGAAGATATACAGGAGGTTGTTTGGATATTAAAGGGATACAGTGGTGAAAAGCTGGCAGAGTTCCGCAGTAATATGAAGCGTCATAAAGCAGTAAAAGTTCAAGCAGATGGTGGTGTTGAACCGATTTCAGCCGACATCCCTGTTGAAGCCAGAGAGAAGCACTTGCAACGCTTGGAGGATAATATCTTTGTCCTCGGTCGTGGTTTGAACCCGAAGGATATACAAGCTGGCTCCTCCCCTTCTGGTGTTGCCTTGAAGTGGATGTTCTCACAACTTGACATGAAAGCAGACGAAACCATCCGCAAAATGAAAAAGTCTCTCGGTGAATTTATGCTGTTTGTCCATGACTGGATGGACTGGAGCAATGTCGGTGAGTTCGACTCAAAGAATGTGAGTTTTGTATTCAATAAGTCCCGTATTGCTAACACGGCTGAGCAGATTGACAATGCCGTTAAGTCTATGGGGGTTACCAGTCGAAAGACGGCACTTGCCAACCATCCTTATGTAGATGATGTTGCAGCCGAATTGAAGTTAATCGAGGAAGAATCTGGCGAGGTTTTGCCGCTGGGTGAACCTGAAGAAGATGCGTGATCTAAATAAAATTATTGCGGATATATACCGCAGTGCAGACAGTGACAGCGACGCGCTTTTACTCTCTGCGGAAAAGGAATTGCAAAAGGCCTACACCGTTGCGCTCCGAGAGATTCGCCGGGACTTGGCAGAGATTTATGCGAAGTTCGGTGCGAATGTGAGCTTTGTTGATATGGCGAAATATGACAGGCTTACAAAGTTGGAAAAGCTGATAGCCTCGCGGATCAACGTCTTGCGTCAGCAGTCCCAAAAGATAACACGGGCTGCGATAATGGATGAATTTGAGCGAAACTATTACTATACCGGATTCGCAACGGAGAAGGCATTGCAAGTCAAGACTGGCTGGACAGTATTAAGTGATGAGACAGTGAAAGCGGCTGTGTTAAATCCTATGGATAGGCTCACATGGA